>Ga0209344_10000073_pt1 | contig 209997 bp, 213 predicted proteins | sample Cruoilmetagenom6_FD_187293 | JGI IMG/M metagenome (GOLD analysis project Ga0209344, IMG submission 187293) | Oil polluted marine microbial communities from Coal Oil Point, Santa Barbara, California, USA - Santa Barbara Oil Seep Sample 6 (SPAdes)... | ecosystem: Environmental > Aquatic >...
CGCCATCGATAAAAAGTCTGCTGTGTCACGCCGATCTGACGCACCGCCTCGGCAATCGTCGCGCCTTGTCCCTGCAGAACTTCAACCTGCCGAAGCTTCGATACAATATCTTCGGGTTTCTCTCGTTTTCCACCCATCGCTGATCCTCCAAGTTACGGGACAAATCTATCCCAGGTGGTGGACCACTTGCAGGGGGCTATTCCAACGCTTGTCCTCCAGACAACGTTGGTCACATGGATATGGTGACCTATCTAGTTGAAACCGGCGGCATCAGAACGCTGATCTGGGGCGACAACCGTCCCGATCCGGGGCCCGGCTTCTGGGAGGCGATCGGGCAGGTCGATGTGTTGACATTACCTGTCGATGGCTCTCAACACATTCTGTCTTTTGACCAAGGCAATGCAATCATTGAGAGGCTCAAGCCGAAGATTGTCATCCCGACACATTACTTGAACGAGACGACGACCTATACCCTGTCCACGCTTCAGCCAGCAGATGAATGGGTCAAGACCCAGAAAAGCTATAAGATGCTGGATAGCGCCACTCTGCAACTTGAGGCGTCATCCGTGTCGGGCATGGATCGTGAGTTCATGTATTTTGGCCACAACGCCCAAACCGCCTGATTTTCGTCGCAGGCCTAAATAGAGGGATCAGCACTTGACCAAGGCGATTGATGAATGCCTGCACACACGCCTTGGTGGCAGTGCCCTATCAAGCTTGACGTTGCGACCGAAATCCGCATTACTCGGCGATGTGCACAGTACTTCGCCGGAGGTTTTCACCAGATCTAAGGCCCTAGTTTCCAGTTATTTACGGGTCTTGTGACGCTGATCACCCATATGGCGCATCTGCACCCCGGGCAGATGAGACTACGGCAGACTTGGGAGGGGGCTGCATGATACATTGGTACGCTCGCGGCGTTGACGCGATGTCCGAATTTCTGGGCTGGCTGGGCTGGATTCTCATCCTTTATTGCATGTGCTTCGGGATAACGGATGTTTTCCTGCGCTACGTGCTGAACGCTCCCTCGATGTGGATCGGTACGTCGATTCAGGCGGCGATGGTGTTGATTGCCTGTGTCGGCGGGGCTTATGCGTTGAAGTATGACTCATTCGTAAAGCTGGACCTGTTTTATGCGGGTGCAAGCGCACGCAACAAGGCCATTCTCGACATTCTTACCGTGCCATTTACCTTTCTGTTTCTGGGAGCCCTGATCTGGAAAGGACATGATGCCGCGCTTCTTTCGATCAAGCTTAACCAGGTCACACCTACCGGTGTGCCGATACCGATCTATCCGATAAAGAGCGCAATTCCGCTCGCAGCGATGGCGGTATTACTGGTTGTGATCAAACAACTGATTTTAGACATCCGCACCCTTGTGACGGGCAAAATCGAAGAGCAAAACAGCAACGACGCGTTGTCTTGATGGGTCATCGGGCAACCACCATGAACGAAATATCAAAGGGAGGAGTAAATTCATGAGTTTTCTGTCAAACATTATCAGGACCGCATTCGTATCCGCAAACGTGCTGGTGCTCGGCAGTTCGGTCGCCCTGGCCCAGACAGACGGACCACCAGACAAAGTGACAAAATGGGTTTTCCAACCAGCGTTCGATCAGAGTGACGCAGGGTGGGATAACGGCGTGATGCCTTGGGTCAAGGCTGTTGAAGAAGCCACACAGGGCACTGTCAAGATCCGCGTCGAACCCGCAGGCGCCCTGACCAGCGGCTCGGAGGCATTCAGCGCCGCAGTTGCGGGGCAGACCGATGGCTATGCCGGCTGGGCAACCGTCTATGGCGGCGAAATGCCTGAAGGCATGCTGGCGTTCGGGATGGCAATGGGGGCGACAAACCCCGAAGAAGCATGGGAGGCGATGTGGGGCGATGACTATCGCATCGGCGACATCGTCCAGGAGGCCGCCCATGCGCGCAACCTGCATTGGGCAGGTTGGTCGGACCAAGGCCCGAATGCCATGTTCACCAAATTTCCGATCAACAAGCTGGAAGACCTTGACGGCAAGAAGATGCGCGCGGGGGGACCACAGGCGATCTTCCACGCCGCGATGGGCGGATCGCCCGTCTCGCTGAACGCCGGTGACATCTATACTGCGATCAAGCTGGGCACGATTGAGGGCACCTATTGGGACACAGGTGGCATTGACGACATGTCCTTTGAGGAAGTCATCCAATATGCCAGCCTGCCCGGCTGGACCCCAGCCCAGCATCAGGAAATCTTCATCAACCTCGACGCATGGAACGCGCTGACCGATTGGCAGCGCGCGCAAATTGATGGCATCTTTAAATCGACCTATATGGAAACCAGCAAGATGCACCTCGACGGTGTCGATCATGCCTTGCAGGTGCTCAAGGATGCAGGCGGCGAAGTCATCAGCATGTCCGATGAAGAAATCGCCCGGATGCGTGCAAAATCCATCAGCGACGTCTGGCCACAGGTCGCCGCACTTTCCGAAGGCAATGCCAAAGGCGTCGCTCTCTGGACCAAGTTCCTGAAGGACAAGGGCTACATCGAGTAATCCGCCTTACGCGGTTCTGCCTCTTGGCCTGCCCCTGATGACTTGGGGGCAGGCAACCCCAAACATTTTCAGTTGACGGCTCAAATCAAAACGTGATGCGCGCGCCTAACTTGCGCATCCGGGCTTGGGCCGCTTCTTAAGCCAGTCTCTAATTTACAGGTCATTCCATGAGCTTGGAAGTCATCACCGCGCTATATTTTCTCGTCCTGTTCATCGTTTTGTTCATGGGCTTGCCGGTTGCATTCGGACTAGGCGGCACGGCCGTCATCTTTGCGATGATTTTTGAGCCCCGCGCCCTTTTCGCGATCCCAAGTGCCTTTTATTACACGCCGTGGAACTCGGTTCTGGTCACAGTGCCGCTCTTTCTCTTCATGGGGAGCCTGATCCGATATTCCGGCATTGCTGACATGGCCTATGACGCCGTCTACAAGCTGATCGGCCATGTCCATGGCGGCCTGGCAATGGGCACCGTGGTGGTCTGCACCATCTTCGCAGCCGTTACCGGCATCACCCCGCCTGCGACCATCACGATGGGTCAGATCGCCTATCCGTCGATGACGAAATACAAGTACGACCGCAAAATCGCAATCGGCGCAATTGCTGCGGGTGGGGCTTTGGGCGCATTGATCCCGCCGAGTGTGCCGTTCATTTTTTACGGTTTGCTGGCAAAGGTTTCAATCGGAGACCTGTTTCTTGCCGGGATCGTACCGGGCCTGATGCTGGCCAGCTTTTACATAATCTATATCGGGGTGCGCTGTCGGCTTCAGCCTGACCTCGGTCCGGCCCTGCCCGAAGACATGCATTTCAACCGCAAGGAAAAGACCCAAGCCGTCATCAACATCTGGCCTTTCGCGCTTTTGATCGTCCTCGTTCTGGGCGTCATCTGGGGCGGCATCGCAACACCGGCCGAAGCCGCCGCCTTCGGCGCCACCGGCGCGGTGGTCATCAATCTCCTCTATGGCCGCCTTAGCTGGGATGTCTTTCGTGACTCCATTGCCACGACCCTCAAATTGACGGGAATGGGGCTCTGGATTTTGATCGGTGCAAACATCTACCTGAATGTTTTCAACACCCTCGGCAGCCAAGACCTATTGACCGAACTGGTCTTGTCCATGCCGGGTGGAACAAACGGTATCATGGCAATGATGATGCTGGTCATCCTGGTCCTCGGAATGGTGATGGACGACTGGGCTATCATCATGCTTTGCACGCCGTTGTTCATTCCGATCGTGGATGAACTGGGCGTGGACAAACTATGGTTTGGGGCTCTGTTTGTGGTCAATATCCAGATCGCTTATCTGACGCCACCGTTTGGTTTTGTGCTGTTCTGGCTAAAGGGGGTGTTGCCAAAGGATGTCAGCTTTGGCGACGTCTATACCTCCGTCGGGCCCTTCGTGGTGCTTCAGCTGATTGGCTTGGCCCTGATCTTCCTTTTCCCTGAAATTGCAACCGGATTGCCGAACCTGTTCAAATAAAAAGTACCCATGCTGAGAAGGCCGTGAAAAGGAATGCGTTAAGTCAGGTCTAAAAATTTCTTCCTGAAATCACGGCTATAGCAGAATCCAAACTCCTGTGGTTCAATTGTAGTGGTGCAGGACGTGGCCTGAATTTCGGGCATCCCGAATTCGGCTTCCAACTTCTGTGCGACATCTCCCTGTGCAACCAGGCCGATAGGACCTCCAACATGTCATCGAGACTCCTGCAGGGGTATGATGTTCCCGGGTCATGTATGGATACCCCCCGTTCGCGCAAGATGGTTTTTCGACATAGTGACGTGTGATCGGGTGCGGTCATGTATCAGGCCTGTTGTGCGGCAATCAAATGACCGCTGGCCGGTATGGAGCTGCGCGGCTTTGATGCAAAATCAGTTCTGCGGGCTCTTGGCCCATTGACCCGGATGCGTTTTCAAAACCGTCGTCACCGATCTTTTGTCCTTACTGTCTATGACCTCCTCACACGCCGACTTCCACTACTGACTACTCGATACAATCAAGCTGCTGTCAGACGTGGATCTGACGGTACAAGGGGATATCGAAACGGCAGGGACGGCTTTCGCCCCAGTGCGGGGGGGATACTGGCGCCTGCACGTATCGGAGCCACGCAAAAGGATATCTGGCTGCTCAACCCGCAATTCCTTGTGGCCCACGCCGAGGCTGTTTCCGACGGGCCCGGATCAACCGGCGCGGATCAATATCGGCTGGCTCTGAAATTGCCCGATGCGGGCACCGTCTGGATTGTCGATCTGGATCACGCAACGATGCTACCCCGCCGGATTACCGTGACGGAAACAGATCCGCTGTTAGGTCGGGTGAAAGTTACCGCGAGCTATGATGATTGGCGGGCCGTCGCAGGGATCACAACGCCGTTCCGGATTGCCAAACATGTCGATGGCGCATTGGTGCGCCGCGAGATCCGGGAAGATGTCAGCTACTCGCAAACCAACCTTGCGGGCCGGTTTTCCATTCCCGAAGGACAGGGTGCGCCCGATGATACGGGCGGCCTGTATGACTGGGGTTGGGACATGTCACATTGGTTTCTGCGCCGGGCGGGCATGGCGGCCCCGGCGGATGAGGATCAATCTTCAGATGTCGGGTTTCTTGGGGTCGGCAATGGCGTTTTTCAGATCACCGGGAGCAGTCACCATAATCTCGTGATTGAAGGCTCTGACCGATTGATCGTCGTCGACGCACCGCTTTACGACCGCCGCTCAAGGGCCGTCTTGCGCGCCCTCAAAGAGCGGTGGCCCGACAAGCCGGTTAAGCAGCTTATCCTGACCCACCACCATAATGACCGTGTTGGCGGTCTTCAGCCCTATATCGCTTCGGGTGCGCAAATGATTGTGCCCGCCGGCACCAGAGACCTCTTTGACGATGTTGTGAAAAGAACGCTTGGTGTTTCCGCTGAAATCACGGCTGTGACAGAACATGCGACGCTGGCCGGATCAGGGCGAGACGTGGCATTATACGCGGTGCCAAACTCCCACGCCAACGACATGCTTGTCGTGTATCTGCCCTCCGAGCGCTTACTGTTCAACAGTGACCTGTTCTCACCGGGGCGCGATACCCAACACCCGCTTTGGGCTGGTGAATTACTTGCCGCGATCCGCTTTCTGAACCTTGATGTCGCCAATATCGTCGGCGGGCACGGCCATGGAGCCGAGCCGTTACAGGCCCTTGAGAGAGCCGTATCCGCGCAGTAGCGCCACCACAACTCGATCATTTACCTTTTGAACACAGGAAGACCAAATGCAAACCGATGACGCCATGGCGGTATCATCCGCCTCAAGCCCGCCCCGGCACACCGACACCCTTTTGCTCATCCTCTATGCGGGGGCGATCGGAGAGGTCGTGCTTGAACTTCTCGCGTGGTTCATCGCCCCGTCGATCGTCGGCATGCCGATGCGACCGCATTTGCTTCTTGAGGCGCTTGGTCAGACCCTTTTGGGGGTATCCCTTGGAACGCCGTTGGCGGTGAGCCTTCATCTGATATTAGGCGTGGCCGTCATGCCACTGAGCCTTGTTGCCTTGCGTAACCTGCTTGGATGGCATGGCGGAATAGGGGCGAGCATCGCATGGGGCGTGTTGCTGTGGTTGGTCGCTCAGGCCATTCTGGCACCGCTTGCCGGGCGGCCGATCTTTCTTGGCTTTATCGCCTATAGCTGGCTCTCCCTCGTGGCGCATGTGGCTTATGCGGTTACGGTAGATATTGCGTTGAAAGGCCTTCGTCGGCGGTTTGCTGCGCATCGCGCGGACCGGAGCGATCACGGCGGCCTTTCCTGAAACGATGGTCCAGCCGGGGCTCCGCCCGTTCAGGGCTGGATCGGTCCACCAGACCGACCCCGAGAAGCCCTTCACACCGCATCGTGCACCTGACGCTCCATAGATTGAACATCGCCTCTTGGAAAGACCACAAGGACCTGCACACCATCAGGAGGTTGGCGTTCTTCGGCGATCTGGCCAGCGGGCCGACGCAAGAACCTTTACCTCCTGGCTCGCTCCGTGCCCCAACCCAGTGATGTCGCGGATGCACAATTTATGACGGTTACTCGATGTATCGCAGCCCTGATTGAGATAGTCTGAATGCCATGAATGATACGCAAGATCACTACCGGTTCAAAAAAGGAATGGGGAGCACGTTGATGATCGCGTGCGGTGCGCTTGCACGTGAGATCATTGATCTGATCGAGATGAACAAGTGGCAACACCTGGATGTCACTTGCCTGCCCGCCCGACTTCACCATGACCCGCAGTTGATCCCCGAAGCCGTCCGCAAAAAGATAAGGGCTGCGCAAGGTGATTACGAGAAAATATATGTTCTCTACGGCGACTGCGGGACAGGTGGCCTCTTGGACAAGGTGCTTGAGGAAGAAGGCGGAATTGAACGAATAGCGGGGCCACACTGTTTTTCATTCTTCATGGGAAACGACGCATTTGCCGAACGCTCAGACGACGAGATCACAACATTCTATTTGACGGATTATTTTTGCCGCCACTTTGATAAATTTGTCTGGCAAGCTTTGGCTTTGGATCAGCGTCCTGACATGGCCGAGTTTGTTTTTGGCAACTACACGAAGCTCCTGTTCATGCCTCAGGTGAAGGACGAGGCGCTCGAATTCAAGGCACAGGAAATCGCAGACCGATTAGGCTTGCAGTATGAGTATAAATTCTGCGGCTACGGTGACTTGTTGACTGCGATGGCTGCCCCATGAACGGCCTCTTGCAATGGGGGTCATGGGCGCGTTCTTCCCATCGATCCAAGATCCGGCGATCCGCAAGATCATTTACACCACGAATGCCATAGAAAGCCTGAACCGGGTGATCCGAAAATCCATCAAGACCCGGGGCTCGTTCCCGACCGAGGAGGCCGCGACCAAGCTGATCTACCTGGCAATCCGCAACTTCGAGAAAGGCGGCAGTTCAAGCTCTATTCAAAGGATGATCAGCCCGTCGCCTTCCTGACCTGGGCCAGCGTGTCGGACGCGGTCAGGGCCAGGGTCGAGGCGGGCGAAACGCTGGCGCTGGAGGACTGGCGGTCGGGGGCGAGCCTCGTGGTGGTCGACGTGGTGTCGCCGTTTGCGGAAGCGGAAGGGGTGAGGGAGAGGTTTTTGGAGAAATTAGATAACAATGCCTGATTCGAGTCTAATTGGATTTCTCAAAAAAATCACCGGGTATGACCCAAAGATATTCACCGAAATTGCTGCGTTTCTTCGAATGTTATTGGTAGTCGTGGTGGTGGTCATTGGGTTTTCAATAGTTTTTGTCTTGCTGCCTCAATTGTTTTAGCGCCCCCGTTGCTGAATGCCTGCCTTTAAGTTCCCGCTATGGAGATGTACGATGAGTGAAGAAGTGTCATCAACTGCAACGGTAGGTTTTTCGTTAGGTGGAAGCCTCTCATTTTTGGAAACGTTTGGAATAATTCCTGAAGGATCAATATCCGGAGCCGACGTTTCTGCGTTGGTTCTCATTTCCAATGACTACAATCCAAGCGATCCTGGTTGGGTGCAGATTATTGATCAGTTAATCCCCGATGAAATTGGGGGAGCAATACAGGTCAATGTTCAAGACGGTGCCGGGTTAGGCGGTCACTTGGCGTTAGAAGCGGCATTGTTTCCATCACAAAGTCCTACCGAAATTTTGACGGATGAAGACGTTCAGATTTCAGTAATGGCAGGAGGTGGGGGCGGTTCCCTTTTCGTTACGGACGATGGTCAAATAACTGGCGCAGGCGTTCTTTTGGGCGCTGCCCTTGGCCTAGAGGTATCTATTTCTGCTGGTGTGGTAGGATTTACTCTGAATGCCGAAGACTTAGAGATAAACGTAGTAATCGGAGACGAGGTACATACGGTTTCAGGAAATTCCGTTCAAGAATGCTTTCCCGCAAACACACGCATTCGGCTTTGTGATGGCACAGAAAAGCTGATTCAGGGCATTAGGGCCGGGGAAACGGTGCTGGCCTACGACGCCATCGGCACCCCCGTCCCCGGCCGCGTCACAAAGCTCTTCCGCAACACCACCTCCGAATTCATCCGCCTCAGCTTTGACGACCGCGAAGACCTGATCGCCACCCCGATCCTGCTGCGGCAGTTCAAGCTCTATTCAAAGGATGATCAGCCCGTCGCCTTCCTGACCTGGGCCAGCGTGTCGGACGCGGTCAGGGCCAGGGTCGAGGCGGGCGAGCCGCTGGCGCTGGAGGACTGGCGTTCGGGGGCGAGCCTCGTGGTGGTCGACGTGGTGTCGCCGTTTGCGGAAGCGGAAGGGGTGAGGGAGAGGTTTTTGGCGGGGGTAAGTAGTTGGGCATCTCGATAAGTGAATTTGCAACTCTCTTCGTAGTCTTGCTGAAAGTTTTGGTGGTGATTGCTCCGCTGTCGTTATTTTGCATTTTTGGTTTTTCGAAGTGGAAGAAGCACTATGGCGGAGGGACTTGGCTTGGATATGTTTATCGTTACGGCTCGGGCAAGCGGGCAACTGACGATAGTGCTGGCGTATTCGCAGCAAAGGTCGTGTTTTTTTTGCGTCTGGTTTGTGTTCTCAACAAGTGTTCTTTTTTGAAGGAAAGTAGTAAATGGTTTCAATAACAGAAGAGTTTTTCCTGTTTTCCGCCGGTGATTTGCTTGAAGCACTAGATGGCGAAGTTGATTTAGTTTCAAATCGGATTGTAGGGTTTTACACTGAGACTAGCGTTGGTGCGCCTTTGGGATTTGCTGGGGAAGGCGTATACTTTCGAGGTGTAGATACGCAAACTGGCGATTTAGTTGAAGCATACTACGCGGGCGGCACTTTTGGCGCATCCGCGTCTACACCTGTTACGTGTCTGACGTCAGCGCCAATGGGACAGTTTAGGGTGATTTGATAAGAGAGGGTTTCTGGAGGGGGAGTGATGCCAATAGCAATGCTCGTGTTCGTGGTTTCTGCATCTATTACATATTACGTCATTGTCAACCGTGTGCGAAAAAGGGGACATGAAGGTTTTGACTTTATGAGCCTAATCAACGGCTACGCCTATCTTAAACATCGACATAAACTGACAGAATGTGAACGGCGCGCTCGCTGGGCAATCCCCGTGTGTTGCTCCCTTGTGACTCTAGCTTTTGTCGAGTTGGCCCTCGCTTTGGTTGATTGAATATATTCTGCTTTCCGCATTCAAATTTCTCGAAGCGAACTGTCCGTCGTCATATAAAATGGGACATCAGAGCGGCTTGAGCAATGGAGGCTCTGGCTCGTTTGTAGGATTGATTATGCGGCTTGTTTTTGATGTTGCAAGCGGCGGTGTTGGATTGTCTGTTTCTTGATCCTTTTCCTTTGTCTGAGAATGGCTTTGTCGCGCCCGAAGTAAACATCGGCTGGTGTGACGTTGTTCAGGCTCTCGTGGTAACGCTGGTTGTTGTAGTAATCGACGAATGCCCTGATCTGGCGTTCGAGATCGCCGGGAAGATAATAGTTTTCCAGCAGTTCCTTGGAAATCGTCATCGTCCTTGCTCCTCTCAGGAAGCATGGACCAGTTCCCAGTTACACAGAAGATCGGACACTCTCAACAACAGACGTCTGCTTGCGCCCATGACAGTCCTCAGCGGGTTTTACTCAGCCGACCTCGAGATAACGGATGATGATTGGCGTCAACGTGATCAGGAACAGTGCAGGCAGCATGAGTATCGACATCACCGCCGACATCTGCACCGGTAGCTTGTTCGCTTTCTCCTGGGCCGCCAGTTCACGCATCTGGCGCATCTCGACGGCATAGGTGCGCAGCGCTGCCGTCAGGCTGGTGCCAAACTGCATTGATTGCACGACGACCAGAGCGAAGGATTTTGCCTCGTCGATTCCCATCCGCTCAGCCATGTCGAACAGCGCGGTTTCCCGGTCCCGTCCTGCCTGCGTTTCCATCTGCAACAACAGCAATTCATAGGCCAGTTCCGGCGCCACACGACCCAACTCGTGGCCGACACGGGCCACCGCCGCGTCAAATGACATGCCGGCCTCTACAGAAACCTGGATCAGGTCCATGGCATTGGGAAACGCCAGTGTGATGTTCATTCTGCGGTCACGGATGCGCTTGTGCAACCAATAGCCCGGACCATAAAAGCCGACTGCCGCGCCGATGGCGGCGACCTGCATCAGATGCACGCGGGACGTGGTGTCGAGTGCATCGGCCAGCGCTCGGGGCAACAGCCCCGCTTGCGACAGGCCGATCAGCCCGACTACGGTGACCGGGACGAACAGCGCCAGAACCAGCCGGATGACAAAGAAGAGCTCGACGGAATCAGGCCGGTCAAATCCGACCTTCGCGAGTTGAAACCGGATTTGCGCACGTATCGACGGGTCTTCCGGGATCAGCGCTTTCTTCCAGCCGCGGGGGGCCTCGGCCTCCTGCCCCCGGGTCAACGCAGGACCACGAGACGTCATCGCAGCCGACAACGCACGCAGGCGCACAACGCTGCGGTCGCGCGTCGCAAAAAGACCAAAAACGCCGAAGACCAGAAATGATGTCGCGAATCCGGCAAGCAGAACCAGAAAGCCAGAGCGGCCCATCATCGCCATCACGGCATTGTAATGTTCATCCAGAAACATGAAACGGCCTCAAATCTTGAACGTGACAAGCCAACGCAGGGCGAAAAAATTCCCGACGACAAGCAGGACAATGGTGACGGCAATGGGTATGAATACCGGGGCATCACTGACGTCGGTATAATACCCGGGCGAGCTGATCGTGATGCTGAAAAAGATCAGCACCGGCAACGCAGACAGAAGGTAGGCCGACAGGCGCCCCTCGGAGGAAATGGCACGGACGCGGCGGCGCATCACGATACGTTCCCGTACCACTTTCGACAATGTGCCCAGAACGTCCGCCAGATTGCCGCCCGACCCGTGCTGGATGCTGATCGCAACGGACAGGTATTCGACATCTTCCTGCCCGACCCGGTTTGCCAGGTCGGCAAATGCATCCGTAAGGTAATCGCCGTGGCGTATCTGCTCGGACAGGATACGGAATTCACGACCGATCGGATCGGACATGGTGCGGCCCACATTGTCCACAGTCGCCCCGACCGGATGACCCACCCGCAAGCCGCGCATCATCAGTTCAAGCGCGTCCGGCAGTTGCCGGGTCAGCGCCGTGATGCGTTTTTGATGCTTGTGCTTGAGATAGGCGATGGTGCCGAACAAGCCGATCAATGCACCAAGGGCCACGGCGAGAACCAGATTGATCAGAAGCATCAACGACAATGTTGCCACAAGGCCCAGAAATATCATGCTCAGCAAAATGGCGGTTTCTTTTCCTTCCATATCGGCATGGCGCACCAACAGACGCAGGTTGCCGATCACCGGCCAGTGGTGGCCCACGTTCGATTGGCGCTGCTTGAGAATGGCCGCTGTGATCGCCTCGTTGCGAGCTCTGTCTTGCGCGCCCTTCATCCGGTCAACGGTGCGCTGCTCCTGCCGGTTTTCGGGGGAAAAGATCAGCGCCAGCGCCAGGACGAACAGCAGGGCAAAGCCCAGCCCCCCGACGGCCAACACCAGATTGCCGGTGTTTTCAAGCATCACGCGACCTCACCATACGGGTTGAAGGAATCGGCGGGCAACGACACGCCCGAAGCAACGATCGTCTCGAAACAGCGGGGACGGATCCCACTGGCCATCATCTTGCCTTTCACATTGCCCTCGGCATCCAGACCCATTCTCTTGAAGCTGAAGATGTCCTGCATCATGATGGTGTCGCCTTCGAGGCCCGCGATTTCGGTGATGCTCGTCACCTGGCGGTGTCCGTCGACCATCCGGTTGAGTTGCAGCACAAGTTGCACACCCGCTGCAATTTGCGACCGGATTGCCTGAACCGGAAAATCGCCGCCGATCATCATCACCATCTGCTCCAGGCGGCCAACTGCGTCGCGCGCAGTGTTGGCGTGAATCGTGGTCATCGACCCGTCATGCCCGGTGTTCATGGCCTGCAACATGTCAAAGGCCTCACTGCCGCGCACTTCGCCCACCATGATCCGGTCCGGGCGCATCCTGAGCGCGTTGATCACGAGATCGCGCTGCGAGATCCTGCCCTGCCCTTCGGCATTGGCCGGACGTGTTTCCAGCCGCACCACATGGTCCTGCTGCAATTGCAGTTCGGCCGCATCCTCGATCGTCACGATCCGGTGACGTGGGTCGATGAACGAGGACAGCGCATTCAGCATCGTCGTCTTGCCCGATCCGGTACCGCCCGAAATCAGGATATTCATCCTCGCCTTGACCGCAGCTTCGAGAAACCGCGCCGCCGGTTCGCTTAGCAGGCCATTCTTCAAGAGGCTCTCCATATTCAGAGGCCTGCGCGAAAACTTGCGAATGGACAGAGTGGCCCCATCGACGGCGCAGGGGCGAATAATGGCGTTGACCCGGCTGCCATCTTCCAAACGGGCATCGACCCATGGTTGACTTTCATCAATCCGGCGACCGACGCTTGAAACGATTTTGTCGATAATCCGCAGCAGGTGCCGTTCGTCGCGGAACCGCACAGACGCGCGCTCCAATAAACCGGCGCGTTCCACGAACACATCAAACGGACCGTTTACCAAAATGTCGGACACGGACGGATCCGCCAGCAGGGGCTCGAGCGGGCCAAGACCCTGCACCTCGTCCAGCAGCTCGTCAATCAATTGCTGAAAGGCGGCCGAGGGCATCATCTTTCCGTTGTCCTGTAGATGCTGTGCCGTCAACGCAGCGATCTCGCGCCGCAAGTCGCTTTTAGAAACCTTGTCGATAGCGGCAAGGTTCAGCTGTTCCAGAAGCAAGTTGTGCAACTCGCTTTTCAGCAGGCTATTGGGATCGACTCGGGCATGATCCTCGACGCGGGCCGGGATTTTTTGGCCGCCGCCGTCCGGTGCCGGAAGCCCGGATTTGGCAATCGGTTGCCGGGGCTGGGGCGCCTGAGTGCTGGGCGCCGTGGAACAGGTTTCATTGAACGATTTGAACATCTGAAGCAGCCCTTTTTAGTTTTTGGAAAACAGCGATTTTCTGAGCGCCGATATCGCCTTCGTCGCGCCGGATCGTTTGGCGGACAAGCGCATCGGCACGCCCATGTCCACTGCCCGACGGGCCGCGCGTGGCTCATTGGGAAGCCAGTGGTCCAACGGCCGCCCGATCAGATGCGCGGCTTCCTTATGCACCTGCGACGGTATCATCGGGCGTTTTTCAAAGTTGACAACGGTACGGATCGGCAAAGTCATATGCTCTTCGCTGATGAGGTCGATCAAACGTCGCGTCCGCTTGATAGAGGGCACCGACATGTCGCTGACGATCAGAACGCGTGCGGCTTCTGCCAGCACCGGGCTGGTCCAGTCCAGGACCGCTTGCGGCAGATCGACGATGATATGAGCGTAGCGCATCTTCAACGCCTTTATGAGGCCGCTTATCATGTCAGACGTCATCGCAGTGAGCGGGACGAAGACATCCGGCGCGGTCAGCACGTCAACACCGCTGCTGTGCCGGACCATCGCGTGATCAAGAAAGCCTGCCGTCGGGGGCGTACCGGCCCGGATCAGAGCAGTCGCCTCGGAGCTGTCGGCCAGATCGAGCGCGAGACCAATGCTGCCGTTCTGCAAATCCAGATCGATCAGGGCGATCTCGCCCGGTTTGGCATGCGCGGCCAGATCCATTGCAAGATTGACTGCAACGGTCGTGGCCCCTGCACCGCCACGCGCACGCAAGACGACCGTCACATCGCCGCCCGCGTCGGCCAGCCCGTCGGCGACGGATGTGGCAATTTCCTCAGCGGTCGGGGCGGGAGTCGGCGCATTTTCCGCCCCGTCCCTGGCAGCGCCCATAACCAGCACCTCGGCCACGCCGGCGGTGAGATAGCTTGCCTTGGCCGCCTCGGTCATCGGTGTCGTGCTGACAGCCACACAATGCAGCCTGTCGGCATGCTCCGCGTACAACCTGCGCACCGCGTTCAGATCGGCTAAGATGTCGTCGCTGATCTCGAAAACGACAAAATTCACCAGATCCCAGTTTGCCCCGCCACAGGCGACCACATCAACAAAGCTGGCACAGAGCGTGTTGCCCTGTACGTTGGTATCCGACGCCATTTCCTGGCTTAGGGTATCCAGCACCGACTGTGACCGCGCTATGATCAGAACCTGCGGTAGCCCAGGCGCCGCCATGACAGCCTGTGCCACGTGCTTTTCAATGTCATTCTGTGCAATGCTCATGGTCTCGATCCTATCTAAGGTCTTCCGAGGGCAACGAGGCGCTCATCGAGGCAAAGGTATAACTTTGCCCCAGCGTGGAACCGGAGGAGCCGGCGGCAAAGTCGGCCAGCGCCCCCAGCGGGGAAATGAAATCAAAGGTCAGGTCGACGATATCGACGGTAACAACGGGCGCATAGGCCGTGCCGACCCGGTTGAGGGAGGCATCAAAACCATACGAGAAGCGAAGGTTTTCCGGCCCTGCCCCAGTCGGCATCATCGGCCTGACCTGCGCCCAGATGTCCGCCGCCGTGGCGTTTGACAGCGATCCGGTGCAACTGATCGTGCCGCTGTCTTCGCACAGCCCTGTGCGGGCGGTGCAAGAGGTGCCGTTGCGCTGATCAAGCGAAAGCTGCCCCAGCAGACCGCGATTGACCACCCTCGGGACGCCCGGACAAACCACCGGGCGCACAACAGCCATGCGCACGGCCTTTGCGGTGGCCTTGTCAGCCATGACATTGGCCAGCCCCAGCCGCGCAAAATCAATCAGCCCGAAGAGCAGGAAAAGCATGATCGGCACCACCACGGCGAATTCGACCAGAAAGGCCCCACTTTCGTTCAAGGCAAAGCGGCGGAGGAATAAGCGCAAGGTGCGGCTCATCGGCTCAGCACCCGCGCGCTGTCGGTCACGCTGGTTGTGATCGAGGCAAAGCTGCCGCCCGCAAGCTCGATCATCCCGGCCAGCGGAAAGGTCATCTGGAGGGTCGCAGTCACACTCGCCACGCCCACCAGCCCGCCACGGTAGGCCCCGGTCGTGCAGGTCAGATCAGATTGGACATCGGTGATCGACACTGATTGGGGATACGGGCTGTCGCCAGATTGATCGGTGCGGATGATCTCGCCCAGCTTGGTGTTCCAATCGGCGGTGCTGCGCCCGGAGCTGCACGAATCCGCGGGCATTGCGCGCGACAGATAGCGTGTCGCATCCTGCACACCCGCCACTGTGCTCTGAAACGCCCAGAACATCCGCGTTCCCTCGACCGCAAGGCCGAGGAAAACCAGGAACATCGGCAGGATGATTGCGAACTCGACGATTGCGGCGCCGCTCTCTTCTTCCCAGAATGTCAGGACAGGTTGCCTCACTCCACCAGCCTCACGACTTCGACGACCTCAGTGTCGAGATTGCCCTTGCCACAATCGCCCCCCAGGCAGGCTGTGATCTCAACCTGCAACTTGCCGTTTTGTCCCGGCCCCAGGTTGAATACTTCGAAAAACTGTTGCACCGGTGCTGTCGAAACGCTCGCATCGACATTCGCCGACAGGCAGTCGATTCCAGCCACCACCATCAGGCGGCGGTTGGGGTCGGTGTTCTGCTGCGGCATGCAATAGTTGGGAATGGGCCCACTGTCACCGCCGAGCAGGCCATTGGTCAATCCGCCAAGAAGACCGCCGAGGCCAGACAGCAGGGAATCCGGCACCTGCACGTTGCCGGATGCATTCAGCTCAGCCTTGTAAAACTCAAACCGGGTATCGGCCTCGGGATGCGGATCGGTGCCGCCGTAATGCGCATCGACATAGGCCAGCCGTCCGGCCTGCCAATTGCCATCACCCTGCACGCCACAGCCACCGTCGCTGATGCAATCGTCGACCGGCAAATCGGGATCGCCTGCATCGCCGCCCAGCGGCTGACAGAGCCCGACAGTATCGGTCACACCCTGCAGGACGCTCGGTGCGCCAGAGAAATCCGGGTTGCCAAGCAGGCCGCCGGCAATGCCGCTGAACTGGCCAAACCGGGTATTGAGCGCATTCAGAAGGTTGGAGCCGTCCAGATTTGCCGAGATTTTCAAGCCACCTTGCCCGGTGCAGGCGGTCTCTGGCTGACGCGCCGCCAGAAGGCAGGCATCCAGGGCGCCGCCCAACAGGTCCGCACAGACGCTCAACCCGTCAAGCGAGTCGGTCAGCGTATCGACCACCCGGATTTGACCGGGCTGAAGCAACCCGACCGTGATATTGGCGTCTAATTCCAGGGTCTGGCCAACACTTGTGCTGGCGTCGAAATCAAGCGTGGGAAGACAGACGGCGACCGGGGCCACATTGCACGCTTCCAGTGAAAAACCGGCAGCGGCATAGGCGCCGACGTCATCATTGCCGCTGGTATCGCCAGTGTAGCGGCGAAAGGCACCCGACAGGCCGGCCAGTACCGACCGCTCGGCAAGCCTCACAGATACAAATCGCGCGCTGTGGGCATTTTCGGTCATATGGCTGGCATCACCAGAAAATCCACCCATCTCGTCCGGCTTGTAAAAGGTGATTTCGACAATATCAGACGCACCCAGAAGACGCGCGCCCTGGGCGAATGTCTGGTGGTCGGCAATGAGGGTATCGGCGGCATGTCGGGCCCGCGTGATCGCGTCTGCCCGCCCGTCCAACTCTGCCGCTGCGGCAAGACTGACTGAATCCGCGAAATTCTGCAATTCGGCGTGGGTGCTGGCCTTGCGGCCAAAATCAAAGATAAAGCCCACCATGCCCAGCATCAGAACAAGCGTAACTGCGCCGAGCAACAGAATGCTGCCGCTTTCGTCGTCACGCAATCTCGTGATGGTCTGACGGGGAAACATTTCAATTTACCTTATTAGCCGACACAAAGAAAAACCCAACGCGCCCCGGGGACACGTTGGGCGATGTCTTGCACTTCCCTGTTTATGACGGGGCGGCCCGAAGGACCGCTCCGCGAACGGGTGTTAATTGGTGGTGGTGGTTGCATCAAACGCGGCGGATGCTGCGTCCACGTTGGTACTGACCTTGCCGCCCAGCGTGGTGAACCCACCGACGCCGACCGCAGCGGCCACCGCCAGCGCGATGCCGTATTCCACGAGGGTTGCGCCCTGTTCACAGCTCTTGAGACGCTTGAAGAGGTTTTTGATCTGAATTTTCATAGGTATTATCCTGACTTGCGGCACATATGGCCGGTTGATTTGATGACGTTCCAGCTTGTGAGTTTTTAGCCGGCGTAAGGAAATATTAACCAATATGTAAGCCAGCCGCATCGTTCAGGACGATGAGTGAGCGGGGCCTTTTCTGGGCGATCATGCGATGAATTCGTCAAATATGAGTCTTAGATGCCACAATTCGGTCAACGTCTTTTCCCGCAGGATTGGCGAATGACCCTGCAACGTTGACATCATGGCCCGAGGCCTGATTGTGGATGGGAATAGCAGCGTAGAGAACAAGAAACGTTTTCGAGGACAAGTCCAGATGCCTCATCGAATGCCAAAGGATCGCAGTCAGCTCGTTCCTTTCGAAGGTGCGACAGACCTGCACCTTCGCGTTGCGCGTGATCTCGACCTTATCAACAATTGGAACGCAGCGCTTTTCGGCCACTTCTCGATGACCGATGTCCTCGCGATGATGATCCGACAGGTCGAGGCATATGGCATCGCTCTTTACCGCTTAGAAAACGACTGCCCACAGACAATCGCGGCGGTGTCCCGGGCGACAGATGCACCAAGACCCGGCCCCAACACCGGCAATATGCTGCTTTACGTCAAAGAACACCATAAAGAGGCTATCCAGCCAGGCGCAACCTTTCGGTTGAGCAAGCTGCTCCTGGATCCGACCTTTGAGCAATCGCCGGCACAGCGAGAATGGGCCGCGCAGCCCAAGATCGTGGACAAAACCCTGATCATCCTGGAGGTCAAGGAATACCGGACTGATGTGCTTGAGGTGACTTTCGACAGACCGCCCAATACCAACGCCGACCTTCCCTGTATTCTGATTTCGACCGCAATGGCCAATGCGTGGGAAATCCGTACAGTCGGCCTGATCGCGCGCCAGATCCACAGTTTTGCACAGGACCGCAGTTCCCCCTCCCTTGTACAAGACCACGACATCCTCGGGCCCCGGAACCCGGTCGGGCTCAGCCGTGCGGAACAACGCGTCTGCCATCACCTGGCGGCCGGCGATAGCGCCAAGGAAATTGCTGATGCGTTAAACGTTACGGTCGCTACAATCCGTACCCATCTAAGGAATGTCTACTTCAAGACAGGCGCCCACGGGCAGCTAAAGCTGATCACGCTGATCAACGAGGGCAAAGGCTTTTCGCAATGAACGCCCTTCACACGATTTCAGTCGGCTGGTTGACCGTGCCGCTTTTTCTGGCCGTAATCCTGTACGATATGCGTTTCATGCGCATCCCCAATTGGCTCGTGGCGCTTTTCGTGATCGTCGCCGTGGTTAGCTTCCCCTTTTCCACAGGTTGGATCGACCTGCTATGGCGTCTGGTCGCTTCGGCAACGACGTTTCTGGTCTGCTTGCTTCTGTTCGCGGGGCGGCTGATGGGTGGTGGCGACGTTAAATTGCTAACTGTCCTGGCCCTGCTGATCCCCGTCAGCGCTCTACCGCTGTTCGGGGTGATCCTTTCGCTCAGCATCTTCGTCTCCGTCGCTGCAATCTACATGGCCAGACGCCTGACACAGGGAAAACCAACCCGCTGGCGGGCAATTTCTGACAGAAAAGGCTTTCCACTGGGGCTTGGCATCGGGAGCGCAGGAATCGTTTTCGTGCTGATTGGACCGATGCTGCTGTAGATCACAGTGGTGGTCGCAGGATTTCGGACATGTCGCTAAGGTGAATTGCTTTGCGTAAGAGGCGGCCTCAAATATTGCTTCCGGCGCGGGCAACCACAGCAATATCCCTACCATCAACGCCTTTGACGCCAACGGCAAGCCTGCCGCCACCACCAGCACGCCAGACTTGCGCGTCAATATCTGCGTGAATGGTCAGCTGTCTGCCCTCTCTGGTCACGTCGACGGCGCCGTGTTTGGCGCGTCTGCAGCATCTGCCTATCGCAGCAAAAGTCAGTGAACTGGTGAAGCGAGTTACAGATGGCGACAGTGCTATGATGGATGCGCGTGCGCTCGAAAAGATCAAAGCAGCGACAGCGGCTCTCGGCAAACACCGAAAAATAGGTTTTCCGACCGGGGTCCGGTACGAGCAAGGAAAAAGCTGGCCAAATTCATGTCGGGATGGTCGCCAGGAAATCCTCGCATTCGACGAAGACGCCGCCTGATTGATAAAGAGTTGTTGGCGAGTCAACAAAAACGATACAGGCTACTCTTCGGAGTGGCGGTCAAGACGTTGCTCTTGCTAAGTTTAAATGGTGCCCCCACACGGACTCGAACCGCGGACCTACTGATTACAAATCAGTTGCTCTACCAGCTGAGCTATAGGGGCTCGGGCGCCTCATTACGCATTAACGTGGGCCACTTCAAGCCAAATTCCACTGCTCTCTTACGCTTTGTGCAAATGCCGCGCTAAGGCTATGGGTGATTGCGGTTTAACTCTGGCAAAAAGCCCGTATATATGAGCGCGACTTTTACATGAACCGGGATACCAATGCAGGTCGTAATTCACGCGGGCGCCCACAGTACGGATGATGACAGGCTGGTAAATTGCCTGTCGGATAATCGTGAGATTCTGGCCGAATTCGGCACCAACGTGCCTGATCCAGGGAAATATCGCCGCCTGGTGCGCGACACCCTGCATCAGGCGCAGGATAGCGGGCTAAGCGCCGACGCGCGCGATGTTCTGGTTGACGCCATTAGCCATGAAGGTGCGGTTGACCGGCTTGTCCTGTCCAATGCCGGGTTTTTCGGCACCCCCAAGATGGCCGTGGGGGGCGGGCAATTCTACGGAGCGGCGGAAGCGCGGCTTGGCCTTTTTCGCCAGATGTTTCCCGATGATGACATCGAGCTTTTCTTTGCCATCCGCAACCCGGCCACATTCCTGCCGGCGCTGCTTGACAACACGCCGCACAAGGTGATGGAAAAGCTGTTGCGCGGATCTGATCCGACCCATATGCGATGGTCCGAGATGGTGGCGCGTATTCGCAACAGCCACCCTGACATTCCCGTCACGATCTGGTGCAATGAGGATACGCCGCTGATCTGGTCTCAGGTGGTGCGCGAAGTGGCCGGCATCGACCCCACGGTCGAATTTACCGGCGAATTCAGCCTCTTGATGGAGATTATGACCCGCCCTGGCCAACAGCGTTTCAAGGCCTATATGGAACGCCACCCCGGCATGACCGAGGTGCAAAAGCGCCGGGTGATTACGGCATTCCTCGACAAATTTGCCGATGAGGACGCGATCGAGGAAGAGCTTGATGTACCTGGCTGGACAGCCGAACTTATTGATGAGCTGACAGAAATGTATGATGAAGACGTCTATGAAATCGAGCGGATTCAGGGCGTGCAGATGATCACGCCCTAAACCGCGCCCCCCAAGGCATCACGCCATTCCAAGTGCTTCTTTATACATTTCAAGGACCGCTTCTTCTTCGGCGATATCGTCCTTGTCGCGTTTGCGCAACGAGATCACCTTGCGCAGCACCTTGGTATCATAGCCGCGTGATTTCGCCTCGGCCATCACTTCTTTTTGCTGCTCTGCGATATCCTTTTTCTCGGCATCCAGCCGCTCGAAGCGCTCGATGAACTGGCGCAACTCGTCTGCGGTCACGCGATAGGTCGAGTCGGAATTCATGTCGTTCATGGGCTGTCTCCGGTCAATTGGGCCTTCTGACTATAGCTGCGCGCGCGCCTCTGCAAGATGCTTCTGCATGCCTGTCCGACTTGCGCAATCGCGCAACTTCGACTAGGCGCTGCACATTACGGTCGCGCCATAAAGGAGCAGGCGATGGAAATTCTGATCTGGCTTGGGGCTGCGGTTTCACTGGCGGGCATGGTGGGGCTGATCTGGTGCATCATGACGGTCTGGAAGGCGCGCAAGGCGGGGCTGAGCGATGACGCGTTGCGCCAAGCCGTGCAAAAGGTGGTGCCGGTCAACGCAGCGGCGCTTTTCCTGTCGGTGATCGGGCTGATGATGGTGGTGATCGGTATCTTGCTAAGCTAGGGGTTTGATCCCCGAGCTTGATGGCGCGGTCTCTCCTTTGGACGGCAAGGAAGCCCTCTGGACAGATACGCCACGCAAGCAACACGACAGCGCATGCAGCCAGAGCGGCGATACTGGACGACCGATACTGAGGTGCAGGCCCGGATTGAACTGCACCGGGTTTAAGGTCAGCCGGGTGCAGTGCGACGGGTTGAACAGGCGGCTTGACTCTGTGCCGGAACTGGCCGCAGCTTGTCAGGGGCGTGCTGCCAGACCGAAAACCACGCGCAAACCTGTCTTTACCGGAATATGATTGCCTGACCCTTCTATGGAGCTGACCCATGGCCCATGCCTTCAATGAATTCGTTCATGGTCTGCGGTATGACGACCTGCCCGCGTCTGTCCGTGACTTTGCCCGCCGCTGGTTGCTCGACCTGATCGGCGTGGCAGCAGGCGGGGTGCGCACGGACCTGTCCCGCATCATCCGCAACCACGCGGCCCGGCAATTCGGGGCCGGGTCCGGCGCGGCGCGGATGCTGTTTGACGGCAGAGTCGTCAGTGCTGCGGGGGCGGCGCTGGCGGGTGGCATGACCATCGACGCGCTGGATGGCCATGATGGCCACAAGCTGACCAAGGGGCATGTCGGCTGTGGTGTGTTTCCGGCACTTCTTGCGCTTAGTCAGGCCGAAAACAGCACTGCGGGCGATGACTTTCTGACCGCCCTCGTCATCGGGTACGAGATCGGAACCCGGTCAGGTATAGCACTGCATCGAACCGTGCCCGATTACCATACGTCAGGGGCGTGGATTGCGGTTGCCTGTGCCGCCCTTGGCGCGCGGATTCTGGGGCTGGACGCTGTACGCACCCGAGAGGCCATCGGCATTGCGGAATACCACGGGCCACGCAGCCAGATGATGCGCTGCATTGATGCCCCGACAATGGTCAAGGATGGCTCCGGCTGGGGCGCAATGACGGGCGTTTCGGCGGCATACCTTGCCGCAGACGGCTTTACCGGCGCGCCCGCTGTCACCGTCGAGGCCCCGGAAGTTGCCGATCTGTGGTCCGACCTTGGCAGCAATTGGCGCATCCTTGAGCAATACTACAAACCCTTCCCGGTCTGTCGTTGGGCACAGCCGCCGCTGTTGGCCACATTGGGCCTGCGCGATGCCCATGGCATCGCGTCCACGGATGTTGATCACATTGAAATCACCACCTTTCATCAATCCCTGCGCCTTGCCACACGGCGGCCGAAAACCACCGAGCAAGCACAGTATTCAACGTCTTTCCCCACTGCCGTGGCAATGGTTCGCGGCCATGTTGGCCCCGACGACATCGCGTTGCATAATCTCTCAGACCGCGAGGTTTTGCGGTTGTCCGACAGCATGGTGATAACCGAGTCCGACGACTACAATGCCGCCTTCCCCGCCAGGCGCATCGCGCATGCCACCTTGGTGCTGAAAGACGGTCGTCGGCTGACATCCCCTCCGACAGAGGCCACCGGAGATCCGGAAAGCCCGGTGCCGATGGAGCAGGTTCGCCGAAAATTTCGTGCCTACACCACACCGGTCCTGCGGGCTGAGCGCATCGCCGACATCGAGGCGGCGATCGCGGATCTGGCAACCGGCGGACTCGACGCGCTGAGCACAGCCGTCACCGGCCCGATTGATGAGCCCGCCAACGCCCCGGCCCCGGTTCGGCCTGAACCGGGCGGAGCTGCGCATCGCTAGTGGCAACATCTGTCGCTCTGTGCCGGGTTTACCCTCGCCAGCATTCGCGCCTCACCGCCCGATGAACTCCGCCCGCCGTTCGCTGAGCGCCGTGCAGAGATAATCGACAAACAGCCGGACGCGCCGCACCCGCTTCAAATCGCCATGCAACAAGACCCAGGTTGACCGGCTGGTGTCGAACGCCGTGCCCGGCACGCGCTGCAACTCGGGGAAGCGCGCCTGCACCCAGGCCGCCAGAACGGTCATCCCCGCCCCTGCCCGCGCCAGATGCAGGTGCATCGCCGGGTCAGGAATGCTGTGTCGGATGCGGGCCTTGGGAAAGGGCGAACGTTGGATATGCTCCAGCAGTTCCGGCACCGCGCCATAACCGATCCAGGTCAGCCCCTGCCCTTCGGGTCCCGCCTCGGGCAACATCCGGTCGAGATAGGCCTCGGCAGCATAGGTTCCGATCGCCAGCGGAAAGAGCTTGCGCCCCACCGCATCATCCTCAACCTCGCGCACATGGCGGATTGACACGTCGGTTTCGAACCGCGCGATCGAGGATATCCCGTAGGACAGATGCAGGTCGATCTCGATCTCGGGATAAAGAACGGTAAACTCGGCCAGGACCGGTGCGAGCAGGAAATGCGCGGTCATCGGATCGGCGGACAGGCGAATGCGCCCTGCCGCCTCGCGGTCCAGCCCCTGCACGGCGTTGAACCCCTTTAACAGTGCCGCCTCGGCCTCCAGCGCCTGGGGCAGCAGCGCCCGGCCCGCCACCGTCAGGTGCAGACCATCCGCGCCACGACGAAAGAGTTGCACGCCAAGGCCCGCCTCCAGCGCCTCGATCTGGCGGCGGATCGTGGCGTGGGTGCCGTCCGATTGCTCGGCGGCCGCGCGCAGCGAGCCGGCACGGGCAACAGCCAGAAAGGCGGGGAGCGATTTCCAATCCATCATGGTGGAACGATTTTGAACCTCACCGGATCATATCTGTCAATATGCGGATGAATTTCGATCCACTAGGACAGATCCATTCCAAGTATACTGCCGATGGAGACACGCCATGACCACCCGCCTCACCGCCTGGAGCATCCGCCGCTATGGCGCGCCTGACCGACTCGTCCCTGTTCAGCGCCCGATGCCCACCCCCGGCCCGACCGAAATCCTGATCCGGATCCGCGCCTCGGCCGTCACCCGCGCTGACGGGATGATGCGCGCGGGCCTGCCGCGTTTTGCCCGTCTGTTTCTGGGCCTGTCACGTCCGCGCAACGACCTGGCAGGCACCGGATTGTCGGGCGAAGTGATCGCAAGGGGCGCGGACGTCAGGCGCTTTGCCATCGGGGACGCCGTATTCGGTGAGGCCGGATTGAGGTTTGGCGCCAATGCCAGCCACATCTGTCTCGACGAATCCGGCGTGCTTATGCCCAAGCCTGCGCATCTGTCCCATGAAAACGCGGCCGTGATGTGCGATGGGCCTCTGACATCGCTGCATTTTCTCGAAAACGTCGCCTGCCTCAAGCCGGGCGAGCGGGTGCTGATCCTTGGCGGATCGGGCAGCCTGGGCAGTGCCGCCGTACAGATCGCCGTTGCGATGGGGGCTGATGTCACGGCCACATGCAGCGCGCGCAACGCAAGCCTCGTCGCCTCGCTCGGGGCCGCCCGCGTGATCGACTATGCCAGGGAAAACGCGCTGCTGCCGAGCAGGCACTACGATGTGATTTATGACACGCTGGGGATTGCGTCTTTCGGCCAGGCCCGCAAAAGCCTTGCCAAGGGCGGTCGCTACGTCTGCCCGGTCCTGTCGCTGCGACTGTTGGGGGCGATGCTGCGCACGACGCTTGTCGGCCAGCGCAAGGCCCGTTTCTCGGCAGCCGGACTTGAGAGGCCCGAGCTTTTGCGCGGCCTGCTGACCCGGCTGATCGAGATGACAGAGGCGAAAACGCTCACACCCGTGCTAGACCGGGTCTATCCGCTGGACAATCTGATTGCGGCCCACCAGCACATGGAAACCGGGCACAAGCGCGGCAATCTCGTCGTGGTCTGAAGGACCGCCCCCGGCATTTAAGGGCAAGGAGAACCGCTCATGCCAAGACTGAAAGACAAGACCTGTATCGTCACCGGTGCCGCGCGGGGGATCGGGGCCGCCATTGCGCGGGCCTTCGCGCAGGAAGGCGCAGGGGTCGTCGTGACCGACAAGGACGCGGACGGCGCGGCCAATGTCGCCCGCGAGGTCGACGGGCAATCACTTCGTCTCGATGTGGCAGTCGAGGCAGACTGGGCGGCATTGACCAAAACCTGGCCCGCCTGTGACGTTCTGGTCAACAACGCAGGTGTCACCGGCTTCGAAGAGACGATGCGCCCGCACGACCCCGAACACGCAGCGCTGGAGGATTGGCGCGCGGTTCACGCGGTCAATCTTGACGGCACATTCCTGGGCTGCCGCTATGCCATTCAGGCCATGCGCGCGAAACGCGCAGGCTCGATCATCAATATCTCGTCGCGCTCGGGGCTGGTGGGCATTCCTGCGGCAGCGGCCTATGCCGCGTCCAAGGCGGCGGTGCGCAACCATACCAAGTCCGTCGCGCTCTATTGTGCTGAACAGGGGTTGAACATCCGCTGCAACTCGATCCACCCTGCCGCGATCCTGACCCCGATGTGGGAGCCGATGCTGGGCGATGGGCCGGACCGCGCGGCGCGCATGGCGGCCTTTGTCGCCGACACCCCGCAACGCCGTTTCGGCCAGCCCGATGAGGTCGCGGCGATTGCCGTCCTGCTGGCGTCGGACGAGGCCGCCTATATGACGGGCGCCGAACTGATCATAGACGGCGGGCTGCTGGCTGGGTCCGCCGCAACGCCCCAGACCTCTTGATGGCCCTTGGATTACAGCGCGCGCGCAGCGCCGGTGTGCAGCAAGGATCAAAATGGACTAAGCTGCACTTAATGGGGAAAGGCTGCGGCACCGGATGGGGAACATAACAACACTCTTCGTGCGAAAGGTCATCGCGGCAGCAAGCGGCGATCTGGACCAGACGGCCGTTTTGCGCGATCTCGGGCTGACCACAGACGAAACCGACGTCAAGACCATGATCCCCGACGCCGATTATTACGCGCTGCTTGAACGCATCGCGGGCACCTTGGGCGATGCGACGGATTTTCCGCTGCGAGTCGGGGCGTCGATGCGCTGCGACGATTACGGCGCCTTCGGTCTGGCCTGGAAAACCGCCCCGACGCTGCGCGGGTCGCTGGAGCGCGCGGCGCGTTATGCGCGGTTGCTGACTTCAGTGGCGGGATACGAGGTACGCAACCACGACGCAGGGGCGTATTTCCTTTTGCAGCGCGACGGGCCGCGCACGCTGGGGATGCGCCTGTCGAACGAGGCGACGCTGGCCAGTGCCCTGTCGATCATGCGCGAGGTTTCGCCCGCCCCGGTGGCGCCGCTGGAGGTGCATTGCCGTCACGCCGCGCCCACCGATACAGCCGCCCATGAAGGCTTCTTCGGTTGTCCGGTGATCTTTGGCTCAGATCTCGACGGTCTGCTGATGTCAGCCGAGACGCTGGCGCGCGACAATCGTCTGGGCGATCCGGCGATCGCGCAATTCCTCAGACCGCATCTCGACGCGGAACTTGCGGTGGCTTCCAGCCAGACATCCTTTATCCAGACCCTTTTGCGGCGCATGTCTGATCGGCTCAGCGAGGGGCCGCCGCGCGCGGCCGACATGGCACGCGAGATGGGGATGAGCGAACGGACGCTGCATCGCAGGCTTGCCAGTGACGGGATGTCGTTCCAGAGCCTTCTGGAGCAGGCGCGACGCCACCTGGCCGAGGGCTTGCTGGTGCAAAGCGATCATTCCATTGCCGAGATTGCCTTTTTGACCGGCTATTCCGAACAGAGCGCCTTTACCCGCGCATTCAAGCGATGGGTCGATCAGACCCCTGCCGCCTTTCGCCACGCGCGCCCGGGCCGCTGATCCGCCGATTGGCAGGATCGGTCAAGCCCCTGTCCGACGTCGTCAAGACGCCCGGCGCCCGCCTGCGGCAGATTGTGTCCATCACACCAATCAGAAGGAGACCGTGATGCACACCCAACCCATCCTCGTCATCGGCGCCAACGGCAAGACCGGACAGCGCATTGCCCAAAGCCTCGCGGCGCGAGGCTATAGCGTTCGGCCCGGTGCCCGAAACGCCACCATCCCCTTCGACTGGAACGACGAGACCACCTGGGCATCCGCACTTGACGGCGTATCGACGGTCTATGTCTCGTATTTCCCCGATCTCGCCTTTCCCGGTGCGGCCGAAAAGATCGAGGCGCTGTCGGCACTGGCCCTGGAAAAGGGTATCCGTCGTCTCGTGCTGCTGTCTGGACGGGGCGAAACCCATGCCAGGCGGTGCGAGGATATCGTCGCCGCCTCGGGTGTCGATTACACCCTCCTGCGCTGCGCCTGGTTCGCGCAGAACTTCAGCGAAGGCTATCTGCGCGACCCGCTTCTTGGCGGCGCAATCGCGCTGCCTGCGGGCGATGTCCGCGAAGCCATCGTGGACGTTGACGACATTGCCGATGTGGCGGTGGCCGCGCTGACCGAGATGGAGCGCCATTCCGGCGAGCTTTACGAGATCACCGGCCCGCGCCTTCTGCACTTTTCCGAGGCCGCCGCCACGCTTGCCGCCGCCAGTGGCCATAAGGTGCACTACGTGCCGATCACGCTCGCCGAGTTCCACTCGGCCATGACCGAAATCGGCGGAGCCTTCATCGCCGATGTCTTCACCCATGTCTGCCAAGAGGCGCTGGACGGGCGCAACGCGTGGCTGGGCGATGGCATCCAACGCGCCCTTGGGCGGCCCCCACGCGAGTTTGCGCAGTTTGCGCGCGATGCCGCCAGAGCCGGTGCATGGCGCAAAGCCGCCTGACCCCGCCAACCAGCCCCACAACATAAAGGAGGTCGAGATGACCCTCTCTATTTTTCAAAAATTCGCGCTTGGCATCGCCGGTGTCACGGCGTTGTCGATTGGTGGTTTCATCTTGGTCGCGCCGCATGCGTTCTATGCCGACTACGGCATCGCCCTCAACCGCGATCCAAGCTTACTGAGCGAGTTGCGCGCCCCCGGCGCGGGCCTCGCAACCCTTGGTGCGATCATGCTGGCAGGCAGCGCGCGCGCAGCCTGGGCCCGGGTCGCACTGGTTGCCGTGCTGACGGTCTATGTGGCCTTCCCCATCGGGCGCCTCATCAGCCTTGCGATAGACGGCATGCCCTCGGCAAGCGTGATCGGCGCACTCGGGATCGAGATCGCGATCGTAACCCTTTGCCTTGTCGCGTTCCGGCACGGGCGGGGCAATACGCTTGCAACCCCGCGCATTGCTGTTCCGCAGAACCGCTATCCCACCTGAAACCCGGCACTGCCCGCCGGTCACGATGACGCGCGGGCAGCCGTCCCTCACCCTGAAAACAACCGACGCGCCTGCCCCCTTTGGCCACGGCCCAAACGCCTGGTCTTTTTTAAGGCAGGGTTTACCTGCTGCCTTTCGCCGCCTTGTTTCCGCAGGCGCCGGCAGCTCGGCACGGGACAAGACCCAGACCGCGTCACATCCTCACAATTGAGTGATTGCTCAAATTGAAGGTTGAGCAATCGCTCAAATCAGACTACTTGGGGGGCATCGAAACGCGGCAAAGGCGCCGAGACATGGCACCGCTTTCGCACTGAAGCGTGGCACACCCGCCACCTTTTGACCAATTCGAACACCGCCAGCCAAAGGAAACACCAATGACCAACTTCCCGATCCACACCCTCGAAACCGCACCCGACGCCGCCAAGCCGTTGCTGGAAAACTCGCTCAAGACCTTCGGTCGTATCCCCGGCCTGCATGGCACCATGGCCGAGGCCCCCGGCCTTTTGGCCGCCTATAACTTTGCCCATCAGCAATTCCTGGCCACCTCGCTCACCGACGAGGAAAAAACTGTCGTCTGGCAGGCCGTGAACGTGGAAAATTCCTGCCACTATTGTGTGCCGGCGCATACAGGCATCGCCAAGATGATGCAGGTCGATGACGCCATCACCGAGGCGCTGCGCAATGAGACCCCGCTGCCGACCGCCAAACTGGAAGCGCTGCGTACCTTCACGTTGCAGGTTGTCCGCACCAACGCCAATCTGAGCGACGCCGAAGTGCAGGCCTTCCTTGATGCGGGTTTTGAAGAGCGCAACATCCTCGAAGTGATCCTTGGCGTGGCGCAAAAGGTGATGTCAAACTTCACCAACCACTTTGCCGGAACGCCGGTGGATCAGGTGTTCCAGAAGTTCGCCTGGCAAAAGGCCGACGAGGCGGCGTAAACCAACAGGCGGTCCGGGTCTTGAATCCGGGCCGCCGCACGTGACGCAAAGGGCCTCATATGACATCCCCGCTTCGCATCGACATCCTGTCCGACGTGATGTGCCCCTGGTGCATCATCGGCTATCGTCAATTGGCCCTTGCGCTAGAGAGCACAGGCACCGCGCATGAAATCCACTGGCACCCGTTTGAGCTTAACCCGCAGATGCCGCCAGAAGGTCAGGACGGATTTGAACATATGGCCGAGAAATACGGCTCGACCCGCGCGCAATCCCTCGAAAGCCGCGCCCGCATGACGGCGCTTGGGGCCGATCTCGGGGTCGAGTTCCGCTGGGCAGAAGGCTTTCGGATGCACAACACCTTCAATGCGCATCAACTGCTGCATTGGGCCGAAATGCAAGGCCGCAAGCATGACCTCAAGATAGCACTGTTCAGCGCCCATTTCACCGATCGGCGCAACCTGTCGGACGACGACGTGTTGGCAGATATTGCGGGCGAAACCGGGCTAGAGCGGGCCGAGGCATTGGCCGTCCTGCAAGATCAGCGCTTTGCAGATGATGTGCGTCAGCTAGAGACCTTCTGGATCAAGCAGGGCATTCAGGGCGTGCCGGCGATGATCTTTGATCGCAAACACCTTGTCACCGGCGCACAGGGCGTGGGAAACTACACGAATATCCTGAACCAACTGACTAGGGAACAGGCCTGACGATGACCCGCGCTGCGCCATATGATCGTGAGACCGCTCTTGACGCGGCAATGGCGCTGTTTTGGGAGAAAGGCTATCATGCAACCTCGCTCAAGGATCTTGAAGCAAGGTTGAGCATGAAACCCGGCAGCATCTACGCTGCCTTTACCAACAAGGAAACCCTCTATCTTCTGACACTGGAGCGTTATTTTGCTGCGTCCCGCGCGGGGTTTCGCAACCACATGGCGCGCGCGACATCACCACTGGCCGCCCTCGCCGATCACTTCCGGTCCTATGCGCGGATGCGGCCCGATGACATGGCGCGCCGGGCCTGCATGCTGACGAAAACCCTGGTGGATACGCGCGCCACCGACCCATGCATCGCCGCCGCGTCGCAAGAGTATATGAGCGCGATGCAGGGCGAGTTTGCCGCCGCTTTCACCGCCGCCCGCGATATCGGCGAATTGCCGGACGGAAGTGACCCTGACCGCCTGGCTCGCCGTTTTCAGGCCAATATCACCGCGCTGCGCCTGGCCTTGCATCAAGGCATGGCACCTGCGGACTTCGCCCAGTTGGCCGAGGACATGGCCGAAGAAATCGAAGGCCTGCGCGTGAACCGCGCGTCATAGGGTATGGTGCGAAAAAGTGGGCACCGGGTTTTCGCGTAAAGCATCCGGCAAAACCAATGGCTATAGCGGGAAATCTGAACTCCGCCCGACGCAACCCGCCTTTGCCAGCCCCGCATCGCTCCTGTCGTCAGATCATTGAAGCGGTCGTGGTCCGGGCGCGCAATGTGGCATTCGCCTCTATGCTCGCAAAGCCGGGATATATCTTCTTCCGGCGCGTTGATCGAACGGCGTTACACTAAACCAGCTTCAAGTGGCCGTGTTGCACGGTTCGACTCCAACTCGAAACACTCCCTGATCAGGGCATATGCCGGCCGGCTGGAATATTGGCAGGATGGCCGGATTGTCGGCAGCCATACTTGGGCCTTCGGACGCGACAAAACCGTCTTCGATCCCCTGCATTATATTCCCGTCCTGTCTCGCAAACCCGGTGCCCTGCGCAACGGGGCGCCGTCCAAGGAATGGGATCTGCCGGTGCCGATCCGCCGTGTCTGGCGCAAACCTGAAAGCCAGCCGGGCGGCGACAGGTAGATGGTCGATATCCTGAGTGCCGTGCTGACGTTTCATTACCGACCATGTGTCACTCTTCCAGGTCGGTGGCAAAGGAGCGGCTTGGCACACCTGCGGCCTTGCGCGCCGTATCCGCCGCCCGAATGGCAGTGTCGATGCCACCGCGCTCTGTCACGCCCGAGAAATTGTCACGCGTGGGCATCGCTGCGGCCACATAAACAAACCGTTCATGCGCCACGTCGTAAAGCCTGCGCAGTTCGGCCAGCGGATCGGGGTGGTCATCGGCGCGCAGGTCGAGCCAAGGATATGCCTCACCCTTATTGATCACCAGCGCGGCGGATTGTGTGCCGCGCTTGTCTCCGCCGGCCGCGGCACCGGCCTCCATTGCGGTCATAAGCCGCTCGGCCAGCGGCAAATGCATATGCGCCTGATAGGCCGCAAGCGTCGCTTGGATCACCGCACCAGCCGCCAACATGTTGCCCGCGACCGATACGCCGGGGGCTGAGACATGGCCGCACCAGTCCACGCAATCCGCGCCGGTATGCTGCCCGATGCGCCCCTCGGCGTCTATCATGTGGATTTGCCGGATCGCCTGCCCGCCGTCGCGCGCGACCAGATCGGCGATCACCACGCCAGGATCCTCGCCCAATGCCAGCCGGTCCGCCGCCTCGATCCCCCAGAGCGGGTTTACAAAGGCCTGGGTGGCCACGGCGCATGCTCCGCCGCGCAGATGCGGCACCAGCATGCCGACGGCGAAGAAACGGCTGGCGACCGCGACGCCGAAATCGCCGGTTTCCGGGTCCTTGGCTACGATGGAATAGGTCATGGTGGTGTCTCCGTCAGCGTCCTGCCGCGTAGGCCTGCATCAGCCGGGGGGTGGCGGCGGCGCGCAATATCCCGCGCGGGTCACGCGATGCAGCGGTCAGCCGCCCCACGGTCCAGGGCTCGGCCACTTCGACGTCATGGCCGCGCGCGCGCAGATCGGCGATAACGCTTTCGCCAAAGTTCGGCTCGACCATCAGATGCCCCGGCTGGGTGCCGCGCGGATAGAACGACGATTGGAAATGCGCGGTGTTGAACAGCGGTGCGTCGATGCCCTCCTGAAGGTTCAGGCCACCATGCACCAGGCGCAGGAAATAGATAAGCTGCCATTGATCCTGTTGATCGCCGCCCGGCGTGCCAAAGGCCAGTTCGGTGCCATCCGGGGCCTGCGCCATCGACGGCGATAGCGTGGTGCGTGGGCGGCGCCCCGGTGCAAGCGACGTCGCCAGCCCCTCCCGGAGCCAGAACATCTGGGCGCGCGAATTGAGCGGCATGCCGAGGCCGGGGATGACCGGCGAGGATTGCAGCCAGCCACCCGACGGTGTGGCCGCCACGCTGTTGCCCCACCGGTCGATCACGTCAATATGCACCGTGTCGCCGCGCTTTTCCGTCAGATGCGCCATCGTGGGCTCCCCCGCGCCAACGCCAGGCCCGGCGACCACATCCATGTTGCCGCGCGCGATTGCCGCGTCGACCCAGCTCTCGTATCCCGGCACGATACCGGGGCGCTGCTCGCGCGAGGCGGTGCCGGAAATGAGCGCGCGCCGGGTGCTGGCATAGCGCTCTGAAAGCAGGGTCTCCATCGGTATTTCGGAATGGTCGGGGTCGCCGTAATAGGCCTCGCGGTCAGCAAAGCCTAGCTTCATTGCCTCGGTGACCGTGTGCACGAATTCCGCACCGTTGAGATCCATCGCGGCGATGTCGAGCCCGGACAGCGTCATGAGCGATTGCAGCAGTGTCGGGCCCTGTGTCCAGGCGCCCCCCTTCCACACGTTCCAGCCGTGATATTCGACCGACAGAGGCACCTCATAACTGGCCCGCCAGCCCGCCATGTCTTCACCGGTCAGCACCCCTTTGCGGCGCCCCCCGGCGGCATCCATCACACAGGCGTCGCGCAGATAGCTGTCGATCCGCTCTGCGATGAAGCCGCTGTAAAACGCATCGCGGGCGGCGTCGATCTGGCCTTCCCGGCTGTCCTTCGCCTCGGCCTCGGCAAGCAGACGATCCCAGGTATCGGCGAGATCGGGATTGCAAAAAAGCTCGCCCGCCTTCGGCGCCACGCCCCCCGGCAGCCATGTGGCGAATGAGCTTGGCCATTCCTCCTGAAAGTATGCCCCAAGATCCGCGATGGTCGCCGCCACGCGCGCCAGCATCGGGTGGCCCTCGCGCGCATAGTGAATCGCAGGCTCCAGCACATCGCGGAGCCGCATGCTGCCGTGGTCGCGCAACATCAACATCCAGGCCCCGAACGCGCCGGGAATGACGGTGGCAAGCAGACCGGAACCGGGGATCATCTCCAGCCCTTCGGATTTGTAATGCTCGATGGTCGCCGCTGCCGGTGCCGTGCCCTGCCCGCAGATCATGGTGGGTTGATCGGCCCCGGCGGGACGGATCAGCGCGGGCATGTCGCCCAGTGGCCCGTTGAGATGCGGCTCCACCACATGCAGGGTGAACCCCATGGCCACGGCGGCATCAAAGGCGTTGCCCCCCTTCTCCAGAATGCTCATCCCGACGGCCGAGGCAATCCAATGGGTCGAGGTGGCGACGCCAAACGTGCCGGTGATTTCGGGGCGGGTCGTAAATGTCATTGGGACAACCTTTGTGCTTGTGTGTTTATATGTCTCGCGGATCGAGCGCATCGCGCAGCCCGTCCCCCAGAAGATTGAAGCCGAGCACCACCAGGAAGATGCCGATACCCGGCCACATCGCCATCCAGGGCGCCTGTTCGAGGAAATTCTTGGCGGTATTGAGCATCGAGCCCCAGCTTGGCGCGGGCGGTTGCTGCCCGAGGCCGAGAAAGGAAAGCGATGCCTCGGCAATGATTGCCGTGGCAATTGTCAGCGTCGCCTGCACCAAGATCGGCGGGAAGATATTGGGCAGGATGTAGCGGGTGATGAGAGGCAGATGCCGCAGGCCGATGGCACGGGCGGATTCGACGTAATCCTCTGTCATCACGCTCATGGTCTGCGCGCGGGCAATGCGAATGAAGACGGGCATGGCCGCAAGGCCGATCGCGATCATCGCATTGCGCAACGACGGGCCGAGAAACGCCGCAAGCGCGATTGCCAGAATAAGGAACGGCGCGGCCAGAAGGGCCTCGGTGAAGCGCGAGATCGCAGCATCGGTCCAGCCGCGTCGATAGCCTGAAATGACCCCCAGAGGCACGCCCAATACCACCGCGATCAGCACCGAGACCACCCCCGCCAGCAAGGAGGCCTGCGCCCCCCAGATCATCCGGCTCAACACATCCCGGCCGATTTCGTCGGTCCCGAAAAGATGCGCCGCCGAGGGGGGCTTGCGGACCGCAAGCCAGTCGGTTTCTGCGGGGCCGGGCACCGGCAGAAGAGGCGCGGCCAGTGCCACAAGCACAAAGAACGCCACCAGCAGCCCGCCAAGTATCGCCGACGGATTGGCGCGCAGTTTGCGCCAGAACCGGCTGCGCGGGCGGGCCATGGACTCGGGGATCGCAGTCATTCGTTCATCCTTGGGTTCAATATGCGATAGGCGGCGTCGGCCAGAATGTTCATCGCGATGAAGGCCACCCCGGTGCATAGCACGATCCCCTGCACAACCGCGTAATCGCGGTTGAATACCGCATCGACGATCAGTTTGCCGAAGCCGGGAATCGTGAAAATCTGCTCAGTCAGCACCGCTCCGGCGAGCAACTCTCCGAAGAGCAGGGTCGTGACGGTGACAATCGGCACCAACGCATTGCGCAGGGCGTGTTTCACCAGCACCTTGTTTTCTGACATCCCCTTGGCCCGCGCGGTGCGCACGTAATCCGACTGCAAGACGCCAAGCATGGCGGAGCGGGTGTGTCGCATCAGCGTCGCCGCGAGCGCGGTGCCCAGCACGAAGGCGGGCATCAGCATGGTCTTGAGCGAGAGCCAGAAATCATCGGCGAGCGGGCGATAGCCGGAGGCCGGAAGCCAGCCAAGATTAACCGACACCAGCAGGATCAACATGATCCCCAGCCAGAAATTCGGGATCGACAGGCCGGACAGGGCGACAATGTTCGCCAGCCAATCCACCCATGTGCCCTTCTTGTAGGCCGACAAAACACCTGCGGGAATGCCGATCGTCAATGCGATGATCAACGCCATGACGGCAAGCTGGATGGTCACCGGCAATTTCTCTGCGATGAGATCCAGGACCGGCTGTTGCGTGCGCAGCGAAATCCCCAGATCGCCCTGCACGGCATTGCCGACCCAGGTTGCGTATTGCACCGGGATCGGATCGTTCAGGCGGTATTTCTCGCGCAAGAACTCGATCACTTCGGGGTTGCGCTCTTCGCCCGCCATGACAAGAACCGGATCGCCGGGCAGCAGTTTCTGCATCCCGAACACGAAAATCGAGATCAGAACAATCGTCGGGATCGCAATCAGAATACGACGCGCCAGAAAGGTCAACATATCAAGGTCTCCGGTTCAGGACAGGGCCCGGCGACGCGATGCCGCCGGGCCGGGTGGATCATTCCGACAGCGACACGTTTTCGAGCCGGATCATGCCATCTGGATAAGGGGTAAAGCCCTGCATTCTGTCGGACAGCGCCCAGATCCATACCGGGTGATAAAGGTACACGATCGGCACATCCTGTTGCAGGATCGCAATAGCCGCATCATAATTGCTTTTGCGCTCGGCCGTGTCGTTGGCGCTGCGCGCGGCGTCCAGCAGGCGATCGACCTCGGGGTTCGAGTATTTGGAATCGTTGATCCCGCCGCTCGTGGTCATGAACTGGTGAATGTTGCCATCGGGATCGACCCGGCCTGACCAGCCGATCTGGCTCGCCGTGTAGACCCCTGCGGACTGATCCGCCAGCAGGGTGGCGAATTCCGTGGCTGCCAGATCGATCTTGATCCCGGCCTCGGCGGCCATTGCTTGCACCACCTGCATGACCTGCGTCTGTACCGGGTTGTTGGCGACCTGCACCTCGATGGCGACGCCATCCGGATAGCCGGCCTCGGTCAGCAAGGCCTTGGCGGCCTCCACATCGCGGGCGGGCACGGGGTAGGCATCGTTATACCAGGGCGAGGTTGGTGGGAAAGGCTGGTTGCCGGCGGCGAAAGCCCCCTCGAACACCACCTGATTGATTACCTCGCGGTCAATCGCCAGCGAGAGCGCCCGGCGCAGCGCCGCGTTCTCGCCCAACGGATTGGCTGCCCGCTCGCCATTGCCCACGTTGATCGTGATGCCCTGATATCCCAGCGAGGTCGCCTGTTCCAATTGCAGGCTGGCATCCGCCTTGGCCGATGTGACATCCGTCGCTGCCAATCGCTCCAGCATGTCAAGATCGCCTGCGCGCAGGTTGGCCAGACGCACCGTGGTGTCGGGGATCGGCTGGAACACGACCGAGTCAAAGTTGATCGCATCGGCGTTCCAATACGCGTTGAACTTCTCCAACACGATGCGATCCTGTTGGATACGCTCCTTGAATGCGAAGGGGCCTGAACACACCGGATTGAGGCCAAAATCCACACCGGCCGCAGTCGCGGCGGTGGGCGAGACCATCATGCCCGCGCGGTCGGCGAACTGCGCGATCAGGGTGGCATCGGGTGCGCCAAGGGTGAACTTGACCGTCAGATCATCCACCGCCTCGGTCGCCGTGATCGACTTCACCTCGGATTTCCGGCGACTTTCAGGCATGTTCTGGCTGCGGTCGATATTGGCCACCACCGCCTCGGCGTTGAAGGGCGTGCCATCATGGAAGGTCACACCATCGCGCAGTGTCATGGTTAGTTCCAGCCCGTCGTCGGACCAATTCCAGCCCGTGGCCAGTTGCGGCACGATCTCCAGATCTGGCGTGATATCCACGAGCTTGTCGCAGAGCGAGGCATAGACGATACGCCCCACGAATGTCCGGCTTTGGTCGGGGTCCAGAACATCGGGATCTTCCTGCAATCCGATACGCAGATCCTGCGCGTGCAGGGATGTGGCCCCGATCCCAAGTGCGAGGACAACCCCCAGGGTCTTTTTGATACTCATGTTGCAACTCCTCTATTGGTTTATGGTTCGGTCGTTTCCTTGGCTTTGCGTGCCTGCGCGTCACGATAGAGTGCAAAGCGTGCTTTCGCGGCGGCGGGCCGGTCGGTATCCGCATCCGCCAACCCGGTAAGCGTCAGCGTGTCCGAATGGTGGCAAGCCACCTGGCCCGCCCCGGACCCGGTCGGCCTGGGATGGTCGGTGCGGCAGATCTCGGTGGCATAGCGGCATCGGGTATGAAACCGGCAGCCCGAGGGGGGCGCGATCGGGTTGGGCAAATCCCCTTCGATATGTGCACTCGCGCGCCGTGCGCCGGTGCGGGCGATCGGGATCGCGGCCAGCAGGGCCTCGGTATAGGGGTGGCGCGGACGGGCAAAGAGCGCATCCGCCGTCCCTGTTTCCACGATCTCGCCCAGATACATCACCGCCACGCGGTCCGCCATGTGGCGAATGACGGCCAGATCATGCGCGATGATGACCAGAGTCAGGCCAAATTCTTCCTTCAAATCCTCAAGGATATTCACCACCTGAGCCTGTATCGAGACATCCAGCGCCGATACCGGCTCATCACCGATCACGACTTTGGGCCCCGAGGCGAGCGCGCGGGCGATGCCGATGCGCTGCCGTTGTCCGCCTGAAAACTCATGCGGGTAGCGGTCGGCGTGATCGGGCCGCAACCCGACCCGTGTCAACAATTCGGCCACCCTCGCCTTGCGCTCCTGGCTGGTGCCGATGCCATGCGCGCCAAGCGGTTCCTCAATCAGCGCACCGACGCTCATACGCGGATTGAGCGAGGAAAACGGATCCTGAAAGATGAATTGCAGCTCACGCCGCAACGCGCGCATAGCACCTTCGTCGAGATCGGCGATATTGGTCCCGCCATACCAGACCTCGCCCCCGGTGGGCGCAATCAGCCGCACCAGCAGGCGTGCGAGTGTGGATTTGCCACAGCCGGATTCGCCCACGATGGCAAAGGTCTCGCCTTCCGCGATCTCCATATCCACGCCATCGACCGCCCGCACTACCTGCGCCGCCCCGAAAAGCGGTTTGGCGGTGACGAACTCGCGCCGCAGGCCATGGGTGCGCAGGATCGGCTTTGGTTCCGTCATGTTCCGGTCTCCTGCCGTGATGCTTCAAGCGGGGCGTTGACGCAGGCCACCCGGTGCCCGCCGCCGAAATCCTCCAGCGGCGGCGGGGTGTCGCAGGCCGACGTGCGAAACGGACAGCGCCCGGCAAACCGGCAGCCCGAGGGCATGTCGTTGGCCTGCGGCACCACGCCCGGAATTGTGACCAGCCGCTCACGGTGCGCGCCAAGCGACGGCATCGAGGACATCAACCCGATTGTGTAGGGGTGTTGCGGATCGTCGAAAATTGCCTCGGTCGGGCCGGATTCAACGATCCGCCCGGCATACATCACCGCCACCTGATCCGCCATTTCGGCGACCACGCCCAGATCATGCGTGATCATAATCATCGCCGCGCCGGTCTCGGCCTGCAAGGTGCGCATCAGGTCAAGAATCTGCGCCTGAATGGTGACATCAAGCGCGGTTGTCGGCTCATCCGCGATCAGCAGAGCCGGATCATTGGCCAGCGCCATGGCGATCATCACCCGCTGTCGCATTCCCCCCGAGAGCTGATACGGATATTCATCGAGTCGTTGGGCTGCTGCCGGAATGCGGACACGTTCCAGCATTTCGAGCGCGCGGGCACGGGCGGGCTCATATCCCACATGTTTGTGGCGGCGCACCGACTCGGCAATCTGCTCGCCGATCTTCATGGCCGGGTTCAGCGATGACATCGGCTCCTGAAAGATCATCGCCATGCGGTCGCCGCGAATATCGCGCAGCTCGGCGCGTGGCATCGCCAGCAGATCCTGCCCTGCAAAGAGCGCCCGACCGCCAGTGACCGCGAGCGGCGGAGACGCCAGAAGCCCCATCAGCGCCAGTGCGGTAAGGCTCTTGCCGCAGCCGCTTTCGCCGACGATACATAGGGTTTGACCGGCGTGCAGGGTAAAGCTCATATCGTCCACAAGGTTGGCCTGCGCGCCTTGCACGCTGATCCCGAGGCCCTGGACATCAAGGAGCGGCGCGGTCATAGCGCGCCCTCCCGCCGCAACTTTTTCAAGGCACCCGCGAGATGCCTCAGGTGCTGGCGCATCGCCCGTCGCGCTGCCTTGGCATCGCGCGCGGCAATCGCATCGACAATGGCCGTATGTTGCCTGCCATAATGTGCCTGCAGATCCGGTGATCGCGCGCGATCGCGCTCATCCTGCCATTGCTGGTTGCTGCGCACTTCGTCGACCAGTGCGAATGCGGTCAAGAGGATCGGATTGCCTGCCACGCGGGCGATCAAGCGATGCAAGGAGCCATCCCATAGCTCCGCAGCCTCGGCATCGCGCGCATTCAAGGTATGCTCCATCAATCGCCGCATACGCGCGACGTCCTGTGGTGTCGCGCGTTCGGCGCAGAGCGCCGCCAGTTCCGGTTCAACGCAGAGACGCGCCTCCATCACGCTGAGCGGGTCCACCTCGCCACTGATCTGTGCGGCCAGTTGACCAGCCGGATCCGGCGGCTGGCCCACAAATGTGCCCTTGCCCTGCCGTCGCCAGATAAGCCCTTCGGCCTCCAGCGCATCCAGCGCCCGGCGCAACGCCCGGCGCCCGACATTCAGCTTTGCTGCAAGTTCGCGCTCTGTGGGCAGCTTGCCCTCGGCATCCAGCCCACCGGCCTCAATGAGTTGGCGCACCTGAGCGAGCACCTTCGAGGCATTCTCGGATTTCTGACAGTCGTCTAGGGACATGATCGGCCTATTCCTGCGATAAACTCATCGGCGTGGTTGAACCAAATGCAAATTGGTACGGGACCAATCTCAGTATTGGTTCGCGTGGCGCACCTGTCAACGATTTTAGATTCATTAATGCCAGCATGTTAGCGACGGTGTAAAAGCCTGCTGTAGATATGGCGTTACTCGCGAGACATTTTCTCTAGCCTTCCAAAACTGGGAAGAAGGGGATGTTCATGAAAAAGGCAAACGAGAGTTTCAGCGCAAATTGCGGAGACTGCGAGACGCGAAAAAGTGTTGTGACCACCCACACATATTTGCGCAGAGGCACCATACTCGAATGTGGTTTTAATCCCGGTGGGCTCGCTTGGCGCGAGGGTAAAGGGGTCTCATCCTGCCAAGCCTCTTGTGCATGGAGGGTTGAGACAACCAGGCCAAAGATGCCGTTCATCGACGATGAGGATTGCCTTGACGGTATGTCAGTCCAGAACAAAGCTCCACAGATTCCGCCCCGACAAGCATGACCATTGAATCAGCGATTGCATGACGGAACGCATCAACCAGAAGGGCGTGCCGCGCCTGCGTGCGCTTGGCCATCATCATTGGCCCGTCGCCCATAAACTCCGCCACACCATTTTCCATGAATGTCATTGATGCGCCTCATCCTTGTATCGCCTTTCCCGTTTCTACATGCCAAAAGACACCGAATGATTAACCTCTGCCCAAACACGCCCGAGGCCCCCTCATGAGCGACTTTGCCTTGTCCCCCGCGATCTTGCTGAGGGCCTATGCGACCGGCGTTTTCCCGATGTCCGAACATCGCGATGACCCGGAGGTGTTCTGGGTCGACCCGCATCATCGTGGGGTGTTGCCGCTAGACGGGTTTCACATTTCACGCTCATTGGCGCGGGTCATGCGACGCGGCGGGTATCGCGCCACGCTTGACCATGACTTTGAGGGTGTATTGCGGGCCTGCGCCGACCGACCCGACACCTGGATCAACGCCCCTATTCACCGCGCCTATATGGCGCTGCATCATCTGGGAAAGGCCCATTCGCTTGAAATCTGGCAGGAAGATGAGCTGACGGGCGGGGTTTACGGCGTCACCCTGGGCGGCGCGTTCTTTGGCGAGAGCATGTTTTCGCGTCGCAGGGACACCTCAAAACTGGCGCTTGCGCATTTGACCGACCATCTTCGCCGCTGTGGATTTACCCTGTTTGACACACAGTTCATCACCCCGCATCTGGCACGATTGGGCGCACGGGAAATCCCGCGCAAAACCTATCATGCGCTGTTGCAAAAGGCCCTTGAACGGGATGTGAAAATCACCGATGTCCCGCTCGAAACTGACCCGCGTCAGATCTTGCAGCGCAACACCCAGATGTCATAGCGCGGATGCTCGAGCGGGTTAAGTGCGGGCGACGAGGCAAGCATCCAGCCGGAAAACAGCTCGCGACCGCTGGCGGTCTCGCGAATCGTCAAAAAGGCATAGGCATCGCCCGCCGGGTTGCCCTCGGGATAGCGGCATTGCGCCAACTCCACGGTCAGGCGGCCAAATTCGGCCACGTCCCCATTAACCATGTCAAGGTCACTGGCCTGTCCGTTGATCTTGTCGAGCCCGCGCAGGATAGCGCCCGCCCCGGTCGAGGCGACCTCTTGGGCGTTTCCCGGCCCGGCACAAAGCGACAGCATCAGCCCGAGCCAGCCGATTTTCATTTCTCGGCCTCACTGTCAGAGCCGGACACGAATTTCATCAAAAGCGACACAAGGCTGACCGAGCCTTGGGTGAACTCAATTTCATCACCTGCCGCAAAATAAAACGGCGAGCCACCGGGTAGAATTTCGACGAAATTGCCCCCAAGCAGACCTTCCGAAGAAATCGAAACCGCGCTGTCATCGGGCACATTTATGCCATCCAGCACGGTAAAGGCGGCCTTGGCGCGATAGGTGGCAGGATCAAGATCAACGCTGGTCACGCGGCCAACCTTGACACCAGCAAGGCGCACATCGGTGCCCACGCTCACGCCATCGGCGCTGCGGAAACTGGCGCTTAGCTGGTATTCGCTGCCGGTGCGGGTCATGCCGGTGGTCTTGCCCGCATAGGCGAGAAACCCAAGAGCGACGGCCAGAACGACACCGCCGACGAGTATTTCGGTTTTATTCTCAGACATTTACCCAACCTTATTCCGGGGACCAGGCCTCGTAGTCGCGCCGTTCAATCGGGGCCACGCGGCGGATAGACCCGGCAGGCGCATAGGCAAGCGGCGTGCCGGTGAGGTTTTCCTCATGCGGCTTTTCCCAGGCTTTATGCGGCAAGGGCTTTTCGGTCGGCGGCTCTTTATAGGTATGGTGAAGCCAGCCATGCCAATCGGGATCAACCCGCGTGGCCTCGGACTCGCCATTGAAAATCACCCAACGGCGTTTGCCATCGCGGGTGCGGTAAAAGACATTGCCCTGCGCATCCTCGCCCACCTTGACGCCCTTGCGCCATGTGTAAAGCTGCGTGTTGAGCGTCTGCCCGTTCCACCATGTGACCGTACGCAACAGCGTCGTCAAAATGCCCATCCAAACCTCCGACAAATGCTGTTCCTGATATGGCGGATTTGACGGCAAAGGTCCAGTGCTGCATTGCCATCTTCGGTGATAGACGCCGATGCTGACCGAGCGCCCGGAATTTTCGCCGACAATTCTTACCGCGCCCAGCAAAAAGGCCTGCGGTTTACCACAGGCCTTGGTTTGTCCGGGTGGGCGCGTCGGTATTACCCCGCGCTCGCACCTTCTTTTTTACCTTTGGTCTCGGCATAGATAATCAAAGGCGCCGCATCTGAATTGACGGCCTCTTCGTTCACCACCACCTCTTCGACATTTTCCATGCTGGGCAATTCGAACATCGTATCAAGCAGGATATCTTCGAGGATCGAGCGCAGGCCGCGCGCGCCGGTTTTGCGCAGAATTGCCCGCTTGGCGATGGCGCTCAGCGCATCATCGGTAAAGGAAAGCTTGGCATCTTCCAACTCGAAAAGCCGCTGATACTGTTTGACCAGCGCGTTTTTGGGCTGGGTCAGAATGGTGACAAGCGCGTCCTCATCAAGATCCTCAAGCGTTGCAATCACCGGCAAACGACCGACAAATTCCGGGATCAGACCGAATTTCAAAAGATCTTCCGGTTCCAGATCGGTGAAAATCTCGCCGACGCCGCGCTCGTCATTGTCGCGCACATCCGCGCCAAAGCCCATCGCAGACCCTTTGCCGCGCTGTGCAATGATCTTGTCAAGCCCCGCAAAGGCCCCGCCACAGATGAACAGGATGTTGGTGGTATCCACTTGCAGGAATTCCTGTTGGGGATGCTTGCGCCCTCCTTGCGGCGGCACCGCAGCGACAGTGCCTTCCATCAGCTTCAAAAGCGCCTGCTGAACCCCTTCGCCCGACACATCGCGGGTGATCGAGGGATTCTCGGATTTGCGGGTAATCTTGTCAACTTCGTCAATATAGACGATGCCGCGCTGTGCGCGCTCGACATTGTATTCGCTCGACTGCAACAGCTTGAGAATGATGTTTTCCACATCCTCGCCCACATAGCCCGCCTCGGTAAGCGTGGTGGCGTCGGCCATTGTAAAGGGCACATCAAGAATGCGCGCAAGTGTCTGTGCCAAAAGCGTTTTACCACAACCCGTCGGTCCAATCAGCAGGATGTTGGATTTCGACAGTTCGATATCGCTCTTGCCGGAATTGTTCAGGCGCTTGTAGTGGTTGTGAACCGCAACCGACAGCACGCGCTTGGCGGTGGCCTGCCCGATCACGTAATCGTCCAGCACCTTGGAAATGTCGCGCGGTGCAGGCACGCCCTCGCTTGATTTCAAACCCGCGCTCTTGGTTTCCTCGCGGATGATATCCATGCACAATTCGACGCATTCATCACAGATGAATACCGTCGGACCGGCAATTAGCTTGCGCACCTCGTGCTGGCTCTTGCCGCAAAAGCTGCAATAGAGGGTGTTCTTGCTGTCGCCGCCTGAATTATTCGCCATAACGTACCTTTCGGGCGCTGCGCCGCCGTCTGTCTTTTGGCCATTTCTGACCGGGTGTTCGTGTGTTTCGCCCGCCAGCTTAAGTCAGGCGGAAAAGCACCACAATCGCAAAAACGCCCGCCCCACCACGGGGGCGGGTTTATGCATTACTTCGCCTCGTCATCGCCTCTGGCGCGATTCTCGACGATCTCGTCGATAAGACCCCAGGCCTTGGCATCTTCGGGCGACATGAAGTTATCGCGCTCAAGCGCCTCTTCGACCTTTTTCAGGGTCTTTCCGGTATGCTTCACATAGATCTCGTTCAGCCGCTTCTTGAGCTTCAGCGTCTCTTCGGCGTGGATCATGATATCCGTCGCCTGGCCCTGATAGCCGCCCGAAGGCTGGTGCACCATGATCCGGCTATTGGGCAGCGAAAACCGCATCCCCGGCTCGCCTGCCGTCAGCAAGAGACTGCCCATGCTGGCCGCCTGACCGACAACAAGTGTGCTGATCTTGGGGCGAATATACTGCATCGTGTCATAGATCGACAGGCCGCTGGTGACCACACCACCGGGGCTGTTGATATACATGCTGATTTCCTTGCTCGGGTTTTCCGCCTCAAGATGCAGAAGCTGCGCCACGATCAGGCTCGACATGCCGTCATGCACCGGACCGGACAAAAAGATGATCCGCTCCTTCAGAAGACGTGAAAAAATGTCATAGGCCCGCTCGCCCCGGCTGGTCTGTTCAACCACCATCGGCACGAGGGTATTCATGTAGGTTTCCATTGGGTCTTTCATCGTCGCCCGCCTGCTCTTTTGTCCGATCAACTGCGATCGGACCTTGTCAATTTACCCGATCTCTATCGGCCAGTTCCTAAGGGAGTCTTAGTGTTGCGCCCACGGGCCTGCAAGGGTATCGCATGATTTTGTAACAGGCGATTGCCCCACCTGGCGGTTTGCGCGCCACACATCATCACATTTTCGCGCGTTCGCTCGCCAAGTTTTGCAGAACCGCACGAAACACTCTAAACATTGCAGCAATATTATTACGAAAGTCATAAAATGCCCCTACCCGTCCTTGATGACACGCATGATCCGGCCGAGATGGACCGCATGCTCGAAAACGCGACCTCGGCCGCGAATTTTCTCAAGGCGATCAGCCATGAGGGTAGATTGCTGATTCTCTGCCATCTGGTGTCGGGCGAAAAATCGGTGACCGAGCTGGAAACCCTGCTCTCTGCGCGTCAGGCGGCGGTGTCGCAACAACTGTCGCGGCTTCGCCTTGAGGGGCTGGTCACGACCCGGCGGGACGGCAAGGCGATTTTCTATAGCCTCGCAGACGACCGCCCCCGCAAAATTCTGGAAGTGGTCTATGATCTGTTTTGCGCCCCCACCGAGGGCGGCGCAAAACCTTAGGTCGCCTCGGTGGCCTGCCAGCTTTAGGCCGCCTCGACCTCACCCTTGCACGGCAGGCCGCGCGTCTCCCAAATGTGATCGGTGAATTGACGTAGGGCCCAAAGCCCGGCACCGCTCGTGCGGCGGGCGGGACCGCCCGACAAGCGCCCCCGGTCCGCAGAGATTACAGCTTTTCCTGGGTGTATTTGCGCAATTCGACCCGTGCCACCTGTCGGCGATGCACCGCATCCGGGCCATCCGCCAGACGCAGCGTGCGCACATGGGTCCACATCGCGCCAAGCGGCACGTCCTGCGAAATGCCCTGCGCGCCAAAAAGCTGCACCGCCTCGTCGATCACCCTGAGGGCGACACGCGGCGCCACCACCTTGATCTGGCTGATCCAGGGCGCAGCCGCGCGCGGATCGCCCTGATCCATCATCCAGGCCGCCTTGAGGCAGAGCAAGCGCGCCTGTTCGATCTCCATCCGGCATTCGGCTATGATGTCGTAATTCGCCCCGAGCTGCGCGATCTTCTTGCCAAAGGCCTCGCGCGCCAGGGACCGGCGGCACATCATTTCAAGCGCGGCTTCGGCCTGACCAATCGCGCGCATGCAATGGTGAATGCGTCCCGGCCCAAGCCGCCCCTGCGCGATCTCAAAGCCGCGCCCTTCGCCCAGCAACATGTTTTCGGCCGGCACCCGCACATCGGTAAAGCGAAAATGCATATGGCCATGCGGGGCATCGTCATGACCGTAAACCTCCATCGGGCGCAGCTTTTCGATCCCCGGCGTATCGCCCGAGACCACGATCATCGAATGGCGCTGATGCTTGGGCATGTCATCGCCGCCGGTCTTGACCATGACGATATAGACCTTGCAGCGCGGATCGCCCGCCCCCGTGGCCCACCATTTCTCGCCGTTCAGCACATAGTCATCACCATCGCGCACGCAGGACATCGCGATATTGGTCGCATCCGAACTGGCCACGCCCGGCTCTGTCATGAGGTAGGCACTTCGAATGTCACCCTCAAGCAGCGGCGCAAGCCAGCGGGTTTTCATCGCCTCGCTGCCATAGCGCTCGAAGACCTCCATATTGCCGGTATCGGGCGCATTACAGTTGAACACCTCGGCCCCCATCGGGGTCTTGCCCATTTCTTCGGCGAAAAACGCGTATTCCACCGTGCTGAGCCCAAAGCCGCGCGCACTATCCGTGAGCCAGAAATTCCACAGCCCCTCGGCCTTGGCCCGCGCCTTGAGGCCCTCAAGGATTTCGGCCTGTCGCGGGGTGTATTCCCAGCGATCGCCTTTGCCGATCTCGGCGTGATACTCGGCCTCAAGCGGCATGATTTTGTCACGCACCATCGCCGCAACCCGGTCCAACAGCACCCGCATCTGCGGCCGCATTCCCAATGTCATTTCCATTGCTCGTCCTCTTCCTGTCTTATCCGCCAGAGCGGGTTTGGCCCCGAAATCAACTCTTGCGCGACCTTTGATCGCAGCAATGCAATCCAGACCCGTCGCCGTCGGCCATATGTCAAAACCTGACCTTTCAGCGTCCGCATTTACGCCACAAAAGCCACGTTTATTGACGTTACGGCAATGCCTTGGGCTCTCATTTGACAGTAAGAGGCACGCCACAACAAGTGTGTAGTAGCTTAAAAGGTATCAGGATTTAATTGTCCGTTTTCAATCAGTCTGGTGGTCGCCTCGGGGCGGCCACCTTTTTCATCTCGGCACAGGTCCGACAATCCGTCACAGACCGCGCCAAGCGCAGCCCTGGCCTGGAAATCAGCCGCGTGATTTCCTTTCTTCGTGATTGCAGATCGCCTTTAAGGATTTGATTTTCCGCGCTCTGCTTGTCACAAATATATAACCGATCCAAAAAGGAGACGGAGATGCGCCCCCTCGTGCTTGCCGCTTTGGTATCTGGCCTGCTCATGGCGGGCGCCTCTGTTGTCAGGGCCGAATCGACCGGCACGTTTCGCCATGCCCATAATGTGGGGTTTGGCGCGCACTCAAGCCTTGATCCGGCCTCCAAGGGCCGGGTGCTTCAGATCATCGAGAAGATCCAGAGTCGCCTTGTGCGCCCCGGACGCGGCGGCAAACCCGCGCCCGATCTGGCGATGCGGTGGGAACCGGATGCGACCGGCACGATCTGGACCTTTCATTTGCGCGACAATGTGCGCTTTCACGACGGCAGCGCATTTGATGCCGGTGATGTGGTCTATTCCCTCAGGCGCGTGATCGACCCCGATTACGGCAGCCCTGCGCGCGCCGCCGTCAAGATGATCAAAACCGTCGAGGCGCTTGATCCGCTGACCGTACGGATGACGCTGGCCTCGACCTTTGCCGACCTGCCGCTGCAACTGATGGACCCGCGCCTGCGCATCATTCCCGAAGGCTCAGGCAAAACCGTGGGGCAAACCGGCGTTGGCACCGGGCCGTTTCGGGTTGAAAAGTTTGACCCGGACGGCATCACCGTTCTCACCGCCAATGAGGATTATTGGGAAGGCCCGCCCGCGCTTGCCCGGATCGAAGTGATCGGCGTCCCCGATGCACAGGCCCGCCTTCAGGCGTTTCTGAGCGGACAGCTTGACATGGAGCGCGGCATCGTGCCGATCCTGCGCCGCGCGCTTGATCAATCCCTTCGCTATCAATTGCTTGAAATCCCGACAGGCAACTGGATGGGATTGATATTTCGCACCGATGTGGCGCCGTTTGACGATGTGCGGGTGCGCCGCGCGATGCGGCTGAGCGTGGATCGCGACGAAATCCTCAAACTGGCGCTTGATGGTGGCGGGGTGGTGTCCTGCGACACGCCGGTGGCCCCCAATGATCAATACCGCGCCGATATGACCTGTCCGCGCGACATTGATCGCGCCCGCGCCCTCTTGGCCGAGGCAGGCTATCCCGACGGGATCGACATCAAGGTCTATGTTTCCTCGCTCGATCATTCCTGGCCGCTGATCGGGGTCACGTTTCAGCACCAGGCCGCCGCCGCCGGTATTCGCGTCACGCTGGTGAATGCCGCGGCTGATGGCTATTGGTCGAATGTCTGGATGAAAAAGGACGCCTTCACCACAAGCTGGGGCGATCGCCCCGCCGATCAGGCGCTCAACGAGGCGTTTCATTCCACCGCCAAATGGAACGAAAGCCATTACCACAACGCCGAGTTTGACGCGCTTCTGGCCAGGGCCCGCGCCGAGCTTGATTTTGGCAAACGCCGCGCGCTTTACGTGGCCGCGCAAGAGAAACTGCGCGAAACCTCGGGCTCCTTGATCCCGTTTCATGTGACCCAGCTTGTCGTGCTCTCGAACCGCGTCACCCATTTTGATCCGGTGCCCAACGACGCCCTGAGATGGCACCTTGTCAGCGTAGAGTAACGGATCAGCCGCCTAGTAGGTGCCCGCCACATATTTCGCAATCGCCCCGCCACGCGAATTGACGTCAAGCTTTTGGTAGATCGCCTTGAGGTAATATTTGATGGTGTTTTCCGACAGGCCAAGTCGGGCGGAAATCTGAAAATTTGTCAGCCCATCCACCAGAAGCCCGAGAATTTCATGCTCTCGCCGGGTCAGCACATCGGTCTGCTCGCCGCTCAGTCGCTTGAGAACCTCGATCGGCAGGATGCTGTGCCCCTCGATCAGATGGCCCAGAATGCGCGGCAGGCTGGTCAGGATCTGATCCATCATGCAAATTCCATGCGCCCCCGCCTTGATCGCACTGCGGATAAAGGCGAACTCGCTTTCTTCGGCCACCACCACCACCATCGCCCGCGCGTAATCGCGCCGCAGCATGTCTAGCGCGCGCGCGAGATCGGCGTCGGCAAGGCGCACCCCAAGCACCACGATCACCGGACCGGGGCGCTCTGACAGGGCCTTGCGCAGGCTCGCCATATCGGTGGCAAAGGGGCCAAGGTGCACCTCGGGGATCTGCGCCACAAGCGAGCCAAGCCCCTGACAGACAATCAATTGTCGGTCGGCGACGATCACGTCAGGGGGTGTTTGATCGGTGTCACTCATGAGGGTTTTAAGCACGTTCCGGTAAGGGTCTGACATCTGGATTGCGACAGAAAGGCATCGGAACCCGATGAAATCAAACAAAAAATCGGCATGCAACCGCATGCCGGGGGCGTCACCTGCGGGTAGGACGCCCTACCCGCAAGGGGCACCTGCCCCTCTAAGGGTCGCGCTTTTCCATGCGCGTGGGGATACCCCGGTGGCGCCATCCGGGGCGATACTGGGTGCAATCAGAGGAGGACACCCCATGAACGGCAACCCGCATCTTTTCATCCCCGGCCCCACCAATGTGCCCGACGTCATCCGGCGCGCCATGAACATCCCGATGGAGGATATGCGCGCGCCGGATTTCGCGGATTTCGTGACCCCGCTCTTGAGCGATCTCAAACAGGTGTTCCGTCAGACCGGCGGGCGGGTATTCATCTATCCGACCTCGGGCACCGGCGCCTGGGAGGCAGCGATCACCAACACGCTGAACACCGGCGACCGGGTTCTTATGTCGCGCTTTGGCCAGTTTTCGATGCTTTGGGTCGATATGGCCGAGCGGCTTGGGCTTGAGGTGGACCTTTGCGAGGTCGAATGGGGCAAGGGCGTGCCGCTTGAGGACTATGCCGCGCGCCTTGCCGCCGACAAGGACCACAAGATCAAGGCGGTTTTTGCCACCCAGAATGAAACCGCGACCGGCGTGACCTCGGATATCGCGGGCATTCGCGCGGCCCTTGATGCCACCGGCCACCCTGCCCTTTTGTTCGTTGACGGCGTAAGTTCGATCGCCTCGATCGAGTTCGAGATGGAAAAATGGGGCGTCGATCTTGCGGTCGCCGGCTCTCAAAAGGGCTTCATGCTGCCCGCAGGGCTTGGCATTCTGGCAGTCAGCGACAAGGCGCTTGCCGCGCATGAAGATGCCAGCATGGCGCGCTGCTACTTTAGCTTTTCAGATATGATCAAGCTCAACGATACCGGCTATTTCCCCTATACCCCCGCGACCCAGCTTTTGCGCGGTCTTCGGGTGTCGGTCGATATGCTGCTTGAGGCGGGTATGGAAAGCGTCTGGGATCGCCACAATCGCCTTGCCGCCGGCGTGCGCCGCGCGGTCGATCAATGGCAGGGCTGTCGCCTTGTGGCGCAGGGGCCGGAATGGCACTCCGATACCGTGTCGGCGATCTATACCCCCGAGGGCGTGGATGCGCGCCATGTGATCGAAACCGCCTATCACAAATACCAGACCTCGCTTGGTTCAGGCCTTGCGCAACTGGCCTGTCGCGCGTTTCGGATCGGGCATCTTGGCTCGCTCAACCCGGTGATGCTCTGCGGGGCGCTGTCGGCGGCGGAAATGGCGCTTGTCGATGCCGGGGTCATGATCGAACCCGGTGCCGGGATTGCCGCCGCACAGGAGCATTTCCGCGCCACCACCCCACCGGTTCAACACTCAATCGCCAAGGCCCGCGCAGCGTAAGCGCCGAAAAGGACAGATAAAATGAGCTACACCCTGCACCCGCTGAAAAAGCAACGCCTGCAACGCTCTGAACTGGCCGTGCCCGGCTCGAACCCGACGATGATCGAAAAGGCCGCCGAGTCGGACGTCGATTACATCTTTCTCGACCTCGAAGATGCGGTCGCCCCGCCCGACAAGGTTCAGGCGCGCTCGAACATCATTCAGGCGCTCAACGATATCGACTGGAAGGCCAAGGGCAAGACCATGTCGATCCGCATCAATGGCCTTGATACGCATTACATGTATCGCGACGTGGTCGAGATCGTCGAACAGGCCGGCCAGCATCTTGACACGATCCTTGTGCCCAAGGTCGGCGTGCCGGGCGATCTTTACGCGGTCGAAACCATGGTCAGCCAGATCGAGACAGCCATGGGGTTTACCCACAAGATCGGGCTTGAGGCGCTGATTGAAACCGCGCTTGGCATGGCCAATGTCGAGACGATTGCCGCCACGCCGGGCCGCCTTGAGGCGCTGCACTTTGGCGTCGCCGATTACGCCGCCTCGAACCGGGCGCGCACTGTGGTAATTGGCGGGCTCAACCCCGATTATCCCGGCGATCAGTGGCATTTTGCCCTGAGCCGGATGACCGTGGCCTGTCGCGCCTTTGGCCTGCGCGCCATCGACGGCCCGTTCGGCGATTTCAACGATCCCGATGGTTATATCCTGTCGGCCAAGCGCGCCGCCGCCCTCGGGATCGAGGGCAAATGGGCGATCCACCCCAGCCAGATCGCCCTTGCCAATGAGGTGTTCTCGCCCCCCGAGGCCGAGGTCACCCGCGCGCAGCGCATCATCGAAGAGCTCAAGAAAGCGGCCGCCGAGGGCCGTGGCGCCGCGAGCCTTGATGGCAAGATGATCGACGCCGCCAGCGAACGCATGGCCCGCAATGTGCTTACGGTGGCCGATGCCATCGTCGCGCAGGGATAGGGAGGACAGAACATGGACATTCACGAATATCAGGCCAAGGATCTGCTCAAACGGTTCGGCGTCAACGTGCCGCGCGGCGGCATTGCCTATAGCCCCGAACAGGCGGTTTACCGCGCCAGTGAGTTGTCGGGGGATAGATGGGTGGTCAAGGCCCAGATTCATTCCGGCGCGCGCGGCAAGGCGGGCGGCGTGCGGATCTGCGCCGATGAAAGAGAGATCAGCGATGCCGCGCAATGGATGCTTGGCCGCATGCTTGTCACCCATCAGACCGGCCCGCAAGGCAAGCTGGTCAGCCGCCTTTATGTCGAAGAGGCCACCAGCATTGCCCAGGAGATTTATCTCGGCTTTGTTCTGGACCGCAAGGAAGAGCGCGTCGTCGTGGTCGCCTCGGCGCAGGGCGGCATGGAGATCGAGGATATTTCGGCCAATGAACCCGAGTCGATCATCCGCTCGGTGGTTGATCCCGCCGTCGGCATGCAGGCCTTTCAGGCCCGCGAGATCGCCTTTTCGCTCGGGCTTGACCCGGCGCTCATCCCGCAGGCGGTCAAGACGATCACCGGCTGTTATCGCGCCATGGCCGAGCTTGACGCCAATATGGTCGAGATCAACCCGCTTGTGGTGACCCAGAGCGGCGAGATCATGGCGCTTGATGCCAAGATGTCGTTTGATGACAACGCGCTTTACCGGCGGCCCGAAATTTCCGAACTGCGCGACAAAAGCCAGGAGGATCCGCGCGAAACCTACGCCGAGGATCGCGGGCTTGCCTATATCGGGCTCGACGGTGAAATCGGCTGTATCGTCAATGGCGCGGGCCTTGCGATGGCGACACTCGACATGATCAAGATGGCCGGTGGCGAGCCTGCGAACTTTCTTGACGTGGGCGGCGGCGCCTCGCCCGAGCGGGTCTTGATGTCGTTCAAGGCGGTTCTGAATGACCGCAATGTCGAGGCGATTCTGGTCAACATATTTGCCGGTATCAACCGCTGCGACTGGATCGCCGAGGGCGTCATTCGCGCTTACCGCGAACTGGACCTGAGCATGCCGCTGGTGGTGCGCCTGTCGGGCACGAATGTCGATGAGGGCCGCAGGATCATCAAGGAAAGCGGCCTTCCGATCATCACTGCCGAAACCCTCGTCGATGCCGCAAATCTGGTGGTAAACGCCTGGAAAGAAACGAAACCTGCACAACAAGGGGCTGCTTGATGTCCATTCTCATTGATAAATCGACCCGCGTCTTGGTGACCGGCCTGACCGGGCGCATCGGTAGCTTTCACACCCAGGACATGATCGCCCATGGCACCAATGTGGTGGGTGGCGTGACCCCCGGCAAGGGCGGAACCAAGCATAACGGCTTGGCCGTTTTCAACACGATCAAGGGCGCCGTGGCCGAAACCGGCGCCGACCTTGTAATCTGTTTCGTCCCACCGCCTTTTGCCGCCGATTCCATCATGGAGGCGGCCGATGCGGGGATCGCAACGTGCATTTGCATCGCCGATGGCATCCCCGCGCAGGACATGATCCGGGTGAAACGCTATATGCGCCGCTACAAGGCGGAAAAGCGGATGCGCCTGATTGGGCCCAACTGTGCCGGGATCATTACCCCCGGTGAGGCCTTTGCCGGGCTGATGCCGCCTTCGATCTATCTGCCGGGGCGCATTGGCATTGTCGGACGCTCGGGCACGCTTGGCTATGAGGCCGCCAGCCAGATGAAAGAGCGCGGCATCGGGGTCTCGACCTCGGTCGGGATTGGCGGCGATCCGATCAACGGGTCAAGCTTTCGCGACGTGCTTGAGCTGTTTGAAAACGACCCCGACACCGACGCCGTGGTCATGGTCGGCGAAATCGGTGGCCCGCAAGAGGCCGAAGCCGCCGCCTATATCCGCGATCACATGACCAAGCCGGTCGCGGCCTATGTGGCCGGCCTTTCGGCCCCCAAGGGGCGGCGCATGGGGCATGCGGGCGCAATCGTGTCGGCCTTTGGCGAATCAGCCCAGGAAAAGGTCGAAATCCTGTCGCAGGCGGGCGTGACAATCGTGCCGACGCCCTCGTCCTTTGGCGGCGTGGTCGAGAAAATGGTCGCCTGAGGCGATGCCAGAGATCCTGCGCGCGCGGCCCCAAAGCGCGCGCGCAGGACAGGGCCGCCCAATTGTCGCCACATTTCCGCCGCATCAGAGCCGCGAAATCATGCTTTCCTACCGGGTACATCAAGCGCAGGCCCGGCGCGCCCGGACCTTGCCAATCAAAAAAAGCAAGCCGAGGAGCAGACCCATGGCACAGGCAAAACCACCCAAAAGCGAGGCAAAACCGCCCGATCCCAAGCCCTCTTCCCCGAAGGATACAGCGCCCAAACCGGCGCAGGTTTTTGACGACTTTGCCAGCATTTAGGCCAAGCACACACACGAAAAAACCGCACCCTACGAATAGGATGCGGCGTAAACTTAAAGTCTTGCTTTAGGTTTTAACCGACCAGTTCGAGGCCCGAGAAGAAATACGCGATTTCCTGAGCTGCGGTCTCGGCGGCATCAGAGCCGTGAACCGAATTTTCGCCAACCGACTCGGCAAAATCGGCGCGCACGGTGCCGGGGGCTGCGTCGGCGGGGTTGGTGGCGCCCATCACTTCGCGGTTTTTGGCAATTGCGCCTTCGCCTTCCAGAACCTGAACCACAACCGGGCCAGATGCCATGAAATCGCACAGCTCGCCGTAAAACGGGCGCTCTTTGTGGACTTCGTAGAAAACGCCGGCCTGTGCCGGGGTCAATTGGATGCGCTTTTGTGCGACGATGCGCAGGCCGGCATCTTCGAACTTGGCATTGATCTTGCCGGTCAGGTTGCGTTTGGTTGCGTCGGGTTTGATGATGCTCAGCGTGCGTTCAACAGCCATTTCAGCCTCTTTTCAGTTAAAATCATCGGTCAGGCCCCTTGCCCGACCGCTTTTGATCGCGGCCCCGATACCACGCGGACCACGTCTTGAAAAGCCGCGATTGACGCGGGCGCGCGCATGCGGCATGCGGGGGCCATGTTGCGTATAAACGATATTTCATATTCCGTCGCCGGACGCGTGCTGATTGATCACACGTCGGTCACCATTCCCGATGGCCACAAGGTGGGCATTGTCGGGCGCAATGGCACCGGCAAGACCACGCTGTTTCGTCTGATCCGTGGCGAGCTTGCGCTTGAGAGCGGCGAGATCAGCCTGCCGTCGCGCGCGCGCATCGGTGGGGTCGCCCAGGAGGTGCCGGGAAACGAGGTCTCGCTGCTTGATACAGTTCTGGCGGCTGACACGGAACGTGCTGAATTGCTTGCGGAATCCCAGACCGCCACCGCCGCCGGGCGGATTTCCGACATCCAGACCCGGCTTGCCGATATCGACGCCTGGTCGGCCGAGGGGCGCGCCTCCAGCATCCTCAAGGGGCTTGGTTTCACCGATGCTGAACAACGCATGCCCTGCTCTGCCTTTTCGGGTGGCTGGCGGATGCGGGTGGCGCTTGCCGGGGTGCTATTTGCGCAACCTGACCTGTTGCTGCTTGATGAGCCGACCAACTATCTTGACCTTGAAGGTGCACTCTGGCTCGAAAGTTATCTGGGCCGCTATCCTCATACGGTGTTGATCGTAAGCCATGATCGCGAATTGTTGAATCGCGCCGTCGGCTCGATCCTGCATCTCGAAGACAAAAAGCTGACGCTCTATCAAGGCGGCTACGAAACCTTCGCCGAAACCCGCGCCGCACGCCTTGCGGCGGCCGAATCCGAAGCCCGTAAACAGGATGCAAGGCGCGCCCATCTGCAAAGCTTTGTCGATCGGTTCCGCGCCAAGGCCAGCAAGGCCGTGCAGGCGCAATCGCGCCTCAAGATGATCGCCAAGCTCAAGCCGATCACGACGCCGCAAGAGGCCGCCCTCAAGCGCTTCACTTTTCCCGAACCCGAGGAACTCTCGCCCCCCATCATCCGCGTTGAAAACGGCGTTGTTGGCTATGACGGCAAGCCGGTTTTGTCGCGCCTAGACTTGCGAATTGACCAAGACGACCGGATCGCCCTTCTGGGCCGAAACGGTGAGGGAAAATCAACTCTTTCCAAGCTCTTATCGGGCAGACTTGATCTTATGCAAGGGCGGATCACCAAGGCCTCGAAACTGCGCGTTGGCTTTTTCGCCCAGCATCAGGTGGACGAGTTGCACATTGATGAAACCCCGATTGATCACATCCGCCGCATGCGCCCCACCGAAACCCCGGCGCGGCTTCGCGCGCGCCTTGGCGGGTTTGGCATTGGTGCCGAACAGGCCGAAACCCTTGTCGGGCGCCTGTCGGGCGGGCAAAAGGCACGGCTGTCGCTGATGCTGGCGACGCTTGATGCGCCGCATATGCTTATCCTCGATGAGCCGACCAACCACCTTGACATCGAATCACGCGAGGCCCTGGTCGAGGCTCTGACCACCTATTCCGGCGCGGTCATTCTGGTGAGCCACGACATGCACCTGCTGAGCCTTGTGGCGGATCGGCTCTGGCTTGTGAAGGACGGCAATGTCGCGCCCTACGATGGTGATTTGCAAAGCTATCGTGCGATGTTGCTCAGCAGTGACAAGCCCGCCAAAGCCGCCAAGACGGCAGAAAACACCAAGCCCGCCAAGGTTAAAAAGCCGTCGCGCGATGCCATTCTTGCGTTAAAGAAAGACGCGAAGAAGTGCGAGCAACGCATTGAAAAACTTTCAGAAATGAAAACGCGTGTTGCGGCAAAACTGGCCGACCCGGCGATTTACGACGACATTCACGGGCTGAAAGAATGGCAAAAGAAATTTGCCGAAATCGAACAGGCCCTAACCCTTGCCGAAACTCTCTGGATGGAATCGCTTGAACGCCTCGAAGTGGCCGAAGGCTAGGCAGGAAATCCGCAGGGTGCGTCCCGCATCAAACCACGCTAAGGTTATACGATGGACACCGCTTTTCTGATCACCGCCTTTGTCACGCTTTTCGTGATCATCGACCCGATTGGCATGACACCGCTGTTCGTGGCGCTGACCCAGGGCATGAGCGCGCAAAAGCGGCGTGCGATTGCGGTGCGGGCCTGTGTCACCTCGGCGCTGTTGCTGGTGATGTTTGCCGCCTTTGGCGAAGCTGTGCTTGGGTTCATTGGCATTTCCATGCCCGCCTTTCGGATCGCGGGGGGGATTTTGCTCTTTCTCACCGCGCTTGAGATGCTGTTTGAAAAACGCACCAAACGGCGCGCGGATCAGGCCGAAGAGGCCGAAGAAGATGACAGCCATGACCCCTCGATTTTTCCGATCGCCATCCCGCTGATTGCCGGGCCCGGCTCGATTGCCACCGTGATCCTTCTGGCCGGGCAAAAGCCGGGGATCGAGGGCCTGGCCTGGGTCATCGGGGTGATGCTGTCGGTGGTCCTTCTGGTGTTTTTGATGTTCCTGATGTCGGGCCTGTTGGAGCGCGCGCTTGGTCGGGTCGGCACCAATGTGGTGACCCGGCTTTTGGGGATGCTGCTGGCGGCTCTCGCGGTGCAATTCGTGCTCGACGGGTTGCGCGGCTTTGGGTTGGCCGGTTGATCTTACAAATCCGCAAGTTGCGACCTATATCAGGCTGATGGAAAATTTCGATTACGCACGGCTGACCTATCTGGTGATCCTCGCGGCGGCGGTGCTGTTCTGGTTCGTGGCGCAAAACCGCGCCTCGCTTGGCAAGTTGGTGCAACAGGCGCTGATCTGGGGGTTGATATTTCTGGGCGCGATTGCCGTTGTCGGGCTTTGGGATGACATCCGCCAGACCGTTCGCCCGATGCAGACCACTGCGTCGGATGGACGGATCGAGCTGCCGCGCGCGCCCGATGGGCATTATTACCTGACCGCAGACATCAACGGCAAAGCGGTGCGCTTTGTGGTCGATACCGGTGCGTCACAGGTGGTTCTTAGCCATGCCGACGCCGAAAAGGTCGGGATTGATACGAGCAAGCTTGCCTATCTGGGGCGCGCCTATACCGCCAATGGCATGGTGCGCACCGCGCCGGTGCGCCTTGAGAGTGTCGCGGTTGGCGGGGTGCGCCACAGTGACGTGCGCGCCGTGGTCAATGAGGGCGATATGGAGCAATCGCTTTTGGGCATGAGCTATCTTCAGCTTTATTCAAGCATCGAGATCACCGGCGGCACGCTTGTCCTGACGCGTTAACCCGCCTCAGAGCCCCCCGGCATCCGCCGCGCCAACGCACAAAATTGCTCAAGACCAACGGTTTCGGCGCGATCAGTGGGCTTGATCCCTGCCGCGATCAGGCGATCCTCAAGGTCAGGTGCACTGCCCTTCAAAGCGGCGCGCAGCATCTTGCGGCGTTGGTTAAAGGCGCGCGCCACGACCCATTCAAGGATCTTGGGATCGGCCGGATAGCGCGGCTCGGGCAAGGCCTCGACATGTACCACCGCGCTCGACACCTTGGGCGGCGGGGTAAAGGCCTCGGGCGGCAGGCCAAGCACGATGCGCGGGCGCGCGCGCCATTGCGCCAAAAGCGCAAGACGGCCATAGGCCTTGCTGCCTGGTGTGGCGACAATTCGCTCGGCCACTTCGCGCTGAAACATCAGGGTCAGGCTTTGCCAGAATGGCGGCCAGTCCTTTGGCGTCAGCCAGCGAATCAAAAGCTCTGTGCCGACATTATAGGGCAGATTGGCCACCACCCGGATTGGCGGCGTCAGGTATTGCAGCGGGTCAAGATCAAGCGCGTCGGCATTGATCACCTGCAACCGCCCCGGCATCGCATCAGAAATGTCCTGCAACGCGGGCATACAGCGGGCGTCTTTTTCAATCGCCAGAACCCGGCGCGCGCCCTCCGCCAAAAGCCCACGGGTCAACCCACCGGGGCCGGGGCCGATTTCAAGCACATCGCATTCGCTAAGATCGCCCGCCAGCCGCGCGATCCGCGCGGTCAGGTTCAAATCGAGGATAAAGTTCTGTCCCAAAGATTTGCGCGCCGAGAGGCCATGCGCGGCAATCACCTGAGACAGGGGCGGAAGGCTGTCAATCGTGCTCATGCCCGGCGCGCGGCCCCCATATTGTGGGCCATCTTGAGGGCCTCGATCAAGGAGGTGGGGTTGGCGGTGCCCTGCCCTGCGATATCAAGCGCAGTGCCATGATCGGGCGAGGTGCGCACGAACGGCAGGCCAAGCGTGACATTGACGCCGCGATCAAAATCCAGCGTCTTGATCGGGATCAGCGCCTGATCGTGATACATCGCAATCGCCGCGTCATAGCCCGCGCGCGCCGCCGCGTGAAACATCGTATCCGCCGACATCGGCCCGCGCAGATCGTACCCTTCGGCGCGCAGGCGGTCCAGAACGGGGGTGATCACGGTGATTTCCTCTAGGCCCATCTTGCCGCCCTCGCCCGCATGCGGATTAAGCCCGGCAATGGCAAGGCGCGGGTGCGCCACCGCGAAATCGCGGACAAGCGCGGCGTGGGTAATGCGGATCGTGTCCTCCAACAGCGCGGGCGTCAGGGCGCCGGGCACCTCCGACAGGGGGATATGAATGGTTGTCGGCACCACCCGAAGCGCCTCGCTGGCGAGCATCATCACGACCTTTGCGCCCCCCGCCAGAGCGGCGAGATATTCGGTATGACCAGGATAGGCAAAGCCCGCCCCGTCCTGAAGCGCCTGCTTGTGAATGGGCGCCGTGCAAAGCGCAAGCGCCTGCCCGGTTTGCACGAGATCGACACCGCGCGCGATCACCTCGATCACGCCCCGCGCATGGGCCGGATTGGGCGTGCCGGGGGTCAGGGGCCCGTCAAACGCATGGCGCAGCACCGGAAGGCCGCGCGCCGCCGCCAGGTTGGTCTCGGACGGGTCGCTGATCTCGATCACCGGCGTGCCCGCCGGCAGATGGGCAGGATCACCGATCAGGAAAAACGGCAGATTCGCTCCAAGAAGGCCCCAGGCTTTGGCCGCGATTTCGGGGCCGATACCGGCAGGTTCGCCACAGCTCAGGGCGACGGCAAGGCTCATTTCTCGACGATCCGCGCCTCGGCGCGCAGTTGTTCCAGATAGCTGTTGGCGAAGGATTCAATCCGGCGGTTGCGGATGAAGTTGCTCAGATCATCGACCGAAGGCTGTTCCCCGTCAAGTTTCGGCGAGCGCCCGCAGAGCATCAGAAACACCAGGGTCTGGCCATTGGCCCGCGTCAGGCTGGTCGAGACCTCGCCGGGATCAAGCTGGGCCAGTTGCACGGCGATATCAGAGGGGATTTCGTCAGGTGCGCGGCTGCCGCGTTCAAGAACCTCGGGCGGCTGGCCCTGAGCCACACCGTAAAGATCATCGCAGACATCAACCTCTGCCCGCACGCGGGCGGCTTGCGCCAATGCCTGTTCGCTGCGCCCGCCGGGAATGTAATAGGCGGCGTACTCGATGGCGGAATATTCCGGCGTGGCAACGGATGTTTCCTCAATATCGCGCAACAGGAACAAGGCCACGGCCCCCTCGATCGGCAAAGGATCCGACACATCGCCCGGCGCCAACCCAAGGATCACCTGCCGAAGCCCCCCCGGCAAACCGGAAAGCTCGACCCAATCCATACGCCCGCCGCGTCCGGCAGAGGCGGAGGCAGAATGCTGACGCGCCTGAGCGGCAAATGCGGCTTCGCTCTCTGACTGGGCAATGCGCCCGGCAAGCGCCTGTACGCTTTCCGCCTGCCCCGGATCGGCCACCGGTAGAATGATCTCAGACAGCAGGACCCGCACACTTGAGCCACCGGTCAGGGCAAGCGTGGCGCGCTCAATATCTTCCTCGCTGACCGAGACCCGGCTGGCAAAGCGGGCCCGCGTCAGCTCGCGCCAGGTGATCCCGGCCCGAACAAAGGCGCGAAACGAGGGTTCAGACACCCCTGCCCGCGTCAGTTCACTCACGAACTGTTCAGCCTCCATATTGGCGCGCCCTGCGAACTCGGCCATGCCGCCCTTGATTGTCTCATCGTCAAGAACCACACCATTGGCGCGCGCCGCATCAAGTTTGATACGTTCCTCGATCAATTGCTCACGCGCCAGTTTTGCCGGATCGCCCGGCGCCCGAAACAATGTCATCATGCGCGCGCGCTGTTGCAGCTCATAGCGCGTGATCGCCTGATCATTGACACGGATCACCGGCTCAAACAGGTTTTGCGCTTGTGCGGGTGCCAAACCAAGCCCACCCGTCACAGCAACAAGAGCGGGAATGGCCAGGGCGGCAAGGGTTTGGCGGAATTTCGATATCATACTGCTTATTTCCTGCATGTCCGAGTAAAGCTTTGATCGCGCGTCGCGGCCGAAAAGCCCCGTAGCCCCACGGTAAAGCTGAAACTGGTGTCGGGTTCAAGGATAGTCGATGAGGTAAAGCGGCGCGAGGCCGAAAGCGTCACATCCACGCATTCATTGGAATACGTCACGCCAACGCCTGCGCGCACGCTGCGATCAGCGGCCACATCATAGCGCCAGTCGGCGCTGCCGGTCCAATGGCGGGCAAAGCGGTAGCTTCCGTCAATTGACCATTCCGACACGGCCTCATTGCGGTCTTCGCCCGGATCGCTGGCCAGCCAGATATAGGTGGCGCCGATGTTGGTCTTGTCATTACGCCAACTTGCGCGTGCCTCGGCCTTTGGGACATCAAAGACGCTGTCAAACAGGCTGCGCCCGGTCACGGTCAAGCCATTGTCGTTCCGAAACTGTGCGGCAATCAATAGATCAGAGGTACGATCGCGCAGGCCAGAGGATTTGGTAAAGGATGGCGTGATCCCATCCGCTTCACGCAGCCGTTCGTCACGCACCACCTGCCCCAGGGCAAGAGAGCCCTGCCAGCCGCTCGGGTCAATCCGGGTCCAGCTTGCGCCATACGCCGCGCTAAAGCCGCGCTCGCGCCGGTCGGGGGCGGTAAAGCGCGACACATTGAAGAGATTGCCCTCGTCAAAGTCGACGGCGGTGCTTTCCTCAAGCGGAATATCGGGGTTCGAGCCGCCCGACCACGCCAGTTGTGCGACCGGTTCAACCACATGGGTCACGCCATTCCGGCTTGCGTTTATCAGCGGCCAACGCAATTGCACCGCAACCGTCGGAGTCAGCTCGGTCGCATCCGACACGCTGGTCGTCCCCGCCTGAGCGATCTGAAAGTGATCCACGGCCAAACCGGTCTGAACAGATGCAAGCACACCCGACGCCAGCACCCAGTTGCGCCGCCAGTCAAGCGCTGTGGTTAGGCGCGTGACATCGCGCCCATCGGAAAACCGATCAAAGTCAGCCCCGTCCGTGGTAAGGTCAGACGACCGGTAAGAGCTTTGCGCCTCGGCCGAAAACCGCAACTCGCCGCCCAGGCGACGGGGAAAGAAGCGCCGCTCATAATCGCCATTGCCAACAATCGACGGCAGGGTCGCCTTTTTTTCATCGACCCGCAGCGAACGGAAATGCGTGAGTGCGACGCGCATATATTCGTCTCGCCGCGCGCGTTCGAGAGAGATATCGCTTTGAAGCCGGTCCTTGTCCGAAAAGCCGTGATCGAGCAGAAATGTATCATCGCTGACCACCTCGATATTGAAACGCAGCACAAAATCCTTTTCAAGGTCGAACCGGCCTTCGCCAAAAAGATAGCCGCGGGTCTTGCGCGGGTTGAAATCGTCATCCGCCACCGCGCCGTTGAACTCGATCGTGCCGCGCCGGAACGCCTGACGATACCGCAGGTCAAGACGGCGTGAATCGGTCGCCCAGAACGGCGCCACCGTCAAATCGCGGTGATCGCCCAACACGATGAAATAGGGCACACTGATCCCCGTCCCCAACAGCGACGAATTTTCAACAGAAGGCGTCAGAAACCCCGAGGCGCGCTCGACCGTCGGGTCGGGAAGGCGCAGGCGTGGCAGGTAAAAGACCGGAAAATCCAGCACGCGGAACTGGGCATTGTGAAAATAAAGCTGGCGTTCATCGGCATCATGCACCATCCGCTCTGCGCGGATTTGCCAGAGCGGCGGGCGCCCGGTTTCGCAGACCCGGCAAGAGGTTACGGCAGCCTTGTAAAGCTGCGTCACGCGGCCATCGACCCGACGCATTTCATGGGCCGCCAGCTGAAGCTGATCCTCCATCACGATCCGCGCCCCGAACAACAGACCGTTCTGCATGTCGCGGTCAAGCTCGGCACTATCGCCAAGAACAACCGTATTGCCCGCCTCGGTCAGGGTCAGCGGCCCGGTGATCAGCAAGCTGTCGGTCGCGCGGTCATAGGTGATCTCGCGCGCCGTCAGGCGGCGGCCCTGATAGAGCGCCTCGACATTGCCGGTTGCGATCAGTTGATCATCGGCGGTCACGCGCACATCATCCGCAACCAGAACTGCGGGCAAAGGCTCTGCTTCTTGTGCCGAAACCGCCGTCACGCCAAGCGCCGCTACCAGGCCGATCAAGATGAAAAGTCGCGAAATCAGGGTCATCCGTCCTCCAGATGCAACAAAATGCCGGTCGCCAGCAAAAGCGCGGCCACAGGCGGCGCCCAGGCGGCCAGAAGGATCGGGATCTGGCCGTTTTCACCGAGAATCAGTGCAAAATTGCGAACATAGTGCAATCCAAATCCCATAAGCACTGCCGCCAGCACCGACAAGCCGGTATTGCGGCCACGTGCATTGCCCATGGTGAAGGCCGCTGAACTCAGCACCAATGCCACCAGAAACAGCGGGCTGGCCAATTGGGTCTGAAACCAGATCGCATAACGCCGCGCCGAAAACCCGGCCTGTTCTAGCTGGGCGATAAACCTGGGCAACTCCCAGATCGGGACATAGACCGGCTTGCCAAAGCTGTCGATGATCCGGTCGCGGGTCAGCTCTGAAGGGAACGACAGGCTGGCAAGCTGTTTTGCGGTGGCTTCGGAGTTGACTCCTTTCGAGAGATCCCAGATCTTGACGTCGCTCAACGCCCAGTCCCCGTTTCCAAGATGCGCGGTCGCGGCGCTGATGCGGCGCAACGGCTGGCCGTCGGGGGCAAAATCCACGAAATTCGGTTCATAGAGAATGGCCAGATCAGAGCTGGCGCGCGCGGCAAAAATCACCGTCTGGCCGGTTTCCCCGCCCTGACGCAGCCAAAGCCCCTCACTGGCGATGGCCAGGATAGCAGAGCCGCGGCCATCCAGGGTGTTGACCAGATCGTGATAGCGCTTTGCCGTGGCCGCGACGATCGGATTGCCCATTGCCAGCCCCAAAAGGCCGATGCCAAGCGCCACCACGGCCGGCGCCACAAGCCCGCGCATCGCCGAACGCCCCGAGGCGCGCAGCACAACCAGTTCCGAGCTGCGCGACATCCGCAGGAAAAGCGCGGCCGAGGCCAGAACCATCACCAACGGCAAAATCTCGTAATTCGCCTCGGGCATCCTGAGCGCGACCACCCCGAGCACCCTGACAAACGGCAGGTGCGGGTAATCGTTCAGCTCATCCACCAGATCAATCAGCGCCATCAGGACAGCCAGCACGACCGCCACCCCCAGAACGCTCCAGAAAAAGCGGCGCGCGATATAATAGTGCAGGATCATGCCGCCGCCCCCGCACGCGACCAATGCGCATAGAGTCGTCGGAACACCCCCGGTCGCGAGGCGATAAAGATAAGCGCCAGCGACACCAGCGCGCCCAAAAGGGTTGGCAGATAGAGGATCGGCCAGAGCGCGCCATTGGCAAGAACTGGCCCCACGACCATGCCCTCGACGACCTTCACAATCACCAAAAGCGCAAAAGCCAGCAGAATTTGGCGCCAAACGCCGAACCGGCTAAAGCCGCCGACAAGCAGAGCCGAAAACCCCATCATCGCGGCAATCAGCCCAAGCAGCGCGCGGGTAAAGCGGCCATGCAGCTCGGACATCACGATGCCATAGGTGGTATCGGTACGTTCCGCCACCTGATGCGGATGCATCAAAAGCTCGGGCGTGGTGAGATAGGAAACCCGGTTCAGATTTAGCGCGGAACTGCTTATCAATGCGCTTATGTCATATGAAAAATCATCGAAGTGCGTGGTAAAGAGGCGGCTGCCCGGCTGGCGCAGGATCTGGGCAAGCCCGGCCACCATTACCAGCCTGACACCGCCGCCTTCCTGCACGAGGTAGGCCTTGGCCGAGGTATAGGTGATCGGGCTTTCCGGGCGGCGGCGATCAGACAGGAACACATCCTTGAGCTCGCCCAAGGGGGTGACGTCGCGAATATAAAGGGTGACACCCGGCGCAGGATGCAGAAATTCGCCCTCGCTCAGCAGTTTCGCGGAAATATTGCGCGACACTTCATGCTGGCGCAGGCGCAGCTGGGTCAGGCTTGTCGGAATGAGAAAATGCGACAGCAATGACATCAGTACCGTGATGATCAGACCGAACATGATCGCCGGGCGCAACAGGCGCAGCGGCGAATACCCCGTGGCCTGCATCACTGTAAGTTCGCTTTCGGTAGTCATGCGATTGACCACATGAACCGTGGCCGCAAAAGCCGCAATCGGCAGGACAACGCCGATCACACCCGGCAGGGTCAGTGCCGTGAATTCCAGAAAAACCCAGGCGGGCTGGCCATCCGCGATCAGCCGGTCAAACATGCGCACGGCCTTGTTGATCCAGAAAATGGACACCAGAACAAGCGCAAAGAAACCGAACAACACCATGAATTGCGACAGCATGTATCTGTCGAATCTGGTCAAATCACCCCCCGAGTACAGCCGACTTGTCCGGCAACTTATCGGAATTGAGTGCGGGGGAAAACTGCTAACTGGTCATCGCCGCAAAGGCAGGCTAGGTCTTGGGAAACCGACATGAAGGAGCCTGATGATGACTACGCCTGTTTCCGTTGCTTTTGAAGAGACCAATCTTGATGCCATTGCCACCGCCGAGGGCCGCGTTGCGGTCTTTGTCACCCCCGATGGCAAGCTTGACGCCGCCGCGCGGCGGGTCAACCGGCTGACCAAGGGCGTGCTGGCGCGGATGGTGGACAAGGGCGCCTTTGAAAAGAAAAAGCCCGGCGATGTCATCACCCTTGCCTGGCCCACCGGGCTTGCCGCCGAGGCGCTTGAGGTGGTCTGCCTGCCGCGCAATGCCAGCATCACCGAGACCCGCCGCGCCGGGGCCGCGCTTGGCCGGGCCAAGGGCGACAAGGCGGTTCTGGTGCTTGGCGGCTCTCTGCGTCGTCCGGTGGATCTGGTGCTTGGCGTGGTGCTCAGGGCCTATGAATTTGTGACCCACAAGACCGCCGACGCCAAGCCAAACGGCGGCGTAACCCTGATGGTCAGCAAGCCGGACGAGGTCAAGGCCGAGGCTGCCACTGTGTTGGCCGTGGCCGAAGGCGTGTTCTTCACCCGCGATCTGGTGTCTGATCCGGCCAACCACCTGACCACCACCGAATTTGCCAAACGGATTGAGGCGCTTAACGAGCTTGGCCTCAAGATCACCATTCTGGATGAGGCCGAAATGGAAAAGCTGGGCATGGGTGCCCTGCTCTGCGTCGGTCATGGCAGTGCGACCCCCTCGAAAATTGCCGTGATGGAATGGAATGGTGGCCCCAAGGGCGAAGCGCCGCTGGCGCTTGTCGGCAAGGGCGTGGTGTTTGACACCGGCGGTATCAGCCTCAAACCCGCCGCGGGCATGGAAGACATGACCATGGATATGGGCGGCGCCGGCGTTGTGGCGGGCACGATGCGCGCGCTGGCCCTGCGCAAGGCGGCCGCCAATGTGGTCGGTCTTGTCGGGCTGGTCGAGAACATGCCGTCGGATCGCGCCACCCGCCCCGGCGATGTGGTGACCTCGATGAAGGGCGACACCATCGAGGTGATCAACACCGATGCCGAGGGGCGTTTGGTGTTGGCCGATGTGATCTGGTACGCGCAGGAAAAATACAAACCGCGCGGCGTGATCGACCTTGCCACCCTGACCGGGGCGATCATCGTCGGGCTTGGCAATGAAAACGCCGGCGTGTTTTCCAACGATGACGATCTCTGCAAGGCCTTCCTCAAGGCCGCCGAGGCCGAGGGCGAAGGCGCCTGGCGGATGCCGATGGGCCAGGCCTATGACGACAAGCTCAAGAGCCAGATCGCCGATGTCAAAAACGTCGGCGGGCGCGAAGCGGGCTCGATCACGGCGGCGCAATTCATCAAGCGCTTCGTCAAGGACGACATGCCCTGGATTCACCTTGATATCGCCGGTGTGGCCAGTGTGAAGGCCGAAACCGCCTATGCCCCCAAGGGCGCGACCGGCTGGGGGGTGATGGCGCTCAACCGGATGATAGCGGATATGCTTGAGCAAGACTGATGGGGGCCGCCTATTTCTATCACCTGACCCGCGCCCCGCTTGAGGTGACCTTGCCCATGCTTCTGGGCAAGGCACAGGGCGCGGGTTGGCGGGTTCTGGTGCGCGGGCGTGACCGGGCGCGGATGGAATGGCTTGATGAAAAGCTCTGGCTCGGGGCCGAGGACGGGTTTTTGCCGCACGGTCTTGCCGGGGCGCCGCATGAGGCCGATCAGCCGATCCTGCTCAGCACCGCAGCAGAGCGACCCAATGACGCGGTCTGTGTCATGTGCATCGACGGCGCCGAGGTGGCGCCCGAAGAGGTACAGGCGCTGGAGCGGGTCTGTGTTCTGTTTGACGGCAATGACGACGCGGCGCTGACTGTGGCGCGTGGCCAGTGGAAGGCGCTCACCGGCGCGGGCTGTTCGGCGCAATACTGGTCAGAAGAATCGGGCCGCTGGGAGAAAAAAGCCGAGGCCTGATTCGCGCGCTCTTCGGCCCCGCCAAGGCGGGCCGCCTCGCACTCCCGGCCCGGCACTTGGAAACCAGAACACCGTTCAAATCGGGCGAGGGTGCAAGACGGCCCTGCGAATCCTGCCCTAAAAGGACATGATCCGCGTTTCGTCGGCCAGCAAACGCGCGGCCACTGCAGGTGGTTTAGCCGAGCCGACCCCATCAAGCAAGGCAGAGGCCTCTATCCCCTTGTTTGGCAAGTAAATTGCACAGACCTCGACGGTTCCGCCAGCCGCCATGATTTTCTGCATCAGGCCCTGCGGGCTCATGCCCTTGGGTTTTTGCGGCGCGGTGGCGGGTGCGGGCGCGTCCTTGAGCGCCAGATCGCCCGCCGGACCACAGAGCAGCATATAGGCCTCTGCCCCCTGCTGCATGGATTGCATGGTCAACACCATGCTCATCAACTGGGTCTGGGCGTCGGGGCTGGTTACAATGGTCACCAGCCGGGGAACCTCTTCGGCCATGGCCGGGGTGTTGGTCAGGGCGGCAAGGCCAAGGGTGGCGGCAGCAAGGGTTTTGCGCATTGGAGCGATCCTTTCGGGTGCAGGTAAAGATGAACCTTGAATGACTGTTTACCGCCCCACCCTAAGATACACGCCAGACGACAGGCGTTGATCCAAATCAAACACATCTAATTTTTTGAATTTATCTTCCGCCAGTGCCAAGACGCGCCAGAACAGCCGCGCAGTCAATCTGTCCCATCGCCCCGGCAACCCGCCCGCGCGGCCCGGCAAGGCGCGCGGCAATATAGGCGCCCGATATCTCATTAGGCGCAGTGCGGATCAGAATCGAGGCGGTCAGCAACGTGGCAAGGCTTTCGCAGTACCACCGCGCCTGCGCCAGATCGGGCAGTTTCGGAAACTGCTGCATATGCGCCTTGAGGGCCGCATCAAAGCCCCGGTCATGGCCTGTCGCCGCGCCAAGCTCCGCGCTCAGGCTCTCGCCTGCCAGCGGTTCACGGCGCAGGGTGCGCAGGATATCAAGACAGATGACATTGCCCGAGCCTTCCCAGATGGAATTCAGCGGCGCCTCGCGGTAGAGCCGCGGCATGCCGGTCTCCTCGACATAGCCCATGCCGCCAAGGCATTCCATCGCCTCGGAAATCACGCCGGGGCAGAGCTTGTTGTTGATGAATTTCGCCAACGCCACCCCGAGGCGCGCAAAGGCGCGATTACCCGGCGTTGTACCGTCAAAGGCGCGCGCCACATGCATCCCAAGCGCAAGCGCCCCTTCCCAATCGAGGCAGAGATCGGCCAGAACCTGCCGCATCAGCGGCTGATCAATCAGCATGGCGTCCGCGACCGAGCGTTGGCGTACCCAGTGATGGGCCTGATCGAGCGCGGCGCGCATCAATCCCGCCGGGGCCAGAGCGGTATCAAGCCGGGTGTGATGGACCATTTCGATAATCGTGCTGACGCCTGCGCCCTCATCGCCAAGCCGATGCGCATAGGCACCGTGGTATTCGATTTCCGCAGAGGCATTGGCACGATTGCCCATCTTGTCCTTGAGCCGTTGCAGGTGGATCGCGTTGCGCCCGTCCTCCAACCAGCGCGGCACCAGAAAGCAGGTCAGCCCGCCGGGCGCCTGCGCCAGCGTCAAAAACCCGTCCGACATTGGCGCCGAGCAGAACCACTTATGGCCTTCAAGCCGGTAAAGATCGCCCTCGGGCGTGGCGGTGGTGCTGGTGTGGCGCAGATCAGAGCCACCCTGTTTTTCGGTCATCGCCATGCCAAGCGTCGCCCCGGCCTTGCGCGTCAGCGGTCTTGGCATCCCGTCATAGGTGCGCGCGATCAGCTTGGGCACCCATCGGGCAAACAGCGCCTTATCGGCCTTGAGCGCGGGCACCGCGGCATAGGTCATGGTCATCGGACAGCACACGCCCGCCTCGACCTGAGAGGTGAGATAGACCATCGCGGCGTGGCTGGCATGGCCTCCCTGCCCACCCTCATAGGCGATGGCGGCATAGCCCGCCCCGATGCCGACCTGCATCAGCTGATGATAGGCGGGATGAAAGCGCACCTCGTCAAGGCGGCGACCACCGGTGTCAAACAACACCGGCTCGGGCGCATGGCGGTTGGCCTCGTCGCCGAGGCGGCGCATCTCGGCGGTGCCGATCCGCGCGCCGTAAGAGGCCAGATGCCCCGCGTCTGCCCCTGCCGCCGTGGCATGGGCCCTGAGGGCCGGATCGCTGGCCCATAGGTCAAGGTCACCGCGCAGCGCGGGCTGATTGAGCGCGTCATGCCAGAGTGTGGCCGCAGGCGGTGGTGTATCTTGCATTCAGGCTCTCCTTTAAGGCGTACCGTAAAGCGCCGGCAAATCCTGCGAAAGGGGATTCACAAAGCGCGCGCCCTGTGGCATGGTGACCCGAGCGCCCGTCAGAGGCGGATGAAGAGGCAGACCACGCATCATGACCACCCGCAACAAGCCTTGGGGCATGCTATTCTTTTTTACGGTGGCGTTCTTTTTGGGCATATACTTCACCTTTGCCGCCGTGCAGGGCGATTACGGCCTGTTCCGCCGCGCCGAAATCGAGGCGCAAAGCAAACTGTTGCAGGCTCAGCTTGATCAGTTGAACACGCAAGTGGCGCGGATGGAAAACCTGACGCATCGGCTCTCTGACACCTACCTTGACCTTGATCTTCTCGATCAACAGGCACGCGATGTTCTCGGCCTGCTGCGCAGCGATGAGATTGTCATCCGCTAAGGTGGCGGGTTTCGGTCGGCCTGGATGTCTGCTCTGCGGTGCGGTTTCAACGGGTCGCTGCACCACAGGCTTGAAATTTCTCCGCTGGCGTTTGGTATTGCAAGGCCTTTCTGGGGCACTGATTGAGTTGGCTCGCTGATCGAGCTGTTGGCCTATCGGCCGGTGCGCGATGCCAACCACATCAACGCCTTCATCGTGGCGCTAGGCCTGACAATGATGGTCGAAGGCCTTAACCTTGAATTCTTTGGCCATGAACAGGTGGTCATCCCGACCAACCTGAACCGGGTTTTCAATATCGGCGGGGTGAGCATTCCCGAACTGCGGCTTTACGTGATCCTCGCCGCCGCGATGCTGTTCGTCGCCATGACGTTGTTTGTCGAAGACCAAGACCGCCCAGGCGATCGGTGCGCTCGCGCATCGGGCAGACGCTTGTGACAATCCGCCAGAACGAAGGTCTGGTCGGCGCCATCGGCATCGCCCTGCGCCTGTGCCAGATCGCGCCCCGCGACCTGCGCGACCGATACCTTCCGGCGCTGCTCTCGGGTCAGGTCTCGGCCTGCACGGCGCTCACCGAACCCGGCACCGGCAGCGATTTTTCTGCCGTCACAACAGCGGCGCGGCAAGACGGCGGTGGCTGGCGTCTGAATGGCGAGAAAACCTGGATCATCAACGGGCGCCACGCGGGGCTGTCGATTGTCTATGCCCAATACGCGGCCCCCGGCGTGACGCGCTACGCGATTGACGCCGGGTTTGCCCAGACCAGCATGGGCACCGGCGGGTTCATGTTTAACGATGTCGCCCTGCCGACGCAGGCAAAGCTGATCACACCCGGCACTGCCTTCAAGGCGATCCTAACCGAGATTAACGCCGCGCGCACCTATGTTGCGGCCATGTGCAACGGCATGATGTCGGCCGCGATCGAAACCGTGCAGAGCTATGGCGCGACCCGTCACAGCTTTGGCAAACCGCTCAATGCGATCCCAAGCTGGCAGGCGCATCTGGCCGATGCCGTGACCGCTCTTGACGCGTCAACCGCCGTCACAGCCAAGGCCGTCGCTCTGGTGAAAAACGGCGAGGACGCCCAGCTTGCCGCCGCCGAGGCCAAGATCGTCGCCGTGACCGCTGCGCAAACCCACCTGCCGCAAGTGTTGCAACTGATGGGCGCCGAAGGGCTGCGCCCGGAACATCCATTCATCCGCCGACGGATGCCCTGCGCGAAACCCTGCTGGCCCATTGCCGCGAAACACTCTCGGCCATGAAATGCCCACGCAGCCTTGAGTTACGCCAGGAGGTGCCGCGCTCGGCCACCGGAAAGCTTTACAAACGCAAGCTGCGGGCGGAATTCTGGGATTAAGGGCCGACAGGTTTTCAGAATACCCGTTTCCCGGCCCCCCATGTTTCCTGCAAGACCGGTGTACCATCCAGCACCGCGAACCGGATGAGATCGGCCCTTTGTCCGGGGCGCAGCGATCCCCGGTCGCTCAGACCGACGGCCCGGGCGGGGCGCGCGGTGACGGTCGCCATGCCGCGCGGCAGGTCGCCCCAAAGATCGCCCAGCTGAACCGCCGCCATCAGCAATGCCGATGGCACATAGTCCGACGACAGGATATCCAGCCGATCCAGCCGCGCCAGATCGCGCGCCGCGACGTTGCCGGAATGCGACGCGCCACGAATAAGGTTCGGCGCGCCCATGATCGTGGCAATGCCATGCGCGTGACAGGCCTCTGCTGCAACAAGCGTGGTCGGAAATTCGGCCAGTGTGACGCCATAGGCCTTGCTGGTCGCGACCTGATCGGCGGTTGTATCATCGTGGCTGGCCAGGGTCGCCCCCAGCCGTTTGGCGGCCTCGACAATCGCCGCCTCATGGCTGGTTCCCACTTGCACCCGAAGATCATAGAGAAAATCCACGTATTCGCGGAACTCCTGTTCGCCAAACGCATGCTTGCCCCGGACATAGGTTTCAAACTTTGCCAGGTCTGAAAACTGCCGCTGTCCGGGTGTGTGATCCATCATCGAGACAATGCCGATCCGGTCATCAGCCGAAAACTCGGCAAATTCATCGACCAGCGTTTCGGAACAAATCTCGGCACGCAGGTGAATATGGTGGCTGATCCTGAGCCGCCCCCCGGCCCGCATTTCAAGGATTTCGTCGGCCATCTGACGGGCATATCTGCCATAGCGTTTGCTGGCCCCCGACACGATAGACCCGACCCGGATCGCATCGAACACGGTTGTGATGCCGGTGCCCGCCAATTCGCGATCATGCGCCAGAATGGCGGCGCGATGCGGCCAGTCGACCTTGGGGCGCGGTGCCAGATGCCGCTCAAGGTTGTCGGTGTGCAATTCGACCAGACCGGGCGCCACAAAATCGCCCTGCATGTCGCGCGCGCCCGGCGAAACCGCTCCGCCACTGGCAATATCGCTGATCACCCCATCCTTGATGCAGAGCGATCCAAGGATCACCTCGTCGTTCAGAACAAGGCGCGCATTGGCAAGGATGGTGTCATCGGTCATTTGTCGGTCCCCGTGTTGCAGGCCATCGCCCCCGGATAAAGATGCGTCAGAATGGCCGCGACGCAATCGTCAAGCACGCCATTGTTTTCAACCACATGGGCCTTGACCCCTTGTGGAAGCGTGAAGGTCGCGCGTTCAAGCCTGCGGGTAATCTCTGCATCGGTTTCACGCCCGCGCCGAACAAGCCGCGCAGCAAGCGTGGCATGGTCTGCGCTGAGCGCGATAACCTCTATCCGGGCAAACCGCGCCTGCGCCGCGATCAGAACACTGCGCGACAGGTTTCCCATGACATCGCGCCCTGCGGCCAGCACCGCATCGACCGTGGCCGGGATTGCGTAGCAAAGCCCATGCGCGCGCCAGCTCAGGGCAAAGGCTCCGGCGGTCTCTTGTGCCTCGAACGCCGCCTTGCTCACGCCGTCAAATTCCTCACCGCCCGCATCACCGGGGCGGGTGATGACGCGCCGGGCCAGACCAAGACGCGGATCACGCGCGGCCAGGGCCTGCATCACGCTGTCCTTGCCAACGCCCGAAGGGCCGACAATGGCGATGAAACGGCCGCTCATGTGGCCCGGCCCGGTGTGAATTGGCTGACGTCCAATGTGCGATCACAGACCTCGTCGCGCGCCGCCCGGTCATGGAAGATCCCGATGATGGCCGCACCGCGATCCTTGGCCTCGCCGATCATCGCAAGCACCGTCGCGCGATTATCCGGGTCAAGGCTCGCCGTCGGCTCATCCAGCAACAGCGCCGGATAGGGATAGGCAAAGCCGCGCGCGATGTTCACCCGCTGCTGTTCGCCGCCCGAAAACGTCGTCGGGCTCAGCGGCCAGAGCCGCTCGGGAATATTCAGCCGCGCCAAAAGCGTTTCAGCCTGCGCAAGCGCCTCGGCGCGCGTCGCACCCGTCGCCAAAAGCGGCTCTGCCACCACATCGCGCGTCGAGACACGCGGCACAACGCGCAAAAACTGGCTGACATATCCAAGCGTGCGGCGGCGCAGCGCAATGATCTCGCGCGGGGCGGCCCTGGCCACATCCACCTCGCCCACCATAATCCGGCCAGAGGCGGTCAGATAGTTGCCATAGATCATCCGCATCAGGGTGGATTTCCCCGCCCCGGAGGCCCCGGTCAGCGCCACGCATTCGCCCCGCGCAACACTGAGAGAGGCCCCCGCCATGACCGGGATTTCGGCCGCCCCCTGATTGTGCAGGGTGAAGAATTTCGAGACGTTTTCAACATGGATCATGGCGTCACACCTGCAAGACAGAAGACACAAGAAGCTGGGTATAGGCATGTTGCGGATCGTCCAGCACCTGATCGGTCAGGCCTGTTTCGATCACATGCCCGTCTTTCATCACCATAAGGCGATCCGCCAGAAGGCGCACGACGGCAAGGTCATGGGTGACGATGATCGCGCTCAGGTTCATGTCCCGCACCAGCCCGCGCAACAGATCCAGCAGACGCGCCTGCACCGAGACATCAAGGCCGCCGGTTGGCTCATCCATGAACACAAGCCGTGGACCCGTCACCAGATTGCGCGCGATCTGAAGGCGCTGCTGCATGCCGCCGGAAAAGCCGGTCGGACGGTCGTCGATCCGGTCGTGGGCGATCTCGACCCGGCCAAGCCAGTCCACCGCAGAGGCACGGATATCGCCGTAATGTCGCGCGTTCACCGCCATCAACCGCTCGCCCACATTGCCCCCCGCACTCACGTTCATCCGCAGGCCGTCACGCGGGTTTTGATGCACAAAGGCCCAATCGGTGCGCCCCAGCATCCGGCGCTCGGGCTCGCTCATGGTGAGGGTGTCGCGCAATCCATCGGCACGGGTGTCAAACCGCACCGCGCCGCGATCCGGGGTCAGATACCCGGCCAGACAATTGAGCAAGGTGGATTTGCCAGAGCCGCTTTCGCCGACAATCCCCATCACCTCGCCGGGATAAAGATCAAACGACACACCCGTGCAACCAACCCGTGCGCCATAGGATTTGGCAATGTTTTCAACCTCTAAAAGCGGTGTCACGTCGCACCCTCCGCATAGGGCAAGCCCTGCGCGCCGACATGGCCCTGTTTGCGCCGGGTGCTGCAATAATCGGTATCCGAACACATGAACACGCGCCCGCCGTCGTCATCGACGATCAACTCGTCAAGATAGCTGTTCTGCGCACCGCACAGATCACAGGCGTGATCGGCTTTGGTGGGCTGAAACGGATAGTCGTCAAAATCAAGGCTCACCACCCGCGTGTAGGGCGGAATCGCATAGATCCGCTGTTCCCGCCCGGCCCCGAAAAGCTGAATCCCGGCCATTTCAAGCTTGGGATTGTCGAATTTCGGGATCGGCGAGGGATCCATTACATAGCGCCCCTCGACCTTGACCGGATAGGCATAGGCGGTGGCGATATCGCCGTGTTGGCTTATGTCCTCGTAAAGCTTGACATGCATGAGGCCATAATCCTCAAGCGCGTGCATTTTACGGGTTTCCACCTCCGAGGGTTCCAGAAAGCGCAGCGGCTCGGGGATCGGCACCTGATAGACAAGGATCTGATCGGCGCGCAGGTCCGCTTCGGGGATACGGTGCCGGGTCTGGATCACGCTGGCCTGCGCCGTGGCCTCGGTCACGGCGACACCTGCGGTTTTCTGGAAAAAGCGGCGGATCGAGACGGCGTTGGTGGTATCATCGGCCCCCTGATCAATCACCTTCAAGGTATCCTCCGGCGTCAGAATGGCGGCGCTCACCTGTACCCCGCCGGTGCCCCAGCCATAGGGCATCGGCATTTCGCGGCTGGCAAAGGGCACCTGATGGCCGGGGATCGCCAGCCCCTTGAGGATTGCACGGCGGATCATCCGCTTGGTCTGCTCGTCAAGATAGGCAAAATTATAGTCGCTCATTCTGCCGCCTCGCGAGGGGTGTTTTCTTTCGCCTCGCGGCGCAGCTTGCGGATCAGCTCAAGCTCGGATTGGAAATCGACATAATGCGGCAGCTTGATATGCTCCAAAAACCCGGTCGCCTGAATGTTATCGCTATGATATAAAACGAATTCCTCGTCCTGCGCAGGCGCGCCGAGGTTATCCTCGCCAAGCTCTTTCCAGCGCAAGGCCCGATCCACCAAGGCCATGGAAATCGCCTTGCGCTCGGACATTCCGAACACAAGACCATAGCCGCGTGTGAACTGCGGCGGCGCGGTTTTCGAGCCCTGAAACTGGTTCACCGTCTCGCATTCGGTAAGGGTGACCTCGCCAATCTCGATGGCAAACCCAAGCTCTGGAATCTCCATTTCAACCGCCACCGCCCCGATCCGCAACTCGGCCACAAAGGCATGATTGCGCGCGTACCCGCGTTGGGTGGAATAGGCCAGGCCAAGGATAAACCCCTCATCGCCGCGCGCCAGAGATTGCAGCCGCAAGGCCCGGTCTGCGGGCAATTCAAGCGGCGTGCGCGTCAGGTCTGGGGGCGTATCCCCGCCGGCCGGCTCATCCTGAATCAGGCCCTCCCGATCCAGAAACGACATGATGTGCGGCGTGGGGGCGTTGCTCGGTGTCCCTTGGGGCACGTCGCCCGCTTCACCGTCAGCCGCCAGCTTGAAATCCAGCAAACGATGCGTGTAATCAAAGGTCGGCCCCAGAACCTGCCCGCCCGGCGCATCCTTGAAGGTCGCCGAAACGCGGCGCTCGCAGAGCATATCCCCGGTTTCAATCGGGATCGTGCCGCCGAACCGCGGCAGCGTGGTGCGATAGGCCCGGATCAGAAAAATCGCCTCGATCAGATCGCCGCGCGCCTGCTTGATCGCCAAGGCCGCAAGGTCAGGGTCATAAAGCGAGCCTTCGGCCATGACGCGATTGACCGCCAATGTCATCTGCTCGCGGATTTGCGCAACACTCAGCTCCGGCACGGCCCGGTCGCCGCGCCGCTCTTCGGCAAGCCAGGCATGGGCGTTGTCGATGGCGCGCTCGCCCCCCTTGACGGCCACATACATCAGAACACCTTTGTGGTTCTTGGCAGGGCTGCAAGATGCGCCCCGCTGGTGAAAATGAAATCAAGCCCCAGCGGGAAGCGTGCCGCATTGTCCTGAAACGCCGCAACCTCGGGCAAGGAAAGCTGTGTTTCCCGCTTGATCCCCGGCCCGCGCAGGGTTGCGCCGCTGTTGGAAAGCGCGTCGCATTCGACGATCACCGTGGCAGAGCGATCCGGAAATTGCGCCGTGCCGCGCGGGAATGTCGCCAGAGGAAGGGCGCCCCAGGTGCCCAAGGCAAACATCGCATCCTGCGCCGCCACAAACGGCGCGCCGGTGTGAAAGCCGATCCACTCACGCAGCTGTGGCGTGTCGTGGCTTGCCGCCAGAAAGATCGGCGTTTCAGGATCGCAAAGCGTCAGCACAACAGCCCCCGCCGCAGGGGACAGCGGCGCAGGCGGCTGCGCGCCGTTTACGGCAAGAATTTCACCGGGTCGCGCCATCGCCGTCATCACTGCGCGAAACGCGTGGGATGCCTCGATTGGCTGATCGGCAAAGCCACCCTCAAGGATATGCGCCTGCATCAATCCTCACCTCGTACCATCGTGAAGAAATCAACCTTGGTCGCCGCCGCCTTCGCGGCCCGATCCGCCTTGCGCGCGGCCATCGCCGCCCGAAGCGGGACCAACAGGCCCGCATCGACGGCCCCTGCGGCGCCGGTCTGCATCAAAGCATCGACAAGCGCGGCGGTCAGAGCGTGGGATTTATCCCGGCCCTGCACATAGCCGTGCCCGACCACCCCATCGGCAAGCTTGACCGAGGCGCGAGTCACGGTCATCTCGCCGAGGTTGAAGGCCGCCCCAACGGCCCCGGCCCGGCCCCGCAGCATGACACCGCCAATTTCAGGCGCCCGCAAAACGCTATAGCTGGGATCAATCTGTAACACCGCCCAAAGCCGCGCGACATCCGCCGCAGGCGACTTTGCCAACAGGCCAAGCCAGGCTTTGCGCGCCGAGTCCTGATCACTTGTCATGGTCATCTAGACATCTTTCGAGGATGTATACAACTAGACAAATCATAACCCAAATCATCCGGCCTGCCAATCCCGGTGATGCAACAGTTTGATGATCCGGCCCCCGATGGGCGGCCGGATCTGATCAGAGTTGCCGCGAGGGGCACGAATTTTGAGGAAACGTCGCGGGAAATAGACCCGAGACCGGGGGCTGTCCCAAGGAAGGGAAAGCCCGGCCAGTGTTATCAGGCGGTCTTGGGCAGGCTGCGGAACGCCGCGATAAGCTGGTCGATTTCCGCCTCGGTATGGGCCGCCGAAACGCTGAGGCGCAGCAGGGACTTGGCCTGCGGCGTGGCCGGGGGCACCGCCAGATTGACATAGACCCCCTGATCCATCAGGTGATTCCATTCGGCCACGGCGACATGTTCGTCGGGGCGCGAAATGGCCATGATCGGGCCCGGAGGCGACGAGATGGTAAAGCCCGCGTCACTCAGCCCGTTGTAGAGCTGATGCACCCGATCCCAGAGCGATTTGCCAAGGGTGGTATCGCTCGCGATGATCTTGAGCGAGGCCCGCGCGGCGGCCATATTGGCGGGCGAGCCCGAAGCGGTAAAAAGATAGGGGCGGCTGACCAGACGGATCAGTTCAAGTGCTTCGTGGCGCGACACGCAAAAGCCGCCGATCGAGGCAAAGCTTTTGGAAAACGTGCCGGAAATGAAATCGACCTTGTCCAGCACACCCTGCGCCTGTGATACACCGCGACCGTTTTCGCCGTAGCACCCGATGGAATGCGCCTCATCGACAAAGATCATCGCGCCGTGCGAATGGGCGACCTCGACAAATTCGGCGACCGGGGCGACATCACCCAGCATCGAATAAAGCCCCTCGATCACCACAAGGCGGGCGCCTTCTGCGGGTAGGCGCGACAGGCGCTTGTTCAGATCCTCGGGGCTATTGTGGCGAAACCGGATGGTTTCGGCATCGCTCAGGCGGCAGGCATCATAGATGCAGGCATGGCTGTCGGCGTCGATCAACAGGTGATCGCCTCGCCCGGCAAGGGTGCTGAGGGCGGCCAGATTGGCCTGATAGCCGGTGGTGCAGACAATGGCCGAGGCCACGCCGAAATAATCCTTGAGGTCGGATTCAAGATCAAGGTGATCGCTATAGGTACCATTGGCCAGACGGCTGCCGGTGGTGGCGGTGCCATGGGTATCAATCGCCGTTTTGGCGGCTTGCATCACGTCGGGGTTATAGGTCAGGCCAAGATAGTTGTTGGTGCCGGCCAGCAGAACCTCGGTGTTGCCGACACGGGCACGAGTCTGCGACAGCATTTCGTCAAACCGCATGCCAAACGGCGTGCGCCCGGCAGAGCGCAGTTTATCGACCCGTTCGGACAGCTTCTCGAACTTGGCGAATACGGTGTTTTTGTTGGCTTCGGTGTCAAACATTTGTAATGCGCTCGATCGCTGTTACCAGGGATTGGACGGTATCAATCTCGGAGGCTTCTTCGAGCGGGAAACTGATATCGTATTGCTCTTCGATCTCCATCACGAGATCGAACATCTCGACGGAATCAATGGCAAGGTCGGCACCGATCAGGGTTTCGGGCTCGATCTTGGTATCGACCTTGGTATGGGCGCGCAGGATGCCGCAAATCTGGTCGAACAGGGTTTCGGTCTTCTGGTTCATTCTGGACTCCGGTCGTTGTCAGCTACGACTTGGTTTGTCGCATTCCCTAGCCTCAGAAACGGATTAAGGCAACGGCGCATTGTAACATCAAGCGGCGTAATTGTTTCAAGGGGGGTATCCCCGATCCAGTCACCGGCGCGCATTTCACGCACCTTGCCCGAGGAAAAAACCTGTGCCGCCTCGGTCACCCGCGCGGCCAGATCGGCGCCATGGCCGACCAGTGTTGCAAGTGGCATCGGCAGGGGAATTTCGCGCACCTTTCGGCCAGTTACCCGTGCGCCGCTGGCGGCCATATCCGACCAGCCAAGGCTGTGATGACCATAGGGGGCGAACGTCCTGCCCTTGACGGGCGTGGCACCGGGCCTTGCGAGATCAATCAGCAGGGTGGCGAGGTCCTGAACGTCGATCACGGAAAATCGCGCGCTGCGCGCTTTTCCGCCTAAAACCGGCATCCAGCCACGGGCGATGAGCGAGAAAAGCGGCGCCGTGGCCTGATCGCCGGGGCCGATCACTGCGGGCGCACGCACCGTGGTCAGGGCCATATCGCCCGCCTCTGCACGCGCAAGCTCTTCGCCGGCGGCCTTGGAGGCGGCGTAATCCGAGACTGTGGGGCGCGAGGCCGCCAGTGACGACATCAGGATGAAATGACCGACACCGGCCTGCGCCGCGGCGCGCACAAGGGTCTCGGTGGCGGTGGCGTTGACCGCGTGAAACGCGCGGGCGTCAAGCGCCTTGGTGGCCCCGGCACAATGGATCACCACATCGGCCCCGGCCAGAAAATCCGCCAGCCTGTCGGGCTGATCCATCTCGCCGGTGATCCAGCGCAGGTTGGCGCCATCGGTCAATTCGCGACCGGGTTGCGCGCGCGCAAGCGCCGTGACAGGCACCTGCGCGGCGTCAAGCTTTGCCAGAAGGGTGCGCCCGACAAAACCGGTGGCCCCCGTCAGCGCAATTTTGATCTGTGATACCTGGCCCGCCGTGCCGGTTTGATCAGGCACCGCGAACCGGAGCGGTAGCAGCAAGCGAATCTTCTACCGGGGCAGTATTATAGCCGCCGGCAAGATAACGCGCGCGTGCGCCTGCCCGGCTAAGCTTGCCCGAGCTGGTCATCGGCAACGAGCGCACACCAACCAGCTCAACCGAGACCGGCGCGCCGGTGGTTTTGCGGGTGGCCGCCAAGATGTCGTGCAAGAGCTGCTCGCGCACGGCCTCGTCGCGTGACCAGCATTCCGCCAGAAGAACGATGCGGGTGCCGCCATCGGTTTCGTTGATTTCAAACGCGCCTGCGCCCGAAATGTTCTTGCCGCCGGTCTGTTGGGCGACCCATTCGATGTCCTGCGGCCAGATGTTGCGCCCGTTCCACAGGATCAGATCCTTGGAGCGCCCGGTGATCACCACTTCGCCATCAAGCCAATAGCCGAGGTCGCCGGTTTCCAACCAGCCATCCGCGTCCGTCAGCGGTGTCAGCGCATCTTCTTCGGCGCGGAAATACCCGGCCGCGACACTCGGGCCGCGCAGGATGATCTGACCGATCTTGCGGTCTTCAAGGTTCTTGCCGGTCTCATCGACAATGCGCAGATCAAGCGAGGCCATCGGCTTGCCGCAGGCGACAAAGGTGCGAACCTGGCCAGGCTTCGACAGGTCCGACGCGGGCACGGCCCGGCCGGATGTCTGCATGCGCCCGGTATCGACCTTGTCACGACGCAGGCCGACGCCAAGCGGCGCAAACGCCACGCCAAGGGTGGTTTCGGCAAGCCCATAGCTGGGCACCAGCGCGGTTTGCTTGAATCCGCTGGCCTCAAACGCATTGCTGAAGGCCATCATCGCGTCATCGCGCACCATGTCGCCGCCAATGCCGGCAACCCGCAGCGAGCTAAGATCCAGCGGCTCACCGCGGTAACGACGCGCACAGAGATCATAGCCAAAGCTCGGGCTATAGACGATGGTGCCACGGTTTTCGCTGATCAGCTTCAGCCAGGTTGTCGGGCGCCGCGCGAAAGACGTCGGCGAAATGTAATCGACAGTGGTCTGGGAATAGAGCGGCACCATGAAAAAGCCGACAAGGCCCATGTCATGATAAAGCGGAAGCCAGGACACACAGCGATCGGTTTCATCCATCATCAACGCTTCGTTGATGATCGCGTGGCAATTTGCCGAAACGCTGGCCTGAGTGGCATAGATGCCCTTGGGCGCGCTGGTGCTGCCCGAAGAAAACTGGATATAGGCCGGATCACCGGCGCCATGCGGAACCGGCGTGACACTGTCCCCGGCAAGATCGGCGCCTGAGAGCGCGATGACCGGGATATCAAGCGCCGCAAGCGCACCTGTCAGCAGTTCCACCAGATCCTCGGGCGCCATGACAACCGCCAGATCGGCGGTTTCCGCGGTGCGCGCGACCTGTCCCTGATAGGCATCACGCCCACCGAACGCCGCCGGAAGCGACAGCGGAGCTGGCACAAGCCCGGCATATTGGCAGGCCATGAAGGCAACCATGAAATCCTGTGAGGTCTCGGCGATAAGACCGATCCGCGACAAGCGCGGGAAAACCGCCGCAAGCCGACCTGCAAGCGTCATCGCCTGATCGCGCAATTCCGAGTAGGACACCGCCGCAATGAGCGAGGCATCCGCCGCATAGAAATTCAGCCCGGTATTGCCGGTCGCCGCATAATCAAGGGCATCGGTAAGCGATGAAAAATTTCCGCTACGACGCGGCACACCGCTTTCAGTTACGCTGGGGGTCAACATCAGTCACCTCTGGTTCTGCTCAATGGGCGTCATCACACGACAGATTCGCCGTCGACGATCTTGGTATGTTGCAATGCCACGAAAAGGCGCCTCAACGCACATCACATTGGTATTACAGTTTTGCCATAAAAGCCTGCTTTTTCAGCCAGAAAGCCCCGGCAGGTTAAAGCTTTGGGCCAAATTGCGCACAAAGCGCCCCTGGCCCGGCCAAAGCCGCCGCATAAGCAAAAGAAACCAAAAATTAATCTTTTAAATCATCAACTTGCCGAGCAGATCAAAGGTAAGGCATGCCTTGGATGACATGTAATCAGGCGAACACGATCCCCCCAACAGGACGCAGCTTTCTGACCTTTTGCTGCGGCAGCTGTTCACAGGCTTTGTGAGCGCTTCGGCGAAATCCCGCTCATTTCGCCCTGCGCGCGCCAGCCCCCCCTCTGTTTGGCCTGCACCCGCAGCTATGCCGCTCATTTTCCGAGCGAAAAGGCCGGGCCTCAGTCGCTCAGCTTTTCCAGATTGGCATCTGCCCGGCGTGCGGCGGCCTCGAAGCGGTCCTCGAAATCGGCGAGGTTTTTCTTGGGCTCCTGATAAAACGCCGTGAATTTCATCAACCAAAGCATGAGGTTATTGAGCATCCGTCCCCGCCACCGCATCGGCCGGTCGAAATCAAACAGCAAGATCACCCGCTCTTCGTCGGTGTCGTTCCAGACCTCGTGCTCATAGGTATCATCAAAGGCAAAGACCTTGCCGGTTTCCCATGCCATGATCTGATCCTGCACCCGAATCCGGCATTTTTCGCGGTCCTTGGGGATGATCAGGCCCAGATGGGCGCGCACAATTCCCTTGGTCACGCCGGTATGGGCCGGGATGTGATAGCCCGGCGCCAGAATCGAAAACCAGGCGGTCTGCACATGCGGCACGCGGCTGAGAACCTCGGTTGTGACCGGGGCCTTGCTGCAATTCTTGGGCAATTGCTGACCAAAGCCATAAAGCACAAAGGTTTTCCACTGACGGGCCTTGGCAAGCCGGTATTGATCGGGCGAGACCTCTTCAAAGCCCGGAATATCCTCGCGATTTTTCAGGATTTCCTGAACCTCATCGCGCATCGTTTCCCACTTGTCCTCAAACTCGGTCAGAAACGGGAAATGGCTGTTGTCGATAAACGGCGTATCGGGAACGATACTTTGCTTGCTCTGAAACTTGGCCGCCCACCGCATCAGCTTTTTACCACGGCGCTTCACGAATCTACGGACCGGCCGGTTGAGCGTCTTGGGCTTGGCGGGCTGGGGGTCGTTGACGCTTGTCATCGGGGGCTTCCTTTGAACTGAACCATAGCGCCGCAGGATCATGCGGCAGGCTTCTTTGGGGTCTGGTAAATCCTTTAGGCCGGACCGACAATACAGCTTGGCGTGAAAACTTCAACGTGCTGCGCTGCGGCAGGCGAGGTTAATCCGGCAGAGGCCGTCAGGCCATCTGAAAATCCTCGCCGAGATAGACACGGCGCACTTTCTCGTCGCGCACCACTTCATCCGGGGTTCCGCTCATCAAAACGCCGCCATCGTGCAGGATATAGGCGCGATCGACGATTTCCAGGGTTTCGCGCACATTGTGGTCGGTGATCAAAACGCCGATGCCACGGTTTTTCAGGTCGGCCACGATGGTGCGAATTTCGCCGACGGCAATCGGGTCGACCCCGGCAAAGGGTTCATCGAGCAACAGGTATTTTGGATTGGCGGCCAGACAGCGCGCAATCTCGACCCGGCGCCGCTCGCCGCCCGACAAGGACAGGGCGGGCGCGTGACGCAACGGGGCGATAGACAAATCCGAGAGTAACTCTTCAAGCTTTTCGCGCCGCAATCTTGCATCGGGCTGAATGATTTCGAGGATTGTCAGGATATTGTCCTCGACACTCAGCCCGCGAAAGATCGACACATCCTGAGGCAGATAGACAAGCCCAAGCTTTGCCCGTTTATCCATCGGCAGCCCGATAATATCGGTTCCGTCGATGGTCACCTGCCCGCCGTCGGGCGCAAGCAGCCCGGCGATCATGTAAAAGCAGGTTGTCTTGCCACAACCGTTCGGGCCGAGAAGCGCCACGACCTCGCCGCGGTGCAATTCAAGACTGACATCGCGGATCACCATCCGGCGCTTGTAACTCTTGCGCAGGTTGATAATCCGCAGCCCGTCCGATCCCGGTGTAGCGCCGAGGTCGTCTGCCGTCATTGACCGGCCTCCCCCGCCGGGTCGCTGTCGGACTGAACCGGCTCCGGGTCTTTGGATCTGCTTTTGTCGATAAAGGTGCGCACCCTGCCCTGCATCTCGGCCGTGCCATCATCAAGATACACCACCATCCGCTCGCCAGCGACGGTATTCAGCCCCTGCGTGACAAGCACATCGCCGGTCATCACGATTTCGCGCGTGGCGATCGTATAGACCGCATCGGCGGCTTCGGCTGTCTCGGTCGGGCTTGTGATCGTCACGCCGCCACTGGCGGTCAGACGGATGATCTGATTGGGCTTGGACGAGCCCTCGATCATGCCGTATTCGACAAAAACAGTGGCAGAGTTGAGTTTCAGATCGCCCTGTTCGACATCGACGTCACCGGCAAACATCGCGGTGTTGACGTTCTGATCCATCTGCAATTCGTCCGAGACCACCTGGATTGGCATATCCGCCGACACCTTGAACCCGCCGAAAGACAGGTTGGTCCCGCGCGGCGCGGCCGACCCGGCGGCGGGTTGCCCGGTTGCCGGCTCGGTTGCGACCGCCTGGTCTTGTGCCTGCATCGGAGGGGCGGAAAACACCAGGCCAACAAGGGCCGCGCCCAAAAGACATGCCGCGCCGCGCGCCCGAGCCGATGTAGATGCCATTCTCAATTCCCCCAACTTTTGGAGAGGTATATCAGCATCGCCTCAGCCTTGGAAACCACAACCTCTTGCACCTCACCGAGAGTTGCAGACCCTCGCATTGCATATCGGCGCGGTTAACTTTGGCGGAAATGCGCGTCGATGCCGTTGTAATCCTCGACGGTGTCCACCTCGTTCCAGCGGCGGCCTTCGATTGAAAACGTGCCGACCTGACCGGTGGTATTGGCAATCGCGTCAATCGCCTTGAGGAACCAGTTCGACACACCTTCGGGCGTGCGCATCATCTGTTCAAGTTTGGCGCGGTAAATGGCCGGTCCCTCGCCGGTAAAGCGCAAAAGCCCCATGGATTCAGCATCGGTCTTTTCCGCAGAGAGCGACTTGCCGATCGCGGCCAGCCGGGTGCCGTCAAGCTGCACTTTCATATCATCTGAATCGTAAGAGCCCTTGCGATCAATCGTCACCTGAACCGGCAGAACATGCGGGCTGGAGATCACAGCGTTCAGCAACCCTTCCTCGAACAGGGTGTCGCCGTTGATCAGCAGAAAGTCACTATCCATAAAGTCGCGCACCATCCAGCAGCTCGCGAGGTTATCGGCGATCTGGTAGAACGGGTTATAGAAGGTGGTGACCTTCATCGGGCCACTGCGTTTGGCGACCTCTTCTTCGACCAGAGCGGCCATGAAACCGGTGACCACCACGACCTCGCTCACCCCGCCGGCCTCAAGCGTATCGAGTTGACGGCCAAGGATAGTGGTATCGCCGATTTCCAGAAGGCATTTGGGGCGGGTTTCCGTCAGCGGCAAAAGGCGCGAGCCGCGACCGGCGCTTAGGATGATGGCTTTCATTGGGGGGGCTCCAGTCTGTCAGAATAAGAGGGAGAGGCTTCGAAATCGACAATTTCAAGGCCGTGTTCCGATGCGGCGTGCCGCAGGCGTTTAGAAGGGTTTACCGCGATACCGTGATCCGCTTCGCGCAGAAGTTCAAGGTCAGAGACGTGATCACTATAGGCATAGGTCGGGGGGCTGAAGGGGCGCTCGGCCTGAAGATCGGCGATGCGGCGCAGTTTTTCCGCACCATAGCAATTCTCGCCGTCAAGCACCGGGCCATGCGCCCCGGCGGGCCATGTCAGGCGGGTGCAGATCACATCGTCAAAACCAAGTGCGCGCGCCAGCGGCTCGGCCACCACATCGACGGCAGCCGAAACCAGCACCAGCCGGTCACCGCGCGCCTTATGCGCCTTGATCGCAGCCTCGGCACCGGGGCGCAGGCCATTGGCCAGAATATCGGCCACGAAGTTATCGGCCTTGGCCTGCAACTCGGCGCGGCTGTGCCCGGCGAGGCTGCGCACCCCGGCCGCCTTGATCGAAGTGCGCGGCACAAGGCGCAGTTTGTAGGCGATCATGCGCAGGGCGATCAGCGCGAACTGACCAATAAACCGGGGTCGGCGACCGTTCACATGGATCAAAAACCACGTCCAAGTCGGCGCGCGGGTGATCGTGCGATCAAGATCAAAGAGTGCCGTGCCCGCCATGCCGGATCAGCCCGCCATCCACGAGGTCGGCTTGACCGGAAGGCGCCACGCTTGAAACAGCCGGACCTGATGAAAGATCAGCCAGAACAGTGTCCAGACGCCCATGGCGACAAAGCCCCAGCCCGGTGCGCCGAGCATGACAAACAGCATGAAGATCAGCATGTTGGGATTGCGCCGCGCGGTGATTTCGCGCGCGATGGAATCGATCCGCTCCCAGACATGGATGTGAAAGCCGAAGAGACCGATAAAGGCCCCCTCCTGCACCCGGTTAAGCACATAACCGATCACCAGAACCGCCAGCGAGGCATCCAGCAGGAACGCCCCCGGCCCACTGGTCACCGGGTGCAACCCGACCCACATCGCCCAGTACCAGAACGGCGGGTGAATAAGGTCGATCAGGTGATCGTAAAGATCGCCCCATTTGGAATAGCTCATCGTGGTGCGCGCCAGCTTGCCATCGACCGTATCCAGAAAGGTCATGATCCAGGCCGAAATGATGCCAAGCGCCCAGTGCCCTTCCCAGAAGAACCAGAGCGCGGCAAAGACCATAACAAGGCTGACAGTGGTCACCGTGTTGGGCGAAATATGCAGGGTCGCGGCGGCGCGGGTGGCGTGAAAGGCGGGCCAGGGCCAGGCGTATTTGGTCACCAGATCGGTGACGCCCTTGTAAGAGCCTTTGAACAGCCGCTTTTCCACGCTGCGCGGGGTCTGCGTGCGCATCGACAGGGCATAGGGGGCCTCGCGTTTGCGCAGCACCTCGTCATAGGCCCCGGCAAAATCATCCGCATCGCCGATCGTAAAACCCGCCGCCTGAAGCGCTGCCAGATCAGGGTTTTCCTGACCGATCCGTGCCTCGAAATCCGCAGGCAAGCTGCCCTCTGGCAGGTGCAGCGCGGCCAGACGCGGCGCACCGCCTGCTTTGTCAGGCACAACAAGGGCCGCCCCCGGCGTCGCCAAAAGCGCGCGCTGCAAGGCCGGCGACAGAACCCATTCGACCCCCACCAAAAGCCGCGCCGAGGGGTCATCGACCGACACTGCCCCGGCCTTTTTCCAGGCGCGGCGCTGCCATTCATGCAACTCAAGCCCCCAAAGCCGGGCTGGCATTTCGCCAATCAGGCGCAGGCTTGTGTCTTTTGTCATCGGGTAATTCCATTTATCATCGTTTTGCGGGCTGGCCCTGGTGTCGCCCTGAACCAGTCACGGACGACAAGGGGAATAACCATGGAAAGCGCCGAAATGCCAGAACGAAACGCCACTTTTTCCCGTTTCGGCGGTGAGGACACGCTGATCCGGGATTATCAATGGTGGAGTGTACAGGCGCGGCCACAGCAGGCGACGCTGGGGGCGATGATCCTGCTGGCACATGGGCCGACGCAGGCCTTTGGTGATCTGGACGGTCGCGCGCATGGCGAACTGGCACAGATCACCCGCGATATCGAGGCCGCCGTGGCGCGCTTTGGCAATCAGAAGATCAACTACCTGATGCTGATGATGGTCGATCCGCATGTGCATTTTCACGTTCTGCCGCGTTACGACAACGAGATTACGTTTGAGGGCATTACATTCGCCGACCCCGGCTGGCCTGCGGTGCCCGATCTTGGCCATGCGCCCGAGGCACCTGATGCGGCGGCGCGGGTGCGCGTGGCCCTGCAAAAAAATTGGCCCAAGTAACACCCTCAGGCTTCGCGCGCGGCGAGAATCTCGCGCACAAGCACAAGATCGCCGGGTTTATCGACGTCAATCGCGGCCTCGGCGAACTCAAGCGTGACGGGGCTGACCCGTGCGCCAAGCTGGCGCGACAGCAAGGCAAAGACCGCATCCGGACCTCTGCGCGACAAAACAATGCGCAGCGCCGTGAGCGGGCCGAAGCGCCAGGCGATGCGCCAGGGTTTCTTGCGGTCCTGTTCGGCGCTTTGCCAAAAGCGGATCACCTTGAGGGCCTCGGGGCTGGCCAGATAAAACAGGTTACAACCCGACAGCTCGGCCCCGCCAAGGCGCAGATAGGTGCGTTTGGTTTCGGGATAGTCGGCCTCGATCACGGCGCGCTCGGCAAAGCCGACGCAGAGGTCGGCATCGCTCGCCATGGATTTCTCCAGAAAGCTGTCGACCATCTCGGGCGTCAGCAGGGCATGATCGCAGGTTGTCACCAGAAGCGGTGTCGAAACCGGCCCCTCCAGAGCGCGGATAAGACTGGAGGCCGGGCCACGCCCTTGGGACGCCAGCGGCTGGCACGCGATGCCATCGGCGGCGGTCGCAAGCGCGTCACCCTCAAGCCCGAGAACCCAAGGAGGGGCATTGGCGCGGCTGGCGCCAAGGGCGCGCAACACCCGCGACAGCATCGGCTGACCGACGATGTCGATCACCGCCTTGCTGGCCACGCCTTCAGTCTCGCAGAGCGGATCGCCGGCCGCGCGCGCGCCTGCCAGAACAAGCACCTGAACGGGTTGGGATGGATTGCCGGTCATAGCGTCTTCTCGTAAACGCGGTAGGTTTTGTAACGCTTCATCTCGTAGAGATCGACAAGATTGAGCAGATCCTTGTTGGTCTCAAGAATCCACGACGCCTCGACCTGGCGCACGCCTTGGGCGTGTTGCGCGGCAAAGGCGGCCTCGAAGCATCCTGCCATGGCGACCATGCCACGGCGGGTCTTGTGAAACTTGCGCCGCAATCCCGCCAGCGGCAGGCGCGCCCGTGTCGGCCCGCGCAGCTTGAGCCGATAGAGCAGTTGCGCCCAGCCAAACGGCAGGATTTTCCCGTCAAGCCCATCGACGATTTCGTTGAGATCGGGGAACAGAAAGGTGAACCCCGCCGGTTCGCCATTTATCATGGCAATCCAGAGAGACTCGGAACGCAGCAGCGGTTTGAGTTCCTGCGCCATCACAGTGATCTGATCGGCGCTGAACGGGACAAACCCCCAGTTTTGCGACCAGGCATCGTTGAATATTTCCATCACCAACCGGATATCGGATTTGAAATTCTTCATGTCGAGCGGTCGGATGCTCAGTGCCGGATCGCGGTCGAACGCGTCTTTCCAGCGCTTGACGGTGGGCGGGATATGATAGGTCTCGTCAAACTCATGCAGGAAGGCGTAAAGATCCATCGCCTTGGCAAAGCCCAGCCCCTCAAGCGTCGGGGCGTAATCAGGTCGGCCGTGCGGCATCATCATCATCGGTGGCGTGTCAAAGCCATCGACAAGCAGGCCGGATTCCTCGTTGATCGAAAAGCTGAACGGCCCGGCAATGCGGCTCATGCCCCGCGCGCGCACCCAGTCTTCGGCAGCCGCCATCAGCGCCCCGGCGATATCGGCGTCGGGGGTGAGCGTGTCGAAAAAGCCGAAATGACCGGTGGCGTCCTCATAAAGCGCGAGGTGGCCCTTGTTGAGAATCGCGGCGATGCGCCCGACAACCTGACCGTCGCGGCGCGCCAGCATAAGCGCATGATCAATCTTCGCGAGGCCCGGATTATGCTTTGCCTCTAGCTGTGCCTTGCGTTCGAACCGCAGCGGCGCGCGCCAATGGGCAACATCGCGATAGGCGCGGTATGGCAGGTCGACAAAGGCCGCCCTATCCGCACGCGAGGTGGCCTCGCTCACCGTTATATCAGAGGTTGCGGACAAGGGGGGCGTACTTTGGGTCATCGTTGCAGTCTAATCCTTATGGCGGCGCCTTCACTGGGCACCTGAAAGGCCGCATCATCGAACACCGGCATCGCAAACGCCAGCTTCTTATTGCTCGATAACGCAAAGGGTTCTGCGGGCATCATGTTCCATTTCTGATCAAGATCCCTGTCGGCATCCAGATCCTGATAGGCGGCCACCGCATAGGCGCCAGCGGCCTTGATGTCGAAACACACCGTCTGAGAGCCACTTTTGGCGGGCACCCGGATACGATGCACCCGCGACGCCTTTTTCAGGAAATCGCGCTTGCTGGGGCGGTAAAGCTCGACCGTGAGAATGCCTTGCGACGTGACGTTCTCGACAATCACCTTGACCTGAGGCGCGCGCGCACCGCAAACCGCCGCCGCCTCATGCGGGCGGATATCCAGCGTTGCGGCCTGCGTGGGCAAGCCAGAGACCGACAGCGCAAGCGCGCCAGCCATGCCGAGCGTGTACAGGGTGCGTTTGATGAACATTGGCACTCTCCTTTGTGTCACGACCTGGTTACAGTCAGCCGCTGGCGGTTATAAAGGTTTTCTAGTAACAGACTACAAGGAATGGGGCGATCACAAGTCATTGCAAGGCATGTAACACCCCCGACGGCCCGGAGAGAACGCCAGCGATGTTTTTCAAGTTAGACCGTTACCTGTTGCGCAACAACATTGGCCTGTTGATCGGCTTGATTGCCGTGGCGCTGGCGATCCTGATGCTGGAACGGCTGATCCGCATCACCGATCTGATTGCCGGGTCGGATGACGCGTTGCAATCGGCGGCCCGGATGATCGCCAATCTGTTGCCGCATTATCTTGGCATGGCGCTGCCGGGGGCGCTGTTGATCGCAACCATCATCACCATCGAACGGCTAAGCCGCTCGGGCGAGATTGTCGCGCTGATGTCCACCGGCGTGTCGCTGCGCCGTATCCTGCGGCCCTATCTGGGGCTGGCGGTGGTGCTGGCGCTTGTCTCGATCCTGATTTCGGGTTTTTTGCAGCCGGTGTCGCGCTACAACTACCGCCAGATTGTGCATGAGCTGAAGCAAAGCTCGATCGTGACCGCCTTCAAGGAGCGCAAATTCGTTCAATTCGACGATAAGGTCGTCTGGACCTCGAAGGTCAATTTTGCCGGTCGAAAACTGGGCGAAACCTTTATTATCGACACCAGCAAGGACGGCAATTACAAGTTCATCACCGGCCATACCGGCGTTCTGAGCGAAGACGAGGACAGCACCTGGACCATCAATCTTCAGGATGCGATGATCGGCGACCTGCCCGCAGAGATCACCACATCGCAGGGTAACCGACTTTATACCGCCAAGGTGACGTGGAAGATGCCGACACCGATCGAGGGCTACCGCGACCGCGGCGATGATCAGCGCGAGCTGACCCTCAAGGAACTGCTGAGCAAATCCTATCTGGCCAGCGACAAGACCATCAACCCCGCCGCCGCCCAGGCAGACATGCATGACCGGCTCAGCCGCGCGGCGCTTTTGATCGCGCTGCCGCTGATCAGCATCGTGCTTGGGCTGCAACTTGGGCGGGTTGCCCGCTCGGGCGGGCTGGCGGTCGGGATATTGCTGTTGCTGGTGGTTCAGAAACTCCTGGAATTTGGCCTGTCGCTCGCCCAACGCGGGGCGGTGCCGCCCTGGGCCGGCACCTGGCCGGTTGTGGCACTGGTGGCCGGGCTGGCAATTTACACTTTCAGGCGCACCGCCAGTGGACGATCCGCCTTTCCCGCTTTATGGCGGGTGAAACCCAAAACCGGAAACCAACCGACACGCCCTGAAACAACGACATAGACCTCTGAATGAGCCACCTTAACCGCTATCTTGCCGTGATGTTTCTGCAACGGTTTGTGCTCACAGTCTTTGGGCTGGTGGCGCTGCTTGGTGTGCTTGATGCGCTGAGCAATGCCGATCTGCTGCCCGAGAATGCAGGCCTGTCGGATCAGTTTCGCTATATGGCGCTGCGGATGCCGATCCTGTTTGACCGGATCATGATCTTTGCGCTGCTGATGGCGCTTTTGCTGACCTATATGAGCCTGATCCGGCGCAACGAGCTTGTGGCGATCGTCGGCGCGGGCATCTCTGTTTTCGGTCAGGTGCGCGCCTTGATTCCGGCGGTCCTGATCGCCACGATCGCCTCGGCGCTTCTGGTTGACCAGATCACCCCCATGACCACCCGCGCACTTGAGGATTGGCTCGGGCCCGAGGCGGTCCATGATAACGGTCAAGCCCCGAAATCGCTCTGGCTGGCCGATGGGCGCCTGCTGATCGAGATCGGCGGGCTCAACACCGATCGCAGCCTGAGCGATGTGACACTGTTCGAGCGCGGCGAAAACGGCAAGGTCAGCGCGATCTCAAGGGCCGGCTCCGCCATGGCGGTATCCGGGGGCTGGGCATTGAGCGATGTGCGCCAGATCCGCTATGACGGCAACACGGTCGCGCCGCCCGCAATTTGGCAGAGCGAACAGACGCCGCACACCCTGCGGCTGTTGATGTCAGAGCCTCGCAATCTGGCGCTCGCCGACCTTTACCGCCTGTCTCAGATGACCGGCTCGGGCAGCCTGCCGTCGGATGCCTATTTCGTGTGGTTCCTCAATCGGCTGTCGCTGCCGTTCATTGCCATCGGGTTCTTGATGATGACCGTGCCGATCATGCAGCACCTCGGGCGGCGCGACGGTGGCGAGTTTTCGCTCGCCATCGGCATTGCGGCGGGATTTGTCTTCATGGTGACGGATGGGGTGTTCAAGACCCTGTCAGAGAATGGTAGCCTGAGTGCGATCATCGCAGTGGTGGTGCCGGTCGGCACGCTGATGCTGATAGGTCTGTGGCTTTCTTATCATCGAACGGCATCGGCATGACACATCGCATCGGCCTAATCGTCAACCACGGCAGCCATGCCGTTGAAAAGCGCGGCGCCATGCTTGAGGCCGTCGCGCTTGAGCTGCCGCATGCCAGCTTTTTGCGGCTGGATGATTTTGCGAACCTCAACGGGTTTGTGCATCAAATGGCGCGCGACGGCGTGGAAAAGATATTTATCGAGGGCGGCGATGGCACGCTTTTGGCGGTGCTCTCGGCCTGTCTTGCCCCCGAGGCCGGTTTTGCCTCGCCGCCCGAATTCGCGATCCTGCCCGGCGGCAGCACCAATCTGGCGGCGCGCAGCTTTGGCTTTCGCGGCAGGACCGCAGGCGAGATCACCCGCCGCATTGCCGCCCTTGCCAACGAAGTAGACGAACCGACACGCGAAACCCACCGGGCGCTACGCATCGAAAGCGCCGCCCTGCCCAGCCCTGCGATCGGGTTTGTCCTGTCCACCGGATCGCTGGCGCGTGCGATGCTTTTTGCGCAGCGCGAGTTTCACGACGATGAGCAGCGCGGTTTGCGCACTGTCATCCTGGCGATTGTGCGCTTCGTGATGGCACCGGGCAGGTATCGCGACACTGATGGCGCCCCGGTACTGCGGGCCTCGCATCTTACAGTGCGCGGCGCGGGCGTAGAACTTGACGGGCCGCATGCCCTTGGGTTGGTAAGCTCCCTGCCCCGGCTGAGCCTTGGGCTGAACCCGTTTTGGGGCACAGGTTCGGGGCCAATCGCCCTCACCCATGCCGCCTGGCCGATCAAAGGGTTTCGCCGGGCGATTACAAAGATATTGCTGCACCTGTCCGGCCCGCGTCTTGCCGCCCACGGCATGACCAGCTATCGCAGTGACCGGTTTGACCTTGTCCACGACGACCCGATTGTGATCGACGGCGAACCGGTGGCCTGTGCCGAGGACGGCAAGCTGCATATTACCACGACCGAACCGCTGGTGTTCCTGCGATGAACGCGACGCAGGTGATGGCGCAATTGCGCCAGGTGATCGAGGCCGATCAGGCCCCGCTTTCGACTCCTGCACAGACCATGGCCGAGGCCATCCGTGCCCGCCACGGCGCGGCGGTGCGCGCACTGATCTTTTACGGATCAGCCCTGCGCGAGGGGGAAGCGGCGGAAAAGATGCTGGATTTCTACGTGATCGTGGATAGCTACCGCGCGGTTCACGGCCGAGGGCTTGCCAGTCTGGCGGCCTGGCTGTTGCCTCCAAGCGTGCATTTCCTGGCGATCACCGATGCCAACGGCAACCGCCTGCGCAGCAAATACGCGGTGGTGTCCGAGGCCGCGTTTCTGCGCCGGGCCAGTGGCGGGTCGCTGGAATCGATGCTCTGGGCGCGGTTCACCCAGCCCGCCACCGTTGTCACCGATGATCCGGGCCTGCGCGCTCGGCTGATTGACACGCTGGCGCATGCCTGTCGGCATTTTGCGGCGCAGGTCACCCCGCTTTTGTGCGGCCAGCAACAGCCCGGTGACGTCTGGGTGCGCGGCTTGTGCGAAAGCTATCGCACTGAGTTGCGCCCCGAAAACCCCGGCCCGCGCGCGATAGAGATCGTCGCGCGCTTCCCCGAGCGCTATGCCCGCCTGTCGGCGATCCTGTTGCCGCAGGACAAGGACGGCGCCCCGGACCTGCCGGATGCCGGCGGGCTGCGCCGCATGGCCTGCGCGGGGAAATGGGCGCTGCGCCGGGTGATCGGCAAACCGCTTGGCGCGCTGCGCGTGCTCAAGGCCGCAACGACATTCGATGCGGGCCTGGATTACATTCTTGAAAAGGTGGCCAGCCATTCCGGCGTGAAGCTGGAGGTCAGCGAATCTGAGCGCCGCCACCCGGTCCTGCACGCACCAAAACTTGCCTGGCGGCTCTATCGCGCCGGGGCGTTCCGCTAAACGAATGTCGCCCTGTCCGGCAGCTCCAGCCAATCACCGATCTTATGATTCCACTCATCGGGGGTGAAATGGGTGTAACCGCCAACCGGATTGAGCGTCAATTCACCCAACAAAAGCCGACCCTCATGGATGTAGAAATCCACCCGCACCAGCGAAAACCCCTGCGACAGGGTTTGTGCAAGCTCGATCATCTCGTCGAGTTCCGCAGGCCTTGGAGGGGGGGGCCCATAAGGGGTAAAATTGGCATAGGTACAAGGCATCGGTTGCCAGTCAGCATCCATAAAAATGCTGCGGAAATTGATATAGCGGCCCTCGCAATATTGGATGATGCGCACGTCGCCGTTGAACACGAACAGCTTGTAATCCGGGATATCGCCGCCGCCATTGTCCAGATAATGCTCTGCGATGATCCGCGCTGGTGAGGCGGCATAGTACCACTCGCCCTTGTTATCGGCCATGTTCGTGTTCATCCAGAGATCAAGCCGCTTGCGCACGGCCGCCTCGTCGATCACCTGACCGGGGGCCTTGATCACGTTCCAGGCGCTGCCGTTAGTGACCTTGAGAGCATAGGCATCGGGCAGCGCGCGAAAATCTACATCAGCGGCGCTGTCCCAGACTGCGTGCAACCCGTTCATGAGATGGCCAAGCCCATGCTGCTCTGCATAGCCGCGCAGCCTGTACTTGTCGGTGACGACGGCATTTATCGGCCGCCGGTCGTTGATCTTGAGCCAGCACATTTTCTCACTGATGGTGCGCGGGTTTTCAAGATCGGGCCAGACCCCGAAAATGCGCTTGTAGGTCACCCGGATCAGCGCCTCGTGGAAATCCATGCCGGGAAAGCGCAGGTGCGCCTCGATATGGCGTGTCGACCGCCAGCGTGAGGCATAACGCGCCAAGATTGCCTTGAAATCTATATCCATGTCAGGGAAGAGCCTTTCCGATCTGCCTGATGCCGCTCGTCCTAACAACGATTGGCTGGCAAGGCCAGCCTGTTGCCAATCAAAGCCAAGCCGGTTTGGCCGATGGCCAGATCAAGGCGCATCTTCCCTGAGCTTTGAACGTTTAATCCGCTTTTTCAACAGACCGCGCCCGATCCAGACGCTCAGCCCACGTGAAGTAAGCGCAAAGCCGATCATCCCAAAACCCACGGCATTGAGCCCAATCACCCAAAGCCCGCCAAGCATGATGATGGTATAGACCGTCATTGCCGCGATCTGAATCAACAGGGCGGTGCCGCCCTTGTTGGCCGAAAACATCGCATGATGTAGCGCAAAGCCCAGAATGTTGATCAGAGCCGCCATAATCAGCAGGCGGAACAACCAGATATGCGCAAGCAGGTCTGCGCCAAATGCCAGTTCCACAACAATCGGCAGCACCGCAAACAGGATGCCACCGCCAACGACGACGAAGATCGCCGCGACCTTGATCTGCTGCACCACCAGAGTGCGCAACCCGGCCCAGTCCCCGCGCCCTGACAGGCGCGAGAAATCCGGCAAAAGTAGCGGACCCAAAAGCCGCGTCGGGCCGGAAATACCTGTGGAAAGCTGGCGGGCAAGCTGAAGCACTGCCGCCTGAGCCGACCCAAGTTGCGCACCGACAAACAGCGTCGTCAGATGGTTCACCGCAAGCGGCCCGATGCCGATCAGGTTCGACATCACCAGAAAATGCCAGATACCGGGAAATAGCGCGCCGGTCTTGCGCAGATTTAGCGAAAACTTTGGCCGCAGGTCGCGCTTGATAAGCTCATAGGCGCAAACCGCCATGGTCATCGCGCCGCTGATCACGAACCCCGCAAACCAGGCCATCGCAAGATGCACGACCGTCCCGCCCAGCATAATTGCAATCAGCACAGCCACCAGCCGGATGACCGCGTTCAGCCCGTGTTGCAGCGCCAGTATCTCGACCCGTTCAAATAGCCGCATCACCCCGTTCGGGGTGGCATTGGTCAGGAAAATGATCAGGATCATGAACCACGGTGCAAACTCGGTGACCTGCGCATTCCAGCCAAACCAAACCGCCGCCTGCGGGATCAGCAGGACCGCGGCGACAATGGCCAGAAACATGGTGATGACGTCAATGCTGAGGGCGAGGCCGATCAACCGGCGCAGGTTGTTCTCTTCGCCGCGTTCCTGCGCAATCACCCCAAAGCGCAGCACTGCCTGCCAGGATTCAAATTTCGCCACTTCGGCGAACACCCGGACATAGGCGATCAAAAGCATCACCATACCAAGATCGGCGGCACCATAGGCCCGCAGGATGATCACGTTGGTGCCAAGATTGAGCAGGCCAAAAACCACCCTGCTGCCAACAATCAAGCCGGCATTGTGCAGGAAACGGCGGTGAATGTCTTTGTTGCTCACAAAGGCCCCGGATGCATCATTACGGCGGTACGTCTAGTCCAGCGGCGAGGCCGAAGCCGCGGTGAACACCCGCTGCTTGCGCTGTCCCTTACGGTCTTCCTCACAAATCAGAGACCAGCGTACATCAGGGTAACGGCGCGAGGCCAGCGACATCTGCACATGCCACCAATAGGGCGGTTGCTGGGTTCGGTTCACATCGCGCCCATCCGGAAGGCTTGTACCCGCCGGATCGCAGGCTGCGACCACCATCACAAAGCCGCTGGCGCGGGCGAACATGTCTTCAAGGACCCAAGGCACATCGGAGGGCGACAAGCGTTCAAGCAAACCGGCCGCGATCACCCCGTCATAGGTGGCCTCGCCGATGTCGGCAATCGACGAACGCAAGGGATCATGCCAGTGGATGCGCGCACCGGGAATGGGCGCAATGTCGGTGCCCCCACCTGCCACGAGCCCAAGGATGTCTGTGGTCCCGGTCGCCTTGGCCAGTTTGGCCAGCGCCGCGACATGGTCCTCGACCCGGACGCCAACCTCCGGCGTGTCGTTCATCTTGCGGTATTGCGCGCTCAAGCGGGCGAATTCGCCGCTGGGATGCTCTTTTGTGAACATCAGATATCCGGCCTCATCGGCGGATTTCTCAAGGTCGTGCCAAAGGCCATAAAGCGGCCCCTCGCGATAGCGAAGATAACCGGGAAAGGGTTTCCAGGGTTGCGAATGCAGGGTGGTGTAATGCAGGCAGTTGGTTTGCTCGACCGGATGTTCGCCATCGCGCGAATTCCAGGTGCCGGGCATTTCGCCAAACAGGCCGGCCTCATTCATTGCGCCTTTGAAATGGTCGTGCTTCTTGCCTGCGGCCACATCCTCAAGCGTCCAGAGTTTGGCCATCTTTTCGCAATCAATCAGCATGACCGAGTTTTCCTTGACCGAAATCGCCAGAACGCCCTTGCCCTGCATATCCATGTCAAACAGACCCGCCGGGTCTTGCAGGTAAATCTGGTCAACGTCGTTATAGATCGCGCGGCCCGTGTTGCCCGCCCAATGCGGAATCGCATAGCGGTAATTGGTAAAGCCGGTTTTCCAGCCCACGCGCGCAATGCCCGCCACATTCGACATCAGATGAATTTCATAGGCGCGGCCTGGGTCACGCACCTGCATCACCGACCAGACGAAAATCCGCGTGGCACGATACTGCCCCGGCTCGGTGCCGAGAAAAATCCGTACCGCTGGCTTGTCCGAGGGCGTCGTGCCGGGCTGGGGATCAAGGCGGATAACCTCCATCTCCTGCATGTCACCGGAATCGCGACCCGGATCCTTATCCAGCCAATAAGCCATCTGGCGGTGATACCAATGGGTTTTGTACGGGTTCTTCATCTTGAATGACCTTTCGTTACCTCGTCGGATGCGGGGTCGATCTTCACATCTTCGACGTTGCGTACAGAGTCAAGCCTGCGGTGGGTCCACAAGCGTAAACCGGCTGTCTGCGACACTATGCGCAAGCTCTGAAAAGGCAGGGCTGAGAGTCATGATTTCGCCCTCGTATCGGGCCAGATGCGTGCGGATGAACCCCTCATCGGTTTGCCGGTCGTGGGCGGCGGTATAGGCGTTCACTGCGGTTGTGCGCCCCGGATAGGCCCCGGCCTTGTCGGCGAACATATCCATGCCCGCCACGATCAACCGGCGCGGTGCAAGCGCAATGGCAGCGGCCAGCATCACCGCACCGGTAGTCGGGCGCGGGTGACCCTGCAAAGAGCTACCCAGATCGGCAATGTCCTCGACCACGACATAGGACAACCGTCCGCGCCAGGGGGTGAGCAGGCGCGACCCAAGCAAGGCCTCTTCCTTGCGCCGCGACGCCACCCCGACCAGCGTCGGCCCCGCCGCGCGCATGGAGCGTTTGACCCCGGCAAAAAGCACATCGGCGCGGGTCATGTAACCGTCTTGCATCCACTGATGATTGACCCGAAAAAGCGCGTCATGGGCCATGCCCGCAAGCCGGGGATCGGCCGAGGTCGGACCATTGCCGAGACACATGATCACCTGCGGCTGGTTCAATTGCGTGCAAAGCGCATCGCGGCTTGCGATCCGGCGGACCAGCGGGGAAAACAAGGTGCGTGCGGGGCCACGCATCAGCCTTTGCGCCCCGCGAGAGAGGGCCCCAAGCACCGGGCCATCGCCGCGCTCAAACCCCATTGCCGAAATCAGGTGATCCGCAATCATCGCCACATCGCCGTGCTCGGGCAGGCCGTCACGGGCCGATTGCGACAGCGCCGTCAGCGGGTGATCGGTGCTGCCACTCTGCAAGCCCTCACCTGCAAGCCCGAAAACCGGAAGGCCGCGCCGGATCGCCCGTTTTATCAGGGCGGGCCTGTGTGCGGGCGCTGCGGCCTCGATGCTCAGCATCGCCCGCGCCCGCAGCTGTGCCAGTGTCAGGCCCGGCCTTGCTTTGTGTACAAAGGCGCGCGGGAACCGTTGGGCCAGCGCCCCTGCCTCTGCGGGGGGCGAGACCAGCACCACCGACAGGCGTTTGGGGCTATCGCCAAGCGCATCAATCACCGCCTGCGCCCCCGGAACGGTCACGCCGTCGGACGCGAGCATGACGACCACGGCATCCTCAGGCGGGCGGGTGCCGATATCATGTGGCTGGCTCATGCCCAGTCTTTCGACAGGCTGCCCTTTTCCATATAGGCCGCAATCGCCCGCGCGCCGCGCTCCGAGGCGGGTGCATCGGCAAAGGGTGCCTCTGGTCCGATGGCATCTTCGTCCAATGCGGCCTGTTGCGCCGGGCGCCAGCGTTCAAACTCACTCAAGGCCGCATCAATCGCACCGTCAAGATCGGCGACATCCTCGACCACCGGGCCAAAGGTCCATGACCGGAACGACGGGTTGCCCCGCCAATTATCTTCATCCGGGTTGAGAAACACACAGGGCCTTGGCCGGTTGATGAACTCGTAAACCTGACTGGACTGATCCCCGAGATACAGATCGGCGGCCCGCAGATAGGTCATATCCGACGAGGCGCGACTGCCTAGATCGACCTTGATCCTTGGATGGTTGCGAAACCGCTTGGGCAGGCGCGCGCCGCGCGTCCAGCTGCGTTTGAACAACAAGGCATGCGGCGCAAAGATCACGTTGAGATCATCGCGCGCCGCCAGCCTGTCGAGAACCGCCTCGCCCCAGCGATGCCAGGACGAGCCGCGCGGGTTTTGCGTCGGATTATAGACCACGACCGGTTTGTCATCGTCAAACAGGCGCAGGGGCGCTTGCGGCACGGCCTCATACTTGGGATAGCCGATTATCGCATGGCTGGTGTCCTTTAGCCGCCCTTCGGCCCACATCGCCCGCGCCAAGCGGCGGCCCTGCAACAGCACCAGATCAAAGGTTTCCACCCGTTTGTCGAAATTGCCGAACGGATTGCTATAGAGATCGCCCGCACCATGGCCGGTGAAGATCATCCTGACCCCGGCCATTTTACCCGAGCGGCGTAGCGCAAGAGAGGTCATCTCCGGCATGATCAGCGCATCATATTGCGACAGGCGCGCAATATTGGCCTTCAACACCGCAACCTTGCGCGCAAAGGTGAACTGACGCAAAATCGGATCGGCCAACCGGAACATCAACGGCACCTTCAAGGCCCGGATAGTGGCGGTCTGGCCGTCAAACCGCCCGGCGATTTCTTCGGCAAACTCCATCTCGGACCGGGTGGAGCACAGGATATCCACCCCCCAATCCGGGCGCACCCGCGACAGCGCAAAGCCATAAGGCGCCGCATGCGGCACCTGGTGCGGCTCGAAATGATTGAGGATCACGCCTATACGCATGGAAAATGCCTTGATATGGGATGCCCGGACTGTGCTGATCGCGGCGCTACCCTTAAAAGCATTGAACCGCGATGGCAAACCCTCTGTGCCTTTGGGGCCTGAACCGGCAACCGATTGACGCGCCGCGCGATCAGATGAGCGCGAGACCACGCGTTTAGCACATCTTGCCGATGCGTTAACCATCCTATACAACTAGATAAATCATCCCGACGACATCGGGAACCCCATAGCGCGACGTAGGGTGACAGATGGCCCGCACCCCGATTTGGAAATCCATAACCACCACGCTTGAAAGCGAGATTGCCTCGGGGCTTTACCAGATCGGCGACAAGCTGCCGACCGAGGCGGCGCTTGCGGCCCGCTTTGGCGTGAACCGTCACACCGTGCGTCGGGCGCTGGCCGATATGACCGAGCGTTCGCTACTGCGTCCGCGCCGGGGGGCCGGCGTGTTTGTCGAGACCCCGCCCACCGAATACCCGATTGGCCGCAGGGTCAGGTTTCACCAGAACATCGCGGCAACCGGGCGAGTGCCCGAAAGGCAGATGCTGAGGATCGAGACGCGCCTTGCCGGTAAAACCGAGGCCAGCGTGCTTGGGTTGCGACCCGGCGAGCAGGTTGTCGTTTTTGAGGGGCTGTCGATATCCGGCGGCGCGCCGATTGCGCATTTCGAAAGCGTTTTTCCCAAGACGCGGCTGCCGGGCATCGCCGACACCCTGCGCCAAACACCCTCGGTCACCGAGGCCCTGCGCCTGAACGGGGTCGAGGATTACACCCGCCGCGAAACCCGCCTGACCGCCGAGACCGCCAATGCCACGCAGGCGCTGCACCTGCGGCTGCGCGAGGGCGACCCTTTGTTGAAATCCGTGGCGGTGAATATCGACCTGCAAGGCCACCCGGTCGAGTACGGCACCACCTGGTTTGTCGGCGAGCGTGTCACGCTTATCGTGTCACCAGATTAACCCCCTCCTCCAAATAGGCAGAGTCCGGGCGCGCCAAATCGCCAGCTTGGAAATTTGCCTGCTCCGGCTGGCTGCACCGTGCATTCCCGAAGAATCCATAATACATATGACGGTAACAGATCATCAAAGGTGATTCATGGATAAAGCCGAACGTCACAACATCGCCAGAGACTCACTCTTGCTGCGCAGCCTGCCCAATGCGGTGGCTGACAGGTTGTTGTCGGATGCCACCTTTCGGGAAATCACACGCGGCGAGACGGTTTTCCTGCATGGCGAGCGCGCGCAGGTGATCCATGTGGTGCTGGATGGCTGGGTCAAGCTTTACCGCGTGTCCCCCAACGGAAACGAGGCCGTTGTCAATGTCTTTACCCGTGGTCACAGTTTTGGTGAGGCGGTGGCTTTTCGTCAGCAACCCTATCCCGTGTCGGCCGAAGCGGTGAGCGATTGTACCCTGATGTTGATAGCGGCGCGCAGTTTCATCTCGATTCTTGAGCAGAATCCCGAACTAAGCCTTGCGGTCATTGCATCGACATTTCAGCACCTTCATGATCTTGTCGCCCAGGTGGAACAGATCAAGGCCCAGACCGGGGCGCAGCGGGTTGCGGATTTTCTGCTTCGGCTGTGCAATTGCCAGACCGGACCTTGCGAGGTGACTTTGCCTTACGACAAGGCGCTGATTGCCGGGCGTCTGGGGATGAAACCCGAAAGCCTGTCGCGGGCGTTTTCCAAGTTGAAAGTTGCCGGCGTATGCGTGTCGCGTCACCATGCCAAGATCGAGGACATCAAGCTGTTGCAGGAGTACGCCGAAAAAGATCCTGCCGATTCATGGAGTAAATCCCTGTGAGCAAACTGAAAACCGCCCTTGCCGCGATTGACGCGGCGAATGCGCATGACCCGGACGTCAGCGAAGGCAAACCCGCAGCCCAGCTTTACGGGCAGCGAATGAGCGAGGAAGCGCAGCGGCTTTTCCCGGAGGCCTCCGAGCCGCTGAAAATCGCCGCACGGGGCCAGCATATTGAGCGTTGGGTGCTGAAAAGAAAAGACTTTCCAGAAGGCCGCAGCGGATACCTGACCTGGCGCACCGAATTGGCAAAACATCACGCGACCCGCGTGGGCGAGATCATGAAAGACGCAGGATATTCTACGCAGGATATTGAAAAAGCACAGAAAATGATCCGCAAGGACGGGATCAAGCGCGACACCGAGGTGCAGGCGCTTGAGGATGTGATCTGTTTCACCTTTCTGAAGTGGTATTTTGCCCCCTTCGCCCCGACCCAAAGCGCTGAAAAGCTTGATACAATCGTCACCCGAACGGCCAAGAAAATGTCGCCAGAGGCGCGCGCACGGGTGTTAAGGGAATTCGACCTGCCCGAAGACCTGGCGCAGAAATTCGCGATCTGACAGGCCGGCGCGGCCTAAAATAGCCCCGGCAAAAGATAAAGGCCGAGCAAAAGCAGACAGAAAATCCCGAGCGATATCCCGAACCCCCGGCGCCAGAACGGGGCGGCATTGAGCCCCAGATAATAGGACAGGATCACCCGCGCCTTGAGCCAGGCGAAGGTCAGAATGAGCATCCCCGCAACAGCAGAAAATCCCGGCGGCCAATGCCAGAGCGAGATCAGCGTCGAGCCAAGGCTAAGGACAATGAGCGTGCCCCATGCACGCAAAAGCGGGTCGCGGATCATGCCATCACCTGAGCAGATAAAGGACAGGGAAAAGGATCACCCAGACCAGATCGACCATGTGCCAGAACGCGGCCCCCGCCTCGATATTGCGGGGCGCATCCTTCCACGCCACAAGCAGCAGGACAATGACCCCGGCCACCACATGAGCGGCGTGAAACCCGGTCAGCAGGTAGTAGAAGGTGAAAAACGGATGCGTGTCCCAACCGATGCCATCCGCCGCCTTTCCGGCATATTCAAACCCCTTGATAGCCAGAAACACCACACCAAGAAGCGCCGCCACCACAAGAGCGAGGCGTGCCGCGCCACGCTGCGCGCCATCTCGCAGGCGCAGCGCCCAGGCGGCAAGCGCACCACTGCTCACCAGCACCACCGTGTTGATTCCTGCCCCGGTCCTGTAAAGCGCGTCCTGCGCCGCGCCAAACCCGACCGGGTCACTGGCCCGCACCGCCAGAAAGGCCGCCAGCCCCGCGCCAAAGACCAGAAGTTCGCTGACGATCAGGACCCAGATCATCAGATCGCCCGGAAGTTCGTCCAAAACGCTCGTGTCGCTCATCCGCCGACCAACTCACGATAGATCAGCGGCAGGACCTCAGTCAGGCGCTCGGGGTTGGGGATCACGTGAAACCCGCCGCGCCCGAACATCCGCGCGAACCAGCTTTTGGCCTGTTTGTCGACGGTGATGCCAAACACCGATTGCCCGGCACGGCGCGCCTCGCGCACGGCCATGGCGGTATCCTCGATGCCGTGGCGACCCTCGTAATGGTCAAGGTCGTTGGGCTTGCCATCGGTGATGACCAAAAGCAGACGGCGCTTTTTGGATTGCCCTGCAAGCTCGGCCGAGCAGTGCCGCACGGCCGAGCCCAGCCGGGTATAAAACCCGGGCCGAAGCGCGCCGATCCGGTCTTCGACCGCACCGTTCATCGGTTCGCTGAACCCCTTGCAGGTCTGGATATAGACCCGGTCGCGCTTGAGCGAGGAAAAGGCGTGGATGGCAAAATCGTCGCCGCAGGCATCAAGCCCCCAGGCCAAGGCCGCCAGCGCCTCGCGCTCGATGTCGATCACTGCGCGGTCCCCCACGGCGCTTTCGGTCGAGCGTGAAACGTCGAGAAGGATCGAGACCGCCAGATCGCGCGCCTGTGGCCGGGTCTGGCGCCAGATGCCTTCGCTGCCCGCGCCATTGGCCCGAATATCGACCTGCGCGCGCACCACGGCCTCCATATCAAGCTCATCGCCGTCAAGCTGGCCGGGGATCGAGACACGACCGGGGCGCAGCGCCTCGAACTGGCGTTTGACATGGGTGATACGGCGCATGGCGCGCGGATCGTCGCGAAAGGCGGGCACGCCATCGCCCGAGGGGGCAATGCTGTGCAGAACACGCACATGATCGGGCAGGTACGCGCCGGTGCGCACGTCCCATTCGGGATACATGATCTTACCGGAAAGGCGTTCGCGATCAACATCTTCCGGGGCGAGATCAAGGTGAAGCTTTAACCGGGTTGCCGGGGCCTTGGAGATCTGGCCAAGGCCGATTTCATCCTGATCGTCAGCGGCCTTCTTGGCGCTGTCAGGATCGTCGTCATCGACCCGCCGGTTCAGGTTCAGGAACTCGGCCCAACTCAGGATCGCCTCGAATTTATGCAGGATCAGGCTGTCGCGGCGCTCTGCCTGATCGGCGTTGCGGCGGCGCGCGCGGTGGGTCCGCTCGCTTCCCTCTTCGGGGGGGCCTTCGGTATCGCGGCTTTCAACCTCGGTGCTGGCCGACAGGATCAGCTCGCGCAGATCAGGCCAGAGCGGCACCGGCGCAAACGGGCGATAGCCGCGCGGCGCGGTGATCTGCGAAACATCGCCTGTTTCAAGTGCGGCGCTGAACATCATCGCCTGCGGGTCAAGCTGCGCAGGATCGCCCAAGCAGTGGCGCACAAGCGCCTCGATTGCCTGTTCGTCGCGCGGCAGGGTCTGACGGGGCCGTCGTTGCAAAGCCGCCGCCCCCAGCCCCTCTTGCAGGGCGCGCAGCCCCGGCGCGGCCTCCAATGCGGCGCGGGTCATACTCTGCGCGGCGCGGATCGCCAAAAGGTCCGCACGCAGCGGATCGCCGTCAAGAACATGCGCGGGCGCATGCGCCACAGCGGCAGCCAGCCAGAGATAAAGCGCCCCGTTGGCGGCCCGGTCCGGAAATATCGCCAGGCTCTCGGGCAGGCGCAGCACCTCGCCATCAAAGCTGGCCCGCGGGATAAGCTCGGCCTCGGTGCCGAGACGACGCAGGAATTTCAGGCGATGTTGGCTAACCTCGGGCGAAACCGACCGGATTTCAACCGATGGCGCGCCCCCCAGCCCACGAAAAAAGACTGCCAGCCGCCCGCTGACCTCAGAGAGGTCAACCGCGGCTCCGTGATGCACAAGCGGTGCATCGAGGCGACTGGCAAAAGCGTGCCACAGTTTCCCGATGGTTTCTTCGGGTTCCCATGGCTCAATTTCGATCCGGGTCATGGCCATGCCTCACCCAAAGACAGCCGTTATCAGATCGAGGAGCCCGCGTTTTACATCCGCATCATCGGTGAGCGGCTCGATCATCGTGGCCTCGATGGCGCGATCAATCGGCATGCCCTGGGCGATGAGGGTTGCGGCATAGATGACAAGACGAGTTGAAACGCCCTCTTCCAGGTCCTGCCCTTTCAGCGCGCGCAGCTTGCCTGCGAGGCGCACCAGAGGGGCAACACGATCCGGCGACAGGCCACTTTCCTGAGCGACGACCTTGATCTCAAGGTCAGGTGTGGGAAAGTCGAACTCCATCGCGACAAAACGCTGCCGGGTCGAGGGTTTGAGCGTTTTGAGGATGTTCTGATAGCCCGGATTGTAAGACGCCACCAGCATGAAACCCGGCGCCGCCTCAAGCTCTTCTCCGGTTCGGTCGATCGGCAGAATGCGCCGGTCATCGGTCAGCGGGTGCAGCACCACGGTGACGTCCTTGCGCGCCTCGACCACCTCGTCAAGATAACAGATAGCCCCCTCACGCACCGCGCGGGTCAGCGGGCCATCAACCCAGACGGTTTCGCCACCCTTGAGCAGGTAGCGGCCAATAAGGTCAGCCGCCGACAGGTCATCATGGCAGGCAACCGTATAGAGCGGGCGATCAAGCTCTGCGGCCATATGGGCCACAAAGCGCGTCTTGCCACAGCCTGTCGGCCCCTTGAGAAGGACCGGCAGGTTGTTTTCGCTTGCGGCCTTGAACAGAGCGCATTCATTGCCCTGGGCCAGATAGAAGGGGGCGGTGGCCGCCCCCTTCTGGTGGTGTGTCATGGATCCATCCATCGGCTTCACTCCGCAGCGACTGTGGCATCGGTCGAGATTACCTCTTTACGCGGTACGAAGATCGCATAAAGGAAGAGCAGCAAGCCGAGGAAAACCACCACGCCAGAGCCAAGGCGCATCCAATAGAAAACCGCGATCTGGTCCTGCACATCCATATAGTAGTCACCGATTACCCGTTGCATGTGGGTCTGGATGGTGCCTGCGAATGTCAGCGTGAAGGTCATGAACACCATGCCCCCCGACATCAGCCAGAAAGACGCCATGTTGAGCACCTGATTATAGGGATCACGGTTGCGCAGGATCGGCATGGCATAGCTGAAGATCGCCAGATTGAGGCAGACATAGGCGCCATAAAATGCCAGGTGTCCGTGCGCGGCGGTGATCTGCGTGCCGTGGGAATAGTAGTTGACCCCGTGCAGCGTGTGCAGAAAGCCCCAGACCCCTGCGCCAAAGAACGCCAGCGTGGCACAGCCCAGTGACCACAGCAAAGCGGCCTTGTTGGGGTGATCCCGGTGGCCTTTCCAGACCATGACGAAGGCGAAGGACATCATCGCGAAGAACGGGACGATCTCAAGCGTCGAGAAGATCGAACCGATCCACTGCCAGTAGCCCGGCGTGCCGATCCAGTAATAGTGGTGGCCGGTGCCAAGGATGCCGGAAAAGAGCGCGGTCGCGACAATGACGTAAAGCCATTTTTCAACCACTTCGCGGTCAACACCGGTGAGTTTGAGCATCAGATAGGCCAGGATCGAGGCCATGATCAGCTCCCACACGCCTTCGACCCAGAGGTGAATGACATACCACCAGTATTGCTTGTCGAGCGCCAGGTTCGAGGGGTTGTAAAAGGCAAAGAGAAACAGCAGCGCCAGGGCCCAGAGGCCGACGAGCAGGATGGTGCTGATGGCGGTCTTGCGGCCCTTCAACACGGTCATGGTCACGTTGAACAGGAAGATCAGCGCGGCGACGACAATGCCCATCTTGACCCATTTGGGCTGTTCGAGAAACTCGCGCCCCTCCTTGCCCAAAAGCCAGTTGCCCTCAAACAGGTTGAACACATAGGTCAGGACAACGCCCAATGTGCCCACCACAAGGATGATCAACTGGAGATAGGCCAGTTTGGTCGAATAGATTTCCTGTTCGGATTCTTCCGGGATAAGGAAATAGGCAGCGCCGAAAAAGCCCAGAAGCAGCCAGACAACCAAAGAGTTGGTATGCAGCATGCGCACGATATTGAACGGCAGAACCTCAGACAGGAAATTGGGCAGAACATAGATCACGCCTGCCAGCACACCGCCAAGGATCTGGATCAGGAAAAGCGCCAGAGCGACGCTGAAATAGGCCAGTGCGATTTTTTGGGTTTGGTATTTCATTGGATTGGTCCTTTCTCAGCCCGCGTCGTTCGGGGGCCAGCCCTGTGCGTCGATCGAATCGACCCACCGCAGGAAATCGGCAAGGCCGCGGGTTTCCTCTTCGGTCAGGTCAAAAAAGGGCATCTGTCGACGGCCTTCAACACCGCTTGGCTGGGCTTTCATCCAGCCGTCCAGCATTTCGAACGCGCCTTCGGGGTCGTCGGCAACACCCCAGCGGGTTGTCACATTCGCCAGTTCGGGCGCAAAATATGCCCCCTCTCCCATGATCGTGTGGCAATTGATGCAGGCGTGTTTTTCCCAGACGTGTTTGCCCAAGACAACGCTGTCGGTCAGCGTTTCGGCATTGGTCGATTTATTGACGATATAGTAGTGCGAATGAACCGACAGGCCCAGGAAGATGATGATGAAGAACAGTGACCCGCCATAAAATATGTTCCGGGCCATGCTCTTGGTCATGACTTCGCGCATTGCGGTCTCCTTTGCGCGTTGATGCGAATTGGGCCACTTTGTAGGGTGTTCGCCCCGCGCTCCTTGACCAAAGTCAACGCCAGATACGGGATTGGGTGATTTGGGCCGACGATCAGGAACAATCGGATCAGGCGGCCCGATGCAGCGGGCGAAAAGCGCCTTGAGCGGCCCAAATTTAGCCCCTAGCACCCATCGAGAGGGACGACGCCACCCCCTCTATTTGCCTTGCGAATTATGGCGACCTGTGGATAGTGGTCGCGCAATGACCGGTATATTGAGGGCGTTACGTGTCGGCAATTTCAAGGCAGTACGTTCTGCGCAAACTGCAAATGTTATGCATCTGGTTCGTCGTGATTACTGTTGCCATCTATCTGTATGCAGATGACAATGATCTGATGCCGGTCAGCCTGTTCGACAGGCTGCTCATTGCCACAGGCATCGTCGTCTTTCTGAGCATCCCTTTCGTCAAGAAAATCGGGCGAATATACCTGAACACCACTCCGGATGACGCCGATCTTGATGATTGAAACGTTTGAACGTCTGCAATCTGCCCTGCCTGCCAGCTGTTGCGTGGGTGACGCCACGGATCATGCTCTTGCAGCAGAATGACGCTTTGTCCCGCAATCCCGTCGTTGCTTAATATACAACCAACCTCTCGAAGCCGGGGTATTGGCGTCCCATAGGGTCAGAGCCTAGGCGCCCGGCGACGCATCGCGCGGCACTCTGGGACCGGTAAAGGCAGGCCAGAGCGCGACCGTGAACAGGCTGAACCCGGCGATCCAGAGCGCCCCGGTGGCCAGAATCGCCGGACCATAAAGATCGCCCGAAAGCGCCGAGGCGCTCCAGCGCAGACCGGCGGCGGCGGCAATCAGAGCATAGGCAAGGGTCACCGCGCGCGGGGCAATCAGGGCGCGGCCGGTGTGGCCCAGGATGGCGCGGCTCATGACCGCAACGGTCATGCCCCCCACCGCGCCAATGCCCAGAACGTGCAAGCCCGCGACCTCGCTGCCCCATCCCAAAAGGCTGCTGCCCCAGAGAACAAGCCCAAGCCCCAGCATCGCCATGCCCAGATGCAGCGCCCAGAGGATCGGTTGGCCAAGCGTCCAGAACGGACGCCAGAAGGCGATGCGCAACAGGTGCAAGGCCCCGCCAGCGACAGCCAATGCGCCGGTCAGCGCATCGGGCACCCGCAAGAGAAGCGCAAACGGCACAAGCGCGATCATCACGCTCGCCGCAAGGTCGACGGGTTTGCGCGATGTCGGCAGAGTGCTCTCATCCACCCCAGCCCGCTTCATCGCATTCCGCGTAAACCCCGGCGTCACCCGCCCGCCAAGCACGGCAATCATCAGGCACAGCGACAAAAGGCCGACGCGCAGGCCGGTGTAAAGCGTGTCATCCGTCAGGCCCAGCCATTCCAGATGCACCATCAGGTTGCCCGCCCAGACAAGGCTGAGGAAGGCCAGAAAGGCGAGGTTCTGCGGCTTAGGGCGGCGCACGAGCATCAGCGCGATCTTGATCCCCAGCAGTGGCAGAAACGCCAGATCGACCACCGCGACAACAGTCGGCGAAAGGATCCCCGACATCCAGATCGCCAGACGCCCCGCAAGCCAGATCAGGGCAGCACCGGTGACAAAATATTTCGCGGTGTCCTTGCTGCCGGTCCAGTTGGGCACCGCAGTCAGGAAAAAACCGCCAAGGGCGGCACTGGCATAGCCAAAGATCATCTCATGCGCGTGCCACAGGTAGGGCGCGGCGGCGAAGGGCATGGCGGGCGGGTTGGCCGCGACGAAATCAAGGCCAAGCCAGATCTCCCACACGCTCAGGGCAAAGACGCCATAAAGACCGGCAGCCAGAAAGAAGACGCGATGAGGTTCGCAAAAGACACGTTTCAGGGCTGCAAGCATCGGTTTGCCTTTTATTTGCGCGCCCGGCGTTTCAGCACCGGACAGGTTGCGGCATCGTTCATCACCACCTGACAGCGCAGGCAGAGCACGCATTCATTGGCGTTGATCCGCCCCAGTGGGTCGATCGCGCCGACGGTGCATTTGGTCTCGCACAACCGGCATTCACGGCCACATTGCGGGCGCCGGTGCAGCCAGTCAAAGACCTTGAGTTTCGCCGGAAGCGCAAGCGCCGCGCCCAGGGGGCAGAGATAGCGACAATAGAACCGCTCGATGAAAAGCCCCGCGAAGAGCAGCGCCAGCACAAACAACACAAACGGCCAGGCGCGCATCATCCGCATGGAAATGGCGGTTTTGAACGGCTCGGCCTCGGCCAGACGCAGGGCAAGGTCCATCGAATAAAAGCTGAGCGCGAGGATCGCCAGAAAGAGCGTGTACTTGATGATCCAGAGCCGTTCGTGGATCGCGTGGGGCACGGTGATTTGCGGCACGCCCAGGCGGCGCGCGGCCAGATTGCTAAGCTCCTGCAAGGCCCCGAACGGGCAGAGCCAGCCACAGAACACGCCGCGCCCCCAAAACAGCAGACCAAGCGCCACGCCCGCCCAAAGGGTGAAAATCAACGGCTCGATCAGGAACACCTCCCAGTGAAACCCGGTGAGCAGCGATTGCACGAAGGCCACCACCTGCACGACGGAAAGCTGTGCGTTCAGCACCCAACCCAGCCAGATCAGCGTGGTGACAAGATAGCCAAGCCGCAGCCCGAGCCAAAGGCGGGGGCGGCGCACCAGCCATTCCTGCAACAAGAGGATCAGTGTCAGCAGCGCCATCATCACCATCACGCTGGCGACCTGAAACCGCTTTTCAATCCAGCGCGATTGCCAGAGCGGCGCAGGCTCGGAGGGGGGGGCGATGATATAGGCGGCTGGCAGGACATAGCCGAGTTCCGTTGTAAAGCTGACCTCGCCAGTCTCGGAGGGGCGCGAGGAGGTCAGTTCAACGCTGAAGGGCTGGAGCGGGTCGAACCCCTCGCCCGGCAGGTGAAAAATGCTGCGCTCCTTGAAGTCGGGAGCATCCGGGGCGGCCAGATCGTCAATCCTGACGTAGCCGGATTTGACCAGCGCGATGCGGGTCCCGCCCTGCACCACCATCAACCGGTCAAAGACGCCACTGCGCCGCCAGGCGGTGCCACGATGCGAGGTCAGCCCCGAGGAGGCCACAAAAAGCGCGGTCTCGCCGGGGCCAAGTGCGCCCACGGCGCGGGTAAATTGCTGTTGCCCCAGAATGTTGCGCCCGATGCTCGGGGGATCGAGCAGTGCCATGTAAAGATCAATGAACGGCGCATCGCCTGTCGGCACCGGCACTTTGGCCCCGGCCATCGCCCGGCTGGCCTCGGTCAGGGTGACGGTGCGGCGGGTGATCGCGCCCTGCGCCATCAGCGCCGCCCAGTCCTGCGGCTGAAACCCGGTCCGGTCGATGCCGCCACCTGGCAGAACGCCGCGCGCAATGGCCAGAGTGCGCGCCGTGCGCAGGATCGAATCGCGAATCACACCGGTCGAGACGGTGGCTCGAGAAATGATATCGGGCATGTCGGGGCCGACGCCCGGCCCCTCGGGGTCGGACAGGTCAACCCCGGCAAACCCACCGACGAATCGGGCTATATCCTGATCCGACAGACCCAGGGTCAGGATCGGCTCGGCATGGCGCATCAATCTGGCGCCGACGATGCGCCCCTTGGTGTCGATCGCCACAAGCACATCCAATGGGCGCCCCGAATAGCCGACCGAACCGGTCAAATCCCAGGTTGAGGCGATATAGCCCACAACGCCGGAGGTATCCGAGACCGCCCACCCCGGCACCGGATCGCCCTGATGTTGCAGCACCAGCGGCCCGGTGAGGTCAAAAAACCCGGCGGCAATATCACGGGTCGGCGTCGCCCCGGAGATCGCGCCCTCGGCACCCGGACGCAAGACGCCCTGCGCCTGCGCCTGCGCCAAAGAGGCCAGGGCCAACCAGAGAGGAAAGGCAATGAAAAGGGCAATTCGGATCATGACAGCGACTGTCGCGCCAAGCCGCCCGCAAAGCGTTGACTAAAGTCAAGGCAGCCTCTGCGCCATCACGTCACTCTTGAAACGCCTCACCAGCGGAATTGGAGTAACTCAAATGAAACCCAAGAATGCCACATGGCGCGTCACGCTTCTGTCAAGCGCCGCCATTGCCCTCGGGCTGGCGGCCTCCGGCGCGATCGCGCAGGACAAGCCGAAAGATCACGCCGACAAACCGGCAGACATGTACGTGCCGTCGATGACAACGCTTGGCGAAATTCAGGTCGAGATCCCCGGCCGCAAGCCCGATGATCCGGTCATGACCGACGAAGAATTCCAACGATCGACAAAAATCTATTTCGAACGCTGCGCCGGTTGTCACGGCGTGCTGCGCAAGGGTGCGACCGGCAAGGCGCTGACACCGGATGTGACGCGCGCCAACGGCTTTGAATATCTGAAGGATTTTATCACCTTCGGCTCGCCCGCCGGTATGCCCAACTGGGGCTCTTCTGGCGATCTTTCCGAAGAAGACGTCGATATGATGGCCCGCTACATCCTGCTTGAGCCGCCCGCGCCGCCAGAATTCGGCATGCTGGAAATGAAGGACTCCTGGAAGGTGCATGTCGCCCCAGAGGACCGTCCGACCGAGAAGATGAACGACTGGGACATCGACAACCTGTTTTCGGTAACCCTGCGCGACTCGGGCGAAATTGCCCTGATCGATGGGTCGACCTATGAGATCAAGAAGATCCTCAAGACCGGCTACGCCGTGCATATCAGCCGTATTTCAGCCTCGGGGCGCTACCTGTTCGTGATTGGCCGCGACGCCAAGGTCAATATGATCGACCTCTGGATGGAAGACCCCGATACCGTTGCCGAGATCAAGGTCGGTGCCGAGGCGCGCTCTGTCGAGACCTCCAAGTTCAAGGGCTATGAGGATAAATACGCCATTGCCGGGGCTTATTGGCCGCCGCAATTCGTGATCATGGATGGCGACACGCTTGAACCGCTGCGGATCAAATCGACCCGTGGCATGACCTATGACGAACAGACATATCATCCAGAACCGCGCGTTGCGGCGATCCTGGGCTCGCACTACAAGCCCGAGTTCCTGGTCAACGTCAAGGAAACCGGCAAGATCATGATGGTGGATTATTCCGACATCGAAGCTCTGAAGATCACCGAGATCAATGCCGAGCGGTTCCTGCATGACGGCGGTCTTGACAGCACTCAGCGCTACTTCCTGACGGCGGCGAATGCGCGTGGCAAGGTCGTGGTGATCGACACCAAGGAAAGCAAACTTGTTGCGGTGATCGAAACCGACGGCCAAACGCCGCATCCGGGGCGCGGGGCCAACATCAATCACCCGACCTACGGGCCGGTCTGGGCAACCTCGCATCTTGGCGATGATACCGTCGCCCTGATCGGGACCGACCCCGAGGGTCACCCCGAACAGGCGTGGAAGATGGTGCAACAGCTTTATGGCCTTGGTGGCGGATCGCTGTTCGTCAAAACCCACCCGACCTCCGAGCATCTCTATGTCGATGCGACATTGAACCCCGACGCCGAAACCTCTGGCTCGGTTGCGGTGTTCAAGGTGGCCGATCTAGGACAGGAAGAGCCGGAATTCACCGTTCTGCCGATTGTCGAATGGGCCGGGATTGCCGAAGGCCAGCCCCGCGTCGTGCAGGGTGAGTTCAACAAGGCCGGCAATGAGATCTGGTTCTCGGTCTGGAATGCCAAGGACCTGGAATCGGCCATCGTGGTGGTCGACGACAAGACGCTTGAGCTCAAGCATGTGATCAAGGACCCGCGCCTGATCACGCCAACGGGCAAATTCAACGTCTATAACACCCGCGCCGACGTCTACTGACGCGCAAGCCGGGGGCCCTTTTTGCCGGGCCCCCGGTTTTCTTCCAAAACATTTGATTGCCCAGCCGAGGAGCCAGCAACATGACAGCGAAAGGCAAGGTGTATCTGATCGGAGCAGGCCCCGGTGCCGTGGATCTGATGACGCTGCGTGCGGTGCGTATGCTGAGCGAGGCGGATGCGGTTGTGTATGACCGGCTGGTCAGCCCCGAAATTCTGCAACTTTCTCCGGCGACCGCGCAGATGATACCGGTGGGCAAGGCCCCGAAATTCCACACAGTTCCGCAGGATCGCATCAATGAAATGCTGGTCGAGTTGGCCGGCAATGGCCTGACGGTGGCCCGCCTCAAGGGCGGTGACCCGCTGATATTCGGCCGCGGCTCCGAAGAGGCCGCCTATCTGAGCGACCGCGGGATCGAGGTGGATTATGCGCCCGGCATCACCGCGGCCCAGGGCATGGCAGCCACCTTCGGCGTGCCGCTCACCCACCGTGGGCTAGCCACCGGGGTGCGTTATGTCACCGGTCACCGCGCCGCCGATGCCCGGCTCGATCTCGACTGGAAAAGCCTGGCCAGCGAGGACACCACGCTGGTGGTCTATATGGGCGTGGCCAATATTGCCGAAATCGCGCTCAACCTGATGCGCGAAGGGTTGCCGGGCTCCCTGCCGGTGCTGGCGGTGTCAAGTGTCACCACCCCGCGCGAGACGCGGCTTGTGTCGCGACTGGACCGGATCGGGCTCGACGTGGCGCAATGCCCGATGCGCGCGCCGGTGCTGTTTGTGATCGGGCATGTGGTCTCGCTCTGCCAGGGGGCCGCCCCCCTGCCCGTTACTCTGCCAGAGGTCATGGTTGGTGAATAGACTTGCCATGATACTGGCGCTCGCTGCCGCCCCGGCCCTGGCCGACCCTGATCCAGAAGCCCTCAGGCGGCTGGTACGTCAGGATTGCGGCTCGTGCCACGGAATGACGCTCAAGGGGGGGCTCGGCCCCGATATCCGCCCCGAATCCCTCACGCATTATCAGCGCGACGACCTGACAACCGTTATCCTTGACGGCATCCCCGGCACGCCGATGCCGCCTTGGCGCCCCCTGCTGAGCGAAGGTGACGCCGCGTGGATTGCCGATTATCTTCTGAGAGGTGACCCCGAATGATCCCTGCCCCTTTGTCCTCTGGCACAACCAAAGACAGGGCGCGCTCTGACTTTCATCTTTCCCGAAATACTCCCGCCGGAGGCCTCCGCGCCCGGATACTTGCCCTGACGCTGGCGGGTTTTGCGCTCTTTGCGCCCCCGCTTCCCGCCGCTGCACAAGCCACCGGCGATCTTGGGCTGGTGGTGGAGCGCGCCAGCGGATCGCTTCTCGTCGTGGATCAGTCCGAGCGCGCCAGCATCGGGCGCATTACCGGGCTTGGCGACCTGAGCCATGCCTCGCTGGTCTTTTCGCCGGACGAACAATTCGCCTATGTCTTTGGCCGCGATGGTGGGCTGACCAAGGTGGATATCCTTGCGCAAACCGTTGTGAACCGCGTCATGCAGGCGGGCAATTCGATTGGCGGCGCGATCTCGGATGACGGGCGGTTCGTGGCAGTCTCGAATTACGAGCCGGGCGGCGTACGGGTGTTTGACGCCGATACGCTCGCCATGGTCGCCGACATCCCGACTAACAGCAAGACTGTCGGCCTGGTGGATATTCCGGGCACGAAATTCGTCTTTTCCCTCTGGGACAGCGGCGAGACCTGGATTGCCGATCTCTCGGGCGAAACCCCGCAGATCACTAGGGTCAAAGGCATGGGCGCCAACCCCTATGACGCTCTGGTCACAGGCGACGGGCGCACCTATATTGCCGGGCTGTTCGGTGAGGATCACCTAAGCGCGCTCGACCTCTGGCAAGACCCGCCCGAACCGCAGAGCATCCTGCCGGGTTATGCCGAGGGCCGCGAAGGTCTGCCGGTCTACAAGATGCCGCATCTGGAAGGTTGGGCCTTGGCCGGTCAGGATTTCGTGCTGCCCGCCATGGGCCAGCACGAGGTGCTTTGGGTCGATGCGCGCACACTGAAGGAAACCGGCAGAACCCCGACGCATGGCCAGCCGGTTTTCGCGATTTCGCGCCCCGACGGGCGCCACGTCTGGGTCAATTTCGCCCATCCGCTCAACGATACGATCCAGGTGATCGACAGCGTGAGCAAAGAGGTGATCCACCAGTTCACCCCCGGCCCCGGCGTCTTGCATATGGAGTTTACGCCACGCGGCCACGAGGTCTGGCTGTCGGTGCGCGATGCCGGCAAGGTGATCATCTACGACACGGAAACCTTTGAAACACTTGGTGAAATCGCGACTGAAAGCCCCTCGGGCATCTTTTTCACCGCCCGCGCCCACCGCATGGGGCTCTGAGCGATGGAAGGTGTGAGTGATCCCATTGACCGCGCACTGCTGAACGACTGGCAGCGGGATTTCCCGATTACCGAGCGGCCCTTTGGCGTGCTCGCGGAAACCCTTGGCACCAGCGAGACGAATGTGATCGAGCGGCTGCGCGCCCGCACCGAGGCCGGTCAGGTCACCCGGCTGGGCGCCACCTGTGCGCCCAACACCATATCGGCCAGCACCCTCGCCGCCGTGGCCGCCCCCGAGGACCGGATCGAAGAGGTCGCCGAGATCATCGGCGCGGAACCGGGGGTAAACCATTCCTACCTGCGCGAAAACGACTGGAACCTGTGGTTTGTCGCCACCGGCCCGGACCGGGCGCATGTGGACGGCGCGCTGAACCGGATCGAACAGCGCAGCGGGCTGCGCGTGCTGGACCTGCGCCTGGTGCGCCCCTTCAACCTTGATCTGGGGTTCAGCCTGCACGGCGACGACCGGCGCGCGCCCCCAAGACAAGCGCCGGATACTGACGTGTTGCAACCCGGCGACCGCGAGATCGTGCAGGCGCTGATGCGGGGCCTGCCGCTCAACGCGCGGCCCTATGCAGCGATCGCAAATACCCTGGGACGCGACGAAGCCGAGGTGATGGCACGGATCAGGGTGCTGAGCGCGGCGCGGATCATCGCCCGCCTTGGGGTGATCGTGCGCCACCGCGCGCTTGGCTGGCGCTCAAATGCGATGGTGGTCTGGGATCTGCCACACGACACGATCACCCGCGCCGGTCCGGTGCTGGCCGCCCAGCCGGGTGTGACGCTGTGTTACGAACGCACCCCGGTTGCGGGCGTCTGGCCCTATCGCCTTTATTCGATGATCCACGCCCAAAGCCGAAAAGAAGCGCTTGCGCGGCTGGCTGCGGCTGCGGCAGTCTTGCCCGAGTTGCAGGGCGCACCGCATCTGGCGTTGTTTTCAAACCGCTGCTTCAAACAGACCGGCGCCCTTGTGGCGCAGGAAAGGACAATTGCATGACATTGGACGCCACCGACCGCCTGATCCTCAATCATCTGCAAGAGGGGTTTCCGATCACGCCCGATCCGTTTCACGTCGTCGCGCAAGAGCTGGGCCTGGACGAGGCCGATCTTCTGGCCCGGCTGGAGCGGATGAAGACCGATCGGATCATCACCCGGTTCGGCCCGTTCTTTGACGCCGAGGCAATGGGGGGCGCGTTTTGTCTCTGTGCCATGGCCGTGCCCGAGGAAGATTTCGAGGCGGTCCTGACTAAAGTCAATGCCCGCCCCGAGGTGGCGCATAATTATGAACGCAGTCACCACCTCAATATGTGGTTCGTTCTGGCCACGGAAACCGAAGAAGAGATCGAGGCGGTGGCCAAGTCCCTTGAACGGGAAACGGGGCAGCGCGTGCTCCGTTTCCCGAAACTGCGGGAGTTTTTCATCAGATTCAGGGTAGCCGCATGAGCATCGACGCCACAGACCGCCAGATCATCGCCGCCACACAGGCCGGCCTGCCACTTGTGCCGCAACCCTACGCGGCGGTGGCGCAAGAGTTGGGGCTCGGCGAAAGCGAGCTTTGCGACCGGCTGCGAGCGATGCAGGAACGCGGTGTTATTCGCCGGATTGCCGTGGCGCCCAACCACTATGCGCTTGGCATGCTGGCCAATGGCATGTCGGTCTGGGACATTGAGGATGACCGGATTGCGGACCTTGGCCCGCAGGTGGGCGCGCTGGAGTTTGTCAGCCATTCATATGAGCGCCCCCGCGCCCTGCCCGACTGGCCCTATAACCTGTTTGCGATGATCCACGGCAGCGACCGCGACGAGGTCGAGGCCAAGCGACAGGAGGTTGCCACCCTTTTGGGCGCGGCCTGTCGCGGCAGTGACATTCTCTATTCGACACGTATCTTGAAGAAAACCGGGCTCAGGCTCCGGTCAAAGGAGGGCTGAGATGTTTCGCCTCTCGGAATATATGCAACAACTGGTAACGCCCACGCCGGTGCGCACACGGCGCGGCAGCGGGCCGGTCAAACCGGTGGTGATCTGGAACCTGACCCGGCGCTGCAATCTGAAATGCCGCCATTGCTATACGGTCTCGGCGGATGTCGATTTTCCCGGCGAGCTGAGCCACGAACAGGCAATGGGCGTGCTGGATGATCTGGGCAATTTCAACATTCCGGCGCTGATCCTGTCGGGGGGCGAGCCGATGGGCCGGTTCGATTTCTTTGAGCTGGCCGAGGCCGCGCGCAAAAAGGTGCGGTTTCTGGCGCTTAGCACCAATGGCACCAAGATCCACGGCGAGGCCGCCGACCGGGTCGCCGAAATCGGGTTTCAATATGTCGGCATTTCCATCGACGGGATAGGCCGCACCAATGACTGGTTTCGCGGCGTCGACGGCGCCTTTGACGACGCGCTACGCGGCGTGCGCGAGTGCAAAAAGCGCGGCATCAAGGTGGGGCTGCGCTTTACCCTGACGCGCGACAACGCCGCGCAATTGCCCGATCTGTTGCAGCTTTGCGACGATGAGGGCGTCGATAAATTCTACCTAAGTCATCTGGTCTATGCCGGGCGCGGCGACAAGAACCGGGGCGAGGATGCGGTGCATGCCCATACCCGCAGGGCGCTCGACGAATTGATTGATCGCGCCTGGGTCGGGGTGGCCGAGAATGCCCCGCTGGACATCGTGACCGGCAATAACGACGCCGACGCGGTCTATATGCTGCGGTGGGCCGAGCGCCATTTCGACGAGGCCCGCGTAGCGCATCTGCGCGATCACCTTGAGGCCTGGGGCGGCAATTCGTCGGGGCTGGGCGTGGGCAATATCGACACGCTTGGGCGGGTGCATCCCGATACCTATTGGTCGGATTATACCGTGGGCAACGTCAAGACCACACCGTTTTCCGAGCTGTGGACCGGCGAGGATGCGATGCTGGCGCAACTGCGCCTTCGGCCCCGCCCGCTCAAGGGCCGATGCGGGCAATGCGCCTTCAAATCGGTCTGTGGCGGCAATACCCGCATTCGTGCGCTGCAACTGACCGGTGACCCCTGGGCCGAAGATCCGGCCTGTTACCTGAGTGATCGTGAAATCGGGGTGACCGGTGCGGGCGAGCGCCTGACTGTGACTCCGTTCAAAGGCAAGAAGCATGACCCGATTCACCGTTTTAGCTAGTGCGCTGTTGCTCGGCACGGGTGCGGCAGCGGCCGACCCGGCACAGACCTACCGCAGCGAATGCGCCGCCTGTCACGGGGCGGATCGGCTGGGCGGCAGCGGGCCTGCGCTGATCCCCGAGACCTTGGGGCGAATGCGCGGGCCAAAGGTGGCCGAAGTGATTGCCCATGGCCGCGCCGCCACGCAGATGCCGGCCTTTGACGAGGCGCTGAGCCCCGAGCAGATCGCGGCCCTGGCCGCCTATGTGAAAACGCCGCTTGCTTCGGTGCCCGCATGGGGGCCAGAGGAGATTGCCCAAACCCGCTGGTTTGACCCCGATTACCGCGCCGCGGATGCACCGGTATTTGACGCCGATCCGCTGAACATCACGCTGGTGGTGGAAACCGGCGATCACCATATCAGCGTGCTGGATGGCGACACCTTCGAGGTACTGGACCGGTTCGAGACGCCCTTTGTCGTGCATGGTGGCCCCAAGTTCAGCCCCGATGGGCGCTATGTTTTCATCATGTCGCGCGATGGCTGGGTGCAGAAATACGACATCTGGTCGCTGCATCAGGTGGGCCGCGTGCGCGCCGGGCTCAATAGCCGCAACATCGCGATGAGTGCCGATGGCAAGCATCTGGCGGTGGCCAATTACCTGCCGATGACACTGAGCCTCTTGTCAACCGAGGACCTTGGCGTTGAGCGCGTCATGCCGGTCGTGGGCAAGGATGGCACCCCAAGCCGGGTCTCGGCGGTTTATCAGGCCCCGCAACGTCAGAGCTTTATTCTAGCCCTGAAAGACACCCCCGAGATCTGGGAGATGGCGACCGACCCCGAGGCCGAAGCGGTTTACGAGGGGTTCGTGCACAGCCGCGAAAAGGGCATGATCGAGGCGCTGCCGTCGTCGCAGGGCCTGTTTGCCCGCCGCCGGATCGAGATCACCGAGCCGTTGGACGATTTCTTTTTCACCGATGATTACCGCCATCTGATCGGGGCGGCGCGCAATACCGAGCGCGGCGTGGTTGTGAACCTCAACGTGGGCCGCGAGGTTGCCGAACTGCCCCTGCCCGGCATGCCGCACCTGGGGTCGGGCATTTCCTGGGAAAGGGATGGTCGCCGGGTGATGGCAACGCCGCATCTGAAAGAGGGCATGCTGTCGGTGATCGACACCGAAACCTGGCAGGTGATCCAGACGATCAAAACCGACGGGCCGGGATTTTTTCTTAGAAGTCACGAGGATTCGCCCTATTTCTGGTCGGATGTGTTTTTTGGACCGAACAAGGACGTGATGCACGTGATCGACAAGCAAAGCCTTGAGATCGTCAAGACCCTGCGCCCCGTTCCGGGGGCCACGCTGGCGCATGTCGAATTTACCCGCGACGGCAGCCATGCGCTTGTCTCGGTCTGGGAAAACGACGGCGCGGTCATCGTCTATGACGCCGCAACCCTGGAAGAGGTGACCCGCCTGCCGATGCGCAAGCCCTCTGGCAAATATAATGTTTTCAACAAGATAACCTTCTCGGAAGGAACCAGTCATTGAACCGAAGCGCGATCATCGTCAGCCACGGACAACCCTCTGATCCAGAGCCGGCCGAGGCCACGCTGGCGGCATTTGCCGCCGAGGTGGGCCGCGCCCTGCCCGACTGGCAGATTGCAAGCGCGACCCTGGCCAAGCCCGGCGCGCTTGAGGCCGCATTGCAGGGATCGGGACCGCATCCGCTTATCTATCCGCTGTTCATGACAGCGGGATGGTTCACCGGTGACGAGCTTCGCAAGCGGCTGCACGACAGGCAGGCGGATATATTGCCGCCTCTGGGCCTTGATCCCGGCCTTCCGGACATGACCGCAGAACTGTTGCGCGACGTCATGGCGCGCGAAGGCTGGCAGCCTTCTGAGACCCGGCTTTTCATCGCCGCCCACGGGTCGGGACGCAGCCGTAATTCGGCGCGCGACACGCAGGCCTTTGCACGCGCCCTTACGGGGCGTATGGCCTTTGCCGACATCCGCGTCGGCTTTGTCGAAGAGGCACCTTATCTCGCCGATATGGCGTTTGACCTTGGCCATCAGGCGATTTGCCTGCCGTTCTTTGCGGCTAAGGGCGGCCATGTGCTTGACGATATCCCGGAGGCGCTTGAGCTGGCGGATTTCAAGGGTGTCGCGCTTGAGCCGATCGGCACGGCGCCCGGTGTGGCGGCGCTGGTGGCACGGGCGCTGACAGGGGCGCAGACGGGCGCGCGCGTCAAGGCATGACCGAGACCGGCCCGAACCTGACAAAGCTCTACCTGCTGCTCTATCCGTTCACCGCATTGGCGGTGGCGATCAACCTGTTCCTGCTGGGTCTGATGTGGCAGGCGATCGGTCTGCCTGCTCTCTCTCCGGTGATGGCGCTCATCGCCTGTGTTCCGCTTGGTCTGCCGGTGAACTGGTGGATCACGAAATGGGTGCGCGGCCTGATTGATGAGGCCGAGGGGCGCAAATGAAAATGGCCGCCCGGCAAGGTGCGGGGCGGCCATGACAGGTTGCCGACGACCTATTCGAAGCTTGCCAGATAGGCGATCACGTCCTCGATATCGTCATCCTTGCGCAGCCCGGCAAAGGACATCTTGGTGCCCTTCATGTATTTCTTCGGGCTGGCCAGAAAGGCGGTCATTTCCTCATTGGTCCAGACAAGCCCCTCAGCAGCACGTTCTTGCATCACTTTGGAATATTTGAAGTCTTCCACAGCCCCCGCCGGTTGTCCGACGACGCCGTTAAGAACCGGGCCAACGCGGTTTTTTGCGTCCTCGCCCACCTGATGGCAGGCCTTGCATTTCCTGAACACCTTTTCGCCGGCTTCGGCGTCGCCTTCGGCAAAGGCTGGGGTGGCCAGCGTCAAGGCCACCGCGGCGGCAGTCATAAGGTTGATTTTCATGGGTCGTTCTCCTGTTTTGTTGGACATGATTGTCAGGCAATGGTTTCGATTGTGGCGCCCGCAAAGCGGCGCACTGCCGCTTGTGCTGCCTGTTTCTCAAGCAGGCAAAGCGCGGTTGAAAGCCCATCCGCCAAAGCCGCGCTTGGCGCGGACAGGCTCACAAGGCTGTGGCGTGGCGCTTGCCCTTGCGGTCCAAGGATGTGGCCCTGACCCGCGCTCAGACGGGTGCCGTTCGGGGCCGATGTGGCAAGGGCGCGGTCACGCAGGGTGACGCGGTGGACAATGTCGCCCTGCGGCGTGGCAATCCCGGCCTGCCAGGGGGTACCATCGGGGCGTTGGCCACGCCCAACGATTTCGCCGAGATCGACAAGAATATCGCCAAAGCCCTCATCGCCGAGCAGCGCCGCGATGCGGTCGGTAATCTCGCCCTGTGCAATTCCATTGAGGGTCAGCGCCATGCCGGGGCGGGCAAAGCGGACCTCCTGCGCATCGAAATGCAGACTTTCCCAGCCGACATTATTGCTTGCAGCAGTGACATCTCCGCCCGTGGCCATCGCCTGCCAAAGCGGTTGAACCGTGGGGTCAAAGGCACCGTTTGTAGCGTTGTGAATCGTACCCGCAAGCGTCAGAAGCTCAAGCAATTCAGGCGGAGGGTTTGTTAGGCGACCGGTTTGATTAAGCCGCACGAGGGCGCTGTCGGCGCGGTAGAGGCTGAAGATGCGTTCAAGCCGCGCAAGCTCGGCCTCAAGTCGGGCAAAGACCAGTCGGGCGTCAATCGGGCTTATGCCGACAAGCGTCACCGAGGCCGGGGCTCCAAGCGCCCCCCCGGTCCAGCGCGCGGTTTGCGCAGTTGCCAGTGCTGCCCCCGGCAAGGCCAGGGCGGCGGCGGAAATACTCAGAAAACGACGGCGGGTTGGGGTCATGACGGGGGCTCCTCGTTCAAAATGATATCGACCGGCGCAAGCACGGTTGCCGCCGGGATATCCTCCAGGGACATCACCTCGCCGCCTTTGTCGGCGGCGAAATCCTGTGCCAGGGCGGGGTCGGAAAACGGCACGATTTCGGGCGCGCCCATGCCGCCGGTGACATCGGCACCGACCACGAAGGCGGCGGTTTCTGCGGCGATCCAGTTGTCGATGCCGGGCGTTTCCCAATCGGGCGCCGCGCCCATGTCGCTGACATAAAAGGCAAGGATATCGGCGTCCCGCTCCGGCCCCTTCACATAGGCGAGCGCATCGCGCATCTGCGCGAAAAAGATCGGATCGGGCAGGCCCTTGAGGTGTATTTGCGCCTTGGGGCCGGGGTGGTTGTCGACCTGCATCATGCAAAAATGGCTCAGCGCGTCCGAGGTCATGGTGATCGGATCAGGAGCCTGGTCCGTCTCCTCTTTGCAGGCCGCAAGCAGCGTGGTGGCAAGCAGAAAGGGTACGAGGATAGGGCGCGTCATGGCTCGACCCTCGCAAAGGCGGCGCGCGCCAGCCCGAGCGCCAGCAAAGGCCAGAGGAACAGCGACAGCGGCGTCGCCCACACGGGCAAGGCCGCCCCGGCCCCCGCCATGCCCGAGACCAACGCCACCTGCTGCGAGCCGGCCACGTTCCACAGGCGGAAAGCATCCGCCGGGTTGGCGGCCAGCAGCCAGGGAAAGACATGGCTGGTGAACCCGCCACCGTTGTCAAAGACCAGCGCCCCCAAAAGCCCCAGATCGTAAAGCACCACCAGCACCAGCCAGAGACCCACGGCAAGCCCCGCCGCGCCTGCAACGCTATTTGAAAGAGCCGAGGCGGCATAGCCAAGCGCCAGAAAACACGCCCCCAGCAAGATCGCCGTGACAATAAGGCGGGCAAGCGCCAGCAGGCTCTCGGGTCCGGCGCCACCGGCGAGGGCGGCCGCGACCCCGGCCGAGGCAAGCCCCAGCGAGATGGCGATGCTCAGCACCGAAAGATGGGCCGCGAATTTCCCCAGAAGCATCTCACCCCGGCTAAGCGGATAGGTCAGCACCAGCCCCAGCGTGCCACGCTCGGCCTCGCCCGCGATGGCGTCAAATGCGATCATCAGCGCCAGAAATGGTGCGAGGTAAACCGCCAGAGTGGTCATCGAGGCCACCGAAACGGTCAGCAGATCCACCCCTAGCGTGCCCGTCGGGGCCGATCCGGCAAAGGTGAGGGCCAGTGCAAACAGCGTCATCAGCGAGGTGGCCGAGACCAGCCAGCGATTGCGCCGCTGGATGCGGAATTCGGCCATGGCGATGGCAAGGATGCGACGGATCATTGGCGGGCCTCCCCACAATAGTGGCGATAGATATCCTCAAGGCTGGGCGGGGCCATCTCGATATCGCGAACCGCGTCGCCAAGCCCGGAAATACGCGCGAGCTGGGCCATTTTCTGATCGGCGGGACAGCTGAGCTCGACCGCGCAGCCATTGACCCGCGCGCCACCCAATTGGGCATGAATCCGATCCGCCGCCCCGTCGCGCGCGGTCAGGCGGATGCGGGTGGGCAGGCCCGCCTGCTGGCTAAGCCCGGGCAAGGTATCATCGGCGACCAGCCGCCCCTTGCGCATGATTGCGATCCGGTCGGTGCGCGCCTCAAGCTCGGTCAGGGCGTGACTGGCGATTAGAACGGCGGTGCCGCCTGCGGCCATCTCCGCGATCACCGCGTAAAGATCGTGCCGCGATATCGGGTCAAGCCCGCTTGTCGGCTCGTCCAGCAGGGCCACGCGGCGACGGCCCAAAAGCGCCTGCGCAAGCCCAAGCCTTTGCCGCATCCCCTTGGACCATGTGCCGATCCGCCGGTCGGCGGCCTCGGCCAGACCGACCCGCTCAAGCAGGGGGGATACGGTTTTGGGATGCTCGCCCGCCAGTCGCGCAAAGGTGGTGAGTTGTTCGCGCCCGGTCAGGGATTTGTGAAACGCGACCTGCTCGGGCAGATAGGCGGTGGCGCGGCGCGCGGCCATGCTGCCGGGGGCGTGACCCGCCACAGTGATTGTGCCGCCCGTGGCCCGGATCAACCCGAGGACAAGCTTGATCAGGGTGGATTTGCCCGCGCCGTTGTGGCCCAGCAGGGCAACCCGTTCCCCGGCGGCGACATTAAGGTCGATGCCGCAGAGAACCTCGGCCTGACCATAGGTCTTGGTCAGGGCCGAAACCGCAAGGGCCCGCGTGTCATCCGTCATGCCGGGTCTCCCAATCTGGTATCGCGATATCGACCGGCTGCATCAGCGGGGCCTTGTCGATCACCCCGCCGGGCAAGAGCGCAGGAAAGGCCGATTGCGCCCATTTCACAAGCTGAACCGCCGGTGCCCCCAAAAGCAGCCGCGCCGATGGCTGGGTCCAGAGGATATGATCCATGCTGTCGTTGGGGCGATAGGCCGTGTCGGCCAGCCCGTCACCATTGAGGTCATAGGCGGCGAAATCGGACCAGTAGTTACCGATGCCGCCATCGCTCCAGTCCAGCCATTTGGAGCCGACATATTTCACCTGCGTGCGATTGCCGACAAAGGCATTTCCGCTGATCGCGTTGCGCTCGGAGCCGGCGGTGAAATGCACGCCGATGCCACAGCGCTCGAAGCGGTTGTCGGTGATCTGGTTCTTGTGGGCGTTATAGACGAACAGACAGCGGTCGCTGCCGTTTTTGACAAGGTTGCCGCGCACCTCGGAGCTATTGGTGTAGTTCAGCATGACACCATGCTGCGCATCCCCCAGCGAGACGTTGTTCAAAAGCTTGAGCCCCTTGGAAAACATCACCGCATACCCAAGGTGGTTGCCGATCGAGAGATTGTCGCGTACCTCGGCCTTATTGGCATACATGAAATGCACCGCAAAGCGCAGGTCGCGAAAGCGGTTGCCGACAAAGGCGTTGGAGTGCGAGGTATTGACAAAAATGCCGTCGCGTCCCCAGCGGATATCGTTGCCGACCACTTCCGCGCCGCGCGCGTCCCAGAGGTAGACACCATTGCCGCGCGCGTTCATCCGGTGATCGCGTCGGCCCTCGATCACATTGCCCGCGACCTTTGCATTGCGGGCGCCGTGGATATCGACGCCGTAAAGATTGCCGCTCAGATGGTTGTCAAGAATGCGCGCGTCGTCCGCACCCTTGAGCAGGCGAATACCGCTATCGAGCGCCTCATGATCGCTGCCCGAGCCGATGATGGAACAGCCCTGAACGGTCACATCCGCCGCGCTCAGCGTCAGGACCGAGCCCTGCCCGCCCGCATCAATCACGGCGCCCGTCGCGCAGTCAATCGTCAGGGGACGCGTTATTTCAAATCCGCCCTGATGCTGGCCGGGGCCAAGGCGGAGGCTATCCCCCGCCCCGGCCATTTCTATGGCCTGCGCCAGGGCCCCGCCCCCGGCCGGCACATCGCGATCCTCCGCCACGGCAAGGCCGGGCAGCAAAAGACAAAGCACCAGAAGGGAGGCGAGGGCGCGCATCGGTTCAGACGTTCCGGGGTTCGACCAGCATGCGGCCGCGCATTTCCATGTGCAGCGCATGACAGAACCACTGGCAATAGTACCAGTGAACGCCCGGACGATCCGCGGTGAAGGTGACCGAGGCGGTGGCTTGCGGGCCGACCTCCATCGCGACACCGTGGTTCGACAGGGTCAGACCATGGGTCACGTCATCCACATCATCAAGGTTGGTGACATAGATCGTCACCTCATCGCCCTGTCTGACCGTGAACTTTTCAAGGCTGAACATCGGCGCCTGCGACCACATGTAGACGCGCACCTTGTTGCCATCCCGGATCGGCTCATCTGCGCCGTCCTCAAGCACGACACCATCGGCGGCGGCCTGTTGGCGGGCCTCTTCCCACATCGGGTCGTCGCGGCTCCAGACGTTGACCGGGTTCACGATGTCACGGCGAACCAGAACCACATCATGCGGTTCAGCAAAGGTTGGCCCGTCATGAACGACCTTCATTTCGGGTTCCGAAATGTCGATGATTTGTTCATTCTCGGGCTTCAATGGACCAACATTGATAAACCGGTCTTTCGAAAACTTGTTAAGCGTTATCAGCCAATTGCCGTCAGCTTCCTTGGTTTCGCCCATGGTGGTATGGTTGTGGCCGGGCTGATAATGAACATCGACCTTCGACACAATTGGGTCCACATTCCCACCCGCATAAGCCTCGATCGCCTTGTCAATGTTCCAGCGCACAATCTGGCTGTCCAAAAACAACGTGGTAAAGGCATCGCCTTTGCCGTCAAAGGCGGTATGCAACGGCCCGAGACCAAGTTCCGGTTCGGCCACGATGCACGAGCGCGGATCGGCGTCCTGATCAAACAGGGCATCCACCTTGGTGACGTCGATCACGGAAACTGTGGGCGACAGTTTGCCGTTGATCACCACGTGTTTCTGATCGGGCGCGGTGTTGCACCCGTGCGGGCTGTTGGGGATCGGCACATAACGGGTGTATTTCTTGTTCTGCCCCTTGCGCCCGTCAAGCACCTTGACGCCGTTCAATTCCTGGTAATCGCCTGCGGCCACACCGGCCTCGATTTCCTTGATGTTGAAGATCACACAGTGGTCCATCTCGTTTTCGGTCATCTCGGCCAGGGTCACGCCCATTTCCGAGTTGTAGCTGGTCGAAAACGCGTATTTCCCCTGATAATCCGCGTCGCAGTTATCAAGGTTGCCCGAAACGATCACCTGCCAGGCGATTTCCATCGTGTCACCGTCGATGGCGGTGAAGATGTTCACATATTCATCGGGTTTGTCGAGGATATCACCGTTGTTGACCAGCGGGATCTCATGTTCGCCATTGGCAAAGACATAACCGGTGCGCGGAAATTTCTGCGGCCGCAGACCGTGGATATCGCCCGCATTGGGGATCTCGATGATCTTGTCGCATTTCATCACATCACAGCGGATACGCGCCACGCGGGTGTTGGCCTTGTCGTTCATGAACAGATAGCGCCCGTCATAGGTGCCGTCGGTGAAGGACATATGCGGGTGGTGCAAATCGCCGTTGTCATATGTTTTCATGTTGCGCGCGGCCAGAAACTCTTTGGTTTCGGGCATGAGGCCCTCGGTCAGAATCTTGAGCGACTCGTTGGTCTGGCCCCAGCCGGTGGCCGAGCAGCGGTTGAAAACCGGCACGCGCATCAGCTCTCGCATCGAGGGAAAGCCGAGGATGCGCAGCTCGCCCGACTGACCCGAGGACCAGAACCCGTAATATTCATCAAGTTCACCGGGTTCCAGATTGATCTTGTTCGCCGCGTGTGCCGGGGTTGCGCCGCCAAAAAGGCCCGCCCCTGCGCCGGTTGTGGCCGCAAGCGCGCCGGTGGCCGTGGCCCCCAGCATGCCACGGCGCGTCAGTTTGAGCTTGTCATGTGAATCAGACATTTGAGGTCTCCTTTGCTTCCTCTTGCGAACCAAGGGCGCGGGTCATCGCGCCTTTATTGGCCTCGGCGCTCGCATGATCGCGCGCACGCCGTTTCAATTGCCGGATAATCACCGGACATTTGTCTTCAGACTGGTACAGCACCTGACAATGCAGGCAGTTCACACATTCGTTCGGGTTGATCTCACCTGTCGGGTGGATCGCCTGCACCGGGCATTCATTGGCACAGGTCTGGCAGGGGCTGCCGCACTCACGATACCGCCGGAGCCAGTCAAACATCCGCATCCGTGCCGGGATCGCCAGCGCCGCCCCGAGCGGGCAGAGGTAGCGGCAATAAAACCGTTCCACAAAAAGCCCGATCACCAGCAGGATGACAGCGAAGACGACAAACGGCCAATCGCGCACGAATTTGAGGATGATCGCGGTTTTGAATGGCTCGACCTCGGCCAGCTTTTCGGCCATCGGGATCGAGGCCAGTGAAACCCCGAACAGCCCCAGAAAGATCATATATTTCAGCGGCCAGAGCCGTTCGTGCAGGCCCCAGGGCAATTCCCATTGCGGCACCTTGAAAAACCGCGCGACGCGATTGGTCAGCTCTTGCAGAGCGCCAAACGGGCAGAGCCAGCCGCAATAGGCCCCCCGGCCCCAGAAAAGCAATGCCGCAGCCACGGCAAACCACTGAATGAACACCAGCGGGTCCATCAGAAAGGCATCCCAGGTAAAGCCGCTGCGCAGCGATCCGGCCAGCGCCATCAGGTTCACCACGCTTAGCTGTGCATTGGCGTACCAGCCGGTGAACACCAGCGACATGCTCAGAAACCCGATGCGAAACCAGCGATAGGCGCGCGCATGGCGGGTGATCTGAAGCTGAAAGAAAAACGCGAGGGTCAGCACGACAAGCATCGCACCCAGCACGCCGATCTCGACCGTCTTGTCGCGCCAGATGCGTTGCCAGAGGGCGGTCTTGGCGGCGGCCTCTTCCTCGGAGGCATTGGCGGTTGGCGCAAGGACAAGCGGCGCAAGATAGCTTTCGGGCAGCCGATAGCCCAGATCATAGGTGATAAAGGTTTTCTCGACCGCGCCCACCGCGCGCTGCACCAGAAGTTGCAGCCGCCACGGCTCTGCCGGATCAAAGCCGCTGTCGGCAGGGATACGGAACAGGTCAAGCTCTTTGAAACTGGGCGCGCCGCTGGCGTCGATCTCGCCCAGACGGCGATGATCGCGATCAAAGAAGCGCACCGAACGGTCGCCCTGAATTAGCTGGATGCGGTCGAAAATCCCGCCCCGCACATAGCCCGAGCCCTTGAAGGAATAGCGCCCCCGGCCCGCGACCAGAATGGCGTGTTCGCCCTCGTTCAGCCAGTTTTGCAGATTGCGGTATTCGGCCTCGCCCAACAGGCTTTGGCCAATGGTGGGCACGCTGACAAGGGCGGCGCGCATGTCGATGAAGGTATCCTCGGGCGCGCCGGGTTCGGGGCGCGCGGCGGCGCGCGCATCGCCGGTGTCGTCAAAGGCGATGTTGATCTGCCCCACGTCAAGCATCATCCCGCGCACCGAACCGTCGCCGGTCAGGGCCTGCCAGTCGCGCGTCTCGCCCGCGCCCTCCTTGAGGGTTCGCGCCGGGCCTTCCTGCACCACCGGCGCCAGCCCGCCAAGCCCAAGCGCGCGCGCCACCTTGAGGCCACCGCGCACAAGGCTGTCGTCGATCACCATGACCGTCACGGTCGCGCCCGAGATGATATCAAGGTCATGCGCGGTGCCCGATTGGGCCGCCTCGGCCTTGAGGTCAAGCCCGGCGTAGCCCTCGATCACGCCGCGCATCTTGGATTCGGGAATGCCGATCAGGACAATCGGCTCGGAATGTTTGACCAGAACCGCGCCGGTCATCACCGCGTCCGAGTCAATCGCGGCGATCACATGGATGGGTTTGCCCGAATAGCCGGTCGTGCCGGCAAAATCCGATGTCAGAAAGGCCCAGGCGACGGTTTCGCCACCTTTCAGCACCGGTGCCACCGGCAGATCGTCGCGCAGTGCGCCAAATCCGTCGGCCTGCGGCACAAGTTGATCGGCGCTTACCTCGGACAGGAAACGGGCAAGCAAAGCGGGCTCCTCGGCGCGCGCTACAAGCGGCGCGACGAGAAGGATGAGAGCCGCAATAAAGCGTATTAAGGATGATCCAGACATGACCTGTTGGATAGGGCGGAAATCGCTCAAAAGCGTTGACCAAAGTCAAGCCATGCAAATCATAAATGACCTTTCAGTGAACCGGGAAAATGCTCTTTATGGGGCAAGAAACCGGCGCGGCCAGGCCGGCCCGGCCACCCTCACAGAAACTCGAAATGCAGGTTCAGGGCAATGCCGATAAGGACCAGCCCACCAACCCAGGCAAGGCATTTGCGCGCGACCTGCTGGCGGTTGATGGCCTGGGTCATCGTGCCGCCCATGAAGGCGACAAGAATATCCGAAGGGATCGCCGTAAGGGGCACCAGAATCCCCAGAGTAAGCAGTTGCAGCTGAACACTGCTCTGCGTCACTTGCCCGGCCCCCGCATCGACAAACGGCGGTAAAAACAGTGCAAAGAACAAGACGGTCTTGGGGTTGAGCAATTCGACCAGGACGCCTTGCCAGATGATCGAGGAAAACGACCTCTGGCTGACGGTTTGGGCCTCAAGGGAAAATCGCGCGCTGATGCGGGCATCGCGGATCATGCCCACACCCAACCACACCAGATAGGCCGAGCCGACATAACGAAAGCCAAGCACAAGCCAGTCAAACCTGGCAAAAATCGCCGCCAGCCCCAAGGCCGTGGCCACCGCAAGCACCACCCCCCCAAGGCCAAGACCAAGCGCCGAGGCAAGGCCGGCGGCACGGCTCTGTCCGACGCTGCGCGACAGCACATAAAGCATCGAGGGGCCGGGGGTTGCACTCAGGGCAAGCCCTGCAAGGGTAACGGCAAGGATCGCGTCAAGATGTGGCATCGCTCAAACTGTGCTCCGGTTCAGTCGGGTCTCGAAGGGGTTCTGGGTTGGCGTTGCTGCGCCGGGCTGATGTCCGGTCATGCCGCCATTGCGGGCATGGCGCAAATAGGGAAAATCGCGCACCAGCATACGCTCAAGATGCGCCCCGGCCAGGAACGGCTCGTATCGGGCGCGCCGCTTTGCGCTGACCAGTTGGTCGAAGGGCTTGATCAGCGTATCGTGATTGGTGGCCACAAAATATGGCAGCGAAAACCGCTCGGGGCTGAGGTTCAGTACCCGATGCGGGGTCGAGCGCAGCAAGCCGTTGCTCCAGGCCTCCAGCATATCGCCGATATTGACCACCAGAACCGCCGGATCCACCGGCACATCTATCCAGCGATCATCCTGTGTCATGACCTGCAACCCTTCGTTGCGCGTGTGCAGAAGGGTCAGGCACTCATAATCGGTATGCGCCCCCATATTCACCGAACTGTGGTCCGACGTCTGTTTCTGGCGAACATAATGCAGCAACCTGAGTTGCGAGATCGGCTTGCTCATCTGATCGGTCATCGCCCCGCGCGGCAGCCCGAGGTGCAATTCAAGCGCCGAACAGACCAACCGCCCAAGCGCCGAGACCTCGCCATAATACCGCGCGACCGTTTTCTTGAATCCGGCAAGCTCGGGCCAGACATTGGGGCCCAACACCCGGTTGCCCGCAAGATAATCGGGATCATTCTCCGGCAAATCAAGCCCAAGGTCGAAGGCCTCGTAGCTGCGGTTGACCTCATCGGGATAATCGCCCTTTTCGGTAAACGGCACATAGCCGCGATGATTTGTACTCTTGCCGATATAATAGCGCCGTTTGGTGGCCTCGGGCAGAGCAAAGAACCGTCTGGCCGACTGGTATGTCGCTTCGATAAGCTCGGGGTCAATTCCGTGATCGCTGATCCTGAAAAACCCCATGTGACGGGCCGCCTGCCCTATCGCCTCTGCCACCTCTCTGATCTGGCGGGCATCGCCGGACCTAAGGCCCTGAACATTTATAAGCGGAAGGTTTCCCACGCTGGCGTTTTGAGTCTTGAGTAGGTTTGTCATCATCCTCCCCCCAAAAGTTTGACGTAACTTTTGGTTAAGGATTTTTGGTTAACAAATCGTTTTCATTGCTGGTGGCCGCCGGAAAATACAGCCGGAAGGTGGACCCAACTCCGACTTTGGACTGAACCTCTACGGCGCCCCCGGATTGCTGCATGAAGCCAAAGACCATCGACAGCCCCAGGCCGGTGCCCGCGCCAACGGCCTTACTTGTATAGAACGGATCAAAAATCTGCTGCAAACGCTCCTCGGGGATTCCCTCCCCCTCGTCCCTGACGCTTAGGCACAGGTATCGTCCGGGGGTAAGACGTGTCGCGAGGGCTTGATTGTCAGAAAAGCCGTGCCGCACATTTTCCGTCGAAATTTCCAGCCTGCCACCATCGGGCATCGCCTCCTGCGCATTCAGGACAAGATTGATCAGAGCGTTTTCAGCCACTTTCGGATCGACATGCACCATCCACGGATCCTGCGTAAGGCGCAGCTCGACCGGCTGGGTCAGGATGTCCTTGCTGCGCTCGCAAGTGGCGGTGACAAGCGCGTTGAGGTCGCAAATCTGCGGCTCCAGCCGGGTACGTTGCGAAAACGCCAGCATGTCCCGGATCAGCTTTGCCCCCCGCCCCGCCGCCGTCCGCGCATCGTTCAGGCATGAGAGTGACAGAGGTTGGGTGATGTCACCTTCCAGAAGTTCGAGGTTGCCTGAAATCACGGTTAGCAAATTGTTGAAATCATGCGCAAACCATCCGGTCAACCGACCGATCGCCTCAAGCTTTCGCGCCTCGAACAACTTGGCCTCCAGGGCCTTGCGATTGTTGGTCTCTTCGCTCAGCTGAGCATGCGATTTCACCAGATCCTGGTAGCGCTGTTTCGAGCGTTCTGCTTCGGCCAGAAGCTCGATCTTGGCACTGGCCATCGCGGCAACCGTGGTCAGAACCTCCAATTCGGCCTCGCCAAACGCGCCGGGGCTCGGGTGTTCGCTATCGATGACGCCGACCACGCGCCCCCCCGACACCAGCGGCACACAGATTTCCGAGCGGGCCGGATGCGTATCGGGGATATAGTTCTGGTCCTTCAGAAGGTCATCCACGATGACGGCCTCGTGGCTTTGCGCGACTTGCCCGGTAATGCCCTGACCAAACGGGATTTTAAGCGGATTGATGATATTGCGCCCATAGGGGTTTTTATCGCCAAGGGCGGCAACCTGAGTAAGCTCGGTCTGGTCGTGATTCGCCTGATAGATCACACAATCGACAAACCGCAGCTGCCCGACGACATTCTGCGCCACATACCAGAACAGATCCTCAACGCTTGGAATCGCAATCAGATCAACCGCAAAGGCATTGAGAATACGCAGGGTCGCCGCTTCATCCAGCTGCTGTTGCTGGGCTGAATGTGCGGGCGCAGATCTGAACATTCGCGGCCTTCCTTCAACCATTCCACTCGAACATGAGTACCTTATGTTCTCGCAATAGTTTAGTGTAGAAAAAAATAAACACCCTAAAAGGGATAATTTCGCGCAGCCTGCAATGTGTCGCCATTCCGCCGACCGGTCCGGGCCTGCGCGGCTTTTGAGTGTTGATTGATCCAACCGGTCGGTTACTCTGGCTGGGCGGTTGCCTTCGAGCCCGCCAAAATGAGGACCAAGCCTTGTCTTTGATCGACAAACATCTGGCACCGGGCCCCGATGGGGAAACCATCGTGGAAAGCATCCAGAGGCTCATTCTGGAGCGCATCAGCTTTCTGGATTATCGCCCCGGCGATCAACTCAAGGAGGCCGTGATTGCCCAGGAATTCGGCGTAAGCCGCACGCCGGTGCGCGATGCCATCAGCCGCATAAGCCACCTCGGGCTGGTTGAGACCCGCAACGGGGTCGGCACGGTTGTCGTTGCCCTCTCGGATGCCGAAATCAGGCAGGTCTATGAGATGCGCCTTGAACTTGCGATGCTGATCGGAACGCTGTCGCCCAAACAGGCCAGCGAGGATCACATCGCCCTCGCGCAGGCCCTGCTGCAAGAGGTCAAGGCCTGGGGCATGAATGTCGACCCGCGCACCTATGTCATGCTCAACGATCGCCTGAACAAGCTTATCGCCGATCTGATCGGCAATGTGGTGCTGCGCTCGTTCTGGCTTCAGACCTATTATCAGGCCGCAAGCACCTGGCACCGGGTCAGCGCCATTGTCGGCGCCGAGGTCGCGAAATCACTACTTGATGAGCTGTCAGACCTCTGCACGGCGCTTGAGGCGGGTGACATGGCCGCCGTCGGCTATGTGCAGCGGGTCCATATCGGTTATGGTTTTCAGCGGATCAAGACACATCTTCTGACCGATCAACCCGGCTGATCCGCCGCCCGGTTCAATGCCTCTTCCTTAGCGCCGCAAAGCCGTCATTCTGCGTTCATGGAACCAAAAGGCACAATTGCCCAGTGGCGCCCTATGGTTGCAAGGACGATGTTTACATTAACCCAAGGGCTATGCTTAAAGAATTGGAAATTGTGTAAAAATGGCTCATTGAGCCCGTAGTAAAGACATGTGCCATGAGTGTTGTAACCATCCACGTTGGAATGCCTAAATGCGCAACAACAACGATTCAGAAGTTCCTTGGCGACAGGGATGACTGGCTTGCACAACACGGGTATGTCTATGAAAAACATCCCGATGATCACACCGAAGGTCAAGGGAATGCTGCCTTGCTTGCAGAGCTTTCCCTTTCGAGCACTCCCGACAAAGTCGTGGACCATCTGCGCTATTTTTTGAGATCCGAGAGCAATGTTTTGCTCAGCAGTGAAATGTTGTTTGGATTGGGACGCGGGAAAGGCTTTGCTCCCATTCTTGAGGAAATTGAACACCAAGGATATGATGTTCATGTCATCGCCTATCTCAAGCGTCAGGATCTCTGGATTGAGAGCGATTACAAACAACATGTGAAAGACGGTAATCTATGGGTAAGTGATTTTCGGCAGTTGCTTGGGAAACGGGAAGCCAAGAAAACGCTCGACTATCACTGGACGTTATCGAACTGGGCCAATCAGGTGGGCAGCGAAAACCTGAGCGTGGTGCCATTGAACCCGTCGCAACCCGGCAAGTATGCTGTTGAAAGGTTTCTGGAGCTTATGGGCGTGCCAATGCCCGTGCCCGAAAGCAGCCTTGATGTCGAACGACAGAACGTGAGCCCCTCTGCCGGGATGATCGAAGCGGCGCGACATTTAAAAAAACATCTCATCCGCGAAGGTGCTGGGCCGGACGATATTGTCCGCATGCTGAGGCATTTCTTTTCTTCGGAGATCGGAGCGACCCCGACGGATCACGACAGAGAAATCCTGAGCCCGCAAGACCGGCGGCGCCTTGTCGAGAGGTACTCTGAATCCAATTCACGACTGGCCCAGACATTTCTAAGAGGTGTTGACCCTTTTGATGATCTGGACCTTGAGTCCCACAACCAAAGCTGGGTTGAACCATCACAAAAGGCCTTGGAGATCTTGTCTGCAATGGCTGCCGGGCCATTGAAGCAGCAGTCGGCTCAAAGGGCATCAGAGGTTGCACAGGAAAGCCCGTCGATGCTTGGAAAGATTGGCGCGATGCTCCGGCGTTGAGCGCAGGGCCAAATCGGGGTGATATCCCCGCTCAGACCCCGAGATAGCGGTCCCTGACCTCGGGGGTCAGCCCGGAAAATCCACCGCTCCAGACCGAGCGGCCCTTCTCCAAGATCACCGCGCGGTCGGCAACGCCCGACAGTTCGCGCAGGGATTTGTCGACCACGATCAGCGACAGGCCGGTTTCGGATTTGAGCCGCGCAATCGCGGCCCAGATTTCCTGACGGACCACCGGGGCAAGCCCCTCCGTCGCCTCGTCGAGCACCAGAACCCGCGGATTGGTCATCAGCGCGCGCCCGATTGCCAGCATCTGCTGTTCGCCCCCCGAAAGCGAGGCGGCGTTCTGCGCCGTCCGCTCGCCCAGCCGGGGAAAGAAGCGATGCACGCGCGCAATATCCCAGGGACCGGGGCGCGCGGCGGCGATCAGGTTTTCGCGCACCGTAAGATTGGCAAAACAGCGCCGCCCCTCGGGCACAAGCCCAAGCCCCAAACGCGCGGCGCGGTGGCTTGGCAGCGGATCAAGGTCGCGCCCGTCAAACATCACCCTGCCACTGCGATGTTTCAACAGGCGAAAGATCACCTTGATCGTGGTCGTCTTGCCCATCCCGTTGCGTCCCATCAGCGCCAGAACCTCACCCTCTTCAAGATCAAGACTGACGTCGAAAAGCGCCTGCGAGGGGCCGTAAAAGGCCGCGACATTCGAGAGGTGAAGCAGGCTCATGTCAGGGCCTCATCGCCAAGATAGGCGGCGCGCACCTGTGGATCCCGCCGGATCGCATCCGGCGTGCCGGTGGCGATGATACGGCCATAGACAAGCACGCTGATCCGGTCAGCCAGGGCAAAGACCGCGTCCATGTCATGCTCGACCAGAAGGATCGGCGCGCGATGGCGCAAGCCATCGAGAAACCGCGTCAAGCGGGCCGAGCCTTCGCCGCCAAGCCCCGCCATCGGTTCATCCATCAAAAACGCCTTGGGCGATTGCGTCAGGGCGACCGCCACCTCAAGCTGGCGGCGCTGACCATGCGACAAGTCGGCCACGCGCGTGCTCGCGACCCCGGTAAGACCGACCTCGTTCAGGGCCTCGCGCGCGACCTCCAACAAGGCGGCATCGCGCATCACATCGCGGAAAAACCGCAGCACGCGGCCGCGTTTGCCAAGCGCGCCAAGCACCGCGTTTTGCAGCACACTCATCTCCATCGCCAGTGACGACACCTGAAAGGTGCGGCCAAGCCCGGCGCGCGCGCGCGCCACCGTATCAAGCACCGTGACATCGCGCCCGTCAAACCAGATGCGACCGCTGTCAGGATCAAGGTTGCCTGCTACCTGTTTGATAAACGTCGATTTTCCTGCACCATTCGGGCCGATTAGCGCATGAATTTCCCCGCGTTCCAGCGTGAGGGTCACATCCTCGCAGGCCTGCACCGCGCCAAAGGCCTTGCTCAGGCCGCGTATGTCCAGAAGCGGGCTAGTCATGGCGCCGCTCACGGCCGGCGACAAGGCCAATGATGCCGCCGCGCGCGAACAGGACAACCACCAAAAGCACCGCCCCAAGGTAGATATGCCAATATTCACTTAGCCCGCCAAGCACATGTTCCAAAAAGATAAAAACCGCTGCACCAATGACCGGACCGAACAAGCGCGCAACCCCGCCAAGGATGACAAACACCATGATCTCGCCGCTGGTTTGCCAGCTGAACATTACCGGGCTGACAAAGCGGTTGAGATCGGCAAAGAGCGCACCCGCAAGGCCGGTGATCACCCCCGAAAGGGTAAAGGCCACAAGCCGCAACCGATAAGGCGCGATGCCCACCGCCATCACCCGCTCAGCGTTCTGACGCGCCGCCCCGAGCGCAAGCCCGAAGGCCGAGCGCGCGAGCCGTGAAAACACCCAGAGCGCAAGCCCGAGGATCACGTAACAGATCGCAAAAAACTGGATCGGGTCGAGCGTGTTGAGCCCCGGAAAGCCGTTGCGCACATAAATCGACAGGCCATCCTCGCCGCCATAGGCGGGCCAGCTGATCGCGAAATAGTAAAACATCTGACCGAAGGCGAGCGTGATCATGATGAAATAAACACCCGAGGTGCGCAGGCTCAGCGCGCCAATCGCCAGCGCCGCCAGACCGCTGGCACCCATCGCAACAAGCCAGATCACCGGCATGGATTTGGTGCCCTCAATCAGAACCGGCCATTCGATCAGCGCGCTGTAACTCTGGGCGTGGCTGGCCAGAATGCCCATCGCATAGCCGCCGATGCCGAAAAACACCGCATGCCCAAGGCTGACCAGCCCGCCAAGCCCAAGCGCAAGGTTAAGCCCGACACCGGCCAGCGCCAGAATAGCCACCCGCGTCGCCAGCGTGATGGTAAACGGCTCGTCCACCGCCCAGGCCCAGAGCGGCACCGCCAGCAGGCCGAGAAAGACGGTCGCGTTCAGGAGGGGTTCGCGGCGCATCTCAGGCCTTTCCAAACAGGCCGCTGGGGCGCATCACAAGCACCCCGGCCATCAGGATGTAAATCGACATAGACGCAAGAGAGGCGCCCACCGAACTGGCCGCTTGCGGTGCCATGAACTGCGAAAACACCGCCGGAAGCAGGACCCGCCCCAGCGTATCGGTCAGCCCGACAAGAAGCGCGCCCACCAGGGCCCCCTTGATCGAGCCTATGCCGCCAATCACAATAACCACAAAGGCCAGGATCAGCACCGGCTCGCCCATGCCAACCTGGACCGATTGAATGGCGCCGATAAGCGCGCCAGCCAACCCGGCAAGCGCTGCACCAAGCGCGAAAACGGTGGTGTAAAGCGCCGAGATATTGACGCCAAGCGCCGCAATCATCTCGCGGTCGCTTTCCCCGGCACGGATCTGGATGCCGATGCGCGTGCGCGCAATGAGCGCGAACAACCCCGCAGCCACGAGCAAACCAACCCCGATGATCGCCAGACGGTAAAGCGGATACTCAATACCCCCCGGAAGGGTCACAGGGCCAGAGAGATAGGGCGGGATTTCAAGAAACAGCGGAAACGACCCGAACGCCCAGCGCGTGCCCTCGGAAAAGATCAGGATAAGCGCAAAGGTCGCCAGCACCTGATCGAGATGATCGCGGTCATAAAGCCGTCGGATCACCGTCAGTTCGATCAGCGCCCCGGCCGCCGCCGCCGCCGCAAGGCTGGCGATCAGCGCCAGACCAAACGAGCCGGTCAGCCCCGCAACCGAGGCGGCGGCAAAGGCCCCGATCATGTAAAGCGAGCCATGCGCCAGATTGATTAGCCCCATGACGCCAAAGATAAGCGTCAGCCCGGCCGCCATCAAAAACAGCATGACGCCGAACTGAAGCCCGTTGAGCATCTGTTCAATAAAAAGGATCAGGGACATACGCGCGCGCTCATCGGCCGGGCCCGGGAAAAGGCCCGGCCAAGGGTCTTACATCCTGCACTCTGGCGCATAGGCGTCAGCATGATTTTCAAGGGCTGTCCCGACAATCTTGTTGGTATAGACGTCACCTTCCTTGATCACTTCACGCACATAGATGTTCTGGATCGGATGGTGGTTGTTGCCAAAGGCAAAATCCCCGCGCGTGCTCTTGAAATCGGCGGCTTCAAGCGCGGCGCGGAACGCATCGGGGTCGTTGACATCGGCGCTTTCGACCGCGCTGATCAAGAGGTTGGCGGTGTCAAACCCTTGGCTTGCGTAAAGCGAGGGCAGACGGCCATATTTTTCCTGAAAGCTTGCAACAAAGGCGGCGTTGGTCGGATTGTCGATATCCTTGTTCCACTGGCTTGTGTTCTTGACCCCAAGAGCGGCATCGCCAACCGCCTGCAAAATCCCCTGATCAAAGCTGAAGGCGGGGCCGATAAGCGGCTTTTTCACACCGGAATCGGCGTATTGCTTGAGAAAGGAAATCCCCATGCCGCCGGGTAGAAAGAAAAACACGGTATCGGCAACACTGGAGCGGATTCGTGCGATTTCGGCGGCATAATCGGTCTGCCCGAGCTGGGTATAGACCTCACCGACCACATTGCCCCGGAAGGTGCGTTTGAACCCTGTTACCGCGTCCTGTCCTGCCGGATAATTGGGCGCAAGGACGAAGGTATTGGTAGAGTTGATATCGGTAGCATAAGCCCCTGCCGCCTCGTGCAGGTTATCGTTCTGCCAGGCGACGTTAAAGTAATTCGGATGACATCCCTTGCCCGCAAGGGCCGAAGGCCCGGCATTGGGCGAGAGGTAAAACTTGCCCTGCGCCACGGCACCGGGCACCACCGCCATCGCCAGATTGGACCAGATGATGCCGGTCATCACATCGACCTTGTCGGACTGGATCATCTTGTCGGCCAACTGCACCGCGATATCGGGCTTGCGCTGATCGTCCTCGATGATGACCTCGATATCGGTGCGCCCTGATTGCTCCAGCGCCAGCATGAAGCCGTCGCGCACGTCAATCCCAAGACCCGCACCGCCGCCCGAAAGCGTGGTGATCATGCCAACCTTGACCTCTGCCTGGGCGGCACAAGCCGCCATGCCAAGCGCGCCGGCCATGGCAAGTGTTTTCAAATTCATATCGTCGTCTCCCTAGATCATGGGCCGGTTTCCCCTGCCCTTGCTTTTATCCTGCCCCCCAAGGGCTCGGCTCTGCGCCAAACCGGACAGCTGTCATTGCATCCCACAGCTTTGCCCAAAGGTCCAGATGCCAGCAGCGATCTTACACAGTCCTCGTCAAAAGATCGCTGCGGATTTTGTTTTACTTTCGCGCGCTCTTCTTGTTGGCTTTGCAGGGCGCAGGGCGACCCGCCGCGCCCGGCACATGGCTTGGATCGTACCAAAGGAAAGGCCCCGCTCGATGTCAAAGGACCCGCTGCTCCAGCCTTATACGCTCAAGGATCTGACCTTGAAGAACCGGATCATGACCACAAGCCATGAACCCGCCTATCCCGAAGATGGCCTGCCGAAAGATCGCTATCGTGCCTATCACGTGGAACGCGCCCGCGGTGGTGTGGCGCTGAGCATGACCGCCGGGTCGGCGGTGGTCAGCCGCGACAGCCCGCCCGCCTTCAACAATATCCTGGCCTACCGCGACGAGGTCGTGCCCTGGATGAAAAAGCTGACCGATGAGTGCCACGATCATGGTTGTGCGGTGATGATCCAGCTCACCCATCTTGGCTGGCGTACCGGCTGGAACCGGGGCGACTGGTTGCCCTCACTGGCGCCCTCGGCCCTGCGCGAACCGGCGCATCGCGCCTTTCCCAAGGTGATGGAGGATTGGGACATCGCCCGCATCATCACCGATTACGCCGATGCCGCCGAACGGATGCAGGCCGCCGGTCTCGACGGGATCGAGCTTGAGGCCTACGGCCACCTGATGGATGCCTTCTGGTCACCGCGCCAGAACACGCTTGAGGGGGAATACAACGGTGATCTGGTCGCACGGATGAAATTCAGCCTTGATGTGCTGCGCGCGATCCGCGCGCGCACCGGCCCCGATTTCATCGTCGGGCTGCGCTATACCGCCGATGATCTGGCCACCAATGGCATCACAAGCAATGACGGCGTCGAGATCGGCAAGCGGTTGCGTGACAGCGGCATGGTCGACTTCCTCAACGTGATCCGGGGCCGGGTCGATACAGATGCCACCCTCACCGATGTAATCCCGATCCAGGGCATGCGATCGGCCCCGCATCTTGATTTCGCGGGCCGCATCCGTGCCGAGGTCGGCCTTCCGACATTCCACGCCGCGCGCATCCCCGATGTCGCCACCGCCCGCCATGCCGTGGCCAGCGGACAGCTTGATATGGTCGGCATGACCCGCGCCCATATGACCGATCCGCATATCGTGGCCAAGATCATGGCCGGGCGCGAAGACGACATCCGCCCCTGCGTCGGCGCCACCTATTGTCTTGACCGGATCTATCAGGGCGGCGAGGCGCTTTGCATTCACAACGCCGCCACCGGGCGCGAGCTAAGCATGCCGCATGTGATCGCCCCCGCCGCAACGCCGCGCCGCGTGGTTGTGGTTGGCGCCGGGCCCGGCGGGCTTGAGGCCGCGCGCGTCGCCGCAGAGCGGGGTCATCTGGTCACCGTGTTTGAGGCCGCCGATCAGCCGGGTGGGCAGATCCGCCTGACCGCACAGAGCAAGCGCCGCTCCGAGATGATCGGCATCATCGACTGGCGCATGGCGCAATGCGCCGCGCGTGACGTGATGTTTCACTTCAATATCCATGCTGAAGCCTCTGATATCACGTCGCTTTCACCTGACCTTGTGATTGTCGCGACCGGCGGGATGGCGCAACAGGATATCTTGCAGGGCGGCAATGATCTTACGGTCACCGCCTGGGATATCCTCTCGGGCGATGCCAAGCCAGGGCGCGAGGTGCTGCTGTTCGACGACGCTGGCGATCACGTCGCGATGCAGGCCGCCGAGGTGCTGGCCGATGCCGGTGCCCGCCTTGAAATCATGACCCCCGACCGAAGCTTTGCTCCCGAGGTGATGGGCATGAACCTTGTCCCCTATATGCGCAGCCTTCAGGATAAAGACGTGACCATGACCGTCGCGCGCCGCCTCTTGTCGGTCACGCGCGCGGGCAATCGCCTGCTGGCCACCATCGGCACCGATTACTCCGACCACAGCTATACCCGCGAGGCCGATCAGATCGTGGTCAACCATGGCACCCTGCCGCTGGACGCGCTTTACTTTGACCTCAAACCGCTGTCGCGCAACCTTGGCGAGGTTGACCAAAGCGCCCTGATCACGGGCACCCCGCAAGCGATCAGAACCAACCCCGATGGCGCGTTTCAACTGTTTCGCATCGGCGATGCGGTCAGCGCGCGCAACACCCATGCGGCAATCTATGACGCGCTGCGCCTGATGAAGGATCTCTAGAAATGCGGCTTGGATTTATCGGCACCGGCACAATTGCCTCGGCCACCGTGCGCGGCCTCATTGGGGCCGGGCATCAGATCACCGTATCGAAACGGGGCGAGGCGCAGGCCACCCGCCTTGCCGCCGAATTCGACACCGTCAGCATCGCCGACAATCAGGGCGTCATTGATCAGAGTGACACGCTTTTCATCGGCCTGATGGCCGAGGCGGCGCCCGATATCCTGTCGCGCCTGAGGTTTCGCGCCGATCAACAGGTCATTTCCTTCATGGCCGACATGCCCCTGGGCGCGCTTGCGCGATTGGTCGCCCCGGCCCACGCCGCGGCGATCATGCTACCGTTTCCGGGGATTGCACGCGGCGGCTCGCCGATCCTCGCGATGGGGGATACCGATCTTGTCACCACGCTGTTCGCGCCCGAAAACCAGGTTTTCGCCCTGCGCGACGCCGCCGAACTTGGCGCTTACCTGTGCGCACAGGCGGTTCTGTCGCCGCTCACAGACATGGTGGGGCAAAGTGCCGACTGGCTGGCCGCCCGTGTCTCTGACCCCGACCAGGGCGAGGCATTTTTGCGCATGCTCATCGGCACCAACCTTTTAAGCAGCCCCTGCGGCGACCTGCTTGAGGCGCTCAACACGCCCGGTGGCTATAACCAGCGCCTGCGCCAGCATATGAACGCGGCGGGCGTGGGCGACGATCTTGTCACCGGCCTGAACCGGCTTGAAAGCGGCGACTAGCGTCACGCCCAAGACCCTTGTCAGCTTTCTCTTTGCTCACTAGGCTTTGGGTTTGACGCCAACACCACGCTGGCCACCGCGCCAGCGTGATCCAACCAACCTATTGGCCCTGAATGGAATTTCTGGACTATACGCATAACCTCTGGCTGGTTGCGGCCTCGCTCAGCATCTCGATGGTGGCGGGGTTCACCGGGCTTTCGCTGACCAAGGGCATCGCCGGTCAGACCGTGGCCATGCGCAAACTCTCGGTTAGCCTGGCCGCCGTGGCGCTTGGCGGTGGCATCTGGTCGATGCATTTCGTGGCGATGCTCGGGCTGCAACTGCCGATCCCGATTTACTATGATGCAATGATCACGCTCGGCTCGGCTCTGGTGGCCATTCTGATGGTCGGGCTGGCGCTTTTGCTTTTGCATTTTTATCGTCGCACGCCGCTGATCCTGACACTGGCCGGGGGGATTGTCGGGCTTGGTGTGGTGGCGATGCATTATATCGGCATGTCCGGTCTCGAACTTTGCCGCGCGGTCTATACGCTGCCGGGGGTGGGGCTTGCGGTGCTGGCCTCTTGCGTCCTCAACATCGCGGCATTCTGGGTGGCCTATGGCCAGCGGCGCCATCGCAATATCCTGCTCGGGACGGTCTGTTTCGGGGTGTCGGTCTTTGCCGTGCACTTCGCCGCCATCGCCGGCACGCGATTTGTCGCGGTGGACAGCCTGCTTGAGATCGGGCCCCTTATTGGCAATGAAACCCTCGCCATTGGCGTCCTCCTGAGCAGCTTCATGCTCTGCGGTGCGTTTCTTTTGTCAGGTGTCACCTTTCTGACCCCGGCGGCGAAAACCGAGCCGGACCCGGAGCCCGGAACCGCACCCCAAGGGGATGCCCCAGGGCCAGTGCCCGTATTGCGCATTCCCTACGAGCAGAACGGCCAGACCCATTTCATTGATGCCCGCGATGTGGCGTTTATGCGCGCCGAGGGGCATTACACCCTGCTTTATGCCGGGGCGGAGCGGTATTTCTGTGTCTGGTCGATCACCGAGGCCGAACGACGCCTCGCCGCCGGGCCGTTCGTGAAATCGCATCGCAGCTATCTGATCAATCCGGCCCATATCGTCCATTTCGAGCGGCGAAAGGACAATGGATTTTGCCATTTCAGCCTTGGTGCGCAAACCATCACCACCCCGGTCAGCCGCTCTCGCCTGCCCGCCCTACGCGAGGCGCTAGGGCTTTAGTCCATATAGCGGTGCGGCATCTGTAGGGTGGGTGAAACCCACGCTGTTGCGGGATGCGGGGGCCGGGCGGGCGTGGGTTTCACCCACCCTACGCGTGCCGCAAGCGGACACTGAACCCTAGGCGTCCGTAAACGGATTTCGCAACTCGTGCATCCATATCGCATTTCGTGCAACGCATGGCGGCGCTGAGGACAGTTCAACAGACAATCGCGCACCGCTCCCTACTGTCGCACCAGGGTCCGCCATACCGGCCCCGTCTTTGGGAGGAGACGCCACATGATACCAGCAGCCTTCGAGTATCACCGCCCCGGTGATCTATCCTCTGCACTTGCGCTCTTGCAGGAACATGGCGATGACGCGCGCGTCATTGCAGGCGGGCACAGCCTTATTCCGATGATGAAGCTGCGCATGGCCGAGGTGCCGCATCTGATCGACCTTCAGGCGATCGACGCGCTGCGCGGCATCACCATCGAGGGCCCCCGCGTCACGCTTGGCGCAATGGTCACGCAACACGAGCTGATCGACAGTGACGCGCTGATGAGCATCGCGCCGATCCTCGGCGAGGCCGCACTTCAGATTGCCGATCCGCAGGTGCGCTATATGGGCACGATCGGCGGCAATCTGGCCAATGGGGATCCCGGCAATGACATGCCCGGCCTGATGCAATGTCTTGATGCGAGCTTTCACCTTGAGGGGCCAGAGGGTGCGCGCAGCGTTATGGCGCGTGAGTTCTACGAGTCGGCCTATATGACCGCCCGCGCCGATGACGAAATCCTGACCGCCATAAGCTTTACGGCCCCCAGGGGCGGCTATGCCTACGAGAAACAGAAACGCAAGATCGGCGATTACGCCACCGCCGCCGCCGCCGTGATGCTGACCCGCGAGGGCAGCACATGCGCCGCCGCCTCGATCGCCATGACCAACCTCAGCGATGTGCCGGTCTGGTCCGCCGCCGCAGGCGCGGCGCTTGTCGGCACGGACGTGGGCAAGGATGCCGTGAAAGCAGCCGTCGCCGCCGCCCTCGCCGATATTGACCCAACCGAGGACAATCGCGGCCCGGTCGCCTTCAAACGTCACGTCGCCGCCACCATCATCGCCCGCGCCATCACCCGCGCCTGGGGCCGAGCCTGAGAAGGACGCAGACCATGAGCAAGAAAATCCAGATCGCCCTGACCGTGAACGGCGAGGCCCACGATATTCTGGCCGAGCCGCGCGAATTGCTGATCTATGTGCTGCGCGAGCGGCTTAACATCACCGGGCCGCATGTCGGTTGCGAAACCTCGCATTGCGGCGCCTGCACCGTGACGCTGAACGGCAAATCGGTCAAATCCTGCACGATGTTCGCGGCCCAGGCCGATGGCGCCGAGATCACCACCATCGAGGGCCTTGGCAGCCCCGATAGCCTGCACGCGCTGCAAGAGGCCTTTCGCGAGCATCACGGCCTTCAATGCGGCTTTTGCACCCCCGGCATGATCACCCGCGCCGCCAGGCTGCTTGAGGAAAACCCGAACCCGACCGAAGAGGACGTGCGCTTTGGCATGGCCGGCAACCTGTGTCGTTGTACCGGCTATCAGAACATCGTCAAATCCGTGCTTGCCGCGGCAAGTGACATCAACACCGCCAAGGAGGCCGCGCAATGAACGACCTGACACCGGATCGCGACGACCGCGTTGCCAAACTCAAGGGCCTGGGCTGTTCACGCAAGCGGGTCGAGGACGCCCGCTTTACCCAAGGCAAGGGCAACTATGTCGATGACATCAAGATGCCCGGCATGCTGCATGGTGATTTCGTGCGCTCGCCCTACGCCCATGCGCGGGTGGTGTCGATTGATGCCAGTGCCGCGCTTGCGCTTGACGGGGTTGTCGCCGTGCTGACCGCCAAGGATCTGGAGCCGCTTGGCCTGCACTGGATGCCGACGCTGGCGGGCGACAAGCAGATGGTGCTGGCCGACGGCAAGGTGCTGTTTCAGGGCCAGGAAGTGGCCTATGTGGTCGCGCGCGACCGCTATGTCGCCGCCGATGCGGTCGAGTTGGTCGAGGTCGAATATGAAGAGCTTGAGGTGCTTGTCGACCCGTTCAAAGCCCTGCAAAGCGATGTGACCCTGCGTGAGGATATCGCAGGGCAAACCAGCGGCGCGCATGGCGAACGCCGCCACCCGAACCATATTTTCCTCTGGGAAGAGGGCGACAAGGCCGCCACCGAACAGGTGATCGACAGCGCCGATGTGGTGGCCGAGGAAATGATCTATTACCATCGCACCCATCCCTGCCCGCTGGAAACCTGCGGCTGTGTCGCCTCGATGGACAAGGTAAACGGCAAGCTGACGCTCTATGGCACATTTCAGGCGCCGCATGTGGTGCGCACCGTCGCCTCGCTTTTGTCGGGCATTGAAGAGCATAACATTCGCGTCGTCAGCCCCGATATCGGCGGCGGCTTTGGCAATAAGGTCGGGGTTTATCCGGGCTATGTCTGTTCGATCGTCGCCTCGATTGTCACCGGCAAGCCGGTGAAATGGGTCGAGGACCGGATGGACAACCTGATGGCCACCGCATTCGCGCGCGACTATTGGATGAAAGGGCGGATTTCGGCGACCAAGGACGGCAAGATCACCGCGCTTGAGGCCAAGGTCACCGCCGATCACGGTGCGTTTGACGCCTGTGCAGATCCGACCAAGTTTCCGGCCGGTTTCTTTCATATCTGCACCGGATCTTACGACATTCCGGTGGCCTATGTCGGGGTGGACGGGGTCTATACCAACAAGGCGCCCGGCGGGGTGGCCTATCGCTGTTCGTTCCGCGTGACCGAGGCCGCCTATTTCATCGAACGGATGATCGAGGTTCTGGCAATCGAGCTTGGCATGGATGCCGCAGAGCTGCGGCGCATCAACTTTATCCGCGAGGATCAGTTCCCCTATCAGTCGGCGCTTGGTTGGGAATATGACAGCGGCGATTACCACACCGCCTGGGACAAGGCGCTTGCGGCGGTGGGGTATGACGGGCTGCGCGCCGAACAGGCGGAACAGCTTGCGGCGTTCAAGCGCGGCGAGACCCGCAAACTGATGGGGATCGGCCTTAGCTTTTTCACCGAGATCGTCGGCGCGGGGCCGGTCAAGAACTGTGATATCCTCGGCATGGGGATGTTCGATAGCTGCGAAATCCGCATTCACCCCACCGGCAGCGCCATCGCGCGCCTTGGTACGATCAGCCAGGGCCAGGGCCATGCCACCACCTTTGCCCAGATTCTGGCCAGCGAGATCGGCATCCCCGCCGATAGCATCACCATCGAAGAAGGCGATACCGATACCGCGCCCTATGGGCTTGGCACCTATGGCAGCCGCTCGACCCCGGTGGCGGGGGCGGCCACCGCGCTTGCCGGGCGCAAGATCCGCGCCAAGGCGCAGATGATTGCCGCGTACCTTTTGGAAGTGCATGACAATGACGTCGAATTTGACGTCGACCGCTTTGTCGTCAAGGGCGCGCCCGAACGGTTCAAGACCATGACCGAGATCGCCTATGCCGCCTATCATCAGGCGATTCCGGGCGTCGAGCCGGGGCTTGAGGCGGTCAGCTATTACGATCCGCCCAATATGACCTATCCGTTCGGTGCCTATATCTGTGTGATGGATGTGGATGTGGATACCGGCGAGGCGCATATCCGTCAGGTCTATGCGCTTGACGATTGCGGCACCCGGATCAACCCGATGGTGATCGAAGGGCAGGTGCACGGCGGGCTGACCGAGGCCTATGCCATCGCGATGGCGCAGGAGATGGCCTATGACGACATGGGCAATTGCAAGACCGCCACGCTGATGGATTTCTTTTTGCCAACCACCTGGGAAACCCCGCATTACACCACCGATCACACCGAAACCCCGAGCCCGCATCACCCGATTGGCGCCAAGGGCGTGGGCGAAAGCCCCAATGTCGGCGGGGTTCCGGCCTTTTCAAATGCGGTGCATGACGCGCTGCGCCCGTTCGGATTGCGCCAATTGCACATGCCGCATGATCACTGGCGGATCTGGAAAGCGGCCAATGATCTTGGTCTGCACGACTAGCCTGGGCGGGGGCGCGGCCCCCATCCAGGAAAATTCGACGAATTTCCCTGGAGTCCCCCGGAGTATTTTGGGAACGGTGAAATAAACATGCAGGATTGGCGGGACTTGCAGAAGGGCATGGCGGATCACGGCTATATCGCTGCTGATGATCTGGCGATGGCGGTGCATATTGCCCTGTCGCTTGGTCGCCCACTTTTGCTTGAGGGGGCCGCCGGGGTTGGCAAGACCGAGGTGGCCCGCGTGCTGGCCGCGCTGCGTGATACGATGCTGATCCGGCTGCAATGCTATGAGGGGCTTGATGCGGCGCAGGCGATCTATGAATGGAACTATCCGCGCCAGCTTTTGGCCATTCGTGCCGCCTCTGAGGCGGGCGAGACCGGCAAGGCGGTCGAGGCGCGGATATTTTCCGATGACTACCTGTTGCAGCGCCCGCTTTTGCAGGCCATCCGGCAGCCGGTGGCGCCGGTGCTTCTCATTGATGAAATTGACCGCGCGGATGAGGAATTCGAGGCGTATCTTCTTGAAATCCTGTCAGAGTTTCAGATCACCATTCCCGAATTGGGCACCGTGAAGGCGATCACAAGGCCAATCGTGATCCTGACCGCCAATGGCACGCGCGATTTGTCGGATGCGCTGCGGCGGCGCTGCATTTATGCACATGTAGATTACCCGGACCCCGCAGCTGAACTTGCAATTCTGCAAATCCGCGCGCCCGAGATCGAGGCCCGGCTCGCCGCGCAGATCATCGGCTTTGTCCAGGCCCTGCGCCGCGAGGATCTTGAGAAAAACCCGGGCATTGCCGAGATGCTTGATTTTGCCGCCGCCCTGGCCGGGCTTGGCGTGAATGACCTAAGCCACGATCCGGTTCTGTTGCAGGCGGCGCTTGGCACGCTGCTTAAAACCCAAGGCGACCGCGAAGCGATCCCGCCCGAGGTAGCCGCGCGCCTTGCGGGGCAGGCCGCATGAGCCGGATCACCCGATTTGCCGCGCGCGACCCCGGCCCCGCCGCGCGCATGGCAGGGTTTATGGCGCATTTGCGTAACAACGGCTTGCGTCTTGGGGTCGGGGAAACCCAAACCGCGCTTGCCGCTCTGACCCATGTCACCGCCTGCGACCCCGATGAGGCACGCCTTGCGCTGAAAGCGGTTTGCGCCGCCACTGCCGAGGAGGCCGCGCGCTTTGATCTGTTGTTTGACAGCTATTGGCGCGCCGAGGGCCGGGTGCGCGAAAAATCCGTGCCAAGCGAGAGCAAGGCCGACGTGAATTCAACCAACACCCGCGACCCACAGGGCGAAACCGCAGGCGCGCGCGGCCGGATACATAGCCCCGACGATGGCCCCGATCACGCCAGTGCCGATGGGGATGGCACCGGCAAGCTTATCGCGAGCCGGTTTGAAAACCTGATGCGCAAGGACATGCGCCGATTGGTCGGCCCGCAGGATATCGCCGCCGCCGAGGCCACCGCGCGCCGCCTTGCGGCAGCCTTTCGCGACCGTCGTTCGCGTCGTCGGCGCGCCGCGCGCAAGGGCGATCAAATCCATTTTCGCCGCCTTCTTCGCCAGAGCCTGTCGACCGGGGGCGAGCCGCTTGCCCTGCCGCGTAAGGCCCGGCCTGACCGGCCCGTAAAGATCGTGGCGCTTTGCGATGTCTCGGGGTCGATGACGATCTATGCGCGGGTATTTCTGGCCTTTCTGTCCGGCCTGATACGCGCGGATGAAAGCACCGATGCCTATCTGTTTCACACCCGTCTTGTGCGCATCAGTGAAGCGTTGCGCGACACCGATCCGATGCGCGCGCTGAACCGGCTAAGCCTGTTGGCCGAGGGCTTTGGCGGCGGGTCAAAGATCGGCGCAGCACTTGATCAATTCGCCCGAGGCCCGGCGCGCCGCTTTGTGAACGGACGCAGCGTGGTGATCATCCTGTCGGATGGCTATGACACCGATCCGCCCGAGAAAATGGCATCGGCCCTGGCGCGGCTGCGCAAGCGGGGGTGTAAGATCATCTGGCTTAACCCGCTGAAAGGCTGGACGGATTATGCGCCTGTTGCCAGCGGGATGGCCGCCGCCCTGCCCTATCTTGATCTCTTTGCGCCCGCCAGCACGCTGGCCGATCTGGCCGCGCTCGAACCGGAACTGGAGCGTCTCTGATGGCCCCGGAATTGCTTGATACCGCCATTGCCATGACCGTTGCCCGCTTGCGCGAGGCGCGGCGTGCCTATGCGATTGCCACGGTGGTGCGCACTGTGGGCGCGACCTCGGCCAAACCCGGTGCGCGCGCCCTGATCCTGGCGGATGGCACGATTGCAGAGGGCTGGGTTGGCGGGGGCTGTGTGCGCGGGGCGATGACACGCGCCGCCCTGGCGGCGCTTGGCGATGGCACACCGCGTCTTATCTCTTTGCGCCCCGAGGAAGAGTTGGGCGGGATCGAGGCCGAAGAGGGCATAGAAATCGCGCGCAACGGATGCCCCAGCAAAGGCTCGATGGATCTCTTTATCGAGCCGATATTGCCACAGCCAGAGTTGGTGATAATCGGTGCCTCGCCGGTGGCGCGCTCGTTGGCGGCCTTGGCCGGATCGTTCAATTTTGACATCACGACCCATGACAGTGCCACAGCACTTGGGCCCCTGCCAGCGGGCGCGCGGCGCATGGTGGTGGTCGCGACACAAGGCAAGGGCGATCTTGACGGCTTGAACGCCGCCCTGACCTGCGGCGCGGATTACATCGGGTTTGTCGCCAGTCATCGCAAATTTGCCGCTCTGGCAAAGACCCTGCGCAAGGCGGGCGCGGACGCTGCCACGCTGGCTCAGATCAACGCGCCAGCGGGGCTTGCGATTGACGCGGTAACCCCGGATGAAATCGCGCTGTCGATCCTTGCGCAGGTGATCAAGACGCGGCGAAGCGGCCAGCGCCGGGCAGAGGCCGAATAGCGCTAGCTCTCGCCAGCCCCCGGCCCGGTTTGACGGAAGGTGACCGCGAAGCCACCCATTTCGTCGGATTCGACATGCACCACCTGTGCGGGAATATGAATTTGCGGGCGGCGGCTTTCGTCGCCAGCCTGCCAGGCGCGCTCGGTCACCAGGCATCGCGCCTCCCGGCCTGCGTAATCCGGGGCCGGATCGACCTCGGGCATGAACAAAAGTCCACGTGCCAGAACGCTGTCGCCAAAGGATACAGAGGCAGACCCAAGCAGCTTCGGCTCAACCCTCTTGGTCAGAACAGATTGCGCGCGGCTTTGCGCCCAGACGCCGCAAAGCATTGTTTTCCCGTCGTTTTCGCGCACATCAACCGCGATGCTCACGCCACCGCCGCTACTATAGGTGCCGCCCGACACAACCGGGTTTGCCCCCAATCGGGTGACCACAGTAGGGTCAGCAACCGTACAGGCGGCGAGCGCAATCGTTGCACCTAAAAGGGACAGTATCTGGCGCGTCATGGCGGGCCTCCGATGGTTGGTGTTTCTTGTCTTTTGCATAGTACATAATCATTCTACACGAGAAGACAAATCTTGGTGTCGCGCTCTGGCCTTAACCGGCCTTGGCGAATTCCGCGGTTTCCGCAAGCATCTCAGGATACCATTTTTCCAGCGTCGGCAGGAAAGCCTCGCGAATACGGCCCACCTGCTGCGGCGTCAGATCCTCGCGCCAGACCCCGGCTTGACCCTTGGCGAAAAACGCGGTCATGCCTTGTGGTTTCTCTGTAAAGCCAAGGGTCTCTTCCTGCTTTTTCATCGCCTCAAAGCTTGTCGCCTTGATTGCACGGGCCAGTTTCGGTCCCTCAACCTTGACGCTCAGGAACTTTTCCAGAAGCTTGCGCATGGTTTTTGCCGGGTGATGTAAGAGATCCTCATAGCGCACCACATAATGCGGCAGACCGGGGGCGTTGTTCCAGGCGTTGATGTGATCATCCCAGCGGCCCAACAGGTCGTAAATCCCGTTCGGCGTGCCCATAACCGTGTCGGAATAACACATCATCTTGATGGCGGTGTCGATATCCGCGCCCTGATGGCGGGCAAAGGACGGGGCAAGATCGAACGGGTTTCGCATGATATAGATCGCCGCCGCCGTTAGATCCGGGGGGATGATGTCATGATCAAACATTCGGATCGTCTGGCAATGGGTTTTGACAAAATGATAATCCGGCTTCGACCCCGCAATCAGACGCAGCGCCTTTGCCCGCATCTTGACCCAATCCTCAAGGTTTTTACCGCGAAACTGTCCGCCCGCCGCCGCATCAAAAAAGTCCTGACGCGTGTCGCCGGTGGTGAACTGTCGCAGATTGTTGATGTCGGGCGCCTGACCTGCGGGCATGAAGTAATGCGCAAGCAGGCTGCGCATCCATGTGTTGCCCGATTTGGGATAGCTTGCCAGCCAGATGATGCGGCGCAGATTGCTCATTCCAGATACCCATGTCGTTTCATCGTGTCGCCATGCAAATCGCGCACTTTCTTGACCAGTTCAGGCGACAGCTCGGTCTTCCACTGATCGCTTTTGCCCGATGCAAAGAAGCTTTCCGCATGCTCGGCCTTTTCCACAAAGCCGGTCTTTTCTTCCTGTTCTTTCAACTGATTGAAGCTGGAAAATTGAATGGCCCGGTCCAGCCTGTCCTTGTCGATCGGAATTCCCAGATGGGTGAGGATCTTGCCGAAATTCTCTTGCGGATTGCTGAGCATATCCTCGTAACGCAGGACAAGCACCGGATAGGGCGCAAACGAGGTCCAGCTTTTCACATGTTCCGACCAGGAGCCCTGAACAACCGGAACCGTTTTTTCACTGGGCGGAACGACCTTGCCCTTCTGCGAGATGCTTTCCACAGCCTTTTCAGCCGAGATCGCGTAGTGCCGCGCCGAAGACAATACCATATCAAGCGGATTGCGGATGATATAGATCGCCGAGCGGGTATATTGGGGGGGAATAAGTTCGACCCCCTGTACGGCTCTGCGGCTACTATGTGTCTTCACCAGATAGGCATCGGCCTTGTTGGAAATGATACCGCGCAGAACCTTGTCGCGCAGCGACAACGTCAGGGGGAAATTATGCGGATCGATCATCCGGCCAGCCATGGTGTGATAATGCCGAAGGATTGCATCACCGGTGCTGTATTTCGTCATTTCGCTCAAAGAGAGCGGCTCTGACGGATTTGCGATGTAATTGGCCAGGAAAATCCGCGTCCAGGTGTTGCCGGACTTGGGATAGGATGCCAGCCAGATAATGCGCCGCATATCTGTCATTCGAGATATCCAAATTGCGTCATGACCTTGCGATGCGCGCGTTTCATCTGTTTGACAAGACGCGGCGTCAGATCGGTTTTCCACTGATCGCTTGTACCCTTTGCAAAAAAGGCATCGCTTTCCTGGGACTTTTCGACAAAGCCTTGGGTTTTTTCCTGGGCCGATAGCTCTTTGAAACTGGCAAACCTGATGGCGCGGTCCAAACGCTCAGGCTCGACCGGCAGGCCGACATGCTCGACCACCTTGGCAAAATGCGTATGCGGGTCCGCAAGCAGGTCTTCATAACGCAGCACAAGCACCGGATAGGCCGATTTTCCGGTCCAGCTTCGGACGTGATCCGACCATGACCCGATGAATTGCACGACCATCGACTCGGTCGGCATGTTGACATTGTCGGGATGACTGACCGCATGACAGGCATCCGCCTGTGAAATCCCGTAATGTCGCGCGTAAGACAACACCATATCAAGCGGATTGCGCATGATGTACATTGCCGAGCGGGTCAATTCATCCGGGATAAGAGGAATGCCATGCGCCACGATCCGGGCGTTATGGGTTTTGACCAGGTTGATATCGGCATTGTTTGATACGATTCCGCGCAACACGCGCGGCCGCATTTGCAGGGTGAGGTCGATGTCCTGGGTATCAATTGGCCGTCCGGCCACCATGCTATAGGTCTTGGCAATCGCATCCCCGATCGCAATGCGATGAGCATTGTTGATCGGGATCGGCTTGGATGTATTTGCGATGTAGTTGGCAAGAAAAATACGTGTCCACGTGTTCCCCGATTTCGGGTAGGACGCCATCCAGACGATACTTTTCTTCATGGTCCACCCAGCCCGTTGTCAGTTTGGAATCACTACAGTCAGACAAATAAAAACGGCGGGGGGAAAAGTCACCCCCCGCCGTCTATTTTTAGATTAACCGGATTAGAAGCTCAGGTTAATTGCGGTACCAATGATGGTCGCTTTGCTTTTGGGCTCTGCAACACCGCCGAATGTGCCGTTGGTGGTTTCTGCACGGATGGCATAGACATCCCAGCTTACGCCAGCACCCAGGCTGCGCGATGCGCCGAGTTTGTAGGCTTCATATTCGTCCTTGGAAACACCGAAGCCATTTTTGAATTCGCCTTGGTAGGTGTCAATGCCAACTGTCCACGGACCTGCGATGTCATAGGTTGCGCCGAGGCTCCAACCTTCTTGATCGCCTGCTACGCCAACAGTGCCAGCATCGTTTTCAGCATAGGTTGCACCAACGGTGAAGCCTGCGAAGCCAACAGTACCGCCAACGGCCCAAGTTTCAGGATCGCCGCCAACTGCTGCATCGCCCGTGCCGTAACGACCGGCAAGACCAACGTCAACACCGTTGAACGACTGGCTGTAGCTTGCGCCGATGTCGAAGATGTCGGTCAGAGCAGTGACATTGCGGTCGAAGGCGCCGTTGTTAGCAGCGTTAACTGTACCGTTCGGGGCATACGAAACACCAACGGTCAGACCGTTGAACGACGGCGTGAAGTAGGTGATGCGTGCCACGTCGTTGTTGCTGCCAACTTCTGTCAGCGACGAAGCAGCGGCCGAACGGAAGGTGTAGGCCGAACCGGTCAGCGGCATGAAGCCCGAGATCGAACCCGAGTTGATGCCAAGCGAACCAACGCCAGGTGTGTAAACCGAACCCATCGCCAGGTAACCAGCCGAGTTCTCGTTGCCGAGAATGATGCGGCCCATGGTGTCGCTGCTGATGGTCATGTAGGTTTCATCGATGTCCGCGGACGGCGCGCTGCTGTTGTCAGCTTCCATCTGGACGTTCACACCAAAGGTCAGGCCGTTGTCGAGCGTGACCGAGGGAGTGAAGTGGATTTCGCGGTTCACGAAGATGTTGACGCCGTCGAAATCCTGGCCAACGTTGGCTGTGCCGGATACGTCAGCGTAACCAACGTGGGTGTTAACGAAACCGCCCCAGTCCATATCCCATTCCTGGGCGGACGCGGGTGCAGCAATGGCGCAGCCGAGTGCGATTGCGCTGGTGCAAAGAAGTTGCTTTTTCAAGGGTGACCCTCCTCAATAGCAGGTTTTTAAGATCCGCCGCACCAGTCATTGGTCGCGGCTTGGATCATGGAATGCGGCAAACACCCCCCAACTGTCAACGCAACCCCCCGCCCTGCTGCGCTTGTTACCCGTGCTGTGACGTTTAAATCACACACCCTTTGAACCACTCTGGGCGAAAGACAGACCCTGACGCCCCTCTATACCGGTCTTAGGCCTTTAAAACAAAGGCTTGGGGAATTTTTACCCCTTACTACTATCGGTTGCGGCGCATCCGCGCCCCTTGATGGCGATGGCCCGGTTCCCCCAATGTTGGGGTAGGGCCAACGCGCCGCGGCGGCGACTCACCCGGCCTGTTCTGCGAGAATCTTCTTGGCTGCGCGAAAGCATTCAAGTGCTTGCGGTACACCACAGTATATCCCGACCACATGGATGATCGCGCGAATTTCCTCGGGGGTGACCCCGTTGTTGATCGCGCCCCGGCAATGGATTTCCCATTCATGCATCTTGCCAAGCGCACCCAGCATCGCGAGGTTCATCATCGAGCGGGTCTTGGCGGGAATCACCTCATCGCCCCAGCCAAAGCCCCAGCACCAGGCCGTCATCGCCTCTTGAAAGGGGCGGGTAAACTCATCCGCCGCCGCCAGGTTGTTTTCCACATACTCGGCCCCCAGCGTCGCCTTGCGCTGTTCCAGCCCCTGTACAAACAGATCTTCGTCAAAAACGCTCATTTCAATTGTCCTTTCGCGCCTGCCAGTTTTCTTTTCGATCGACCACCTGGCGATACCACAGGTCCGCCGCCGCAAGGAAATGCGGCTTTTGCAGCGGATGGAGCCAGCTTGGCCGAAGCGGTGTCGCGCTATAGGCGGTCTGCCCGCGCGCATCAGTCACCGCCTGATAGGCGGCCTTGGCCCCAAGATACGGCGCCATCACCGTGCCCGAGCCGGAAAAGCCCATGGCATAATGCACGCCCCGGTCATGCCCCACGTAAGGCATGTGCGAAAACGAATAGCCCGTAAACCCAAGCCAGGCATGCGACAGGCGCGTGCCGCGCAACTCGGGCCAGACCCCGGTCATTGTCTCATGAAGCCGTTCGCCCGAGGCCTTGAGATCAAGCACCTTCATCGAGGCGCGCCCGCCAAACAGCACCCGCTTGCCATCGGGCGAAATCCGGAAATAGCTGTGGCGCGCGCGGGTCTCGACCATCATCCGGCGGCCCGGCGCGATATGGCCGATAAGGTTGGCGGGCAATTCCTCGGTCGCGATCAGGTAACTCGGCAGCGGAAATACCCGCGCCATATGCCAACGAAACGCGGGCGTCGTATAGCCATTGGTCGCCAGCACCACCTTGGCGGCGCGGATTTGGCCTTTGGGCGTATGCGCCAGATGCTCTGCGCCCACCGGCTCAAGCCGTGTCACCGGCGCATGGCTCACCACCGGAATGTCGCGGGCACGGACCGCGCGCAACAGCCCCTGATGAAACTTGGCCGGGTGAATGGCGCAATGCTCGGGAAACAGAAGCCCGCCGAAATACTGCCCGGTCGCGATCTCCTGCCCAAGATCGGCGCGCTCGACAATACGCGCCTGAACTTGCGATTTTTCGGTCACGGTTTGCGCCAGCCTGCGTTGATTGGCAAAATGCCCCGGCGTCCAGGCCAGTTGAAGCCGCCCGGTCTGTTGCAGGTCGCAGTCAATCCCGTTGTCCGCGACCAGCGCCTTGGCCCAGTCAAGCGCAGGCTTGGCCTCGGCGAATAGCGCGTCGGCCACTTCGGCGCCGAATTTGCGGGCCAACTCGGACCAGCCAAGCCGGGGATGCGCGCCAAACATGCCGCCATTGCGCGTCGAGGCGCCCTTGCCCGGCTCGCCCGCATCCACCACGACCACCCGCGCGCCGCACTCCTGCGCCGCAAGGGCCGCCGACAATCCGGCATAGCCCGCGCCAATCACCAGAAGATCGCAGCTATCGGGCAAATCCTGCCCCGGTTCCGGCGCATCCAGCGCCGCCCACCAATAGGGCGTGCCGCGCTCTGCCTCTGGTGCCCATTGCACGCTCATTTGCGGCACTCCTTATACATAGCCCTCTGTGGCCCCCCGTTACGATGGGGAAATCATTGGCGAAACCGGGCGGCGCTTACAATCGGATTTACGCCAGATTGCGGTTTAAAACCGCAACGACAGGCAGGACATGCCGCCATCAAGCTTGGCGCATTCCGAATTGTTGATCTGAACCACGTCAAATCCGGCCTGTGTCAGCAACTCAGCGGTGCGCTCAAAGCCCGCCGCCATGATCACCAGCCCGTTGAAACGGATGCAATTGGCCGCCGCCTCTTCACCCTCGGGCACAAGCAACACCTTATAGCCGTCAAAACAGCCAGAGGCGGCCAGACGCCCGGTGGCCAGGATGGTCTCGCCGTCAAGCAAGCCGCAATCGGTCTTGAAATGCAAAACCCCCTCGGGTGTGTCGACCACGCGCAGGGTGTGACCCCATTCGCCGACGATCTTGGCCAATTGCGCCACGCCCTCCGGGTTGGTGCGCGCCGACAGCCCGACCAGAACCTCGCGCCCGGTTACAAGGATATCACCGCCCTCGATGCATCCCGGCGCGTTAATCTCGCGCAGGGTGTCGCCGTAAAATGCCGCCAGTGCCGGGGCCATCTGCGCCACCTCGCCCTGACGGCTTGGCGCGCCGGGGCGCATCAACACCGCGCCTTGCGGAAGGCAAAGCGCCGTGTCCTCGACAAACACCGCATCGGGAAACGCCTCAAGCGCCGGAAGCTCGACCACCTCGGCGCCGGTGCCCTTGAGCGCGGCCACATAGGCCGCGTGATCGCGCAGCATCTGGTCAAGATCGGGCCTGCCTATGTCTTCGGCGCGCAGCCCGTCAACGATGCTTGGCGCAGGCTTGCGGGTGATCGCGCGGCGAAATTCAAAACTCGGGTTGGTCATGGTCATTCCTTTGTTCATCAGCGCCTCAGGCGCGCCGCGCTTGTTTTGCGTTTGCATGGGCGACAATCCGGTCAATCGCCTCGTTGAAAGGCGCATCCTTGACCGTCAGCGCAACGCGCACCCAATCGCTCAATGTCTCGCCAAAAGACGTGCCCGGCATCACCGCAACGCCGGTTTTCTCAAGCAGATCAAGCGCATAATCATGCCCGTTCATACCGGTGCTCTGGGTGCGGATCATTGCGAACATCCCCGCCTCGGGGCGGTGGACGTAAAGCGCGGTTTCGGCCTCAAGGCGGCGCGCCAGCAGATCGGCGCGCGCCGCAAAGCGCGCCCGCATCCCCGGCGCCACCTCAGAGCCCGCGCGCACCGCCGCCTCGGTCATATCGGCGATAAAGGGCTGATTGCCAAACAACATGGTTTCCGACAGCGACAGCAATGCCTCGGTGAACTCAAGCGGCCCCACACACCAGCCGCTTCTGAAGCCCGGCGCGGCGTGGGATTTTGAGATCGACGCGACCGCGACGACGCGCTCTGCCAGATCGGCCTGCGACAGAGGCGAGACAAAGCGCGCGCCATCAAACACCAGTTCTTCATAAACCTCGTCCGAGATGATCCAGAGGTCATGCTTGATCGCCAGCCGCCCGATCGCCGCGATATCCTCGGGGCGCAAAATGGCCCCGGTCGGATTATGCGGCGTCGTCAACAATATCGCGCGGGTTCTGGGGGTTATGCGGCTCTCTATATCCGCCGCCGCCATCCGAAAGCCGTTTTCAGGGCGCAGGGGCACAGGCACCATATCGGCCCCGCTGGCGCGAATGACGCCCTCATAGGTCGCATACATCGGGTCGCCGACAAGCACCTCTGTGCCCGCCTCGGCGACGATCCGCATCACCGCGTAAAGCGCGGTTTGCGTGCCGGGAAAGCACATCACCTGATCGGGGTGAAATTCCCGGCCGCGCGTCGCGCTATAGCGCGCGGCAAGGGCGCGGCGCAGGCCCGGCTCGCCGCGCCCGTCAGAATAGCCGGTGCGCCCGGCCCGCATGCCCGCATAGGCCGCCTCTTTCAGGGTCTCGGGCGTCGCCACATCCGGCTCGCCGATGGTCAGCTGAATGATATCGCGGCCCTCTGCCGCCAAGATCTTGGCGCGCGAATGCACCTCCCACTTGGCCCCGCCAAGCCCTGCAAGCCGCTTTTTTATTGAAGAAAATCTCATGTTTGCGCCTCTGCCTTTGCCTCTGCCTCTGTCAAATCCAACCCAAGGATCGCGCCCACCGATTGCACCGCAATCCCGGCAAGCTCGTCCGCTTCAAACGCTTGCGGCAATGCGCCGCCTTCAAGCCAGAGCCCGTCAATCACCGCATTGCAGGCAATCGCCAGACGCCGACAGGCGCGGCCATCCGCCCCCCGCCCGGCATCGCGCAGAACCTCGGCAATCAGCGCCTCAAGCCGGTCGCGAAAGTCGTGATAGGTGCGCGCGTGAACGTCTTGCATGCGCGCATCCTGACGCACATGATTGAGAAACCCCGCCCAAAGCCCGACCGAGGCCGCATCGACCACCGGCGGCGTCACCGAGGCCACGAGCAAGGCCGCAAGCCGCGCCTTGGCGGAGGTGCCGACGGCACTTGCAAAGGTCTGGTCGGTCATCGCGCCCATGTGCCGGGTATAGGCCGCCAGAACCAGATCTTCCTTGGTGGAAAAATAATGCCGGATCAGGCCCTGGGTGACCGCAGCGCGCTCGGCGATGGCGCGCACGGTGGCGCCGCGCACCCCCTCTTCGGCGATCAGTTCGAGCGTGGCGCGCACCAGCGCCTCTTTGCGTTGGTCGGCCCCCTCGCGCCTGAATTTGCGGCGGTCCCCTGACACGATCATCCCTATCCTGCGACGCGGTTAATTATACGCTTGCATAATTAACCTTCATCGGCCTTACTACAAGCGCAAAAAACGCGCCAATCGGAGAGTTGCCCCCGTGACAGCCCAAACCCGACAGACCGACGCCCCCGCCCCGGCGGAAACGGCAATTCTTGTCGAGGACCTGCATAAATCCTTTGGCACGCTTGAGGTGCTCAAGGGCGTCTCGCTCAGCGCGCGCAAGGGCGATGTGGTGGCGATCATCGGCGGCTCTGGCTCGGGCAAGTCAACCCTGCTGCGCTGTATCAACTTTCTGGAGACCCCGACATCGGGCCGCATTGTCGTGGCGGGTGAAGAGATCGCCATGCGCGCCGACGGAAGCCCCGCCAATCGCCGCCAGATTGAACGCATTCGCACCCGGCTTGGCATGGTGTTTCAGGCCTTCAATCTCTGGACCCATCGCACCCTTCTGGAAAACGTGATCGAGGTGCCGGTCTATGTCCTCAAGACCCCGCGCGGCGAGGCGATCGCGCGGGCCCGCGTGCTTTTGGATCGGGTCGGGCTGGCCGACAAGGCCGATACCTTTCCCGCCTTTCTATCGGGTGGCCAGCAACAGCGCGCAGCGATTGCGCGGGCTTTGGCGGTTGACCCAAGCGTGATGCTGTTTGACGAACCCACCAGCGCGCTTGACCCTGAACTGGTCGGCGAGGTTCTGACCGTGATCCGCGATCTGGCCGCCGAGGGGCGCACCATGCTGCTTGTCACCCACGAGATGAAATTCGCCCGCGAAGTGGCCAATCATGTGGTCTATCTTTTCGAGGGCCAGATCGAAGAACAAGGCCCCCCGGATCAGCTTTTTGGCGCGCCGAAATCGGCCCGCCTCAAACAATTCCTGCAAACCGTCGGCTAACGAAACGCGCGCAGGGCAAGACCAAAAAACCATAACCAACACGGGAGAACGACCATGAATTTGAAATCCATCCTCGCCGCCGCCACCCTTGGCGCGGTTGCCGCCACCGCCGCCTTTGCCCATGATCATGAGGTCAAGATCGGCATCGCGGCCGAGCCCTATCCGCCCTTTGCCTCGGTCGATGCGTCCGGCACATGGGTCGGCTGGGAAATCGAGGTGATCAGCGCCGTCTGCGAGGCGGCTGAGCTGCATTGTGTCCTCACGCCGGTGGCTTGGGATGGCATCATTCCGTCGCTGACCGGCCAACAGATCGACGCGATCATGGCGTCGATGTCGATCACCGAAGAACGCCTGAAAACTATCGACTTTTCAGACCCTTATTACAACACACCCGCCGTGATTGTCGGCGACAAGGCGCTTGATATGGCCGCCACGCCAGAGGGGCTTGCGGGCAAGATCCTTGGCGTTCAGGCCTCGACCATCCATCAGGCCTATGCCCAGGAGCATTTCGCCGATGCCGCCGAAATCCGCATCTATCAGACCCAGGACGAGGCCAATCAGGATCTGGTCGCAGGTCGGATCGACGCGACTCAGGCCGACAGCATCGCCATGGCCGATTTTGTCTCGACCGATGCGGGCGGTTGCTGTGAGATCAAGGGCAGCGTTGCCGATGATCCCGCAATCCTTGGCCTTGGCGTTGGGGCCGGTGTGCGCAAGGGCGACGACGAGTTGCGCGCGGCGCTGAACAAAGGCATCGCCGCCATTCTGGCCGACGGCACCCATGATGCGATCACCGCGCGTTATTTCAAAGCCAGCATCTACTAAGCCGGTTTGGAAAGCCTGCTCGACACCCTCGGGCTAAGCCAGTCCGTCCAGCTTTTGTCGCTCTCGCCTCCGGGCTGGGGCGGCAATCTGTTGCGCGGGCTGGCCAATTCCTTGCAGATCGCCCTCGGGGCCTTTGGCTTTGGTCTTTTGATCGGGCTGTTCGGGGCTTATGGCAAGCTTTACGGCGGCCCGATCCTGCGTGATCTGCTGGCGATTTACACCACCGTGATCCGCGCCGTGCCCGAACTCGTGCTGATCCTGATCCTCTATTACGTGGGCAGCGACCTGATCAATCAGGCCTCGGTCGCCATGGGCTATGGCCGGGTTGAAATCAGCGGTGTCGTCGCCGGTATCTGGGTGCTTGGCATCGTGCAGGGCGCCTATTCGACCGAGGTTTTGCGCGGTGCCATTCAGGCAATCCCGCCGGGGCAACTTGAGGCCGCGCGCGCCTTTGGCATGCCGCCGTTGATGACGCTGCGGCGGGTGACGATCCCGGCGATGATGAGTTTTGCCACGCCGGGGCTGGCCAATCTGTGGCTGATCGCCACCAAGGATACCGCCCTCTTGGCGATTGTCGGCTTTAGCGAGCTGACCCTTGAAACCCGACAGGCGGCCGGCAGCACGCGTGCCTATTTCACCTTCTTTTTGGCCGCCGGCGCGCTTTACCTGATCGTGACCCTGTTTTCCGGCGCGCTTTTCGCGCGGATCGAGAAATGGGCGCGGCGCGGCCAGCCCTCGCTCAAGGGGGGCACGAAATGACCGGCTGGCGCGCCTTCCTGCAACCGCATCGCATCTTTCTGATGGCGCTCTTTGCCGGGCTGATCCTCTGGTGCGCCTTGTCCCTTCGCTGGGACTGGCTACCGGAATACGCGCCGCTTGCGCTTGAGGGGTTGTGGCGCACGATCTGGATATTGGTGGTGACGGTCGTGCTTGGCTTTGCCCTCGCCGTGCCGCTTGGATTGGCACAGGCGATTGGCCCCTGGTATCTGTCGGCCCCGGCAAAGGCATTCTGCACGGTGATCCGGGGCACGCCGCTTTTGCTGCAAATCTGGCTTTTATATTACGGGCTCGGCTCGCTTTTTCCGCAATTCCCGTGGATTCGCGGCTCTGAGCTTTGGCCCTATCTGCGTCAGGCCTGGCCCTATGCGGTGCTGGCGCTTACCCTGTCCTATGCGGGCTATGAAGGCGAGGTGATGCGCGGCGCCTTTGCCTCGGTCAACAAGGGCCAGCTTGAGGCCGCGCGCGCCTTTGGCATGCCGCGCCGGACCATATTCCGCCGAATCTGGCTGCCGCAGGCCATTCGCAACGTTCTGCCGACGCTTGGCGGGGAAACCATCCTGCAACTCAAGGCGACACCGCTTGTGGCGACGATCACGGTGATCGAGATTTATTCGGTCTCAAGCCGGGTGCGCTCTGACACCTTCATTGTCTATGAGCCGCTGCTTTTGCTGGCGCTGGTCTATATGATCATCGCCGGGATCATCGCGCTCGCGTTCAAAAAGATCGAAGACCGCGTGCCCGACCGCCCGCGCCGGGGCTAGCGTCGCGCGCCCCTAGACAGCAGGGCACCGCTCCTCTTATTCAAGATCACGCAAACTATGCGGGCAAAACTTCAGAGGGCCTGAATTTGTCGATCAAGATCGAAATGTTGCGCTGTTTTCGCACCATCGCCGATCACGGAAGCCTGGCCGAGGCCGCCACCGCCCTTGGGCGCACGCCTTCGGCCGTTTCCATGATGCTCAAACAATTCGAGGATCACATCGGCGCACCGCTGTTCGAGACCGCGCGCAAATCGCGCCTGACGCCCCTGGGCGAGCTGGTTCAGATCGAGGCCAGCCGCGAATTGGCGCATTTTGACCGCACCATTGCCGCCATCGAAGGGCTGTCACGCGCCGAGCTTGGCCATGTGCGCCTTGCGGTCACCCCCTCGGTCGCGCAGGCGGTGATGCCGCCGATCCTGCACCGCTACATGACGGCTCACCCCGGTGTGCGCATCGACATGAGCGATAGCGATTCCGCCAGCGTTCAGCGCGAGTTGGCCGCAGAGCGCGCCGATATCGGTCTGGCAAGCTTGCCGCCGATGCCGGGGTTAGAGCGCCACCTTGTCTTTACCGATGCCTTTGGCCTTGTCTGTCGCGCCGATGCCCCGCTGGCGCGCGATTGGAAAACCCTTGGCTGGGCCAATCTTGCGGGTTCGAATTTCATCGCCAATGGCCTCTGCCAGCATATCACCGATGCCGATTTCGCGCCCATTCTGGCCAACTCAAACCTGATGGTGCGCAACACCACCTCGATCCTGAGCATGGTGCGCGCAGGGGTCGGCGTGACCGTCCTGCCGGAACTGACCGTGCTGCCGGAGTTTTCCGATCTGGCGTTTTTGCCGCTGATCGACAGCACCGCTCGGCGCGAGGTCTGGATGGTGACCCAACCCGAAAAAATGCTCACCCCCGCCGCCCGCGTGCTGGCCCGCACCATCCGGCAGGCCGAAATTCTGGTCAATCGCGCCTGAAATTCAGTTTTACTGTATTAAATTCAAGTATTTCTCGTTTGTTCTGAAGTTTGATCTGTGTCCCTTGATGCGGGACGCAAGCAAAGGGATCAAACCATGGCCAAGACATATCTCAATTACATCGCAGGGGACTGGGTTGCCGGTGACGCAGAGATCGAAAACCGCAACCCGTCGGACATCAGCGATCTGATCGGGCTTTATGCGCAGGCCACTCCCGATCAGCTTGAGCGCGCGCTTGACGCCGCCCGCGCCGCCCAGACCGAATGGGCCACCTACGGGATGGAGCGCAAGCAGGCGGTGTTGATGTCGATCGGCACCGAGATGATGGCCCGCGCCGAAGAGCTTGGCCGCCTGCTCAGCCGCGAAGAGGGCAAGCCGCTGGCAGAGGGCAAGGGCGAGGTGTTTCGCGCCGGTCAGTTCTTTACCTATTACGCCGCCGAATGCCTGCGCCAGCTTGGCGAGAACGCCGATTCCGTACGCCCCGGCGTCGAGGTCGATGTGCGCCGCGAGCCGATCGGCACCGTCGCCGTGATCAGCCCGTGGAACTTTCCCACCGCCACCGCCAGCTGGAAGATCGCACCGGCGCTTTGCTATGGCAATGCGGCAATCTGGAAGCCCGCCAACATGACCCCCGCCTCGGCCTATGCGCTGACCGAAATCATCTCGCGTCAAGATATCCCGAAGGGGCTCTTTAACCTTGTCATGGGAGCGGGCGGAAGCATCGGCCAGCGTCTGGTCGAAAGCCCGAAAGTGAACGCGATTTCCTTTACCGGATCTGTGCCGGTGGGCAAGGGCATCGCCAGTGCCGCGATCCAGAACCTCACCAAGGTGCAAATGGAAATGGGCAGCAAGAACGCTTTGGCGGTGATGGACGACGCCGATCTTGATCTCGCCGTCACCCTTGCGCTTGGCGGCGCCTTTGGCGGCACGGGGCAGAAATGCACCGCCTCCTCGCGCCTTGTGGTGCATGCGGGCATTCACGACGCCTTTGTCGAAAAGCTTGTCGCGGGGGCCGAGGCGATGAAGGTTGGCCACGCGTTCGAGGCCGATACACAGCTTGGCCCGGTGGTCAGTGAAACCCAGCTCAATGAAAACCTCGCCTATGTCGATCTTGGCAAATCCGAGGGCGCCGAGCTTGCCTGTGGCGGTGCGCGCGTTACCCGCGAAACCGAGGGCTATTACATGACCCCCGGCGTATTTCTCAACACCACCAACGCCATGCGCATCAACCGCGAGGAAATGTTTGCGCCGCTCACCTCGGTGATCAAGGTCGATGGCTATGACGAGGCGCTCGCCGTCGTCAACGACACCAAACTCGGCCTGACCTCGGGCATCGTCACGCAAAGCCTTGCGCGCGCCACGCATTTCCGGCGCAACGCGCGCACCGGGGTTGTCACCGTCAACCTGCCGACGGCGGGCACCGATTATCACGTGCCCTTTGGCGGGCGCGGCGACAGCTCTTATGGGCCGCGCGAACAGGGCCGCGCGGCGGCGGAATTCTATACCACCGTCAAGACCGCCTATATCGCTGCAGGGGTGCCGGAATGAGCGTGCTGATCGACGGGCTGCAATATGCCAACTGGTCGGAAAAGGTGTTCCGCGAGATGCGCGCGGGTGGTGTGGATGCGGTGCATGTCACCATCGCCTATCACGAGAACTTTCGCGAAACCGTGCTTAACGTCGAGGCCTGGAACCGCTGGTTCGAGCGCTTTCCAGAGCTGATCTTTCACGGCTTTACCGGCGCGGATGTGCGCCGCGCCAAGGACACCGGGCGTACCGCGATTTTCTTTGGCTTTCAGAACCCAAGCCCGATCGAGGATGATATCGGTCTGGTCGAGACCCTGCACCGGCTTGGCGCGCGCTTCATGCAGCTGAGCTATAACAACCAGTCGCTTCTGGCGACCGGGTGTCACGAGGCCGAGGATCCCGGCATCACCCGCATGGGCCGTCAGGTGATTGCCGAGATGAACCGCGTCGGCCTTGTGGTGGACATGAGCCATTCCGCCGACCGCTCGACCATTGAGGCGGCCGATATCTCGACCCGGCCGATCACCATCACCCATGCCAATCTGCATAGCTGGCAGCCCGCCCTGCGCAACAAGCGCGACGATGTGATCCGCGCGGTCACGCAGAATGGCGGCATGATGGGGTTTTCGATGTATCCGCATCACCTCAAGGACAAGAGCGACTGCACGCTCGACAGCTTTTGCGGGATGATTGCCCGCGCCGCAGAGCGGTTTGGCGTCGATCATTTCGGCATCGGCAGCGACCTTTGCCAGGATCAACCCGACAGCATTGTCGAGTGGATGCGCAGCGGGCGCTGGACCAAAGAGGTCGACTATGGCGAAGGCTCTGCCTCTGCCCCCGGTTTTCCGCCCCAGCCCGCGTGGTTCCGCGACAACCGCGACTTCGGCAATATCGCGACCGGCCTGCGCAAAATCGGCTTTTCCGAAACCGAAGTCGCAGGCATCATGGGCGACAACTGGCTGCGGTTTTATGATGAAAACTTCGGGCCAGAAACCGCCTGAACAAACCCCAATCCCGCGCTATATCAAAGGCGTTACCCGGAGGATGACAATGCAGGCGACGCCCCCGACCACCGTTCCCCCGCGTGACCCAAATCTGGTCATGCGCCTTTCCCGCCTCGGCTCGTTCCATCAATCGCGCCTGTCGTTCATGCGCATCCTGCTGCGCCGTCTCAAGGCTGAGAGCTGGACCTTCTCGCGCCCGCATTTTCAGATCGACGCGCGCGGTGTTGGCCATGCCGTCTATACCGCGCAAGGGCCCGAACGCGCCTATTCGCTGATCGCCTTTGCCAATGACCTGCCGCCCGAGAAACGCTCGGATCGGGTGATTGCCACCGAATGAGACGCAACCTTTACCCTGTTTGACGGCATCCCCACCCCCGCCGATCTTGACCGTCTGTCGCAAAACGTGCCCCGCCAGGAGGCCGGGCGCGTCAGCGAGCAGGAACTGTCGCTGAGCCGCGCCAACCGCTCGGTCCGGCTCTGGGATTATGTGGTCGATTGCCTTGCGCGCGGGCAACAGCCCGATCAGGCCCGCATTGACGATGTCGGCTATCTCATGCGCACGACGGCGGTTTATGGCTCTGGCAAATTCGGTGCGGCGGATCGCGAAAAGACCGCCCAAAGGGATGAATTTCAGGCCCCCTTTCAGATCGAGATGCTGTCGGCCTTTCTGACCCGCGCCTTTGTGATGGATCTGGTCGAGCATTTGGCCGCCCTGCGCGCGCCCGAAACCGCCGTGCCGCTGGCGCCGAACCTGCTTCGGCGCTTTGGTATCGGCAATTCAACCGGGCTTGGCATGGCGCCCTTCCTTTTGAACCATCCGGCCTTGCTCAACAACTGGATCGCGGCGCGCGAAGAGGCCCTGGCGCGCATTCGCGCCCTGCCCGGTGCGCGCCCCGAGGCCGCGCAGAGCTTTCGCGATTTCGCCGCCCGCGCGCGCCTGCACGCCACCGGCTGGCAGTCCGAACACCCGATACAGATTGCAAAACTGCAAGACCTCTGCGCCGATATGGATCGGCTTGCCGAATGTCTGCAAAGCGCCGACCTGACCGGCAACCTGCCCTGGAACCGCCTCTGGCTCTGGGGGGGAAACCGCGTTAACCGTCGAGGGGCAGGAGCTTTTGGCCTCGCTGTTGATGGAACCCTACGGCGATCTGGTGGATCGGCTGAGCGGTTGCATGGCCGCCGACGAGGAGGCCACCTGGCGAATAGACGGGGCGATGCAGGTCAGGGATCTGCGCGCGCTGACGCAGGATATCTATGGCTGGGCGCTTGAGATCGACTGGGCCGAGCGGGACGCCACCGCGCGGGTCTGGTACACCTCCGAGGAAAAGCTTGAGCCGCGCCTGGGCGAGCGCTACGCAGAGCCGATTGAACCTTACGAGCAGCCGCTTTGTCCGGGCCGCGACGCCGCGCGGATGTACGCAGATCTGACCGGCTTTCCCGATGGACCGGTGGCCGGTTTCCTGCTCCGGCATCCCGAGCATCGCCACGTGGTGCGCCGCGCCCAGATCGCCGCGCACCTGCCCTACGCCGAAATCCGCGACAACACGATTGCCGCCAGCGTTCTGCCAATCGACATGCTGCGCGCCAAGCTGTCGTTCTTCGGGGCCTGTCATTTCGATCCGCGCTCGGATCGGTGGTTGCGCATCAACATGTTTCAGCACGCCCCTTTCCCCGATGAGCTGGCGACGGGCAATGCCGATGACTGGGCCTATCCCTATCTTGAGGGCCGCGCATGACCTGGTCGCTGAACGAAATCGAGGGGCTGTCGCGCAAGGCCGCGCGCGGTGCGGGGCTAAGCTGGGGTCTGGCGGAAGAGGCCGGCAAGGCCACACGCTGGCTCTGTGCGGCGGGCTTGCCGGGGGCCGAAGCCCTGGCGGGATTGCTGCGCCAGAATGACGGCGCGGATTATGCAACGCTCTGCCCGCTGGAAGAGACCGGCTCATGGGCGGCCAGAGGCGGCGCGCTTTGCCCGCTGATCAGCGGCGCGGCGATTTGCGATCAGGCCAAAGACATCTCGGAAGGCAAGGCGCTTGAGCTTGGCGAGACATCCTTTCCGGTTTTGTTACTGCCCTATGTGGCGGCGGCGGCGGCGCAAAACAGCGACACCGCGTTCTGCATCGACTGGCCGGGCGTCTCGGTGACCTTTGGCACAGAAACGCGGGTCACCCTGGGCAAGCCCGATGCGCTTGAGCGCGACCGCACCACAGCAGTGCGCATCACCGCAGCCCGCAACACCGGCGGCGCGCCCCTTGATCATCAGACCCGCGGCGATATCGCGCCCGAGATCGCGCAAGTCCTGACAGAGTTCGCCCATCGCACCTATGCGCCCGACACGGCCCAAAGCCGCCTGTCCGGCGCCGGTGCGAGCCTGAGCGATAACGACTAACCCGCCTCAGCCAGCCGCGCCACATAGCGTGCCAGCGTGTCGATTTCGAGGTTGACCATATCCCCAAGCGCCACATCGCCCCATGTGGTCACCTCTTTGGTGTGGGGGATGAAGTTGATGCCGAACTCACAGCCCGAAACCTCGTTCACCGTCAGCGATGTCCCGTTGAGCGCGACCGATCCCTTGGAGGCGATGAACCGCGCCAGGTCTTTGGGCGCGCGCAGGATCACGCGGGTGCTGTCGCCTTCGTCGCGCAGGCCCTCCACCTCGGCCAGGCCATCGACATGGCCCGACACGATATGACCGCCAAGTTCGTCCCCGACCTTAAGCGCGCGTTCAAGGTTGACACGCCGCCCCTCGGCCCATGCCGAAAGGTTGGTCTTTGAGACCGTCTCGGCCGAGATATCCACGTCAAACCAATCGGGGCCAAGCGCCACCACCGTCAGGCACACCCCGTCACAGGCAATCGAGGCCCCGATATCGACATGGGCCGTGTCATAGCCGGTGGCGATGCGCGCGCGCAGATCGCCGCGTTGTTCAACCTGCCGGATGCGGCCCACATCCGTAACGATGCCAGTAAACATTTAACCTGTCTCCCCTAGTCTCATGCCTTCGACCTAGCGGTGGCGCACGGCCATGGCAAGCAAGCGGCGCATCCGGGGGCTTATTTTTGCCAGATTGCTGCGCTATGAGGGGCATGGTGAGTTGGAAAGGACAGCAAGGGCCATGACAGGTCTGACCGGTCAGAACCGCGCGTTCCTGTTTCTTCAGGGGCCGCACGGGCCATTTTTTCGACGACTCGGGCAGATGCTGCACCGGGCCAATGCGCAGGTCTGGCGCGTGGGCTTCAACGCCGGCGATCAGGCCTTCTGGCGCGACCGCAATACCTATATCCCCTATACCGGCAGCGCCGACGACTGGCCCGACACCTTTCGCCGGGTCCTGAGCGACAAGAAGATCACCGATATCGTGCTTTACGGCGACACCCGCCCCATTCACGCACAGGCCGTCGAGATCGCGCGCGCTGCGGGTCTGACGGTGCATGTCTTTGAAGAGGGCTATATGCGGCCCTATTGGGTGACTTATGAGCGCGATGGCACCAATGGCAACTCAAAGCTGATGGAAATGAGCGTGCAACAGATGCGCGCGGCGCTGGAAAACTCGGATATGGACACCGCCCTGCCGCCGGCAAGCTGGGGCGACATGCGCCAGCATATCTTTTACGGCGCGCTTTATCACGGGTTTGTCTTGCTCAAGAACCGCCGCTATCGCAATTTCCGCCCGCATCGCGCGCTCAGCGTGCGGGAGGAATTTCACCTCTATATCAAGCGCCTGTTGCTGATGCCGGTACTGGCGGTCGAACGCCGCCTTGCCACCTGGCGCATTCGCCATGGCGGCTTTCCCTATCATCTTGCGCTGTTGCAGCTTGAACATGACGCGTCGTTTCAGGCGCATTCGCCGTTCTCAAGCATGACCGACTTTCTGGAAACCGTGATCGAGGGCTTTGCCCTTGGCGCGCCGCCGCATCATCATCTGGTGATCAAGGCGCATCCGCTTGAGGATGGCCGCGCGCCGATCCGCAGCGAATTGCGCCGCCTTGTGCGCGTCCATGGCGTGCAGGGCCGGGTACATTATGTGCGTGGCGGCAAGCTTGCACAACTTCTGGATGAAGCCCGCAGCGCCGTCACAGTCAATTCCACGGCCGCACAACAGGTGCTGTGGCGCGGCATCCCGCTGCGCACCTTCGGTCAGGCGGTTTATGCCAAACCCGAGTTCGTGAGCACCAAACCGCTGCGTGATTTCTTTGCCGGTGCCGAACGCCCGGACCGGCGCGCCTATACCGATTACCGCCGCTATCTTCTTGAAACCAGCCAGATCGCAGGCGGGTTTTATTCGGCGCGGGGCAGGCGTCAATTGCTGCGTCAGGCGGTCGATATGATGCTCGCGCCCGAAGATCCCTACGACGCGCTCAAATCCGGCACCGCGGCCCCACGGCAACAGTTGCGGATTGTCCCCTGACCTCTGGTCTCAGTAATACTGGATTTCAACATACGATTCCTGTAGGTTGATAAAAAAAGACTGAGGCAGAACAAAAACAGGTCGAGGAGACCGAGCAGTGAAATCCCAACATTCCCGATGGGCGAAGCCCGTCGCCGCTTTGGCCATTGCGTCAATCGTGGCCTCTTGTGGCGTCCTGCCCCGCGTCGGACCGAACAAACGTGAAATTTACGCGGGCTCTGTTCAACGACAGGGCGACGCCTTTGTCGTTACGGTGAACGACCGCGTGACCCGTGCCACCGCCGTGCAGCCAGCCCTTGGATTTACCGATGATTTCAAGAATGCAGGCCTGCTTGGTTCAGACACCATCAGCCCCGGTGACACGCTTGGCCTGACCATCTGGGAAAACGTCGATGACGGGCTTCTGGCCAGCGAGACCAGCAGCCAGACCATTCTGGAAGAGGTACAGGTCGACGGTTCGGGCTTTGTCTTTGTGCCCTATGCCGGACGCATCCGCGCCGCCGGCAACTCGCCCGAGGGCATCCGCCGTATCATCACCGCCAAGCTTGACGAACAAACCCCCGACCCGCAGGTCGAGGTGCGCCGTCTTGCCGGCAACGGCTCAACCGTGGCGCTGAGCGGGGCGGTCGGCGCGCAGGGCGTCTATCCGATCGAGCGGCCCACGCGCACGCTCTCTAACATGATTGCCTCGGCCGGGGGGATCGCCATCGAACCCGAGGTTGCCCAGATCACCGTGATCCGGGGCGACAAGCGCAGCAAGGTCTGGTTTCAGGACCTGTTCAAATATCCGCAATTCGACATCGCGCTTCGCGGGGGCGACCGGGTTCTGGTCGAGGCCGACACCCGCGCCTATACCGCCCTTGGCGCAACCGGCGCACAGGCCCGCGTGACCTTTGAAACCCAGACCCTGAGCGCCATCGAGGCGATCGCACAGGTTGGTGGCCTGACCACCACCGCCGCCGATCCGACAGGTGTTTTCGTGCTGCGCAACGAGCCTGCGGAAATCGCCAATCAGGTGCTTGCCCGCGATGATCTCGTCGGCGCGCAGCGGATGATTTATGTGCTCGACCTGACCAAGCCCAACGGCATGTTTGTCGCGCGTGATTTTGCGGTCCGCGACGATGACACGCTTTATGTGACGGAAGCGCCCTTCGCCCAATGGGCCAAGGTCATCGCAGCCCTCACCGGCACACTTGGTGCGGTTGGTTCGTTCTCGACCGCAGGCGACACGCTTAGCGGCAGTGGGCTCTGACACCGCGCACATATCTGAGCCCGCCGGGACCACCACATCCCGGCGGGTTTTCTATTACAACGCCGGATTTCTGCGCCAGCGCCGCATTCGCCGCATCCTGTCGCTTGCGGGCTATGACCTGACGCTTGGCAAACCCGGCGCCGATGACCTGATCGCGGTCTGGGGCCACAGCCCCTATGCGCATCGCGGCGAGGCCATGGCCGCACGCAGCGGCGCGGGGCTGATCCGGGTCGAGGATGCCTTTTTGCGCTCGCTGCATCCCGGACGCGACGGCGAGCCGCCGCTTGGCCTTGTGATCGACCATCGCGGCGCGGCGTTTGACAGCGCGCAGCCCTCTGATCTTGAACATATTCTAAAGACGCACCCGCTGGATGACACCGCGCTTCTGGACCGCGCGCGCGCAGGCATCGCACGTCTGGCCGAGGCGCATCTGTCGAAATACAACGCCTTTGACCCAAGCCACCCCTGCCCCGATCCGGGCTATGTTCTGGTGATCGACCAGACCCGTGGCGATGCCAGCGTCACATTTGGCGGCGCCGACGCCAATACGTTTCGCGAGATGCTCTATTACGCGCAAGAGGACAATCCCGGCGCGCGTATCCTGATCAAGACCCATCCCGAAACCGATGCCGGGCATCGCCAGGGCTATTTCAGCGCCAGCGACGAAACCGACCGCATCACCCTGTTCAGCGATCCGGTCAGCCCCTGGGCCCTGCTTGAGGGCGCAATCGCGGTCTATACCGTCACCTCGCAACTCGGCTTCGAGGCGATTTTCGCAGGTCATCGCCCGAGGGTCTTTGGCCAGCCCTTCTATGCCGGCTGGGATCTGAGCGATGATCGCCATCCGCTCCGCCTTGAGCGGCGCGCGCGCAACCTGACGCGGGTGCAGCTTTTTGCCGGGGCGATGCTGCTCTATCCCAAATGGTACGACCCCTATCGCGACTGCCTGTGCGATCTTGACACCGCAATCAGCACGCTTGAGGCCGAAACCCGCGCCTGGCGCGAGGATCACAAGGGCTGGGCCGCCTATGGCATGCGCCTGTGGAAACGCGCGCCGCTTCAGCGGTTTTTTGGGCGGTATCGCCGGTTGAAATTCCCCAAATCCGCCAGCGCCCTGCCGGATCGCCCGGCGATGGTCTGGGCCTCCAGACCCGAAGTCGGCCCGCCGGGCGCGGTGCGTATCGAGGACGGGTTCCTCCGCTCGCGCGGGCTTGGCGCCGATCTGGTGCCGCCGCTCTCGCTGGTCGCCGACGACCTTGGCATTTATTACGATCCCGCTTGCGAAAGCCGCCTTGAGCGGCTGATTACCCTGCGCGCCGACCTGCGCCCCGATCAGCGCTTGCGCGCCGAAGGCGTGATCGGGCGGCTGACCGGCGCGGGTCTGAGCAAGTACAACCTTGGCGGCGCCCTGCCCGATCTTCCGCCGGGCCATCGCATTCTGGTGCCCGGTCAGGTCGAGGATGACGCCTCGATCCGGCTTGGGGCGGGGCCGGTCAACACCAATCTGGCGCTGCTGGAACTGGTGCGTGACAAGAACCCCGGCGCGGTGATCCTCTACAAACCCCACCCAGATGTCGAGGCGGGCCTGCGCCCCGGCGCGATTGACCCCGAGCGCATGGGCACGCTGGCCGATCTGGTGGTGGGTGGCACCGATCCGGCCGCGCTTCTGGCCGAGGTTCAGGAGGTCTGGACCATGACTTCGCTGCTGGGGTTCGAGGCGCTGTTGCGCGGCGTGCCCGTCACCACCACCGGCGCGCCGTTCTATGCCGGCTGGGGCCTCACGCGCGATCTTGGCACGCCGCCGCCGCGACGTCGCTCGCGCCCGACTCTTGCGGGATTGGTGCATGCCACTCTGATTGATTATCCGCGCTATTTTGATCCCGAAACCACTGCGCCCTGCCCGGTTGAGGTGGTGATTGATCGCCTGAGCAGCGGCCAGGTGCCGCGTGCAAGCACCGCCAATCGCGCCCTGGCCAAGCTTCAGGGGCTGTTTGCCTCATACGCCGGGCTCTGGCGCTGAGGACTTGGGAGTTAGCCAGAGGGTTCAAGCGCGACCAGAACCTCGGCGAGCTTCATACGCTGAATCTTGCCCGAGGGGCCCTTGGGCAATTCGTCAATGATATGCACCACATCCGGCGCCTTGAATTTACCGACACGATCAACGCAGATTTGCCGCAACTCGGCCCCCGACAGCGCCGAGCCGTCGCGCAGGCGCACAGCCGCCTCGACCCTCTCGCCGTAACTCTTGCAGGGCCGTGCAAAGGCCGCCGCCTCGATCACGTCGCCATGGGTATAAAGCGCCTCGTCGATCTCGCGCGGGGCGATGTTTTCGCCGCCCTTGATGATCAACTCCTTGAGGCGACCGGTGACAAAGACATAGCCATCGCCATCGACCCGCCCCAGATCGCCGGTGCGCAGCCAGTCACCGGCAAATGCGGCTTGCGTCGCCTCGGGGTTCTTGAGGTATTCAAGCATGACATTGGGCCCGCGAATGGCGATTTCGCCTTCGACCTCGGGCGGGCAAGGTCGCAGGTCGGGACCCAAAATGGCCACCTCATTGCCATAAGCCACACCGGGCGAGCCGATCTTGCGCACCATGGGCGGCAGCGGGTTCGACAGGATCTGCGCCGCCGTTTCCGTAAGCCCCATGGTCTCGATAATCGGCACGTCAAAGCGGGTCTCGAACGCGGTCTGCACATCCGGCGCAAGCGCCGATGAAGCAGAGCGCCCGAACCGCAAACGCCGTCTGGTGATCGGATCGGGATCACCGGGGGCGTGCAACAGGTGGCTGATGATGGTCGGCACGACCGAAAACCATGTCGCCCCGGATGCCCCGGCATCGGTCCAGAACAGACCGGCCGAAAATTTCGGTGACATCGCGATAGAGCCCCCCGAGACAAGCGCCCCCATGATCGACACGCACAACCCGTTGATGTGATAGATCGGCAAGACACACAGGCCACGATCCTCGGGTTGCAAGCCATGGGCAATCGCCGTGGTCCAACCGCCCGCCAACAGGCTCGCATGGCTATGCACCACCCCCTTGGGCCGCCCCGTGGTGCCCGAGGTATACATCAAAAGCGCGTGGTCCTGCGGTGTGATATCGTGAAGCACGCTGGCCGCGCCCGGCGCCGCCTCTGCGGCAAAGCAGGTCATGCTCTCGGGCTTCGCGGCGGCGAAAATCTCGGCGGCGCTTTCATGCACAAAGGCGGTGCATGCGTCGCTATGGTCAAGCGCATAGGCAATCGCGTCGCGCCCGGCGGCAAGATTGATCATCGTGGCGCGAAACCCGCCATAAAGCGCGCCGTAAAAGGCGATGACCGCCGCACGCCCGTTGGGGTGCAGAATGGCAACGCTTTCGCCCTTGGCATGCCCCGCCATCGTAAGCTGTGAGGCAATATCTACCGCCTCGGCGCGCAGCTCGGACCAGCGCAGGCTCGTGCCGTCTTCGGTGAAGATAAAGGCGATGTCATCCGTCGCCGCGCGATATTCAAGCCAATCGCGCACCGTGCCCTCTGGCGGCGTGTTCTGGTCCAGTTTCATTGTCCTGCGATGTCCCAATAAGCGGCGAAAATATCCTCGACCTTTGGTTCGCGGGCTGGGATCTCGCGGATGATCTTGGTGGTCTGCATGAAGTGTTTCCAATGCAGGTTGTCATCAATCGAATTGCCGCCCCAGCTTCCACAACCCATCGACAGGGAAAACGGCATGCCGTTGTTAAAGGCCCCGCCGGTGGCAAAACAATGCGCCTGATTGACGATCACGCGACAGGTGGGAATGGTAACCCCAAGCGCAATCGCGCGCGCCGCGTCGGTCGAGTGAAGCCCGACAGAATGGCCTGCCCCCTGATGGGCCAGAATGCGCGCGGTGAGCGCGACCGCATCGTCAAAATCCCGCGCGCGGTACAATGCCGCCACCCGCGACAGCTTTTCCCCAGAGAGCGGATGATCGGGGCCGATGCCGGTGGTTTCGACCGCAAGGAATTTGGTATCGTCTGGCACCTCGCCCACCATATCAAGCGCGGCCAGCATCTTGTTGGCGTCCTGCGCGATCACCGCGCGGTTTAGGTGGCCATCAGGCCAGAGCCGGGCCACGATCTTCGCCTCGTCGCGCACATGTGCGCCGCCCACCTTGGCCAGCTCGGCCATGAAAGCGTCAAAGACCGCATCGACCACGACAATCGCATTTTCCGAACTGCATGAGGTCGCATTATCAAAGGTCTTCGAGGCGGTAATTTTCTCGGCGGCGGCGCGCAGATCGGATGTTTCATCGACGATCACGGTGACATTTCCGGCCCCGACCGCAAGCGCGGGCGTGCCGGAGGTATAAGCGCGTTTGACGTTATTTTGCGATCCGGTCACAACGATCAGGTCGCTGATTTCCAACAGGCGCTGCGTCTTGTCCTTTGATCCCGGCGCCGGCACCATCTGGACCAGGTCGCGGTCTTCGCCGATCTTGTCGAACTCTGCGTGGATATAGCCCAATAGAACCTCGCAGGCAGGCACGCCCTTGGGCGAGGGCGAGAGCACGATGGCATTGCCGCATTTCAGCGCGTTGATGATATTGTTGGCCGGCGTCGCCGCCGGATTGGTCGAGGGCACCACGGCGCCGATCACCCCCATCGGGCGGGCGATTGTTGTGATGCCTGTCTCGTCGTCCTCGCTGATGACGCCATAGGTTTTGGCCTGCGCGATGTCGCGCATCAGGCCAAGCGTCTTGCGATGGTTCTTGATAACCTTGTCCGCCACATTGCCAAGGCCGGTGGTTTCAACCGAAAGCTCGGCCAGATGGCGATTGCGCGCGGGCTCCATGATGGCCCAGGCGGCGGCCTGTGCGGCACGGTCATAACGGCCCTGCGAGCCGTTCGCCTCATAGATCTTTTGGGCCTCGCGGGCGCGGGCAACGATAGCGTCAACTTGGGCAATTGCGTCTGGGGCATTCATGGTCTCTGGTCCTTACTCGGGGGATCCCCACCCCGCTGCGGGGGTGAGGGTCGGGTATTTTACAGGCCTGCAAGCAGTTCTTTCAGGGTCGCCTCACGGTCGGCCCACATCTGCTTGACCTCATCGCGGGTCATCACCTTCATCGGCGATCCGCCAGCTTTCATCTTGCCGGCAACCCGGTCGCTTTCGAACATCGCGGGGATAGTCGCGGCCAGTTTCTCGATCACGCCTTCGGGCGTGCCCTTGGGCACCATGATGCCGCGATAGTTGACCGAGGCATTGTCGATGTCATAGCCCTGCTCTTTGAGTGTCGCCACATCGGGCAGGAAATCACTGCGCTCAAGGTCGAACACGCCAAGGATTTTGATATTGCCGGCCTGCTGCGCGCGGAACGCATCCGACAGGTTGTTGACCCCGCCCATGACCTCGCCTGCGATGACGGCCTTCATCGCCCCGGCGCCGCCCTTGTTGTTGGGGATATAGGCCATCTTGACGTCTGCGGCTTTTTCAAGCTGAAGCGCGGCGATGTGGTGACCCACAAAAAGACCGGCCCCCGAAAACGTCAGTTTGCCGGGGTTTTCCTTGGCGAAAGCAACGACATCCTGCATCGAGTTGAAGTCGCTATCGGCCCCGACCACAAAGACCGCCGGATCGGCGCCCCAATTGGCAATCGGCTCAAAGCTGTCGGTGGAATATTGCACCCCGCCCTTGATTGATTGAGCGATGAAATGCGGCACGTTATAGGCGCCAAGCGTATAGCCATCGGCATCGGCCTGCGTCGCCAGCCAGTTCCAGCCGACACGCCCGCCGGCCCCCGGCTTGTTGATGATCGCGACCGGCATGCCAAGGGCATCCTCGTTTCCGGCCGTCATGGTGACGATACGCGCCTGAAAGTCGGTAGCCCCACCGGCGCCATAGCTGACCATCATCATGACCGGGCGCTCGGGATAGTTGGCATGACCGTCTGCGGATGCCGTGGTGGTCAGACCGATTAGGGCGATTGCGGCCCCTGCTAGCAGTTTTTTCATTGGTTTGGTTCCTCCCTGGAATGATGAGTTCTGCCGCTGTTGCGGGTCAGAAGAATATCTCTCGCGGTGTGTACACTTTCAGAAGTTTTGCGAAGAGACCGTACATAACGGCCAGGAAACAGGCCGTTATGAAAAGACGCTTGAGCCATGTTTTCACCTCGTGATGCGAGGCCGGATCATAAAGGCTCAGCAGGATGAAAAAGGCGATCGGGGTGGCGGTGTAGAACCCAAGCCCCTTGGCCGCCCAGAAAATATAGATCAGTGTCACGATCAGCCCCGGCGTCAGATTTGCCATCTGGCTGATCGAGATGCCATGGCCAACCTTGGTCCAGCCGAGACAGGCCTTGCCAAAGGTCCAGAGCGCCAGCACCACGAACACCGTCGCGATCAGCCGCGGAAAAAGGAACGCCTCGGCGGGCTGTTGGGTATAGCTGATGTAGGCGACCGAAAGCCCGACAGCGGCAACAATGCCCGAACCGATAACATGCTGAAGGCGCGGCAAGGATGGGGTCATGCCATGATCTCCTCTTTGCTGGTATAGCGGCGCGTGCGCAGCTCCATATAGGCGGAATACAGGATCGACAGGATCACCACCGCGATCAGGAAGATGTTGAGCGGCCCGGCAAGGAAATAGGGCCCGAGACCATCCGAAGCGCGGGCGATCATCGAGCCTTGGATAAAGTTGGCCTCGGCAATCGGCCCGAGGATCAGCCCCAGCACAAGCGGCGCAGCGGAAAAGCCGAAGCGTTCAAGAAAATACATCATCACCCCAAGCGCGCCCATGACATAGACATCGCCCATGCTGGATTGCACCGAATAGCTTCCGAAGACCGCAAGCCCAAGCACCACAGCCGCCATCACCGATTGCGGCACCTGCGCCACCCGTGCCGCCATGCCCGCAACATAAAGCCCGAAGATGCACATCAGAATCTGACCGATCAGCATCGAATTGATGAAGGTCCAGGCCACATCGGGGTGGTTGTCAAACAGGTCCGAGCCCGGAAAAATCCCATGGATCAACAGCCCGCCAAGCAAGACGGCGGCGGTAGGCGATCCGGGGATCGACAGGGTCAGGAGCGGCACAAGGCTCGGCCCGACCATGGCATTATTGGCGGCTTCGGCGGCGATTACGCCCTCGGGGTGGCCTTTGCCGAATTTTTCGCGGTGCGGGCTGAACTTTTTGCTCTGATCATAGGCAACGAGGCCCGCAATCTGGCCGCCGACACCGGGAATAAGGCCGATCACCGACCCGGTGACCGTGCCGATGCCCATCGCGCGCTTGTTGCGAAACAGCTCTTTCATCGCATTCAGGATCGAGTGTTTTTGCACCTCGATCACCTCGGCCCCGTCATCGCGCCGCCCCTTGGCGAACATGGTGAGCACCTGCGGGATCGCGAACAACCCGATCAGCGCGGCGATGATGTTGATGCCGCCGCCAAGGGCCGGGTGAAAAATGAAGCGCTGCGCGCCCATGATGTCGTCAAAGCCGATGGTCGCCAACCAAAGCCCGATACAGCCCGAGAGCAACCCCTTGACCACCGAGCGGCTATCAAGCGAGCCGATCACCGTCACGCCGAGAATGGCCAGCCAAAAGAGGTGACTTGGCCCAAAGGCAAGCGCCCATTTCGCCAGCACCGGCGTCAGGAAGATCAGCAACAACACGCCCGACACGCCGCCAACCGCCGAGGCCAGAAAGCTAAGCTGAAGCGCCTTGGCCCCCTCGCCCTTTTGCGCCATCGTGTGCCCGTCAAGGGTGGTGGCGATATTGGCCGGCGCGCCCGGAATCTTGAGCAGGATCGCCGAAACCGCCCCGCCGGCAACGGTCGAGGTATAGGCCGCCCCCAGCAGAACAAGCCCCTGCGTCGCGTCAAGCTGAAAGGTGAAGGGGATCAAAAGCGCCACCGCCATGGTCGGCGACAGGCCGGGCGTCGCCCCAAGTATGAGCCCCCCGATGGTGCCAAGCATCAGCAGCCCGAAATTGATCGGCGTGAAGACGTCACCAAAATAATAGAGGAATTCCATCAAGGCCTCCCAACCCGTTTGGACAAGTGTTGACTTCTTAGGCTAGGGGATGAAAATAGTTTTGCAAACGTTTTCATAAAATTGTCAATCCGGCGCACCAAATGGCTGATAAACAAAACAAAAATGCAGATATCGTCGCTGTTGCCAAGGCCGCGAAGGTGTCGATCTCGACCGTATCGCGCAGCTATAACCACCCTGAACTGGTTAACCCCGCGACTCGCAAAAAGATCGATGCCGCAGTGCGCAAGCTGGGGTATATCCGCAACCGCGCCGCCCAGACGATCCACGGTATTCGCAGCGGCACCATCGGCTTGGTGGTGCCGACGATTGACCATGCCATCTTTGCCGAGGTGGTTCAGGCTTTCTCGGACGCGGTCGAGCCCTACGGCTTTACGCTTCTGGTGGCCTCGCACGGCTATGACCTTGAGCGTGAGTATGGCGTATTGCGGAAATTTCTTGAACACCGGGTCGATGGGGTTGCCCTGATCGGGCTTGATCATTCGGCCGAAAGTTACAACCTGATCCAGCGTCAGGACATTCCCGCGATCTCGATCTGGAACTATGACAAGGCCTCGATCCTGCCCTGCATCGGTGCCGACAACCGACACGCCGGGGAATTGGCGGCGCGCCACCTTGTTGATCTCGGGCATCGCGATATCGGTATGATCTTTCCCCCGACGCCCGATAACGACCGCGCCCGCGACCGCCAGAAGGGTGCGATGTCGGTGCTCGCCACCCTGCCGCGGGCCACGCCGAAAGAGTGGATCGCCGAGACCCCCTATAGCATCTCGGACAGCAAAGAGGCGGTCACGCGCATCCTGAGCCAGAGCGTGCTGCCAACGGCGCTTTTGTGCGGCAACGATGTTCTGGCGGTCGGGGCGATCTATGCGGCGATGCGATGCGGCCTCAGGGTGCCGGACGATATTTCCATCATCGGGATCGGCGATTTCAAGGGCTCACGAGAGATGGAGCCGGGATTGACCACCGTCCGCCTGCCCGCGCGCACCATTGGCGAATTAGCCGGGCGCGAGCTTGCCCGACTGGTGACCAAGGAAAGCACCGAAATTCAACGCAATAGCTGTGATATAGCTGTGGTTTCGCGCAACACCTGTCGCAGAGCGCACGGCGGTCAGGATTGAACGCGCCGCCAGCGATGCATGACATCGCCCCCCACGTCGCGCGTCTCGATCAGGTCAAAGCGCGCCGCCTCTTCCAGCCGCGCCAGCCCCATCGCGGCCACACCGGGCAGGCCCTCTGCCCCGATCGCAAGCCCGGCGGTAAAGCCGACCAGCTCGTCCACAAGCCCCGCCGACAACAGCGAAGCAGCCAGCGATCCGCCGCCTTCGCAAAACACCCGCGTCAGGCCCTGCGCCCCAAGTTCGTGCAGAACCGAGGCCATATCCATTTGTCCCGCCCGCACGTCACAGGGCAGAAGCCGCGCCCCAATACCGCGCCAGGCCTCTGTCAGGGCCGCGTCGGTCTCGCGGCCATGACACAGCCAGAGCGGCACATCGCTGGCGGTACGTGCCAGATTTGACATCAGCGGAAGGTCAAGACGGCGCGACACCACCACCCGCACCGGCTGGCGGCGCGCGCCCATGTCGCGCACGGTCAATGTCGGGTCATCGGCGCGCGCCGTACCGGCCCCCACCATCACCGCATCATGACGCGCCCGCAGGCCATGCACCGCGCGCCGTGCCGCCGGGCCGGTGATCCATTGGCTGTGTCCCGTGGCGGTGGCAATCCGCCCGTCAAACGAGGTCGCAAGCTTGAGCGTGACCCAGGGCCGCCCAACCTCGTTGCGTAAAAGAAACCCGGCCAGATCGCGCCCCGCTTCTGACGCCATCACGCCGGTCGTGACCGTGATGCCCGCCGCGCGCAGCATCGCAAAACCGCGCCCCGAAACCCGCGCATCGTTGTCATCAAACGGCGCCACGACACGCGCGATGCCCGCAGTGATCAATGCCTCGGCGCAGGGGGGCGTTTGCCCGTGATGTGAACAGGGTTCAAGCGTGACATAGGCGGTCGCGCCGCGCGCCGCCGCGCCCGCCTGCGCAAGCGCGCGTGGCTCGGCATGCGGGCGCCCGCCCGGCGCGGTCCAGCCGCGCCCGACAATCCGCCCCTCGCGCACGATCACACAGCCAACGGCAGGGTTGGGAAAACACTGGCCTTGCCCCCGTCGACCAAGCGACAGGGCCAAAGCCATAAAGCGCGCGTCAGACCCGCTCACGCGTCCGGTTTGGGATTGGTGGCCGCATCTTCGGGGCGCAACTCACTGACAAACTTGTCAAAATCATCCGCCGCCTGAAAGTTCTTATAGACGCTGGCAAAGCGCACATAGGCGACGGTATCAATCCGCGCCAGGCTTTCCATGACAATCTCACCCACGGTTTTCGAGGGAATATCGGTCTCGCCCATGCTCTCTAGCCGCCGCACGATGCCGCTTATCATCTGTTCGATGCGATCGGGCTCTATCGGGCGCTTCTGCAATGCGATCCGAATTGAACGTTCCAGCTTGTCACGGTCAAAATCTTCGCGACGGCCATTGGTTTTCACCACCACCAAATCGCGCAGCTGCACGCGCTCATAGGTCGTGAAACGCCCCCCACAGGCCGGGCAAAACCGCCTGCGCCGGATCGAAACATGATCCTCGGCGGGGCGTGAATCTTTTACCTGGGTGTCAATATTTCCGCAAAACGGGCAGCGCATCGGCCGTCCCCCTTTTCTGTTCTTGCCTCTTTGATCATGGGTCTCATGCCCAAGTTATCCACAGTCACTATAGGACAGCCGCAAGGTTTTGGGTAGAGGGGAATTTGCACCGCTAGATAGGCCCTTGGTTGCCCCTGCTCCTGTCGCATTTCATAGTAGGATGTCGCCCTTGCACAGGACGGCAACATGGGAAATGCCCATGCTAGAGTCATCGTGATCCCCGCCGAAGGCTTCGCCAATGACCGATTTTTCTTGCCCGCCAGACGACCTTGCCCAATGGCGCCAAACCGAACGGGCCCGCCTGATCAACGCCCGGCAGAAAATTCCGGTCTCGGCGCGCCAGGCCGCCGATATCGAATTGGCGCAGCAACTTGATGCGCTGCTCGGTGACATATCCGGACGCATGATTTCGCTCTACTGGCCCTTTCGGGGCGAGCCGGACCTAAGGCACTGGGCCGCAGCCTGCCGTAAATCCGGGGCGAAAACCGCCCTGCCCGTCGTCGTGGCCAAGGCCACCCCGCTGATTTTCAGAGATTGGGACGCGACCACCAAGCTTGATAAAGGCGTCTGGAATATCCCGATCCCGCCCGCCGAAGCGGCCACCGTGACCCCCGACATCGTCCTGGCCCCGGTGGTGGGGCTGGATGCACAATTGTACAGACTGGGCTATGGCGGCGGCTTTTTCGATCGCACAATTGCGGCAATCCGGGCCACCGGCGCCAATCCGACAGTGATCGGCGTGGGCTATGACATGCAGCGGATGGAAACGATCCACCCGCATCGGTTTGATATACCGATGGATCACGCTCTGCTGGTTCCGGCCTGAGGGCGTTAGCCCGTCAGATACGCCATAACCTGCCGGTCATGCGGCGCATTGCGGTGCTCAAACACATAGATCCCCTGCCAGGTTCCAAGTTGCATCCGCCCGGAAATCACCGGAATCGACAGGCTGACCGGCAACATCGCCGCCTTGATATGGGCGGGCATGTCATCGGGGCCCTCATAGGTATGGGTGAGATAGGCCATCGACGGATCATTTGTCGGCGGCACCAGCCGGTGAAAGAAATTGCGCAAATCGGTCTGTACCTGCGCGTCGGCGTTTTCCTGAATCAGGAGGCTGGCAGAGGTGTGGCGAATGAACAGCGTCAGCAATCCTTCGCCGCGCACCCAACCCGCCAGCTGATCGGTGAAGTCATATAGGCCGGGGCCATGGGTCGGGATGTGAAATGTGCTGTGCATATCTTCAAGCTGCGCCAGTTTTTGATCAGGCTCAAGCGTGATCCTCGCTGGCCGCTTCGGCGTGGGTTGACACCCACCCTACGATTGCCTCGGATCAGCGGAAAATCCTGTCGCCCTGCTCGTCGATCACCTGTTTCGCCTTGCGCACCGAAAACGCCTCTGCATCCTCAATGTTCAGAATCGCATCGGCACGCAGCAAGTGATGCACCTTAACCTCGCCCGCGATCTCTTTCTCGATACGCGCACCAACCCTGTAGCCGCCCTCGCCTGACTGCGGTTCGGGAAAGATGCGGAACTCCTTGTAGGTTTCCACCTTCGGCTCTGGCGTTTTGCCGCCACCGCCGAACAGTCGGGACAAAAGCGACATACGCCCCCCTATTGATCCAGGAATGAGCGAAGCTTGCGCGACCGGCTCGGATGCTTGAGCTTGCGCAGGGCCTTGGCCTCGATCTGACGGATACGTTCGCGGGTCACGCTGAATTGCTGGCCGACTTCCTCAAGGGTGTGATCGGTGTTCATGCCGATGCCAAAGCGCATCCGCAGCACCCGCTCTTCGCGCGGGGTGAGCGAGGACAGAACCCGCGTCGTGGTTTCCTTGAGGTTGTCCTGAATGGCGCTGTCGAGCGGCAGGATCACGTTCTTGTCTTCGATGAAATCGCCAAGCTGGCTGTCTTCTTCATCGCCAATCGGGGTTTCAAGCGAAATCGGCTCCTTGGCGATCTTCATCACCTTGCGAACCTTTTCAAGCGGCATCTGAAGCTTTTCGGCAAGCTCTTCGGGCGTCGGCTCGCGGCCGATTTCATGCAGCATCTGACGGCCGGTGCGCACCAGCTTGTTGATCGTCTCGATCATATGCACCGGAATGCGGATGGTGCGCGCCTGATCGGCGATGCTGCGGGTGATCGCCTGACGGATCCACCATGTCGCATAGGTCGAGAATTTATAGCCGCGGCGATATTCGAATTTGTCCACCGCCTTCATCAGGCCGATGTTGCCTTCCTGAATAAGATCAAGGAATTGCAGCCCGCGATTGGTGTATTTCTTGGCAATCGAGATCACCAGACGCAGGTTTGCCTCGACCATTTCCTTCTTGGCCTGACGCGCCTCTTTCTCGCCTTTCTGGACCTGATTCACGATGCGGCGGAATTCAGGGATATCAAGGCCGACATATTGCCCGACCTGCGCCATGTCCGAGCGCAGCTCAGCCACTTTTTCCGGCGAGCGTTCCATGAACATCTGCCAGCCACGGCCCGGCTTTTTCGCCATGTCGTCGATCCAGTTGGGATCAAGCTCGCGACCACGATAGGCCTCGACAAATTCGCTGCGGTTGATGCGCGCCTGATCGGCGAGCTTCACCATTGCGCTGTCGATCTGCATGATCCGCCGGTTGATGCCGTAAAGCTGATCAATCAGCGCCTCGATCCGGTTGTTATGCAGGTGAAGCTCGTTCACCAGCTCGACAATCTCGGAGCGCAGCGTCTGATAGGTCACCTCCTGCACCTTGCTGAACGATCCATCCTCGTTCAGCGTGGCCGAAATCCGGCTGTCCTGCATTTCCGACAGCTTGACATAATCATCCGCAATCCGGTCCAGCGTCTCAAGCACGCGCGGCTTGAGGGCGGCTTCCATCGCCGCCAGGCTCATGTTGGCCGCCTCGTCTTCGTCGTCGTCATCGTCACTGGCAATCGGGTTGCCGTCGGCATCGACTTCGGGCTGCTCTGCCGCGGGCGCGGCGGCGGTCGGCGCGCTGGTCACATTGGCGGCTTCCACGACGGGTTCGCTGCCTTCTTCATCGCCAAGCTGAGTGCCGAATGTCGCATCCAGGTCGATCACATCGCGCAACAGAATGTCTTCGCCCAAGAGTTCGTCGCGCCAGATGGTAATCGCCTGAAAGGTCAGCGGGCTTTCACACAGGCCCGCGATCATCGTGTTGCGCCCGGCCTCGATCCGCTTGGCGATCGCGATCTCGCCCTCGCGGCTCAGAAGTTCGACACTGCCCATCTCGCGCAGGTACATGCGCACCGGATCGTCGGTACGATCCAGCTTTTCCTCTTTGCCAGAGCCAAGCGTGATTTCGCCGCGCTTGCCCACTTCGGCGAGGGCGGTTGTGCGCTCTTCGTCTTCCGCCTCTTCCGCCTCGATGATGTTGATGCCCATTTCGCTGAGCATCGACATCACATCTTCGATCTGTTCCGAAGAAACCTGATCGGGGGGCAGAACCTCGTTCAGCTGGTCATAGGTGATAAAGCCCTTTTCCCGCGCCTCGGCGATCATTTTCTTGACCGCGGCCTGGCTCATGTCGAGCGAGACTTCGGTTTCAGAATCGTCGGGCTTTTGATCCTCGGCATCCTTGGCGGCCATGAAAGACTCCTGATCTATGAACGGGGCGGGTGATTCGGTATACCCGAATCATTAGCGCGATAAAGTGATTCGCACACCCGTTTACCCTGATTTCTTTACCGCTTCCTCACCAAAATTGATCAACGTCCCGGTTTGGAAAAAGTTATCTTGCCAAGCAGCTCGTCAAACTGCTCTTTCTCGTCTCGTTTGATCCGCGCGCCATTTTCGCCCAGATCGTATTCGGCGCGGTCTTCCTGTTCGCTGCGCACGGCGCGATTGCGCGCCTCTGCCGCCTGTCCAAGGCGCCATGTCATCGCCTCATCGGCCAGCCCGCTCATGTCTTCACTGGCCTCTGACACCTCGGCGCTCAGCCCGCGCTGTGCCTCCAGCTTGGCCAGTTCTTCGGCCAGCGTCATATGCGCGATCCCGACCTCACCGGGGTGACGCACAGGCGGAGCAATCGCAACGTGGGGCAGTGCCATCAGCTTTTCAAGGGGCTCGGGGCCAAGATCGGCCTCAATCTGCGCTAGAAGGGTCTCAGGCCCCGACGCACCGTGACGCAGGAGAAGATCGCGCAGCCGGGCATGGGTCGGATCATGGCATTCCATCCGCTCAAGCCTTGGCTCGAACGCCTCAGTCACCGACGGGCAGACAATCAGCGTGGCCAGAATGACCGCCTCGCGCATGTGGGTTTCGGCGTGATCGCCCGAGGCCACAAGAAGCGAGGATTTGGTGCTGGCGCGCGCCGTCGGCGGCGGTGGCCATTTGCCCGCCTTGAAGCGCGGTGCATTCGGCGCACTGCGGCGCGGGTTGAACAATTGCCAGCGCAGATCCTTGATCGCCTGGCCATAATGCCCCCGGATCGACGGATCACGGATCAGTTTGATCTTTTCACGCAACACCTTATCAAAGGCCGCCTTGCGCTCGGGGCTGTCGAAATCGCGCCCATCGGTTTCACGCTGCCACAGGACCTGCACCATCGGCAGGGCCTTGTCCAAAAGCGCCTGCACCGCCCCCGGCCCCTCGGCGCGCAACAGGTCATCGGGGTCTTTGCCCTCGGGCATCAGCGCAAAGCGCAACGATTTGCCGGCCTCCAGCAGCGGCAGCGCCAGATCAATCACCCGGTAGGCGGCGTTCAGCCCCGCCTTGTCGCCATCAAGCGCGATGATCGGCTCGGGTGCGATCCGCCAGAGCATCTGAAGCTGATGCTCGGTCACCGCCGTGCCAAGCGGCGCCACAGCCGCGCCAAACCCCGCCGCGACAAGCGCGATCACATCCATATAGCCCTCGGCCACGATCAGCGGCTGGCCCTTACCGGCCGCCTCGCGCGCGGGGCCGTGATTGTAAAGCGAATGGGATTTGTCAAACAGCTCGGTTTGCGGCGAATTGAGGTATTTGGCGTTGTCATTAGGGTCCATCGCGCGCCCGCCAAAGGCAATGCAGCGCCCGCGCGCATCACGGATCGGAAACATGATCCTGTTGCGAAAGGTATCGTAGGGCTTGCCGCCCTTCTGGCTGGCCTTGGCCAGACCGCAGGCAAGGATCATCTCTTCGCTGACGCCCTTGCCGGTCAGGTGATCCCATAGCCCCTGCCAGGCATCGGGCGCAAAGCCGATCTCAAACCGCCCCTGCGTGTCCGCGCTAAGCTTGCGCCCGTCAAGATAATCACGCGCCGCCGCCCCGGCGCCGGTGCGCAGTTGCAGGGCGAAAAACCTGACCGCAAGATCCATCACCGCGACCAATTCTGTGCGCCGGTCGGCCTTGGCCTGGGCCTGGGGGTCGCGCTCGGGCATCTGCATCCCGGCCTCTGCGGCAAGAATTTTCACCGCTTCGATGAAATCGACATTCTCGCTTTCGCGCACAAAGGAGATCGCATCGCCCTTGGCGTGGCAGCCGAAGCAATAGTAAAACCCCTTGCGGTCATCGACGTGAAACGAGGCGGATTTTTCCTGATGAAACGGGCATGGCGCCCACATGTCGCCCTTGCCCTGATTGGACTTGCGCGTATCCCACATCACCTTGCGACCGACCACCTGACTAAGCGAGATGCGGCTTTGCAATTCTTCAAGAAATCCGGGTGGCAGGCTCATACACTATATATCGGGCGCTTGCGCGTCGCTGTCCAGTGGCCGCAGTCGATTTCGCCGGGAATAAGATCGCGCGCCGCGCTATTGCGCAAGGCAGGCCGCGACATAGGCCTCGGCCACGCCATCATCAAGCTGCTCCTCGGGCAGGGAATAGACCCAATCGACCAACGGCTGAACGGCGCCCTGATACCGTTCCATGTCGCCGGTATAACCGGCGCTGATCGTCTTGATCGCCTCGGGCGCGGCGGTGCCCGCAACGCGCGCGTCGATACCGGCCTGAACAATTGCGCCAGAGGTGTCGCAGATCGAGGTCTCGGCCTGCGCGGCCATCGGCAGGGCAAGCAGGCTGGTGATCAGGGCAAGTCGGCGCATGGGAAACCTCGTAAGCAAATTGTGGGTTCCGCCCAACCTAATATGTTCGCGCGGCAATGTAAGGGGGCGGTCACGCGGAAAATTCCCCCAAGGCGCCTATTTCTGGGCCACAACCCTGCCCATGGCGATTTTCACCTCATGCACAAGCGTCGCCGCCATCGAGCGAAACACCATGATTTGATAGGCCTCATCGCCAAGCCGGGTGATCGAGGCGGCCATATGCGCACAGTCGCTGCGCGCCGTGTGGCCGCGCCTGAACTGCGCGGGGCGCAGATCGAGCGGCGTAAGCCGGGCCAGCACATCGCGCGCGCCCGCCCCCTCAAGGCGCAGAACCGCCCAGCCATCCGACTGATCGCTGAGCGCGGCGAATTCTGCCAGCCCGGCATCGGGCGCCGGGCCCATCAGAAAAATCATCCGCTGCCCGAACCAAAGCGCGCGCGCGCCGCTTTTCCCGGTCATCCGCCCGATCCCCGGCGCGGCCATACCATGGGCAGATTTCAAAGCATCCGAAAGCGCCTGATCCTGCCCGATGTAGGGCGCGATCGCGGTCATGTGCGCGGGTGCGTCCTCAATAAGCGAGAGCGGCCCGGCGCGGAGCGGCACAAGCCCCGCACAGGGGGGTTGGGATTTCAGATCAACCACGTAACCGCCCTCCGGCCTGATCAAACTGCACCGGCTCAATCACCTCGCAGAGCGTATCCGAGCCGCGCAGGTGATCGACCATACGCACCCTCTCGCCCATCCGCGCGCGTCCGGCCTTTAGAAACCCAAGGCCAATGACATGGCCAAGCGTCGGCGAATAGCACGCCGAGGTAACATAGCCCTGTTCATGGTCACGTGTCGCCGGATCGCCCGCATTGAACAAATGCGCGCCCGCCAGTATCTCTTTGACCGCTCCCACGGGTCTGAGCGCCACAAGCTGTTCGCGGCTCTCATCCACCAGACCGGGGCGCGCGGCGGCGGCCTTGCCAATGCAATCCTTCTTGGTGCTGATCATCCGCTGCATGCCGATGTCAAAGGCGGTGGTGCGCCCGTGAATTTCCGCATGGGTGATAAAGCCCTTCTCGATGCGCAGCACATTCAGCGCCTCCATCCCATAGGCGCCCCCCTCCATCGCCTCGGCCCGCGTCACCAGCTCGGTGAAAAGAGCGGCACCATAGCGGGCCGGCACGGCAATCTCATAGGCATGCTCGCCCGAAAACGAAATCCGAAACAGCCGCGCACTAATGCCGCCAATGTGTACAGTGCCACAGGCCATATAGGGAAAACGCGCGTCATCAACCGGCGCATCCAGCAAGCCATTCAAAAGCGCGCGCGATTTCGGCCCGGCCACAGCAAACTGCGCCCAGGTTTCGGTGACCGAGGCAAGCCGAACGTCTAGGTCAGGGCGCAGGGCCTGATGCACGAATTCCAGATGCCGCATCACCTGCCCCGCCGCTGCCGTTGTGGTGGTGATCAGATAGTGCCGCGTGCCAAGCCGCGCAGAGGTGCCGTCATCCATCACATGCCCGTCTTCTCGCAGCATGAGACCATAGCGCACCCGCCCGACCGCCAGCGTCGACATCATGTTGGTATAGACGAAATCCAGAAACGCGCCCGCATCCGGCCCCTGAATGTCAATCTTGCCAAGGGTCGAGACATCGCAAACTCCGACCGCATGGCGCACCATATCGACCTCGCGGTCGCACGATTGGCGCCAATGGGTTTCACCCGATTGCGGGAAATAGCTTGGCCGATACCAAAGCCCCGCCTCGATCATCGGTGCGCCCCGTTGCTCTGTCTCGGCGTGCGATGTGGTGTGGCGCTCGGGGGCGAATCCCTTGCCGCTTGCGCCTGCGCCCATGGCCGCAATCGGCACCGGCACATAGGGCGGGCGAAAGGTTGTCGTCCCGGTCTCGGGAATGCCGCGCCCTGTTGCATCGGCCAGCACCGCAAGCGCGGCCACGTTGGAATTCTTGCCTTGATCGGGGGCCATACCTTGGGTCGTGTAACGCTTCATATGCTCGACCGAGCGAAAGTTTTCGAGCGCGGCCTGTTCCACATCCTTGACCGTGACGTCATTCTGAAAATCAAGCCAGGCCCGCCCGCGCCCCGGCACCTGCCAGAGCGGAAAGATGTCATAGGGCGCATCCTCGGCCATCGGCACGGCAAGATCACCCGTCTTGAACCCAAGGTCACGCGCGACCTCTTGCCCGGCGCGCAGCCCCGCAGTCAGACAGGCGCGGGTCGAAAACTCCCCCGCGGCGGCCCCGGCGGCCACCATCCCCGGCACGGCACCCTCGGGCGGCAAAAACGCCAGCAAATCGGCGTTCCAAACCGGCCGCGCGTTCATGTGACAGGCCAGATGCACGCTTGGGTTCCAGCCGCCAGAGACGGCAAGGCAATCGGCCCTGATCCGCTCTTCGCCCCTCGCGGTGCGAAACGTGACAGATTCAAGCGCGCGGCGCCCCTGCGTGCCGCAGACCTCGGCGCCGGGATAAAACGGCAGGTCGAGGTCGCATGTCGCGTAATGGCGAGAATCCACTAGCGCGGCCACATGCACCCCCGCCTCAAGCAGATCGGCGGCGGTCCGGTGGGCGCTGTTGTTGTTGCCAAAAACCACCACGCTCACCCCCGGCGCCACGCCCCAACGGTTAACATAGGCGCGCACCGCCCCGGCCATCATCACGCCGGGGCGGTCGTTGTTGGCGAATGCTATCGGACGTTCAAGCGCGCCCGCCGCCAGCACTGTGCGCCGCGCCACGATCCGCCAGAAGGTGCCAACCGCCGCTCCGGGGCGGCACACCACGGCGTGGGGGCGTGTCTCAAGCGCAGCATATGTGCCCTGATCATAGGCGCCGGTAATGGCCGTGCGCGTCATCACCCGAACGTTTGGCATCGCGGCAAGCTCTGCCACCGTCTCCTTGGCCCAGATGGCGCCAGCCACACCATCAACCTCGATCGTCTCGGCCAAAAGCCGCCCGCCGGGCGTTGTATCCTCATCCGCCAGAATGACATCGGCCCCGGCCTTGGCGGCACCGAGGGCGGCCATAAGTCCGGTCGGCCCCGCGCCGATCACGAGAAGATCACAATGCGCAAACGCCCGCTCATAGCGGTCCTCGTCCGGCGCGCCCGACAGCGCCCCAAGCCCTGCCGCCCGCCGGATGATCGGCTCATAAACCCGCTCCCAAAAGCGGCGCGGCCACATGCACGTCTTGTAATAAAACCCGGCCCCAAGGAAGGGCGCCGCCAGATCGTTGAGCGCCAGCAGATCATACCCGAGCGTCGGCCAGCGGTTCTGACTGCGGGCCCAAAGCCCCTCTCGCACCTCGACCGTGGTGGCACGCAGATTGGGCTCCTGCGCGGCGCCAAAGCCGATGGTGACAAGGGCGTTCGGCTCTTCGCTGCCAGCCGTCATCACACCGCGCGGACGGTGATACTTGAACGACCGCCCCACCATGCGCACGCCATTCGCCAAAAGCGCCGAGGCGAGCGTGTCGCCCTCATACCCCTGATAGCGCGCGCCATCGAAGGTGAAACTGACCGGGGTCCCGCGCTCGATCAGCCCCTTGCCCTCGATCCTCATGACGTGCCCCCAACGCGCGCCGCCTCGCTTGCCAGCGTGGCGCTCAACACCTCATGCGTGATCGTATTGCGCGTCACCACAATCCAGGCGGCACAGCCCTGCTCATGATACCAAAGATCGCGCGTCACCCCGGCCGGATTGTCGCGATTGTGCAAATAATCATCCCACGCCTCCGGCATGGCCTCTGCGCCGGGGCGCTCCAAGGCCAGGGCGGCCCCGCTATAGGTAAACTCGCGCCGGTCACGCTCGCCGCAAATCGGACAGGGAAGTCTCATAGCACCCGCTCTTTCATCTTTCCACAAATACTCATTCTTGCGCCCCTTGTCCCACGCGCCTCAATGCAGGTTATGCTGGCTGCCGGTGCCTTCTTCATCCATCAACCCCTGCCCGGTTCGGAACCGATCAAGCCGAAATCGCGCTGCGGCGGCGTGCGGTGTGTCGGTGGCAATCAGATGCGCCGTCACATCGCCCGAGGCCGGCACCGCCTTGAACCCGCCATAACACCAGCCGCAATTGAGATAGAGCCCGTCAACATGGGTGCGATCAATCACCGGCGAGCCGTCGGGCGACATATCCATGATCCCGCCCCAGCTGCGCAGCACCCTTGCCTTGCCGATCATCGGCATCAAGGCCATGCCCGCCTCCATCACATGCTCGACCAGCGGCAGGTTGCCGCGCGCCGCGTAAGAGGCATACATGTCAAGATCGCCCCCGAAAACCAGACCGCCCTTGTCCGACTGGCTGATATAGAAATGACCCATGCCAAAGCTGATCACATGGTCGATCACCGGCTTTAGCCCCTCGGTCACAAAGGCCTGCAATACGTGGCTTTCAATCGGAAGCCGCATGCCCGCCATCGCCGCCACCTGGCTTGATCGCCCGGCCACAACCATGGCGACCTTTCTTGCCCGGATCGCACCGCGCGTGGTCTGCACGCCTTTGACGACGCCACCCTCGATGTCGATCCCGGTCACCTCGCAGTTCTGGATAAGGTCAACACCGCGCTCACTTGCGCCGCGCGCATAGCCCCAGGCAACGGCATCATGACGCGCCGTGCCGGCCCGGCGCTGAAGCACGCCGCCATAGATCGGGAACCGGGCATTGTCGTAATCGAGGTAAGGCACCATCCGGCGCAGCGCGCGCCGGTCCAGCATCTCGGCATCATCGCCCTGATTGATCATCGCATTGCCGCGCCGCGCCATCGCATCGCGTTGTCCGCCGGAATGAAACAGCACGATCTGGCCACGCTGCGAATGCATGACATTGTAATTCAGGTCCTGCTCAAGCCCCTCCCAGAGCTTCAGGGAGTGACTGTAGAATTCCGAATTTCCGGGCAGGAAATAATTGGCGCGCACAATGGTGGTGTTGCGCCCCACATTGCCGCCGCCAAGATAGCCCTTCTCAAGAACGGCGACATTGGTGATGCCGTGCTTCTTGGCCAGGTAATAGGCCGTGGCAAGCCCATGCCCGCCGCCGCCGATGATCACGACGTCATACTCGGCTTTAGGAGCAGCGTCGCGCCAATGGGCTTGCCAGCCCTTGTTGCCGGTCAGACCCTCTTTAAGAACACGCCAGCCCGAGAACCGCATGTAACCCCCCTCATTATGCATTGGTCCGAGTGAACCAAGTCGCGGCGGGGATAGCAATGGCAGAGCACGCGCTCTGTCAACTTTTTCACGCGATCACCGCGCCTGTGCCATTCCGGCGCTCATCCGCCCCTCACGTGTCGGCCTCGCGAGGCTGCCGCGCAAGGGGCTGACGAGCCTCCGGTCAAAGCCCCATCGCGCGATAGCTCGCCGCCACCTTGGCGATCGACACAAGGTAGGCGGCCGTGCGCAGGTCGGTCACATCCTGACGGCCATGCCAGACCTCGCGCATCGCCTGATAGGCAATGCGCATGGTGTCGTCGAGCCCCGAGCGCACCAGCTCAAGCTCGCCCGCACCGCGCAGGTATTTCTGCTTGAAACCGGGCGACATCACCCAGGCGTCGCCGAGGTGATGATCGAGACGCTGCAATTCATCGACGATAAGCTGATGGCGCGCTTCTTCCTGACGTCGCCCCATCCGGCCAAACCGGATATGACTGAGGTTCTTGACCCACTCGAAATAAGACACCGTCACACCGCCTGCGTTGGCATACATATCGGGGATGATCACCGTCCCCTTTTCGCGCAGAACGTCATCTGCCCCCGCAGTGACCGGCCCGTTGGCGGCCTCGATGATCAGCGGGGCCTTGATGCGGGCGGCGTTCTGCATGTTGATCACCCCCTCCATCGCGGCCGGGATCAGAATATCGCAATCGGCTTCAAGAACCACGGCCCCCTCGGCGTTGTGGTTGGCATCGGGATAATCCTTGATGCCGTCATGTTTCTGCATCCAATCCCGCACTGCCTCGACATCCAGGCCCGTCTCACTGTAAAGCGCGCCATCGCGTTCGATGATGCCGGTGATCAGACAGCCGTCCTCGTCCTGCAGAAACTTGGCCGCGTGATAGCCCACATTGCCAAGCCCCTGCACCACGACACGCTTGCCATCAAGCGAGCCGCTCATACCGGCCGCCGCGATATCCTCGGGGTGGCGGAAAAACTCCTGCAAGGCATATTGCACCCCGCGCCCGGTCGCCTCGACCCTTCCCTGAATGCCGCCCGCGTTGATCGGCTTGCCGGTCACGCAGGCGCGATAATTGATATCGGTGGTATTCATGCGCTTGTACTGATCGGCCATCCAGGCCATTTCGCGCTCGCCGGTGCCCATGTCGGGGGCCGGCACGTTTTGCGCCGGGTTGATCAGGTCGCGCTTGATCAACTCATAGGAAAACCGCCGGGTGATCATCTCAAGCTCGTGCTCTTCCCAGTCGCGAGGATCAATCCGCAAACCGCCCTTCGAGCCGCCAAACGGCGCCTCGACCAGCGCGCATTTATAGGTCATCAGCGCCGCCAGTGCCTCGACCTCGTCCTGATTGACGCCCATGGCATAGCGGATACCGCCCTTGACCGGTTCCATATGTTCGGAATGCACGCTGCGATAGCCGGTAAAGGTATGGATTTGCCCGCGCAGCCGCACCCCGAAACGCACCGTATAGGTGGCGTTGCAGACGCGGATTTTCTCTTCAAGTCCCGGCGGCAAGTCCATCAACGCAACCGCGCGGTTGAACATCAAATCTACACTCTCGCGAAAGCTTGGCTCTTTTACAGCGTTCATCATCCTCTCCCTTATGCGATCCACGGCCGTCTGCGTTGGTGCAGATCATTGGACCCAGAATCTTGAAACATGGTTAAGTCTCGCGACGACTTTGTCCACCCAACACAGAATCTCAGGCGAAATTCATCTGCCGGGGGCATACATCCGCGCTTTGCGTTTCCATGCGAAAGACAATAGCTTGAAAGTTCTTATACTGTTGAATTCGTTTGGTTAATTTGTACGATTTAGCCACTTTCCTGCCCTAATTCCGCCACAGATCGCACCGATACATAAGGATGGTGGAATGTGTGGGCCGCTGGCCCGGCTGTCACGATAGAGGTGATGAAATGCGTATAAAGTACAAGAAACGATCCGGTCCCGATGCCAATAGGCACAATGGACAAAACCCAATTCCCGCTTGGGCAATGCGGTTCATGCGAGAGGAAGACGGGACGGTTACCATCCTTGCTTTCTTCATCTTCGTAACCTTCCTGATGATGGGCGGTATCGGGATTGATACCATGCGCCAGGAAATGATGCGGGCCAAATTGCAGGCCACACTGGACGGTGCTGTGCTGGCCGGGGCGACCGCGCCTACCGCCGTGGAGGCGCGCCTGGTCGTCGAGGATTACTTTACCAAATCCGGCATGTCCGAATTCCTTGACGCCGAACAGGAAGGCGACATCGACGTTTCGTTGACCTCGGCCAAAGTGACCGCCAGCGCGAAAATGACACTCGACACCTACTTGATGAAGCTGTCGGGCGTCGATACGGCCAGCGTTTCAGGGATATCCACCGCAGAGGTTCAGATTCCCAAACTCGAAGGCATCCTCGTTCTTGATGTCTCCGGGTCGATGTCTCAAAATTCCAAGATGCCCAACCTCAAAAAGGCGGCCAAGGAGTTTGTGACGACGGTCGTCGGCTATGGCAACCCCGGCCATGCCGTTCTTTCGATCGTTCCTTTCAGTTTCTCTGTGTCTCCGCCGGAGTCGATGTACAATGCTCTCGCGGCGGATGATCGCCATAATTACTCGACTTGCCTCGAGTTCAAGGACAACGATTATCACCATGCCACGCTCACCAGCGGCAGCTCGGCTCTGAGCAGCGGCATTCCGGTCAACCAGATGATCTATACTTCGGTCTATGGTGGTTTTGATAACCTCAATCAAAGCTGGCGGTCGTGCTACAATAATGAATATATGCGCATGCTGCCCTACTCGGTCAGCGAGAGCGACCTTCATGCGAAGATTGATGCACTTACTCCGGATGGGAATACATCGGGCAATGAGGGCATGAACTGGGGCGCCGCTCTGCTTGATCCGACATTTCGTCAAGTGACCGCGTCGATGATCGCCTCCGGAGATCTTGATGCGTCCCTCGCACATGTGCCCGCCGATTATGATGATCCCGACACTTTGAAGGTCATTATCTTCATGGGCGATGGTGCAAATACGACGTCTTATTTCTTCGACAGGAGTTCACCGAAATTCCGCGGGAAGGCGTCCGACCTCTACGAGGTGATCTATCAGGACCGCGTTTTCAAATATGCGTTCAACGTCAAAAATGTAGATAAAAAAAGATACGGCTCTGATGGCGAAAGCCGCTGCTCTCAGAAACAGTGGGAATGCGTCTATGAAGAGAATGGCCCTCAACAGTCGGTTTACTATCTCTACAGTCCGGTTAATGGCAAATATTACAGCATCGCGGCAAACGACTGGGTTTCCTCCAGCGCCTTCGGTCAGCTGGACCAGACAATCCCCGGTTATATCGAAACCATTCAACTGGACTGGGAACATGCCTGGGGCCTGATGTCGCCAAGATACTACAGTGAAACAACCGGCAACTGGGATGCTTGGAATGATTACATGGGGTCCGAATACCAGGATGGCAGCGAGAAGAATATCCTGATGCAAAAGGTCTGCGCCGCCACCAAGACCGAAAACACTGTAATTTACACCATTGGCTTCGAAGTGCCCGTTAATGGGACCGCTGAAAATGAGCTCATCAAATGCGCGACCTCGGAATCGCATTACTATCGCGCCAACGGCGAGAGTATCAGCAGCGCGTTCAGCTCGATCGCGGCCAATGTTAAACATCTGAGGTTGACACAATGACACATGTACTCGTGCAAAAACTCCGTCGGTTTCGATGGGATGAGGCCGGAACGGCATCTCTTGAATTCGTCCTCGTCTTTCCTGTGTTCTTCGCGCTCTTGATGATCTCGATCGAGCTTGGCTTTGTCACCATGCGCCAGACCATGCTTGAACGCGGATTGGATATCGCGGCACGCGAAATCCGCCTTGGAACCGGCACCGCCCCGCAGCATGACGCAATCAAGAGCATCGTCTGCGAGAACTCCTTCGTGCTCAGCGACTGCATGAACAAGCTGCGGCTGGAAATGAAATCGGCCGACATCCGTGCCTTCAACTCGCTGGACACTACGCCCGACTGTACCGATGCGGCATTGCCAACCAAACCGCTGCGCAGCTTTACCCCGGGCGCACAGAACCAGCTGACGGTGCTCCGGGCCTGCCTGAAGTACAATCCGATCTTTCCAAAGCAATTCCTCGGAACAGCTTTGCAGAAGGATGCCAATGGGCAGGCGTCGTTAATCTCCACAACTGCCTTTGTTCAGGAGCCTCTTTAAAATGTATATCTCTAGCATAAAACGCGCCCTGCGCAGATTTCGTAAATCCGAACGTGGAACGGTCACCATGGAAACGGTGGTCATGCTACCCTTCCTGTTTATCGGGTTGGTCCTCAGCTACGAGTTCTTTGATATGTATCGCTTCAAAAGCGTGCGTGAAAAGGCCACCTATACGATTGCCGATATGCTCTCGCGGGAAACCAATGTTGTCACAGACACCTATATCGACAACACCAAGATCCTGTTTGACACGCTCGCGGGCGACGATGGCAACAACCAGATCAGGACCTCCGTGGTGCGCTTTCACGACCGGGACGAACCGCAAAGCGATGAGTTCGAATTGCGCTGGTCCGAGGTGCGTGGCGACGGCGACCTTCAGCCGCTGAGCCAAGATGATGTAAGAACGGCGTTTGACCTCTTCCCGAACATGACAAACGGCCAGGATATTGTCATGGTGCAAACCAAGTCACTCTTTCAACCGGGTGTTTCCGTCGGAATGTCCAAGGACACGCCGGTCATTACCAGCGCCTTCATGTCGTTGCGCTTTGCCTCGCAACTCTGCTTCACTAACGTTTGTACACCCTAAGGTTTCGGGCTCTGCCGGTTCATCTGGTCTTCCATGATTTCGGCCATGACCTTGGCATTGGCGCTTGCCGTCACACCGCCAACCCCGATGCGGCGCCCGACACGCCACCAGAGCCCCGGCTGCCATGCGGCCGGGGCTTTGCTCTTGAGCCGGATCGAAAAGCCGTTTGACGGCTTGAAGGCAAAAACCCCACGCTCGACGCTTGCGAGATCGGCGATCCGCGCGATCATCACACCATCGTCGCTGCGCAATCCTTCACGGGTCAGCTCAAGCGTGCGGGCGGTGGCCCGCCACATCCGCTCGGCCAGCCAGATCACAAGCGCGCCGAGCGCAACCATGACCAATTGCCAGCCCATGGCCGGCGGCTGAACCAGCGCCAGATAAAGCAGCAACACACCAAGCGAGCCAAGCGCCAGCACACCGATTACCCGGCGCGGGGTCGAAGCCCGCAGTACCGCCAGAACGTCATTGTCTTGCATTGCCAGTCTCCCTTTGGACCGGCTTTACCCCGGCGGCGCGGCTTTGGCGAGGGGCAGCCCGCCAAACCCTCTCAAAAATGCACAAACAACGTTCGAGGCTGAACAGAGCCAGGCCATGACGCTCGCACCCCGAGCCCCTATATCCTTGTGCAAAGGAGATATGCCATGTCGATCAGACCCGTTCTGGAAACCCGCAAAGCCAAGGCAACGATGGAAGGGGCCGGTGTGCATCTGCACCGCGCCTTCGGGTTTCACGACCCGACCGAGCTTGACCCGTTCCTGCTGTTTGACGATTTTCGCAATGAAAATCCGGCCGATTACGCGCAGGGCTTTCCCTGGCATCCGCATCGCGGCATCGAGACCATCACCTATGTTTTGGCCGGTGAGGTTGAACATGGCGACAGCCTTGGCAATCAGGGCCGCCTTGGCGCGGGCGATGTGCAATGGATGACCGCCGGATCGGGCATCCTGCATCAGGAAATGCCGAAAGGAAACGCCAAAGGCCAGATGCACGGCTTTCAGCTTTGGGCGAACCTGCCCTCTTCGCTCAAGATGACCGCGCCGCGCTATCAGGACGTCACCGCGCCTGATATCCCCGTGGTCGTCGATGACGACGGCACCGCCGTACGCGTCATCGTCGGCGCATTCTGGGGCAAGCGCGGCCCGGTCGATGGGATCGCGGCAGACCCGCAATACCTTGATATCTCGGTGCCGCCGGGGGTGAAAAAGACTTTTCCCGTGGATACCTACAGACGCAGCTTTGCCTATGTTTTCGAGGGTGCGGGTGCCTTTGCCGATGCCAGTACGCCCGAGGGCGTGCTGTTGGAAAAGGAGGTGGCCGGGCAAGAGGTGAATATTCGCGACCTGTCGGGCAACCGCACCCTGATCCGCTTTGGCACCGGCGACGAGGTCACGGTGCAGGCCGGCCCCGAGGGCATCCGCTTTCTGCTGATCTCAGGCGCGCCGATCGCCGAGCCGGTCGCCTGGCACGGGCCGATCGTGATGAATACCAAGGACGAGCTGCGCACCGCCATGGCCGATCTGCGCAACGGCACCTTCATCAAACCCGCGCATTAGGCGTATCGCCCCAGAATATTCGCCGAATAATCCGGGGCCCGGTGGCAGGCGGCAGGCAGAGCCTGTCAGACCGCCACCGCCTTGCGCACCATGTCGCAGTAAATCTCTTCGACCTCGGGCAGGCTTAGCCGTCCCTTGTCACGAAACCAGGTGTTGACCCCGGTCAGCATCGCAATCAGCGCCATGCTGGTGATCCGTGCGTCCGTCACCGCAAAGCGGCCCTCTGCCACGCCGCGTTGCAGGATGTCCTGAAGCTGGGTTTCATAGGTCTTGCGCAGCCCTTCGATCACCGCAAAGTTTTCCGGACTCAGGTTGCGCAATTCCATGTAGGAAATGAACACCGCCTCGGGGCGGCGCGCGTGAAAGCGGATGTGAAACCGGGTGAAGGCCTCAAGTGCTGCCATCGGATCGCCCGGCCAAGGCTCGCCCCCGCGCGCGGCCAGCAGCTCATCCATATGCGCCTTCATCAACTCGTAAAGCAATGTCTGCTTGTCGGGGGTATAGTTGTAAAGCGCCCCCGCCTGCACCCCGACCGCGCCGGCAATCTGGCGCATCGACACTGCCGCATAGCCATGGCGCGCAAAAAGCGAAAGTGCCGCCTCGCGAACGCGGGGGCCGGTGATATCGGAATGAGAGCCTTGGGTACGTGCCATACGCAAGATTTAACTGAACACACGTTCAAATCAAAGCCCTTGCTTGCCCTACGCCCCAAAAGAATGGCAATAGGGATCAAACCTGCCCGTTGCGAAAGGACATATTCGGGATGCGCCTTTGCCCTGCCCCCCTTTTGGCCACCCTGGCCATGGGTTTGATCGCGGGCTGCGAGCCCTTCCCGACCTTTGAGGTCAGCGAAAGCGCCCGCGCTGCGGCCTACCCGGCGCTTGTACCGGTCGAAGAGATCACCGGCCAGGTTCCCGCAGAGGCCATCGCGCCTGAAACCTCATCCGACCTTGCCGGGCGCGCCGCGCGTCTCAGGGCGCGCGCGGCCCGCCTTGGCGGGAGCGTTGTCGACGCAGAAACCCGGAAACGCATGCAAACCGGCGTTAAATAGCGAAATCCACCGCTTATTCCGCCCAAGCCGCGTTGCAAGGCCCCCGCGAACCCGTTACATCGCGCATCCAAACCCTTACAGTGACAATCGGAGAGCCCCATGAACACACCCCTGCGCCTTGGCATCGCCGGATTGGGCACGGTCGGCACCGGTGTCGTCAAGATCATCCGCCAGAAAGCAGAGCTTCTGACCGCCCGCGCGGGCCGCCCTGTCGTGATAAGCGCCGTCTCGGCGCGCACCCGTGACAAGGATCGTGGCGTCAATCTGGCCGATTACACCTGGGAAGACGATCCCGTCGCCCTGGCCAAGCGCGATGATGTCGATGTCTTTGTCGAGTTGATGGGTGGAAGCGACGGCCCCGCCAAGGCCGCGACCGAGGCCGCGATTGCCGCGGGCAAGGATGTGGTCACCGCCAACAAGGCGATGCTGGCGCATCACGGTCACGCCCTTGCGCTTGCCGCCGAAGAGGCCGGTCGCGTGATCCGCTTCGAGGCCGCTGTCGCGGGCGGCATTCCGGTGATCAAGGCCCTGACCGAAGGGCTTGCCGGCAATGACATCACCCGCGTGATGGGGGTTATGAACGGCACTTGCAACTATATCCTGACGCGCATGCTTTCGGCCGGCCTGCCCTATCAGACGGTGTTTGAAGAGGCCGACAAGCTTGGCTATCTTGAGGCCGACCCGACGCTTGACGTGGGAGGCATCGACGCCGGGCACAAGCTTTCGCTGCTTTCTGCGATTGCCTTTGGGGTCCAGGTCGATTTCGGCGCGGTTGCCCTTGAGGGCATCGAGAAAGTCACCATCGAGGATATCCGCCACGCCGCCGATATGGGCTATCGGATCAAGCTTCTGGGGGTGGCGCAGATGACCGGCCGCGGCCTCGAACAGCGCATGTCGCCCTGCCTTGTCCCCGCCAAGAGCCCGCTTGGACAGCTTGAAGGCGGCACCAATATGGTGGTGCTTGAGGGCGACAATGTCGAACAGATCGTTCTGCGCGGGCCCGGTGCCGGCATGGGCCCCACCGCAAGCGCGGTGATGGGTGATGTGATGGATATCGCGCGCGGCTTTCGCATGCCGACCTTTGGACAACCCGCCGCAGGCCTTGTCCGGGCCACCGCCGCCGGCAGCGCGACCCCGGCGCCCTATTATCTGCGCATGTCGCTTGACGACAAGCCCGGCGCGCTTGCCAAAGTCGCCACCCTTCTGGGCGAGGCCGGGATCTCGATCGACCGGATGCGCCAGTATCGCCACGATGACACAACCGCGCCGGTGCTTGTGGTCACCCACAAGACAACCCGCAACGCGCTTGATACCGCCCTATCGGGCATCAACAAGCTTGACGTTCTGGCCGCCGAGCCGGTCGCGCTGCGCATCGAAACCGTATAATCGCCCCCCCCCCGGCCCCGCCGCGCCCACCCTTGTGTGGCGCAGGGGCGGGCGCTAGTGTTTTTCGACCCCCGTTTTACAAGGACCCGCTTATCATGACCAATGAACCTGCTTTTAATGACCGGATGCTGTCTCTTGGGCTGGCGCGCGTGTCCGAGGCGGCCGCTCTGGCCTGTGCCGATCTGATCGGGCGCGGCGACGAGAAAGCCGCCGATCAGGCCGCCGTCAACGCCATGCGTGAACAGCTTAACATGCTGGCCATCAAGGGCGTGGTCGTGATTGGCGAAGGCGAGCGGGATGAGGCGCCGATGCTTTATATCGGCGAAGAGGTCGGCACCGGCGATGGCCCCGGCGTCGACATCGCGCTTGACCCGCTGGAAGGCACCACCCTGACCGCCAAGGCGATGCCGAACGCCCTGACCGTGATTGCCATGGCGCCGCGCGGCACGCTGTTGCACGCCCCTGATACCTATATGGAAAAGCTGGCGATCGGGCCGGGCTATCCCACCGATGTGGTGTCGCTTGCGATGTCGCCGCGCGAGCGGGTCGAGGCCCTGGCGAAGGCGCGCGATTGCCGCCCTTCGGAAATCACCGTCTGCGTGCTTGAACGCCCGCGCCACCAGGAGATGATCACCGAGTTGCGCGAAACCGGCGCGGCGGTGGTCCTTATCCCTGACGGCGATGTGGCCGGCGTGATCCATTGCGCCGAGGCCGAACGCACCGGCATCGACATGTACATGGGCACCGGCGGCGCCCCCGAAGGCGTACTGGCGGCCAGTGCCCTTAAATGCATGGGCGGGCAGATGTGGGGCCGCCTCGTGTTTCGCAATGACGACGAAAAAGCCCGCGCCAGCAAGGTCGGCATCACCGATTTCGACCGCATCTATGCCCGCGATGAAATGGTGACCGGTGACGTGATCTTTGCCGCCACCGGGGTGACCGACGGATCAATCACCGCAGGGGTCAAACGCCGCCCCGGTTACGTGGAAACCGAAACCGTGCTCATGCGCTCGCGCACCGGATCGTTGCGCCGGATGATCTATCGCAACCCGATTGCTTGATCGCGGGTTCATCTCGGGGGCGCTGCCCCCGTCGCCCGAAGGGCGACTCCCCCGGGATATTTCCGGCCAGAAGAAACAGGCGCAGGTGACATGACCGGGTTTCTTGGTGTCGAGACTTCGATTAGCGGTCGGCAATGGTGCGGCCCCGGAATTGAGCGTGACCGCCAGGCCGAAGCGATGGCGCAGGCCACGTCCCTGCCCCGCCCGCTCTGTCAGACGCTGGCGCGGCTTGGGGTGGCGGCAGAGGCGGCCGAGGCCTATCTCACGCCTGCGTTGCGCGATCTCTTGCCCGACCCACGCAGCCTGCGCGATATGCATAGGGCCGCCGAGCGGTTTCTGCTGGCCGTTGAGAAGCGTCAGAAAATCGCGATCTTTGCCGATTATGATGTCGATGGCGGGTCTTCGGCGGCGCTGTTGATCGACTGGCTGCGCCAGATGGAGCAGCCCGCCCCGACGCTTTATATCCCCGATCGCATCGACGAAGGCTATGGGCCCAACGAGCCCGCCATGGCCGATCTTGCGGCGAGTCATGACCTGATCATCTGCGTTGATTGCGGCACCCTCAGCCACGCGCCAGTGGCCGCCGCAAAGGGCGCCGATGTGGTCATCCTTGACCACCATCTTGGCGGGGAAACCCTGCCCGAGGCCTGGGCGGTAGTAAACCCCAACCGACAGGACGAAAGCGGCGATCTGGCGCATCTTTGTGCCGCCGGCGTCGTGTTCCTGATGCTGGTCGAAGCCGGGCGCCAATTGCGCGAGGCGAGAAAGAGCGGGCCGGATCTTATGGGCTTTCTCGATCTGGTGGCTTTGGCCACGGTGGCCGATGTGGCGCCGCTGATTGGCGTCAACCGCGCCTTTGTGCGCCAAGGTCTTCGGATCATGGCGCGACGCGAACGTGTCGGCCTGGTGGCCCTGGCCGATGTGGCGCGAATGGATGCCACGCCCAACGCCTATCACCTTGGGTTCCTTCTTGGGCCAAGGGTGAATGCCGGCGGACGGATCGGGCGCGCCGATCTTGGCGCGCGGCTTCTGGCCTGTGATAACCCGGTCGAGGCCCGCGCAATGGCCGAACGCCTTGATCAGCTCAACACAGAACGCCGCGACGTCGAAGCAGAGGTGCGCGCCGCCGCCATGCAACAGGCCGAAACACGCGGCTTTGACGCGCCGCTGGTCTGGGCCGCGGGCGAAGGCTGGCATCCCGGCGTTGTTGGCATTGTCGCCAGCCGCCTGAAAGAGGCCGCCAACCGCCCCGCCATCGTGATCGGGCTTGATGGCGATGAGGGCAAAGGCTCGGGGCGTTCGGTCGCGGGCATTGATCTTGGCGCCGCCATTCAGCGGCTCGCCGCCGAGGGGCTGTTGATCAAGGGCGGGGGGCACAAGATGGCTGCCGGTCTGAGCGTGGCGCGCGACAAGCTTGAACCGGCAATGGCGCGTCTGTCCGAACTGTTGGAAAAGCAGGGCGCGGGCAGTTTTGGGCCCGCAGATCTCAGGCTTGACGGGGTACTTATGCCCGGCGCCGCGACACTCGACCTGGTCACACAGATCGACGCCGCCGGCCCGTTTGGCGCAGGCGCGCCGGGGCCACGCTATGTCTTTCCCGACTGTCAGATCACTTTTGCCAAACAGGTCGGCGACAGCCATCTGAAATTGCGCTTTGGCGATGGCATGGGGGCCAGCCTTGATGCGATTGCCTTTGGCGCCTTCGACGGCCCTCTGGGCCCTGCCCTGATGGCTCATGGCGGCGCGCGCTTTCATCTCGCCGGGCGGCTTGAGATCAACACCTGGAATGGCCGACAGTCGGTGCAATTGCGCCTCGAAGACGCCGCCCCGGCCGCTCTTGTCCCCTGAAATCCGCCCGCGCGTAGCCGGCATCACAAGCCAGCCGAATTTTCTTTGGCCAAGGCGAAGTTTTTACAAAATCCCCCTTGCGCAGCCCGCCGGTTTTGCCTAGTACCGCGACACGCCAACGCTGGCCCGTTCGTCTATCGGTTAGGACGCCAGGTTTTCAACCTGGAAAGAGGGGTTCGATTCCCCTACGGGCTGCCACTTACTTCCAGAAAACCTTATAATATTGGGCATATCACCCTCAGGTGTCCCACATTGTTCAGGCCGTGGTACACTTTTGCCATCACGGGCAGCGTCAACGCGGTCTGCAGCCAGTTCTGCTAGGCGTGCGCGTTCGACACGTTTCGTATAGATCGCCGCAGTCTTCGGATCACTGTGCGACAGGTGAGCCATGACCTCGTAGACTGAGCCACTTTGCTCGGCGATGTCTGTTGCGCGACGCTTGCGAATACCGTGTTGGGATCGTGTCGCCTTCAGCAACTCCTCGCCCTTTTGATTGGTCACGGTTTCACAGAGACCAGCCTGTTTGACCCATTTTCTAACGCGATTGTCTAGGCTCCCAGACGACGCAAAAGGTTTTCCATACTCTGTAAGAAGATAAGCTGAGCCATCCTCTGAAACATCAGCGAGTTCAACCATCAAATGCTTGGACATCGGCAAACGGACCGGTTCTGATCCACGCTTGCCCGGTTGCCATGCAATGTAAAAACGGTCGCCTTGTGCCACCTCGTTGGATGGTCCCAGAAGATGGGTATCACCGATCCTACCTGCGGTGTTTTGAGCCAGCAGAAACCACCGGCGTGCCATGGTGCCCGGTCCATGGCAGCGCAGAAATTTTTCTTCGTCCTCATCAGTCCATGGTACCGCTCCACCCTTCGAGCGGTGTTTGCTTTTCACAAGAAAAACTGGGCTGTTTTCGGGGTAACCGTAATCGACGCCCCACGTAAACAGCGCGCGTAGAGCCTTGAGGCATGTGTCTGCCGCGCCAGTCAACGCACCAAATGAATCGCGAATGCAGACGAATGCTTCACGGGGGAGGTTGGCCTTGAGCGAGCCAATTCGAATGCCCTTTGGCGACAGGCAATCGCAAGCCTGCGTCAGACCTGTGCGGCGACTGTTGAGAGTAAGTTGTGAAAGGTTACCTGCGTCGACTTGCGCCTCCATCCACGCGAGGAATCGCTTGCACATTTCATCGAGAGTCCCCCGCGACGGCTGCACAGGCTTTTTGAGTTGCAGCTTTTGGCCCACTCGGGCTGCTTCGTAGTGAAACTGAAAATGCTCATGGTCGGGGTCCACTGGCAAAGTGATTTTTCTGGTCTTTTCTCCTTCTACACGAACACGCCATCGCACGTTGCCTGCTGGCGTCTTCTCTTGGCATAGCCCCGGGTACAGGATCTCGATCTTCACTGGACGTCTTCCCACGATAGCACTGTCCGTCGTCATATAAAATGGAACATCCTAGCGGCTTGAGCTTTGGAGGCTCTGGTTCGTTAGCGTGATTGATTATGCCGCCTGTTTTTGATGTTGCAAGCGGCGGCTTTGGATTGTCAGTTTCTTGATCTTCTCCCTTTCCCTGATGATGGCTTTGTCGCGCCCGAAG
>Ga0209344_10000074_pt1 | contig 208293 bp, 178 predicted proteins | sample Cruoilmetagenom6_FD_187293 | JGI IMG/M metagenome (GOLD analysis project Ga0209344, IMG submission 187293) | Oil polluted marine microbial communities from Coal Oil Point, Santa Barbara, California, USA - Santa Barbara Oil Seep Sample 6 (SPAdes)... | ecosystem: Environmental > Aquatic >...
TGACCTTCGGCCGCGCAAGGTCGGCTTCCAGCAGATTGTACTGGGTCAGAAGGTCGGCATTCTGCAGCCGCAAGCTCTTCTCCATGCGGCGTGAGTTCGCATAGGTTTCGACACCCACAGGCGTTACCCCGGTGGAGCGCAGCGCATCCCAGACGGCCAGCCCGTCCTCGTACTTCATGTGCAGCTCCCAGCCCTGCTCGCCAACATAGGACAGCCGGAACGCCGACACGATCTTGCCGGCAATCTCGATCGGCTTGATCGCCGCAAAGGCAAAGTTTTCCACATCCAGCCCCGCCGGGTCGGCCACCACCTTCTTCAAGGTCTCGCGAGCATTCGGCCCCCAGATGCCGATTGTGGTGAACTTCTCGGTCACATCGGTGATGCTGACGTCGTAGCCCTTGTCTTCGGCAATGCGGCGCATGTAGTGGAAATCACGCGGACCAGCATCCGCCCCGTTGATCAGGCGGCAGCGGTCATCCATGCGGATCACGGTGAAATCGGCACGAACCATGCCTTCGTCATCGAGGAAGTGCGTATAGATCCCCTTGCCGATGTTGTTGTCGCCACCGATCTTGGCCGCACACAGCCACTCCATCATCGCAACGTGATCCGGCCCCTCGATGTCGACCATGTGGAAATGCGACAGATTTATGATGCCGCAATCCTCCGAAAGCTGAAGGTGCTCCGCGTTGGAAACGCGCCAGAAGTGGCGGTTGTCCCACTCGTTCTCCCGCACCGGAACCCGGTCGCCGAACTTCTCAAGCAGATGCGAGTTCGACTCATAGCCGTGCGCCCGCTCCCAGCCGCCCAGTTCCATGAAATGACCTCCAAGTTCGACCTCACGCTCGTAAAACGGCGAGCGCTTGACGCCTCGGCTCTTGGCATAGGGTTCGCGCGGATGGATGGCCGGGAAATAGATCTTCTGTGCCGCTTCATAGCAGCGGTTCTCGATGAATGCCTCGGTCATCTGATGTGAATAGAAGCGCGCGTAATCGATCGAGTTGTGGTCAATCTCGGTGCGGCCGTCGGTCATCCAGTCGGCAATCAGCTTGCCGTAACCGGGGCCGTCTTTGACCCAGATGGCGACGCAATACCAAAGGCCGCGCACCTTCTGGCTTTCACCGCAGGAAGCGCCACCGGCGGCGGACACCTGCAACAGCCCGTTGAAGGAATGGCTTTCATTGTAGCCGAGTTCGCCCAGGATCGGGGTCAGCTCCATCGCCCGCTCCAGCGGCTCGATGATCTGCTCCATGTCGAGATCACGCTGCGACGGAGACAGCCGGGCTTGATTCTTTTCCAGAATATCGCGCGGATGGCACAACCGCGGCTCGTCGGTCTCGTAATAGCCCCACTCGATCTGGCCGCCCTCGGCGGTTGTCGGGTCGCCGGTGTCGCGCATATAGGCCGAATTGCCCTGATCGCGCATCAGCGGCCAGCCGATGTCCTTGCCGGTACCCTCGAATTCCTTGTACGGGCCAAAGAAGGTCAGCGGATGATCGACCGGCATCACCGGCAGATCCTCGCCCACCATCTCGGCAATCTGGCGTCCCCAGATACCGGCGCAGACGACAACGTGATCGGCCATGATCGTCCCGCGATGGGTGACCACACCCTTGATCCGGCCGCCTTCAACGATCAGCGATTGCGCCGGTGTGTTGGCGAAGACGCTGAGCTTGCCGGTTTTCTCGGCCGCATCCACGAGCTTGCCGGCAACCGTTTGGCTGCGCGGAATGACGAGACCCGCGTCCGGGTCCCAAAGAGCGCCCGCGACCATCTCTTCCTCAACCAGCGGGAACTTCTCTTTTACCTCTGCCGGACCGATGAAGCTCGCCCGCGTGCCAAAGGCCTTGCCGGAGGAAATCTTGCGTTTGATTTCTTCCATCCAGGCATCGTCGCCGGCACGAACAATTTCCAGGCCGCCGATGCGGGCGTAGTGGCCCATCTTCTCGAAGAAATCGATCGAGTACTGTGTGGTCCAGACCGACAGGTAATCGTGACTGGTCGTGTAGCAGAAGTCCGAGGCGTGGGCCGTCGAGCCGATATCGGTCGGCACGCCCGATTTGTCGATACCGACAATATCGTCCCATCCGCGTTCGATCAGATGATGCGCAATGGAGGCGCCGACAATGCCCCCCACGCCGATGATGACGACCTTTGCCTGTGTCGGGAATTCTGCCATTGTCTCAACCCTGATTGTGCCTGATCCAGAATTTAGGATCTGACGCCGCAAAACCAGAGCCTGTCTACGACATTATCTCCATGCTGCACGACCAGTGACACTTGGTCCCACGCCCGACAACGACGGGCGCAGCGCACCCGGCAGATCGTTCAGGAAGACTGGTCCAACGCCTCGGCGAGCTCACCGATTTGGTTCTCTGAAAATATGGCGATACCGTTTTCTGACAGCAGCGAAGCCACCACCCCGGAGCCCCTGCGCGCAATGCCATCGAAACGTCCACTGTAGATGAACGAACTGCCGCAGGAGGGACTGCCATCGGTCAGAAGCGCAAACCGGCAACCCTGCGACAAGGCTGTCTCCAGCGCAATCTCTGCGCCCAGCCTGAACGGAATGGTCACATCTTCTCCGGTGTCATCGAAAATCCGTGCCTTGCCAGCCAGCACGTCAACGCCCAGCAACCCGGGTTGGATTTCAGCGGGCGGGCGGGGTGTCGGAAATCCGGCGGCAACTTCGGGGCAAAGCGGCACCATGCGCCCTTGCTCACGCCAGAGTTCCATCAGGGAATGCTCAACCAGCCGGTCCGATCCATTGTAGCGCACCGGGCTGCCAAGCAGGCACGCGGAAACGAGTATCTTGTCCATCGCAAATCAATGCTCGTTGAAGCGGATTGACGCAATCGGAATCTGCGCAAGCCGGTCTGCCTGAGGGAGAACCGGCTCGCGACTGTTGCAGTTACTCTTTTACTTGATGACGGCAGCGCCGTTGATGATGCTGATTGTCTCGCTGCCGCCCAGGGTTTCGCGGTCACCCGATGGCATGGTGACAAAACACCCGGCCGGACAGAAACTGACGGTGGCGCCGGCATCAACAACCATTTCGATCTTGTCGCTGCCTTCGGTGACGATCAGGATCTGGGATTGTGCGTCCTCATTGGTCACGCTGGCAGCCGACGCACCGGCGACCATCAGGGAACTCATTGTGAGTGCAAAAACAACTCTCTTCATTGCTTTTCGGCGCTTGGGTCGCCGCTCCATGTTGTAAGAGGTCGAGCGCAATTGGCCCGATTTGGATCGAGATTTAGCAGCTGCAAACTGAATGCAGTCTGAACGGATCCGGATCACTTGTCACCGTCTCCGGCACCGCCACCATCATCCATCGACTCCTGTACCGCCTTGCCTGGTGGCGCGCGCCGGCTGCGCTTGCGCGATGCGGGCTTTTCAGCTTCACCGGGCTCATCATCAAGTTCCAGAACGCTGGTTTTTGAGCCGGAAATTTTCTCCCGAACCGCGGCAACGACTTCGTCGTCCTCGCCAAATTTGATGTTCAGGTCACGCTGCGGGAATGGGATCTCAATGCCTTCTTCCCTGAGCCGCTCGAAAATCCGCAGCCGCAATTCGGTGCGCACAGACAGGCCATTGAGCACATCGGCGATATGCGCCTTGATCTCGAAATCGAGAGAGGAATCGCCAAAGCCGACAAAATGCACCGCAGGCTCCGGGTAATTGAGAACCAACTCGTGGCCGCGGGTGATTTCACCCAGGATCTCGATCACCTTGCGCGGGTCCGCGTCATAACTGACCCCCACTGGCACATCCACACGGCCAAGCGAGTTGCGGTGGTTCCAGTTGCCCACAGGCGCGTTGATAAGCTCCGAATTCGGCACGATGATCGACTGACGACTGAAAGTTTCGATCTCGGTGGCACGCACCGAAATCTTCTTCACGAAGCCCTCGGTCGAGCCGGTCACCACCCAGTCACCCACCTTGAACGGGCGCTCGGCCAGCAGGATCAGGCCGGAGACAAAATTGCTGACGATGTTCTGAAGTCCGAAACCAATCCCGAGCGACAGCGCACCGGCAACCAGGGCAAGACTCGACAGATCGATGCCCGCCGCAGAAATACCGATCAGGCCGGCAATCGCCACGCCGAGATAGCCGACTCCGGTCCTGATCGAATTGCGCACCCCGGCATCCATCCGCCCGCGCGCCATGACGCTGCCATCGAGCCAGCGCTGGAACCAGCGGGTGACCAGCAGCCCCAGCAGGAACAGCACGATACCGAAAAAGATGCCGACCAGCGAAATCGAGATGCCGCCAATGCGGATTTCTGTCAGGAACCGGTAAAACCAGATCTCGATATCCTGAACCTGAAAGCCCCATGACAGCAGGATCAGCGGCACTCCGATCAACAGCACGGCCAGACTGATCAACAGCCCGGCGCCAAGACCGGTCTGATCAAGCGCCACATTGCCAAACTCAAAACGATCCTCGATCCGCCGCCCGATGGCGGTCTGGGCAAATGCTCCGGGCTCGGAAATGGCTTTGCCGGATAGATAACCGATATACATTGTCGTCAGAACAGCACCCGTCACCACGATCTGGGTCGCAGCAAAGCGGGCAAAGCCGACATAGCCCAGCGCTGCCGTGGCCATCAGCCCGACACCGGCAACAAGCAGCGTGAACGAGATGAACCGCGGCCAGGGCTGGCCCGGAGCTGCCGGATCGCCAGAGGCTGCCACCATCGGCCTGCCCATCGCCATGGCGATCAGGATCAGCGCGATCAGGAACACGGCGATGATGCCCTTGAACACGGTCAGCACCACCGGGGAACCAAGCGACTGACTGACCTGATCACCGACAAAATCCAGCCCGTTGACGATCACCATCGCCACCACCAGCAGGTAGAGCACCCTGGCGCCGCCATCGGACAGGTTGACCAGGCGCCAGGCGGCCATCTTCGGAGCCAGGATTGCGCGCGCCAGACGTGCGACAAAAAAGATCGCCACCAGAGTCGTCAGCACGCTGATGAGAACCGGCGTGACGTCGGCGCGCAGAATGGCAAAACTCTGGGCCAGCACATAGACCGTTCCGCCAAGAGCAGCCATCGCCGCAGTTGGCACCACAGTCGACCAGAATGCCACCGACAACCGGCTGGTGTAGAGCGGATCTTCATCCTCGGGATCGCGGTCAATCAACCCGCCAAACAGTCGGTAGGCGCCAGGCACGAACACCAGCCCCGCAAGCAGGGAAAAGAACACCCACCCGAGCAAAGCCTGCCACTTGAAGGTCCAGACGAATTTTGCCCAAGATCCGTAGGTGCGAGCAACATCGGTTCCCTCATCGCCCAGCGCCGTCAGCGCTTGAGACAGCATCGCCGGGCCGATTTCGGTCCTTTTGAACAAGGTGTTGGTGAAAAGCTCGCGCCGCGTCTCGGTGATCATGTTGGCCAGTTGGCTGGCTCGCACCGAAACTGTCTCGGCTCTGCCGGTCAGGGCATTGATCTGTGCACGTTCAGCAGCAAGCCGCGTCCGTTCGGCTGTCACCGTATCCGGCTCAGCCGGCTCACCATCGGCCGGAGCCGCGCCCAGCTGGTCGGCTCTCGCCTTTATCTCCGTCAGCCGGGGCCGCAGCGAAACACCGATTTCAAGCATGCTGCGCGCCAGCGCTTCGACTTCCAGCTTCAGATCAACCAGCGACGTGTCACTGTCGGAGTTGTCGTCAACCTTTGTCGAAAGCTGGGAAATGGTGTCTTCGGCTTGTGTCAGTTTCTCTTCGGCGGCCGTTATTGCCGGTGATGCAATCGGCTGCGCGGGCGCTGCGGGAGCCTCAGCAGTGGTTTCGGAGGCAGATGGCGTAGCGGCCTGAGAATCAGAATCCGCAGCTGTATCTTCAGGCTGTGTCACATCAGCCGGAGCCGCAGTCTGAGCGCTGCTTGAGCTCATCGGCGCAGTCAGCATGAGACCCGCGACTGTCGCCGCTATCAACCAATCAAAACGCATGAATACCCTGTTCGGTTCAAGAGTGCGACACCACCCATAGCAGGCTGGCTGTGCTTCTCAAACGCTATACACAGTCGCCACGTCTGCTGCCGGTGAAGGCAGTTACGGTTTCGGTCCGCTGACGGGCAGTTTCAAAACCCTGCACCCGGCTTTGCAAGATAGGCCTTCTCCTCCGCCGTCGACGCCCGGCCAAGAATTGGGTTGCGATGCGGAAACCGACCGTAACGCTCGATGAGGGCATGGTGCTGATTGGCAAAATCAAGATAATTGGCGTTGCCGAGCGCCTCGAACAGCGCCACGCAACGCTCCTGCTCGGCGATATCCTCGGCGTGTTCGAACGGCATGTAGAAAAAGATCCGCCGGTCTTCGGCAATCGTCCTGTCGGCTCCGACTGCGAGCGCAGCCTTGGCTTCTTTCAATGCCAGACCGTCAGTGGCAAATGCGAGAGGAGAACCGCGATAGATGTTGCGCGGGAACTGGTCCAACACAATCACCAGTGCAAGACGCGCCTCGGGCGTGGCCCGCCATTCTTCACTGACCCCGCGCGAGAGCGACAGGTGCAGGCCGGAAAACCGCTCGGTGATGCTGCGGTCGATCTCATCACTCTTGACGAACCAGTCCTTGGGCGTGAGTTCGTTGAACCAGAAATTCAGGACGGTTTCGGGAGTCTCGGTCATGGACAATCCTCTTCTTCGTGCCGCGTTCATATGTGGTCACGAGTGTGCGCCTGCAAGGTCACCCAATCCGAACCGGATTGCCACCCGGCAAATTTGAGGGCTCCTACCCTGCGCACTCAGGCAGCATCTGCTTCCGCAACCAGCCTGACCAGGCTGACACCATCGGCCACCTGCGCGCCTGCACTGACCAGCACTTCGGCAACCACGCCATCACGCGGTGCCGCGAGCGTCATTTCCATTTTCATGGCTTCCATGATCACCATCGGATCGCCGGATTTCACCTCCTGGCCCTCGCTCACAATCACCTGCTTGACGATGCCGGGCATCATCGAGATGACCTGATCTCCACCCGCAGCCATGTCATCGGACCGCTTGCCCTGAGGCTTGCCGAACCGGTGGGTCAGGCCTTCATGAAACACCGCCACTTCAACGCCGTTCTGCACCAGCCGGCAGCGTTGGCTCACCCCGCCCGCACTGAAGCTCCAGTCCTCGCTTGTTCGACGCACCGCTGCAAGACGCATCTCGCCTGCTGCGAACCCCTCACCGGCAACGCGCCAGTCAGTGCTGGCTTCACGTGCCACGGTAAAGTTGCTTGTTACACCATCTATCTCGAGCGAAACGGCACGCTTGGGCGCACCCCAGATCTCGAACGGTCCGATGGAGGACACCGAAGCAGGAACCTCCGTACCCGAGGCCACCATGCCTGAGGCGGCGAGCACTGCCAGCGCTGCAATCTCCTCCGGCGCAGGTGCCCGCGCGATCAGGCTTGCGATGTTGCGGTCGATCAACCCGGTATCGAGCCTGCCGGCGGCAAAATCCGCATCCCGGCACAGCCGCGTCAGGAAAGCGGTGTTGGTCACGGTGCCGGCAATCTCGGTGCGGCCAAGCGCCCCGGCCAGCTTGGAAAGCGCCTCGGCCCGCGTCGCCCCGTGAGCAATCACCTTGGCAATCATCGGATCGTAGAACGGCGTAATCTCGTCGCCGGCCCTCACCCCGGCATCCACCCTGATGTCACCACCCGGAAACTGCAGATGCATCAACCGGCCAACCGCAGGCAGAAACCCCTTTTCCGCATCTTCGGCATAAATCCGGGCTTCCACCGCATGGCCGTTGATCGACAGCTCGTCCTGTTTGAGCGGCAAGCTCTCGCCGCCTGCCACGCGGATCTGCCATTCGACCAGATCCAGCCCGGTGATCAGCTCGGTCACCGGATGCTCGACCTGCAGCCGTGTGTTCATTTCCATGAACCAGAACTTGTCGGCCGAAAGTCCGTCACTGGCATCAACAATAAACTCGACCGTGCCGGCGCCGGAATAGTTGATCGCCTTGGCCGCCTGCACGGCGGCCGCGCCCATGGCCGCACGCATGTCTTCGGGCATATCAGGCGCCGGCGCTTCCTCGATCACCTTCTGGTGGCGCCGTTGCGCCGAGCAGTCGCGCTCGAACAGATGCACCACATTGCCGTGGCTGTCGCCGAAAACCTGGATTTCGATGTGCCGCGGTGTGGCGACATATTTCTCCACCAGCACCCGGTCATCGCCGAACGAGGCCTTGGCCTCACGCCGCGCCGATGACAATGCCGCCGGGAAATCCTCCTGCCGCTCGACCTTGCGCATGCCCTTGCCGCCGCCGCCCGCCCGCGCCTTGATCAGCACCGGAAAGCCGATCTCATTGGCCTTGCCGGCCAGCACCACCAGCTCCTGCGCCTCGCCGTGATAACCCGGCACCACCGGCACATTGGCCTTTTCCATCAACGCCTTCGCCGCATCCTTCAGCCCCATGGCGCGGATCGCCTTGGCAGACGGCCCGATGAAGATCAGTCCTGCCTTTTCCACCCGCTCGACAAACTCAGGATTCTCCGACAGGAACCCGTAGCCCGGATGGATCGCATCCGCTCCGGTACGCTTCGCCGCATCGAGAATGGCATCGACCTTGAGATAGCTCTCTGACGCCTGAGCCGGCCCGATCAGCACCGCCTCGTCGGCCATCTCGACGTGCAACGCATCCGCGTCGGCCTCGGAATAGACCGCAACCGTGGCGATGCCCATTTTCCGCGCCGTGCGGATGATCCGGCAAGCAATCTCGCCCCGGTTGGCGATGAGGATTTTGGTGATCATGGTCATTCCCATCACATCCTGAACACGCCGAATTTCGTCTCTTCCACCGGCGCATTCAGCGCCGTCGACAGGCTCAGCGCCAATATCTCGCGCGATTTCAGCGGATTGATGATGCCGTCATCCCAGAGCCGCGCCGAAGCGTAGAGCGGGTGGCTTTGCGTCTCGAACATCTCGATGGTCGGGCGCTTGAACTCGGCCTCGTCTTGGGCTGACCATTCGCCGCCCTTGCGTTCGATGGCATCGCGCTTGACCGTGGCCAGCACGCCCGCTGCCTGTTCGCCGCCCATCACCGAAATGCGGCTGTTGGGCCAGGTCCACAGGAAGCGGGGCGAATAGGCCCGACCGCACATCCCGTAATTGCCGGCGCCAAATGAGCCGCCGACGATCATGGTGATCTTCGGCACCTGCGTCGTCGCCACCGCGGTCACCATCTTGGCGCCGTCCTTGGCGATGCCGCCGGCCTCGTATTTCTGCCCGACCATGAAGCCGGTGATGTTCTGCAGGAAGACGAGCGGGATCTTGCGCTGCGAGCACAGCTCGATGAAATGCGCCGCCTTCACCGCACTTTCGGAAAACAGCACGCCATTGTTGGCGACAATCCCCACCGGCATGCCCATCACATGGGCAAACCCGCAGACAATCGTGGTGCCGTAACGCGCCTTGAACTCGTCAAACCGCGAGCCGTCGACGATGCGGGCGATCACCTCGCGAATGTCATAGGGCTGGCGGGTGTCGGCGGGAATGATGCCGGCGATTTCCGCCGGATCGTAGAGCGGATCTTCCGGCGTTTGCAGATGCATGCCCGAAAGCCCTGCCTCCCCATGGCCATTGAGATTGGCCACCGCCTGCCGCGCCAGCTCCAGCGCATGAGCATCATTGTCCGCCAGATGATCAGCCACGCCCGACAGCCGCGTGTGCACATCGCCGCCGCCAAGATCCTCGGCGCTGACCACCTCGCCTGTCGCCGCCTTGACCAGCGGTGGTCCAGCCAGAAAGATTGTGCCCTGGTCGCGCACGATGATTGTCTCGTCAGACATCGCCGGCACATAGGCGCCGCCCGCCGTGCAAGAGCCCATCACCACGGCGATCTGCGATATCCCCGCAGCACTCATGTTGGCCTGGTTGAAGAAGATCCGCCCGAAATGATCCCGGTCGGGAAACACCTCGTCCTGGTTGGGCAGATTGGCGCCGCCGGAATCGACCAGGTAGACGCATGGCAGATTGTTTTCGAGCGCGATTTCCTGGGCGCGCAAATGCTTCTTCACCGTCAGCGGATAATAGGTGCCGCCCTTCACCGTGGCGTCGTTGCACACCACCATCACGTCACGGCCCTTGACCTTGCCGACACCCGCGATCACGCCTGCGGATGCAATCTCGCCGCCATAAAGCCCGTGCGCCGCAAACCGCCCCACCTCGAGAAACGGCGAATCCGCATCAAGCAGCGTCGCCACCCGGTCGCGCGGCAGCAATTTGCCCCGCCCGACATGCCGGTCGCGCGAAGCCTCCGGCCCGCCCTGCCCGTGCAAGGCAGCGGCTTCCGCGGCCTCAGCGATCTGCGCCTGCATCTTTGCCGCATTGTCCTTGAACGCTTGCGAGCCGGTGGAGATCTTGGATTGGATGATACTCACGCCGTCTCCGCCATCATCTCGCGGCCGATCAGCATGCGGCGCACTTCCGACGTCCCCGCACCGATCTCGTAGAGCTTGGCATCACGCAGCAACCGGCCGGTGGGATAGTCGTTGATGTAGCCATTGCCACCCAAAGTCTGGATCGCTTCCAGCGCCACCTGGGTGGCCTTTTCGGCTGAGTAGAGAATGCAGCCCGCGGCATCCTTGCGCGTGGTCTCGCCGCGGTCGCAAGCTGCAGCCACCGCATAGACGTACCCGCGGCAGGCGTTCATCGTGGTGTACATGTCCGCAAGCTTGCCCTGCATCAGCTGGAAATTGCCGATCTTCTCGCCGAACTGGGTGCGCTCATGGCAATAGGGCACCACCACATCCATCGCCGCCGCCATGATGCCGAGCGGCCCGCCCGACAGCACCACCCGTTCATAGTCGAGCCCCGACATCAGGATCTGCACGCCCTGGCCTTCTTCGCCCAGCACATTGTCGAACGGCACTTCGCAGTTCTCGAACACCAGCTCGCAGGTGTTGGAGCCGCGCATACCGAGCTTGTCGAGCTTTTGCGCCGTCGAGAACCCGGTCATGCCCTTCTCGATCAGGAATGCGGTGATGCCGCGCGATTTCGCATCCGGATCGGTCTTGGCGTAGACCACCAGCGTGTTGGCGTCGGGCCCGTTGGTGATCCACATCTTGTTGCCGTTGAGGACATAGCGGTCGTTGCGCTTCTCAGCGCGCAGCTTCATCGACACCACGTCGGATCCGGAACCCGGCTCGCTCATCGCCAGCGCGCCGACATTCTCGCCCGAGCAGAGTTTGGGCAGATACTTCTGCTTCTGCGCCTCCGTGCCCCAGCGGTTGATCTGGTTGACGCAGAGATTGGAATGCGCACCATAGGACAGGCCGATCGAAGCCGAAGCGCGGCTGATTTCCTCCATCGCCACCACATGCGCGAGATAGCTCATGCCGGTGCCGCCAAAATCCGGGTTGGCGGTCATGCCCAACAATCCCAGCGCGCCCATCTCCTGCCACAGATGCATCGGGAACTGGTTCTCCCGGTCTGTTTCCTCGGCCACCGGCGCGATCCGGTCGACGGCAAAGCGGGAGACCATGTCCCTGAGCGCATCGATATCTTCACCCAACCCAAAATTCATGCTTGCCGTGAACATGTCAGTCTTCCTTTTTCTGTCCCACCAGCCGCGCCACCAGACGAACATAGATCGTCTCGATCTCATCGAGCGACAGACGCCCGTTGTCGCGGAACCAGGTGGTCATGCCGTTGAGCATGGCGATGATCGCCATTGTGGTGACCTGCGGGTCGATGATGTCAAATGATCCGTCGCTTGAGCCACGCTCCAGAATCGCACGCGGAAAACTCTCATATTTGCGCCGCAGCGCTTCAATGGCGCTGAAGTTCTCGCCCTCGAGACTGCGCAGCTCCATGTAGGAAATAAACACTTCCCGCGACCGGGTCAGGTGATAGCGGATGTGAAACCGGACGAAATTCTCGAGCGCCTCAGGCGGAGCAAGCCCCGGCTCCTTCGCCTCTTCCCAGGAGCTCAGCAGCGTCTCCATGTGAACTTGCAGCAGCTCGTTGAGCAGATCCTGCTTGGTCGGAAAATGATTGTAGATCGCCCCGGCCTGCACACCGGTTTCCGCCGCGATTGCGCGCATCGACACGGCGGCATAGCCCGAGCGTGCAAACAGTTCGAGCGCTGCATTGCGCAGCTTCTCCGCCGTTTCAGCCCCGTTTGATCCCGCCCGTCGCGCCATGGCTCACACAATTAAATGAACGTTTGTTTATTTTTACAATCTTCCAAACTATCTTGCAAGTCTCAATCGGTCGCATCCCCCTGCAATAGGTGACTGCCTCCAAGGGTCGTCGCCCCGATCAAGCCAGCCAGCGCTTGCGCCGCTTGTAATGCTTGACGTTCTTGAACGACCGCCGTCCCTCGCCGCCAACACCGAGGTAGAATTCCTTCACATCCTCGTTCTCGCGCAGATCCTTGGCGACACCGTCCATCACGATACGACCCGATTCCATGATGTAGCCATAGGTCGCATAGCGCAGCGCGATATTGGTGTTCTGTTCGGCGAGCAGAAACGACACGCCTTCCTGTTCGTTCAACTTCTTGATGATCTCGAAGATCTCTTCCTGCAGCTGCGGTGCCAGCCCCATTGACGGTTCATCCAGCAGGATCATTTTCGGCCGGCTCATCAGCGCCCGCCCGATTGCCGTCATCTGCTGTTCGCCGCCGGATGTGTAGCCAGCCTGGCTCGACCGGCGTTCGCGCAATCGGGGGAAATAGTCATAGACCATCTCGATGTCGCGCTTGATCGCCGCATTGCCGTCGCGTCGTGTAAACGCCCCGGTCAGCAGGTTTTCCTCAACTGTCAGATGGCCGAAGCAATGCCGGCCTTCCATCACCTGGATGCAGCCACGCCGCACCAGCTCGTTGGCCGTCTGCGCCTCGATGCGCGCGCCTTCAAATTCGATTGATCCCTTGGTCACCTCGCCGCGCTCCGAGCGCAGCAGGTTTGAGATCGCTTTCAGTGTGGTCGATTTGCCGGCGCCGTTGGCACCGAGCAAGGCCACGATACCGCCTTCCGGCACCACCAGCGACACACCCTTAAGCACCAGGATAACATGATCGTAGATCACTTCGATATTGTTCACCGCCAGAATGTTCGGCTGTGTCGACGCATCGGTTGCTGCGGAAGTGGACATCGGATTGGACTTTCTCCGGTCAGGGATAAATGTCGGAAGCGTTTGCCCGTCGCGCGGGGCACGTATGTCCGGCGCGACGGGTATTGGTCAGAGCTTTACTGGGCGCACGCCTCAGTCCGCTCAGGCCATGGCGCGTTGCTTGCGGCATACTCTTCGGCAGCCTTCTTCAGCAGCGGCTTCACCATCTCGACGTCTGGCGAGAACCAATCGCCCGACTTCTGCCAGTCCTTGCCATCCCATTCGACCACATAGACCTTGTGGTGGCCGGAGTGATCTTCGCAAGACAGCTTCATCGGCAGGGCAAAGCCTTCCATGCCCATTTCCTTGAGGCGTTCCTCGGTGATGTCGAGGTTTTCAAGGCCAGCGCGCATGTCGACCGCATCAATCACGGTCTTGCCCGTCATTTCCTGCGCCTTACGGATACCTTCAACAATCAGCATCGAGTTGTAGACGCCGCGGTTGTAGAGGTTGTCGGCAAATTTCGCCGGATCAACTTCGCTCTTGCCGGCATCGACAACGTGCTTCTTGATATCCTGGATCGCACCAAAGTCGGATCCGACACCGTGGAAGTTGAGTGTGCGGTATCCCTTTGCAGCATCGCCGCCGGCAGCCGCATCGTCATTGCCGCCGGACCACCACACACCGTAGAACTTGTCCATCGGATAGCGGATCTTGGTGGCTTCCTTGACGGCGGTCGGGCTCATTGCGCCCCAGCCCCACATGATCATGTAGTCAGGCCTGTCGCGGCGGATATTGAGCCACTGCGACGACTGGTTCTGCATTTCCTTGCCGGCAACCGGATACTGCATCAGCTCAAAGCCCATGTCGCTCGACATCTGCTCAAGCAGCGGGATCGCTTCGCGGCCATACCCGGCATCGAGGAAGATATAGCCGATCTTCTTGCCCTTCAGCCCCTCTTTACCGCCTTCACGGCGTGCAATGTCGGTCACGATTGCCGATGCGCCATCCCAGTAGGTGTCCGGTGGATTGAACACCCACGGGAACGTATTGCCTTCAGCCGCAGCCGAAAGGCCGTAAGCCATCGAAAGAACCGGGATCTTGTCGACCGAGGCCTTCGGGATCACCTGCAGCGTGATGCCGGTCGAGTACGGGCTGATGACCAGGGCGCCGTCGCCCTTGACCTGCTCGTAGCACTCCACACCCTTCTGTGTGTCATAACCTGTTTCACACTCAGTGATCCGGATCTTGACGCCGTTGATGCCACCGTCACGCTCGTTGAGCATGGTCAGGTAGTCATGCATGCCATTGGCAATCGGGATACCCGAGCCGGCATAAGGGCCGGTGCGGTAGCTGAACAGCGGCACATGCAGCTCATCGGCGGCAAACGCCGGCAATGCTGTGCCCGCCAGGGTGCCGGCCAGAACGGTGCCGGCAATCAGACATTTCAGTCGCATTGTATTCCTCCCATTAGGCGCGAATTCCGCGCCAGTCCGGGGACCCTGTTCCTCCCGACATGATTGGTCCGGACGGGTCCCGTGCCCGGACAATGTCGCTTATGGAACCTTCCCGCAGCGCCTCCTCAGACACCGCGAAAAGCACCAGTTGGTCAGCCGTAAGGAAACGGCCAGACGCGCAGTTTCTCTTTGCCCAGCGACCAGAGCCGTGCCAGCCCGTGCGGTTCGACAATGAGAAAAAAGATGATCAAGGCGCCCACGATCATGGTCGCGATGTGAAACACGGTTTCAGCCCCGATACCGATCCCCAGTGCCGGAAACCCGGCTCTGAGCACGATCGGCAGACCCCAGATGAAGGCCGCACCGAAGAACGAACCGACAAGACTGCCCAGACCGCCCAGAATCACCATGAACAGGATCTGGAACGACAGCGTGATCGAAAACGCCGACGGCTCCGCGGCGCCAAGATAGAAGAAGATGAACATCGCACCGGCAACGCCGCACAGATAGGACGACACGGCGAAGGCCGAAAGCTTGGCGGTCAGCGGTCGCACACCCATCAGTTCAGCCGCGATATCCATGTCGCGGATCATCATCCACTGCCGGCCGATCCGGCCTCGCACGATGTTCTTGACCGCAAGCGTCACCACCACGACGATGGCCAGGACAATGAAATACTGGGTCATCGGCGCTGCCGAGGGGCCGGTCAGCACGATATCGCCAAACCCGCGCCGTTCCGGCACCTCGATCGCACCTGAAGCGTTGTAGTTATACAGCCACGGGATGCGGATGAAGCACCATTCAAGGAAGAACTGCGCAGCAAGCGTCGTCACCGCCAGATACAGCCCCTTGATCCGGAGCGACGGCAGCCCGAACAGCACGCCGATCCCGGCCGAAAACAGACCGGACAGCAGCACCAGGATCACAATATTGGCATCCGGGAAAATCGTCGTCAGCTTGTAGCAGCTATAGGCGCCCACGCCCATGAACGCACCGGTGCCGAGCGACAACTGCCCCGCATAGCCGGTCAGGATGTTGAGCCCGATCGCCGCCAGCGCCAGGATCAGGAACGGCGTCATGATGGCGTTGAGAAAGAAATCGCTGACAAAAAACGGAATTGCCAGCGCGATCACGCCGATGATGGCCATGCCGATGCGGTCTTCCCGGATCGGAAAAATCGCCTGGTCGGCCGTGTAGCTGGTCTTGTACTGGCCGGATTCGCGGTACAGCATTACTCGTCTCCCCAGACATTCCCGCTTGATGGCAGCACATGAGAGTGTGGACCGGTAACCCGGAACCGGTGCCCGGTCGGCGCTTCCATGATCACCGAATGATCCACCACGGAAATTTTCTTTCCGCCGAGTTCTTCGATGCGATGAATTTCGGCGGCCAGATTGTCCGTCTCGATATCGAAATGGATGCGCGCTTCATCGTGAACTGCCTCCATGACCAGTGACACGCCCTTGTCGGCTGCCAGAATGGTGGCCCGGTGGCCGTCATCATCGACATGCGAGGGCTGTCCCAGCAGTTGCGACCAGAACCCGGCGGCCTGCTCGATATGATCGGTATGACAATCGACGACGATGGCTGAAAGTCTGCTCTTGTGCATCGCTTACACCCTTTCGATAATGCGTTCGCCAAACAGGCCCTGCGGCCTGAACAGCAGGAAGATCAGTGCGATCATGTAGGCGAGCCAGCTTTCGATACCGCCGCCCACCAGCGGACCCCAGTATATCTCACCCACCTTTTCGCCGATACCGATGATCAGCCCGCCAACAATGGCGCCCGGGATCGAAGTGAAACCACCCAGGATCAGCACCGGCAAAGCCTTGAACGCGATGATCTCGAGCGCAAACGACACATCCGAGCGTGCGCCCCACATGATGCCTGTTGTCAGTGCCACGATGCCTGCAGCAAACCAGACGATGGCCCAGATCTGGTTGAGCGAAATCCCGACCGAAAGCGCTGCCTGATGGTCATCGGCCACCGCGCGCAAGGCCCGGCCGATCCTGGTCTTGTTGAAGAACACCGCCAGGCAGCCGACCATGATCAGCGCGATCACCGCGGCCGCGATATCGATGTGCTGCAGGATCAGAAGCCCGCCATCGCCGATTTCGAAGGCCGTCGACCCGGTCGGCAGCCCGAGCTCCTCGGTGATCATCTGCTTGGGTTCGCCGCCAAACACGAATTCGCCGAACCCGACCAGGAAATAGGTCAGTCCGATCGTCGACATCAAAAGGATGATATCGGGCTGGTTGACCAGCGGTCGCATCACGAAGCGCTCGACGGCAAGCGCCAGCACACCCATCACCCCGATGGTCAGGATCAGCGCCAGATAGGCCGGAACCCCCTTCTCGTGCAGGCCGACAAGTGTGAGGCCCGCAAACACCACCATGATGCCCTGCGCGAAGTTGAACACGCCGGACGCCTTGAAGATCAGCACGAAACCGAGTGCGATCAGCGCGTAAAGCACGCCCGCCACAAACCCTTCCCACAGCACCTGCAGGAAGAAGTCGGGCAGCTCCACCATCTGGACAAATGGATCAATGAGGATTGAATACAGAATATCCATCAGTGCGACACTCCCAGATAGGCGTCGATGACGTCCTGATTGTTCTTCACCTCGTCGGGCGGCCCGTCACCGATCTTGCGGCCATAATCAAGCACCACCACGCGGTCGGAAATATCCATCACCACCCCCATGTCGTGTTCGATCAGCGCAATCGTCGTGCCCATCTGGCTGTTCACATCCAGAATGAAGCGGCTCATGTCCTCTTTCTCTTCCAGATTCATGCCGGCCATCGGCTCGTCGAGCAGCAAAAGATCCGGCTCCATCGCCAGCGCCCGGCCTAGTTCGACCCGCTTCTGCAGGCCATAGGGCAGCTTGCCCACCGGCGTCTTGCGAATGTGCTGGATCTCGAGGAAGTCGATGATTTCCTCGACCTTGAGCCGGTGCTCGATTTCCTCGTTGCGCGCCGGCCCGACATTGAGCACCTGCCAGAAGAAGTTCTTGTGCATCTTCAGCGTCCGGCCCGACATGATGTTGTCGAGCGTCGACATGCCCTTGAACAGCGCCACGTTCTGAAACGTGCGCGCAATGCCTGAGGCCGCAGCTTCATAAGGCCGCATCCGCGAGCGGGCTTCACCGCGGAAGGTGATCACCCCTTCCTGTGGATGATAAAACCCGTTGATCACGTTGAGCATCGAGGTCTTGCCGGCACCGTTCGGGCCGATGATGGCGCGGATTTCGCCCTTCCGGATATCGAAGGAGATATCCGAAATCGCCTTCACACCACCAAACGACAGCGACACGTTGTCGACCTTCAGCATCACGTCGCCGGGGGTCAGTCCATCGTCCTCGGCATGAAGCTCGACATGTTTGACACGCGCATTCATTCGGCAGCCTCCGGCATTGCATTCGACACCGGCTGCACGTCCGCATCCGCCACTTTCACCGTGGCCCGGATGACGCCCTTGCGGCCGTCCTCGAAGGTCATTTCCGTCTCGATGAATTTCTCCGGCGACCCGTCATAGAGCGCCTCGATCAACGGCCCGTAGCGTTCCGCCAGGAAGCTGCGGCGTACCTTCTGCGTCCGGGTCAGCTCGCCGTCATCGGCATCGAGTTCCTTGTGCAGCACCAGAAAGCGCTTGATTTGCGCCCCAGCCATCATTGGCTCGGCGGCCAGATCGCGGTTCACCTGATTGATATGACCGGTCATCATCTCGTAGACCTGCGGCAAACCGGCGAGCTCCTGGTAGGAGCCATAGGAAATGTTGTTGCGCTCGGCCCAGTTGCCCACCGCCGTCAGATCGATGTTGAGAAACACCGCGACGAAATCCCGCCCGTCACCAAAGGCCACAGCCTCCTTGATGTTGGGGAAGAACTTGAGCTTGTTCTCGATGTATTTCGGCGCATAGAGCGCACCTGTCGTCAGCTTGCCGACATCCTTGGCCCGGTCGATGATCTTCAGGTGCCCCTGGGCATCGAAGATACCTGCATCGCCGGTCATCACCCAGCCATCCGGGGTCATGGTTTCCTTGGTCTTGTCCTCATCGCCGTAATAGCCGGTAAACATGCCCGGCGACCGGAACTGCACTTCGCCATTCTCGGCAATACGGATCTCGACGTCAGGTGCTGCGGGCCCAACGGTGTCAGGCCGCACGTCGCCGTCTTTCTGCGCGGTGACATACAGAAACGCCTCGGTCTGCCCGTAGAGCTGCTTGAGGTTGATCCCGAGCGAGCGGAAAAACGAAAACAGATCCGGTCCGATCGCCTCACCTGCCGTATAGGCGGTGCGGATTCGCGTGAACCCGAGCACATTGCGCAAAGGCCCGTAAATCAGCTTGTCGCCGATCCAGTAGGAAATCCGGCCGGAAAGCGGCACGGGACGGCCCTCGAGAATCTTCTCGCCATAGGCCTTGGCGACGCCGAGATAATGATGAAAAAGCCATTTCTTCCAGGCGCTGGCGTCCTCCATCCGGATCATCACGCTGGTCAGCAGGCCTTCGAAAACCCGCGGCGGCGCAAAGTAGAAGCTCGGGCCGATCTCGCGCAGGTTCTGCGCCACGGTTTCAGGGCTTTCAGGGCAACTCATGCACAGCCCGACAGCATAGCCTTGCGCGTAATTGAGATAATGATCGCCGACCCAGGCCAGCGGCAGATAGGCAAGCACTTCATCCTGTTCGCTCATGTTGTCGAACTTGGCCGTGTCCTCGGCAGCCTTCACCGAAGCCGCAGCCGTCAGCATCACGCCCTTGGAGCGCCCGGTGGTGCCTGAGGTGTACAAAATGGCGGAAGTTTCGCTGCCGTCCGATGCCCGGATACCGGCTTCCCACTCGGAGACAGCTGACGAGTTGGCCGAAGCGATCTCGCGCCCCTTTGCCTGGATATCGGCGAAATCATGCAAGTGATCGCGCTCATAGTCGCGCAATCCGCGCGGCTCATCGAAAATAATGTCGGTGAGCACCGGAATATCGGCAGCGACGGACTGGATCTTGTCGACCTGCTCCTGATCCTGGACCACAGCAAAGCGCACACCGGCATGGTTCAGCACATAGGCCATTTCTTCCGCAACGGAGTCGGCATAGACCGGGACCGGGATCGCCTTGAGTGATTGCGCTGCGCAAAACGCCCAGTACAGCCGTGGCCGGTTGGAGCCGACGATGGCAATGCGCTCGCCTTCGACAAGGCCCATGGCTTTCAGACCGAGCGCAAAATCGCGAATCTCGTCGCGCTGCTCCGCCCAGCTCCAGGTCTGCCAGATTCCGTAATCCTTGATCCGCATCGCAGGCCGCGATGCGAAACGCTTGGCGTTCAGCAGCAAATACTGCGGAAACGTCACCGGCTTGCCGCCGGCGGTCACGCCTGTGGCTTCCATCCTCCACTCTCCTCCCTGTCCGGACCGGCTTCCACCTTGTCCGGGCGCATGGCTCTCACCCCATGCAATTGGCCGTTCCCACTGACCATACCGCGACCGAACGATGACGGTAGCGTCTGTTGCCGAACCGGCTGCTGTCCTCTCAGCTGCCGGTTCGGAAGCGCATCAATTAAATGAACGCTCGTTTACCTTATTCGCCTGCGCCTCCGTTGCAAGTGCTACTTTGGTGAAAAGTCACCCTTATCCCGTGATCGTCTGCAAACGGTCGACCAGCCCGGTCACTCCGAAGCGGATCGGATCCGTTGCAGGCACGCCGTATTCAGTCTCCAGTTCCGCCAGCAATGCCTTGGCTTCCGCCTCGCCGAGCTTCTGCGTATTGACCGCAATGCCCGTGCAGGTGATCGCCGGATTGGTCAGCTTTCCGCAGGCGATTGTCATCTCAATCACCTCCTGGATGCTCGGCAAGCCGTGCTTGACCCCGCGCATATTGGTTCGTGTCGGTTCATGGCAAACCACGAAGGCATCAGCCTGAGCCCCGTGCAGCAGGCCCAGCGAAACGCCCGCAAAGCTCGGATGGAACAGCGACCCCTGCCCTTCGACCAGATCCCAGTGACCAGGTTCCGCCGCCGGCGCGATCCATTCCACCGCGCCCGAGATAAAGTCTGCGGCCACCGCGTCGATGGCGGCGCCGCGGCCGGAAATGAACACGCCGGTCTGGCCGGTGGCGCGGAAATCCGCATCCATGCCGCGCGCCCGCATTTCGCGCTCAAGCGCCAGAGCAGTGTATTTCTTGCCCACAGAGCAATCGGTGCCCACGGTCAGGCAGCGCAGGCCCGGACGCTTTGTCCCCTTGCCTGTGTCAAAGCGCTGATCGGAAAAGCGCACATCATGCAGCTTGGCGCCACCCCGCTCCGCAGCAGCCTTGATTTCCGGAATTGATGCCAACCGCGTGTGCAAACCGGTCGCGACATTGAGACCCGCATCGAGTGCAGCGACGATGGACGCGATCCAGTGCTGTGGCAGCACGCCACCAGCATTGACCGAGCCGACCACCATGGTCTTCACACCCTGCTCAACTGCCGCCTCGATGCTCAGGTCCGGGATCTTCGCATCCGCCTGGCAGCCTTCCAGCCGCAACTGGCCGATGCACCATTCGGGTCGCCAGTCGACAATCCCAAGACCGGTTTTTGCCGCAAGGGCGTCAGGCACATCACCAAGAAAAATCAGATAGGGCGGATCGATGACCATTACATACTCCGGACATGGAAAATCGGTTTCAAACGACCACTGTCCTGCCCCACGCCGCACCCGTCAAGACGGCAAATGCTCTCGTGAACAAATAACCACGCGCAACGGATTTCGATCAGTTGGCAACCGGCAGAATATAGGCATCAAAACAGGGCGTCAGCGCGACCCGCTCATGCTCGGTCAGGGCCGATTGGTAGTGCTCGAACAGCACCTTCCTGGCATGTTGTACCGGACACGTCGGCGCCAGCACCAGGTCGGTTCGCGCCACCGCATCGCGTGTCTTTGCGTCCAGATCGGGAACCGCCCGGTTGGGGTCGGCGCCGATGGACACGAATTCCGCACCCTTCTTGTTTAGAATATAGGGGAACGGATTGGCGAAATCGAGATTGAGAACACTCTCAAATCGCCGCCGGCTCCTGACTTCCAGCCCCTTGATCGCCACCGCCGCTGCCTGCATTTCCTCAAGCAACAGGTACTGGTAATCAGGATCCGAAAACAGCAGGAACGAGGGCAGCGCCTCGGTTTCGGCAAGCGCCTCGTAGGTATCGCGGTGGGCGATATAGATCTCGCGCATCCGCTCTGCCCGCTCGACGAAGATATCCTTGGCCGAAACCTGACCGATCGGCCCCAGATCCGGTGCATCAAGCTCGACATAGCCCGGCGCAACGGCCATGGCCCGCGCAGCCTTGTGCAGCACGGTGCTGACATTCGGCACCACCGTGAACCCGATCAGCACCAGGATAAGCATGGCAAAGCGACCGTAGCCGGCTTTCGGCCGCAGCAGGATTGCCAGAAGCGCCGGCCAGACCATCAGGAAGGCCTGGCTTCCGGTGTTCTGCGTCTCGTAGAACAAGCCGCAGACCAGCAGCAGTCCGACCCAGAACCAATCTGCATCGATCAACCGCGCAACCCGGTTCGACCCGGCCCGGCCACCGGCTGCGGGATTGCCGGTCAATGCAGCAACCAACAGGACGATCGCCAGCACCCCGCCTGCCCCGAATACATTGAAATGCAGCGAGGCCGCGGTCAGGAACCGGGGCAGCAGCGCACCGGTGTTCTGCGAGGCCAGCACAATGATATCCTCAACATAAGGCACCACCAGCCCTGTGGTCAGCTCGGCAATTCCGCTCACACCGATACAGATCAGCGCCGTGGTGATCGCGGTGACGATACGAATACGGCCCAGCACGAGGCCGAACAGCAGGATCGGCCCGGCAGCCAGGAATGCCGTGATCTTGCAAAACGCCAGCGCCAGCACCAGCACGCTGAGCAGCACTGTCTGTATCACCGGCCCGCGCACAAACAGAACGGTGACCGCCACCAGATAGATCAGATGCGCCCCGTGCCGGTTGTAGATGCCGAAGGCGTCGGTACCCGGATAGGGATAGAAATCCACCACATTGTAAGGCAGCAGGGTAAACAGCATCCACGGCGCCAACAGCCAGAACGCCAGCTTGCCACGCCCGCCGCGGGCCACATCCCACAGGATCAGCGCCATCACCGGCACCGTCACCGGCAACCAGATCCACTGCGTCATCAAGACCGGCTGCGCGTTTGGAAACAGCCAGTTGGAAAAAGCTGCCAGAAAATACTCAGCCGGACCGACCGGCGCAAAGAAATCGATTGCCGGCCATTGCCCCTGCGCGATCCGGCCAATCGCATCGTAATAGATCAGCACGTCCCAATACATCGGCCCGATCGGCAGAACCAGCGGCAGGGTCTGCAGCACGATCAATACCAGCGTGAACACGATCAGCACCGGATAGAGCCAGATCAACGCCCCGCGCCCCCGCGTTTCATCGATCTCGATTGAGTTCGTGCCCATTGTTTCTCCGCCCTGATTCTCTGTCGGGCGATAGTCGGCGATATCGCGCTCCAAGGTCAATCAAGACCCTCGGCAATGCTTAATGCGCTGGCATGAAGGGCACGCAGGAATCTCGGGACTGGGGGATGATGCAAAGTCGTCCGGTCGAACAGCGCCGGAGCCTGCTCAATGTGCCCTCAAGCGGCTGAAATCGACTCGGAAGCAGCATAATCGCGACTGAGCGCAGAAGCGGCAGGTCTTGTCAGGGCCTCACCGCACCGGCGCGTCAGCCACGCCCGGCGATCAGGATCAGCTCCGACCGCAGCCGCAAAACGATCAACACAAGAAGGAAAAAATGGTGGGCGCGCACGGGCTCGAACCGTGGACCCGCTGATTAAGAGTCAGCTGCTCTACCAACTGAGCTACGCGCCCCACCTGTTCCTTGATGGGAACGAGGGGCGTATAGACCGGATCAAAGCCCGTGTCCACACTGTTTTTTGCGCAGCTGCAACAAGTGCGGATTTTTCTGCGCGGCAGTCCTCAGAGCAGCAGCTTTCCTTCGGCCACACGCACGGCTTCCCCACCGATTCTGACATGCGAAACTTCATTGCCGGCACAGTCGATATGCAGATGAATGAGCGACGGCCGCCCCATCTCGACACCCTGCTCGATCACCAGCGCATGATTGCCGTCGAGCAAGCCATCGAAATGATGGATGGCGCCCGACAAGGCAGCCGCAGCCGAGCCGGTCGCGGGATCTTCCGGCATGCCATCTCCCGGCGCGAACATGCGGGCATGAAACGAGGAGGCGTGGTTGACCCCACCACGGCAATAGACATAGGCAAAGGCCAGGTGGCCGTCGCACATCGGCGCAATCCGGTCCCAGTCAGCCGCATTGCATTCGGCTTTGGCAGCGGCCGCAAGATCATGCACCGGGATCAGCACGAACGGCACGCCTGCGCTCCACAGTGACACCCGGTGATTTTCGAACCCGATCTCGTGCGGGTCGAGCCCAAGTGCTGCGCCCACATCGGCCGGTTCGATGTCCACGTCAGATTTCCGCGACAGTTTCGGCAGGTCGAATTCCGCGAACCCGGCAGCACCCGGTTTAACCCGGACCGCGCAGCGCACCGGCCCGATCGCCTCTTCCAGCATCTTGACCAGGTCGATGCCGTTGTCGGGCACAGCCCCTCCAAGCCGCCGCTCGGCCAGCGCCACCGCCGCCCCGACGGTGGGATGGCCGGCGAAGGGAAGTTCGCGGCTTGACGTGAAGATCCTCAGCCGCGCGGTGTGGACCGGGTTTTCCGGCTTGAGCACGAACACTGTCTCCGACAGGTTGAATTCCCGCGCGATCGCCTGCATCTGCGCATCGCTGTAATGATCGGCACCAAACACCACCGCCAGCGGATTTCCGGCCAGGCCGGTGTCTGTAAAGACGTCGTAGACTGCGTAATCGGTCATGCTGGCCTGGTTCCTCTGCTTGTGCCGCCTGTTGGGCGATATCTGCCGCCAGCGCGCATCCTATCTGTTTCCCGCGGTCTGCCAACCGGTGTTGAAGTCCGGGGCGGCAAAATGAAAATCGATCATTGCCTGCATGTGCGGCGGCACGGTCGGACCGGCATCCTGCGGTGCACGGACAATCACCACATCCTCGATCTCCTCCTCCGGATCAGTGCGGATATGCGCGCGCATGCGCTCCACCAGCACCGCCGCGGGGTCAGCTAACCGGAACCGGCGAAAGACCGCGACCCGACCGCCACTGCGCCAGCAGAGCAATCGATTTTCCGCAGCCGCTCCGGACAGGTCCAACCCGGTCTCTTCCCTGGTCTCGCGCAGCATGCTGCCGTCAACATCGACGCTACCGCCCTTGATGTCGCTCTCGTCGAGCGAGCCGGACGGGGCGTAGACCTTGCCGGCATTTGCGGTTTTCGCCGCCATCCGGATCAGCAGCATGGCGCCGTCCGATGACAGGATTACCGCCGAGCCGAACAGGTGCCAGACATCGGCTCCGGGCTGAAGCTCGATCCAGTGCAGCAACGCCGCAAACGGCGTCCGGTGACTGATCCCTGAAATCGTGCCGCCCTCAAGCTGAAGCCCGCGATGCAGCAAAATTGTTCCGTTGAACAGCCACGGCCGCTCGACCTGTTCGCGCGCCCAGTGTGCCTCGATGGCAGACGCCTCGGCCGCCGCCCAGGGATGAACCGCCGCATCGACGCCGAGCCGCACCGTATCGAGACTGAAAATCCGGTTCTCGGGAATCCCGCTCATGGGCGCTCAGACCAGATCAAAGGTCATCGCCACCGGGCAATGATCCGATGCCTTGGGCCGGTCCCAACCGGTGCGCGGGTAGCGCTCGACCTCCTGGCCATCGGGAAACAGCGTCCGGTAAGGCTGGCCGCCGCGAACAATGTCGGGCAGTCGGTCGCGGTTCGAACGCACCATCGCCGGCGAAGCCAGCAGATAATCGAGCTGGCACAGGTGCCGTTCTTCCGGCCCGCGGGTGTGGTACAGCGTCCAGCGGTCCATCTCCGGCCGCCGGGCGACGACGTTTTCGGCAAAACCGCCCGCCTCCAGCACCCTGACTGCGCCGCCTTCGGCCTGTTCCGGGGTGAACTGGTAGCCGTTGCGGCGGTCGCCGGTGATCACCAGTTTCTCCGAATAATCGTTGAAATCGCCGGCGATGACATAGCGCTTGCCGCCGCCATCGGGCCCGAAGCGGTCGGTGATGATCTTGCGCACGCCGCGCGCCTCGGCCACGCGCACCGGCATGGTCCGGGTGCGGCCATCGATGCCGTCGCGCGGGCTGCCCATCGACTTGAAATGCACCACGTAGACGGTGAGCCGCTTGGAGCCGATCTTCAGATCAACCTCGAGGCAATCGCGCTTGAAGATCTTGTCGCCGGGTTTTTGCAGATCGGTGAGCTCTGGTGTGTAAAGCCCCATCGACTCGTAGGTCTGGTGCGCGTGGCTGGTGACATCGAGAACCTCGATCGGCGCGCCGTCGATGGTCCGCTCGCGGGTCATCAGCGCCAAATTGATGCCGCGGCTGTCATTGCCGTCGATCAGCACCTTGTGGCGGTAGCCGTCGCCGATCATCTTGAACAGGTAGCCATACTCAAACCGGTGCAGCGTATCGAGATTTTCGACCTCCTGCAGGCAAAGGATATCGGCATCGGCCTCGGCGATCGCCAGCGCGGTGAGCTGGCGGGTGTCGTCGGTCAGTGATACGGCGCGTGCGATCTCGGCCTGGCGGTATTGCGCCTCGGACGTGAAATCATAAAGCTGTGCCACCCGGTCCTGCCGAAGCTCGTTGCGGAAGCCGGTGAAATCGAACCGGCTGAGCAGGTTTTCGGCGTTGAAGCTGGCAATGCGTACGGTCATGCGACGTCCTGATTCTGGCCCGGAAGCGGCATTGCCGCCGGGACTTCGAACCTAGGCAGGCGACCCACATGCCGCAAGCCAAATCGGACGCTTTCGCGCCTGCGCACCGGTGCCGGACCGATGCCCGTTGGCCGGATCACCGGCCTCGGATCAGCGGCCATTCAGCAGGCCGAGCACCAGCTGGTGCACATTGCCGCCGTCGCCCATCTCGATGCGGTCGAACGCGCGGCCGCGGGCGCGCTGCTCGTCCGACAGCCGCTTCAGGTGGGTCTGCAGTTCGGCGCGCACCTTGTGGCAGCCCGGATCATTCGGCGCGCTCAGCCCGACGCTCACATCCTGGATCGCCTGCACCATCTCGATGATGTGCTGCCCGTGCACCCGCTCGTGCGCGGCCAGCCCGTCGTAAAACCGCTTCCACTTCGAGGCCACGCCCTGCGGCAGGCCCTCGCGCGGTTTCGGCAACGTGTAGGTGATGATCAGCTTCGGGTTGTTGGCGGCGATGACGCAGCTGCCATCGGCGCGTTCGCGGTAATCGCGGCCCCAGGTCAGCTTGAAGGTTGTGTGGGCGATCGCCCGCCGGCTGCCCGAGATCACCGGTCCGTTCTCGCCGATCGAGGTGTAGAGCTCGGGCGCGGACTGGCCGTAGATCGGGTAGGTCTTGACCTGTTCCGCCGCGGTCCAGGCCAGCGCCGGCTGGGCAAAAAGCGTGGCAGTGAGCGTGCAGGCGGCAATCATGGTTGAGGCAAGGGCGTGGCGGGCTGACGGCATTCTGTTTCTCCAACGCGGTGGCACCGAGTGGTAAAGCCAGGCGTTGGCCAATTCAAGGCAGCGGCCCGCCTGCTGCCCGCTGCAGTTGCGGCGCGGCAGAAGCAGAAATTGCGCTCGCTGGTAAAATGCGCACGACGGACCTGGTGATTGATCCGCATCAAGACTCGGGTGCTGCGGACTGCTAGGCTCGTGTACGAAAGGCGCAAGACCGCGCGCAGTCACCCCAGTGGAGGACACCGTGAAAACCACCCCGATGATCTTCGCGGCCGGCCTGGTTGCCGGCCTCACCGCCCTCGCCGCCCCGGCTGCCGCCGCCAGTTGCTGGGACCTCTGGTACGAGCGCAACGAGATTTTCGACCGCAACGGCTACTGCTTTTCCACCAGCCTGGGCAAGCGCACTTTCAACAATGCCGATTGCTGGACCCGGAACCCCGACCTGAGCAGTTGGGAGAACCGCCGGGTGGCCGAGATCAAGGCCGAGGAACGCCGACGCGGTTGCAAGGTCAACTGATCCGGCGCAGTTCGAAAGCCAGACAGCCGAAAACAGGCCCGCGCGGCAATGCCGCCGGGTTGTGAACATGAAAGTGATCCGGAGGGCCGCACGCGGGCAGTGCCTCTGAATAAGTGTAGTATGGGTGGCGCTGTCCGCGCGCGGCCCGGAACTCGCCGGATGCTGTCCGGCACCCGACAGGCGGCGCCTCGCATCTCCCGGGGTTTTTACGCCCCGCCCGGATTGCTCCGGCCGCGATCCGGACAGACCGCGGAACATGCTTCTGGCATGGGTTCCGGCACGGACGCTGATCATGTTTTTGAAGGATGCATGTAAATTATCGTTCAAACAAAGGGGTTTGAACGCGACATGCAGTCACACAACCATGTCCGCCACAGGCCCGTTCCGGTCACCTGGCCCCTCACCCGCCTTTCAGCTGGTGCGGAGCAGATCCCGGCCCGGTGGCTGGCTTTGCACGCCCCTCAGATAAGAGGACCGCCCGCCAGCGGAACCCCGATGGCCTCCGCCTCTCCGGGACTTGCACGCCACGTCTGCGCACCCGCCCCGAAGCATTCCCTCCCACCTGGCCCGAAACGCTCGCGATCCATCCGGCAGCGGGAGAAAGGCGATTATGGCATGGGGGTTGAGGGTGGGGAAAAGTTTGGGGGGAGAAAACCCAATCAACAGAACAATTTTATAACCCGGAAATTTGGAAACAATTTGGCAGGTTGTATGCACTGGTATTTTTCACAACCTTTGATACTTTAATCAGCGAGAGGGTAGAATCATGGAAATTGATGAGTACCAACAAAAGGCAGCCCAAACAGTTACGAGCAAGCAGCCATTAATTGCAATTCTAGGATTAGCAGGCGAAATCGGAAGCTTATATGCAGTATTCAAAAAACGTTTACGAGATAAACCGCCACACGAACAATTTAAATCTGAGCTTGCAGAGGAACTAGGGGACGTTCTTTGGTACATATCGGCTGTTTCTACTTTACATAATATTGATTTAAATGAAGTCGCAATTGCGAGCTTAGAGAAGACGCAAGCTTTTTTTGGTCCGCCGCAGTCACCGATTCTCGATGAGACCTACTCTCTAAACGAGCGATTACCGGATCACATGCGGGTGGAATTTTCGCAACTGGAAGACGGACGTTCTCAGATGTTTTTCGAAGGAAACCCGCTTGGGGACACGCTGTCGGACAATTCTCACATTGAGGATAAATATCGGTTCCACGACGCATTCCATTTAGCCTTTATGGCTCACCTTCACTGGTCACCTGTTATACGGCGCCTCCTTGGGAGAAAACGTAAATCCGTGCCTTCAATAGATGAAAATGAGGATGGGGCTCGGGCAGCCATAGTTGAAGAGGCAGTCGCTGCGATTATCTTCACGCATGCCGAAGAAGCTGATTTCTTCACGTCTGTGGAGTCAATCCCTATGAAGCTTGTCACCTTATTGATGAAAATGACCTCGAAATTTGAAGTGAGCAAATGTAGCTCAGCCGCATGGCGTTTAGCCATTTATGATGGTTGTCGAGCATTCCAAACACTCAGCCGAAACCGTGGAGGTGTTGTTGAGATTGACCTTCTATCGTCAACACTAATATTGGAGTAAGACAATGACTGCGTATATCATCAATGAAAATGTTACTTCAGATGAAATTGGCGCTCTCAACGCGGCCACTGGATCTAGTTATGTCGCTGATATTTGGCCCGACGAAACCGCAAATGTTCCACCCAATATAACTGTGGCGGTCTTGATCGTGAGGTCAGAAAACACACGACTGGAGGAAACCCGCGCTATGGCCGTCATTAGCTTAGGTATTAGAATAGTTTGTATATTTATTGAGCCTCTGCAGGAGATTAGTGATCTTGTGAAGAATTATTGCTCCTCAAAAGTAGCTGTCGGTAGTGCTGGACTAATCGACGCGCTCAAAGGGAACGATGGCATTCAACAAGACAAAGAGGGAAAGCCCGCTCCAAAGAACCCTCAAAAACCTCACAACTGCTAGATGAAGATATATAGATACGTCATTGATCATGACATGGGATTTGCACCAAATCCCTTCCATGGCGTGTGCACATTAGCGACTTGCAAGCCAGTTATCAGGCGAATGGCTAAAGTGGGCGATTTCGTACTAGGTTTTGGATCAGCAAAATCGAAAATCCGATATAAAATGATATACTGGATACAAGTCGAACAAATTATGGATTTTGATTCTTATTGGATTGATCCTCGGTTTGATCGCAAGAAACCCGTTCTGAATGGGAGTCATCTTAAGTTTCACGGCGATAACATTTATCATACGGATCAATCTGGGCAAATAATGCAAGAACCATCATTTCACAGCATGCCAGATGGCAGTGTAAATCCCAAGAATTTTAAGACCGATACAGGATCCACAAACAGGGTGCTGCTGGGTACAACATTCGGATATTATGGAAAGCACGCAATATCTGTTCCAGATCACTTATCGGCCATTGTTGCATTCGGTCGCCCTAGCCGTTCCAAGCATTCTGATGTGTTGAGAGACGGCGTTATCAATTGGCTTCTCAATGAAACCCAACGTGGCTTTTGTGGAGAGCCGTCTGGCTGGGCGAGGATAAAGAAATGATAGAAATTGACAGATTCGTCGAGCGTATTTCGAATTTGAAGCTTGAAAGCTGCTTTAATCCCTACGCTGACATTTGCGAAGTTTTCGACAAGGAGTCCGCACCATACATACGTTGCGAGAATCTTCGTGAAATATTGCATTCGCTCAAATCAGCACGATCCGTCGATATCTGGGTTGGGCGAGATTTGGGATACAAAGGCGGACGTAGAACCGGTCTCGCATTGACTGATGAAAACAGCCTGAATCTTTATGCATCGCATCTAAAACTCTCCTCACTGAAGAAAGCCACAAGCGGCCCTGCTGTTAAAGAAAGAACCGCTGCAAACATTTTTTCGATTTTGACCGAAGTTGACGTGCCGATATTGACTTGGAACGTGTTTCCACTTCATCCGCACGAAAGCAGGAAACCATTCAGCAATCGCCAACATACGAGGTCCGAGGCGCAAATTGGGTTTTCTTTTCTAGAAGAACTTTGTTCGATTTTTCCAGTCGGGCGCGTTGTCGCGATTGGAAATGACGCGGCCAGATGGACCCGAGAATTAGCTCCAGAGAGTCTGCATGTCAGGCATCCGAGTTACGGTGGGCAGACTGAGTTCCTTGCGCAGATGAGAAATATATACAGTCTATCGGCACCAGTGCCCTCACAGATTCAGCTATTTTGAGATCGCCGCACGCCACCCCTCCTTTGGTGGGAGAGGACACAAAAATCGAGGGATTAGCCGCAGGCTAAACCTCATATTTGTTGGTGAGGGGGGCGGGAGGTGACGGCCAATTTACAGCAATGCCCCCTCTCTTGGAATTTCTAGCACTTGGCTGAAGCCAAGGCGCTGAAATTCGCATTCTCCCCCACCAAGGGGGAGAGGGAATGCATTCGGCGTCGCACTCAGGCCTCAGGGACCTTCAGTCCTCCCGTCTTTCGTCATCCTCGCCCTTGAGGCGAGGATCCACACCGTGATCTGTCCACCTCCGCCGTATTTCGAGAGATTGCGGGATGGATCCTCGGAGGCAACGACGTCGCTGCGCTTGTCTTGGTCAAGCCCGAGGATGACGACGGAGGGTGGTACGAATCTACCTCTCCCTTGGTGGGAGAGGATACAAAATCGAGGGCTTAGCCGCAGGCTAAACCTCAGATTTAGTTGGTGAGGGGGGTCCGGGCCGGGCGGTAAACTCGCAGCAATCCCCCTCTCTTGGAATTTCTAGCACTTGGCTGAAGCCAAGACGCTTCAATAGCCTTCGGGTTTCTCGGTCCTCCCGTCTTTCGTCATCCTCGGCCTCCGAGCCGAGGATCCACACCGTGATCCGTACGCCGCCGCTGTATTCGGGAAATCGCGGAATGGATCCTCGGGTCAAGCCCGAGGATGACGACGGAGTGGGGGAGAGGCAGAAACGCCTCTACCGCCCCGGCCGTCCCGTCTTGCCCGGACGGCGCTTCTGCCGCGCCGCCTCGGCCGGGTCCTCGTAGCTGCCGGCGCCGACCTTGCCGCGTTTGACGATCGGGTCATCGGGCTTTTGCGGGGTCTTGCCGGGCACCGGTTTCTCGGTGCGGCCGACGGTCATTTCGTCGAGGTCGTTCTTGCGGAAATAGGAGGATTTGCCCTCGGGCGCGGAGTCGCTGTCTTGCTCGGCTGCGCCTCGCAAGGCCCCCGCGCGCGGCTTCTCCATGTCCGTGCCCGGGCCCATGTTGTCGAGGCTCGGCTTCTGGAAATAGGACGACTCCTTGTTGCGCAGAATATCCGGGTTGGGTTCCTTGCTCGGGCCGCGCATCGGCTTGCCGGTGGCTGCGGCCTTGCGGGACGCCCTGGTGTTCTCGATGCCGGAATCGCGGGCCATCGGGTCGTCCATCATGTCGAGCTCGACGGCCTTGAGCCGCTTGACCTCGTCGCGCAGGCGGGCGGCGGTTTCGAAGTCGAGATCGGCGGCGGCGTCGCGCATCTGTTTTTCCAGCGCGTCGAGATGCGCCTTGAGATTGGCGCCGACCAGCGCGCCCTCGTCCTTGGCCGCACCCTTGCCTGTCGGGGCGGAGATCGAGGCGCGGACATGGTCGCGCTCGTAGACCGATTCGAGAATGTCGGAGATGTGCGCCTTGACCGAAGCCGGGGTGATGCCGTGGGCGGCGTTGTACTCTTCCTGCTTGGCCCGGCGGCGCGATGTTTCCTCCATCGCCCGCTCCATCGAGCCGGTGACCTTGTCGGCATAGAGGATCACCTTGCCGTCGACGTTGCGCGCCGCGCGGCCGATGGTCTGGATCAGCGAGGTCTCGGAGCGCAGGAAACCTTCCTTGTCGGCGTCGAGGATCGCCACCAGCCCGCATTCGGGGATGTCGAGACCCTCGCGCAACAGGTTGATGCCGACCAGCACGTCGAACGCGCCGAGCCGCAGGTCGCGGATGATCTCGATCCGCTCCAGCGTGTCGATGTCGGAATGCATGTAGCGGACGCGAATGCCCTGCTCGTGCAGATATTCGGTCAGATCCTCGGCCATGCGCTTGGTCAGCACCGTGCACAGCGTGCGGTAGCCGGCCTCGGCCGTGGCGCGGATTTCGCCCAGCACATCGTCGACCTGGGCGCGGGCCGGACGCACCTCGACCGGCGGGTCGATGAGGCCGGTGGGGCGGATCACCTGTTCGGCGAAGACGCCGCCGGCGGCTTCCATCTCCCAGTTGCCGGGCGTGGCCGAGACGGCGACGGTGGAGGGCCGCATCGCGTCCCATTCCTCAAACCGCAGCGGCCGGTTGTCGAGGCAGGAGGGCAGCCGGAAGCCGTATTCGGCCAGCGTCGCCTTGCGGCGGAAGTCGCCGCGATACATGCCGCCGATCTGCGGGATCGAGACATGGCTCTCGTCGATGAACAACAGCGCGTTGTCGGGGATATATTCAAACAGCGTCGGGGGAGGTTCTCCCGGGGCTCGCCCGGTCAAATAACGGGAGTAGTTTTCAATCCCCTGGCAGACGCCGGTGGCCTCGAGCATTTCCAGATCAAACCGCGTGCGCTGCTCCAGCCGCTGCGCTTCCAGCAGACGCCCCGAGGCTTCAAGTTCCGCCAGCCGGTGCTTGAGCTCCTCGCGGATCGATTTGGTGGCCTGGTTCAGCGTCGGCCGCGGCGTCACATAGTGCGAGTTGGCGTAGATCTTGACCGATTGCAGGTCGCCGGTCTTCTGGCCGGTCAGCGGGTCGAACTCGGCGATGGTCTCGATCTCGTCGCCGAACATCGAGATCCGCCAGGCCGCGTCTTCCAAGTGGGCCGGGAACAGCTCGATGGTGTCGCCGCGCACCCGGAACGAGCCGCGCTGGAAATCCATGTCGCGGCGCTTGTATTGCTGCGCCACCAGGTCGGCCAGAAGCTGGCGCTGGTCGATGCGGTCGCCGACCGCCATCTGGAAGGTCATGGCGGTATAGGTTTCCACGGAGCCGATACCGTAGATGCACGACACCGAGGCGACGATGATGACGTCGTCGCGCTCCATCAGCGAGCGGGTGGCGGAGTGGCGCATCCGGTCGATCTGCTCGTTGATGGTGGATTCCTTCTCGATGAAGGTGTCGGTGCGCGGCACATAGGCTTCCGGCTGGTAGTAGTCGTAATAGGAGACGAAATACTCGACCGCATTGTCGGGGAAGAAATTCTTGAACTCGGAATAGAGCTGGGCGGCCAGCGTCTTGTTCGGCGCCAGGATGACGGCGGGACGCTGGGTCTCCTCGATCACCTTGGCCATGGTGAAGGTCTTGCCCGAGCCGGTGACGCCGAGCAGCACCTGGTTGCGCTCGTTCTCGTTCGCACCGGCGACAAGGTCGGCAATCGCGGTGGGCTGATCGCCAGCCGGCTTGTAGTCGGTGGCCATACGGATGGTGTGCCCGCCCTCGGATTTCTCCGGTCGCGCCGGGCGGTGCGGGGTCCAGGTCTTGCCGTTCTTGAACAGCGGGTTGCCGCTCTCGATCAGGTCCGACAGCGCCTGCACGGTGGCGGTGTTGGCGCTGGTTGCGCCAGAGGCTTCCGCCTCCTCCATCGACATGTCGAGACCCGCCACGGCATTGAGCCCGGCGGCGGCACGGTCGCGCGGATTGCTGCTGGCGCCCATGGAGGTGCCGCGCGCGGATTTGGTGTCGCCGGATTTGGCGGCGGTCTTCTTGGCCTTGCCCGCAGCCTTGCCCTTGGGAGGCAAAGCCGCAGCCTCTTCGGCGCTGAGCTGCCCGGCCTTGCGCCGGTGCTTGCCAGCCTGCGAGCGGATCTCCCTGTTCTCCGCCTTGCGCCGTGCCTTGACCGCGTCGAGCTCGGCTTCTTTGGCCAGATCGGCGGCCCAGTCGGCGATCGATCCGGAGGCCGGGGAGCCACTCAGCGAAGGCTGCGGGGCTTCCTCGAAACCATCGACATCGGAGTTGTTTGCGCGGGGTGATTTTGCAGGGGATTTGGCCATGCCCGCAATATGGGTAGAGTCGACCGCGAAGGAAAGAGGCGCGCGGGGCAAATGGGGAACGAAAATGGCTCATGCTGACAGCAGGTGTCAGCATGTTGTCATGGCGTTATCTCCGTATTTGGTCGACCACCGCTGTTACATGCACGAAGCGCAAACCACCTCCCCAAATATGCGTCTAGGTTTCCCGCGCGGATATGATAGATAAATCCCTCAACATATACGGTTGCAAGGGTCTGCTTCAGGTCCGGTCGACCGCTACTTCATGAGTGACAAGGCCGTATGGACACCACGATTTCAGCACCCCTGATTTTTCTCGGACCCGATGGGGACATCACCGGTTGGAGCGCAGAAGCCGAGCGTTTGCTGGGCTGGACGGCCGAGGAGGTCGTCGGTCGACCCTACAGCGAGATCTACGACGACCGCGGCTTCTTCATCGGCTCGAACGGGCCGGTGGATATCGATTCGGTCTCGGTTCCGACGCCCGACCGCGGCCAGGTGGTGGCGCTGAGAAGCACGCATACCAAGCAGCTGCTGGAACGGCTCGACCTGACCATGACCAATTCCGACGTCATCGGCGCCTGGAACTGGGACGTCTCGGGCGACCTGATCTTTACCGACCGGCGCTTTGCAACCACCTTTGGACTTGATCCCGAGATGGCTGACAAGGGGTTGCCGCTCGAGGAATTTGTCAACCAGATCCACGTGGACGATCGCGCCCGGGTGGCGGACGAGATTGTCCGCACCATCGAATCGGGTGGCGCCTACAGCGCCGAATACCGCGTGGTCCGGCCGGACGGTTCGATCTCATACGTGCTCGCCCAGGGCAAACTGGTTGTAGGCGAAGGCGGCAAGCCGTCGCGTTTTCCCGGCGTGCTGTTTGACATCACAGCCCGCCGGCTGGCGGAAATGGAAGCCCAGGCCCAGCGCGAGCGCTACCGCAACCTGTTCGAGAACCTTGATTCCGGATTTTGCGTCATCCGCATGATCTGGGACGAGGACGGCAAGCCGGTCGACTACGAATTTATCGAGGCCAACCGGGCCTTCCCCAGACACACCGGCATCGAGAACCCCATCGGCAAACGAATTCGCCGCGACATCGCTCCGGGGCACGAACAACACTGGTTCGATCTCTACGGAAACGTGGCGCGCACCGGCGAGCCGCTGAACACCGAGCAGCCCGCAAGCGAGCTCGATCACCGCTGGTTCCAGGTCCAGGCCTTCCCGATCGACGGCGTCGGCTCCGACAATGTCGCCGTGCTGTTCACCGACACCACCAAGAACAAGAAAGCCGAACTCTCCCTCAAGGCCAGCGAGGAGGAATTCCGCTCGCTGTCGCAATCCATGCTCAACCACATCTGGACGGCGACACCGGATGGCCGGATCGAGTGGCTCAACGACCGCGTGCTGGCCTATAGCGGCGAAACCGCCGAAAGGCTCAAGGGCGATGGCTGGGGTACCATTTTGCACCCGGACGATTTTCCGGGCGCCGCCGCGGCCTGGTCAGAAGCAGTGGAAACGGGCGAGGTCTACCAGGTCGAGTTCCGCATTCGACGCCACGACGGTCAATACCGCTGGCATGTCGTGCGGGCCACACCGGTGAAGAACGAAGATGGCGAGGTCCGTCGCTGGGTCGGCAGCAACACCGACATCGAACACGCCAAGCTGAACGAGGCAGCACTTGCCGAACTCAATGCCACGCTCGAAGAACGGATTGAAGAGCGCACGGAAGAGCTGGTGCAGTCGCAAAAAGCGCTGCAGCAGTCCCAGAAGATGGAGACCATCGGCAAGCTGACCGGCGGTGTCGCCCATGATTTCAACAATCTGCTGCAGGTGGTGTCCGGAAACCTGCAATTGCTGGCCAAGGATGTGGCAGGCAACGAACGCGCTGAAACCCGTGTGAAAAACGCTCTGGCCGGTGTCGATCGCGGCGCCAAGCTGGCAAGCCAGCTGCTGGCCTTCAGCCGCCGTCAGCCGCTTGAGCCCAAGGTGATCAATGTCGGCCGCTTTGTCAGCGGCATGGATGATCTGTTGCGCCGCTCGATTGGCGAAACCGTCGATATCGAGGTGGTGATCGCCGAGGGGCTGTGGAACACCCTTGCCGACCCGACCCAGATCGAGAATGCGCTGCTCAACCTCGCCATCAATGCCCGCGATGCAATGGACGGCACCGGCAAACTGACAATCGAAGCCTCCAACGCCCGGCTCGATGATACCTACACCACCGGCCTCGATGACGTCGAAAGCGGCAATTACGTGCTGCTCGCCGTTACCGACAGCGGCACCGGCATGGATGAAACCACGCTCGAGCAGGTGTTCGAGCCGTTTTTCTCCACCAAGCCCGAAGGCAAGGGCACCGGCCTGGGGCTGTCGATGGTCTATGGTTTCGTCAAGCAGTCCGGCGGACACATCAAGATTTACAGCGAGCCGGGCCATGGCACCACCGTCAAACTGTATCTTCCCCGCGCACTGGGCGAGGAAGAACGGGAGGTCATGGCACCGTCAGGTCCGGCCAAGGGTGGCTCGGAAACCATTCTCGTGGTTGAAGATGACGATGACGTCCGTGCCACCGTGGTCGCAACATTGGGCGACCTGGGTTACCGCGTGCTGACCGCGCGGGACGCCCAGGGGGGCCTTGCCGTCATTGAAAGCGGTGTGCCGGTGGATGTGCTGTTCACCGACGTGGTCATGCCGGGCAAGCTCAAGAGCCCGGAGATGGCGAAGCTTGCCAAGGCCAGCAACCCCCATCTCGTGGTGCTGTTCACCTCCGGCTATACCGAGAATTCCATCGTTCACGGCGGCAAGCTTGATCCGGGTGTGGAACTGCTCTCAAAACCCTACACACGGGAAGCGCTGGACGGCCGTATCCGCCATCTGATCGCCAACCAGAAACAGCGCTCCCAGCCTGTCCCGGCCAAGCCGACGGTGGACACAAGTTCTGCACCGCTGCCCAAAGACCCTGAGGCTTCTCCGGAGGCCCGAAAACTGACCGTGCTGCTGGTCGAGGATGAGGCTCTGATCCGCATCAACACCGCGGACATGCTTGAGGATCTGGGCCACGCGGTGATTGATGCCGGGTCCGCCGCCGAGGCATTCGAAGCCGTTACCGATCGGGAATTCGACATCCTCGTTACCGATGTCGGCCTGCCCGACATGAAGGGCGGAGAGCTGGCCAAGCAGCTGCGCCGCAAATATCCCGGCATCGGCATCGTCTTCGCCACCGGTGAAAGCCAGGTGCCGGATGGCGCCGACGAGGACGCAGTCTTGCTGACAAAGCCCTATTCCGACGAGACCCTGAAAGCAGCGATCGACAAGATCAGCTGACCGGACTGCGCGCCCGGCTTGAACCAGAGATTAACAGCCTGTTCATCCTGTCTTCAGACGGGACATGCTCGACAGGGCGTTGACCAAAGGCCGATGCCGGTCATGGCAGCGGCGTATTGCACAAGGAAAACGACATGATCCGAAGACTTCTGACCGTAACCGCGCTCTCACTCGTGCTCGCTGCTTGCAGCGACGACGCATCCGAGGAAGCAAATACGGGGACGGTTGAAGCCCCGGCAGCGTCGGAAGCCGAGACCCGGCAGGCCGAAGAAGCAGCCGCCAAAGCCAAGCTTGAAGCGGACGCTGCGGCGGAAGCAGAGCTCAAGGCCAAGGCTGAGCGCGAGGCCCGGATCAAGCTTGAGGCCGAAGAAAAGGTTCGCGCCGAAATGGAGGCTGAAAAGCAGGCCGCGGAAGACGCTGCCGCAAACGCAGCCGAAGCCGCAGCAGCCAAGGCGGCTGAAGACGCTGCGGCGAAACAAGCCGCTGCCGAGGCTGCCGCCAAGGCCAAGCTCGAGAACGACAGGTTCGAACAGTTACAGGCTGAAGAGGCCTTGAGGACCCAGGCCGAACGCGAAGCCCGTATCAAGCTCGAAGCCGAAGAAAAGGTCCGCGCCGAAATCGCCGCAGAGAAGAAAGCCGCCGACGCGGCTGCCCAACGCGCGGCGGAAGACGAAGCCGCGATGGCTGCAGAGAAAGAGGCAGCCGCCAGGGCTGCAGCCGAAGAAGCCGCCCGCCCCAGGACCGAAGCCGAGCTTGAAGCCGAAAAGATGCAGAAGACCATCGACGACGTCGGCAATGCCATCAATGCGGTTGGCGACCTGCTGAAGAAGTCAAACTGACGCGATACCGGCCGCTCGGGAACACAGAACAGCGTGCCGGACTCTCGGGTTTAGTCCTCCGGGACGGTCTGGCTAGGTCTTCAGTGATCCGAAGTAATCATCCCAGCTCTCATGCGGTCGCCCGGCTGCAGCTTCGAAATCACTGGGCCTGTCGGACGCGCCATCGCGAATGCCCTGGTAGATCCCAGCGATCACCGTGCCGATGAACTCGCCGAGTTCAGCGATGCGATCAGCCTTGAAGTCGTCAAAAGACATTGGCCGGTAGACCAGCTTGGTGCCGAAGGCCCTGTTCAGATAAGCCGCCAGTTCGGCTTGCGTCAGCAGCGACCCGTGCAGATTGTAGGTCTGGCCATTGTGCTTGGCGTCGGTCAGCAGACTGGCGTAGGCAAAGGCAAGTTCCGGGCGGGTGGTATAGCCGCAGCGGCCATCACCAGCACAATTGGCGATCTCACCGGTCTTTCGGTAGCTGTCGATATACTCCACATCCGGCTCGATATAGATGCCGTTTCGGCCGACAACCCAATCGAGACCGCTGTCGCGGACATCCGCCTCGGTCTGGCGGTTGCTCTGGATGATGGGAGAGAACGCTGTCCCCTCCTCCGCGCCCTGCACGCTGGTGTAGACGATCTTTTTCACCCCTGCAGCCTTGGCGGCGTCGATGACGTTGCGGTGCTGGCCGATCCGCTCCTCTGGTGGCGCCATGCCCGACACCAGGAGCAGCGTGTCGACCCCGGACAACGACGCGCGAAGCTGATCAGCGTCATCGTAATCGCCGGGGCGAACATCGATCCCAAGCCCTTTCGCGTTGGCCGGACTGCGGGCAAGGCCAATGATGGTCTCGCCAGTGTTCATCGCGATGAGAGCCTCGGCGATCGCCGATCCAAGCTGGCCGGTGACGGCGGTAACGGCGAGGGTCATGATGTTCGCTCCGGTGGGTTAAACGGCCAGCACTGCGCTGCAACCGTTACTGAAATTGACTGTACAGACATCGATCTCGGCAATCAGCATGGTTTGCCTCTCCGCGGTCGCTCAACCACGCTCCAGCAGACCCTCGAGATGATGCTGCTCAATGCCGAACATGGCCTTGATCTCGGCGATCTGTTTGAGCACCGCGTCGCGGTCGCGCCCAGCCCGCCCGTCTTTTTCCGCGACGATGAGATTGTTCTTCGGCGTGTGCGCGTCGGAAACAAACTCGAATACCCTGGTCTTGTAGCCGTTGAGTTCGAGCAGCAGCGCGCGCAGCGTGTCAGTCACCATTTCCGCCTGACGTTCGACGAAGATGCCATGGCGCAGCAGCGGTTCAAGTGCAGCCTCAGCATGGCCGGTCTCCATCTGCCGGCGGATCTGCTTGTGGCAGCAGGGTGCCACCGCGATCAGTGACGCGCCTGCTTTGATGCCCTTGAAGATCGCGTCATCCGTCGCCGTATCGCAGGCATGCAGCGCAATCACTGCGTCAGCACCCGCAGCATCATATTCCATGATGGTGCCGGCCTCAAAGCTCAGCCCCCCGAAGCCGGACGCCTTGGCGGTGGCGTTGCCGTCAGCCACCAGTTGTTCGCGCATCTCGACGCCGATGATGCGGACCGGCTGCCTGGCGACAGTTGCGAGGTAATCAAAGAGCGCGAAATCGAGGTAGCCCTTGCCAGCGCCCATGTCGACAATCATCGGCCGCTCGGCCTTGATCGCGCCAACCAGCGGCGCAAAGATCTCGACCATCTTGTTGATCTGGCGGAACTTGTCCTGCGCATCATTGCGGATCGCGCCGTTCTTGCCGGCAAGCCCGAGCGCCTTGAGCCATGGCTTGTCGGTCTCCGTCAACGGCCGGTTCTTGGCCCTGTTGTGATCGGTCGAGGGGGCCTCGCGTCCCGCCACTTCGGTCCGCTTCAAACGCATCTTGGCGCCATTGCGCTCGAACATCATGTCGAAATCCGTGGTCGCCAGCTGGGCGCTGCGGAACGCATCCCTGAGGCCGTCACGCAGCAGCGCCAGCGCCTCGGACTGCGAATAATTCTTGATCGTGTCGCGGGTCTTGTAGCGGTAGGTAAAGGAGTATTTCTCCCCTGCCTTGGTGCTGATTTTCTTGACCAGCACCGCCTTGAGATCCGGCTCGTCGCCGTGATAACCGCCAAGCTTGAGCTGCACCAGCGCCCCGCTCGCAAAGGCATCTTTGGTGGCGCTCAAGAGTTCTTCAATGCGATCGGGGGGATTCAAGGGCATTCCTTCGGGGACATGGCGTAGTTGCAAAAATACAGCGTTCTGCGGCTCTTCTACCCGTCCGGCGGAAAGAAGCAAATCGGAAGCATGAATCTCCGCCCGGACCTGCGCTGCTCTCATACGCAAACCGGGCCCACGCTGAAAGCATGGACCCGGCAGGATACGGATGAACCGCAGCAGCGCGTGAGCGGCTTAACCAAGCGAGCCGTTGTACCAGTCGTGCAGCTTGACTTCCGTCGAGCTGCCAGCCTCGCTCATCAACTTGGCAAACTGCTGCGGATCCTGGGTTCCGCCGTCACGACCACGATAGTGATAGGGAATGGCCATGCCCGGAGCGAACTCGGCGACAGCATCCGCTGCCTGCTCGGCGTCCATCGTGAACGGCAGGTTCATGCACACGAAGGCCAGGTCGATGTTTTCCAGCGCCCGCATTTCCGGCGTGCCTTCAGTGTCGCCGGAGATATAGATGCGGCTGCCGTCAATGGTCAGGATGAAGCCGAGATCGCCCCGGTCTTTCGGGTGGAAGTCCTGCCTGTCGTCAGACGTGTTGTAGGCAGCAATGGCCGCAATCGCGACACCCATCATCTCGGTGCTGCCGCCCGGTGCAATAACATCGGTGCGCGCCTGCAGCTCTTCCGGCATCATGGCCTTCACATCCGCGTTGGTCAGGATCGGAACGTCTGCGAGCGCGGCGAGCAGATCGGCATTGTAGTGGTCGCCGTGGCGGTGGGTGATCAGGATCATGTCCGGTTTGGCCAAACCTTCATAAAGCGCGGCATCACCGACTGGATCGACATAGATGGTTCCTGACGGGCTCTCCATGACAAAGGAAGCGTGTTCGACCGGGTGAATGACGATCTTGCCGTCCATCAGGCTGAAACTGGCTGCATGCGCGGCCGCAAAGCTCAGCGATGGAAGCAGCGTGACGGCGCCGACAGCGGCGGTACCAACAATAAAGGTGCGTCTGGTCGTCATGGCATTCTCCTGTGGTTTCGTGATGTCTCGTTGTCCGGATTTGTCGAGACCTTACTAGGTGCATCACGGTTCTGGAAATTCAAGAAGACGTTACCGCAAAATCCGGACCCACCGCGCCAGGTTGAGCAGGCTCATCAAGGCACCGGCGACATAGGTCAGTGCTGCGGCCTTGAGCACGCTGCGGGCACCGGCAAGGTCCTCGTCACCAAGATAACCGCCCTCGCGCAGGATCGGCAGCGCCTTGTTGAAACTGGCGTCATACTCGACCGGCAGTGTTACCAGATGCACGAGGATGCGCACCGACAGCAACCCGATGCCGATCACCGCCATGCCGAGAAAGGCGATCGGCGCGCGCAGCAGCAAGGCCAGAACCGGGGCGGCAATGAAGAACACCGAGGCAATCTTGTCTGTCGTCATTGCGAAGGAGGCCAGCGACTGCCGCAGCGCCAGCCCGCGCTCGCCGCGATGATGCTGCAGAGCGTGGCCGACCTCGTGCGCTGCCACTGCCACGGCAGTCAGGTTGGCACCGTTGTAGTTTTCCTGTGACAGCCGCACCACGCGGGCTACAGGATCATAATGGTCGCCCGCATCCGTCGCCTCGACGCCGACGCCTGACAGATCAAAGCGTTCAACCAGATGCTGCGCCATCTCCCCGCCGGTGCCTGGAAAATCCGGCCTGTGCTCGCTGTGACGTCGCATGGTATGGCCGACCCAGTATTGCGGCGCATAGATGGCGGCAAGCAGCCCCACGAATGCGATGATGCCGAGGATGGCCATGTCAGTTTCTGCAAGGGACGATTTTGGTCATGATCTATAGATAGGGTCCAACGCCTGCTCGATAAAGGCCGGTCCGCCAAATGGCGCATCAGATTATTGCAACCTGAGAAACAATCCTCGGCAAGGATCGCAAATCCCGGTTGACCAAAAGGCCGATCTCGCCTTCGATGAAGACGCGGGCTGACACCACGCCGCGCAATGACGCCTGGCAACCCCGCTGCCTGCCCATTTTGAAAGGACCGCCCGATGTTCCGCCCGCTCACAGCTTTCGCCGCCGCTTCAATCGTGCTTGCCCCATTTGCCGCAACCGCACAGGAAGCGGCGATCTACAGCTCGATGGATGCGGTGCATCCGGTCTGGGCGAAAGAGGCGATGGTTTCGGTGCAGGAAGCGGTGGCCGCAGATATCGGTCTGCAGGTGCTCAAGGACGGCGGCAATGCCGTGGATGCCGGTGTCGCCGTGGCGCTGGCGCTGGCCGTCACCCTGCCCCGCGCGGGAAATCTCGGCGGCGGCGGTTTCATGATGGTGCATGACGCCGAAAGCGGCGAGACCAAGGCCATCGACTACCGCGAGATGGCGCCGGCGAGTGCGACCCGCAACATGTATCTCGATGCCGATGGCAATGCCGACAGCAGGCTCTCGCGGTTTTCAGGCCTCGCCGTCGGCGTGCCCGGCACTGTTGCCGGCATGCAGCTGGCGCTCGACACCTACGGCACCATGACACTGGCTGAGGCTGCGGCACCTGCGATCAAGCTGGCGGAAGACGGCATTGTTGTCACCGCCGATCTGGCCGACAGTCTCAAGGCGCTGGAGAAGCGGCTGAAGACATGGCCGGCCTCGGCGGCGATTTTCTACAAGGCTGATGGCAGCTTCTATGAGCCGGGCGATCTGTTCAAGCAACCGGATCTCGCAGCGACGCTGAAAAAGATCGCGGCAGAAGGCACCGAGGGATTTTACAGCGGCGAAGTGGCAGAAGCGATTTCCGCCTCGGTGCAGGAGGCCGGCGGCTCGATGACGCTGGAGGATCTGGCGGGTTACAAGGCTGTGTTGCGCGAGCCGGTCAGCGGAACCTATCGCGGCTACGAGATTGTCTCGATGCCGCCGCCAAGTTCGGGTGGCACCCACATCATCCAGATCCTCAATGTGATGGAGGGCTATCCGATCGGCTTTCTCGGGCACAATTCGTCCGACACCATTCACCTGATGGCCGAAGCCATGAAGCGCGCCTATGCCGACCGCTCGGAATATCTCGGCGACCCGGATTTTACAGATGTGCCGGTCGCAGCGCTGACCTCGAAAGACTATGCGGCCAAGATCCGCGACGGCATCAGCCTCAACCGCGCCACCCCGTCCGACACGATAAAGCCGGGCAAGCTGGCGCCCTATGAGAGCGACCAGACCACGCATTTCTCCATCGTCGATCAATACGGCAACGCGGTGTCCAACACCTACACGCTGAACTTCTCCTATGGCTCGGGCATGACGGCGGCCGGCACCGGCGTGCTGCTCAACAATGAGATGGATGATTTTTCCGCCAAGCCGGGCGTGCCCAACGCCTATGGCCTGATCGGCGGTGATGCCAATGCGGTCGAACCCGGCAAGCGGCCGCTCTCCTCGATGAGCCCGACGATTGTGCTCAAGGATGGCAAGCCGTTCCTGGTCACCGGCAGCCCCGGCGGCTCGCGCATCATCACCACCACGCTGCAGGTGATCTCCAACATGATCGACCACAAGATGAACGTCGCCGAAGCAACCAACGCCGCGCGCATCCACCACCAGTGGCTGCCCGACGAAATCCGCGTCGAGGACGGAGGTCTTAGCCGCGATACGGTGGCAGCCCTCGAAGCCAAAGGCCACACAATCGCGGTCAAAAGCGTCATGGGTTCGACCCAGTCGATCCATGTCGATGCCGAGAAAGGCCTGCTTTTGGGAGCTTCGGACCCGCGCCGGACGGGCTCGGCGACTGTGGGGTATTAAGGGGCGGCTGCGTGGCGTGATGCGGCGGAAGCCTGCGACGAAATCAAAACACGGCTATTCCCGCACCACCGCTTGCAACACACGGAACGTGCCGCATATTACCTCACAAACGAACCGGGGCCCCGATACTCAAGCTGCTCCAATCTCCATCTTATATGCGACGGGCCCTCGGAAGAATGAAACTGCTCAGCTACAACATTCAGGCCTGTATCGGGAGCCGGCACTACAGCGATTACCTGTTCGGAATTAGAAAACAGATTGCGCACAGCCCGGCGAAAGACAGGACGCTAAAAAAGATCGGCCGCTTCATTTCGCAGTTCGATATTGTCTGCCTGCAGGAGCTGGATCTGGGCGGCAGACGCGGCGGTTTTTCATCGCAATACGACGCGTTGAAGAAAATATCCGGATTTCAGTTTGGTGCGGCACAGACCACTAGGGTGATCCCCGGGATCTCTCAGCACGGGAATGCGATTTTCTCACGCTATCCGATCGACGAAGTAGAAGAATACCGGCTGCCGGGAAGAATGAAAGGCCGCGGCCTGCTGGTTTGCACCATCCAGGGCCATACAATTGCGAACACGCATCTGAGCCTCTATGCCAAGATGCAGGTCAGGCAATTGGAACTGATCAGCGACGTACTGCACGGGCGGGAAAAGACGATCCTGGCAGGCGATTTCAATTGCCGCTCAGCCCGCCCCTGGGTTCAGAATTTTGCCAATAGGTCCGAACTGGATCTGATTACCGGGAACTCGACGAACACCTATCCTTCCTGGAAACCCAATTCCGATATTGATCACATCTTTGCTTCAAGATCGATCTCCTACCAGAAACCCGAGGTTTTAAACGTTCGGCTATCCGATCACCTGCCCGTACAGACAGAATTCGATGTGCTGGACCAGTAGCCACACCTTCCCAGAAAGCTCTGATTACAACAATGGCGATGCGAGACGCGCCAGATTGACAAGCAATCTGAACAGAAGCGGGCGACCGGCAAGATAGCCGTTGGGCATCGGTTCGCTGCGTTCAAAGTCCCGCTCCAGCATCGCCTTTGTCTTTCGCCCGAATTCCTCATCCAGGACCAGCAGGCTGGCTTCAAAGTTCAGGCAAAACGAGCGATTGTCCATGTTTCCTGAACCTACGGAAGAAAACCGGTCATCAATCAGCATGACTTTCTGGTGCATAAAACCAGGTTGGTATCGATGGACCTTCGCCCCATTGGTCAATGCGCGGTCAATCCAGGCATGAACAGCCAGTCCGACAATCCAGTGGTCGCTGGTCTCAGGAACCAGCAGGCGAACCTCGACCCCTCGCATGGCCGCCAGATGAAGAGCCGTTATTACCTCTTCATCCGGCACGAAATAGGGCGTCGCAATCCAGATTGACTCCTGCGCTGCATTTATCGCCTGAACCACAAACAGTTTGAACGTGTCACCCTTGTCTGCAGGTCCTGTGGCCAGAAACAGGGCGGTTTTTGCATCATCCTGTATCGTCGGGATCGACCAGTCGAGCTCAAGCTGCTGACCGGTTGCCCAGTGCCAGTCTTCCAGGAAGGAGAATTGCGCGGCTTTTACAGACGGACCCGTAAACCGAAGGTGGGTGTCTCGCCATGTCCGGCGCATTTTTGATGTGCCGAGATACTCATCACCAATGTTGAGCCCGCCGGTAAACCCGGTTCGAGCGTCAAACACCGCTATTTTGCGGTGGTTCCTGAAGTTTATCTGAAACCGTTTCCCCATCCTGGTTGCGCTTCCAAATGGCGAAACCAGGATCCCCGCATTTCGAAGCTTCGCAAAATATGCCTCAGGCGTCCGGTTGCAACCTATCTCGTCATAAAGCAACCGGACGTCAACGCCGCGCTTTGCCGCACTGATCAGATGTCGAGCAAATTGCCGGCCCACCTCATCATCATTGATGATGTAGAACTGCATCAATATGCTTCGTTTCGCGCGATCTATTGCTTGAAAAAGTGCTGCATAGCTTTCTTCCGCATCAATCAAGAGATCGACGTCATTGCCTCTGGTAAACGGAAACCGTGCAAGCTTTTCGATCACCTGCATTGCGCCCAACTCGGTTCTTGTCAGGCGCTGGGTCTTTGGGAGCAAATCACTGTTTATCGGCGTTTTCGCCAATTGTTTGCGAAATCTCTTGACGTAACCACTGAACCGCCATCCGCCGAAAACCACAAAAAGCGGGACAGATATGAACGGCATCGCGACCAGGGCGACGCTCCAGGCCACGGCCCCCTGACTACTGCGCTCTTGTGAAATTGCAACAAGCGCAAAGACCACGCCAATGGCATAGAAAAGCGGAACCACAACCAACGAATAAATGTTCAAGCTGATCGCCATATTCTTGCTCTACCAGATCCTCTCGTTGCAGCACAGCTGTGTTCATCTCTCAAGGCGAATGATCGGCATCCGCCCGGACAGGATTGCTCGCCGGCCCGCTCCTCAGCCCCTCTGCGGTCTGGCAACTCTCAGCCAGATCTGCCCCAGCACCAGAGGTATCAGGCTTGCGGCAAGGGACAGCGCCAGCCCATGCACGCCAGGATCAGGCAGGCCGAGAATGTCCGCCAGTGCGGGCAACCAGTGCGCCATGCCGATCAGCCCGAGACAAAGCACCAGCGCGCCCCAGACATACGGATTGCGGGTAACGTCATTGTCAAACAGCCCGGCATCGGGATCACGCATGTTGAACACGTTCCACAATTGCGCCAGGGCCAGCGTCAGGAACGCGACCGTGACGGCAGCGGCAGGCTCCAGCTTCAGCCAGTATAGCGCCAGCAGGAAGGCGCCGAGAGTTGAAAGGGTGATTGCTACGCCGAGCACGCTGATCAACGTCCAGCGCGAGCGGTCGAGGATCGGCTCGTCGGGATCACGCGGCGGTTTCTGCATGACGTTCTGGTCGCCCTTGCCCAGCCCCAGCGCGAAAGCCGGGAACACATCTGTGACGAGGTTCAGAAACAGAATCTGCAGCGGCAGCAGCGGGATCGGCAGGCCGACACCCACGGCGAGACCGACCACCAGCACCTCGCTGACATTGCACGACATCAGATAGACGACGAATTTGCGGATATTGTCGAAGATCACCCGGCCCTGCCGCATCGCCGAGATGATGGTGGCGAACTTGTCGTCACGCAGCACCATGTGAGCGGCTTCCTGCGCAACTTGCGTGCCGCGCTGTCCCATGGCGATGCCGATATCGGCCTTTTTCAGCGCCGGCGCGTCGTTGACGCCATCGCCGGTCATCGCCACCACATGACCGGCCTGCTGGAAGATCGTCACCAGCGTCAGCTTGGTCTCCGGCGCAACGCGAGCAAACACATCTGCAGAAAGCACCTGCTCGCGCATACCCTCGCTCACCTGATCAGGGGTTATGCCGACGATCCGGCTGCCTTCGATCACTGTCAGTTCGCCGTCGCCAAGCCCGGCCTGCCTGGCGATTGTGGCGGCCGTGCCCGCGTGATCGCCGGTCAGCATGATCACCCGGACACCGGCCCGACGGCTGGCCCGGATCGCCGGCGGCACATCTTCGCGGAGCGGATCGAGCAGGCAGAAGAGACCGACAAGTGTCAGCCCCTCGTAAGGATCGGCGGGATTGCTATCGCTGCGTTTCATCGCCAAACCCAGCAGTCTCAGCCCTTCGCTTGCGGTATCGAGACTGCGGTCTTTCCACAGCTGCCGCGCTTCAGCGTCGAGCGGCTGTGAACCGTCTGGGCTCAGCACCTGATCGGACCTGTCGATAACTGCTTCCGGCGCCCCTTTGACCGCAACCAGATAACCAGCGCCGTCGTTATGCACCGTGGCCATCATCTTGCTGTCGGGATCAAACGCATATTCGTGAATTTCCGGATAATCCTCCACCAGTCCGCTATGGCCGATACCGCAGGCTTCGGCGATCGACAGCAATGCCAGCTCCATCGGATCGCCGGCGCGGCCATCCGCCTCGCCATCGCCCAGCTCGGCATTGTTGCACAGCGCCCCGATGCGAATCGCCCAGTTCAGGGGAGTATCGGTTGCCGGATCGTGCCGGCTATCACACTGGCCTTCGGCCTCGACCTCCTCACCGTCAAGCAGGTAGCGCACCGCGGTCATGCGGTTTTCGGTCAGCGTGCCGGTCTTGTCGGTCAGGATCACCGTGGTGGCACCAAGGGTTTCGACCGAGGACAGCCGGGTGATCACCGCATTGTGCCGGCTCATCCGCCACATGCCGCGCGCCAGGCTGAGCGTCGCCACCACCGGAAGCCCCTCGGGCACCGCCGCCACCGCCAGCGCCACGCCGGTCTGGATCATGGCAATCACCTCGTGGCCGCGGAGAATACCGGCGATGATAGTCATTACGGCCAGCGCCAGCGTCAGCCACACCAGCCGATGCCCCAGCCTGTCGAGGCGTTTTTCAAGCGGCGCCACTTCGCTTTCGGCACTCTGCACGAGCGCACTGATGTGGCCGATCTCGGTGTCCATGCCGGTGGCGACAACCAGTGCCTCCCCGGTTCCTTGCGTGATCGCGGTGGCCTTGAACGCCATGCAGACCCGGTCGCCAAGCGGTGCATCGGTGGCAACTGCCGCTGCCGATTTGACCACAGGCACGGATTCGCCGGTGAGAGCCGACTCGTCAGCCTGCAGGTTGGAGGCCCGGATGATCCGCATATCGGCGGTGACGATATCGCCGGCTTCAAGAATGACCACATCACCCGGCACCAGATCACGGGCGTCAATCATGCTTTCGCGACCGGAGCGGCGCACCCGGGTTTTCACCTCGGCAATGCGCATCAGCGCTTCCATCGACCGTGCGGCGCTTATTTCGGTGAAGAACCCGATGCCGCCATTGAGCAGCAGCACCACGACGATTGCCACGCCCTCGGCAATATCGCCGAACGCAAGCGACAGCGCTGCAGCCACTGCCAAGAGCCAGACGATGATGCTGTTGAACTGATGCGCCAGAATGGCCAGCGCGCTGCGCGGTTTCTGACGGCTGAGCTGGTTCGGGCCGTGGGACTTGAGCCGTTTTCCGGCCTCTTCCGAGGCAAGGCCCGATGCGAGGTCGGCGCCAAGCGATTGCGCCACGTCTCGCACCGGGTGCGCATGAGCGTTTTCAAGCTTTGCTGATGCCACGGGAATATCTGCCTTTGAAACGAAAACGGTCGGGTCGCCACTTGGCAAACACAACCATACCAGCCGTCACTTCAGCATGACAAAGATCAAATCGCTTGCGATTGGACCTGTCGCGGTGTGGAAAGACTTACGGCTTGCCGTTTTCCCAGACCACTTCCTGGCCGTAAAGCGGCACCGTGGAGATGTTCATCTTGGCGGAACCGTCCTGGACTTGCTGCGAGTTGACCAGATAGATCAGCGTGTCGTTGACCTGATCGTAGATCCGGCGCACCACCAGCGACTTCCAGATCAGTGAGCGCGATTCCTTGAACACCACATCGCCGTCTTCATCGAGATCGATGTCCTTGATGGTGATCGGCCCGGTCTGGCGGCAGGCGATGGAGGCGTTGGAGGGATCCTCGAACCAGTTGCCCTTTTGCAGCCGGTCGATGACGCCGCGATCAAAATAGGCGACATGGCAGGTCACCCCCGCCACTTCCGGATCGGTCACCGCATCGATCAGAATGTCATTGCCAAGCCAGTCGACACCGACCTCGCCAACCTGTTCGGCCTGGGCTGACGTTGCAAGCACAGGCGCAGCCAGGCAACTGGCAGCGATGAGAGCGGCGCTAACGGTGGTACGGAATGGCTTGGCTTTGATCATCAAAATTCTCCTTGTCCGGTGAACGCGCCAGGCTATGCGAGGTTCCCGACGGCGGCACTTCGGCTAAAACTGATATATTTGATATGGGCCTTGTGCATGACAATTGAAAGATGACTGGCCAGTGAGTTTGGCGCGACAGTCGGCTTCGGCATGGCAACTCTCTGAGGCAGTCGAAGCTAGCCTGTGCGGGAAAGCTCGCACCGACACAGGCTCACTCCCTTCTGTCAAGAAGTCGCCGCACATCATTTCTCCCGCAGCATCATGCCACTTCCCTTTGGCCACAATCAGCTCTAGATAAGGCGTATGATCCGTGCACCCGCGCCCCCAAGCCCATCAGGGCCGCTTCAGCAGAGCCTGTTTGCAGGCTTTATTCCTCGTGCCGTCGGCCTGATTGCTGCGGCCGTGCTGAGCGGGCTGGTGTTTGCCGCCTGGCAGGCAAATGGACCGGCGCTCTTGAACGCACTCGCCGCCAGCGGCCTTGCCTGGTGCCTTTGAACCGATAAAGCAATTCCGGCCCGGTTCGCTCAAAGCAGGCCGCAAGCGCCGGCCCCACTGGAGAATTTGATGAAAACCTTCCGCCTCATCCTTTGGGTCATCGTGGCTGCCATGGCGCTGGCGCTTGGCTGGCTGACCTATGAATGGCAGCGAACCGAGAGCGAGCTCGCCGGAAAGCCTTACGGCGTGCCCTTCGAGCTGGTCGACCAGAGCGGCAGTCCGATCACGGAAACGGCCCTTCGCGGCCGGCCGTCGGCCTTGTTTTTCGGCTTCACCCATTGCCCCGAAATCTGCCCTACGACCCTGTTCGAGCTCGATGGATGGCTCCGGCAGGTGGATCCGGACGGCGACAAGATCCGCGCCTATTTCGTCACCGTCGATCCCGAACGCGACACCCCCGAATTGCTCAACTCTTATATTTCGGGCGTCAGCGACCGGATCGTCGGCATCACCGGACCAGCAGACAAGGTGGAAGACGCGGTCAAGGGCTTCAATATCTACGCCAAGAAAGTGCCGATCGACTCGGCCGATCCGGAGGGCGAATACACGATGGACCACACGGCATCGGTGTTTCTGCTCGATGCTGAAGGCCGCTTCAAGAGCACCATCGCCTGGGGTGAAAACCCGGAAATCGCAGTGACAAAACTCGAAAACCTGCTCAAGTAGCACTTCGGCCGAGGGCGGCACGACAAGGGGACTGACATGGACGACATCGTTCTCAAGCTTGCCGTGATCGGCACAGCAGGCATCGCCGCGCAATGGTTTGCCTGGCGGTTGCAATTGCCGGCCATCGTGCTTCTGCTGGCCGCAGGCTTCATCGCCGGCCCGGCCACCGGCTTTCTCAATCCGACGGAAGATTTCGGCTCCATCTACCGGCCGATCGTGTCAATTGCCGTGGCTATCATCCTGTTTGAAGGCGGGCTGACGCTGAATTTCAAGGAAATCCGCGAGACCTCCACCGCCGTGCGGCGCATCATCATGTATGCCGGGCCGATGACCTGGGGCATGGCGGCCCTTGCCGCCCATTACATCGGCGGTTTGAGCTGGCCGACCGCGATCGTGCTCGGCGCCATCCTCGTGGTCACCGGCCCAACGGTGATCATGCCGCTGCTGCGCCAGGCCCAGCTTGATGCCCGTCCCGCTTCGCTGTTGCGCTGGGAAGCCATCGTCAACGACCCGATCGGCGCGCTGTTCGCCGTCGTCGCCTTCGAGGTCATCCTTGTCTATATCGGCCTGCACGAGGCTGAAAACCTGATCTTGCTACTTCTCGTCGGCTTTGCCGCAGCCATCGGCACAGGCGTTGTCGCGGCAAAGCTCATCGTCTGGTCCTTCGTGCGCGGCCATGTGCCCGAATTCCTCAAGGCGCCGGTGTTGTTGGCTTCGGTGGTCGCGGTCTATGCCGCGACCAACGCCGTCTTGGAAGAATCGGGCCTGCTGACTGTCACTGTCATGGGCGTGGTGCTGGCCAACAGCCGCATTGCCTCGCTCACCGACATGCGCCGGTTCAAGGAAACCATCACCACGCTGCTGGTCTCGGGTGTCTTCATCATTCTGACGGCCTCCCTCAGCATCGAGGAAATCCGCTCGCTCGACTGGAGCGCGGCGCTGTTTGTTGCCTTGCTGCTCCTGGTCATCCGTCCGATCGCCATCCTGCTCGCAACGATCCGCTCCGGCGCCACCATCCAGGAACGCCTGCTCAGCGCCTGGATTGCGCCGCGCGGTGTTGTGGCTGTCGCCGTCTCGGGCCTGTTTGGAAGCTTGCTTGCCGATGTCGGCGTCGAGGATGCCGGTCGCATGGTGGCGTTCACCTTCGCAGTGGTCGTCACCACCATCGTGCTGCATGGCTTCACCCTGGCGCCACTGGCGAGCCTGCTCAAACTCAAGAAAGCTTCCAAACCCGGCATCCTGATTGTCGGCGGGTCACGCTGGTCAACGGCGCTGGCCATGAAACTCAAGGAAGCGGAGGTTCCGGTGATGCTGGCCGACCAGAACTGGAACCATCTGGCCGAGGCGCGGCTCGCCAACATCCCGGTCTATTTCGGTGAGGTTCTGTCCGAATCCGCCCATCACAGCATCGATCCGAAGCGCTTTTCCAATCTGATCGCCACCGGCGACAACGACGCCTACAACGCACTGGTCTGCACCGATTTCGGCCCGGAACTGGGCCGCAGCCACGTTTTCCAGATCGGTCGTCCCGACGAGAAGGCCCGCCAGGCGTTGAGTTTCACCCTCGGTGGCCGCTCGCTGACCAAGGACCCGGTCGGCTTTCTCGACTTGCGCGAAAAGCTGCTCAAGGGCTGGACCTTCCAGCTGACAAGGCTGACTGATGAATTCACATGGGAAGCTTACGAGAAATCCCGCCCCGAAGGCGCACTCATCCTGTTGTGGATCAAGCCGTCGGGCGCCATCGTCTTCGCCTCCACTGCCTCCAACCCGCCTGCCGAGAAGGACCGCATCCTGAGCTTTGCCATGCCCAAGGATGACGCGCGTCAGGAAGCCGCCAGCAAAACCGCGCGCAAGGCGGAAGAAATTCCCAGCGCAAGCCAGGCCGCGACGGATGAAGGAAACAAGCTGCCGTGAGTGACCACAGATACTATTTTCGTACAGACGAAGCCGGCGCCGCACGCGGGCTGGATCTGCTCGACCGTATTTTCGAAGACGAAGGCCTGCCGGTCTCGACAATGGAAATCGATGAAGACCGCAGGATCTGGGAGGTGTCCATCTACGCCCCCGGCGATCCGGACGACGCGCTCAGGCGACGCATTGCCGAGCCTCTCGCCGGCGAGTTTCCCGATGCCGTGATCGAAATGGAGATCTTTGGCGACACCGACTGGATTGCCAAATCGCTGGAAGGCCTCAAGCCGGTGCGCGCCGGCCGCTTCATGGTCCACGGCGCCCATGACCGCCCCGCGGTGCGCCCGCATGACCTGGCAATTGAACTGGAGGCCGGCCAGGCCTTTGGCACCGGCCACCACGGCACCACCGCGGGTTGCCTCGAAATGATCGAGAAGGTGATGCGCGCCGCACCAGGCGGCCCGCGCGGGGTAGATCCGGTGCTGGATCTGGGCACCGGGTCAGGCGTTCTCGCCATCGCCGCCGCCATGCTCGGACCGGTCGGGGTGCTGGCCACCGACATCGATCCGGTGGCCACCCGCGTGGCCCGCGAGAATGTCCGCCACAATCAGGCTTCCCGACAGATCGATTGCGTCACTGCCACCGGGTTTCACTCGACAGCCTTCGGCGATGCGGGGCCGTTCGGGCTGATCATCGCCAACATACTGGCTCGGCCGCTGATGCGCATGGCGCCTGATATCAAGCGTCACCTGGCGCCCGGCGGCTCGGTGATTCTCTCCGGCATTCTGGCCAGCCAGCGCTGGCAGGTTCTAGCCGCCTATAACGGACAGGGCATGCGCCACGTCAAAACCCTGTGGCGCAATGGCTGGGTGACAATCCACCTCAAGTGACATTGCGTTTCAGGCCCGGGAATGAAAGCCCCTGCACGGCTGCCTATACAACTGTACACAAACAAAAACGGCTCCCTGAGGAGCCGTTTGCATTCGATCTGGATCAAGGCGCCATCATGGCGCGCGTTCGATCTCTTAGAAGAAGTAGGCCTGGGCGCCTTCGCGCTGCAGTTCTTCACGGGTACGGCCGATCGACTTGAGCTGGGCGTCGTCCATTGCAAGGAGCGCACCATTCACGTAACGGCGAACCTGGCGTTCACGAGCGTTGACGAGGCGGTCGAAGGCGTTCTGAAAGATATTTACGGACATGTGGTAATCCCCTTTGGGTAAGTGATTGTTCTGTCCTCCTGAAAACAAAGATAGTGCATCGCAGCAGAATGTGGAGAGCTTATGCTGCAGTGCAGCTATGCTCCATATGCATGGATAGCGTCGAACCGATGCACGAAGCTCAAATTTTGAGCATCATCGCGCTTCGCACAGGAATTGAGCGGAGGCCATATGCTGCTTTGTCAGCGGCCCCTGTCGCGAAACCATGTCCGAGACTGCCCAAGCCACACGCGCCTGCTATAAGGTGGCAACCAAATCAGTTGCGGGAATCCGGTAATGTTTCAGAATTTCGAAGTGCTTTCGTCCCCCGACCAGGCGGCGGACCGGATCGCCCGGCTGCGCGCCGGCTTTGCGGCAAACGGTGTCACCGCCATCGCCGTGCCGCGCTCCGACGAATATCTTGGCGAGTATGTTCCCGACTGCGCTGAACGGCTGGCCTGGCTTACCGGCTACACCGGCTCGGCCGGCCTGGTGCTGGTGCTAGAGGACAAGGCGCGTATTTTTGTCGACGGACGCTACACCAACCAGGTGCGGGCGCAGACCGATCCGGCAGTGTTCGAGTATCAGAACAGCATGACCACACCATTGGCGGCTTTTCTTGAAGGCTCCGGCCTCAGCGGACTGCGGCTCGGCATTGATCCCTGGACATGGCCGTCAAGCGACGTGACCCGGCTGGCAACGGCCTTGGCTGCACTGGACGGTCAGCTTGTGTTTCTCGACCGAAACCCGGTCGATGCGATCTGGGACGACCAGCCGCCAGCGCCGCTTGGCACCGTCACGCTGCAGCCACTTGAGCTCGCGGGCACGCTCGCCCGCGACAAGCTGGCTATGATCGCAGAGACCGTCGGTAAAGCCGGCGCAGATGCAGTCATTCTGGCCGATCCATCCTCTGTTGCCTGGAGCTTCAACATTCGTGGCGAGGATCTGCCCTCAACACCGCATCCCCTGTCCCGCGCCATCATACCGGCCCATGGCAGACCACAATTGTTTATCGACAAACGCAAGGCCGGCATCGAGGCCGAAGCCTACCTGACCCAGCTCGCCCATCTGCAACCACCTTCTGCCTTTGACGACGCATTGGAAAAATTTGGCAAATCCGCTGCCACGGTGATGGTCGACCCGACGGTTGCGCCGCATGCAGTCTCGATGCTGATCGAGCAATCAGGAGGAACAGTGCTCGCCGCACCCGATCCCGCACGCCTGCCGCGTGCCTGCAAGAACCACGCGGAACTGGCCGGAAGCGCCAGCGTGCATCGTCAGGATGGCGCAGCCATGGTGCGCTTTCTCGCCTGGCTCGATGCACAAAAGCCCGGTACCGTCGATGAAATCGGCGCCGCCTCCAGACTCGAGGAGTTCCGCCGCTCGACCGGCGAAGCCATGCAGATGCCGCTGAAGGCGCTGTCCTTCGATTCGATCTCCGGCGGCGGCCCAAATGCCGCGATCATCCACTATCGGGTCAACACGCAGACAAACCGCAGGATTGAGCCCGGCGAGATGCTGCTGATTGATTCCGGCGGGCAATATGTCGCCGGCACCACCGACATCACCCGCACCATCGCGGTAGGCGATGTGCCGCATGAACAAAAACGCTTCTTCACTCTGGTGCTCAAGGGCATGATCGCCATCAGCGGCCTGCGCTTCCCCGAAGGCACCCGCGGCCTCGACATCGACGCCTTCGCCCGCATTGCGCTGTGGAAATCCGGTGCCGATTTCGCCCATGGCACCGGCCATGGCGTCGGCAGCTACCTCTCCGTACATGAAGGCCCGCAATCAATCTCACGGCGCGGAAGCCAGCAGCTGTTGCCCGGCATGATCCTGTCCAATGAGCCCGGATACTACCGCGACGGCGGCTTCGGTATCCGAATTGAAAACCTGGTGAGTGTGCACGAACCCCAAGCAATCGAGGGCGGCGACAAGCCGATGCTCGGCTTCGACACCCTGACGCTCTGCCCCATCGACAAGCGGCTGATCCTAGACGAATTACTCGATACGGAGGAGCGGGAATGGCTCAACACCTATCATGCAAGGGTGCGCGAGGAACTCTCACCGCTTCTCTCCAGCGACCCGGCGCATGAGTGGCTGCAGGCAGCGACGGAGCCACTTTAGAAGTTCGGTGTCAGGTGCTTACAGCCCGGCAGTCCTGAGTCCGACAATCAGAACCCAGCCGATGCAGAACATTGCCATCATCGGCAGCCTGAAGCCGATCACAAGGCAGACGGCCAGCGTCAGTGCTTCGGCCGCTCCACCGGTAACAGCGGCCGGAGCAACAAGGGTGGTCAGAACCGCAGCCGGCACCGCGTTCAGCGCCGCATCGACACGCGGCGGGATCCGCTTGAAGCGCGACAGCACCAGATGCCCGCCCAGGCGCGCGGCATAGGTGACCAGCGCCGCGCCGATGATGATCCAGACATTGACCGGGACTCCGAGATACATCTCGCTCATGGCGACACCTCGGCGGGGACTGCGGGTTTGGGCGGCATCAGCACCGCCACGAACACGCCGGCCAGCGCACCAAGGCTGACATGCCAGGGCGAGCCCACTGTGTAGAATGCGAGGATCGAACCCAACCCGGAAGCGATCACCACCGGCAGCCAGTTGGCCCGTGTCCGGAACCCCAGAACCAGCCCGAGGAAATAGATCGGCAGCAGGAAATCGATCCCCAGCGCGCCCGGGTCGGTGATCAGACTGCCGAAAACGGCGCCGACCAGCGCCTCCACAACCCACATCACATAGACCGGCAACGCCATGCCCATGTACCAGCTCATCGTCAACGGAGACTTGTCAGCCCGCGCCTCGGAGGCTGCATATTGCGGATCGGTGAGAAAGAAGAAGGCAATCGGCTTCTGCCAGCCGGCAAACAGGCCGATGCGGCGCCCCAGCGCTGCCGAATAGAGCACGTGACGGAAATTGACCGCAAACACCGACAGGATGATGATCCAAGGCGCAATCTTCGCCCCGAACATCTCCAGCCCGACCATCTGGCTGGCTCCGGCAAACACGGTCGCACTCATCAGCACCGCCTCGCCGACACTCAATCCATTGTCGACGGCAATGGCACCAAACAGCATCCCGAACGGCGCTGCGGCGGCAACGATCGGCAGGCTGGCGCGAACGCCTTGAAAAAATTCCGATCGGGATGGGGACATCGGGAGGTTCTCCTGTGTCCGCATCGATAGGTCAGCCTTACTGACCAGTCAATTCAATAGGTTTGAACCTTGGATAAACCTGGCTGATGGCTGGGCCGCAAGGAGAGCTCCACGCGCTTGGGTTCAAGCTGTTCGCGAAATCTGTTCCTGATCATCATCGTCATCATCAATGGCAAATTCGATCGGCTGACGCGGCGTGCGGGCGTGACGTTCGGTCGCCTCTGTGACGAGACTGATCTGGCCGGTTTCCAGCAATTGTGCAATCGGAATTGGTCGCCCAAGCAGAAAGCCCTGCGCTTCATCGCAGCCCTCATCCCCAAGCAGTGACAGCTGGCCCTGGGTTTCAATGCCCTCGGCCAGGATCGGGATCTCCAGGCTCTTGCCCAGCGCCAGAACAGCGCGGATGATCGATTTCGCCTGCAGGCTTTCCTCGGCCTCGTTGATGAACGAGCGATCAAGCTTGATCTTGTCAAACGGGAACGAGCGCAACATTTCCAGCGACGAATATCCTGTCCCGAAATCATCCAGAGCAATGTTGACGCCCAGCGATTTGATCTGGCGCAAGACGCTGAAAGAGCGCTCCTTGTCCTGAAAGATTGTCGATTCCGTCAACTCCAGCTCCAGCTGGCTGGCCGGCAGCCCGGTCGACATCAGCACTTCGATGATCAGCTTGGAAAGATCCGCATGGACAAACTGTGCCGGCGACAGATTGACCGCAACCTTGTAGGGCGGCTCCCAGGACGCGGCGTCGGCACAGGCTTCCCTGAGAACCCACTCGCCCAGCTGCAGGATCAATCCGTTCTCTTCGGCAAGCGGAATGAATTCCGAAGGTGGAATAAATCCATGCTCTGGGTGGTTCCAGCGAAGCAGAGCCTCAAAGCCGCGGATCTGGCTCGTCGAAACCGATGTCTGCACCTGGTAGTAGACATCAAGCTCGTCATTATCGAGCGCCGCTCTCAGGTCATTTGCCAGCGCGCGGCGCGCACGGACGACGTCATCCATGGATTGATCATAGTAGCAAACATTGTGCGAGACATCTGCCTTTGCCCGATACATCGCGAGGTCGGCATTGCCGATCAACACCTCACGCGACGCCGCATTGTCGGGGTAGAATGCCACTCCGAGGCTGGCTCCAGGTACGATTTCGAAGTCTTGCACATCGATGGGCTGAAACAGCGCATGCTCCAGCCGCATGACGAAGTCCTCAAGCGAGGCCTGATCAACGAACCGCTGTATGGCGGCAAACTCGTCGCCGCCGGTTCGCGCGATGAATTCACCATCCTTGCTCAGTTCAGTCAGCCGCTCGCCCAGCTTCCGCAGCATCATGTCGCCGGCACCATGGCCCCGCAGATCGTTGACCTCCTTGAATCTGTTGAGATCAATGCCGATCAGCGCCACCTTGCCTCCGGTTTCAGTTGCAAGGTCGATCTCGTGATCGAGCCGGTCCCAAAAGCTGGCGCGATTGGGAAGGCCGGTCAGGCTGTCATTCAGCGCCATATGGCGCAGCTGATCAAGCGACTGGCTGCGCGCGCTGTCATCAATGAGATAACTGGCGAGCCCTGCCCCGACGATCACCAGAGCAACCACGGCAACCGCAAGCGCCAGCGCCTGCATTGCAGCCGGATTGGAAAACTCGTTGTCAATGAGCAACGGTGTGACCTGAAACGCGGTCATGCCGGTAAAGTGCAGACTGATGATGGCGAAAAACAACACGCCCGCAGACACATAGCGATTGGCACGCAAAGAATTGCGCATCACGAGATGGAACGCCGCAGCGGACAAGCCAACCGAAAGAACAATGGAAGCAACCAGGTAGCCCATGTCCCACTGAATGATACCCTGCACCCGGTAGGCCATCATGCCGGTGTAGTGCATCACCGCGATGGCCATGCCGACAATGGCTCCACCAAAGGCCGGAACAAACCGGGCTGAGCCATTGGCAGCAACAATGAAACCCGCGCCTGCGCCGGCAATCGCAATGAGCAGCGAGAAGATCGTCATGACCGGGTCAAACGTTACCGGCGCTCCGGGCTCGTAGGCCAGCATGGCGATGAAATGTGTGCACCAGATCGCAGCCCCCGCCGCCACGGCGGTGAGAAAATGCCATCCCGCCCGCTGCATGCCGTCGGTGCGCGCCGCCCGCTCGAACAGGTAGACCACAGCCAGTGAGCCCGAGGCGCAGACGATCGCTGCAACAAGCACCAACCAGATGTTATGCTCGTCTATCACGCAACCAAGAACTGTAATCATGGGAAATCCGGAAATTGCAATCAGGCCAGATGGACTGGTTTATTCAGCCTCTGTCTTCGCACAGCTTGCATTAAGTCTGACTTAATGAACGACTGCGGCAGTTTGCAGTCGAATTTTAAGGGTTTGTAAGCCTAGACAGACTCACGCAGAACTTGGGGATGTTGCAAAGCCACGTCGGAGTGGCCCAATCGCGCGCCAACCAGCGTCAGGCGGCCTTGCGCGCCAGATAGACAGTCTGCGTGAACGGCTTGTCCTGCAACGGATTATGGAACGTCACCGGTTCGGCCCAGGCCTCGGCAAAAACGTCCGCCAACCGCGCAGTAAACGCTTCGTCTGTCCGGTCATCTGACCAAAGACCAAAGATGCCGCCGGGTTTGAGGTGTGCAGCCAGCCGTGTCAGGCCCTCGGGCTGGTAAAAGTTGGTGCTGCGCGCATCGAGTAACGCATCAGGTGAGTGATCGATGTCCAGCAAAATGGCATCAAAGCATCGGCCCGGCGCATCAGGATCAAAACCGGCCTCGCCCCGCGCCAGGGCAAAGAAATCGCCTTCCACCAACCGGCACCGCGGATCATTGGCAAGCTCCGGGCCCAGCGGCAGCAACCCGGTCTTGTGCCAGTCGATCACCGCTTCGAGATACTCGACCGTGATAATCGATCCGGTTCGCGGCGCGTCGAGTGCAGCCTTCGCGGTGTAACCAAGACCCAGTCCGCCGACCACAACATCAAGCCCCTCGCCCCACTCATTCTTGCAGGCTGCAAGTCCGAGTTCCGCCAGCGCAATTTCCGACGCCGTGAACAGGTCCGACATCAGATGCTCTTCACCGAGCTTGATTTCAAGAACGTCGACCCCAAGCCGCGCCTCGCGCCTGCGCCGCAGGACAAGGGCCCCGATCGGGGTCGGCCGGTAGTCGAGTTCTTCAAACAATCTGCTCATCGGGTTCACGACTCCGTTTCAGCGTGCGGCCTCCGCAGGCACTGCGGCGGCATTTGCAGTGGGCTTATCGGCGCTTTGCCCGGACCTGGCAAGCAGTTGGTCCGCCGCCAGCGAAACGGCACACGATGCTCACGAATCCGGCCAGACCAGCGAACGGTGGATTTGCGCGCCTGCCCACGCACCGTCCGCTACCGCGAGCGTAACCGAATGCGGGATGCGGGCAACGTCACCGCAGGCCGAGATCCCGGCAACCGAGGTCTGCTTCGCAGCGTCTGTGCGGATCTGGATTCCCATCATGGTTTCCTCAAGAGCACAGCCGGTCTCTTCCGCAAGGCTGCTCGAAGGAATGCAATGTGGCGCCGTGAACAGGCCGGAAATATCCAGACGTCGACCGTCTTCCAGCACAACATCCGCCACACCTTCAATGTGGTCGATCAGCGTGGTTTCAATGTCTATGTTGCGGCCTTCAAACGCCTGCCAGGTGGGCCCATCGAGTTCGACCGCGCCATTGGTCAGAAACGTCACCGGCCCCCAGTCGGACACGATCTCTGCCTGGTGCACCGACATCGGCCCGGTGGCGATAACACCGATCTTGCCCTGGTCAAGCTCGTAGCCGTGGCAGTAGGGACAATGAAAAACAGCTTTGCCCCAGCGCTCGGCCAGGCCGGAGATCTTTGGCAACTGATCCTCGAGACCGGTTGCAAAAAGCAGGCGCCGGCCATGATGAAACTTGCCATCGGTCGTGGCCACGGTGAAATCGTCCTTCACCCCACTCACCGAAACGGCCCGGTCACCAACCCACGAAAGAGTTGGATAGGCCTCGAGCTGCCGTCGCGCGGTCAATGCGATCTCGGCTGCGCCCACACCGTCTTGCCCGAGAAAGCCGTGAGAATGCTCCGCAAAACGGTTGCGCCGCTCACCGGCATCAATCACCTTCACATCTCTGCGGGCGCGCAGAAGCTGCAGAGCCGCAGCCATTCCGGCGTAGCTTCCTCCGACGATAATCACATCATGCATCATCAATATCCTTTTTGGGCTCGCCACTCTTTGTGCCGCCGCGCAAAGTCGTCGGCCAAGGTGGCAAGCGTGATCCCTGCGAAACGCTCCAGCAGCAGGGCTTCTGCTTCGGCGAAAGCCGCGTCGAGGGCGGCATTCACCGATTGCTCGACCAGGCAGTGCGGTCTCTCATTGCGATTGCCGAGCGCGAAGATCGCCGGCTCGCCAAGTGCTTCATGCAGCTGCCGCAAGGTCACGGTCGAAAGATCGGCGGATATCCGCCACCCGCCGGCATGACCGCGATCCGACGTCACCAGCCCGGCTTCACGCAGCAGACCCATGGTGCGGCGAACAACTACCGGATTGGTGCCCAGACACTGGCCCAAAACTTCGGACGTCATCGGTCCCTCGTGCTCGGCCATGTGAAGGAGCGCGTGAAGGACGGAGGAAAGGCGGCTGTCGTGTTTCATGTAACTTTAAATGTTACGATTCGATGTCGCCGTCAAGACTTAAGGCACGCAAAACACAACTTGGCTTCCCCGCCTCAAACAGGGCTGCGCTGACCTTCAAGACCGCAAAACACCGAAAACCCGTTGATACCGCGCCGTCGCGGCTTGACGGAGCCGCGCCAGCCGTTCATCCACTCAGGCTAATATTCACGGGACTGCGCCATTCGGCCATCGCCGCACCGGACGCTAACACGGGAACGCCTCCTCACATGGTTGAAACCTACCGCAAGCCCACCCTCGACAAGGATCTCGACAAGCTGGCATCGATGGAAGAGGCCACCGGCCTCCTCAATCGCGGCTTTGTCACGCCGGGTCTTGCGATCGTCTTCATCTTCCTGTGCGCCATCATCGCCGCCGTCTTCGTCACCGGCCATCCGGGCGCCGTGGTCATCATCGCCGCCGCCATGATTGGCGCCTACATGGCACTCAACATCGGCGCCAATGACGTGGCCAACAATGTCGGCCCGGCGGTCGGATCGCAGGCGATGACGCTGGGCGTGGCGCTGGCCATTGCCGCGATCTTCGAAAGCGCCGGCGCGCTGATTGCCGGCGGCGACGTGGTTTCGACCATTTCCAAGGGCATCATCGACCCGGTCGCGGTCTCCGACCCCAATGTCTTCATCTCGGCGATGATGGCAGCTCTGGTTTCAGCCGCGATGTGGATCCACCTTGCGACCTGGATCGGCGCGCCGGTCTCCACCACCCATTCGATTGTCGGCGGTGTGATGGGCGCGGGCATCGCCGCAGCCGGTGTCGACGCGGTCAACTGGCCGACCATGGGCTCGATTGCCGCAAGCTGGGTGATTTCACCATTCCTCGGCGGCTTGATCGCGGCAATATTCCTAGCCTTCATCAAGACCGCAATCATCTACAAGGACGACAAGATCGCCGCCGCCCGCCGCTGGGTGCCGGTGCTGATCGCCATCATGTCGGGCGTCTTTGCCACCTATCTGGCGCTCAAGGGCGTGAAGAAGCTGGTCGCGGTTCCGTTCGAAATGGCGCTGCTGATCGGGCTTGGCGTTGCGGTGCTGAGCTGGCTGATTGCACGGCCGGTGATTGCCCGGCAGTCACAAGGGCTGGAAAACCGCAACCAGTCTCTGCGCAAACTCTTCGGCCTGCCGCTGATCTTTTCCGCAGCCCTTCTCTCATTTGCCCATGGCGCCAATGACGTGGCCAACGCCGTCGGCCCGCTGGCAGCCATTGTCCACACCGCTGAGCTTGGCGAAGTCGCACCCAAGGTGGTGATCCCGCTCTGGGTGATGGCGGTCGGCGCTGTCGGCATCTCGCTCGGACTGCTGCTGTTCGGGCCGAAGCTGATCCGCATGGTCGGCAACCAGATCACCAAGCTCAACCCGATGCGCGCCTATTGCGTGGCGCTGTCAGCCGCAATCACCGTGATCATCGCCTCCTGGCTCGGCCTGCCGGTGAGCTCCACCCACATCGCCGTCGGCGCCGTCTTCGGCGTCGGTTTCTTCCGCGAATGGTACACCGAGAACTCGACCCGCCGCGCCGAATATGTCGCCCGCCACCAGATCAACGCGACCGAAGACGCGAGCCCCAAACCAGGCCGCTCGGAAGACCAGCGCCGCCGCAAACTCGTCCGCCGCTCGCATTTCCTGCAGATCATCGCCGCCTGGGTGATCACCGTGCCGGCGGCAGCGGTGCTGTCGGGTGTGCTGTTTGTGGTGTTGCGGGCTGTGCTGGTTTGAGGGCTGGGCTGGCCTGAGGGTTGGCCTGGCCCGCCCACGCTAACCTCAATTGCCATACCGGGCTTTCAGTCCCTGCAGAAGCCAACTTCAAAGCGCTGGCCAAAGGCGCTTCCTGATATAAGACACTGTGGAAAAGCACACAATCTCTACAGAGACCGTATTGTGGGCATTCGGGAATGCGCAGTTATCGTTGCGGCGTGATCATACATTCTTCAGACAAATCCGAAATTGGATAAATACTACTCCAGCTGGCATAATGAAAACCAAACCATCTGTGAACCATAGGAAGGTCAGGCGATGGATGTGAATTTTCTTGGAGTTGGCGTCGGACTCGTCACAGGCGGCATTGGAGGATGGATAGCCTCGCTGATAAAGCTTTCCAGCGAAAAGAAACTTCTGGATGCTCGCCAAGATAAACAGAACGAAATCCAACTGGCTGAGCGGATTGAAAGATACCAGAGCCTTCTTTTGCTGTCGGCATCTGATCTTCAAGACCGGCTGTGGCACCTCACGCAAGACCAATACACGGCACGATCGCCGGTCCTTCTCAACAAGGATGAAGACAAGCGTGCCTACCCCGCATGGCCGATGACGGCCCGCCATTATCTGACATCGACACTTTACCTCGCGGCGCGCTACTTCGCTGCCATCGAAATGCTGCGCCACGAGATCCGTTTTTTGACCTATCGTCAGGATGACAAAACGCGCGACCTACGTGAGAAAATCAAACTTGTCGAACGCTCCTTTGCCGAAACCCGCCTGCAAAAGGAAGCAGACAGAAATGTCAGCTCCGATCAGCCGATTTTCCAGATGCAACAGGTTTTCATAGGGCAGTCGATCTGGCACAGGCGTGGCCAGATGATCGAGTGGCTGGAATATCCTCAATTTGTGGACCACTACCGGCAGGAACTCTCCACGAATGAAGATTTCATGGCACTCGCGGATCTACTACGCGGAAGCGTATCCAAAAGGTCCGGCAGTTTTCATCACCGTAGACTGACAATTGTTCTGAACTCGCTGGTTGACCTTATAGACTTTCTGGATCCGCAACAGGAAGATGGAGAGGGTAGATTTATCGCCAAGGAGGACAGAGAGAAGGTGAAGCTCGGCACCGTTCCGCGGGCCAGTCCCAGCAAATAGACGGTAGTTTTATTCAGAGCATAACGGCGCAGAGAAAATCAGTATTGCGGCCAGCCTGAACTGTGATTCAGAGGCTGCCTACTGGTTCTGTATGCGGATACACCCGCCTGGAGGCGGGTGTATCCGCAGAGAAACCTCACCGATCAACCTGGGTCTTGCGCCCCTCACCCTACCAGCTCAAACCACCCATCTTCGTCCATCGTCCGCACACCCAGCGCTTCGGCCTTGGCGAGCTTCGAGCCTGCGCCGGGGCCGGCGACCAGGATATCGGTCTTTTTTGACACCGAGCCGGCCACCTTGGCGCCCAGTCGCTCGGCCATGGCCTTGGCCTCGTCGCGGGTCATCTTCTCAAGCGACCCCGTAAACACCACGGTAAGGCCGGCGACGGGGGAATCCTGGGCCGGTTTTTCGGCCTCCTGGATGCTGAGCTGTTCGGTGAGCTTGTCGACCATTTCGATATTGTGTGGCTCGCCGAAGAAGCGGCTGATCGAGTCCACCACCGCCGGGCCGATGTCGTCGAGCGCATCCATCTCTTCGATCGCCGTCTTGTCGCCGCCGGCAATGGCGATGGCCGCCTGATGCACCGAGGCCCAGTCGCCATAGGCGCGGGCCAGCGTCTTGGCGGTCTGCTCTCCGACATGGCGGATGCCGAGCGAGAAGATCAGCCGGTCAAGCGCCACGCTGCGCGCGTCGTCGATGGCATCAAACAGCTTTTGCGCGCTGGTGTCGCCATAGCCATCGCGGTTTTTCAGCCGCTGCAAGCCGTTGGCCTCGTCGCGGTCTTTCAGCGTGAAGATGTCGGCAGGCTGCCGGATGGGCAGGCTCTTGTCGTCGTAGAAGAACTCGATCTGCTTTTCGCCCAGACCGTCGATGTCAAAGGCCTTGCGCGAGACAAAATGCTTGAGATGCTCCTTGCGCTGGAACGGGCAGGCAAATTCGCCCGAACAGCGGCGCACCACGCCTTCGACACCGCCTGCGGTTTCCTCGCGGATCACCGGCGTTTTCAGCTCGCAGGGACAGATTGACGGGAACTCGAAAGTGACCGCATCCTCGGGCGAGGACACCACGCCAAGCACCTGCGGGATGACATCGCCGGCGCGCTGGATCTGCACCACGTCGCCGATCCGGACCCCGAGCCGCTCGATCTCCTCGGCATTGTGCAACGTCGCGTTGGTGACAACGACGCCGCCGACAGTGATCGGCTCAAGCCGCGCCACCGGTGTCAGCGCACCGGTGCGGCCAACCTGGATGTCGATGGCCGTCAGCCGTGTGGTGGCCTTTTCGGCCGGAAACTTGTGTGCAATGGCCCAGCGCGGGCTGCGCGAGCGGAAGCCCAGACGCCCCTGCAGATCGAGCCGGTCGACCTTGTAGACAACGCCGTCGATATCATAGGGCAGATCGGCGCGCGCGACGCCGATCTCGTTGTAATGCTCGACCAGCGCCTCGATGCTTTCCAGCCGCTTGGTCAGCGGATTGACCGGGAAGCCCCAGGCTTTGAACACCTCGATCATGCCGTGCTGGGTGTCGGCAGGCATCTCCGACATATCGCCCCAGGCATAGGCGAAGAATTTGAGCTTGCGCTTGGCCGTCACCGAGGCGTCGAGCTGGCGCAGTGATCCGGCAGCCGTGTTGCGCGGATTGACATAGGTCTGCTTGCCCTCGGCTTCCATGCGCGCGTTGAGCGCCAGGAAATCCTCTTTCGCCATGTAGACCTCGCCGCGTACCTCGACCACCGACGGCGCACCGGCGGGCAGCGTGTTGGGGATCTCGGAAATAGTCCTGACATTGGCGGTGACGTTTTCGCCGGTGGTGCCGTCGCCGCGGGTGGCAGCCGAGACCAGCGTGCCGTCCTCGTAGCGGATCGACATCGACAGCCCGTCGATCTTTGGCTCGGCGGTGAACGCGATGGAGTTGTCGGGCAGCTGCCCGAGGAAGCGATAGACCGAGTTGACGAAATCGCGCACGTCCTCATCCGAGAACGCATTGTCGAGCGACAACATCGGCACCTTGTGGGTGATCTTGCTGAAACCCTCGGCAACCGCAGCGCCAACCTTGAAACGCGGGCTGTCGACCCTTACCAGCGCCGGGAACCGGGCCTCGATCTCCTCGTTGCGGCGCTTGAGCGCGTCATACTCCGCATCCGGGATCACCGGTGAGTCCTTGCCGTGATAGGCCTCGTCATGACGTGCCAGCTCTGCCGCCAGCCGTTCCAGTTCGGCCTTGGCCTCGGCTTCGCTCAGGGCGTCAACTTGCTTGGTCTGGTCGGTCATCTGCGGCACTCCGGAATCGGGATTGTTTTAGCGCAATCGGCAGGAATGAAAAGGCGACAGGGCGCGCGGAGCACAAATCAATCGGCGGTTAAGACTTGGCGCGTAGGCTGTCAGCTCGCAGCATTCTCAGCCTGCCATGAAGGACCATCAGGCACATGATCGTCGGCGCAAATCTTGGACCCGTCCAGACCACAGCCCTACAGCGGCCCGCACCGGCCCGCGCGGCGGTTGATACAGCCCCGCAGGACGCAGCGACGGATGCGCTGGCGAAACTCGACAATTTCGTCGAATCCGCAGCTCTCTCCCGCAAGGCCTTTGCCGAAGAACGGCTCGAACATCTCAAGGAACAGATGAACACGCTGGCGTTGTTCAACATGGCTCCGGGTTTCCTGGCAGGACACACCGCCCGGATGGCCAAGGAACTTGAATCTGCCGCAACCGATTTTGCCACGGCCTTCAAGACACTTTCTGCACTGGAGCAGCCAGCCACCGAACAGCCCGCGTCAGACAGTCCCCTGCCCTCAGCCTATCTCGAAGTGCTGTCCGGTGAGGCCCCCGTCTCGGCAAGATTGAACCCGGAAGATGCGGAAACCGCCGCCAGCTTCATGACTACGGCGCACCATCTCAGAAGCGTGGTCGAGATGATCTCGAGCGAGTCCCGTGACAGTTCCCGTATACAATGGAGCACCGACAGCGCGAAGGATTCCACCTCCCGCGTCAGCAGTCTCATGACCCGCCTCGAAGGCCCGTCAGCGTTCAACAAGGTTTTCTGGTAGCCGGATCGGTTTGGGCCGAACCTGCTCAGTCTGCCACATCCAGCAATCGCGCCGCTGCGGCCCGCGCCTCGTCGGTGACATGCTCGCCTGCCAGCATCCGGGCAATCTCCTCACGCCGCGCCTCGGCGCCCATGGTGCTGACCCGCGTCGAGACGGTGGTCGATCCCGGATCGGATGGCCCCTTGGCAATCAGCAGATGCGTCGCCGCCCGTGCCGCCACCTGCGGCGCATGGGTGACCGAGAGCACCTGAACCCCCGCCGCCAGCCGCCTGAGACGTTTGCCTATCGCATCGGCCACAGCACCGCCCACTCCGGTATCGATCTCGTCAAACACCAGCGTCGGCGCAGAGCCGCGATCGGCCAGCGCCACCTTCAGCGCCAGCAGGAACCGCGACAGCTCGCCACCCGACGCCACCTTCATGATCGGCCCGGGACGCGAGCCCGGGTTGGTGCGCACATGAAAGGCGATTGCATCGATGCCGGATGGTCCGGCATGCTCGATATCGCTGGAAATCTCGACCAGGAATTCGGCCCGCTCCAGCTTCAGCGCCGGCAGCTCGGCCATCACCGCCGCAGCCAGCGCCTCGCCGGTCTTGTGGCGGCGCTCGGACAGCTGTTCGGCAGCATGCAGGAACGCGGTCCTGGTTTCGCCGACCCGGTTCTGCATGGCCTCAAGCCGCTCTTCGCCGGCATCGAGATCACCGAGATCCGAAACCATCTGCGCGGCCAGCTCCGGCAACGCCTCGACCGACACATTGTATTTGCGTGCAGCCCCGCGAAGCGCAAACAACCGCTCCTCGGTTTCCTCCAGCTCGCGCGGGTTGAAATCCGCCATCCGGAGAGCCGTCTCCACTGCGGTCTGAGCATCAGCGAGCGCATTGAGCGCGGCATCAAGCGCCGCCACCGTGTCATTGAGCAGTTCCGGCGCTTCCTGGGCCTTGCGCTCCAACCGCCGCACCAGCCCACTGATCACCGGCATCGGCGAGCCCTGACCATTGAGCACCTCATTGGCCTCGTTGATATCGCTGGCCATCTTCTCGGATTTCATCATCAGCGAGCGGCGAACGGCAAGCTCTTCCTCTTCGCCTTCGACCGGGTGCAGTTTCTCGAGTTCATCGACCGACGAGCGCAACCAGTCGGCCTCGCGCCTGGCTTCCTCAACCTTGGCCCGATGTGCCTTCAGTGCCCGCTCGGCCTCGCGCCAGCCCTCGTGAAGACGCCCGACATCCGATGCCCGTTCGGTCAGCTCGCCGAACACATCAAGCAGTGTCCGGTGCGCGTCCGTGTCGATCAGTGCGCGGTCATCATGCTGGCCGTGAATTTCAACCAGCAGCAGACCGGCCTGGCGCATCAGCGCAACGCTTGCCGGCTGATCATTGATGAACACACGTGTGCGGCCATCGCCCGACTGCACCCTTCGAAACACCAGATCGCCGTCATCATCAATGTCATTGGCGCGCAACAGCTTACGTGCTGGGTGATCGGCGCCGACATCAAACACGGCCGTCACCTGCCCCTTGTCGGCGCCGTGGCGCACAAGGCTGCCATCACCGCGACCGCCGAGCGCCAGCGAAAGGGAATCAAGCAGGATGGATTTACCGGCACCGGTTTCGCCGGTGAGAACCGACAGACCTGCGTCAAACTCGAGATCAAGCTTCTCGATCAGAACGATATCGCGGATCGACAGCTGGACAAGCATTGCCGTCCGTTTCAGGAGCCGACGAGGGCGGACCCGGCGCGCGAAATCCAGGAGCCCTTGTTCTCACGCGGCTCGAGGCCACGGGTCTTCAGGAGCTTGTAGGAATCCGCATACCACTGGCTGTCGGGAAAATTGTGCCCGAGCACGGCCGCTGCCGTCTGTGCTTCGCTTTCCAGGCCCATCGCATAATAGGTCTCGACCAGACGCGCCAACGCCTCTTCGACCTGACGGGTGTTGGGGTACTGCTCGACCACGAGGCGATACCTGTTGGCAGCAGCGACGTATTCCTTGCGCTCCTGATAATAGCGCCCAACCTGCATTTCCTTGCCGGCCAGCTGGTCGCGTGCATAGCGCAGCTTGGCCTGACTGTCCTCGACATATTCCGACTCAGGATAACGCTCAATCACTTCCGTAAACGCGGCAATAGCCCGTGCCGAGCTGCGCTGGTCGCGTGTGACCTCGGGGATCTGACGGAAATAGGCAAGTCCGACGATGTACTGCGCATAGGCTGCGTCTTCGTCATTGGGATAGAGACTGAGATAGCGCGACGCCGTGTTGATTGCTTCGGTGTATTTGGACTGGCGATAATTGACGAAAGCACTCATCACCATCGCCCGGCGGGCGTATTCGGAATAGGGATGCTGCTTGTCGACAGCTTCGAACTTGCGGCCTGCCTCGGTCAGCTGACCGGCTTCCATGTTCGCAAGGCCCTGGTTGTAGAGCGCGTCCGCCGGCTCGATCGACCTGGCATAATTGGTAATGTCGATATCGGGGTCGCTCTGGCAGCCGACGAGAACAGACGAAAGCCCGGCCATACCGGCGACTATGAGCGCAACTCGAAACGCGCGCCCGCGCCCACCCTTGACCGAAGTATCCATCCTGCAAACCTCTCAACAGCCGCGGAAACAAACTTTCCGCAGATCCAGACCAGCGTTTCTATCCGGAAATAACCGAACTTCGCAACGTCATGAAGACGATTTGCCGCAATTTTGTGGCAGCGATCCTCTTTATTATCACGAGTTTAGAGCGTGGTTCGACCGCGACAAAGCCAGATCCAGGCTGCTTAAAGCGCCCAGGGCGCAAACAGCGCAGCGTTGACAGCAACCAACTCGCCATGCCGCACTGTATCGCGGCGGGCCGGCGCTTCGACCACCTCATATGCGGAATTGTCGGCCAGCAAGGCTCTCAGGGCCATGGCATTGAGCTTGTGACCACCGCGATAGCTGCGGTAACAGCCGATAAACTGTGCACCTGCCAAAGCCAGGTCGCCCACGGCATCGAGCGTCTTGTGACGGACGAACTCGTCACGGTAGCGCAGGCCTTCGATATTGATGACCTTGTCGTCATCACCGATCACAACCGAATTTTCCAGCGACGAACCCAACGCGTGGCCAGACGCCCAAAGCCGTTCCACATCGCGCATGAAACCAAAGGTGCGGGCGCGGGACAGTTCACGACGGAATGTGTCGGCGGTCACCTCACCCTTCCAGGACTGGCGGCCGATCAGCGGCGTTTCAAAGTCGATGTCGATTTCAAAGCGTGTGCCATTGTGCGGGCTGAATTCAGCCCAGGACCCACCCATTTCGATGCGGACCGGCTTGATCACGCGAATATAACGACGCTTGACCGAATGATTGACGAGACCTGCGGAATCGAGAGCTTCGATGAACACGGCGGCACTGCCATCCATGATCGGCACTTCGCCGCCATCAAGATCAATGCTGATATTGTCCACACCGAGCGCGTAAAGAGCTGCCATCAGATGCTCGACCGTCGCGATCGAGCGATCGGGAGCCTTGCCCAGAAGCGTGCACAGATCGGTGGAGCCAACCTGCGAGGAGACAGCGCGAACGCTGACAACATCGCCGGAAGCAAGCTGACGATTGAACACGATACCACTGTCGGGATCAGCGGGGTGGAAAGAGATAGAGACGGCCTCACCGGAGTGAACTCCGATGCCAGAAAGAGAAATAGACCGCGAAATCGTGGTCTGCAAACCTACTACATCACTGCTCATAAATGTCGCCGTTTCCCGCAATATCTGGCACGGCCAGTCATGACCGCTATGTCCCCAATCGTCAGGAGCAGTACTGAGCCTCCCCAGCTCTTGCGACTACCCCAGCCCTTTGTTGTTCCGTGCCAAGATAGGGCGATGGACCGGACATTCCAAATCACGCTTTTTTTCCATCTGTTACGAAGCAGTAACATTCCGCAACATTCGAAAGACCATGCTAAACAAGCAGTTAAAAAAGACATGGCGACCAGATGGCCGCCATGTCCGCATTCTGCAACATCCTTCACGGCATCATTTGGCCTGGCGGCGCAGGAAGGCCGGAATGTCGAGCTGTTCGTCTTCCTGATTCGACCGTGTCTGCGGCGTTGTGCGGCCCTGATCATCGAGCTGGCCACGACGCGGGGCATATACACTCGCTTCAGGCGACAGCGGACGGCGGACCTGCGGCGCCGGAGCGGCCGGAGCAGCATGCTGAGCCTCGTCCTCTTCACGACGGCCGAGCGTGCTTGAGATCCGCTTGAGCAGGCCCATCGGACCGCGCTCGTCTGCATGACCTTGCGGTTGCGCACGATGTTCCATTTCAGCCTTCACGACCGGTGGAAAATCTTCGACCCGCGGCATCCGTGTTGCCTGCATCTCCGGGCTCATCTCAGGCGGCGTCCGCACCGGCTGGACAACCGGCTGCTGCGGGGCGGCCTCGGGTGCAGCCGACATCACAGGGCGCTGCGGCGCGGTCATGGCTGGCTGCTGAGCTGCCGGAGCAGGCTGCTTCGGCGCGTCGGCAAAGAGCCGGCTGTTTGGCTGGAAGCCAGGCTGCGCGACCGGTGCGGCCTTGGCCTGGGTCTGGGCTGCAAGTTCGATTTCGCTGGCAATATCGAGTTCGCGCTCAAGATCCTCTTCCACTGAGCGGATGGTTTGAGCCACCGGATCGGCAGACGCTGTAGTTGCAGCTTGCGGTGCAGCAGCTGCCGGGCGGGCAGCCTGCGAAGCCTGAGGCTTGGCAGTTGCAGCCGGGCGCGGCGCTGCGGGGCGTTGCTCGATGGCGCCTTCGATCCGGTCGATGCCGGTGGCGACAACCGAAACCCGGATAAGACCTTCCAGTGCTTCGTCAAAGGTCGCACCCAGAATGATGTTGGCGTCCGCATCGACTTCCTCGCGAATACGGGTCGCAGCTTCGTCAACTTCAAACAGGGTCATGTCACGGCCACCAGTGATCGAGATCAGCAGGCCCTGAGCGCCCTTCATCGTGGTCTCGTCAAGCAGCGGATTGGCGATCGCGGCTTCGGCAGCGGCCATTGCACGGCCATCGCCCGAGGCCTCGCCGGTGCCCATCATGGCGCGGCCCATCTCGCGCATCACCGAGCGAACATCGGCGAAGTCGAGGTTGATCAGGCCTTCCTTGACCATCAGATCGGTGATGCAGGCAACACCCGAGTAAAGCACCTGGTCAGCCATCGCGAAAGCGTCGGCAAAGGTGGTCTTGTCATTGGCGATGCGGAACAGGTTCTGGTTCGGGATCACGATCAGCGTATCGACGCATTTCTGCAATTCATCGATACCCGATTCGGCCAGGCGCATGCGGCGCTGTCCTTCGAAGTGGAACGGCTTGGTGACCACGCCAACCGTCAGAATGCCCTTGTTGCGGGCAGCCTGTGCAACGACGGGAGCTGCACCTGTGCCGGTGCCGCCGCCCATGCCCGCGGTGACGAAGCACATGTGAGTGCCATTGAGGTGATCGAGGATCTCGTCGATGCACTCTTCGGCCGCCGCACGGCCGACTTCCGGCTGCGATCCGGCACCAAGACCTTCGGTCACCGCAGCGCCGAGCTGGATGATCCGCTCGGCCTTTGACATCGTCAGGGCCTGTGCATCCGTGTTGGCGACAACGAAATCAACACCCTGCAGTCCGGCATTGATCATGTTGTTGACAGCGTTTCCGCCGCCGCCGCCGACCCCGAACACCGTGATGCGGGGCTTCAGCTCGGTGATGTCCGGCTTCTGCAAATTGATGGTCATGGCACCCGTTCCTTCCTTTGGCATGGCCGCACCGCCGCGTCGGCCAATTCGGTGAATTCAAAAACTTTCTTTAAGCCACTGCCCCATACGGGTCAGTCGGCCACCAGCGCCGGCCATTGCGGCAAAGCCGCCCTCACCTGCACCATATGATTCAAGATGTGCGACCTGGGGATAGATCATCAGGCCCACCGCAGTGGAAAATGTCGGCCCCTTCGCCGAAGCCGGCAGTCCGGAAACACCCAGCGGTCGGCCGATGCGCACATTGCGCGCCAGGATCCGCCGGGCAGATTCAGACAGCCCGGTCATCTGGCTGGCGCCGCCGGTCAGCACGACCCGCTTGCCGACAAGCGGCCCGTAGCCCGACTGTTGAATCCGGTCGCGCAACATTTCCAGTGTTTCCTCGACCCGGGCCCGCACGATGCGGGACACAAGCCCGCGTGGCACATGGGTCGGAAGATCCTGTTCATCCTCGCCAAACGGCGGGATTGAAATCACGTCGCGGTCTTCACCCGCCTGAGGCAACGCCGAACCGTGCACAACCTTGATGCGCTCGGCATCGTCAAGCCGTGTCGACAATCCGCGCGCCAGATCCATGGTCACATGATGGCCACCCAGCGCGATTGCGTCGGCATAAACCAGCTTGCCTTCGGAAAACACAGAAATCGTGGTGGTGCCGGCGCCCATATCGATGGCAGCACAGCCCATTTCCGCTTCATCGGACACAAGCGCTGCAAGCCCGGATGCATAAGGTGTCGCCACCATCGCCTCAACGGTCAGATGCGCCCGGTTGATCGACAGTTCGAGATTTTTCAAGGGCGCACGATCAGCAGTCAGCACATGCATATCGACGCCCAGCAGGTCGCCATACATGCCGGCCGGATCGCGGATGCCACGCTCGCCGTCGAGGGTATAGCTTGAAGGCAGCGAATGCAGGATGGCGCGCTCGTTGAGCTGGCTTTGCCGGGTGGCAATATTGACCACCTTGGCCAGATCGCCCGAAGCAATTTCATGACCGCCCAGATTGACCGATGCCGCATGGGTTTCACTTCCCAGCCGTCCAGCGGTGACATTGACGATGAGGCTTTCAACCGTCACACCGGCCATCCGTTCGGCAGCATCCACGGCGAGCCGGACCGAATTCTCCACCGCATCCATGTCCGAAATCACACCAGCCTTGATGCCGCGCGACTTCTGGTGGCCGATGCCCATGATCTCGACGCTGTGGGTGCGCCCCGACAGGATTTCGGAACCTTCGACCGGTGTCAGCCTGCCAATCATGCAGACCACTTTCGACGAACCGATATCAAGCACGGTGACGATGCTGGCCCGCTTGGAAGACAGCGGCTTGAGCCTGGGCAGCATGGAAGAGGGACGGAACAGACTCACGATTTCTTGCCCGCCTTGATCAGTTTGGCGCGGGCTTCGAGCGCCTCTTTGCGCCGTTCATAGGAAGCTTCACTCAACCGCAGGGTCACCCGGTCTTCAAGCCGCAGATCGACAGTCGTGATATCGCGCGACAGCACGTCACGACCCGCGTCAAATTCAGCAAAACGCTTCAACGCAGCGCCAACATCTTCTGCGGGCAGGCTTAGCGTCACGCCATTGTCGAGACGGAGATCCCAGCGCCGGTCAGCGATGCGGATCGCGGCCTTAACCCGGGCACGCAGCTCGGGATAGAACAACAGCCGTGCTTCAAGTTCATCGGCATGCACGTCAGCACCAAGACCGACATAGAGCGGAAGCTCGGCATGGCGGGCGCCACTCAGCGGCGCGATCACATCGCCGCGCGCGTCAATCAGGGCAAGACGGTCCCCATGCTGCCAGATGCCGACGGGCTTGCGCTCGGTCAGCCGGACGGAAAGTCCGCGCGGGTAGATCTTCTGAACATGCGCATCGGTGACCCAGGGCAGCTCGATCAGCTTTTCACGCGCCGCATGCGCATTGATCGCCACCACCGAAGTCGAGCCGTCAAGGCCTAGCTGCTGCAGGATATCGATGTCGGATGTCTCGACATTGCCGCTGACATGCACGTCTTCCAGCGCGAAGCCCGCACCAGTGGTCAGCGCCTGGGTGACGGCCTGGGTATGACCGCCGAGCGCCATGCCGTAGAGGCCGGTTGCCGCAAGAAACGCCACAGTGGCAAACGAACCGGCATGCGGACGAATGCTGACCCGCCCCGAGGCAAGCGCCATGCCGTAGCGTGCCGGGCGACGCAGGAAACGCGGCAGAACAAACGCGCCGGCAAACGCATCGCGTTCCGACGTGTTGACCGCTGAAGCGGCTCTGCCCTTGTTTCCCTTTATCGACGACACGAAGCGTCCTCCACCATCCAGCTGACGAATTCTACAAACGAATGCCCTGCCTGCAGGGCCATTTCCGGCGCAAGTGATGTCGGTGTCATGCCGGGCTGGGTATTGACTTCCAGCCAGATGACCTCTCCGTCCTCGGAGAAACGGTCATCATAACGGAAATCGGACCTGCTCACGCCGCGACAGCCGATCGCTTGATGCGCCTTCAAAGCCAACTTACGTATTTTTTGGTAAACAATTGGTGAAATTTCTGCCGGACAAACGTGTTTCGATCCCCCGGCAATGTATTTTGAATCATAATCGTAAAAGCTGTGTCCTTGCGGCACGATTTCGGTGACCGCCAGCGCCACATCACCCATGATTGTACAGGTCAGTTCGCGACCGGAAATGTAACGCTCGACCATGACAATATCGCCATATCTCCAGTCTTTCGAGGTGATCACCTGCGGCGGATGCGACTGCCCCTCGCTGACGATGACAACGCCGAAGCTGGACCCCTCATTGACCGGCTTGACCACGTAGGGTGGTGCCATTGGATGCGCCGACGTGAAGTCATGCCGGTTCATCACCTTGGATTCCGCCACCGGAATGCCCACCGCCTTGGCAACTATCTTCGACAACCGTTTATCCATCGCCAGCGCCGAGGCGGTCACGCCAGAATGGGTGTAGGGAATTCCCAGATACTCCAGAACGCCCTGAATGGTGCCGTCTTCACCATAGGGGCCGTGCAACGCGTTGAAACAGACGTCGGGTTTGAGCTCTGCCAGCACGGAAGCAACATCCGGCCCCACATCGACACGCGTTACCTGATAGCCTCCCTGTTCCAGAGCATCAGCACAGGCCGCCCCCGACGACAGACTGACCGGCCGCTCGGAAGAGAAACCGCCAAGCAATACGGCCACATGTTTTTTTGACGTCTCAGCGGTCATGAAAATTCCTCGTGTCAAACCCGGCCCGGCAGAAAACAGGCATGTGCAGCCCTAAACAGCCATTCAGTCAGATGTTTGGCGAGAGCCAAACACAGCCTTCCCCTGACCCTAGCAAACGAAGATTGCGCCAAACCGCCCTCCAGCAGCCATGCGGAAACAAGGTACGGAATTGGGCCGCAAAAACCACGCAAGACGTCCAGCGCCGGCCACGGCTGGCAGCTTCGTGCACCGCCCCGCCCCGCACCGCTTGCTCTTCACGCCATTATCGGAGGCCCTGCCGACACGAAAACCAATGAAATGCAGTGGATTGAAATAACGCCATGTTAAATAACGCTAATATATAGACATAGCCATGACTGATACCGAGGCCACCGCAAACCGCTACTGCACACCAATCTCGCTCCCCGGACAGCGCAGAAGACGCGCCAACGAGCGCAGCAGGAAGAACGCCCGGACCGGACCAGATCTGGCGTCGGCAGATCAATCGAAAGACGCTTTTCCATGAAATTCGCCAACCTGGTCAGCCACATCAGAAAACCGGAGGATTCTGCAAGGCAGCAGGCGCTCACGGAAACCTATATCCCAATTCTGCGGCCCATCCTGATACCCGCCTGCGGTTACTATACATTTGTCACATGGGAACATTGGCAAACGCAAACCGGCCCGATACTGGTTATGTACCTTCTCATAAGCGTTATCACCGCTTTCAGCTTTTATCTGTTTCACCGTTTTCTGGCAGAGAACCCCAAGCTGTCCCTGCACAGGCTGGAAACCATAAGCCAGATGATGCATCTTTTTATGTATTTTAATCTGGTAAGCTATCTTCTCGTCTACAACGTCCAGACGCGTTACATATATTTCGTGGTGCTTGCGTTCATTTTTGCAATTACGGGTGTAACAATCCGGGCGATGCTTATGAGCGTGTCTCTTACACTGGGGACACTTTTCTGGTTCGCCTCCTCTCTCCCGAGTGAACTGTTTGCTGAATATGCCTCCATTGCAGTGGCGACCGCCTTCGCAGCGATCAGCATGGCAGGGCTGCTCAGACGCGCCATCGTGCGCCAGATTGACGCTCGCCTGCTTGCCGATGAATTGACCATCAAGGCTCAGGCTCTTGCCGATTCCGACATGCTGACAGGGGTTCCAAACAGGCGCGCGATCTTCGAAAAGATCGACCATTTCGTCGAACAACGCCGGTCATTCTGGCTTGGGATCTTCGACCTCGACGGGTTCAAGGGCGTCAATGACGTCTATGGCCATATCATCGGCGACCGGCTGTTGCGCGCGGCAGTCGACCGCGGCAATGAGATGGTGTCCGAAGGTGTAACGTTCGGACGTATCGGCGGCGACGAATTCGTGGTCATTTTGCCCGGCGACATCTCCGAGCCGGAACTCAAGAGTATTGTCGACAGTCGCATCCGGGCAATCGCCGAACCCTATTTCATCGACCATCTTGAACTCACGGTGGGAGCATCAGCAGGCTTCACCCACTTTCCGAACACGGGATCTCACAGCGCCCAGCTTTACGAGCAGGCAGACTTTGCCCTCTACAAGGCCAAGACCCAGCATCGTGGCCAGTGCATGGTGTTCGACACCGCTGAAAATGATGAAATGAAACATGCAATCGCCATCGAACGGGAAATGCGTGAAAGCAACCTGGAAGAAGAACTGTATCTTCTCTTCCAGCCGCAATACTCGCCGAATGAACAACGCGTCGTGAGTTTCGAAGCGCTGGCCCGCTGGCAAAACCCCCGGCTTGGTCTGGTCAGGCCCGACCATTTCATTCGCGTAGCCGAGCGGTCCGGTCACATTCAGAAGGTCACCGACATTCTGTTTCGCAAGGCTCTGGCCGAACTCGCACGATGGCCGGACGACATCAGCCTGTCTTTCAACCTTTCGGCCCGGGACATTTCCGACCAGACTTTTGTCCTGTCCCTTCTGGGTCAGATCATGAAGACAAACATTTCACCTACCCGTCTTGAATTCGAGATCACTGAAACTGCAGTCATGTCCGATCTCGCGGCGTCCAGCGCAATCATCGAGAAACTTCGGGCCAGCGGCTGCAAGATCGCACTGGATGATTTTGGGTCCGGCTATTCCAGTTTCGAGTATCTCGACCAGCTCCCACTCGACAAGGTCAAGATCGACAGAAGCTTCATCCGCAGAGTCCCGCACAGCAATACATCTCGAGAAATCGTCGCCGGCATCATCGGCCTGTGCAGCAAGCTGGACTTGCGCTGTGTTCTGGAAGGTGTCGAAACCGAAGAAGAAATGGTGCTTCTGGCCCCCCTTCATCCGGATCTTATCCAGGGCTACCTCTTCGGCAGGCCGATGAGCGGAAAGGATGCAAGGCGGATGGTTTCGACCCAGCGACAACTGCTTGCAGTCGCCGAGGCGATATCAGCTTAGCGACTATGCCGCGCCCCCAACAGGCTGATCGAAGGATACTCCACGCTTGAGAACTGACACCTGTCAATAATCGACCACATGCGTATTTGACATATGTGTATACACCGGGTCGAAAACACCCTTTCTATGTAGACTGAAAATCAATTTCACGAACGCCTTCATCATACCAGCCAAGCTTCAGCATACATAGATCACCGCCCCAAGAATACGGCATTAACATTCTGTTTTCTATACGAAACAGAAACATAGCCGGAAGCTAAAACAGGGTCTACTCCGCAGCTTCAATTGTCATACTTAAATACCCTACATTAACATTTGCATTTTAATATACGTTCACGAATAGGAGGGTGGACATTCCGATGAGTAGATCCGGAGCACAGAAGGAAGCCTTGCAGGTCCAGATTTCCCGACCTGGTTGCCTTTTGGGAATGACGGTGACCCTGTTGGATCAGTCTGCTTCGCAAGCATATGCAACAAGACATGATGCGGTGCGTGCGCCCGAGGCCCCTGATCTGAAAGGGACTTCTTCATGAAGCTTGCAAGCCTGTTGGCATCCTACAACGCCTCGATTGACCCAGTCCGGCGGCAGGCCATGGCAGAGGCTTACGGCCCGATCGTCCGTAGCTTTCTGCTCCCCGGCGCTGCCTACTACGCCTATATCACCTGGGCACACTGGGACGACGAAACAGGCGCATCGTTTGCCATATTGGCCGGGATAAGCGCGTTGACCGCGATGTGTTTCTTTCTCCTGCGCCGATACGTCCTGGTCAAAGGCAAGATCACCTACATCAACCTCGAGCTATCGGGGCTGCTCGCGAACATGTTGATTTACATCAATGTTCTGACCTATCTGCTGATCAACTTCGAACAGTCCAAGCTGATCTATTTTGCCCTTATGGCCGTGGTCTTCTCAACCACCGGAGTGACCTTGCGCATCACGCTGTTCTGTGTCGCGTTGTCTCTCGCCACGCTCTACTGGTTTGCCTCCAGTCTTCCGCCCGAACTGTTCAGTCAGTACGTCTCCATCGGCGTCGCCACCGCCTTTGCCGCTTTCGGCATGGCATCGCTGTTGCGCAAGGCCATCCTGCGTCAGATTGATGCCCGGCTTCTTGCCGACCAGCTTGCCACCAAAGCCCACCGGCTTGCCGACACCGACATGCTGACCGGAATCCCCAACCGACGCGCCGTATTCCAGAAACTCGACTACTACATTTCCAATCAACGTCCCTTCTGGATGGGCATCTTCGATCTTGACGGGTTCAAGGCCATCAATGATGTCTACGGACATGTAGTGGGCGACACGCTGCTATGTGCCGTGGTTGAACGGGCAACCGCCCTGAACATGCCCGGTGTATCTTTCGGTCGCATTGGCGGCGATGAGTTCATAGCCATCGTCGAAGGCGACCTGTCCGAAGAAGAAATTGAAAGCTTCGGTGCCGAAGTCATTCGGTCAATCAGTCTGCCTTACCCTGTCGATATGATGGAGTTGAGCGTCGGCGTATCATCCGGATTTTCCCAGTTCCCCTCGATGGGCATCTCGTCAGCTCAGCTTTACGAGAAAGCCGATTTTGCTCTTTACAAGGCGAAAACACTCCGTCGCGGTCGATGCGTTTTGTTCAACACCAACGAAGATGAGGAAATGAAGCAGGCGATCGCCATCGAGCGTGAATTGCGCGAAGGCGAACTGGAAAACGAAATGTTTCTGCTGTTTCAGCCGCAATTTTCGCCCAAGCTGCAAAGGGTGGTTGGCTTTGAGGCGCTTGCGCGCTGGGAGAGCCCGCGGCTTGGTCTCGTCCGTCCGGATAAATTCATCTGCGCAGCTGAGCGCTCGGGGCATATTCGAAGGGTCACCGACATTCTGTTCAAGAAAGGGCTCGCCGAGCTCGCAATGTGGCCCAGCGATATCAGCCTGTCATTCAATCTTTCGGCTCAGGACATATCCGATCGCGCCTTCATCCTTTCACTGCTGGGTCAGGTCTTGCGATCTGGTATCTCACCAAGCCGGATAGAATTTGAGATCACTGAAACCGCGGTGATGTCCGACCTGGAGACATCAACAACCCTGCTTGCAGCATTGCGGGGAGCCGGGTGCAAGGTCGCTCTCGATGATTTCGGCTCGGGATATTCGAGTTTCGAGTATCTGGATCAGTTGCCGCTCGACAAGGTCAAGATCGATCGCAGCTTCGTACGCAAGGTATCCCACAGCGTCACATCACGGGAAATCGTCGCCGGTATCATCGGTCTGTGCCGCAAGCTCGATCTGCGCTGCGTGCTCGAGGGTGTCGAAACCTTGGACGAAATGGCGATTCTCACTGACCTCCAGCCCGACCTGATTCAGGGCTATCTTTACGGCAAGCCAATGCCTGTCGACCAGGTACTGGAGATGATCAACACCCAGGACAACCGCATCGGCGACCACAAGCTGGAGCGGTCACAGTCGGCGTAACTGTCCAGGTTTGTTCACGGACTTTTTCGCGGTTCAGGCCCAAAGAAGCTGCGTTTGAGAGGCCTTTGAAACATAACGCGTGTTTAACAACCGCATGATGCTCTAAATTCACGCCTTAGCTCGCCATTCAACACCGGCATTTGATCGGAATCAGGGATTGGCCGGTGAAGGCAAATCCGTCTCCTTCGAGGTCCATCTGACAACCCTTGCCCAAACGCATCAGGGTTCGGTGCTTCCGCCACCGTATCTTATCCGAACGTTGCGCTATGGCACTCTTCTGACCCTATTTCAGGCGACCGCGCTGTCGGCCATCTCCGTTTTGCCGGTGGTGTGAGGTTGCTGCTTGCCGTCTTCACCGCCACTGTAGAGAACGATACGATTTCGCCCGCTTGACTTGGCGAGATAGAGCGATTTGTCGGCACGCGAAAACACCTCACTGAACCCGTGCCCCGGGAATGCACGGGTAAGGCCGCCCGACACGGTAACTGAGAAAGTCTCATCCGAGGCGCTGATCTGCATCGCCGCGACACTGCGGCGCGCGCTTTCGCCAAGCACCGCAAACTCGGCGAAGGCCATGCCACTGCAAAAAACCGCGAATTCTTCCCCGCCGATCCGGGCGCACACACATCTCTCACCGAATACCGTTTTCAGCATATTGGCGACTTTGATGATGACGTCGTCTCCCACGAGATGCCCATAATTGTCATTGACAGACTTGAACCGGTCGATGTCGAAGACAAGCAACGCCTTTTCACCTTCAAAGCGGTCAAACAGTTCGAGAAACGCCCGCCGGTTCGGCAGCCCGGAGAGAGTATCGGTGCGGCTCAGCCGTTCAAGCTCGGCCCGCGACACGCCCAGATCATGGATGGCAAATCCGACGGAGATATAGGCGGCGATCACCAGCACGAAGGTGATTGGGGGCGTCAGAACCGTTGCGATGATCAGCGCCTTGCCGAGACTGTAGGGCATCAGGTCCAGGCCATAGAGCAGAAAGTGTGCGCCCAGATTGAGGCAATAGGCCAGTGCCGACAGCTTCAGCGCGACCCAGACCGACTTGCGACAGACATCGCGGTAGGAGTCAAACCCGCCGAACATGAGTTGTTTGACTATCCATGTGCGGGCGAGACCCACCATAAAAATCATCCCCTGAAATCGAGGGTATGCTAGAAGGACAGTCTTAACATTTTGCTTCCGCAAACTTGCTCGCGCTGTTTGCAGACACGGTTCCGCCTAAAGTCTTGAGCGCCCGCGTCAGACCAACTGGCCCAGGAATTCCTGCACCACCTGGCCTGGCTCGAACAAGCCCAACCGCTTGATCTCCCATTCGAGCCGGATGCCGGAAGTCTCCAGCACTCGAGCGCGGACGGTTTCGCCGAGATTCTCGAGCTCATAGCCCGAGGCCTTGCCGGTGTTGATCATGAAATTGCAGTGCATCGGCGACATCTGTGCCCCGCCGACGGTCAGCCCGCGGCAGCCGGCCTTGTCGATTTCCTTCCAGGCCGAGGATCCTTCCGGGTTCTTGAAGGTCGATCCGCCGGTTTTCTCCCGGATCGGCTGTACCGTCTCCCGGTGATGCTGCACGGCATCCATGTCTGCGCGGATCTGGTCCTTGTCAGCAGGCGTGCCTTCGAAGATGGCGCGGGTGAAGATCAGGTCCTTCGGTGCGGAGGAATGCCGGTAGGCGTAACCCATTTCAGCATTCGACAGCACATGGCGTTCGCCCTTGCGGTCAATCGCATGCACCTCGACCACCCGCTCGCGGGTTTCAACGCCATTGGCGCCGGCATTCATGCGCAAAGCGCCGCCAATGGCGCCGGGAATGCCGTGATAGAAATGAAACCCGCCAAGCGCGGTTTCAAGCGCCAGCGCCGCCAGATGCTTGTCCGGACAGACCGCCCCCGCCGCAAGCCGTGTATCCGACACCTGCTCGGCGCGGCCAAAGCCCTTCGCAGACAGCCGAATCACCACGCCCGGAATACCCCCGTCGCGCACCAGCAGGTTGGAGCCAATCCCGACCGGCAGCACCGGAACCTCTTCCGGAAGAACGGCCAGAAAGGCCGACAGGTCATCCTCGTCAAGCGGTTGAAACAGCACTTCCGCCGGACCGCCAGTGCGAAACCATGTCACCTTCGACATCTCGGCATTCGGCGTCAGCCGTCCGCGCACATTACCCAGCTTCCCCTCAAGCGAAGCCAGCAGCTTTTCTCCATCGACCTGCAGCGGCTTCATGCATTGTCCCCTGTCACAGGCTTCAGCGCATTAAGCTCCTTGGGCAACTGGTTGGCCCATTGCGTGATCGTGCCTGCGCCGAGACAGACGACATAATCGCCCGGCTTGGCGATCTCGCCGACCAAAGGCGCAAGTGCGGACGGTCCGTCGATCAGCCGTGCATCGCGGTGACCGCCGGCCTTTATGCTTGAAACCAGAGACGCCGAATCGAAGCCTTCGATCGGGTCCTCGCCGGCTGCATAGACCGGTGCCATGATCACGGTGTTGGCATCGTTGAAGCAGGCCGAGAAATCGTCAAACAGGCTTTCGAGCCGCGAGTAGCGGTGCGGCTGAGCGACCGCGATCACCCGTCCCTGACAGGCATCGCGCGCAGCTGACAGAACCGCCTTGATTTCGACCGGGTGGTGACCGTAATCGTCGAAGATCTCGACACCATTCCAGCTGCCGGTATGGGTAAAGCGCCGCTTCACCCCGCCGAACTGGCCCAGCCCCTTGGCAATCTGATCCGGCGTCAGCCCGAGTTCGGACGCCACCGCGATCGCGGCAACCGCATTGGAGACATTGTGCTTGCCCGGCATCGGCAGCCGAAGATCCTTGAGCTCTACGGCTTCGCCGGTCTTGCGTTTGTTGATCACCACATCGAACACCGAAACCGGTCCGTCCATCCGGTGGTTGGAAAAGCGAACATCCGATTGCGGGTTTTCGCCATAGGTGATGACCCGCCGGTCCTCGATCCGGCTGACCAGCGCCTGCACCTCCGGATGATCGAGACACATCACGCCAAAACCATAAAAAGGCACATTCTCGACAAACTGGCGGAAGGCTGCGCGCACGGCATCAAAGGTGCCGTAGTGATCAAGATGTTCGGGATCGATATTGGTGATGACGGCGACGTCTGCGGGGAGCTTGAGGAAAGTGCCGTCGCTTTCGTCGGCCTCCACCACCATCCACTCGCCCTCGCCCATGCGCGCATTGGTGCCATAGGCGTTGATGATGCCGCCATTGATCACCGTCGGATCAAGCCCGCCGGCTTCAAGCAGGGTCGCCACCATGGATGTCGTGGTGGTCTTGCCGTGGGTGCCGCCAATGGCAATCGCGTTGCGGAAGCGCATCAGCTCGGCCAGCATCTCGGCCCGGCGCACCACCGGCAGCAGCCGTTCGCGCGCAGCCATCAGCTCGGGATTGTTCTTCTTGATCGCAGTCGAGACCACCACCACTTCAGCCTCGCCCAGATTGGCCGCCGAATGACCGATATGAACTTCAATGCCCTTGTCGCGCAGCCGCTGCACATTGGCGCTTTCCGACTGGTCCGATCCCTGCACCTTGTAGCCGAGATTGTTCAGCACCTCGGCAATACCGCTCATGCCGATGCCGCCGATGCCGATAAAATGCACCAGGCCGATGGTTTGTGGCATCTTCATGCGGTCGAACTCCTGAATTGATCTACACTGACGTCCTCCGCAATAGCTTCTGCCAGATTGGCAAGCAAGCGCGCGGCGTCGGGTTTTCCCGTGGCCTGCGCTGCGGCGGCGGTCGATGCCAGTCCGGCAGGGTCATTCATGCGGTCGGCAATCATGTCCGAGAGAACCTGGGCCGTGAGATCCGATTGCTTGACCACGCTGGCGCCGCCCTTGGCCATAAGGGCTTGCGCATTGGCCGCCTGGTCATGGTCGAGCGCAAACGGATACGGCACCAGAATGGCGGACCGGCCGATGACCGCGATTTCCGACACGGTCGAGGCACCGGAACGGGACACGACAAGATGTGCTGCACCGATGCGCGCGGCCATATCGGTGAAGAATGGCGATACGTCAGCCTTGATGCCAAGCTCTTCGAGCCGTGCTCGCACATGCGCCTCGTCTTCCGGCCGCGCCTGTTGGGTCAGCTCCAGCCGCGCCCGCAGCTCGTCCGGCAACAGCGCAATCGCCGAGGGAATGGCGTCGGAGAAAAACTGAGCGCCCTGGCTGCCGCCAAACACCACCAGCCGGAACGGCTCGCCCTCAAGCGAGGCCACATAAGGGATTGCAGCGGCAGCGATCACTTCCGGCCGCACCGGATTGCCGGTTACCACGGTCTTGTCGGCGTAACGCCCCTTGCCCTCGGGCAGGAACCCACCGGCGATTGCCTTGACCCGGGAAGCCAGCGCCTTGTTGGCCCGTCCCATCACCGCATTTTGCTCGTGCAGCATGGTTGGCAGACCGGCATTGGACGCTGCCAGCAACGGCGGGATTGTCGGATAGCCGCCAAAGCCGATCACCGCATCAGGCCGGATCTCGCGCAACAAGGCGCCGGCTTCGCGCACGCCCTTGAACAAGGTCCACAGCGATTTGATCACCTTGATCGGGTTTTTCGATCCAATAGTAGCCGAACGCACGACATGAATTTCCGATGCGGGAAACGTTCCGGCAAACCGCTCGGCGCGGCTGTCGGTCACCAGGTGAACCCGGTGGCCGCGCGCGGTCAGCTCATGCGCCAAAGCCTGTGCCGGAAACAGATGCCCACCGGTGCCGCCCGCCGACAGCAGAAAAAGTTTGCTTTCCACCATGATCCTATTCCGCCGCCACGCCTGCCATGGGACGGTAGATCGTCCGAGGCTGCGCCCGGCTCTCCGGTCTGCGCCGTGTCAAAGCCAGCACAAAACCGGCGGTGATCGACACTGCGATCATCGACGAGCCACCATAGGAAATCAGCGGAAGCGTCATCCCCTTGGCCGGCAAAAGTTCGAGATTGACGCCGATATTGATGAACGACTGAAAGCCGATCAGCAACGAAAGGCCCGCAACCGCCAGACGGGTGAAGTCGTCCTGTTCCTGGCCGGCGCGAATAAGTCCACGGATCACCACGAAGCCGAACAGAAGCACGAGAACCATGCAGAAGATGATGCCGAATTCCTCGGCCGCGACGGAGAAGACGAAGTCGGTGTGACTGTCAGGCAGGATTCGCTTGATCGTGCCTTCGCCAGGTCCCTGTCCCAGCCAGTCGCCCCGGATGATTGCTTCGCGTGCCGTGTCGACCTGGAAGCTGTCGCCCTCTCCAAACAGAAAGCCGTTTATGCGCTCGGCCACGTGTGGAAACATGAAATAGGCCGAGATGAACCCGGCAATGGCAAGCCCGCCCAGAAGCGCGATCCAGAACCAGGACATGCCGGCCATGAAGAACATGCCGCCCCAGACCGCAGCCGTCAGCATGGTCTGCCCGAGGTCGGGTTGCGCGACCAGCAGGGCCGCAACAATGCCGAACAGGATGATGGCAAACAGGTTGCCGGGAATCTCTGGATGGCGCGAGCGCTCGGAGAACAGCCAGGCGCAGATCACGACGAAGGCGGGCTTCATGAATTCCGACGGCTGCACGGAGACGCCCAAAATCGAGATCCAGCGTCGCGATCCCTTGATCTCGACACCGAAAAACAGAGCCATCATCATCATCACGATGGAGGCCACCAGCAGGAACAGCGCACTGCGCCGCACCTGGCGCGGGTTCAGAAACGAGACACCGACCATGACCGCAAGGGCAGGCAGCAGGAACACACCGTGACGTTCGACAAAGTGAAAACTGTCCAGTCCCAGACGCTCGGCCACCGCCGGGCTCGCTGCAAAAGACAACATCAGACCGATCCCCATCAGGGCGATGAACGCCGCAAGAAACAGGCGATCTATGGTCCAGAACCAGTCGGCGACCGGCCCACGTTCAACGCGGCTAACCATGATGTTCTCCAATGTTTTCGACATCGATGAGCATTTCGATATCATCCAGACCAGACACGAGGCTGACGTAAGCATCGCCCCTGACCTCGAAATTGCGGTACTGATCGAAGCTCGCGCAGGCCGGAGACAACAGCACGGCCGGCATCTCGGCCGTGTCCGAAGCCGCATCGCGCGCCGCCGCAGCCACGGCATTGTCCAGTGTATCCGAAATCTCGAACGGCGCATGTGCGCCGATGGTGGCCGCGAACCCGGCCGCCGCTTCCCCGATCAGATAGGCCTTGGCAATGCGCGGGAAAAACGGCTCCAGTGCGGCAATACCGCCCTCCTTGGGCAGGCCTCCGGCAATCCAGTAGATCGGCTCGAAGCTTTGCAACGCCGGTGCTGCAGCTTCCGCATTGGTTGCCTTGGAATCATTGACGAAGACCACACGCCCGCGTCGCGCCACCGGCTGCATCCGGTGCTTGAGGCCGGGAAAGGCAGCCAGTCCGGCGCGGATTTCATCTTCGCTCAGGCCGACCGCCTGACAGGCTGCAATCGCGGCGGCTGTATTCTGCGCATTGTGTGCGCCGCGAAGCGTCGCGATACCGCCCAGATCAGCCAGATCGTGGGCCGTTCCGCCCTTGTTCTGACGGATTAGCGCACCCTCTGCATATATCCCGTCAGTCAACCAGTGGTCCTTGGAAATTCGGATCACCTTCCGTCCCTGACCCTCCAGTCGCACGGCGATATCCGCGCACCAATCACCGTCGACGCCGATGATCGCGACATCGCTTTGCGCAACCAGCCGCTCCTTGACCTCGGCATAGTGTTGCATCGAGCCATGCCGGTCGAGATGATCCGGCGTCAGATTGAGCAGAAGTCCGGCGCTCGGATCGAGCGAAGGCGCCAGGTCGATCTGATAGGACGAGCACTCGACCACATGCACCCGCTCAGCCGCCGGCGCCGCAAGCGTCAGCACCGCGGTCCCGATATTGCCGCCCAGCTGCGCATCACGGCCGCTATGCGCGATCAGGTGTGCAATCAGCGCCGTGGTGGTGGATTTGCCGTTGGTCCCGGTGATGGCGATGAACGGGCTGCCCGGCGCCTGCGCGCGGCGTTCCCGCACGAAGATTTCAACATCGCCGATGATCTCGACATCATGGCTGGTGGCGAGCTCCACCGTCCAGTGCGGCTTGGGGTGGGTCAGCGGCACGCCGGGCGCCAGCACCAGGGTATCAAGCGCGCCCCAGTCGAGACCATGCAGGTCGGCGACCGGAATGCCCGCGCCACGTGCGGCCTCGACCTGGGCCGGATTGTCGTCCCATGCCGACACATCCGCGCCTCCCGCGACAAGCGATTTCGCGGTTGCAAGGCCCGATCCGCCCAGACCGAACAGCGCCACGCGCCGGCCGCGAAATGTAAAGGCAGGGATCATCGATCACCTCAGTTTCAGCGTCGCAAGACCAAGCATCGCCAATCCGACGGCGATGATCCAGAACCGCACCACGACCTGGCTTTCGGTCCAGCCGAGTCTTTCGAAATGATGATGGATAGGCGCCATCAGGAACACCCGCTTGCCGGTCAGCTTGAACCAGCCGACCTGGATGATCACCGACAATGCCTCGATCACGAACAGACCGCCGATAATGGCCATGACAATCTCGTGCTTGGTGGCGACAGCCACCGTGCCGATCAGGCCGCCAAGCGCCAGCGATCCGGTGTCGCCCATGAAGATTGCCGCGGGCGGCGCATTGAACCAGAGAAAGCCGAGGCCCGCGCCGATCACCGCACCCAGGATCACAGCCAGTTCGCCAGTGCCGGGCACGAAATGGATCTGCAGGTAATTGGCGAACACCGCGTTGCCGGCAAGATAGGCGATGGCGCCGAACGAAGCTGCGGCGATCATCACCGGCACGATCGCCAACCCGTCCAGCCCATCGGTCAGGTTGACGGCGTTGCCCGCTGAAACGATGACGAAGGCACCAAAGGCGATGAAGAACCAGCCCAGATCCAGAAGCAGATCCTTGAAGATGGGAAAAGCGATCGAGGAGCCGAAGGTCGAGCCATTGACCGTGGTTGCCGCCATCGAGGCCTGCATGATGAAAAACACCGCCAGACCGGCAATGATGAACTCGAGCCCGAGCCGCGCCTTGCCCGAAAACCCCTTGTCGCTCTGCTTGGTGACCTTGAGATAGTCATCATAAAAACCGATGGCGCCGAACCCGAGCGTGACCAGAAGTGTGGTCACGACATAGACACTCGACAGATCCGCCCACAGAAGCGACGAACCGACAATGCCCGCCAGGATCATCAAACCGCCCATGGTCGGCGTGCCGGCCTTGAGGAAATGGGTCTGCGGTCCGTCAGCGCGGATTGGCTGACCGCGCCCCTGCCGCACCTTCAAGGAGGCGATGATTCGGGGTCCGAACAGAAACACGATCAACGCCGCGGTGAACATCGCCGCACCGGTTCTGAAGGTGATGTATCTGAAAAGATTGAAAAACTGGACCTTGTCCGCCAGATCCACCAACCAGATGAGCATGAGTTCGGTCCCCGATATCTTTAATCTTGCGTGCTGCTGTCAGGCAGCAGCGGATACTTGTCAAGCAACGCCTTAACGATACGACCGAAGCCGATGCCGAGCGACGACTTGACCATCACCACGTCGCCATCCCTGATGACCGACTTGAGATAGTCAGCGAGCTCGTCCGCCTCTTCGCGGTAAACCGTCTCGATGTTTGTTCCGAGTTCGTCGCGCAACGCCCGCATTTCCGGGCCGGCGAGACAGACAAGGTCCGCCCCCGTCTCCGCCAGCGGTGCGGCAAGATCGCGGTGCACCTGCTCGGAGAACCGTCCCATTTCCAGCATGTCGCCCAGCACCGCGATGCGGCGTCCCCTGAGCCGCACCGGCGTGTCGCGCAACAGCTCCAGCGCGGCGCGCATGGAGGCGGGATTGGCATTGTAGCTTTCGTCGATCAGCACGAAACTGCCGTCACCGATCTTCAGACTGTGCCGGGCGCCGCGCCCCTTCTCAGCCGAAAGCGCGGCAAGCGCATGGCTGGCCTTGGCAAGATTGGCGTGAGAGAGCTGGACCGCGCCAAGAACGGCAAGCGCGTTCTGCACGTGGTGACGGCCCGGCGCACCGATCTTGACGGCAACCTCGTCACTGCCGATCCGCGCCGTGATGGTCGAGCAATCCGGCAGCAGCTTGCAATTGAGCAGACGATAGTCCGCCTTGCTGTTTTCACCGAAGGACTGGACATGGGCGACACCCAGTTCGCCGGCACGTTTCTTCAGCCAAGAGTATTTCTCGTTGTCGCGGTTGAGCAGGACATGCCCGTCTTCGGCGAGGCCTTCCATGATTTCCGATTTTGCCGCAGCGATCTCGGTCAGGTTCTTGAAGTTGCCCATATGCGCAGCGGCAACGGTGGTGATGATCGCGATATGCGGCTTGACCATCTTGACCAGGGGCCTGATCTCATCTGGATGGTTCATGCCGATTTCGAACACGCCATAAGCGGCGCTGACCGGCATCCGCGCCAGTGTCAGCGGCACGCCCCAATGGTTGTTGAACGACGCCACGGAGGCATGCACTTCACCCGAAGGCTCAAGCACATGGCGCAGCATTTCCTTGGTCGAGGTTTTCCCCACCGACCCGGTCACCGCGATGATTTTGGCTTCAGTGCGCGCCCGCGAGGCTCGTCCCAGGTCCTCAAGCGCTGCCAGAACATCGTTGACCACGATCATCGGCGCGGTCAGCCGGCCTAGCGCAGGCAGCTTCGATTCCGACACCACCAGCAGGCCGGCGCCGTTGGCCACCGCCACGCTGGCAAAATCATGCCCGTCGAACCGGTCACCCTTGATGGCGAAGAATGCGTCGCCCTCGCTGACCGTGCGGCTGTCAATCGAGATGCCGTTGACGCCAACGGGGATATCGCCCACCGGCCTGCCATCCATGGCTTCGATCATGTCTTGTGAGGTCCACAGCATGCTCATGCCTTGAGTTCCTCCAGTGCCTTGCGAATTTCAGTGTGATCGGAGAATGGCAGAACCTTCTCTCCGATAGTCTGGCCCTCTTCATGCCCCTTGCCTGCAACGATAAGGGTGTCGCCTGCGCCAAGCATCAAGACCGCGGTCCTGATTGCCTTGGCCCGGTCGCCGATCTCCTTCGCACCTTCAGCTGCAGCCATGATTTCGGCACGGATCGATGCCGGTTCTTCCGAACGCGGATTGTCGTCTGTGACGATCACCACATCGGCATGCCGCATCGCGATATCGCCCATGATCGGGCGCTTGCCGCGATCCCGGTCACCGCCGCAGCCGAACACCACAATCACCCGGCCGGTTGTGAACGGACGCACAGCCTCGAGCACGTTTTCAAGCGCTTCGGGCTTGTGGGCATAATCGACATAGGCAGGCGAGCCCTGCGGCGTCGAGCCGATAAGCTCCAGCCGCCCGGAAGCACCGCTCAGATGTTCCAGTGCCGCCATCACCTGATCTGCCGAGGTGCCGCTGGCAATCGCCATTCCTGCCGCCACCAGCGCGTTGGAGACCTGAAAGTCCCCGGCCAGCGGCAGGTCGACCTCGAATATCCGCCCTTCCATATGCACTTCCAGGATCTGCTTGTGACGCAGATGCTCGACCCGCTTGAGGCTCAGGAAGCCGCCCTTGCGGCCGACCGTCAGCACCCGCGCCCCGGAACGCTCGGCGACTTCCACTGCCTTCTCCGACCAGGGATCATCGGCAAAGATCACTGCCGGCATGCCCTTGGGCAGCAGCGTATCGAACAGCCGCATCTTGGCGGCCATGTAGTCATCCATGTCCGCGTGATAATCCATGTGGTCACGGCCCAGATTGGTAAAGCCCGCAACACTCAGCGCCACACCATCCAGCCGGCGCTGGTCAAGCCCGTGGCTGGAAGCTTCCATCGCGGCGTGGGTCACGCCCTCGGCGGCAAGTTCGGCCAACAGCCTATGCAGTGCGACCGGATCCGGCGTGGTCAGCGTGCCGTATTCGGTGCGGCCCGGTGCTGTCACCCCGGTGGTGCCCAGCATCGCCGCCTGCTCTCCGGCATGGGCCCAGATCTGGCGCAGGAAGGAGGCGACAGAGGTCTTGCCTGCGGTCCCGGTCACCGCCGCCATCACCCGCGGTTGCGGGCCGTAGAAGGCGGCAGCGGCGCGTGCCAGCGCCTGCCGCGGATCATCTGCGCTCAGCACGGGAATCGTCAGGTCGGAAAGCGGAGCATCATGGCCAGCAACAATGGCGACCGCGCCTTTGGATGCCGCCTGGGCGGCAAACCGCGCGCCGTCCGTCTTCACGCCCGCAAGCGCAAAGAAAAGATTTCCCGGCTCGACCATCCGGCTGTCAGCCGTCAATCCGGTCACGGGAAGCTCTGTATCCGCGGCTTGCGGGGCGGCGATGGATCCGGTTGGCAGGGCGGCGATCAGGGCGGACAATTTCATGAAATGCTCTGGTCTTTCGTTGTTGTGGCAATGGGCGGTTCAATCAATAACAGCGATGCCTGCCCGCCACATGTGTTTTCAGTATGACAAGGACAAAGCCTGTGTGTCATTCCCGAACTGCGGTCTGACGCCAAGAAAGGCCGCGGAACGGCGGATGATAGCACCAACAGTCGGAGCGGCGTTCAGCCCGGCCGTCGCTGAGTGCTTGCCTTCTTCTGGCTTGGGTTCGTCGACAACCACCAGCACCACATATTCGGGGTTATCAATCGGGAACGCCGACAGAAATGCGTTGAAGCGGACCGAATTGGAATAACGTCCGTTGACCACTTTTTCGGCCGTGCCGGTTTTGCCCCCAACGCGGAAACCTTCAACTGCGGCGCGCGAACCCGAGCCGCCGGTTCCCTTGGTGGCGTTGAGTTCCATCAGATCGCGCATGTGCTTGCTGGTCGAGGGCTGAATCACCGGGACCGCAACGTTCTCAGCCTCTTCGACGGAACGCGGCAGGAAAGTCGGCTCGATCAACTTGCCGCCATTCATCAAGGCAGCAGCAGCGACTGCCGTCTGCAACGGGGTCGTTGACACACCATGACCGAACGAGATGGTGATCGAATTGATCTTCTTCCATTCATTCGGCTGGTGGGGGGTCGCCACTTCCGGCAATTCGGTCTTCATCCGGGTGAGAAGCCCGAGCCGGGTCAGAAACTCCTGGTGACCGGGAATACCAACCAGATCGGCCATTCGAGCGGTACCGATATTGGAGGAATAGATGAAGATCTCCGGCACACTCAGCACGCGGTTCTTGCCATGAAAATCCGTGATGGTGAAACCGCCGATACGGATCGAGCCGCGGGCATCGAATGAATCGGTGATATTCACCAGCCCTGAATCCAGCGCCATCGCTGTGGTGAACGCCTTGAACGTGGATCCCATTTCATAGGTGCCGGCAGACATCCGGTTGAGCCGATCCTTTTGCAGCGCTTCGACCGGATTGTTGGGATCATAATCAGGCAGCGACGACATGGCGATGACTTCGCCGGTATTGACATTGAGCACAACGCCAGCCGCAGCAATTGCCTTGTAGCGTTCCATCGCACCGGCAAGCTCGTCGCGCAACACATGCTGCACCCTCAGATCGAGGGAAAGCCGCACCGGCTTGAGATCTTCATTGACGGTCATCCCCGCCGCCGCCAGGTCGCCTAGGCCGTCGCCGTCGACATATTTCTCCATGCCGGCGATGCCCTTGTTGTCGATGTTGACGTGACCAACGACATGCGAAGCCGTTGGCCCGCCAGGATAGAACCGTCGCGTTTCCGGCCGGAAACCGATTCCGGGAATACCCAGCGAGAGAATCTGGCTTTGCTGCTTTGGGGTAAGCTGGCGTCTGAGCCACTGGAACCGCGAATTTGACGACAGCTTGCGGTGAATGCCGCGCATGTCGAGATCGGGCAGAACCGTGGCCAGCAATTCGACCGCCTCGTCCGCGTCGACAATCTTGTTGGGTTCGGCAAACAGCGACACCGTGCGGATGTCTGTCGCCAGCACTTCGCCATTGCGATCGAGCAGATCGGGTCGCGAGATCAGGAGCTGATCGGCGCGGGCAATTGACGAAACGGTCTCTGGCGAACGCAGCCCGTACTGCACCAATCGCGCACCGATGGCAGAGTAGAACACGGCGAAACAGGCAACGGCGATGATGATGCGGTTTTTGGCCTGCGTTCCTTGTGCCTTGCGAACACCTTCGAACTCAAGTGATGTGCGACCACGGCTGCGGCCGGAATTCCCCCTTGGACTGATCCCGGCTATGAATGCTCCAAGATTTGTCATCGTTGCACAGACCCCGTCGTCAGTTCGGCATCGGTTGTCCCCTCTGCCAGTTGCGGCTCGAAATCGCTCGCCCTGCCGGGCAACTCGTCAGGCTCGGCCATTTGGTCGGCTTCGATCGGCTTCAGCCCCAATTCCGCTTCAAAGGCTGTCGACAGCCGCTGCAAGCGCGAGGGCTGGTTGAGCAGGCTCCAGTCCGCCTCAAGCAGATCGATGGTTTCTTCCTGAAGGTTGATGTGGGCCTGCAACTCGCGCACCTCGGCCAGTTTCTCTTCCGCCTGATGCTTGATTTGATAGGTAATGGTGGCAGCGGCGATCATTGCGCCGACAAGCACCAGGTCGAGAGTTCGCAACATGGCTCAGCCTCCGAATGCCGCGAGCGCGGCCAGATTGGGAACGGGAAGAATATCGGCGTCGGCTTTCCCTGCAGCCACTTCGGTGCGCAGACCGGCGCGCAGCTTGGCCGACCGCGAGCGCGGATTGGCCTCGCATTCTGCTTCGCCGGCACTCACCGGCTGCTTGCCGATCATGGTGAAAGTGGACTGGCGCTCGGCCACCATCGGCAAATGCCGCGAGCCGGAAGCCTTGCCGGCGCGATCCTGGAAGAAGCGTTTGACGATACGGTCCTCGAGCGAATGGAAGCTGACCACCACCAGCCGACCGCCCGGCTTGAGCGTCCGTTCAGCAGCAAACAGGGTTCGCGCCAACTCGCCAAGCTCGTCATTGACGTAAGTCCTCAGCGCCTGGAACACACGGGTGGCCGGGTGGATCTTGTCTTGCGGCCGCCGCGGCGAGACCTTCTCGATCAATCCGGCCAGTTGCCGTGTTGTCTCAAAGGGTGCCTTCTGCCGTTCCGCCTCAATGGCCCGCGCGATCCGTCCGGCTTTTCGCTCCTCGCCCAGAATGCCAAAAATACGGGTCATGTCGGATGGCTTTGCGCGGTTGACCACATCAGCGGCACTGACGCCAGATTGCCCCATCCGCATGTCGAGCGGCCCGTCCCGCATGAACGAGAACCCCCGTTCCGCCTCGTCAATCTGCATCGAGGACACGCCGATATCGAGCACCACGCCATCAAGGCTTGCTTCCTCGACATGATCGAGCAGTTCGGAAAACCGCGCATGAATGAGTTTGAGCTTGCCGCCCGAGGCATCCACCATCGCAGCCCCTGCGGCAATAGCGTCGGGATCGCGGTCAAAGCCGATGACGTCGGCTCCGGCTTCAAGAATGGCGGCGCTGTAGCCGCCTGCCCCGAAAGTGCCGTCGACAATGGTTTCACCGGGTGCAGGCGCGAGCGCGCTCAACACCTCTTGGAGAAGAACCGGAATGTGGCGGACAGGTCCGCCTTGGACGACAGCTTCACCTTCGCCCATGTCCGCCGCCATTCCGTTTCTCCATCCGTTGCGAACGGTCAGGAACTGGCCGTTCGTTCTTTCCGGGCCCGCGACTGCATTTCCTCGAATGCCGCCGGTTCCCAGAGCTGAAAATGATCTCCCCGCCCCGCAAACGTCACCCGATCGGTGATGCCCGTGAAATCGCGGATGAAATCCGTCACCAGAAGTCGACCCTCGCCGTCGAGCTTCATGAACACCCCGCCACCATGAATGAGCAGCGACATCTTGTTGGCTTCCGCCGAGAACGGATCCTGTGATCCGATCATCCGCTCGAAGCGATCCAGCACCTCGGGCCCGGCCATTGAAACTGCCGGAAACACGAAATCCTGCCACGCGTAGAGCTCGTTGACTGCCGCCTGCGCCAGCACAGCACGGAACATCGAAGGCACGGAAACCCGTCCCTTCGCGTCGATCCTGTTTGTCGCATTCGACAGGAACCGGTTCATGACTCTGTACCGCCGCTTCCGCCTGTTGGCTCCACTCCATTGATCCCCTGCTTTGCCTCCATTCCATCACCCGCACAGTAGCTCCGGCGGCGTAAACCACCTTCGCGGTTCCTGCCTGAAACCGCAGCCTGAATGGGGATGAAACGGCGGATGCCCGCCTGCTGATCTTGGGCGTTTGGGATAACATGGGCCACCATGGGCGTCAATGGGAACCGACCCCATCTCGACCGTGAGTTCGCCCCATTAATATCCTGTCAAGATTAACGAAGGGTTAGGAATGGTGGACGGAGTGTGAACGCTGGATGTAACCTCGAGTGCCGCTGCACGCGCCGCTCGAAGCCTTCCGCTGAGATGTCATCCGGGGATTCACTCACCGAAAACGCCCGCACGTGCAGGACCGCTCTGAATGACATGTTTCACGTGGACGATGGGAGAGCGAAGCCGGTGAGCTTCAGCCGAACATCACCGGCCCGAACAGAACCGCAAATCCGGCAAGGCCGAGCCCCAGGCGGTGCAACGGCGTGAAAACCCCGATCAGCGCATAGGAGATCAGCGCCAGACCCAGCCCGATCTGGGCCAGTGCCACCAGAGCAGCCAGCGGGTTGGTGGCAAACTCGATGATTGCCGGATTGGCCACCATGGTCAGTGGGATGATGTAGAGCCCGACGCCGAGGCTCATGGCGGTGACGGCCACCTTCAGCCAGTTCTCGCCGATCATGCCCGCGGCAATGAACACTGCCCCGCAGACCGGCGGCGTGATGGTCGAGAGCAACGCAAACCAGAACACAAACAAATGCGCCTGCAGCGGCTCGAGCCCCAGCTTGGTCAGTGCGGGACCGGCCACAGACACGCAGATGACGTAAGCTGCCGTCGTAGGCACTTCCATGCCCAGAACCAGGCAGGCGAGCGCGGTCAAAAGCAGCGACGGCCACAGCATGCCGCCCGAGGCCGACAGGATCAGCGAGGTGATCTTCACCCCGAGCCCGGTGATGGACAACACGCCGATGATAATCGACGCGCACAGGATGATGGCAGCGATCATCGACACCTGGCGCGCGGCGTTGATCACGGCACTTTCCAGACGGCCAAGTGTGCGACCGAGATCGAAGCTGCCATCGGCATGAAAGAACAGCATCACGAAGCCGACAAGTATCGCCATGCTGGCGGCGTACTGCGGTGTCAGACCGGCCCCGAACATGCCCCACATCAGCACTGCGAAGGGAATCGCGAAGAACGCCGAGGTAACGATCACAGCACGGACGGACGGTCGGTCTTCATCCGCCAGCCCAGCCAGGTCATAGCGCCCGGCATAGGCGTTGATGCCGACCCAGACGGCAAAGAAATACAACAACGCCGGCAGCACTGCCGCCGCCATGATCGCTGTGTAGGAAACACCGGTCAGTTCGACCATGACGAAGGCCCCGGCCCCCATCAATGGCGGCATGATCTGCCCGCCTGACGAGGCGACCGCCTCGACCGCTGCTGCCAGCCGCTTTGGATAGCCAAGCCTTGTCATCGCAGGCAACGTGATTGCGCCGGTGGACGCCACATTGGCCGAGGCGGAGCCGGAGATCGAGCCGAACAATGCCGAGGAAATCACCGACACCTTGGCAGCCCCGCCCTTGAGGCGTCCCGCGGCTGCCGAGGCGATGTTCATGAAGCCCTGCCCTGCCTCACCGGCATTGAGCACAGCGCCGAAAATCACGAAGATCGCCACAACACTGACCGAGACCCCCGCAAGACTGCCCCAGATGCCACCTTCTGCAATCGTCAGCGTGCCCAGAAAGCTCGCAAGCGGCGTGCCGGAATGACCGAATTCGCCCGGAATGTGCTGCCCGAACAGACCGTAAAGAAGCGCCAGCAACGCCACCAGCGGCAGCGGCCAGCTGATCGCCCGGCGCGCAGCTTCGAGCACCACGACGAGCAGGATGACGGCAATCGCGATCTGAAAATTGCCCTCGAGAAAACCATACTGGTCTCCCAGCATGGAGTGTTTCCAGGCGACCCAGATGCTGGCCGCCATGCCCAGAGCGCACAGTGCGAGGCCCGACCAGCGGATGGCCTTGCCGCCCTCTACGAACAGGAAGATCCACGGCAGAGCCAGCGCCAGATGCAACGGCCGGCTGACCAGATTGGGAACCAGACCCCAGAAGATCAGACCCAGATGAAATGCCACCAGACAGGTGGCGCTGGCGATCATGGCCATTCGCATCCGACAGGCTCCCGGTCTCGGCTGGTGAGGGTCTTTGTGAAGATATGAACAAAAAACACAACCTGCGCAGCCCGGTTCGAGGACAGGGTGCGCAGGCTGCGTATTCTTATTGCTGCTCGGCGGTCAGTTCTACGCCGGCTTCGGTGTAATAGCGGATAGCACCCGGATGCAGCTTGGTGTTGATGTTGGCCATCAGCGCCGTGTCGACACCCTTCCACCAGGGCGCGTCTTCCGACATTGCAGCCTTGCTTTCCCAGAAGGTCTTGGTCAGCTGATACGCAGCGTCATCGCTCATCGCCGTGGTGGTGAACGCCGCAACCGGCAGCGAGGTGGTGGTGATATCTGCGTCTTGGCCGCTGTAAGTACCAGCCGGAATGACCAGCTTGGACCGCTTGGTCTCCGCGATCTGCTCGTCGCTCAACGACAGCACCACGACATCGGTGGAAGCCGCAGCTTCGATGACATTTGGTGCGGGCCACGAACCGGCGGTGACAAAACCGTCGATCTGACCGTTCTTGAGTGCAGGAACCGCGTTGGAAAGCTCGACTTCCGCGAGCTCAACCTTGCCTTCAAGACCGAACATCTTGAGATATTTGGCACCTTCACTGGCGCCGAACGAGCCTTTGCCGAGCAGGATTGTCTTGCCTTCCATACCGGCGAAACCGGTGACGCCGCTTTCGGCCGACATGACGAAATGCATGGTCAGTGACGGGATCGGAAACAGCGCCCGGATCTCGTCGAATTTTGGATCGCCCTTGCCTTCGAACATTGCCTTGCCGCCCTGCGCCAGACCGATCAGCGCCGGTGGCGTGGTGAAGACATAGTCGCCGCCCCGCGCCCTGACTTCCATCACGTTCTGAACCGAACCCTGGCTCTCCTCCACGGTGACGATGACATCGCCATCGGTGCCGGCCTTCATCGCTTCCGCCAGCTGAACGCCCATCTGGTAGTAGGACGATCCGGTTTTCGCGGATTTGTAGGTGATGCGCGTTTCAGCCAGTGCGCTCGAGGTGACCAGGCTGGCGCAAAGCCCCAGCGCGAGAACGACCGTGTTGTTTTTCAATTGCTTTCTCCCAACAAGCGTTTGAGGTCAGGATGTGATCCTGAATTGTCGTCTTCGCATGAAAGAAACCGAATCGCAATTTGCAATTCTCGGCGCTCTCCACCCTGCTTGGAACGCCACCAGCCTTTGTTCAAAAGCACTTGGCTCAGGGGCAGACACCGACCGCATCAATGTATTTGCGCGACACCCAGCCGGACGGCATTGGCGTTCCCCACAATGGCCGCATGCATTGCCCGGACATGCAGGTGATCGCATACCAGTTACCACGCCGGTCATAGACCGACACCTCGTCGCCGCGATAGACTTCGCCGGTCTGCTGGTAGCTCGATCCGGGGCCTGTACGCACAGCCAGGAAACCGTTGCCGCGGGCGTGGTTGTACTGGCTGAGCGGCTTGACGCCGACGACATAGCCGGTGCAGTCGCCCGCAGATGCAGGCGTACTTGCAACAGCTGCAAATCCCGCCAGTGAGAGGGCAAGAAAGACGGATCTGATCGAGATGGCCATGGTGATTTCCTTCAGGCAGCGGGGATCAACAACTGGCAGTCAATCTGGTCGCTGGTACATGTCACCGCATTGACCTGGATCAACGGTCAGCACCCGCCATCCCCAGTCGAGAGGACACCCTACACCTCGTCCAGCATCACCATCGTGGTCTGCTTCAGGGTTGCAAGCAGGCTTTCCAGATGTGCGGCATTGTGGGCGGTGAATTTGAAACTCGATGAGCTGGCATAGAAGAATTCGGCAAGCTGCGCCGGCGAGCTGCCCTTTGCCGTCAACGCTTCGTTTCGCGCTTTGAAAAGCTCCACCAGCAAATCTATCTTGCCCTGTTCGACGGCGTATTGAGCATCGGTTCCCTGATCCCAATAACTGGTCATGAGATCGCTGGAGTCCGGCATCTGCTGGATCTGGTCAAAGAACCTGACGATGGCGCAGTCGAGAAAAATATCGATGCGTTTGCTGATGGTTGTCGCCGTCCGCCAGGCTTGCGTCACTTCATCCACCACCCGGTCCGAGATCAGCTGCATCGCCGCAGTCATGATCTCGGTCTTGTTGGAGAAACGCGCATACAGGGTCGGCCGTGAAATTCCGGCTTGCTCGGCTATGTCGCCCATCGTCGCCTTGCGCACACCGTAGCGTGAGCAGACGTCGATGGCGGCGTCGAGGATCTTTTGGTCGCGATCATTCATCTCAAACAACTTGACATTTATTGTACAATTGTAAAATAGTTTTTCCTACCCAAATTGGAGACAGGACCATTTGCCGCTCATCCGGCCAGGTTCACATGTCCACATCCCTTTTTGACGATCACCGCTGCTGTTGGAGGCAACCCGATGAGACTTACCGTAGACGGAAAAAATCACGAGGTCGATGTCGAACCGGACATGCCGCTTCTGTGGGTCCTGCGCGACGAACTTGGCATCACCGGCGTGAAATACGGCTGCGGAATCGCCCAGTGTGGCGCCTGCACAGTCCACATCGACGGCGTCGCCACCCGCTCCTGCCAGCAATGGGTCGGAGATGTCGAAGGCGAAGTGACCACCATCAACGGCCTTGGCACACCTGACGCGCTGCATGCGGTGCAGACAGCCTGGATCGAGCATCAGGTTGCCCAGTGCGGATACTGCCAATCCGGCCAGATCATGTCTGCAGCAGCGCTTCTGGCAGAAAACCCGGAGCCCAGCGACGAAGACATCGACGACGCCATGAGCGGCAATCTCTGCCGCTGCGGCACCTACCCCCGCATTCGCGAAGCTGTGAAGACAGCCTCCAGAACCATCCGGAGCGCTTGATATGGGCCGTCTGAAAACAATCACCCGCCGCGCTTTCCTGATCGGCTCCGTGGCTGTTGCCGGCGGCGTCGCCTTCGGCGCCTATATGGTGAAGAAGCCGCATGCCAATCCGCTGCTGGCGGATCTCGGCGACGGCGAAGCCGCTATCACGCCTTACGTGCGCATCGATGCTGACGGTGTGACGCTGATCACTCCACGCGCCGACAAGGGCCAGGGCGCCTATTCGGTGCAGGCAGCGTTGATCGCCGAGGAACTCGACGTCGAACTCGACCAGGTCAGGATCGATCCCGGCCCGCCCTCGCCCGCTTACTGGAACACCGCTCTTGCCGACGAGGCAGCACAGTTCATGGCACCGGGCGACGGCATCGGCAACGATGCGGCCTATGGCGTCCTCTCGGCTGTCATGAAACTGATTGGCATGCAGATCACCGGCGGTTCAACCACCGTTCCCGATGGCTTCGTCAAACTGCGCCAGGCCGGGGCCGTGGCCCGCGAAACCCTTAAGCTGGCTGCTTCGCAGAAATCAGGCGTCGCAGTTGGCGAGCTGAAAACGGAAGCCGGTGCAGTCCAGCTGCCTGATGGCACGTCGTTGACCTATGCCGAGCTGGCGCCACTGGCAGCTGACATCGAACCGCCGCAGGACATCAAACTGCGTTCAGCATCCGAATGGCGCCTCATCGGCAAGCCGATGCAGCGCGTCGACATCGTCGCCAAGTCCACCGGCACGTTAGACTACGGCATCGATCAGAAGATCGACGGCATGGTGCATGCGGCGATCAAGCTCAATCCGGCCCAATCCGGCCCGCTGGTGAGCTACGATGCAGCCGAAGCGCTGAAAATGCGCGGCGTCAAGAATGTCGTAGCCGTCACCGGCGGCATTGCTGTGATTGCCGACAACACCTGGCGCGCCTTTCAGGCAGCTGAAATGGTCGAGGCAGAATGGGGACCTGCCGCTTTCCCGGCAACCATGGAGGAACACTGGGACACGCTCTCAAACAGCTTCACCGAAGAGTTGCAGGACAGCCGCAACCGCGATGACGGCGATGTCGAGAGTTCGATCGCTGAGACAGGTGAACTCGTCAAGGCTGAATATCGCGCCCCCTATCTCGCCCACGCGCCACTGGAACCGATTAACGCCATTGTCCGTATAGATGATGACAGCGCCGAGGTCTGGACCGGCACCCAGGTTCCGCGCTTCATCCAGAACAATGTCGGCAAGATCGCCGGCATCGACCCGGAAAACGTGACCGTTCATGTGCTCTATATGGGCGGCAGCTTTGGCCATCGGCTCGAGGATCAGGTGGTCAAGCAGGCAGCCGAAATCGCACTCCAGATGAAGGGCACCCCGGTCAAGCTCACCTATTCGCGCGAGGAAGACCTGAGCCACGATTTCACTCGCCAGATCGCGATGGCGCAAATGCGTGGCGTGGTCCGCGACGGCAAGGTCGAGACCTATGATCTCGGCATCGCCATGCCTTCGGTCGTAGTCTCACAGATGGGCCGACAGGGCCTCTCGGTCCCCGGCCCCGACAGCCAGATCGTCGCCGGTGCATGGGATCAGCCTTTCGCCATCCCGAACCATCGGGTCACCGGCTACCGCGCACCGGAGCTGGCACCAATCAGCTCTTGGCGCTCGGTGGGCGCGTCATCGAACGGCTTTTTCTACAATGCTGGCCTGGATGAACTGATCCATGCCGCAGGCGCGGATCCCATGGAAGAACGCCTGCGCCTGTGCTCCAGTCCCGAAGCGCGCAAGGTGCTTGAGGCTGTCGCCGAAATGTCAGGCTGGGACGGCGTGCTCGGCAATGGCCGTGGCCGTGGCGTGGCGCTGACCCAGTCCTTCGGCGTCCATTGCGCCGAGGTGATCGAGGTCACCAGCACCGAAGACGGCATCAGGATCGACAAGGCCTTTGTTGCAGCCGAAGTCGGCACCGTGGTCGATCCGGTCAACTTCGACAATCTGGTCAAGGGCGGCGTCATCTTCGCGCTCGGCCACGCCATGAACTGCGAGATCACCTACACCGACGGCATTGCTGACCAGAACAATTTCGACAGTTTCCAGGGTATGCGCATGTATCAGTGCCCTGAGATCGAGGTGCGCGGCCTTGAAAACGGCGACAGGGTTCTAGGCATCGGCGAACCGCCAGTGCCGCCGGCAGCTGCAGCCCTGGCCGGTGCTATCTTCGCAGCGACCGGTACGCGGCTGAGAGAAATGCCGTTCAACAAGTTCGTCGATTTCGTCTGAGCTTCAAAACTCTAGACAACCCGGCGCCGGACGCCGGGTGGTGCTGTCACACTGGCGAGTGGTCGCTGACCGAGCCGTCACCGAGCACGACCCGCTTCATCGGAATGTCCCACGGCATCGGGAAGATCGTCTTCATCCCGGCAAAAGTCTGCCCGACCCCGATGGTGAGAAGCTCGCCCGGGAGCCGCGCCAGCGTCCGGTCGTAATACCCGCCGCCATTGCCAAGCCGGTAACCTTTCTCGTCAACACCAAGCAGCGGCACGATCACCACGTCTGGCTTAACTGGTACGGCATCGGCGGGCACCGGAATGTTCCAGATGCCCTTCGTCATGGCGCACTCGGGGGACCAGCGGTGAAACTCAACCGGTTGGTGCTTCTCGATCACCACCGGCAGACAGATCTGCGCATCAAGCCCGCTCGCCTCCACCATCCATGGACGCAGATTGAGTTCACCCCGGATCGGCCAGTACACCGCAATGGTGCGGTCCGAGACGTCGCCGAGGATTTCCGATAGCCGTGCCGAGATCCTCTCCGCCATCGCCTTGCGCTCATCGGCCGCTTGCGTCTGCCGTGCCGCATAGAGCCTTGCCCGTTCGGCCTTGCGAAAAACCGACACATCCTTCCACGTCTGCGGATCGACGACATGGCCATCAACCAGCATCTGCGCAAAACACACCGGCGACCCCGGCAACTCGTCCTCGTCATCTCTCATGCAAGCAGGTTAACACCCCGACCCGGGGCATTCACCTGCCTGATTGCGTCATGCAGCGTCTCGCAGAAAGCACAGGTCAACTCGCCAGCGCCAGCAAAGCTGCGGCCGGCAGGTACCAAACACGACGCTCTTGGAGTAGATTGCGCGAAAGCCGATATCTGGCTGAGAGCACAAACAACGGGTGAGACGATGCCGACATCAGATGCAGCCAACTTCCCCAAGCTGGACGGCGCGCTTCGCAGCCCGTCAAACCCGGACCACCTCATGGTTGTCAGGCCGATCAAGCGAACCGTGCGGGTCTATGTGGGTGACACATTGATCGCCCGGACACAGAACGCAATCCGGGTCATGGAGATGGGAAAATCGCTTTACGACCCCGCGATTTACGTTCCTGCGTCAGACTTGGTGGTGACACTGGAACCGATCGACAAATCCACCCACTGTCCGCTCAAGGGCGACGCCAGTTACGTAAGCCTAGCCGGGGAGGAAATTGCCTGGACCTATGATCGGCCGCTGGACGTCTCCAAGCAACTCGCCGGACATTTTGCCTTCTGGCCGGACAAGGTCAGGATCACCGAAGGCGACTGAACAGCAGACGACAACACGGGAGAGCCGGTATCTCCGGCCCTCTCGCTCTTCGCCTACGATGATGCCTGGCTCGCAGAAACCTATTCCTCGTTGATCGAGGAGACGGCCAGATTGGTCAGCTTGCTGTTGGCGGCCTTTTCCTGATCGAGGATGCTGGTCAGAAGATCGTGTGCTTCGGTGTGACCCAGCACCTTCGCCCATTCGCGCAAAGTACCGTAGCGAGCGATTTCGTAGTGCTCGACGGCCTGGGCGGCGGCAATCAGCGCCACGTTCTTGGCAACGCCGGTTGCCTCTTCGATGATGCCGTCGGTTTCCTTGATAAGGCCCTCGATGGCGTCGCACTTTTCGCCCGACGCCTTCTTGCCGATCGACTGGAACACTTTTTCCAGGGTCTTGATCTGGCCCTTGGTTTCTTCCAGGTGCTCGCCGATGGCATCTTTCAGCTTCTTGCCGTTGGCAGCGTCTTGGACTTTTGGAAGCGCTTTCACCAGCGCGTTCTCGGCGTAGTAGATGTCTTGCAGGGTGTGTTCAAAAGCGTCGGATAGGGTTTTCATGGCTCGTTTCCTTTCAAAAAAGACAATGATGACTGGTCTTCATGGTCGGGCATGCAGGGTCGGAAATGACCCTGGAGAGACGGCCGGGAGGAGCGCGTCGTCCCGCCTGCCCTCAACGAGGTCGGCAAGATTTGGTTCCGATTTCGCAGCCCAAATGACTGCGGCCCCGGGGACGCTTTCCCCGGAGCCACAGCCACGTCTGGGCCACCCATCTTCAGAAATGGAAACCTATGAGAGCGGACAGGCAGACCCTGCCTTCGCAAGCTCTATCGATTGGAGGATTCGTACTTCGACGAGGTTCGATAGTAGTCTTCAAACCCGATACGTTCCCGCAATTCGCCAAACCGCATCAGGCTCTCCCGCCGGTCCTCGCGCATCCCGCGCAACGTAGCTGTCATCGCCGCCATCGCGGCAGCCATCAGCGTCAGCGGATAGGCGGCAATCGAATAGCCGATATCGTGCAGCGCCGCGTTGGGAAGATCCGGCGTCTCGCCGCCTTCAACGATATTGGCCATTTTCGGGCCGGGCAGCGACCGACAGACTTCACGCATCTCCGTTTCGCTCTTGGGCGCCTCGACGAACAGGATGTCGGCGCCAAGCTCGGCAAACTTCGCCGCCCGCTCGATGGCCTCTGACAAGCCATGCTCATGTCGCGCGTCGGTGCGTGCCAGGATCAGGATATCATGCCCCTCTTCACGCAGCGCCGTGCGTGCATCGACGGCGGCGCGGATCCGGTCAAAGGCCTCGCCGCGGTCCACAACCGCCTTGCCCGGCGTATGGCCGCAACGCTTTGGCGCCAGTTGATCCTCGATCATCACCGAGGCGCATCCGGCACGGGCAAACCCATCGACGGTACGCCGCACATTCATTGCGTTGCCATAGCCGGTGTCGCCGTCTCCGATCAGCGGGATCGACACCGCTCCTGCAATGTTGCGCGCTTGGTCGAGCACTTCGCCATAGGACATCAGCCCCAGGTCCGGTGCGCCGATGCGCGAGGCGGACGCCGCAAAGCCCGACATGAATGTCAGCTCATAGCCTTCCTGCGCAATCAGCTTGGCCGACAACGCATCAAAGCAGCAGGGCATGATGTGGCATTTGTCCTGCGCAAGCAGATCGCGCAATCTCTGGGTCTTCATGTCAGTCTCACCATTTGAAAGGAATATAGAGCGCGATATCGGGGAATATGTAGAGCAGCGCAACCGTCGCCAGCATCAGAACCAGGAACGGCACCACCCCGCGCGACACCTCGCCCAGCGTTGTCTTTGCCACCGACTGGATGACATAGAGATTGAGCCCCACCGGCGGCGTGATCAGCGCGCATTCCACAAGAACCACCATGTAGACGCCGAACCAGATCGGATCGAACCCCAGCGCCAGCGCCGATGGGAGCAGAACCGGCGTCATGATCAGCACCATCGACAGCGCCTCGAACACCAGCCCCATCAGCAACAAGATGACGCTGATCGCCAGAATGAACAGGATCGGCCCTTCGATATTGGCGGTGATGAAGGCCGAAATGTCCTGCGGGATCCGGTACAGCGCGATCGCCTTGCCGAACACCTTGGCACCGGCGACGATCAGCAGGATCGCCACCGTGGTCACCATCGAGCCGTAGACCGCTTCCTTGAAACCCTGCCAGGTCAGCGTCCTGAGAAACACGATGGTAATGATCAAGGCGCAGGCAAAACCGATGGCCGCCGCTTCCGTCGGCGTGAACGCGCCGGTGTACAACCCGCCGACTACCACCATCGCCAGCAGGATCGAGGGCAGCGCGCGGATCGAGGCATCCCGCCGCTCGCTCCAGCTGGCCTTGGGCAGCGATTGATACTCGGGCGAGAACCGGGCGTAGATCATGGCATAGCCGATGAACAACCCAACCAGCACCAGTCCGGGACCGATGCCGGCAAGAAACAGTGCAATGACGCTTTCCTCGGTGACGAAGCCATAGACAATCATCGGGATTGAGGGCGGGATCAGAATCCCGAGCGTTCCACCGGCGGCCATCAGCCCGTAAACAAACCGCTTGCCATAGCCGCGCGAGATCATCTCCGGGATTGCCACCGTGCCGATGGTCGCCGCAGTCGCGACCGAAGACCCGGAGATCGCCGCAAAGATGCCGCACGACAGGATCGTGGCAACCGCCAGCCCACCGGGCCAATGTCCGACCCAAGCCTGCACCGCGGCGAAGAGATCCCGACCCACGCCGCCTTTGAGCAGTACATTCGACATCAAGAGAAACAGCGGAACCGCCAGCAGGATGAAACCATCCAGCGTCGACAGCAGCGCCTGCGGCGCCATCAGCGGTGAAAACCCGCCGGCAATCAGCATGCCGAGGCCGATGCCGCCAAGCGCGAAAGCAACCGGCACACCGCCAAGCAGCAACACGAACAGGACGGCGAGGATGATCAGAATGGTCATTCGTGAGCCGCCTCTTCGACGATCGCGCCACCGCGCACAAGGTGCACGATCTCCACCAGCGCCTGCACAGCAAGCAGGGCAAAGCCCACGGGAATGGCCAGTTCAACAATCCAGATCGGCATGTCGAGCAGGCTTCCGGTGGTGCGTCCGCGCAGGAAGGAGTCGTGAAAGATATCCCAGCCATAAAGCGCAACGATGGCTGAAAACACCAGTACGCAGGCAAGCGCACAGAGTTCCGCGGCCTTTCGCGCGCCCGGGTTCAGCAGCGACGTGATCGCGCTGACAGTGATGTGTTGCCGCGCCTTCATCAGTTGCGGCATGCCGATCATGCAGCCCCAGATCAGGCACAACTGCGACAGCTCGCCGGCCCAGATGGTCGGGCGGATGAAGAAGTAGCGCGCCACCACCTCATAGGTCAGCATCGCGCCCGCAAGCACCATCAAAGCGGCGGCAAGCCAGGCGCAGACATAAATCAATCGCTGGTACATGGTGAAACCGACCCGCGGCACGCATGCGTCCGGGGCTTATCTCTCTGTTGGCGTGAAGGACCGGTATTTGCAGCGCCACCTAGCCCTTAGGCTTATGACGGCGCTGCAATGCGTTGAAGCGCATGTCGCGCGCACGCCTTTCGACATGAGCGCAGCAAATGCCTTACAGCTTCTTGGCTGCGTCCAGCACTTTCGCGCCCAGCTCCCCGGCTCCGCTGACGAAGCTGTCATAGACCGGCTGCGACGCGGCCTTCCAGGCCTCGATCTCTTCGTCGGTCGGCGTGTAGATGGTCATGCCCGCTTCCTTGGCAGACTCGTAGGCAGCCGCTTCGATGCCAGCCATGTCGTCACGCACGGTATCCTCGGCAACCTTGGCAGCTGCCTCGATCTGGCCGCGGAGTTCGTCAGACAGGCCGTTCCACCATTCCGAATTGACCACCACCACGAATTCGATATCGGCGTGGTTGGTCACAGTGATCGTATCCATCACCTCCCACAACTTGCGCGACTTGACGCCCGATACCCCGGTCATGCCGGCATCGACCGTGCCACGCTGATAGGCGAGATACTGCTCGGAACCCGAGACCATGGTCGGCGCGCCGCCATTGGCGGTAACGAAATCGCCCAGCGTCTTGCCGAACACACGGACTTTCTTGCCCTCGAGATCATCGGGTGTCTTGATCGGTCCGCCATTCGACAAAAGCACCGCACCGCCATAAGCCTGCCAATAGAGGATCTGTCCGCCGGTGTCGGCGATCGCGTCCTCCAGCGCCGAACGGATCGGCGAGCCCTTGGCCACCGCCGCACGCACCTTTTCCTCGGAGTTCAGCAAGAACGGCATGTAAAACACATCCACCGCCGGGACGTCCCCCACATAGCGCGTCAGCGAAGCAACACCGGCCTCGATCGAGCCGGAACCGACCGCAGCCGGCACTTCCTTGTCCTTGTAGAGCTGCGCTGAATCGTAGATCTCGACATCAATCGCGCCGCCTGTCCGCTCCTCGACTTCCTTCTCGAACAGGACCAGGTTCTGCCCCAGATGCGATTTCAGCGGCAGCTGCAGCGAGATCCGCATTTTCTCTGCGGCGAGTGACATGGCCGACGACGACAGCACAAGCGTTGTGCCAAGCATCAAGGCTCCAAGTGACTTGGTGATGGTTTTCATAATTTCCTCCCTTGTCCCCTTGGACGGGGACCCGGCGGAAATGTGAAATGAAACAGCAGCATGGGCAAGCAAAAACTGCTCGCCATTCACAATCACCGTCACAAAAGGGCAGAGTCCATCCAGATCATTCATGCCGCCAAGCACGAATGATCTGACCACAAGGCCTGGCCGCTCTGGCGATTACACACCAAACTCCTGGTTTGCATCACGCGAGAGGAAAAATGCCAGTCGGCCTGTAAGCCGGGTTCTGTATGGCCTTGACCCTTGCGGGCCAAAACGTGGCAGCCATTCCTCTGGGATACGCGTTACCGCGCACCTCAAGCAACCTACCCGGATGATCAACCCCGGAAAAAGGGCCGGGCTTGCGCCCTGCGTCATCCCTATTCGGTCTTGCTCCCGGTGGGGTTTACCGTGCCGCTTCCGTTGCCGGTCGCGCGGTGGGCTCTTACCCCACCCTTTCACCCTTACCCCGCCACCTCATGGCCGGAACCTGTCGTCAGGCACCGGCAATCAGAAGGCGGGGCGGTTTACTTTCTGTGGCACTTTCCCTGGGGTCGCCCCCGCCGGACGTTATCCGGCACCGTTTATCCGTGGAGCCCGGACTTTCCTCCCCCTGCTGTCTTTCGACGGTGCAAGGCGCGGCTGCCCGGCCGACTGGCGCGCTCCTCTTAGACCATGATGAGAGCGATGACCAGACAAATGCCTGCAGTGCCAAAAGCGCTCCTGTTGACAATCTCCGCACAGCGCAATATCGAGCTTTCCAGGGAGAAGGCCCCTGCCGCTCGCTGGCTCGTCCATGGTGAAGTCCTTCGCATACACTCTCATCCACCGATTTCAGTTGAATGCGGTCTGATGGCAACGCGAGCACCCCTCATGTTTTCCGCATCCAGACACTGAAAGAGGTTTGTGATGACAGAAACGTCTCCACCCGAAAACAATATCTATCTTGCAGGGCCGTTGCCGACGCTGTTTGCCAAGACCGCCACGCCAATCATCTTGGTGATGGGCGTCAATGGTCTGTTCACCGTAGTCGATGCCTATTTCCTCGGCGCCTATGTCGGGGCCGATGCGCTGACTGCTGTGACATTGATGTTCCCGCTCTACATGCTGCTGGTGGCGCTCTCGACACTGGTTTCGAACGGCTTTGCCAGTGTCTTCGCCCGTCTCGTCGGCGGTGGCGAGCGGCACCGGGCGCAGACCGTGTTCGCCCAGGCTGTGCAACTGTCCCTGGTCGTTTGCGCTATTCTGATTACGCTGTTCCTGACGATGGGCAATGCGCTGAGCCTGATGGCCGCCAATGGGAATCCGGCGCTAGCGGGGATGGGCTACACCTATATCTCCATCCTGATCCTCTGCTCACCACTGGTCTTCGTGCTCTCGATCAACATCGCCGCCCTGCGCAGCGAGGGCTTGCTCACGGCCATGACAGCGATCACGCTGATGTCGGCGCTGCTCAACATCGGTTTCGATTATCTCTTCATCGTCGAACTTGGTGCAGGTGTCGCCGGTTCGGCCTATGGCACAGTGCTGGCGCAGCTCTGTTCGATGATTGCCGTGATCTTTTATCGGAAATCCACCAGCCGGAAGACTGCGACACGGCAGCTGCCGCTCTGGTCGGGCTCCGGCCATTGGGGCGAATTGCTTGCCTTGGGCGCGCCCTCGAGCCTCGGCTATATCGGCATGTCGCTGTCAGCGGGGCTCACCCTTTACTGCCTGCAGCTCTGGGCAGCGGACACCTATGCCTCGACCGCCGGCGCGTTTGGCATCATCACCCGGCTGATCACGTTCACATTCCTGCCTTTGCTGGGGCTGAGCATGGCGTTTCAGACCATCGCCGGCAACAATTTCGGCGCCCGACTGGCGGCGCGAACCGACAAGAGCATCGTGCTGGCGCTGGGTCTGGCGCTGATCTACTGCGTCACGGTGGAAGTGATCTTTCTCGGCTCCCGCTCCGTGATCGGCTACCTTTTCGTCGATGACAGCGCCATCGTCAGTGAAATCGCCCGGATCCTGCCGCTGGTGGTCTTGACCACCTTCATCTTCGGTCCGGTGATGATGATCGGCTCCTACTTCCAGGCCATTGGTGATGCGCCAAGGGCAGCCCTTCTCGGCCTGTCGCGAACCTATCTGTTCGCGCTGCCGCTGACACTCGCGCTGCCGTTCTGGTTTGGCGAACCGGGCATCTGGTATGCCGGCATCCTGGCCGAACTGCTGGTGCTGGCCACCACCGTGCTGGTGCTGGCGCACCGAAAGCGGCTGTCCGGGCACCGCTGGGGGCTTCTGGAATCCCGTAGCTCGTAAGCCGGGCTCTGGCCACCCGGGGCTGCAGTCTTCCGGATGGGGTCAATCACCCCATCCGGCAATCACTGCATCCGCTTCGATCTCCACCAGCCATTCCGGATTGACGAAACGGTCGACCGCCATGATCGTATCCACCGGACGAACATCGCGAAAATATTCTTTTCGCACATCAATCGCGGCCTTCCAGGTGGTGATATCGGTCAGGATTACGCGTGTCCGTACGACGTCACCAAGTCCCGCCCCGGCACTCTCAAGTGCTGCCTTGATGATCTCGAGGCATTGCCGTGTTTGCAGTGCCACATCGCCGACCCCCACCGTCTTTCCATCGCTATCGACCGGAGCCGTGCCGCCGATAGACACAAATGGGCCAACCCGCACCGCGCGGCTGAACCCGACCACAGCCTCCATGGGGTTCCCGTTGGAAATCAATTCGCGGTCGTAAATCATGCCTTTCCTCCCTTGCAGGATGGCATGATCCCATACTCACAGCCTTCCACCTAATAGGGCCATGTCGCGCAGGTTGTTTCCCAAATCCCGCAACCAAAAACGGCCGCCAGATTGGCGGCCGCAAATAATTTTGCTTTTTTCAGGAACCTTTTTCACCAAGCCGCGTTTTCCACTTACCAAGCTGATGAAAAAGGGGCACCTCCAGCCTTATTTCATCAGTTTGGCAACCTTGCCGCAGTAGCGCTTGGACACGGGGTTCATCCGCTTGGCGCCATGACCGGCATTGTATTTCAAGATTGTTCCGCAGGTGGTTCCGCCGCCGAGCTGATGCGCTTTTGCCAGATACTTCATTCCATATTTGATGTTGGTTTCCGGATTGTAGAGCGCCTTGGTCGAGCCTTTGTAGCCCATCATCCGGGCGGTTGCAGGCTTGATCTGCATCAGGCCAACTTCACCGGCCGCACCGCGTGCACTTGCGCGATAATTGCTTTCCACGGAAATCACCGCATGAGCCAGTGACTCCGGAACGCCGTGACTCTTGGCGTATTGCGAGATCAGCTTCCCATGCGGCCGCGACGCGTATCCAAAGCTCATGCTCGAGCTCTTGATCTTGCTGCTGGAAATCGAACCGGTGGTTTCCTTCGAGACTGTTTCGCAGCCCGAGAGCACAACAGAAAACAAGGCCGCAGCAGCAGCCGTGAAAATAAGACGCATGATGTAATTTACTCCGATGGCACCTTGCCCAAACGTTCATCGACGAGGACGGGGCAAATCCCCTTGGCGCATTTCCTGTCAGTCCGGAAAAGCGGCTGGGCAATCGCCAAGACCCGCTCCGTGTGTGAAGCCATCTCAATGAGGGCAGAGACAGGCCGATTTATGACCGGCAACCCCCAAATTGCTGCGTCGCAATAAACTTGCGTTTCACTCTGTAACACTCTGCCAGATAGACGTCGAACCGGCGTCGACCAATCCTCAGGCGACGGTAGGAAGCGCTGTCAGCAACTGGTGCAAGGTGCCGATGGTCGAGGCATCGGCAATGCCATCCACCCGTGCGGGACGGAAGTGCCGTTGGAAGGCCCGGATCGCCGCTGCGGTCCCGGCATTGAAGGCGCCATCGACTTGCACGTCATAGCCGTAAAGCGCCAGCATGGTTTGCAGCGCCTCCACCGGCTCGCCGGTGTCACCCTCCTGGAAGAAGCGGCCTCCGCCAACAGGAAGCGGCTCAACCCAGTGGCCGATCCCCTCCTTGTGCAGCAGTTCCCACGGGAACTTCTCGCCGGGATCCTGCTTGCGCAGCGGAGCGATGTCGGAATGCGCCAGCACCCGCTCGGCAGGAATTGAATGGCGCTCGATGATGTCACGGCTGAGCGCAATCACGGATTTGATCTGTGCGTCCTCGAATGGCGGCGATCCCGCCGGATGCCCCGGATTGGCGATCTCGATGCCGATCGATGCCGAGTTGATGTCGGTCTCGCCCTTCCAGCAACTCTGCCCCGCATGCCAGCCACGCGCGCTTTCAGGCAAAAGCTGGGTCACCACGCCATCTTCATCGACAAAATAATGCGACGAGACCTGGCTTTCCTCTGTACAGAGCCAGTCCAGTGCCGCAGCGGCTGTCGGCATGCCCGTGTAATGCAGGATCAGCATGTCCGGCGTGCGTCCGCCCTTGCGCTCACCATGATTGGGCGATGGTCGCACACAGGCGCCTTTGTAATCGGGGTCAAATGCACTCATGCGGCAGCGCGGGCTTTCTCGATCACCGCAAAGGCGTCGTTGAGCGCCGCCATACGGTCGTTGGCAATGGTGAGGAATTCTTCGGGTACGCCGCGCGCGCGCAGCCTGTCGGGATGGCTTTCCGACGCAAGCGTCCGGTAGCGTTTCTTGACCTCGTCGAATGGCGTGGTTTCGGCCAGACCCAGCACCGCATAGGGATTGATGCCGTCAGGATGAACGTGGCGCGCCATGATGCGGTCGAAATAGGCTTCATCAATGTGGAAGATATCAGCCACATTGGCGATGAATTCGAGCTCTTTGTGATGGATCACCCCATCGGCCTTGGCGATGTGGAACAAGCCATCGAGCACGTCTTCGAGCATGGCGCAATTGTTCTCGCCGGAACCGCACATGCCGGCCACCCGCTGGGCGTAGGCCTCGTAACCCGCAACATCCTGCTTGGCCAGATTGTAAAGCCGCGAGACATTGTTTGCCTCCGCTTCAGGAATGGCGAAGATTTCCTGGAACGCCCGCACCTCTTCCGGCGCCACGATACCGTCGGCCTTGGCCATTTTCGCAGACAGCGCAATCACGGCCACCGAAAACGCCACCTTGCGGCGGGTTTCCGGATCACCGGCAAACGCAGTGCGAATGGCTTCCATGACGCCTGAAAAGGCGGTGGAAGCGGTTTCGCCGATGGCGTCAAACAGGCGGCTGAACATTGACATGATTTGTTCTTAATCGATTTGGTCCCAAAAATCGAGTATGGCGCAGCGCACAATTGGTGAACGATCCATTTCCTCTGGCGATCGGATCCATCGCATGAATTCGTTGGACCAGCACCACCTGGCTGGCTTATGCCGTTGCAATGACCGATACAGCCAATCCACCCGCATCCGCAGCTTCCGCACATCCGCTTGCCGGCATGGCCATCGGGTTTGTCGGCATAGCCATCTTCGGTGCCACCCTGCCCGCCACCCGCATCGCGCTGGAAGGCTTCTCACCGGCGTTTATCACTTTTTCGCGTGCAGCCATTGCCGCATCGGTCGCGGCCATCACTCTGCTTGTGCTCAGAAAGCGGTTTCCCCGCCAGCATGCTATGTCGCTTTTCATCGCCGGAATTCTGCTGGTCTACGGGTTTCCCGGTTTTTCCAGCGTCGCCATGCAGACCGTACCCGCTTCCCATGGCGGCGTCGTGCTGGGTGTGCTGCCGCTGATGACCGCCACCTTCGCAGCCCTCTTCGGCGGTGAACGCCCGGGGCTCGCGTTCTGGGGCTGGAGCATCACCGGCGCCGCACTGGTGCTGGTTTTCTCGCTTTCGGGCGCAGACATCGAACCCGGCATCGGAGACTTCTGGCTCGCCTGTGCCGCGCTGTCGGCCTCCTGCGGCTATGTCATTTCCGGAAAGCTCGCCCGCACGCGGCCCGGCTGGGAAGTCATCAGCTGGGCGCTGATCATCACTGCACCCATCTCGCTGGCAGGCACAGCCTTGACCTGGAGTACAGGCATCAGCCAGCCCGACAGTCATGCACTGATGGCGCTGGCCTATCTGTCGCTCGGCTCGATGTTTGCAGGCTTCATCTTCTGGAACTGGGGCATGGCGATCGGCGGCATTGCCCGCGTCGGCCAGGTCCAACTGCTTCAGAGCTTCGTCACGCTCGGCCTCTCCGCGCTGCTGCTCGGAGAAACCGTCACCCCGGTGATGCTCGGTTTCGCCATCGCGGTCGGCTTCGTGGTCTGGTGCGGCCGCAAGGCAAAGGTGGGGTGATCAGCCATCAGCTGTGCCCTGCCACCTCGCGTGGCTTGTAGGCCGCTTCGAGCAGCCGGATGGACGCGGCGTCAAGCTTGACATCAAGTGCGCCGATCGCCTCCTCGAGCTGATGGATTTTGGTGACGCCGACGATCGGCGCGGTGACAAAGTCTTTCGCCATCACCCAGGCATAGGCCACCTGCGCCGGCTTGACGCCGAGCTTGGCGGCCACCTTCTCCACCCGCGCAAGGATCGCGTAGTCCTGCGCCGAACCGAAATACCCCTGAGCCATCTTGTCGGTCGAGGCCCGCCTGGTCGCCTCACCCTCTTTCGGCCGGTTACCGGCAAGGAAGCCGCGCGCAATCGGCGACCATGGCACCACGCCAACACCTTCTGATGCGCAATAGGGCATCATCTCGCGCTCTTCCTCGCGATAGGCCAGATTGTAGAAATTCTGCATGGCGACGAATTGCTGGTAACCGCGCGCCTTCTGCATTTCCCTGAGCTTGGCGAACTGCCAGGTCCACATCGAAGAGGCAGCCACATAGCGCACCTTGCCCGCCTGGATCACCGCTTCAAGGGCTGCGAGCATTTCCTCGTGTTCGGTGTCGGGATCAAGCCGGTGGATATAGAGAATATCGACGTAATCCATGTCGAGCCGGGTCAGCGACTGGTCGATCTGATCAAAGATGTGCTTGCGCGACAGACCCCGGTCGTTGGCCCGGCCGTCGCTCATCCGCAAACCCACCTTGGTTGCCACCACGATCTCGTCGCGCCGCGCGTATTTTTTCAGTGCCTTGCCGGTGATCTGCTCGGAATCGCCGTAATTGTAGTGGTTGGCGGTGTCATAGAAATTGATCCCGCTTTCCACAGCCTTGCGGAAAAACGGCTGCGCCTCTTCTTCGGTGATCACCCATGGATGCGTCGGCCCGCCCGGCGTCCCGAAACTCATGCACCCGAGACAAAGCGGAGAAACCTTGAGCCCTGTTTTCCCAAGTCTGACATAGTCCATGCGCCGGCATCCCGATTCTGAGTTGAAATTGAGTGAGAGCCGGGACGATAGGCACCGGGCCCGGTTACGGTCAATAGCTAGCCATCACACGCAAGCCCATGCCGCTTGCAAACAAGCTGCCACAGCCTTCTCTGGATTTATCAATTCGCATTTTTGACGATTCTCGCTTATATTTTGTCTGTGAAATTCAGGTGTATTGAAAAGGAAAATTGCGATGTCAGACCCGACCCCTCCGGAGGATACATCAGAAAAGCCGCAAGGCATGATCGTGTCGTCGCGCCATCTCGCAACCGAGGAAGGCTGGCGTTCGTCCGAATTCGAGTACGGCCTGATCCTCGCTTACAACGGCTTCGCCCGCTGGATCGGACGCTGCACCGTGGCAGCCGGCTACAACGGGCTGACGACGCTGGAAATCCTGGTGCTGCACCACATTTACCACCGCAGCCGCAAGAAGCGGCTTTCCGACATCTGCTTCCAGCTCAACATCGAAGACACCCACACCGTCAATTATGCGCTCAAGAAGCTGCAGAAGGCCAAGCTGGTCACCGGCGACAAGGTCGGCAAGGAACTGTTTTACAGCGTCACCAAGGATGGCGAAGCGCTGTGCGAGAAATACCGGGAAGTGCGTGAACAGTGCCTGGTCGAAAACCTCAAGCATATCGAGAACCTGCCCAAGGATCTCAGCGAGACCGCCACCGTGCTGCGCACTCTGTCGGGTCTGTATGATCAAGCCTCACGCGCTGCCAGTTCGCTTTGAGCAGAGACCCAGCCGTCGCTGGTCAATTGCCCATCAGCGACGGCAGATAAGTGGCGATGCCCGGGAACACCGTGATCAGGGCGACGGCCAGCAGCAGCAGCAGGAAAAACGGCAGTGCCGCCTTGGCGATACGCAGGATATCAAACCCGGTCAGCCCCTGGATGACAAACAGGTTGAAGCCGACCGGCGGCGTGATCTGCGACATCTCGACAACGATCACCAGATAGATGCCGAACCACAGCGGATCGATCCCTGCCTCGAGGATCATCGGCATGATGATCGAGGTGGTCAGCACCACCACGGAAATGCCGTCGAGAAAGCAGCCAAGCACGACAAACAGCAATGTCAGCGCCGCCAGCAGCGCATAGGGCGACAGCTGCATTTCGGCGATCCAGGCCGCCAGATGACGCGGAATTCCGGTAAATCCCATCGACACCGACAGAAATGCCGCTCCGACAAGGATGAAGGCAATCATGCAGGATGTGATGGTGGCTCCCATCAGGCTGTCGCGCAGCATGGCCCAGGACAGCGACTTGTTGGCCCAAGCCAGCACCACCGACAGCACCACGCCGACCGCGGCCGCATCCGTCGGCGAGGCGATGCCGAGATAGATCGAGCCGATTACTCCGGCAATCAGCGACAGCACCGGCAACAGCCGCCCGGACGCCTTGATCTTGTCGATCAGCGGCATGTCTTCATCATCTCCGGGAATGCGCGACGGAAACACCAGCGCATAGGCAATCACGTAAGCCGAGAACATCCCGACCAGCAGCAAGCCCGGCAGGATGCCGGCAACGAACAGCCGCGCGATCGATTGCTCCGTGGCAACGCCATAGACGATGAGAATGATCGACGGCGGGATCAGCAATCCCAGCGTCGCCGACCCGGCCAGGGTGCCGAGCACCATGTCGGTCGGATAGCCGCGTTCCTTGAGTTCCGGCACCGACATCTTGCCGATGGTCGCAGCCGTTGCCGCCGAAGATCCCGACACCGCGGCAAAGATCGCGCAGCCGAACACGTTGACGTGCAGCAACCGGCCCGGCAGCCGCCTGAGCCAGGGCGACAGTCCGGTAAACATGTCCTGTGACAGCCGCGAGCGCAGCAGAATTTCGCCCATCAGGATGAACATCGGCAATGCCGCCAGCGCCCATGACGTGCTGTGTCCCCACAGCGTGGTCGCAAGAATCGGTCCGATCGGCGCGTTGGACAGAAGCAGCATCCCGAACGCGCCGGTCAGCATCAGCGCAAACGCCACCCAGACACCGGCGCCCAGAAGCACCAGCAGCGTCGCGAAAAGAATGAAGATGGCAACAAGATCAGACATCAGCCCCGCCTCACTCCGTGCTCGTCTGGCCGAGGACAGGCCGGCCCGCTCGTGCGGTCTGAACCGTGAGATCCACCAGCGCCACGGTCAGGATCACCAGCCCGGCAAGCACCGTTGATTGAGGAATATAAAGCGGAATGGCGACGATGCCCGACGACATGTCGCCAAACTCGTAGGATTCATGCGTAAGCAGATACATGTAGTAGCTGGCGAACCCGGCAATTGCCGCGCCCAGCGCCAGGCACATCACTTCCGAGATCAGGCGTAGACCTGAGGACATAGCCTTGTGCACCATCGTGACCCGGATGTGGCCTCCGCGGGTCAGCGTATAGGCCAGCGCCAGAAATGTGGACGCCGCCAACATGTATCCGGCAAAATCCGCATAGGACGGAATGGTCAGGTTGACGTCGAACGGCCCGTATTTCGTGATCAGGTTCAGGACAACCTGGGCCGTGACCAGCAGGCAGATCGCTGCGATCAGACCGGCCGACAGCAACCCGCTGCCGGTGTAAACACCATCAAGTAGCTTGCGCACATTCGCCTCCGCCAGGTGACAGCATACAGTGCCACCAGGTCGTTGAAACAGGAACTGCTGGCGGAGAACCGCCAGCAGTTTGTCAGTCAATCACTTCGCGAAATCGGCGACGATCGATTTGGCCTGTTCGGAGGCGCTTTCCTGCCATTCCGTCTGCATCTGTTCGCCGATGGTCATCAGACCTTGCAGAAGCTCTGCGCTTGGCTCGACCACACTCATGCCGTTGTCTTTGAGAACCGCAGTCTGTGCGTCGGTTTCCTTCATGCTCATGTCCCAGCCGCGCGCTTCCGCAGCCGCGGCAGCTTCAAGCACGGCGGTGCGTGTCGCCTCATCAAGCGCATCGAAAGCGGCCTTGTTGACCACGACAATGTTCTTGGGAACCCAGGCATTGATTGGCGTGTAGTGGGAGACATAGTCCCAGGCCTTGCCGTTGGCGCCGGTCGAGGGCGAGGTGATCATCGCTTCAACCTGTCCGGTCGAGAATGCCTGCGGAATGTCCGGCACTTCAACCTGGGTCGGCGCGGCGCCGGCCAGGCTGGCAAACTTCTCCAGCGCGGCGTTGTAGGAGCGGAATTTCAGACCCTTGAGGTCGTCGACGGTCGCAATTTCCTTGTTGGTGTAGAGCCCCTGCGGCGGCCACGGCACAGCATAGAGCGGCACCAGCTTCTGCTTGGCCAAAAGCTCGGTGATCACCGGCTTCTGCGCGTCCCAGAGCTTCTTTGCGTCGTCATAGCTGGTGGCGACGAAGGGCTGGGAATCGACCCCATAGGCCGCATCTTCATTGGCCAGCAGCGACAGAAAAAACTCGCCGATCTGAACCTGGCCGCCGCGCACGGCATTCTTGATTTCGCCGTGCTTGATCAGCGACCCGGCGGAATGAACCGTGATGTTGAGGCCGCCATCGGTGGCTTTCTTGATGTCGTCAGCGAACTGATTGATGTTGACGGTGTGGAATGTCGCGTCCGGATACGGCGTCGGCATGTCCCAGTCGGCGGAAAGCGCCGATGTGGAAAGCGTCGTGGCAAACAGGCCGGCAACGAGGGTCTTGGCGAAAATGGTCTTCATGCGTGTTCTCCTCTGGGCTCAAACGCAGAACGTGACCTTATGGCTGGACACTGTGACTGCGGGCCAACTTGGTTAAAAAGTTACGTTGACAATTTGTCAGCGTTTTGTGAAAAGATCAACACAAATATTCACACCGCACGCATGGGCGCAGGGAGACAGCAATGACAAACTCCGAATATTGGGATTTCTGGATCGATCGCGGCGGCACTTTCACAGATGTGGTCGGCCGCGCTCCCGATGGCACCCTGCACCAGCGCAAGCTCCTGTCTGAAAACCCCGAGGCCTATCCCGACGCCGCCATTCAGGGCATCCGCGATCTGCTCGGCATCGATCAGGAGAGCCCTATCCCGGCATCACGTGTCGGCCACGTCAAGATGGGCACCACGGTGGCCACCAACGCCCTGCTCGAGCGCAAGGGCGACCGCACCTTGCTGGTCATCACCAAAGGGTTCCGCGACGCGCTCAGGATTGCCTACCAGGCCCGGGCCGACATTTTCGCCAAGGAAATCATCCTGCCCGAGCAGCTTTACGAGCGCGTCATTGAAGTCGACGAGCGCACCATGGCCGACGGCAAGGCCGTCCGCGGCCCGGATCTCGAAGCGCTGGAACCCGAACTTGCCAAGGCCCGCGCCGACGGCATCGATTCCGTCGCCGTGGTGCTGATGCATTCATGGCAGAACGCGATCCACGAGATCATCGTCGAGGATGCCTGCAAGCGCGCCGGCTTTTCCCAGATCTCCGTCAGCAGTCAGGTTTCACCGCTGGCCAAGCTGGTCGGACGTGGCGACACCACCGTGGTCGACGCCTATCTCTCGCCGATCCTCAAGCGTTATGTCGACCGCGTTGCCGGTGTTTTGGGCGCCACCCCCTCGGGCGAGCCCGGCCCGACACTCCAGTTCATGATGTCGTCCGGCGGCCTCACCGCAGCTGACATGTTCCGCGGCAAGGACGCCATTCTGTCCGGTCCCGCCGGCGGCGTGGTCGGCATGGTCGAGACTGCGGCCCTTGCCGGTTTTGACAAGGTCATCGGTTTCGACATGGGCGGCACCTCCACCGATGTCGCCCATTACGACGGCGATTACGAGCGCGCCTTCGACACCGAAGTCGCCGGCGTTCGCATCCGCGCGCCGATGATGCGCATCCACACGGTCGCCTCCGGCGGCGGCTCGATCCTGCATGCAGGCGAAGGCCGCTTCCGTGCAGGCCCCGATTCCGCAGGCGCCAATCCCGGCCCGACGTGCTACCGCCGCGGCGGCCCGCTCACCGTCACCGACGCCAACGTCATGCTCGGCAAGCTGCAGCCCGATTTCTTCCCGGCGATCTTCGGACCCGACCAGGAGCAGCCGCTTGATACAGACGCAGTCCGTAAGGCCTTTGATGAGCTGGCAGCAAACCAGCCCGGCAAATCGGCAGAGGAAATCGCCGAGGGCTTCGTCACCATCGCGGTCGAGAACATGGCCAACGCCATCAAGAAAATCTCGGTCCAGCGGGGCTATGACGTCACCCGGTACCTGCTCAACTGTTTTGGCGGCGCCGGCGGCCAGCATGCCTGCCTCGTGGCCGATGCGCTGGGCATGGAATCAATCCTGATCCATCCCTTCTCCGGCCTCCTGTCGGCCTATGGCATCGGCCTCGCCAGCGTTTTTGCCAGCCGCCAGCAGGCGCTGATCAAGCCCTTGACGGAAGACAGCCGCACCGATGTCAAACTGCTGATCGATGTGTTGTGCAAGGGCGTCTTCGAGGAATTGGCAACCCAGGGCGTGCCCGATGACGCGATCAGCTGGCGGCCGATGCTGCAACTGCGCTATGACGGCACCGACACCACCATCCCGGTGGCGTTCTCGGACTTCGATTTCGACGCGGCACGCACCGAATTCGAAGCTACGCACAAGGCCCAGTTCGGCTTTGTCTATGACAACAAGACCGTCATCATCGAGGCCATTTCGGTGGAAGGTATCGACGACCGCAAGGACGGCCGCGTCGAGCCCGAGCACCTGATGACGAGCCTTGATCCGGATGGCGGCGAAACTCGCCGGGTCTATTCGAACGGCGAATGGCGCGACGCGGTTGTGATCCGCCGCGACCGCCTCCGTCCCGGCCACCGCATCGCAGGCCCTGCCCTGATCATCGAGCCCAACCAGACCATCGTCATCGAACCCGGCTGGGAAGCGAAGATCAACAAGCTCGATCACGTTGTGCTGACCCGCTACGAGAAGCTCGAGCGCGCGCTCGCCATCGGCGCAGATCAGGCAGACCCGATCATACTCGAGGTCTTCAACAACCTGTTCATGTCGATTGCCGAACAGATGGGCCTGACGCTGCAAAACACTGCCTATTCGGTCAACATCAAGGAGCGGCTCGATTTCTCCTGCGCCGTGTTCGACCGCGAGGGTCGGCTGGTCGCCAATGCGCCACACATGCCGGTGCATCTGGGCTCGATGGACCGCTCGGTGGAAACCGTCATCCGTCTCAACGAGGGTGACATCCATCCCGGCGACGTCTTTGCGCTCAACGCCCCCTACAATGGCGGCACCCATCTGCCCGACATCACAGTCGTCACGCCGGTGTTTTCCGATGACGGCAGCGAGGTCCTGTTCTGGTCCGCCTCGCGCGGCCACCACGCCGATGTCGGCGGCACAGCACCCGGATCGATGACGCCGCTCGCCACCACAGTTGACGAAGAAGGCGTGCTGATCGACAATTTCCGTATCGTCGAGCGCGGACGCTTCCGTGAGAAGGAGCTGATCGAACTTCTGACTGATCACCCCTACCCGGTCCGCAACGTCACCCAGAACGTCGCCGACCTGAAGGCCCAGATCGCCGCCAACGAAAAGGGTGTTGCCGACCTGCGCAAGATGGTGGCCGACTTCGGACTCGACGTGGTCGAAGCCTATATGGGCCATGTCCAGGACAACGCGGCGGAAAGCGTCGCCCGAGTGATCGAGACCCTGTCCGATTGCGAGTACGAATACCCGACCGACACCGGCCAGGTAATCAAGGTAAAAATCTCGGTCGACCGTGACAGGCGCGAAGCGACAGTTGATTTTACCGGCACCTCGGATGCGATGGAGAACAATTTCAACGCGCCCGAGCCGGTGGCCCGCGCCGCAGTGCTTTATTGTTTCCGGGTCATGGTGGAAAAGCCGATCCCGATGAACGCCGGCTGCCTGCGTCCGATCCGGATCGTCATCCCCGAAGGCTCGATGCTCAAGCCGGCCTACCCGCGCGCCGTCGTCGCCGGCAATGTCGAAACCTCGCAGCATGTTACCAACGCGCTGTTCGGCGCGCTCGGAGCCTTGGCCAACAGCCAGGGCACGATGAACAATCTTACCTTCGGCAATGACAAGCACCAGTACTACGAGACCATCTGCTCAGGCTCGCCGGCCGGCTACGAGAACTCCGGTCGCGGCTTTGCCGGAACCTCCGGTGTGCATGTGCACATGACCAATTCGCGGCTCACCGATCCGGAAATCCTGGAGATGCGCTTCCCGGTCGAACTCGAGGATTTCCATATCCGCGATGGCTCTGGCGGCACCGGAAAATTCAGCGCCGGCGATGGTACCAAACGCACCATCCGCTTCCTCGAGCGCATGGATCTGGCAATCCTGTCCTCCCACCGCAACCGTCCACCGCTCGGCATTGACGGAGGCGGCGAAGGACAGGTCGGCAAGACCGAGGTCAGACGGCGTGACGGATCAATCGAGACACTGAAAGCCTGTGACCAGACCATTCTGGAAGCCGGAGAAGCGGTGATCCTGACCACGCCGACAGCTGGCGGGGCCGGCAAGATTTGAGGCAACACGGCCTCTCCCGTTCGCGTCTCGATGCGAACGGGAGAGGCACAAAAGACATGTTTCTCCGGGGCCGCACCAAAGTATTCTTGCATGTCCACCCGCACCACTTTGCGCAACTTTTCTTGAAGTGCAGCAGTCCACCGCCAATCGAAAATACTATATTTACCGGTTGACACTTTTATTTTGCTAGTATCACGGCAATACTGCTGCGAAAATGACACGCAGTGGGGTCTATCTGATGCGCGATTTGCAGGAAATGACGGCGGATGACTTTTCCGCACTGGCAGACCGGACATTTTCAATCACCACCTCAGAAGCGGCGGTGCCGATCGAGCTAATCGAAGTCAAGAAGCTTGGCGCCGGTGAACGGAAAAATGGAGCATTCTCATTGCTGTGGCAGGGGCCGACGGAGCCTTACCTGCCGCAACAGACATTTCAGGTTTCGCATCCGGAAATCGGCGAGCATGCGATCTTTCTTGTGCCTGTGGCCGAGAAAACCATCGGCTTCCAGTACGAAGCAATCTTCACCTGATCTTTATGGCAGGCTGGCTCTCAATAGCTATAGGCGCTAGCAATGCAAGCCAGTCGCCATATTGCGAGCCCTATGAGATGATGTGGGCAATCAAGCCGGCGGCGTCCAGACCAGCAGATCATGAACCCCTTTGTCTTCAATGGTCCGATATCCGAGGCGCCGATAGAGTGACATCGCCGGGTTGACCTTCTCGACATGGATGCTGACGGTCTTGCTGTCTTGGGCTGCCTCTTCGTGCAGATCCCGCAGTATCGCCTCACCAAGACCGTGGCCCCGGGCCAACGGCAGCAGGGCGATGTCGATAATCCGGTGTTCCTTGCTCCAGCGCTCCAGATACAGCCGGCCCACGGCCTCGCCAGCCTTTTCAAGGATGAGCCACAACGCATCGGGATAGTGCTTTTGATAATGGACGTGCTGGGCACGAAATTGCATGTCGACAAAAGACTGCTTCTGGGTTTCCCCCCAACCGGTAAGCGCAAGTTCTTCCTCACGCGTTGACCGGTAAAGCTCTGCCAGAAACGGCATGTCTTCATCCGCCATCGGGCGCACACGGATACCAAGCCTCCCCGCCCGCTGAAGCTCCGGCAGGTCCGCAATCCCAGTCCTGCTGCTCAAGCAAGCCCTCACGTCCTGTACCATGTCAGGCCGATGGCGGTGTCAGATCCCGGACCACGCCATAGGCGGCGATGCCGTCTTTGGCGAGCAAGGTAAACCCTGCGTCCCAGGCCGTGGAATCCAGCACAGCCTGTTTCAGCATGTGCAAGCTGCCGTCCTTGCTGTCGGTTGTAAAGAACGACAACACGCCATCGGCATTGTAGTCCGTTTCCAGAACACCGGGTCCCGGCGCGAGCGCGCTTCGGTGCCAACCGCTCCAGTGCTGGGTCAGTGGCATGGACTGGTAGTTGGAATGAACCACGTTCTTGTCGTCAACCGCGAAAAGGATCAGGTTCCCGTTTCCCTGCAATCCGCAGGCCAGACTGACAAGCGGGCTCTCGGTCATTCCCGGCCTTATCCAAGTCCCCCATGTCAGCGCGCCCGGCTCTGTTTGCCGCAGCTGGGCGACCTGCGTGTAAGTCCCGATCATGAAGATGTTCACCGTGCCCTCGGTGTCCAGCGCCACCACCGGCTGGGAATCCGTCAGCCCGCTGCTGGGATCGTAGACACTGTCCCAGCCTGTCCAGTCCGAAGGCGACAGCGCTTTGGCGGTCTTCTGCTGGGTGACAAAGACCTGGCTGTCGGTGGCCTGCAAGGTTGTCGCCACCAGCACGATCCTGCCATCGGCATTGTTGGCCAGCGACAGGTCCGCGGCCTCGACGCCATTCAGGTTCTGCCACGCCGACCATGGCTGATCCGGCGGTTCCGGCACCATGATGTGCACCTTGACCGGCTTGGTTTGCCCGGGAGGAATGACCTCTTCGGTCTTCTCGACAATTTTTGGCGGATTCTGGTAGATCCACCAAACCCCGCCGCTCTGGTGATCCACACCGAAGACCTCGATCCGTCCGCTGGCGTCCCGCGCCATGACCAACCGCCGCATGCCAAATACGCCGTCAGGAAGCCCGAGATTCACCGCCGGGTTCCAGCCCTGCTCACCGGGCGGGTCCTCGGCCGCTTCGTCGATATAGTGGATCTCCGGCGTGCCCGCAGTCTCGGCAACTATCGCCACCCGTCCGTCTACCGTGCATCCGGTGGCAAGCAGCTGATAGGCCTCTTTGCTGATCGGGTTCCAGGTTTCAGCCCAGATACCATTCGGTGCATCCTGCGCTTTCCAGACCAGCCAATTGTCTTGCGTGCTGTCGATGGCAATCACCATCAGCCGGGACAGCTCGAAAAACGGCGGCGCCAGGGTCTCGCCTTGTCCCGGCATGAAAACATCTTCATCTACAGCGGCGCGTATCCGTGAAACTTCATTGGTCATGGTGTCGTCCTTTGGCAAGCAAAAGGTCAGGCCGAGGATCAGCCGCGCGAGGGATAGAGACCTTGCAGCGCGATAATGAAATTCAGCACCAGAAAAGGCTGCGTGTTGTCATGAGACTGACCGCCGCCCGTAAAGCTCATGCTTTCGCTGGCCATATCCACGAGATTAGAGCTGGTGCCCGTTTGATAAAGGCTGTCACCAAATCCAGAAGCAGCGATTGAAGATGTATTGTCGGGCGTATTGCTTGATCCAGAACCGGGAGCAGCCCGTCCGGTATGTGTGTGCGAGGGAATTTGCGATTCGCTCAGGGTGATATCCTCCACTCCGATGCGTTGACCAAGGCGCCGCGAAGTCAGCCCGGGGCCTCGCCCGGGATGCATCGGCGCCCGGCCTTGCAGGTTGGGCAGCGCGGTGGTCGAGCGGCCGTCACCGCCATAGGTGGTCCCGATCAGCGAGAACAAGGCCGTATTGTTGGCGATCGGCAGCAATTGCCCGTCACAGAAAGCCCAGCTGCGCGGCGCGAAATTACCCGCAAAGATCCGGATTTCCGCGACAAAGGGTTCCGACATGTCCTGACCTCCTATTGACGGCTTGGGTAAATACCAAACAGCGCAATGATGAAATTGATGCACAGCGTCGGCATCATATTGCTGTGCGAGCGGCTGCCTCCGGCGTGTCCGATCATGCTGGACGCCATGCTTTCGGTCTGGTTTTCCGTCCGGTAGAAGTTCACCCCGCTTCCCTGAGCAACCACCTTGTCTGTGGGAACCTGCTCTGTTGCCAGCACCGTGTTTGCATTGAAATCGTGGCTATGGCTGGCAAGCTGATTGACCGTCAGCGTCTCGTTCTCCAAGCCGCCTTTCGATCCCAGCCGCCTTTGGCTCAACCCAGGGCCCGTGCCGTGATGCAGCGGAACCCGGCCACGTACATCCGGCAGGCCGAAGGTGGTTCTGCCATCCCCGCCATAGATAGTCCCCAGCAGAGAGAAAAGAGCATCGTTTTGCGACACGGCCAGCAACTGGCCATCGCAGAAGGCCCACGCGCGTGGCGCGAAATTTCCGGCAAACATGCGGATCTCGCCGACAAAAGGTTCTGACATCTCGTGTCCTCCGGGGCTAGTTGCGCGAGGGAAACAGCCCCTGAAGGGCAATGCAAAAACTGAGCGTGATGAAGGGCTGCATATTGTTGTGCCCCTGCCCGCCTCCTGCGTTGGTCACCGTACCGCTCCGCAACGCGGTCATGTTCGCAGCCTCGGGAACCCTGTACGCCGCATCCGGAGGAAGCTCTGCGGCAAACAGGGCATTCAATGGCTCCTTGGCGTTTCCACCAGCCGAAGATGCCTTCACCACGTGCGTATGAGCGGGGATTTCCGCGGCACTCAGAGTAATCGTTTCCGCACCACTTTTTCCCCCCATTTCATGGCCTTCATCCCTATGCATGGGAGTGCGGCTGCGCAGGTCCGGCAACGCAAAGGACGTGCGCCCGTCTCCTCCATAGGTCGTCCCAATCAGCGAATAAAGTGATTGGTTCTGGTTGATCGGCAGGATTTGCCCATCCAGAAAAGCCCAGCCGCGAGGCGCGAAATTGAAACCCATCATTCGAATTTCAGCTAGAAAAGGTTCTGACATGAGCCCCCCAGTGCTGCGTTTTCTACGACAAAAGCCGAAAGCAACGTGCACTCAACGCTGCATGCAGCATGATCTAGTTGATAAGTTTGGCAAATTCTGGCGCCAAGCAAATCTATATACGTATATTTCTTTAATTATTGCATTAAGATTTATTCAAACGCAACCTTACATTGCAAATAAATGAGTTATATTTACATTGCTGGATCACATAAACGTACGAAAAAGCCCAAAAATAACATAAAAATAATATAGATAGAAAACTTGTGTTCACTCAGAAATAAATACAGAATTACCTCTATTTAGATTGATTTTTTGACGTAAGAATGAAGGAGAAAATTAAAGTTCAAAGCGCGTCGTTTTCTGTATTTGGCACGAAGCTGGCTACCTTTTGTTTATGCCACAGCTGAAACGGGATTATGAAGGTGGCGGCATGGAGACCGCTTTACCAGGAAAAAGCCGCCAAGATACAAAGCTGACCGCAACCGATACTGATCAGTCGTCCGTTGCGACAGCAAGCGTGTGCAGAGACCGGGCCCAAGACCCAATTCGTGAGGTCACACGCTCTCCCGAACCACGGCACCGGTATCCTCCCTTTATCGGAAAGGTCGTTCTGCCGCAGTCGTTGAGCATTTGAGGTCAAGCAAACTGGCGCTGGCCGGCCACTGAGGAGGAGGGTATCTCTTCGTCCACCAACGAGACAAAGCGTGACATCTGGAGCCCGCAAAGACGGGTACTGACATAAGCCCCCTGCACCTGCTCTGCTCCGGCTGCAGTCGCACATTTGAAGTCATCTTCACTGTCGACGCCGGTGAGGGTGACGGGTGTTTCCACTGTCGAGGCAAGCTGAAGAAACAGCGTCAACATCTGCTCGAGACGTTGCCCACCCGCCAGCAATTTGATGCGGGTCAGATCCAGGCAAACACGATCGACCGGGAAGGCCCGAGCCATTGACAGTCCAGCAATGCTGGCAGCCAGTTCGCTGACCGCGATTTTCACGCCATGGGCACGCAAACACTCAAGGTTGGCAAGCACGATGACGCCCACGCGTTTGGTCGCATTCGGCTCCACATCGAGAACCAGCCGGCCTGGTTCCACTCCGGTTTTGCTCAGGGCGGCAACAACGGAGTCTGCAAATGAAGGGTCGCGAAGCTGGACAGCCGATACAGGCACTGTCACCGCAGCCTCCTGTCGCCAGCTGCCCGCATCCATGAGCGCCTTTTCAATCATCCACTTCCCGAGTGGGAGGATAAGGCCACTTTCTTCGGCTATCGGCATATAGTCTTCCTGCGCCAGCGCATCGCCATCGGACTTGTCCCAACGTAGCCGCACTGAAAACCCTGACACCGAAAGCGTTGATGCCCTGATTTCCGGCAGGTAGTCGAGATGAAACGCGCCGCTGACGATCCCGTCGCGCAAATCTGCTTCCATCTGCTGGCGCTGACGGTGAATACCGTCCATGTCATGGGTAAAGAAGCTGTGGCTTGTCCCGGACTGTTTCTTGGCATGATAAAGCGCGATATCGGCGCGCTTGAGCAGTTCCGACAGTGTTGTGGCATCTGTGTCCGTCAGTGCCGAACCGATGCTGCCGGCGGTGTCGATTGCGCCGATCGGGCTTTCCACCGGGCGAAACACATATGCAGCCAGGCCATCGCAGAAGCTGGCAATCGTTTCCTTGCCGGGCGCGCTTTCCCACAGAAGCACGAACTCGTCGCCACCCAACCGGTAAACCTGCTGTCCCGGCATGCAATAAGCCAGCAAACGGTCCGCCAACGTCTTGAGAACAAGGTCGCCAGCAGCATGGCCCATTGTATCGTTGATGTATTTGAAGCGATCCAGATCAAACAGCAGCAATGCGGTGGGGCCCGACTGGCCATATTTGCAGCGAATGACGCGCTCAACGTCTTCGCTCAACGCGAGGCGATTGCGCAATCCTGTCAGGCTGTCGTGATAAGCTGCTTTGCGTAGCTGCTCGGTGGCGGCCCGTTCACTCCGGATCTGCCGCGCGAGCCGGTCATGTCGGTATCCAAGCCCGGCAATCAGTGCGGTCACCCCGAACGGCGCGACGATGGCAGCCAAGCCAAACGGACTGACCAGAAATTCATAGCCCGCATGCGCCATATCGGCACCGAAAAGCATTTCATAGGCAGTCGCCGCAAGAGGCGTTACCAGTGCAATTACCAAACCAGCGATTGCATATCGCTTGAATGCGTTTGGCACATACGAATTCAGCATCATGCTAAATACTCCAGTTCCGCAGCCAAGATGCACCTGAATGTTTTAACAAAATGTCACCTGCAAAATCTGGTGGTAAACAATTGATTTCGCCCGTTTTTACATTTTTAAGGATTCAGCGTTAAACAGGGTAGAAAATCCCGTTTTGAGGCAGCAAAAAGCTCTACCAGGCGGGGACGTGCCGAGACGAAATCGGCATAGACACTTGTTTCCACTCACAGATTTGCCAAAAGGCCAATCCATGTCCATCCGCCAGACCGCTTCCATGCTTTCAGTGAATTTTTCTTCATTGCGCAAGCTGGCACCACGGGCAGAACCAAGCTCATCCAGGCCTCCGTCACGCAGGCCGTTGATCTTTCCAGCACTTTTCGTGTCTTTGGCCATCGGATTGACCGGCTGCAGTTCCGGCAGCCTCGAGGACAGTCTTCAGCCAATCGGCAATTCCAAGCGTTCAGCGGCCGCCTCGATAAAGCCCGATGTCAAGAAACTGCCGCCGCCCGGCGATGGTCGCTACGGTGACCGGAAGCCGGTTGATTTCGGCAAGCATCACCCCGATCGCTATCCGGTCCACGGCATCGATGTGTCCAAATGGCAAGGCGACATCGACTGGAACAAGGTCCGCAAGGCCGGTGTCGCCTTTGTCTTCATGAAAGCCACCGAAGGCGGCGATCACACCGACGCCCGGTTCGAGAGTTATTGGCGCGACGCCCGGTCTGCCGGCATCCCCCACGCTCCCTACCATTTCTACTATTTCTGCCGTCCGGCGCGCGAACAGGCGGCCTGGTTCATCGCCAATGTTCCGCGCGAATCGGTGCAGATGCCTCCGGTGCTTGATGTCGAGTGGAACCATGCCTCGAAGAACTGCACCAGTCGCCCGGACCCGGATGTCGTGCGCGCAGAAATGAAAATCTGGATGGACATTGTCGGGCGCCATTACGGTAAGCGACCGATCATCTACACCCCGGTCGATTTCCACCGCGAAAACCTCGATGGTCACTTCAAGGGCTACCAGTTCTGGCTCAGATCCGTTGCGGCCCACCCGCAGGACATCTATCCCGACCACCCCTGGACCTTCTGGCAATACACCGGCACCGGCATGATGTCCGGCATCACCGGAGACACTGACATCAACGCCTTTGCCGGCAGCAAGAACCAGTGGAAGGAATGGCTGAGGAAATACGCGCGGTAATCCGCGAGTTTCACAAAACAGCCATACCGGGCAACATACGGCGGTGAGACCCCACGCCGGAGCCGCCGCCCATGACCAACATCGAGCAGACCATCCAGATACGCCACATCCGCCCTGATGACCTGGCCTCGATCGCGCGCCTTTATCCGCAAGCGTTTCCAGACGAGGATTTGCTGCCCCTGGTCAGGCATCTGCTGACCCAAGAGCCTGATATTCTCTCACTTGTTGCCGAGGCGGAACAGTCCCTGCCCGGGCATATTCTGTTCACAATCTGCGGCCTGACCGGGACAGATGTAAGAGCCGCATTGCTGGCGCCGCTTGCCGTTGCACCCGCATGGCAAAGACAGGGTGTCGGCACGGCGCTGATCCGTGAAGGCCTGCGCCAGTTGCAATCTGCCGGTGTCGATCAAGTCTACGTTCTGGGCGACCCCGCCTATTACGGACGTACCGGCTTCAAACCCGAAACCGGCGTCGCCCCGCCCTACCCTTTGCCGGATGAATACCGCGATGCCTGGCAATCGCTCAGCCTGGGCTCTGCCCCGCCGCAGGATCACGGAACCCTGAAGCTCCCGCAGGTCTGGATGCAGCCCGCGCTTTGGGGGCCGTGAGCAAGGCCAACAGATAGTCACCCTCTCGTAGCCCACAGCCGCATCCCCATGATTGCCTGTGGCCCCACGTGGCTTAATATGGTCAGATCGCACCATACCATCGCCACAAATCTGAGGTGCTTTCACCACCCCTTCAGGAGTTCAAGCCATCATGCAACGCACCTTTCGATTAGCACTTATCCTCTCTGCACTTGGCGCCACCCCGGCCCTGGCTCAGGCCCCTGCCTGTGGCGGTAATTTCGCCCAATTTCTCAACGGTGTGAAGGCCGAGGCGATGGCCCGCGGCGTCAGCGCAGATGTTGCGACGCGCGCGCTGCGCAACGCTTCAATCGACAACAAGGTGCTATCGCGCGATCGCGCGCAAGGCGTGTTCCGCCAGACCTTCCTCGAGTTCTCGAAGCGATCGGTCAGCTCCAACCGCATGCAGGTCGGTGCCAGGAAGATGAAGCAATACGCCAAGACCTTCGCTCGCGCCAAAGCCGAATACGGCGTGCCTGCGTCGGTGATCACCGCTTTCTGGGGTTTGGAGACCGATTTCGGCGCGGTTCAGGGCGATTTCAACACATTGAATGCCTTGGCAACGCTGGCGCATGACTGCCGCCGGCCCGAACTGTTCCGCCCGCAGCTCATAGCCGCCGTCGAGATGGTAGGCCATGGCGACCTCGACCCCAACGGCACCACCGGTGCCTGGGCCGGTGAAATCGGCCAGGTACAGATGCTGCCCAGGGACATCATCGAGTACGGCGTCGATGGCGACGGCGACGGCCACGTCAATCTGAAGAAATCTTCCGAAGACGCGATCATGACCGCCGCGAAATTCATCAAGTCGCTGGGCTGGCGTGCGGGTGAGCCGTGGATGGCAGAGGTTTCCGTGCCTTCGGGCAACTTTCCCTACGAAAAATCCGGTCTCAATGGCGGCATGACGCTGAATGACTGGACAGCCCTTGGTGTCACGTTCCGCAACGGCCAGCCAACCTCGAAAAACCTCCCCGCCGATCTGCTGTTTCCGCAGGGCCGCAACGGCCCCGCCTTTCTGGCGTTTCCGAATTTCTCGATTTATCTCGAATGGAACCAGAGTTTTATCTACACCACGTCGGCGGCCTATTTCGCCACGCGGCTCGCCGGTGCAAAGCCCTATGACGCTGGAAATCCCGGCAATGGTCTCGATGATGGCGCGATGAAACAGCTCCAGCAGAAGCTTCAGGCGCGTGGCCATGATGTCGGCAAGATCGACGGCATTCTTGGTGGCGGCACCCGTGCAGCTGTCCGCGCCGAACAGCTGCGCCTCGGGCTGCCCGCCGACGGTTGGCCGGATCAGGCATTGCTGTCCAAGCTCTAGGTTTTGCCGGTCTCTGGCGTATCAGGCTCATTAGCTGGCGCTGGGTCCACGCTCTCGTCCAGAGGGCCTGCCGCTGCCTGATTGATCGAGGGCGGCGGCGGCCCCGTATCCGCCTTGCCGGGCCCCTCACTATCGGCTCCTGTAGTTTCGGCAGCAACCGGCTCGGCATCGGCTGCGGCTGATGCCGCAAATGCGGGGCCGGCCTTGCCTTCAGTGCGGCGCGCCCGCCGCTGATACAACGCAAAACGCACAGCCCGGTAGCGCGCCCGGGTCGCCCACACCACATTTTCCACGCCGTCCAGTTCGTCCTCATAGGCTTGCGCCAACGCCTGCTTGTAGGAGCCCAGACCTTCGTTTGCCATGTCCTCGACACGCTCCATCAGGTTGAACCAGATTGGTGATACCAGCAGCGAGATCGCCGTCACCGCAATCGCCAGGCGATAAATATCCGAGCCGAACGCGCCGGAGGCAAAACCCGCTGCCGCAAGCACGAAGGAGAATTCCCCGATCTGCGCCATCGACAGCCCCGCCAGCAGCGCCGTTTTCGGGTCAGACCCTGTAATCCTCAGCAGGAAGATGTTGAGCGCCGTCTTCAAGCCCACCACCAGCAGCGCGGCAGCAAGCACCAGCGCGATATTGGCGAGAATGAAATCGAGATCGATCAGCAGGCCGATGGAAAGGAAGAACACCACAAGCAAAATGCTCTGGATCGGTTCGATCACCGGAATGACCCGGCTGCGAAGCGTCGAGTTGCCGACGATAATGCCGGCAAGAAACGCGCCATAGACCGGCGACAACCCGGCGAGGCCCGACAGGGCGGCTGCAGAAAAGCACAACGCCAGCGAACCGATCGCCAGCAGATCGACATTGTCCTCGATGGCTTCCGCAAACGGCAGCTTGAGTTTGGGATTGCGACCGAACCACCACAGCAAACCGGCCAGTAGCGCAACCGCAACCACCACCTTGAATGTCACTTCGCCGAAGTCAAAGCCATCGCCGCCAAGACTGGAGACGAGGATCAGCATCGGCACCACGGCGATGTCCTGCGCAATCAGCACACCAACGGCCACCCGGCCAGGCGCGCTGCGCAACTCGCCCATTTCGTCCAGCATCTTCATCGCCACAACCGTGCTCGACAGCGCGATGATGAAGCCAAGAATGAGGGTCTCCGACGGACTGGCGTCAAGCATGAAGGCCAGCAGCGCTGCCAATACCATCGAGGCAAGCAACTGCCCTCCGGCAACAATCACAGCCTGTTTGAGGCTGAGCACGAACGCCTTGATCGACAGCTCCATGCCGATGAAGAACAACAGCACAATCACACCGAGTTCAGCCAGCAGCGACACGTTTTCAGATGTCGAAATCACACCCAGGCCGGTTGGGCCGAGCGCAAGCCCGGCAAGGATGAACCCCACCAGCGGCGGTTGCCTCAGCCGCATGAAGCCCAGCCCCATCAGTGCCGCGATGGCCACCGCAATTGCAATCCCCAGCATCGCATCACCATGATGCCCGCCCTGGCCGACGGCTTGCTCGACCACTTGGGCTACGGCGTGCTCCACAGCACCGCCAACCGCTTCGACCGCTCCCGAGATTTCGTCTTCCATCAGCAACTCCCTCAAGCTTTCAACCTAGTGTGCTTTGCAGCAAAAGGGAAAGACTTAAGGCGGAGAGCGCGGCCAAACCGGCAGCCCGCGCAAACACAAGGACAAAGCGGAAACTTTCAACCGGGCCGCTCTTAAAGCAACCGCATGGCTGGGCCCGGCCCCATGACACGGAGCACAAGACGCCGTGACCGCCATCACGGTCTCCCGCAGCCCGCCAGCGTCGCTTTTTCTGCTGTTGCCATATCGTGGTTTACGGAAAATCAACAGGTTTGGGATGAAGTACCAATACAAATATATCAATGTTTGAATGATTCAATCATCCAGAAAACCTGTCATTGGCGCCTCTTGTTCAGGTTTTGCTGGTACGGATGCTTTTGTTTCGGGAATGCCACTGGTCAGGTTTCTGGATCCCTATCCCCTTCATGGTTGCGGCACGTGGCATCCCGCCAGTCCGCACATCGCCCGAAGAAACAAGGACCACCCCATGATCAAGATGAACATCAGCAGCAAGTTCAACACGCTGCTTTTCGGCGGGGCGCTGATTTCAGCCATAGCGGTCGCAGGCACGGTCTACACGCTGAGCGAACGCTTCGTCTCCCAGGCCATGCAGGACAAGCTGGCAAGCGTCGAGACCGAGTTTCAGTCAGAGCTGTCTGCCTCGCAGCGCTCGGCCACCATGCTGGCCAAACTGGTCGCTGAACAGCAAAGCGTCCGGCAGTCCTTCGCAGCTCTTGATCGCGAAACCCTGGCCACCGAGTTCAAGAACTCGTTTGAGATGCTCAAGAACGAGTACGACGTCCGTCAGTTCCAGTTCCACCTTCCCCCAGCCACCTCGTTCCTGAGAGTTCACAAACCGGAAAAATTCGGCGACGACCTTTCCGGCTTCCGCAATACCGTGCTGCAGGTCAATTCGACCAAGGCCAGTCTATCCGGGCTTGAAGCAGGGGTCGCCGGCATCGGTATCCGCGGCCTCGCACCGATTTCGCTCGACGGCAAGCATATCGGCTCAGTCGAATTCGGCCTCAGCCTGCACTCAGGCTTTGTCGAGAAATTCACCCGCAACACCGGCAACCCTGCTGCGATCTTTGCACTCGGCGACAGCGGCTTGACAGAGATCGGCTCCACATTGCCCGCCGGCCAGGATCCGGTGAAATCTCTCGGCCTTGCAGATCTCAGCGGCAAGCGGGTCACCTTCGAGACGATGCCTGGCACCGAAGGCGTCTATGCCAATACCGTGTTTCCGATCGCTGATGTCTCCGGCGCCACCATCGGCGTCGCCGTCGTCGCCGTCGATCGCTCCAATTACAATGCCATTGCCACAGCGGGACAATGGGCGGCGGCAGCCGTTTTCCTTTTGATGATCCTTATCGCCGGCGCCATCTCGCTGATCAGCAGGCCGATGATCTACCGCCCGCTGGCCAGCATGACCACCTATATGGGACTGCTGGCAAAGGGCGACCTGAAGACCGAAGTCCCCTTCACCAATCGCTCCGACGAGCTTGGCTCCATGGCCAAGGCCGTGGAAGTGTTCCGCAATTCGGCGCTGCGCAATATCGATCTCGAGAACGAAGCCGAAGAGACCCGCTTTGCCTCCGAGGAAGAGCGCGCGGCCAACGAAGCCGAAAAGGCCCGCCAGGCGCAGCAGCTGCAGGAGGCCGTCTCGGCCCTGGCCGAAGGTCTGGGCAAACTCGCCGAGGGCAATCTTGCGTTCCGCATCACCAGGTCTTTCCCCGAATCTCTGGAAGCTGTGCGCCGCGATTTCAACACCTCGATCGAAAGTCTCGAAACCGCCTTTGCGACCATTTCCACCAGCTCTGAAAATATTGGTCAGGGCACGGCGGAAATCCGCAGCTCAACCGACAATCTGTCACGCCGGACCGAGCAGCAGGCAGCCTCGCTGGAGCAGACCGCCGCAGCCCTCGACGAGATCACCTCGACGGTCCAGGCGGCGCACAAGCGCGCTACGGACATCGGCCGCATGGTCGGCGAGGCATCGAGCGTCGCCAGCGAATCCGAGACCATTGTCAGCGACACCGTAACCGCCATGAGCGAGATCGAGACCTCCTCCAGGCAGGTGGCTCAAATCATCGGCGTGATCAACGAGATCGCTTTCCAGACCAATTTGCTGGCACTCAATGCTGGTGTCGAGGCCGCGCGCGCCGGTGAAGCCGGACGCGGGTTTGCCGTGGTGGCCCAGGAGGTGCGTGAACTGGCCCAGCGTTCGGCCGGTGCCGCCAAGGAAATCAACACGCTGCTGGAGAAATCCGAAGCCCACGTGCAGTCCGGTGTCACACTGGTGACCCGCACCGGCGAGGCCCTGCAGAAAATCGGCGGACATGTGCAGTCGATCAACTCCAATGTCAGTGCCATGGTCACGTCCTCGCAGGAACAGTCTTCAGGCATTCAGGAGATCAACACCGCCGTCAACCAGATGGATCAGGTAACCCAGCAGAACGCCGCCATGGTCGAGGAGACCACCGCGGCCGTGCACACGGTCTTCGGCGAAACCGAAACCCTCAACCAGGCCATCTCCCGCTTCCAGATCAGCGGCCAGGCCGGCACCCAGCCAGGTCACGCCCGAAAAGCCCGCGCCGCCTGATTGCAGGCACGCGAGAAATGACAGAGGCCACGCTCACCAACAGGCAGGCGTGGCCTCTTGCGGCAAATCCGTTTCTCTAAAGCTTGTCGAATTCGTCCTTGTCGACCGGCATCAGCATCACCGCCGTGGCCATCACCGCGAACCCAAAGGTGGAACCGAACGACACCAGCAGGATGAAGATTGCCGCAACACGGCTTGACGATCCGAGCACCAGATCGCCGAAACCATTGATGTTGAAGTAAACCACCGCCGCGGCCACCAGCCAGCCGATCAGCACGCCAAGGGCGGAATTGAGGAGCACGAAACGGATCAGCTTGGGCATGACAGGGGTTCCTGACCTCTTTGAAAGACGGCGGTTGAACCATGACTATACCGCAGTCCTCCGCCTTCTCCCGCGCGACAGATGCGCGCGGCGCAATGTGTTACCCCAGCCTATGTCAGACAGCCTCGAACACGTTCAGCGAACCGTCGGTCTCTAGCACCACTGACGTGTCGGCCGACAGATCCGTCTTGCCGTTCTGATGCAGTGCTGCCGTGATCTCTTCGATCGTCACCCGTTCCCGTCGCATCGCCGTGTCCTGGTAGTCACCGCGATGCACCAGCAGTGTGGGTTCACTCTTGATCAGGTTTTCAACCGGTTTCCAGCGCACCGACAGCCAGGTAATGCCGTATTGCAGCGCAATCAGCAGCGCCAGCGCCACGATCCCCTCGATTAGTGGCACCGACTTGGTGATGATGATCGAGGACAGCATTGAGCCCAGGCAGATGGTGACGACAAAATCAAACGCATTGAACTTGCTCAGCGTCCGCTTGCCCGAGGTTCGCAGCATCACGATCAGCGCCGCATAGGCCAGCACCCCGGTGACCAGAATGCGGCCGATACCGGCCCAGTTGTCGAAAAAGATCGGATTCTCCATGCTCGGCGTCCTTCGTGAATTGATCGGCTGCTGCGCCGGTATCATCATCACTGGACAGCCGGAAACGGCCCGGCGCCGCGATGCCGGCACCGGTCAACCCGCGAGCGGCGGCATTGGTTCCCCTCGATCCTGGCGAAGCCTGGGTTGAGGCCGGATGCTTCAATCCGCCATCGTCTCCAGACTGGCATAGCTGTCCGGCGCGCCCTCACCGCCAAACGGCGTCGTCACCTCGACGAAATCATCGGGATAAAAGCCGTTGAAGCGGGTCCTCAGCGACAGCGAATAGGCCCCGATATGGCCGATCTCGATCCAGTCGCCCGTATCCACCGTCTCCGGCAACCAGAACGGCCGCGACAGGATGTCAACGGAATCGCAGGTCGCTCCGCAGACCTTGAACGGCACCACGTTTTCGGCCTTGCCCTTGCGGATCTTTCGCGCCGGATCAGGGATGAAACGCGCAGGCAGGGTGATCTTGCCGGTCCAGCTGTCCGAAAGCGACGCCCAGATACCATCATTGATGTAGAGCCTGCGCCCCTTCCTCAAGAGCACGCGGACGATCAGCGAGAACGCACGCGCCACCACCACGCGGCCCGGCTCGGCCACCAGCGGCATGTCGTCGAACGCCCACTCGGTGATGTTGGATCTGAGCTCGCCCATCAGTTCTTCGAGCGGCGGCATCGGTTTGGCCTTGCGGTTGGGATCATGGCCATAAACGGCAGGAAATCCGCCGCCAACATCAAGTCCGACCAGCTTGACCCCGGCCCGGTTGCGCACCCAGTCGGCAGATTTGAGTGCCAGCTCGTAGGATTCGGCCTCTTCCACCTGGCTGCCGACGTGAAAGCACAGCCCTACCTTGAAGCCGATCTTGTCGAGCCGCTGCACCAGTTCCACCGCATGGCCGGGCGCCGCGCCGAATTTCTTCGACAACTCGTACATCGCGTGGCCCTTGGTCTGCAGCCGCACGAAAATGCTGATCGACGCCGGATCGAGATCGAGCGCCCGCACAATCCTGAGAACCTTGGCAATCTCGTCCTCGTGATCAAGCGACATCACCCGGATGCCGTATTTCTCCAGCGCCAGGCGGATGTCGGACTGTGCCTTGACCGGGTGCATGTACAGCATCTCCGCATCCGGCGAGGCCGCCCGCACCGCTTCAAATTCGCCCGGCGAGGCCACGTCGAAGATCTTCACGCCGGCCTCGACAAGCGACTTGAGCACCATCGGCTCGCCGTTGGTCTTCACCGCATAGGCCGTGTCGCCCGGAAACAGCTTCATGAACTGGCGCGCGTCCTGCTTGAGAACCTCGGGCCTGAAGCAATACAGCGGATGATCCGGCCTGAGTTCAAGTGCAGCCTCGGTACCGGTAGCGAATCGTTGCATATGGCGTCTCCAGATTGGTTCGTGACACTATCAACAGGCCAGACAACCGGCAAATGACACCGGTGTGCGACATCGGCTGATTTCGGGTGGTCGCGGTTAAATCCCTGTGGCAAGCAGCAGCACGCACAGCAAGGAAATTCCAATGTCCCAGACAGCCAATCGTTCCATGGATCTCGCCACCTGGGGGCTGCTTGTCCTGCTGGGCTTCATCTGGGGCGGATCGTTCTTCTTTGGCCGCATCGCCGTGCAACACGTTCCACCGATGACACTGGTGCTGTTCCGGGTCGCCCTGGCAGCCATCGCGCTGCACCTGGCATTCGGCCGTCTGCCCGGTTTCTACCAGACCCTGTCCAGCCACTGGCGCGCGCTGCTGGTCATGGGGCTGATCAACAATGCCATTCCCTTCACCCTGATTTTCCTCGGCCAGACCAAGATCGGCGCGGGTCTGGCTTCGATTCTCAACGCCACCACGCCCTTGTGGGCCGTGCTGGTGGCGCAGGTTTTCACCACTGACGAGAAGATCACACCGGCCAAGCTGATCGGCTGTGCGTTGGGGCTCGCGGGAATGGTCATGCTGATCGGCCCGGCAGCGCTCGGCATCGCCGACAGCCCGCTCTGGGCCAAGCTTGCCGTGGTCGGCGCGGCCGTCTCCTATGGCTTTGCCGCTTCATTCGGCAAACGCTTCAAGGGCGTGTCGCCGCGCATTACCGCCACCGGCCAGCTGACAGCCTCGAGCCTGATCATGTTGCCGCTGGCACTCGTCGTCGATCAGCCCTGGGCGCTACCGATTCCGCCGCTCAATGTCATTGCAGCCATCCTCGCCCTGGCGCTGGTCTCCACCGCCTTTGCCTACATCGTGTTTTTCCGCATTCTCAGCACTGCAGGCGCCACATCGGCTTCGCTGGTCACGCTGCTGGTGCCCCCGGCGGCGATCCTGCTCGGCGTTGTGTTTCTGGGCGAAACCCTGTCACTCACCGAAGCCCTCGGACTTGGCCTGATTGCACTTGGCCTCTTGTCACTGGACAACCGGCTCGGCATAAAACGCAAGGGACAGGCCTGATTGCCGTCCCGTTGCGGGGAGGCAGAATGGACACCAACCGGATGATGAGCCTGGCGGCTCTGATCAAGGCACGCGATGCGGACAAGGCCAGGCCTGAGCTGATGGTCGCCCTGTGCCGTGATGCCATCGCCCGCAACGATGACCGCATACGGGCTTTCACCCATGTTGCCCCGCCTGCTGCCGTTCCTGCTGAGGGTCCTCTCGCCGGTGTGGCGATTGGCATCAAGGATATTTTCGACAGCTTCGACCAGCCGACCACCTATGGCTCGCCAGCCTATGAAGGTTTCCAACCGCGTATTGACGCGGCAATTGTCGATCTCGCCCGCCGGCGCGGCGCCAGCATCATCGGCAAGACGGCCACAACCGAGTTTGCCTTTTTCAGCCCGGCGCCAACAGTCAACCCGCACAATCCCGCCCATACGCCCGGCGGCTCGTCTTCCGGCTCGGCTGCCGCAGTCGCCGCCGGCATGATCCCCGCAGCCATCGGCACCCAGACCGGCGGCTCCGTGCTGCGTCCGGCGGCCTTTTGTGGTGTCACAGGCTACAAGCCCAGTTTTCGCCTGTTGCCGACGACCGGCATGAAGCATTTCTCGCCATCACTCGACACCGTCGGCCTTTTTGCTGCCGGCGTCGACGATGTGGCCCTGCTGGCCGAGCTGCTGACCGGCCGCGACCTCGCCGTCCCAGAGGGCGGCTCCCCTGTCGATCCGGCCGGCATCCGAGTCGGGCTCTACCGGTGTGCACAGCTCGAAACAGCCGATCCAGCCATGCGCGCGGCACTCGAAAAGGCCGCTGACCTGGCGGCTGATGCAGGTTTCGATGTCGGCGAAATCGGCGAGCCCGAAGCCCTGGCGCATGCCCGCGATGCGCACAAGACCATTCAGGATTACGAGGCAGGCCTGGCCTGCGGCCCCGACCTTGCCCGGTACCGGGATCAGATGAGCGCCATCCTCGTCCAGACGATCGAAGCAGGACAGGCTATTGCCCCATCGGAGTATGACGCAGCCCGCAGGCTGGTCAAACATGGACGCAATGCCACCAGCGCCCTGTTCAGGGAAGTCGACATTGTGCTCACGCCCTCTGCCCCGGGAGCCGCTCCGCTGGGACTTGAAACGACCGGAGATCCCCGCTTCAACAAGCTCTGGACCTTGATGGGAACCCCCGCCATCAACATTGTCGGTTTCAAGGATGACGCCGGCATGCCACTCGGCATCCAGGCCGTCGCCCGTTTCGGTCGGGACAAGACCTTGCTCGGTGTCGCAGCAAAACTAGAACGTGCGTTTCGAACCTGATTCCGGGGGTCTCTTTGAGTTCGGACTTCGTGTTTAACCTAATAAATACAATACGCTGGAAAAATCATCATGCCGTTTCAGTATTCCTGCGCCGCGTTGAACCGCCAAAGAATTTGCGGCAGAAATACGGCAGGCTTTGGCGAGGTGTATGGACATACGTCGCACCAATAGGCTGTATTTGACAATTTCTTAACAGTTTCTGAATTGGCTGATAAACACGTCTTTTCAGAATGATAACCGGTACACCGGGATGATTATGCCATGTTTTAGCTGCACTGCAGCAACGATTTTGCTTTCCACATAGCCGAAGCCATGACTATCATTTGACCATCAACGCGATGGAGGACCACCATGGGATTTACGCAGTCGCTCAATGCCCTTGTGATCTGTGCAGCGTTCATATTCATTGGAGCAATGCTCTTCATCTAGACCTGAAGCGCATTGAATAAAATCAAAACGGGAGCGTTTCGGCGCTCCCGTTTCCGTTTATAAACATACTGGGCAAATTGCGGCGGGCGCAAACAGGCCCAGCTTAAGCGGCAGCCCCAACCGTACTGCGGTCATCATCACCGGCATCCTCGCCGCGCAAGCCCAGCATGTGGCAGATTGCATAGACCAGCTGCGCCCGATTCATGGTGTAGAAGTGAAAATCGTCGATCCCGCGTTCGACCAGATCATTGACCTGTTCGGCAGCCATCGCCGCAGCCACCAGCGAACGGGTCTCCACATCCTTTTCAAGGCCGTCAAACCGCCGCGCCAGCCAGTCCGGCACCGAGGCGCCGCAAAGCTTGGAAAACCGCGCCACCTGGCCGAAATTGTGGATCGGCAGGATGCCCGGCACGATCGGGATATAGATGCCCGCGCGCCGCACCCGCTCGACATAGCGCTCATAGATGTCGTTGTCGAAAAAGAACTGGGTGATAGCCCGCGTCGCCCCGGCATCGACCTTGCGCTTGAGCATGTCGATATCGGTTGCAAAATCAGGGCTTTCGGGATGCCGCTCGGGATAGGCGGAGACAGAAATCTCGAAATCGGAGATGTTGCGCAGACCTGCAACCAGTTCCGCACCATTGGCATATCCATCCGGATGCGGCTTGTAGGCAGCACCGACGCCTTCCGGCGGGTCGCCCCTGAGCGCCACGAAATGCTTGACGCCAACGGCCTGGAATTCCCGCGCCACCGCGTCCACGCTGGCCTTGTCAGAGCCGACACAGGTCAGATGCGCTGCAGGCGCCAGATCGGTCTCGTGGCTGATCCTTGTGATGGTGTTCATGGTCGGCTGCTTGGTCGAGCCGCCGGCGCCGTAGGTCACCGAGACAAAATCCGGCTGGAACGGCGCAAGTCGGCTGATGCTTTCCCACAGCTGGCTTTCCATGTTGCCGTTCTTGGGCGGAAAGAATTCGAACGACACCTTGATCCGTTCGGAAAGAGCTTCTGCGCTGGAGCGGAAGGAGCTGGTCATATCAAGCGGTTCCTGTGTTGGAAGTCGTGTCGGAGGCAATGAGAAGGCGCGGATCACGGGCCAGCCAGATAGTGACCGTGAGCGCCCGTGTATCGCCAGTATCAGGCGGAAGATCGACGATCTTCTCGACGCTCAACCCGCACTGCTCGAGCCAGTCTGCCACCTGTTCCTGGCTGAAGCCGAGCCGTGCATGCGCATGGTCGAGACGCAGCTCTTCATGGTCGTGAGTAGCGAAATCGACGATGATCACCCGGCCGCCGGGTCTAAGCATCCGCGCGGCTTCGGTAATCGCCGGCAGCGGATCATGCAGGAAATGCAGCACCTGGTGGATGGTCACCACATCGAAGCTCTCGCGCTCGAGCGGCAGATTGAAGATGTCGCCCTGCCGCACCGAAGCCTGGGTAATGCCCGCCTCATCCAGCTGGGCCCGCGCGATCGACAGCATGCTGCGGCTTGAATCGATACCGATCGCACGCCGATACCGATCTGCCAGCAACTCCAGCATCCGACCGGTTCCGGTGCCCAGATCGAGCAGCCCGTCAAACGGCGTGCGCCCGATCAGATTGAGAATTTCCGCCTCGACCTTGTCGTCGGAGACGTGCAGGCTGCGCAGATCATTCCAGCTTTCCGCATTGGCCGAGAAATAGGCTTCCGCACGGCTAGCCCGGGCCTGCTTGACTGTCGCCAGTCGTTCGGCGTCCCGCGCCAGGTGAGCATCCGATGAGGACGTCGCATTCAGTGCCTGCTGCATCAGCGTGGCGCGCACACCATCGCGTGTCAGCCGGAAATAGGCCCAGGCGCCTTCCTGGTAGCGTTCGACCAGCCCGGCCTCACCCAAAAGCTTGAGATGCCGCGAGATCCGCGGCTGCGACTGGCTCAGCACATCGGTCATCTCGCTGACCGTCAGATCCCCATGGCTCAAAAGCGCAATCAGCCTGAGCCGCGTCGGCTCACCGGCGGCTTTGAGAACCTCGACGCATTCCTCGAGACTAAGGGGTGGCAATGAAAGCATACGCAAACCTCAAAATGACATAAAGATATGTTTATGTCATTTCCGAAGTCGAGGCAAGGACTATGTCGCTGCCGGAAAAGATTGTGTCGCGTCGATCACGGATTTTTCCTGTGCCCCAGAACCAGTCCCAATGACTGATCCGTACTGCAAAATGCGGCCCTGTTTCGAGCGCGGATTGCTCTAGCCTGCCGGATAGATCCACTGTTCCCAGATATGCGCGGTGACTTTCTCGCCCTGACGGATAACGCCGGGCTTCTCTACCCAGGCCACGAGGCCGCGTCGCCGCTTGGCTGCCTTGACGAAACTGAGCGCCAAAGTCGTCTCGTCCATGTCTGGATAATTTTGGGCGATGCGGGCACCGGCAATGCGGCAGGGTCCATTGTCGCCATCGATCCTGAGCGTCACGCCGCCCTCGAAAAACAGCTGCGTGCGCGGTGGCAACATCGACAACAGCGGAATATTGTCAATCACCAGATTGGCGCCGATCCAGCCCGGCTCGATCCGGTCGATGCCCATCCCGGCAGCAGCAACGGCCAGTTCGTCCGTGGCAACGATCGACACTTGCCGCTCGTTGCGCATCTCGGTGCCGCGTGTGTACCAGGGTTCGCGGCTTCCCGATTTGCGCGTCAGCCCGGCATGAAAATCGTCTGCAATGCCCTCGTATCCCATCTCCAGCGATTGAACGGCCTCGGTGAGAAAATCGCCGCCCAGTGCCGCCAGCAGCATCGTGACTTCGCCCTTGATCCGGCGCGCGGGACGAATCTCCGGCAAGACAGGGGCTTCGTCGGGAAACATCGGAAGGGTCATGGGGCGGCTCCGCAAAGATCAGGACAGGCGCACAGCCATACCCAATGCACCCTTGATGAGCCAATCAAAAAATATGAACCGACCCCCACCCCGGCCCGGAGCCTGTCCGCGCATTGCCTTGAGCGCCCTCTTGCTGGCGAGCACAATTCATCCCTCGGCAGGAATCTGTTATCCTCAGGCCTCGGGGAGCTGCACCAGGATCAGGGAGATCAACCATGATGCGTGCCCAGACCATGACCAGACCGCTGTGCCTGGCCCTTACTCTCACCATGTCTCATCCGGTGGCGTCATTTGCCGCCGACCTGTCTTGCAACGGTCTGCTTGAAACCGGCCAAAGCATGATCTGTTCAGGCTTCGAGCCCAACTGGGCCCTGGAACTGAGCTGCAACGGCAACATGAGTGCGAATTTCATCGACGCCTTTTCCGGTGACGGTATCCAGACCACGCCGGGCAGCATTAGCTTCGCGGCAGAGAACCCTTGGCAGCTAGAAACAAGTCATCCGGTCACCGGCAGCATTGCTTACACGCCCGGTGGCTGCACCGACGAGAGCGACCGGGTGTTCGACTTCACCTTCACGCCAACCGGCGCGCCGGGCCTTTCGGCGCCCTACTACCCGTTCTGCTGCCGGATGAAATGAACCCCCTCACCACTCGACGGTTGAGCCGTCCCAGTTCAGGAACTGACCGGTGCCTTCAAGCGTCAGCCCTTCTGCGACGGTAAGTATCCCGGCAGCACTTTCGCTCGGATCGATATCGGCCTCGGGCCCGCCCATATCGGTGCGGACCCAACCCGGATGCAGCATTACCACGGCGATACCCATCGGCTCGAGATCGGTGGCCAGTCCCTGCATCACCTTGTTCACTGCAGCCTTGGACGCCCGGTAGGCGATACGGTCGGATTTGGCATAGGACATCCGCCCCATCCCGGAAGACACTGTCAGGATCCGGGGATTGGAACTGCGCTTGAGATGCGGCAGGAACGCCTGGCTGACCGCCAGCGGCGCCAGAGTATTGATCGTCAATGTCTTGGCGAAACCGTCAAAATCCATATCCAGCGTCGACTGCCGCTCCGGCCCGATGATGCCGGCATTGTTGATCAGGATATCGATCGGCTCACTGATGCTGGCCGCAGCCGCCCGCACCGCTGCATGATCGGTGACATCGAACTTGAGATCATGAAACTTGGGATGATCGCAGATATGCGCGTCCGGGTCAGTCACCACGTCCCGCGCCGAACCATAGACCGTCCAGCCCTTGGCCAGTGCCTGCTTGGCCATTTCCAGCCCGATGCCGCGATTGGTTCCGGTGATGAGGATAGTGGTCATGAACGCCTCCCTTGTTGCCCGCACGCGCACCGTTCAACACACACCGAAGCATCAAGTCAACGCGCCATTATGCGGTCAAGCGCCCCCGCCGGCACAGAAAGGATCATTGCGCCGATCGCGACAATCGCCGGCACCAAGACAAAGACGAGCCTATGCCGCGCATCCGGGTTGGAATTGTTGACAAAGGTTGCATACCAGGCCGCGAGCCAGAACAGGAGCGCCGACGCCATCCCCGCAAGATATGGCAAGGCTGGCAGGAATCTCGTCAAAAAAGCAAAACGCCCCGGCAGATCTGCCAGGGCGTGTCTTTGCTGCTTTCGCAACGTTCGTCTGATTACCGCTTCAGCGGCTTGTAGGTCACCCGCTTCGGGTTGACGCTGTCCGCACCTAGACGCCGGATCTTGTCCTGCTCGTAATCTTCAAAGTTGCCTTCGAACCATTCCACATGGCTGTCGCCTTCAAACGCCAGAATGTGGGTGGCCAACCGGTCGAGGAACATGCGGTCATGCGAGATGATAACGGCGCAACCGGCGAAATTCTCGAGCGCATCTTCAAGCGCGCCGAGCGTTTCGGTGTCCAGATCGTTGGTCGGCTCATCGAGCAGCAGCAGATTGCCGCCGGACTTGAGCAGCTTGGCCAGATGCACCCGGTTGCGCTGACCGCCCGAAAGCGTGCCCACCTTCTGCTGCTGGTCGCCGCCCTTGAAGTTGAAGGTCGAGCAATAGGCACGGGAGTTCATCTCGTGCCGGCCGAGCTTGATGATGTCATTGCCGCCGGAAATCTCTTCCCAGACGCTTTTGTTGCCATCCAGTGAATCACGGCTCTGATCGACATAGGAGAGCTGCACGGTCTCACCCACGGTGACCGTGCCGGAATCAGGCTGTTCCTGCCCGGTGATCATCCGGAACAATGTGGTTTTACCTGCTCCGTTAGGTCCGATCACGCCGACAATACCGCCGGCTGGCAGCTTGAAGGAGAGATCGTCGATCAGCAGCCGGTCGCCATAGGCCTTGGAAATCCCTTCAACATCGATCACCTGATTGCCGAGCCGCTCACCGGTCGGGATGATGATCTGGGCGTTGCTGGGACTGCGGTCATTGGCGGCCTTGACCAGCTCGTCATAGGCCCGGATACGCGCCTTGGATTTGGCCTGCCGCGCCTTGGGCGAAGACGCAATCCATTCCTGCTCGCTGCTCAGAGCCCTCTGACGGGAGGCCTCTTCGCGGCCTTCCTGCTTCATCCGCTTGGCCTTGGCATCCAGATAGGCGGTGTAGTTGCCCTCGTAAGGAATGCCGCGGCCCCGGTCGAGCTCGAGGATCCAGCCGGTCACATTGTCGAGGAAGTAGCGGTCATGGGTAATCATGATCACGGCGCCGGGATACTCGCGCAGATGCTTTTCGAGCCAGGCGATGCTTTCCGCGTCAAGATGGTTGGTCGGCTCGTCAAGCAGCAGCAGATCGGGCTGGCGCAGCAGCAGCGCGCACAGCGCCACGCGGCGCATTTCACCGCCCGAAAGCTTGTCCACGCTCGCCTCACCGGGCGGACAGCGCAGCGCTTCCATCGCCATTTCCACTTGGCTGTCGAGATCCCACAGGTTCTGCGCGTCGATGATGTCCTGGAGCTTCGCGCCTTCATCGGCGGTCTCGTCGGAATAGTTCATCATCAGTTCGTTGTAGCGATCAAGCACGGCCTGCTTTTCGGCCACGCCTTCCATGACGTTCTCGCGAACCGTCTTGGCCGGATCGAGTTTCGGCTCCTGCGGCAGGTAGCCCAGTGTTGCCCCTTCGGCCAGCCAGGCCTCGCCGGTGAACTCCTTGTCGAGCCCGGCCATGACCTTCAGAACCGTCGATTTACCGGCGCCGTTCGGACCAAGGATACCGATCTTGGCATCCGGGTAGAATGACAGATGGACGTTTTCGAGGACCTTCTTGGCGCCAAAGGACTTGTTGAGCCCCGCCATGTGATAGATGAACTGCCGTGCCAATTTGCGCTCCAGACATGATTTGGATGATTGCCCGCTGTCTATTCCAAATGCAGCGCGAGAGCAATGATGCCGCCTGCTCCTCCCCAGATCACAGCGTTGCGCCTGCGCGAGAGATTAAAATGAGACTAAATTGCCGGGATCTTCGTAAGCCCAATTGCAACAGACCGCATGCAACAAGCGCCCCTTGTTAGCAGGAGACAGAATGCAATGATCATCAATTCGGTAGGCTCGGCCTTTGGCGGCAATTCCGGCTCCGGCCAAAACACGGGTGGCACGTCAAACCAGACCGATCCGGCCTCCGAAGACGGCACGACCTCAGGCAGCGACCAGACCGGCGCCGCCGAAGCCTCCGGCTCAACCGGATCTTCGTCCACGTCCTCGGGCTCTTCAGACGGTCAGACGGGCAGCCAGACTGGTAGCCAGACGTCGGCTTCGGCTGCGTCCAGCCAGTCTGCTCCATCAGAAGCCGAAACAAGCACACAAGCCGTGACGCTGGCAGTGGAAGCCGAGAAGGCTCCGGTTGATGAAGATACATTGCGCACACAGGCCCTGGATGTGCAAAAGCGCATGAACACGGAAATGCTGATCAAGTCACTCGGCGCCACGGTGGAGACAGATCTCAGCCTGCTCAGCGAAACCGAAACGGAAGCACCGGTGCCGCTGGCCGTCGCAGCCTACGCAGAGAACTTCAACCAGCCCGTGACCGACCCTGCCAAGGCAGCGGCCTGACACATCCTCCCGGCAACCCGGCCCTTGTCTGCGGATGAGGCCGGGTGACCGGTTGCGCTGAGCTCGCAAGTCTCAACGCTTTCCTCATGTTCATCTGTCAAACCGCCGGCCCTTGGCCAAGGCGGTTTCGTGCTTTGGGGGCCGCGTTACCACGGCATCAGCTGACAATTCAGGCCGAGAAACTTACCGTCACGCCCTTCTTGCGGAAATAGGACTGCATGATCTTGCGGCCCTGACGGTTGGACTGGGCCAGCTTGCCCGGTTCAAACACCGCTTCCTTGACACCTTCACGCGCCATCGCAGCCTTCAGCGCAGCAATATGGCTGTCCAGCTCTTCATTGTCGTTCTGGATCGACTGGTAAATATTGTCGATGGCTTGATTAAGGGTCAGTTCGCTCACGTTCGGCACTCCATGGCTTGTTGGCACTCACCTAGAGCGGTTCGACTGGAAATGGAAGCCGCATGCTGTTCCATCCACCATCAAATCGGGTCAATGCAGGGACGCATGATCAATGCGGAAAAGCTGAAAGTCGGTCTCCTGCGAGGGCGCAATGCGGACAAGCCCCGGCCAGTCCTCACCAGCCGAGAGGGCAGCGTAAAGACCCGCGCCTTCGGATCTGAGCTTGAACCGGCACACAGCCACATAGTCGAAAGGCTCAAGCGCCAGACGTCGCAAGTCGGAATCTGTCGTGGTGAAGGCCTCGAACATACGCTTCATGCCGGGAGCAGCCCGGTGAAACGGCACATTGGCAACCGAGAAGCCGTCCGGCAGAACGCCCACCAACGGGATCGAAAGGCCTAGGGGAACAGCAATCCGGCCCGGCTCAACCTTCGCCAGAACCGAGAAGTCCTGTTCCTTGCATTCATCGAAACTCATGTAATCGATGCTGTCGAAAGACCTGTCGGTTGCCGGCACGTTCAGATAGATCAAGCCTGTGGCGCCGACAACGACGGCAACCAGCAAGCTGGCCAACTGCCGCTGCAATCCAGCCTTTGCGGCAAAACCATGCGCAATTGTGGCAGGCAGGAACAACGGCACCAGAGCCGCAGGAAAGCGGATATACCGCGTCACGACAAGGGTGAGAGCAAAAGCCGCGACAGCAATCAGGAAACTGATGAACACCCCGGGATCACGTTTTGCCCGGCCTGACATAAAGGCCATGGCGCAAACGATCATCATCGCCTGCAGCGCAAGATTGATCACCGAATTATAATCGCCATTGCGGAAGAAGAGGAGGAAACTCTTCTCTTGCCAAATCCGGTTGAACCACAGCGTCCGGGACAACGGATCGATCATCTGATACGGCCCCTGCAGGCACTGAGGATAAAGCCAGGCAACCGCAGCAAGGAGCAGCGCGGTCGGCAAGCAGAGCACCAGCAGCTTGACTGGAAACGACGCTGTGACCACGCCTTTCGAAGCCGCCAGCAAAATGAGCGATGCGCCGACCATCAGCACCAGGTAGGGTGCCGAAAACGCATCGCATTGCATTTGCGCCACATTCGGCCCGAGAAAGACTGCCGCAGACAAGACGCTCGTCGCAAGCATGGCCGTGGCCGCCCCCGCGAGAACCTTCTCAGCCGCACGGACACCGGCAAGATAACAAACAACCACACCCGTGAATGCAATCACCACGAAGGGCAGGCACTCCAGCCCGACAACAACTGACAGTGCGCTGCCTGCACCAATCAGCCAACCGCCACCCCGGTCCCAGCGCAGAAGCCCGAGCATGACAGCCATCATCGTGACGATCTGCACGTTGTGATGGTCGATGCGCCCCGGCGCAAACTCAAGCACTGCGATGGCCATCAGCACCGTCGTCAGCGCAAGCATGAGCGCGTAACGCAGCCCTGGCAGCCGGGCCCCCGCAAGCAGGCGGTCTATGATCAGAACACAAAGCAAGCTGAATATCGCCAGCAACAGCGGCGGCCAGATCAGGAATGCCCAGTCAAGAGCGGCATCGGCCGGCATGACAAACTCGAAGGCCCGCGCAAGCAGCACATAAGGCAGATCGATCAGGCGCGACCACGGCGAGACATAGGCTTCGGGCGTGGCGATCATCGGAAGTGTCAGGTCAAACCAGTCGCCACCATCCGACAGCAGCGTTCGGATCTGCAACGCGCGCATGTCGTTGTCGACATCTTCATGGAAGATCTTGCCGTCGGCAAAATCCGCAAGACCCATGATCAGTCCGGTCAGATAAACAATCAGAAACCGCAGACCGAACACAAGCCCGGCTCCGGCATCCGCGCGCGCCGCAGCGTTGACTTCATTCTCGTGCTTTGTCTCTTGTGCAGGCATGGCCGGATAATCGTCTCTGCCCCTTGATATTGGATTAACTGGCAACGCGATGTCCCGGAGGCATGCGCCATCTTCCCCGAACACCTGCCCTGAAGCCGGGACCCTAGTGTCTTGGGCAGGCGCCCAGCCTGCTGCCAGATAGGATCATTCTCATGCTCCTCTGAAAACACGCCGCCTTGTTGGCATTCCGGCTTGACGGCAGGGCGTGCAGCCGATCATCTGGCCATCATGACCAATCAGAGCTTCTCTCCGTTCACCCTCAAGAGCCCGACAGGCGCGGATCTGGCCGTGCGCCACCTGCCAGCTGGCGGGACGGCCCGCGCAGTGGTGCAGATCAATCACGGCCTGGCCGAACATGCGGCCCGCTACCAGCGTTTTGCCCGAGTGCTCACAGCCCACGGCTATCATGTTTATGTGCATGATCATCGCGGCCATGGCGCCACCCGTGCGCCGGATTCGATCCCCGGCGCATTTGCCAGCGAGGATGGCGCTGCGAAGGTGATCGGCGATGTCGCCGCCATCCATACACTGATCGCGGAGCGGCATCCGGGCTTGCCGGTCGTCACCTTCGGCCATTCCATGGGCGGCCTGATTGCGCTCAATTTCGCCGAAACCCACCCGCAGGCCAGTGCAGCGCTGGCGGTCTGGAATTCAAATTTCAACGCCGGCCTGGCAGGTCGAGCCGGTCAGGCAGCCCTCCGGCTCGAAGCCTTCTTCAAGGGCTCCGACACCCCCAGCGCAATTCTGCCGAAACTCACGTTTCAGGCCTGGGCTAAGGCCATGCCCGACCGCCGCACCGATTTCGACTGGCTGTCCCGCGATCCCGTCGAGGTCGATCTCTATGTCGTCGATCCCTTGAGCGGCTGGGATGCGACGGTGAGCATGTGGCAGGATGTGTTCAGGCTCATCTATGCAGGCGGTGACGCAGCCAATCTCGCAAAACTGCCCAAAGCTCTGCCTGTCCACCTGATCGGCGGCGCCGACGACCCGGCTACCGACGGGGGCGAGGCCGTGACCTGGCTTGCAGGAGAGATGGAGAAGGCCGGGATGAGTGACATTTCGGTGCAGATCCTGGTCGACACAAGGCATGAAACACTCAACGATATCAACCGCGACAGGTCGATGACCGATTTCGTGAGCTGGCTCGACAAGGTTCTCCCCGCCGCTGTCTGACCATGTCCGAATTCACCATCCCGGTCAGCACCTAAGCGCCTGTTCAACGCACCACCCGCCCCTTCTCGGGAAGGTGACAGGCTCCGCAAAAACCTGCTAACAGGCAGGTGCGAATGGCAGGTCCGGTCCTCGGTTTTCATGCGGATCAAACCCACGATCCGGGACCGGCCGAACGCTCTTTAACAGGAAACACCATGCCTGACCTCGACACCGAAACCGCTTCAGAAACCGCCGCTGCACCGCTTGCCGGCATCCGCGTGATCGAACTTGCGCGCATTCTCGCTGGCCCGTGGGCCGGGCAGCTGCTCGCGGATCTCGGCGCAGACGTGATCAAGATCGAGCATCCCGAAGGCGGCGATGACACCCGCCGCTGGGGGCCGCCCTTTGTCGAGGGCGCAGATGGCGAAAACCTGTCGGCTGCCTATTACCACTCCACCAACCGCGGCAAGCGATCGGTCACCATCGACATTGCCACCCCCGAAGGAGCCCAGGCCGCGCGCGACCTGATTTCGACCGCCGACGTGGTGCTGGAGAACTTCAAGGTCGGCGGCTTGAAGAAATATGGCCTCGATTATGACAGCCTGAAGGCCGACAATCCCGCCCTCGTCTATTGCTCGATCACCGGCTTCGGCCAGACCGGTCCTTACGCGCCGCGCGCCGGCTATGATTTCATCATTCAGGCCATGACCGGCATGATGTCGATCACCGGTGAGCCCGGCCGCGAGCCGCAAAAGGCCGGCGTCGCCATCTCAGATGTCTTCACCGGGCTATATTCTGTCATCGCCATCCAGGCAGCCCTGCGCCATGCGGAAAAGACCGGCGAAGGTCAGATGATCGACATGGCGCTGTTTGACACCCAGGCCGGGATCCTGGGCAACCAGAACCTCAACTATCTGGTGTCGGGCACAGCACCGGTGCAGATGGGCAACGCTCACATGAACATCGCACCCTACGAGGTGTTCCCGGTTTCCGATGGCCATATCATCATCGCCGTCGGCAATGACGGCCAGTTCCAGCGCTTCTGCAAGGTTCTCGACGCCCCCGAGCTTGGCGCCGACCCGGAGTTCCAGACCAACCCGTCGCGCGTCGCTCACCGCGAACGTCTGCGCGCCGACCTCATCGCCCAGATGGCCTCCTGGACCAAGGCGGACATACTCGTCGCCTGTGAGGCCAATGCCGTCCCCGCCGGGCCGATCAACAACATCGCCGAAATGTTTGACGATCCCCAGATCATCGCCCGCGGGCTCCGGATGGACCTGACTGACGCCGCCGGCACAGAGATACCCTCGGTGCGCGCACCAATAATTCTGCCTGCTTCGCCGCTGCATTACGACCGACCGAGCCCGCGACTGGGCGAGCACACCGAAGAAGTGCTGACTGAACTCGAAACCATAAAGTCGAAAGGACCTCACAGATGACCTCCGGCGTACTTCTTGCATTCGTGGCAGTTGCCTTTATCGGCAGCGCCACTCCGGGTCCAACAGTCCTGATGGCGCTTTCGAACGGAACCCGCTTCGGCTTTCGTCGCTCGCTTTGGGGCATGTCGGGTGCGGTCCTGTCCGATTTCGTCCTGATTGGCACAGTCGCCATCGGCCTTGGCGCATTGCTGGCAGCATCCGAGTTCTGGTTCATGGTGTTAAAATGGGTTGGCGTTGGCTACCTCGCCTTTCTCGGCCTTCAGATGCTGCGCTCCCAAGGCAGCCTCGATCTTGCCGGCAGGACCGGCGAAGGCGACGCAGGCACGCCGAAAACACTGTTCCTCAAAAGTTTCCTGGTGGCGGTGACCAACCCCAAGGGCTACCTCTTCTTCTCTGCCTTCCTACCGCAATTCGTTGACGCCAGCGCACCGCAGCTCCCGCAATATGTGGTGCTGGCTCTCGTCCTGGCATTGATTGATCTCTTCGTCATGGCCGGTTATGCCAGCCTGGGCGTTCATGCGATGAAGCTGCTCACCCGGCGCGGCCTGATCTGGCTCGACCGCATATGTGGCGGAACGTTGCTCGCGCTCGCAGGATCCCTCGCCATTTACCGCAGAGCAGCAAATTGAAATCCGCGCCAACCCCAAGGACCACGCACATGAAAACCGGCGGCCAGCTGATTGTCGACACCCTCAAGGCCAATGGCGTCGAGCGCCTGTTCTGCGTGCCCGGCGAAAGCTATCTCGCCGTGCTTGATGCGCTGGTTGATTCCGGCGTCGGCGTCACCGTCTGCCGTCAGGAAGGCGGCGCCGCGATGATGGCGGACAGCTGGGGACGGCTCACCGGCAAGCCCGGCATCTGCTTCGTCACCCGCGGCCCCGGCGCCACCAACGCCACTGCCGGTCTGCACATTGCCCGGCAGGATTCGATCCCGATGATCCTGTTCATTGGCCAGGTCCAGCGCGACGCCCGCGAACGCGAGGCCTTCCAGGAAGTCGAGTACCGCCGCGCCTTCACCGAATTTGCAAAATGGGTCGGCGAAATCGACGATCCAGCCCGTATCCCGGAATTCGTCAACCGGGCCTTCTCGGTGGCGATGTCCGGCCGCCCCGGCCCGGTGGTGCTTTCGCTGCCCGAGGACGTGCTGCGCGAAGTGGTCGACAACCCGCCGGCGGAGATCCATCCCAATCCGGTTCCCTCCTCGCACCCAGGCATGGCCGAAATGAAGGATCTCGCCAACCGTCTCTCGCATGCCGAACGGCCGGTGATGATACTCGGCGGCACCCGCTGGACAGAAGAGGCTGTCGCGCAGGTCGAGCGCTTTGCCGAAAGGGCGCAGATCCCCGTCGGCTGCTCGTTCCGCCGCCAGATGCTGTTTGACCACCTGCACCCTTGCTATGCCGGCGATGTCGGCATCGGCATCAATCCGGCGCTGGCTGACGAAATCAAAAGCTCCGATCTGGTTGTCCTCGTCGGCGGACGGTTTTCCGAAATGCCGTCATCGGGCTACACCCTGCTCGATATCCCGCTACCGAAGCAGCCGCTGGTCCATGTCTATCCTGACGCTGGCGAGCTTGGCCGCGTCTACCGCCCGTCGCTCGCCATCAACGCCGATCCTGCAAGCTTCGCCGCAGTCCTTTCCGGGCTTGATGTCGACGATTCAATGGCAAGAGCCGAACGCACCGCGCGCATGCACGGCGCCTATCTCGACTGGTCCACACCGCCGGAAACAGGCCCCGGCGATGTTCACATGGGCCCCATCATCAACTGGCTGCGCGACCACCTGCCCGAAGACGCGATCCTGACCAATGGTGCCGGCAACTATGCCACATGGGTGCACCGCTATGTCCGCTTCCGCCAATTTGCGACCCAGGCCGCCCCGGTATCGGGCTCGATGGGCTACGGCGTGCCCGCCGCCGTCGCCGCCAAACAGGCCTTCCCGGAGCGCACCGTGGTGGCCTTTGCCGGCGATGGCTGCTTCATGATGCACGGCCAGGAATTCGCCACTGCCGTGCAGCACAAGCTGCCGATCATCGTCGTGGTGGTCAACAATTCGATGTACGGCACCATCCGCATGCATCAGGAGCGCGATTACCCCGGCCGCGTCAGCGCCACCGAGCTCACCAACCCGGATTTTGCCGCTCTCGCCCGTGCCTATGGCGGCCACGGTGAAACGGTGGTGAATACAGAAGAATTCGCCCCGGCCTTTGAACGCGCCGAAGCCAGCGGCATCCCGGCGATCATCGAGATCAAGCTCGACCAGCAGGCGATCACACCGACAAGGACGCTGGACCAGATCTCGGGCACCGGCGTGAAGTCATAGCGGTGGGCGCAATGCCGCACTTGTTCTGGCGCCGGCGCGCGCCAGATTGCAGGCATGACATCACCAAGCGAACCACCCGCTCTCTCAGTCTGGTATGACGGCGATTGCCCGGTCTGCCGTCAGGAAGTCGCGCTCTATCGCCGCATCGACCGCGATGATCTGATCACATGGATCGACATCTTGGCGCTTTCCGACGATGAATTGCCCGGCGGCAAAACACGTGAGGATCTGCTCGGGAAATTCCACGCGCGAGAGGCCGATGGCCCCTGGCACACCGGCGTGGATGCCTTTGCCGCCATCTGGCAGCGTCTGCCGGTGCTGAAATGGTTTGCGTTCCTGTTCCACCTGCCAATTATCCGGCAGATCGCCCAGATCGCCTATCTCGGCTTCCTCAAATGGCAACGCCATCACCGCGCCAGGCGCAGCGCACCCGCTTGAAGCTCGGTTATGGCGAGAAGCCGAAACTCAGTTGCGCATGTGTTCCGTGTGCTGGTAGATCGCGGTTGAACGCGCGCCCGAGCGGCAGTAGCCGAGCATCGGCTGCGGCATTTCCTCGATCGCGTCGACCATTTCCCGCACCGCATCGGCGGTTACGCCCATCGGGCCAACCGGAATGTGGCGCGCTTCCAGACCGAGCGCTTCAGCCGCCTGCTTGATGCTGTCGAAGCTGGGCTGATCGGCTGTTTCACCGTCCGGGCGATGGCAGACGATGGACTGGAAACCGGCGGCCTTGATGGCGGCCAGATCCTCGACCGAAATCTGGCCGGCAACGGAATAGGTTGGGGTGACGGGGCGAAGATCCATGACGTCATCTGCCTTTGATAGGGGCGCGTCTCGTCGAGCCGCGCCAAAAATTCGATCTGTTTGACTGATTTAAGCAATGCCCGTGAGCGCGTCAATGCAGCCGCCGCAGCTGCAGCGTTCAATCCTGGTCCGAAGTGTTGCTGGCTCTCACCCGTTCGCTGACCGCGCCGATGATCTCCACGACATCGGGAAAACAGCCGCAGCAGCGCCCGCGGATCCGCATCGCATGATACACCTTCGACGGCACGATCAGCTGCCAGGGATCTTCGGCGAGCAATTTTTCGACGGCAGCCTCGATCTCGCCTTGCGACAGAAGGTTGCACTGGCAGACAATCATGGAAGTTCTCTATGCATCTGCGTCACCGCAGCGCTGGCTGCCGGTTGACGCTAAAACCTGTATGAATTACTCCACAATCTTTGACCGAGCCGCCTTCCTCTGTCAAACACCAGATGGTTCCCTAAAGGGATTTTGGTCGGTCTTGCTTTTGCAGGAACTGGCCAGACGTAAAGGATAAACCCGCCCGTGGGCGAACGCGCACTCAAGATTGCTTCCTGGATCGTGTCCCTGCTTTGCCTCGCGCCAATCGTCGCCGTGGCCTTTGCAGCCGTGTCCGGCACGCTTGACACCTGGAACAGCCTGATGGCGACGGTGCTGCCGCGCTATGCCTGGACCACGGTACAGCTGGTGTTGCTGGTCGGCGTCGGGACAGCCGTGGTCGGCACCGCCACAGCCTGGCTGGTCACCACCTGCAGCTTTCCGTTTCGCCGCACCTTCGAAATCGTGCTGGCGCTGCCGCTGGCCTTCCCGGCCTATGTGCTCGCCTATGCCTATACCGATCTGCTCGACCATCCTGGTGCTGTGCAGACGGCGCTCAGGAACATCACCGGCTGGGGCGCACAGGATTACTGGTTCCCCGAGGTCCGTTCGCTCGGCGGTGCTGCGGCGATGCTGATCTTCGTGCTTTATCCCTATGTCTATCTGCTCGCCCGTGCGGCCTTCCTCAAGCAATCGCCAACCGCCTATTTCGCCGCACGCACGCTGGGGCACACACCCTGGTCCGCCTTCTGGCGCGTCAGCCTGCCGATGGCCCGGCCGGCCATTGCCGGCGGCGTCATACTGGCGCTGATGGAAACCATCGCCGATTTCGGCACCGTCGCGCATTTCGGCGTCCAGACCTTTGCCACCGGCATCTACTCGGCCTGGTTTTCGATGGGAGACCGTATGGCCGCCTCCCAGCTCGCGCTCTGCCTGCTGGTGGTGGCGCTGACCTTCGCCCTGCTCGAACGCGCCCAGCGCGGCGCGGCAAAGAGGTTCCCCGCCGGATCGCGTCTGGAAACCATGGAGCGACATCACTTGAGCGGCTGGCATGCGGCCGGTGCCTTTGTTGCCTGCATGCTGCCGGTCGCCATCGGCTTTGCCATTCCGCTTCTCGTCCTCGCCGACATGGCCATCGGCGCAGGCAGATCACCGTTCTCGCCGCGCTATCTCGGCTATGTCCAGAACTCGCTGATCCTGGCCTCGATCACCGCGTTCATCACCGTCACCTGTGCCATCATCATCGGCTTTTGCGCCCGCATCGCACCGAGCCTCGCCGCACGTTTTTCCGCCGCCGCCGCAGGCATCGGATATGCCGTCCCCGGCGGCGTCATCGCGGTTGGCCTGCTGGTCCCCTTCGCCGCCCTCGACAACATGGTCGACGCCTGGGCACGGGCCAATTTCGATGTTTCCACCGGGCTGTTCTTCACCGGCTCGATCGGGCTTCTGGTCGTGGCCTACATGGTGCGTTTCATCGCCGCCGCCCTTGGCGCGTTTGACACCGGCATCTCGGCGATCAAGCCCAACATCGATGCTGCCGCCCGCACACTCGGCCGAACCTCCGGTCGCATGCTGTTTGAAATCCACCTGCCGCTGTTGCGCCCCAGCCTGCTGACAGCCCTGCTGATCGTCTTCGTCGACGTGATGAAGGAGCTGCCGGCAACGCTGATCATGCGCCCGTTCAACTTCGACACGCTCGCCGTCCAGGCCTACCGTCTGGCCTCCGACGAACGCCTGCAACAGGCAGCCCTGCCCTCGCTGATGATCGTCGGCTTCGGCCTGCTGCCGGTGATCCTGCTCTGTCACACCATCGGCAAGACAGGCCGCCAGCAAACCCGGCTGATCCGGCCGAAGGCGGATGCTCTGCTGCCGAGCGCCTGACTCCCGCGCCGGGAGCGGCCAGCATCCGGACCCCAGGGCGGAGACAGTTTCCGACCAGGATCACGCCCTGACCCGCGCAAGGCCCGGATCGTAGGGACCACTTTCAATCACCCGCGCCGCCACCGGTTCGCCGATTATATCAACTGTCATCTCGCTTCCAGGCACAGCCAACTCCGGCGCCACAAAGGCATAGGCAAGATTGAGCCTGGTCCTGTAGCCCCGCCCCCCCGAGCTCACCGTGCCGACGATACGCCCGTCCACCCTCACCGATGCGCCGCCATGGGCAGGCGCATCATCGGTGTCGATCGCAAGCGTCACCAGACGACGAGCCGGACCAGCCTCCATGCGCTGCAACAGCGCGTCCTTGCCCACAAACTCGGTCTTTTCGATTTTGACAAACCGCTCCAGTCCGGTCTCGAAAGGATCGAACTCGGTGAGAATATCGGCCTTCCAGTGCAGATAGCCTTTCTCCAGACGCATCGACTCCACCGCCCTTGATCCAAACAGCTTCAACCCATGCGCCTCGCCCGCGCGGCGCAGCGCCAGATAGGCCGCATACAGGCTTTCGTTCGGGACATGGATCTCATAGGCCAGTTCGCCCGAGAAACTGACGGCCAGCACCGTGGCCGGCGCAATGCCGATATGGGCTTCGCGCACCGACAGCCAGGGAAATGCCTCGCGCGACCAGTCGCCGCGCGCAGCTTGCGACAGCACGTCGCGCGCCTTCGGTCCGGCCAGCACCAGGATTGTCTGCGCGTTGGTAAGCGAACGGATTGTGACGTCTTCGTCTGCGCGCAGATGCGAGCGCAGCCAGTCCATGTCGTGAAATTCCGATGCCGCAGCCGACCCATACCAGACCCGGTTGCCGCCGCGGTCGGAAGCCGGAATGTTGGCAATCGTCGCCTCGGCCTTCAGCATTCCCTGCTCGTTGAGCAGATAGCCAAGCCCGACCCGCCCGGGCCGCTTGGTCACTGTTCCGCAGATCATCCGGTCGAGAAAGCTGTGCACGTCCGCCCCGGTCAGCTCGAACCGGTTGAAACCGGACACTTCTGTCAGGCCGACAGCCGTGGCGACAGTGTTGACCTCCTGTCCCACAAGCGCGTCGACCTCATTGAAACGGAACCCCAGCGTCTCCTCGAACTCCGGCGACGGCGCGATGTAGTCGATCCGCTCCCAGCCGTTGACCGTGCCCATATGCGCCCCTTCGCCCACAAGAACCGGCGTCAGCGGTGTGGTTTTCATCGGACGCCCTGCCGGCCGGTGTTCGTGCGGGAAGTGAAAGCGGAACTCGTTCTGGTAATCCTCGATCGCCTTCAGCGAGGTCAGCTCAACGCTGGCATGACCGGTAAACCGCCGCGGATCGATCACCCAGGTGTCGTACTGCGCTTCGCCATGAACGATCTGCTGCGCCAGCAGCCAGCCATGACCACCGCCTTCGCCGAGGCCCGCGCGCAGGCCGATGATGCAGAAGGCGTTGCGCTTGCCCGGCACCGGCCCCACCAGCGGCGCGCCGTCGATCGTGTAGGTGATCGGCCCGTTGACCACCGAGCGGATACCGGTCTCCATCAACGCCGGCATCCGCGCAAACGCGCCTTCCAGAACATCGGTGATGCGGTCGAGATCGTCGGGGCACAGATCGTTGGAGAATTTCGGATCGATCCCGTCCATCCCCCACGGCCGGCAATCCTGCTCATAAAACCCGAGCAGCAAGCCGCCCTTTTCCTGCCGTGAATAGTAGTCGCTGATCGGGCAGCGCAGCAGCGGTATCCGGTGCCCGGCCTCGGCAATCGCCGGAATATCCTCGGTCAGAAAATACTGGTGCTCCATCGAGGCGACCGGATGGCTCACCCCCATCATCGCCCCGATCTCGTTGCAGCGGTACCCGCCCGCATTGACCACGATCTCGCAGCGTACATCGCCTTTCTCCGTATGCACGGTCCAGCTGTCATCGGCATGCTGGGTCAGGCCGGTGACCGGCGTATGCCGGTTGACCTCGGCGCCTGCCAGCCGCGCCCGCCGCGCCAGCGCCTGGCACAGCTGCGCCGGGTCGATATGTCCGTCGGTCGGATCCCACAGCCCGCCCAGCAGATTGTCGGTCGAGATCAGCGGATGCCGCCGTGCGCATTCCTCGGCATCGATCACTTCGAGGTCGACGCCCATGCCGGCGGCCACCGAGGCGAAATGCCGGTAGCCATCCATTTGCGCGTCGGTGTTGGCCAGCCGGATGCCGCCGTCGCCGTAATTGTAGCCGACCGGATAATCAGGATCGTCGCGCAGCTCCTGATAGAGCGCAATGGAATGCGATTTCAGCCCCACCATCGTCTGGTTCATGCCGAAATTGGTCACCTGCGCCGCCGAGTGCCAGGTCGTGCCCGAGGTCAGCTCGTCACGCTCGATCAGCATGACGTCGCTCCAGCCTTCCCGGGTCAGGTGATACAGCGCCGAACACCCGGCAATGCCGCCGCCGATAACAACCACTCTTGCCTGATCACGCATCGTCGCTCTCCATGGGGTCTGCAAGCTTCAAACCTGCATCAGAGCAGCGGGCAAAAATTGGTCAAGGAAAACCCTACACTTTCGAAAAATACAAAACTGTTTTCCAGCTCCCGGCCAAACAGCGGATCAGGGGCACATCGCTACCGATGACCACGGCAAGCCTGTCATTCCTTCGGCGCAATCAGCCCGAAGCTGTCCCTGAGCCAGGGATAGGCGACGTTGACCGGATCAACCGCCAGACGCCGCACGCCTTGGCGGAACAGCCCGGCGATCGCCTGCGCCGTCGGCCGGTCAAAATCGTCGCGCGACAGCAAGGTGATCTGCCGCGCAAACGAGGCAATCGGCAGCGGATAGAGATCGACGCCATCGGAAAACCCTTGCGCCCGCGCAAATCCCACCGGCGTCAGGATCGACCAGCCGCCGCCATTGGCAATGATCGCCATGATCGACTGCACACTGTCAAACGCATAACGGTCGGCAAGCGAGATCCGGTTGCGGGAAAGATGCGCTTCGATCTGCCGGCCGATCAGGTGCAGCCGGTTGAAGCGCAGGAACGGCAGCCCATCGTCGCCCGCAAGCAGATCGCCCACGTCGAAAGCGCCACCCTTCGGCAAGGCCACCACAAAGGGATCGCGCAACATCAGGTCGCTCTCGATCCCCGGCCCGGGCACGTCGGTCTCCGAGGCTATGGCGACGTCCAGATCTCCCTTGCGCACCAGATCAGCGGCCTGGTGGCTCAGCACCATGCTGATGGCGAACTTGGCCCGCGGCATCCGTCTGGCCAGTATGACCGCCAGATCCGGCGCCACATTGTTTTCAAAATCGTCGACAATGCCGATCCGCAGCGATCGTGTTCCCAACAGCCCGCCAATCGCCGTCTCGCTGGTGGCGCGCCTGAGATGATTGAGTCCGGCGGAGAGATGATGCAGCGTTTCCCGCCCCTCGCGCGTCAGCACAAACGGCCGTGTGGACCGGTCCAGCAGCGTCACGCCCAGCTGCTCTTCCAGCCGCGCCACGTGATGCGACACCGACGAGATCGACAACCCCATTTCCCGCGCCGCCTCCTGCACCGACCCGCTCCGGGCAACCCGCTCGAACGCTTCCAGCACCTGAAGAGATAATTTGGGAAGCGACACGCCTTGGGTCCGATCAGTTCCGTGAAAATCGAAACGATGGCGAAGACATTGGCCGGAGTCAACATCGTCACGCTCAGCCCGCCACCGGCGCTTGCTGGCTGCTGGCCGGTGCAGGTAGCACCCACCATTGCGGTTCAGGGTGGTGAGTTGCCTTCCACGGCTTTCGATGTACCCATCTTGCTCGCCGAGGCCGAACTTGATCCGACCCTTCACCGCTCAGACAGCCATCCCGGAACAGGACTTGCATGATGCGGGCAAATGTCCGGCGCGACTGCATCTGAAGGACCACAACCACATTTCAGAGCTCTCCGCCATCAACATCGTGACAAGACGCTCTCGAACGCCATGATGGAGTTTGTGACCTCGACAGACTGATACAATGATCTTCTGCCCCGCGCCAGTCGCCTCGGTTGGCGCGGGGACGCGGGACTGATCATGCGCCTCCCTTGCGCACATCAAGCCGTTACACTAGGCCATCCGCCCGAAGCCGGGACGCTGGTGCCGCCTGTGCAAGCGCGAGAAACCCCGCTTCCGCCCCCGCACGATACGCTCCGGTTACTCGAAACTTTTTATCTGCTTTCACAATGCTACCAGACGCAGTAAGCAGCCTGATCTTTGAATTCTGGAACATGCCATGGCGCAGAATGCCACCATCTACAAAGTCGAACTGTCCGTCTCCGACATGGACCGGCACTATTACGAGACCCACAAACTGACCGTCGCCAAACACCCCTCGGAAACCGATGAACGGCTGATGCTGCGCATTCTCGCCTTTGCGCTCAATGCCCATGAGCACCTGGAAATGACCAAGGGCATCTCCACCGATGACGAGCCCGACATCTGGCAGAAAAGCCTCAGCGGCGAACTCGACGTCTGGATTGCGCTCGGCCTTCCCAGCGAAAAGATGATCCGCCAGTCCTGCGGCAAATCAGGCAAGGTGGTCATCTACCCCTACGGCGGCCGAACCGCCGAGATGTGGTGGGACAAGATCAAGACCACCACCACCCGCTTCGACAATCTCCAGGTCACCAATTTCTCCGAAAACGACACCGCAGAACTCGCCAAACTCGCAACCCGCGCCATGACCCTCCAGGTCAACATTCAGGACGGCGAAGTGATGGTGAGTGCGGGTGACAGCATCGTTTACGTGACGCCGGTGGAATGGAAGAGCGGGGGGTAAGGCGGGGGTTGTGGGGCAAGAATGGGCTTAAGGTACTCGGTGGTGCCCATCACGATCTGATATGGCTCGCCAATGTCCGCACTCAAGAAGCTGCGCGGCAAGGTCGAGAGCGTCGTGAACGGCAGCTTGGGCCTGAAAATGTTGGCTAGGTACTCTTCGCGGTCTTGATAAACAGCTCTCCCTGCGCGGCGCATCGGTGGCCTGGGCCATGTACCATGCCAGCACTTTATCGCTGCTGACAACCGGAATCCCCAGTTCGGCCTCCAGCGCACTCATACACTTAAGTGTTTGCAAATTAGTGCCTCCCAACCACACCCGCGCTCGACGCTTTAGCTGGTGCCGTATTTATCGGCGAACACAATATCGATTTTACCGCCCCACGTTAAGCCTATCTATCTGCCCGGCGACGACAGTTAGAGCTTGGTAAGGACCGCCCTGGCTGCAAAAAGCAAAACTAGGAATGCCAGCAACCACAACCTGCCTTCCAGGCTAAACTGCATGATGATGGCAACAAAGCCAACAATGATCGCTGCGACCAGTACAATGCATAAAAACGGAGACATGTGTCCCAGAAATTTTGCCCATTTTGGCTGCTCAGGGGCTGGGATAGGCAAACTGGGCAATTCGCCATCAATGACAAATGCCGCCATCTCCTTCCATCTCCGGGAGGACAGTGCTGCACCATGCGAGCCCAAAACATGCTTCACGTCCGTTACACCCGGTTGAATTTCAAAACCGTAATGTCCGGCGCCGCCGATATCTTGGCGCATAGTCTGTAAACCGTTTGGAAATATCGCCACCACCCAGTCGCGGGTCGCTACATAGTTGACGACTTGTTCGACTTGACGCGGCATGAAGTCCTGCCACCTGAAATCGGTACGAACAACACTTCCGGCAAACACGACACGCTTTACCACAAAAGCTGGGCACAACGATAAGGCCTTGGCCAACAGGTAAGTACCATTGCTGTGGCCGACATATGAAATTGTAGCTTCGGGATAAAGCGATCTGGCTGTCACATACTGATCAAGCAGCCACTGGACTTTACTGCGTCGGACCCACGGTAGCAGGAACGGCCCCATGGCAAAATACCCATAGGTAGACGTGACAGTACGGCATTTCTTGTTTTTCTTCCGCGCATAAGTCTTGATTTCACGCGCAATCCGCCTTGTCCAGAAACCACGGTCCCGTATGCCATGAACAACAAAAACAACTTCTTGAACGGCGGCGCTGGCTTGCGGAAGAACATTGGTATCATGATCATCGCTTTCGATATCGTAGAGATCGAAAACATCTTCAGGATCCAATGCACAGCTTTCGATTTCAGCTCTTTTTCCACTGAACGCTATCCGGAATGCGCTTAGCGCCCTCCCGCCGCCCTCATCGAGATTTATGATTCCTTTGTGCGTCGCGTCAGCAACCTCAATGTAAAGGAACGAACCACCGGAGGCCATGTCGATATTGTCTGTAGGTGCGACTAAGTCGTCGGCCGTCCCGAGAAGTTGAACAATGATCGGTGCATTCTGGTCGCCAATAGACTCGCTAAGCGCTAGGCATTGCAGACGGGCCAACGTCAGAAATGGAGCCCCGCGTTGAAATCCAAAAATCACTGGATCAGCTTGAAAAACATGGCGGCACACATTGCCCCATACTGTGCCAAGCGTCCAAAGTAGCCGGTGTTCTGGATTAAGAGCCGAAGAGATCATCCACCCGCGATTGAGAGCTGAGAGCAATACGATACGGCTTATATTTTTGGCCCAAATCCGAGTGGCTCCCTGATCTATTGTTGCTTTTTCTGTGGCGCCATGGGCAAGCACCCAGACCTTTCGGGCAATTACAGCCCCCATACTGTGTCCAATCAGAACAATATCTCTATATTTTTTCGTCTGCAGCTGTTCAATATATTCGACAATGCTAGTTGCAACGGCCGTTGGATCCGCCAGTGAAAAAGTATTGAACGGAAGACGTGGCGCGAATATATCGCTCTGCGCACACTGTTCGCGCACGGCTTCTGCAATTTTCTGCATATTTTTTGGACTACTTGCAAAAGCATGCATTAAAACAATAAGCGTGTCAGCATTATCTACGGAATAGAACCCACCATTTTTAGAAATTTCGAGTGTGGGGCCGGACATATTTGAAACCTTCTTCACCAAATATCTGGCACACTATCTCAATTCACATAAATCGACAATGAAAACAGTTTCATTTACATATAAATTTGAAACAATTCAAAATTTCATCTTATCCGCCCCTCACCATCCCCAACAACTCCCCCGGCGCATCCCCGGCCAACGACGCGCCCGTTACCTCGGCCATGTGCCAGGCCAGAACCTGGTTGCTGCTGAGCACCGGGATACCGAGCTCGGCCTCCAGTGCGTCGATCACATCCAGCGTGCGCAGATTGGTGCAGGACAGGAACACCGCGTCCGCGCCCCTGACCGCGTCCCGCGCCGCCGCCATGATCGAGGCGGGTGCGATCCGCGCCACCCGCGCCTCGGCCTCTTCGCCGAAGGTCAGCACCTCGCCAACGTTGAGACCCGCCGCGATGAAGGCATCGCGCACCGGCGCGGCGATGCTTTCGACATAGGGCGTGACAAGGCCGGGTCGCTTGACGCCGAGCGACTTGAGCGCGGCAAGGGCCGCCGTCAGCGGGTCCGTGACCATCGGCGTCTCGACGCCCTGCCGCAGCATGCGGGCCACCGCCGCCGCCCCGATCAGCGTGGTGCCCGAGGTGCAGCCATAGCCGACCGCATCAAACCGCGCCGCCCGCGGCAGCAGGCTGGCAGCCCGCGTCAGCTCCGTCTCCATCGCCGCGATGGAGGCTGCCGACAACTCGTCACCAGACGGAATCCGGCTGACATAGATCGCGATCTCCCGGTCGGCAAACAGCCGCCGGAAATCCTGCTCCAGCGTCTCGTCGGCTTGCAGCACCACCAGCCCCAGCGTCGCTTTCGTCCCGATCGGCCCGGTGAGGTCAAAGCGCGCCTGTTTCATCCCGAAATCTCCGGCATCTCGGCAGGCGCGCGGCGCGACAGCAAGTCCGGGCCGCCGGCGCGCAGCACGATGTTTTCCTCATGCACCAGGATCCGGCCCGGCGCGATCTCGACACCCGGCTCCAGCGTCAGCACCATGCCCTCGCGCAGCTCGGTCGTATCGAGCGGCGTGACCGACGGCCATTCCGTCAGCGTCAGCCCCAGCCCGTGGCCCAGCCTTCCGCCACCCACAACCGCGCCTTCCCGTTCCAGCGCCTCAGCCAGAATGCGGTGCAGATCCCGCGCCAGCATGCCCGGACGCAGGCTGGCCAGCGCCGCATCGGTGGCGGCATGAAGGCTCGCATGCGCCCGGCGGACATCGTCCGCAGCCCGCCCGATCGCAAAATTCCGGTCGAAATCACAGAAGTACCCGTCCCGCACCGCCCCGGTATCAAGCATCAGCACATCGCCGTCCTGCAGCGGGCGCGCATCGGCCGGCGAAATGACATCGCCATAGCCGCCGGGACCGGCCGCGCCCGCGACATAGCTGACCCAGTCCGCGCCTTCTTGCAGCAGCGCCACCTGGAAATCGCGAAACACCTGGGCAAGCGGCACGCCTCTCCGCGCAAATTCCGGCACCCGCGCAAACGCAGCGTCAGCCACCGCGCAAGTGGCGCGGATCTTCTCGATCTCGGCCTCCGACTTGATCTCCCGCACCCGATAAACCGCGTCCGTGCCGTCAACAATCCAGCGCGGCGCAATGAGGCTCTGCAGCCGCTTAAAATCCGCCACCGGCATGCGCAGATGCGTTTCAAGCCCCATCGGAATGCCGATCCTGCCGGTCTCCGCCACCAGCCCGGCGAGCGTCTCGGCCAGCAGCCTCACCCCGTCATCCACCGGATCGGGCGCGTTCCAGGTGCGGATGTCAGAAATCCAGCAGCGCCCCATCAGCTCGGCGCCAATAGCCGGTATCACCGCCACCGGATCGCCCGAGGCGGGCACCACCACAAACCACGGCCGCGCCGGGCTTTCCCAGAACCGGGTCAGAAACCCGGTGACATAAAACACGTCCGCGGGCGTGGTCAGCAGCAGCGCATCAAGCTCGCCCCGCGCCATTTCGCTTTGCAAGGCCTCGGTGCGGCGGCGGTATTCATCAGCGGGAAAGATCAGCGATTTTTCAGGCATCCTCCGGCCCCTCGCTCAAAATGCACAGCACATGCGATTGCTGCCCGATGCCCTCAAGCCCGGCCAGCAGCGCCGCCACGCCCGCGGCCCCGGAAGGCGTAGACGCCAGCCCGGCATCCGCCACCGCTTGCGCACCCGCAGCGGCTTCCGCCTCGCTGATTGTCACGAACCTGTCGGCATCCCGCGCCAGATCGGCCAACGCCAGCATTGACGGCGTCTTGCAATCAAGTCGCCCCATCGCCGACACCGGCCCCTCGGTGTCGACCACGCGACCCGCCCGAATGCTTTCGATCAGCGCAGGCGCCACCTCCGGCTCGACCACGATCATCTGCGGCGCATCTCCCCACGAGAGCCGCAGTTCCGCGGCAATCGCTGCCGCAAGTCCGCCGACGCCGGCCTGCAGCAGCACATGGCTCGGCACGCCGCGCGCACCATCTTTCATCTGCGCAACGATCTCGGTCGCCATCTGCCGGTAACCCTCCATCACCCGGAACGGCAGCTCCACATAACCGGGCCAGGACGAGTCCGACAGCAGCGTCCAGCCATTGGCTTCAGCCGCGGCCAGAGCGGCTCGCATGCTGGCCTCATAGTCAGCCCCCGCCCGCACCACCTGCGCGCCCTTGGCCTCAAGCCGCCGGGCAAAACCTTCCGGCACGGCGTTCGACAGATAGACCACCGCCGCCGCACCAAAGATCCGCGCGCCCGCCGCCACCGACATCCCGTGATTGCCGGCACTGGCGGTGACGTATGTGCGTCCGTTAAGCGCCTGGCGCAGATCGCCGCCCACGGCCGCAGCCTCCCGCGCAATCGCATAGGCAGCGCCCAGCGCCTTGAAACTGCCAAGTCCCATCCGCCCGCGTTCATCCTTGATCGACAGCCTGGCAACCCCTGCCCTGGCGGCCAGCTCCGGGCAGTCAAGCAGCGGTGTTTGCGCGTGTGCGGGGCACTGCGCCAGCAGGGCTGCAACAGCCTTCGCATCCGCCCCCTGCATTGGCTGCAGATCGGGCAGGCCCCTGCCCCGGAACCGGTTTGCCAGTGATGTGATCATGCCTGCCTCCCTCTGTGCTGATGTCAGGATAGCCGCAAACAGCGCCGGCTTCCCGGAATAAATCGTGCAGCGCGGTCCGGTTTTCGAACCACACTGCGCTCAATTCGCGGAATTTCGGATTTGACTGCAGCAGTCTGTTGGCTCCGCGCCGGATTTCCGGCAAACATGCAATATGGACAAATTCGACGCAGCCATTCTCGACGCCATCCAAGGCAACAACCGCCTCACCGCCGAGGCGCTGTCAAAGCGCGTGCATCTCTCGCCTGACAGCTGCCGCAAGCGGCTGGCGAAGCTGCGCGCCGATGGCTATGTCGACGCCGACATCGCAATCCTCAATCCCGCCAAGCTCGGACGCGGCCTCATGCTGATTGTCGAGGTTGCGCTGACCTCCGAACGCCCGGCCGATCTTGACCGGTTTCGCGAAACCATGAAGACCGCGCCCGAGGTGATGCAGTGCTACTACATCACCGGCGCCAGCGATTTTCTGATGATCCTGTCGGCCAGCGACATGGCCGACTACGAAGCCTTTACCCGCCGCTATTTCTTCGCCGAGGAAAACATCATGAAGTTCCGCACCAGCGTGGTGATGGACCGGGTCAAGACCGGGTTTTCAATTCCGCTGCCGTTCCAGGATGACGACATAGAGTAACGTGATGCCTCGGATTGCCGCGTCTGCGTGCGGTAAATCTCAGTTGCGCCGCGCGTCGAGCCAGGCCCGCACGGCGGCCAGCACCGGCACCACCCCGGCGATTTCAGCAGATCCGAACTGCTGCACCATGTCCTGCATCATCGGCGCCATCGACCCGATACAGGCAGTGCGCATGGCACGGCCCTCGTCAGTGATGTGAACCTGCTTGGCCCGGCCATCGTTTGCATCGGGCGTGACCGTCACCAGCCCCTTGCCCTCGAGATGCTTCAGCGTCCCGGTCATCGCCCCCTTGGTCACCTGCATGGCCCGCGCAATCCGCTGCGGTGGCCAGCCATCGCCGAGCCGGCACAGATGGTTGAGCACCGAAAACTGCGCCAGCGTCATGCCCTCCGGCATTGCCTTCTCAAAGGCATGGCCGGAAAGTTGCGAGAGGATACCAATCTCGTTGAAGAAGCCGAACACGGCTTCCATGTCGTTCGGATTCGCGCTCATGCACTCCTGATCCGGGTTTCCAGCGGCCACCGCGGCGACGCCTTGATCTGAGGACCATAGCCCAGCCGCACAAACATTTGCAGCGTTTCAGTGTCGCCAATCCCCAGCGCCGTGCGCATATCCCCGTATTTGCCGGTCATCTCGTCATATTCCTGCAGCGCCTGGCTGAATGGCTGCAGCGCAATCCCCGCTTCGGTGACCGCCAGATGCATGCGCACATAATCACGGCCTGCAGCAATCTGGTCTGTCCTGGCATTGCCAGGAGTCGTGAGCCACAAAAATCCCATCGCAGTGTCGAACTGAACCTTCTGCGCCTTCATTCCTTCTTCAAATACCATCGAGTCCGGGTCGAGCATGGCCTGCCGGTCCATGAGGCCGAGCTGCTCCAACCCTTCGTTCAGCAGGCCACCAAGGCTGATCCCGTCGGGATTGGCCTCGATCTCGGCCTTGCCAATGCGCATCAGGTCGACGCTTTCCTTCATCGTCCGGTGGGTGCGCAGTTCGATATCCATCGCCTCCCATGACAACTGCCGGAGCGACGCCACCTTTTCAGCCTCGGTCACATGGTCCATGCGCGCGAACCGCACCGAACCGCCAATGTCATCCAGTATGCGGGCAGAAACCGACCGGGCCGTGTCATAGGCTTCCCTGTTGGTGTGACGCGCAAACACCTGTGCAAACAGCGGATCGCGCTCAACGCTTTCGTCAGCCAACAGGCGGATACGTGCCACCGGGCGTTCATCCAGCACCGGCTGCGGTTCGCCTTCGGGAAACAGGGTGACAGCGGCGCGGTGCCCTGTCTCGGCGGCGGCCATCTCCAGCAATTCGATAAAACAACCAAGCCCGATCGTCAGCTGCCGGTCGAAGGGATCTGTTTCCGGCAGTCGCCGCGTGGTGTCGAAATACAGCGTGATTTCGCCGGGTGTCGAAAGCTCAGCAATCCACGGCTGGCGGTTGTGCGGATTGGGCGCAAGGATCGCATGCGACAGCGCATAAATACGTGGGTCGCCGCTTGTACCGGCCTTCAGTGCACCGGCTGCCTGCCAGGGCTGGCGGGCAGCTGCCGGATCTCGGGTTGCGGCCCAGCCGCCAAGTCCGGCAGCTGCCATAATCACTCCGCCACCGAGCATCGTCATAAATTTGCGTCTGCTGGTCATATCAGGGCTCCATCTTGATTTAGCACTCAACTATTTTAGTTTAGCGCTAAACCGAGTGTCAAGCCATCATCCAGGATTTTGCCAAACCGAGGATTTTTGCCCCAGGAACAGCAAATCCGAAGCTGTGTTGCTCTGCAGCAAAGGAGGTGTATGCTCTCGCCGAACCCAAAAAGACCAAAAGAGGAGAGGACAGCATGCTGGCCCAGGAAACAATGACGCCCAATGACAAGCCTATCGAAAGCGCGGAGGATCTGTCCTCGATTGCATTCGGCTTCATGGCCTCCAAGGCGCTGTTCGCAGGGCTCCATGTCGATATTTTTTCGGCACTCTCCGATGGCCCCAAATCGGCTGAAGAGCTTGCGAAGACCGCTGGCATCCCGCTCAATCGGATTGTCGTCCTGACAACAGCGCTCGCCAGCGTAGGGCTGCTCACCATCGCCGATGACAAGGCAATCAAGAACTCTCCAGCCGCACAGAGCTTTCTCTCAAAGCAGTCAAAATATGATTTCGGAGACTATCTGCGCTACCAGATCGACCAGCAGATGTATCCGTTCCTGCTCCAGCTCAATGCCGTGATGAAAGGCGATCTGGCGGACGATGCGATCGCCTCCTACAAGCACTGGATGACTGACGAAGAACAGGCCTCGGTCTATTCTGAAAGCCAGCACGCAGGCTCCCTCGGGCCCGGTCGGACGCTGGCGCGCAAGGTGGATCTGAGCACCGCAACCACCCTGCTCGACGTCGGAGGCGGCACCGGCGCCATGACCATCAGCCTGTGCAAGGAATATGAAAACCTGCACGCAACCATCATCGATTTTCCAAACGTGTCCGAAATCGGCTGGCGCTTCATCTCAGAGGAAAATCTGGTTGATCGTGTGCGCTATATCCCCGGCAACGCCATCGAAGTCCAGTGGCCAGGCAGCCAGGATGCCATCCTGATGTCTTACCTGATGAGCGGCGTGCCCGGCGACGACGTCGCAGGATTGTTGCAGAAGGCATTCGAGGCTCTGTCTCCAGGTGGCAAGCTGATGGTTCACGATTTCATGGTCGAAGAAAACCGGCGCGGCCCGGCACTTGCAGCGCTGTGGCAATTGCAGCACATGGCATTCACGCCCGAGGCCCGCTCGCTCTCGGTCGGGTGGCTGACGGATGCCGGCAAGAAGATCGGGTTCGAGGTCGACGATGTCGACAGCCTGATCCCGGCGATGACCAAACTGGTCGTCTTCACCAAGCCCGCGCCGGTTCTATCATGACGACACTCCGGCTGCACGAAGAGCCGCTCCAGACCGAGTGGCTGGACGCCTATGGTCACTTGAACGAAGCTTATTATCTGGTCCCGTTCAGCAACGCGACCTGGAAGCTTCAGGACCATTTTGGCATCGGCACAGAGTATTTCGACCGGACCGGCTGCGCGCTCTACACGCTGGAGACGCATTTGCGGTATGTCGGCGAGGTCCGCGCGCCGGCAACCCTGTCAATCGAATCCGTGGTTCTGGGAGCAGATGCAAAGCGCCTGCATATCGGCCACACCATGTTGTCAGGCACACGCGAGTGCGCGACAGTCGAATGCATGCTGTTGCACTACGATACTCGGGCAGAAGGCGCTGCAGCCTTCCCGGAAGAGATCGGCCAGAACCTGCGGGCCTCGGTTCTCAAACCGGCACCGGAATGGGCCGGTCGCGCGCTGCGCCGTCTGGAATAACCCGCCTCGCAAACCGCAGAAATCCACGTTCAGTGCGTCAGACGCAATTCCGCCCGCACGAACCGGGATCACATGGCAATCCCCAAACGAAAAAGACCCGGACGCCAAATGTCCGGGCCTTTTCATAGGCCGGGGGAGAGGTCATTTATCCCCCGGCGGTATTTACAAGTCGGGGTTGGCTTATTTGTAGCCGACCTCGTTGTAGATTTCCTGCGCACGGGCCTGGTTCTTGCCAAGCTCGTTGAGGTTGAGCGTGTCGGCCTTGAAGCTGCCCAGTCCCTCGACCACCGAGGAGGCTGCAACCGAAGGCACCACCGGATATTCGTTGTTGCCGTTGGCAAAGTAGGACTGCGCCGAATCCGAGGTGAAATACTCGAGCAGCTTGACCGCATTGTCGCGGTTGGGCGCATGCGCAACCATCCCGGCACCGGAAATATTCACGTGCGCACCATTGCCGTCCTGATCCGGGAACACGATGCCGATCTTGTCGATGCCATCGGTGAGACCCTTGACCTCGCCGGCAACGCCGCGGGCAAAGTAATAGGTGTTGGCAATGGCAATGCCGCATTCACCCGAGACAATTCCGCGTAGCTGGTCGGTGTCACCGCCCTGCGGGTCGCGGGCCAGATTGTCCTTGAGGCCCTGTGCCCAGGTCCTGGCCGCTTCATCGCCATTGTGAGCGATATAGGCGCCAAGCAGCGACAGCATGTAGATGTTCGAGCTCGAACGGGCGCACAGCAGCCCCTTGTATTTCGGATCGGCCAAGGCGGCATAGGTCTGCGGCGGCTCGCTGACCTTGTCCTTGTCATAGAAGATTACGCGGGCGCGCTTGGAGATGCCAAACCAGTGGCCTTCGGGATGACGCAGGCTTTCGGGAACCCGGTCATTGAGAACCTCGGAATCGACTGCCTGGAACAGGCCTGCCTGTTCGGCGCGCCACAAACGGCCGGCATCGGCGGTGATGAACACGTCGGCCGGGCTGTTGGCGCCCTCGGCCTTCATTCGTTCGATCAGCTCGTCTTCCTTGCCTTCGATCAGGTTGATCTCGATGCCGGTGGCTTCGGTGAAGTCGCTGTAGAGCCGTTCGTCGGTGTCATAATGGCGCGACGAATAGATGTTGACGACGTCGTCAGCCTGGGCTGGCGCGGCGACAGCGGCAAAGGCCGCGACTGAGGCGAGAAGCGCGAGAATGCGCGGAGCCGAAATGGCCATTGGAAACCTCCCTGTAGTTTGGATCATTAAACCTGACTGTTGCGATCATGTTTATTCAGCACCCGATTTGCTGTCAACCGGCATGCCTGGAATAAGTTGAGCCGTTGCTGAAGGTTTTTCAGCAAAATCCTGCACGTCACAGCAGGTCCACATGGGGGCCTCCTCCCGCCTTGCCGCCGCCATGGGCTTGAGCTTCTGAATCAGCCTTTCCGCCCTCACCTTGGCCGGAACAAATCGCATCTCGACGGACGGGCTGTGCAACGACCGTCAAAATGAGCACATCTCAAGCCGATAGCAGACCATACAGACCTCGGATCATCTCACGCTTTCGTGACTAGACGACTGGTCTATTAATTCCTATATCGCCGCCATGGCATCACCGAAGAAATCAGAACTGACCCGTTCCCGCATCCTGACCGAAGGCCGCGCCCTTGTGCTCGCCAGTGGCTTCGGCGGCCTCGGCCTGACCGAATTGCTCTCGGTCTCAGGCGTGCCGAAAGGCTCGTTTTATTACTATTTCGCCTCGAAGGAGGCTTTTGGCTGCGACATGCTCAACGATTATGTCGCCGATTATCTCGCCGCACTCGACGCCATCATCGCCCGCCCGGTTCCGGCAGCGGAGCGAATGGACATCTTCTTCAGTGCGGCCCTCGGCGGCGAGGCCGGCTCCATGGCCGACCGCTGCCTGGTGGTCAAACTCGCCGCCGAAATCGCCGATCTGTCGGAAGACATGCGTCACATTCTTGATGAGGGCGTCATCGCCGTCTGCGGCCGCCTCACGGCCCTTTTGCGCGCCGGCACCGAGGATGGCTCCATCGCCGCACAACCAGATCCCGAAGCCGCAGCCACCCTGCTTTACAGCCAGTGGCTTGGCGCGGCGATCATCGCCAAGCTGTCGCGCAGCGCAGGCCCGCTCGAACAGGCGCTTGCCGACACCCGGGCCCGGTTCTTCGCCTGATCCGACTTCAGTCAACATCACCATCACCTCGAACACTGCTTCCGGCAGACATTGCAAAGGATATGACTATGAAAGCTGCAACTTACACACAATTCGGTGAGCCCGCCGACGTGCTTGTCGTCAAGGACGTTCCACAGCCCGACCCAAAACCCGGTGAAGTGCTGATCCGCACCATACTGTCTCCGATCCACAACCACGACCTCTGGACCATCCGTGGCACCTATGGCTACAAGCCGGAACTCCCCGCACTCGGCGGCTCCGAAGCTGTCGGCACCGTTGAAGCCGTCGGCGAAGGCGGCGATGCGTCGATGGTCGGCAAACGCGTCGTCAATGCCGGCAAGATCGGCACCTGGGCCGAGTATTTCACCGCTTCCGCCGCCGGCGTTCTGCCGCTGCCGGACGTGATCTCGGATGAAGCCGGTGCGCAGCTCATCGCCATGCCGTTCAGCGCCATCTCGCTGCTCGAGTTCCTGGCCGTCAAGGAGGGCGACACGGTCATCCAGACCGCGGCCAACGGCGCAGTCGGCAAGATCTTCGCCGACCTCGCCCGCGCCCGCGGCATCACCACCGTCAACCTGGTGCGTCGCACGGAAGCCGTTGCCGAGCTCGAAGCGCTGGGCATGGAGAACGTGCTCTCGACCGACCAGGACGGTTGGCAGAAGCGGGCCCGCGAGATCGTCGGCAAGGACGGCGCTCAGGCGGCGATCGATTCCGTCGGCGGCCCGATCGTTGCCGATCTTGGCGATCTGCTCGGCCTCAACGGCCTGCTGGTTGTCTTCGGCACAGCCACAGGCGTGCCGCTGGAACTGCGCGCCGGCTCGATGATCACCAACCACCTCACCGTCAAGGGTTTTTGGGGCTCCCGCGTCAGCGCTGAAATGGCGCCCGATGATAAGGTCCGCCTGATCACCGAACTGGTCACACTCGCGGCCCACGGCAAGCTCAAGCTGCCTTCAGGCGGTGAGTTCAGCCTCGACAACGTCGCTGACGCCGTCAAGGCCACACTGACACCGGGCAAATCCGGCAAGATCCTCATTCGTCCCTGATCCTGACTGATACGCCAAACAGGCCCGCGCTGAAGCAATTCCGGCGCGGGCTTTTTGCATCTGGTCGTAACGCTACAGCTGCTCTTCCAGCCGGTCGGTTGCCGGTGGCGGGGTGCGTGACAGCGCCGCAATCCGGGCATGCAGGTCGGGCGTCATCTCGATGTTCACGGACTCCAGCGACGGCTCCAATTGAGCAACATTGCGCGCACCGATGATCGGACAGGTGACCGCTGGATGCGCGGCTGCCCAAGCAACCGCCAGCGAAACCGGATGCACGCCCATCTCACGCGCAAACTCGGTGAACTCTTCCGCAACCTCGAACACCCAGTCCTCGCTGTAACGCTTGGTATATTCCGGATTGGCCATGATGCGGCCGCTGTCGGGCCGCGTGCCCTTGCCGTATTTGCCGCTGAGCAAGCCGCCACCGACCGCCGAATAGGTGATCACGCCAAGGTTTTCGGCTTGAGCCAGCGGAAAGATCTCCGATTCCGCCTGACGCTTGACCAGCGAATACATCGGCTCGATCACATCAAACCGCGGCCAGTTGTTCTTCTCGGAAATGCCCAACCCCTTGGCGATCTGCCAGGCCGCATAATTGCTGGCGCCGAGGTAGACAACCTTGCCGTCTGCAACCAGCTTTTCCAACGCCCTGAGCGTTTCCTCCAGCGGCACCACCTTGTCCCAGCGATGCATGAACAAGACATCGATGCGATCGGTGCCAAGCCGCTTCAGGCTTGCATCCACCGCCTGCAGGATGTGACGCCGGTTGCCGCCGCCGGCGTTCACATCGTTCCCCATCGCCCCAAAGCATTTGGAGGTGATCACCAGCTCGTCGCGGTGTCCCTTGACGAGTTTGCCGAGGATCGTTTCTGCCGCACCGTTTGAATAGACATCGGCGCAATCAAAGAAATTGATGCCAGCGTCCCGGCAGCGCGCATACATCCGCCCCGATTCCGCCTCGTCGGCATCGCCGCCAAACGACATGGTGCCAAAGCACAGTTGCGAGACCTGAACCCCGGTCTGACCCAGTTGCTTGTAGTTCATGGCAATTCCTCCCTCATTTTTCTCAACCGGCCATCGGATCCCGGTTCCAGTTCTTGTAGATCAGATAGCGCGACGGCTCCCGGCCCAACGCGCCAAACCATTGCGGGCAATACGGACCCATCCAGATCACATCCCCTTCAGCCACCGAATACCAGGCATCATCGAGCCGGTAGACCCCGCCGCCACCCAGCATGAGCAGGCCGTGTTCGACAAAATGCGTCTCCACATATGGCAGGCTGCCGCCGGGCTGGAACTCCATCACGTTGACTTCGCAATCGAACCGCTCGTCTGACGGGAGCAGCTTGCGCACGCCAAGCAGCCCGTCATCCGACATCGACCGCTTCGGCTGCACGGCAACCGTACCGACCACCAGCTCGGGATGAGCCGCACCCGCGAGCGGCACGAAGATCTTCTCCAGCACCACCAGCCGTGCTGCATCGATTGCCTTGATCTCATGCTCTACACCGGCGGGCACCAGGGCATAGGCCTCAGCCGCGAGCCGGTGAACCTCCGCACCAACACGCAGCGACACAGTGCCCTCAAGCACATAGAAAAACCGCTCGATCCCTTTGCCTGGCGCATGGGCGGCAGCCCCCTCAGGCATCTCCGCGAAGAACTGCGAAAACTGCGCGCCCATCTGCGGCGAGATCACCACCACAATCTTCGAACCGGGCCAGTTGGGCATCGGCGTGATCTCGTGGCTGTCGGTTGAAATCAGCGCATGTCGCCGCTCACTGACCGAGCGTGTCTCCCCAAACTGTCGTCTCACGGGCTGTCCTTTTCGTCAAAAGCGCAACGGCGGCGCCGATCGGCCTGCCACCTTACATATCCACCTGCATACAATCATGGCTGCGCTGAAATGGCGACCTGCTGCAGCAGGTGGCGCAGACCGCAGCTGCGAAATTGGCGCGGATTGGCAACGTCATGTTTACGAATGCCTTGTACTAAACCCACAAAACCTTACCAGCCACTTTTCATATCAGCTCAACAGCTCGAGCGCATATCCAGACGATTGAACGGGAAGATTGCATGCAATTTCTTCAAATGTGGAACCCGTTTATCTTCGTCGGGCGCGACATTGCCTCCAGGCAGCAGCTGGAGATGACCGTCCGCGAACTGTTCAACAGCAAACCACATCTGGCAGCGACCCTGGGCATCAGCTTGGCGGCTGTGAGTGCAGCGATGGATGGACAACTGTGGAGCGCCCTTGGCGCAACATCGGTTGCGACTTCATGCTTGCTGGTCCGGATCGTTCTCGAACGGAGGTTCGTCACCCGCAGTCCCGGTGAAGTGGATCCCAAATGGAGCAGGGTTTTCGTTTACGGGTCCTTGCTCTCAGGCTTCGGCTGGGGCTTGTCCGCGGCAATCTTGTTTTACGGTGGCTCTCCGCAAACACAGGCCATCACCATGGCGGTTGCCTGCGCGGTCATGCAAGGGGCTGCCGGCAGGGCCTACATGATGCCTGGCACGGCGTTGTGGAACATTGCTCTCGTGATAGGCCAGATGAGCATCGTAGCCTTTGCCGGTGGCGAGTATCTTCACATCCCTGCTTTTCTTTTGTACTTCGTTTTCCTGGCTTCCTTCATCATGCAGATGGTCCAGAACCGGCTGCGGCAGCTGCATGCCGAACAGATGGCCGACAGGCTGTTTCATGAAGTCAAAGAGAAAAACGAGCTGCTTCGGATTGCCAATGAGACGCTTGCCACCAAGGCCTATGAGGACCCGCTGACCGGGCTCGCCAACCGGCGCAAGTTCGACCTCTGTTTTGCCGAAAGCCTGGCAGCCGCCGCACAGGACAGAACCCCGATCTCATTGATGCTCATCGATGTCGATCACTTCAAGGCCTTCAACGACACCTATGGTCACCAGTCCGGTGACGAATGCCTGCAGCTCCTCACCAAGGCGCTCGGCAACACCATAACCGGCACGGGCAACCTGGTCGCGCGCTACGGTGGCGAAGAATTTGTCGTCATCCTGCCCGGTCAGGACATGGTGGAAGCCAAGATCATCGCTGAAAAGGCACGTATTGCGGTTCGCCTAACGTCGCTGGACTCGCTGCCCAACGCGCCGCCCCGGCAGACCATCAGCATAGGCCTGGTCAATTGCAAGGGTGGCTCGAAGACGACCAGGGATGCGATGCTTGCAGCAGCAGACGCAGCCCTATACGAGGCCAAGAAGCGCGGACGCAACCGTGTCTGCGTCTATTCCGATATCAGCGAAGCCGAGCAAGACACCCCGGTGGTCAGCAGATCGTATTAGATTTGGCGCGCACGGACACTCACCGGTTTTCAGACCCACATCCCGCTCTCGAGACCGATTGTACGCAACAGGGTAGCTGGCTTCAACCGTTGCCCCTACCTGGTTGCGTCCCACGCATAAGCCCGCGCGGGCTGCCAATGGTTCTGGCTTCCTTGCGCCGGCTTTTTATGCCGGATGACCGAGATGAGTGTCGCCACGATCATCGTGATCAACATGACACCCCAAAACAGAACCAATGCGAGAATCATCATGTCTCCGATGCGCTGTACTTTATTCGGCCCTATTATTAGCAATTCCTTGCGTAAGCCTTGCAGCACTGAACGTCAGCGCCGCGATGTACCCATAGATTGCTATTGGGGGAGTGGAAACACCAGGTAACCTCTGGGCAGCAGAATGCCCAGCCACTGCGGCAAACCTTTGATGCACATGGTAAATTGCGGCACGGTATGATGTGGCTCGAATTTCGGTCAATCAGCTGAAAAACAGATTACACACATGGCGAACCTGTCCGCGGCGAGAAACGCCTTCCCCGACAAAAGGCTGGAGCCACCGGCCCCAACCTTCTCGCTTTTTATTACGCCTCCAACGACCGGGCTCACTGCACGCAGGTCTGTGCGTCAGTCGCGCCCGGCCCGCATGATCGCCGCCGCCAGCGCCTTGGGATCGGTGAAGCACAGCTCATGCCCGCCCGGGATCTGGATCAGGCGGAACAGCCCCAGCTTCTCCGACAGCCGCGGATGCCAGCCCAGACTGTGCGGCATCGCACCGTCGTCGGTGCAGTTGATGTAGGACTTGCCCATCTCCATCTCTGCTGGATTTTTCTTGAGCCGGATCGGGTCTGTGAACGTCGCATAGGGGTGCGGGTTGAGCTTGCTGAACGCGGCTTCCGCTTCCTCCAGGCTGGCATCATTCATGAAGCCTTCGCGCCAGATCGGAAACGGCAGCACCATGCTGGTGTCGGCGCTTGCAGCGCTTAACGCACCGAACAGGTCGGCAAACTGCTGCGGCACCATGTCGGTCAGGCATTCGCCGTCATTGGGCACAAATGCGTTCCAGTAAATGACCCGGCGGATCCGCTCGGGCACCCGGTCGGCAACCCCGGTGATCACCATGCCGCCATAGGAATGACCGAGCAAAATGATGTCGGAGAGATCATTTTGCTCGAGGTAACTGACCAGCGATGCGATCGCAGCCTCAAGCCCGGCGCTGCGCGGATCACCCGGCCGATTGCCCGCAAGCGTCGGACAGTGAACCGTGTGGCCCTCGGCCCGGATCGGAGCCGCAACATCCTCGAACAGCTCTCCCGTGTGCCACGCGCCGTGAACAAGTACATATGTCGCCATTTCCATTTTCCTCCCGTTGGCGTTAGTCTCGAGATGCTACCGAGGCGGGAAATTCCGGGCAATGGATCAGGGTGAACAGACATGGTCTGAGACTGCACAGGTGACAGGCCCGCGCGTCTGGCGCACCACGGAAGTCGATCCCGGAGAAGCTTTCGATTATTATCACGAGGGCATCTGTTCCGCCTTCATGCCGCTCAGGCCCGAGCTTGACCGCGCGCTCCGGCACGGGTTCCAGGCAACGCATCACGCCTATGGCATCGGCCCCAGCACGCTCAACGTGGTCTCCGCTCAATCGCATCTGGTGCAGCGCGGACGCGCTGAAATTGCGGCTTCCACGGAGGATTGCTACTACCTCAATTTCCAGCTCGCCGGCGACTGCCGCATCACCCAGAACGGCCACGCCATCGTGCTGCTGCCCGGCGATGTCGGCCTGTTCGACAGCTCTCAATGCTTCGGCCTGCACCACGACAATTTTCCTCAGTTGAAGGTCGCCTCGCTGATGCTGCCAAAGCATAGCATCAGCACAGAGGACGGGGATGAACCGGCCCGCACACCGGAGCTTCTGTCCCGCCACCCGGTCTATGGCCGGCTGATCACGGAGGCCATGCAAAGCCTTGTCGAGACCACCACAACCGGCAATCCCGCCGATGTGATGGCCCTGAAATCGCTTGTCATTTCCCTGCTGAAGCTCACGGCTGGGCGGCCCGATGCGCAAGCCAACTCATTGCTGAGCACCGGCATTGGCTCACCTGAGGCCAACGCCCGCGGCCAGGCTCAATTGCTCAGGATCAAACGCATCATCCGGGCCCGCTGCACCACACCGGGCTACTCGGTCGCCGCCTGCGCAACCGAGGCCGGCCTCTCGCCGCGCTACATCCACCGCCTGTTCGAGGCCGATGAGGACAGCTTCGGCACATTCCTCATCCACGAACGCCTTGCCGCCGCAACCCGGATGCTCCACCACCCGGGCTCCGCGCATCTACCAACCTCAACGATCGCCACCGAAGCCGGCTTCTCCGACCCCTCCCACTTCCACCGCGCCTTTCGCAACCGCTACGGCATGACACCGGGGGAATGGCGGGGAATCAGCTGAACATCTGGTTCGCATTTTGAAATTTGGTATGCCTGAGAGGGAAAACCGCTAGGATGATCTTTTCAGAGACCTTCAAGAAAAAGAAGCTATACTAAGATCGCTACCTGATTTGGCGATGACTTTTACTTGCTATATTTTACGTTTTTTCCAGTGAATATGGAAGAAGACCATAGCGAAGATGTCTCTGACGGCTCTCGTTAATGAACCATTTGAAAGAGTGCGTATCAATCCGATCGAAGATAGTAACGGCAATCGGATTCGCTAGGCATTGCCTCGCTACAGTCAAAATGTGGTGCGTCCAATGGAATCCGCGCACGACATACGCCATACGCCTCAGCGCCTTCCGTAAAAATGAGTTGACCGTCTCGGCCTAATTCACCAATTGCGTGCATATCTATGCATTGCGCGATTACAGACATACGTGTGCCGAAGTAGCCGTCAAAGAGCCGGACACCCCCGCTCGATCTAGGATAGAAACCTGAATGAACGCCAACTACGGTACCAAATCGCGCAGGTCCAGATTCCGGGGGTGGCTCAATTGAGATCATTGGAGCACCAGAGGTGCCCTCACACGCCGTGCAACGGTGTAGAAGCCCAAATGGGGGAATATCGGAGGGTAGATCGACTGGGTTGAATGCCCAAAAGTTCCCATGTGGATCTGGATTGCGGCCTAAGATTGTCCGAATAGTTGGTTCTGGCCTAAGGTGGTTTGGCCTGGATAAGATAGCATTATCTCCAGCACTGCCTGGTTGAGGCACCCAAACCCGACATTGGGGATTTGTATCGGCATCGTATGCGCTGACTTTTAAACCGGATTGATATTTGAGAGCGTTCACATAGTAACCGTCGTCCTCTGAAGCGCCTGTGACCCGACCGCGGGTACGGATATCGACGCATCTAGACGTTCGCGGATAGTGAAGAACGACAATCCGATCACCGGTTCTTTGTCGCGCGCTGCTGGTTTGTGGGAACGAAAGCGAATTGGATAAAACGCGCAGTATCGCCGCATCTTTCCAGAGTTCATAATTGCTTGTTGTGACTCGAAAAAGAACAAAATCCAAACGGTCGTTGGAATAAACGATTTCAGCACAAGACTCTGATGCTTTACCCCAATCCGTCACGCTATCAAACCCTCTACGCGGTCCGTTAGCAGGTGGCTTATAGTCAAAAGTGATTGAAGCACGATCACAGCTACGCTGATCACGAAGAGCCAAGCAATGCCAGGCCGTGGCAAACAGATCTGTCGATACCCGCCAAGCGGTACAACCCGCCCTGCTGTTATTACTGCTACCACTTGGGCGTCTTGGCACGACCGGAGTATGTAGCCGAACAATGCCGGAGCTGGTAGTACGAACCATCAGCTGCTGCTCAGGCGAAAGCGAGCTGCTATTAATATCGTCAATGCTAAACCAAATCGTCTCCTCTGACGCTAATGCACATTGAGATACAAAGATAGCAGACAGTACAGCGATTATACGCATTGAGTTGGTTTGAAAACAACGTGCCATTTAAATGTTAAGCGTTGCGCATTTTGTGATTGCTTGACTAATTTCGTTTAGCTTGGCCTGAACTTCTTCATTTCCGCCAGACTGCGCAACGATCCCCGCCGACGCTGTAATCTGGTTCAACAGTGTACCGTAATCGGGTGGTGAACGTGTAAGTGACTTGCGCAAATTTATACGCACGTTCCGGATACCGGCTTGTAAAATCTCGACGACATCAACATCTGTATCAGCGTCATCGCTTACATATCTTTTCGTTGCAATCCTTGCGGCTTCAGAAATGCAAATCATCCGCTCGGCTGCAATGAGTAGCGCGTTGCTTACCTCTCCAGGCTTCAGATAGTTTGACGTGGCTGTTGCCGTTCCTACAGCTAAACCTACACCTCGTAGGATATCCCGAGGGCCATCAAAAGCGATGACGCTCGCACCGACTGCTGCCGCGCCTATATAGCCCAATGCGAGCGCATCTTGGCCTTTTGATGTTTGGCTAGCCTCACTAATATATAAATGCGCCAGATTTAAAGCATAGGTTGAATTTGCAGTGACGGTATCCAGAAAAATGGTCTCATTACCGGTTGTTGTGCTGTAAGCCGACCTTTCTTGGGCGGCAATCCGGGCACTACTCACGCAGCCTATCAGCGCAGTCGAAAATACCAACAATGAAAACAAACGAACGACAAACACAAAAAAGCCTCCACGCAAGAGCTACAATTACCCGCCTTGCGACCTGTAATAATTAGTTTTTAACAGTAATATTGATGCACAAACGCACCATAGAGTCAATTATGAAAACATATTATGAAAGAGTTATTTCATCACGCCTAAACACAATTTACATAATTGAATAAAATCGGACATCATTGCACGATTGAGAGACAGCCAGTCTGAAATACAAACAGAATATTTGTGCTCGGGGCATGACCGCTTCTTAAAAGCATGTGGTGGGCCCGGAGGGACTCGAACCCCCAACCAATCCGTTATGAGCGGACGGCTCTAACCAGTTGAGCTACAGGCCCCAAGGGTCACGAGCAGCGTCTTGTGCTGCGCGTTAGCCGCAATTTCTGAAAACTGCGGCGGATGTCCCCGGCCGGACTGAGGGTCCGGACGTTGGCGGTTTAGCTCAAAACATCTGCCTTCACAAGCCGTTGCCGTAGCCGGTTTGCAGCCCTGGCTGCCGCCCTGATCGCGGCCGGGATCGGCCCCGCCAGAGACCGGGCGAGTTGCAATCCGCGCCGCCCGCATATGCGCCCGGCCTGGCCATCACCCGCCGCCGCATTGCGCCCACAATCAGCGGCCATTAAATCCCGTGTCGGGACATTTGACACCAGATCGGAGACTTTTCATGACTTCTTCTTTCCCTATGCGCAGCAGCCTGTCCGTTGCCGCAGCCTTTTCAGCCCTGATCCTGTGCGCAGCCAATCCGGCGCTTGCCGATGCGGCCAAAGCGCCCGAAGCCGGCGTGATTTCGGTCTCCGGCGAAGGCGTGGCAACAGCCGCCCCGGACATGGCGGTGATCTCGCTGACCGTGCTGCGCGAGGCCGAAACGGCGCGTGAAGCGCTTGATGCCAACAATGAGGCGATGACCGATGTGCTCGCAGCCATGAAATCCGAAGGCATCGCCGAGCGCGACCTGCAGACCGGCGCCTTTTCGGTGCAGCCGCGCTGGGTCTACCCGAAGAACAACGACGATCAGAACCGGAAGCCGGAAATTGTCGGCTACACCGTCAACAACACGCTGACCGTGCGGATCCGTGATTTGAGCCGCCTCGGCGCCATTCTCGATACGTCCGTGAGCCTTGGCGTCAACCAGGGCGGCAACGTGGTCTTCACCAATGACGACCAGGACACGATCCGCGAGGCTGCCCGGCTCGACGCGGTCAACAAGGCCAAGGCCAAGGCCGAAGCCATGACCGGCGCACTTGGCGTTTCGCTCGGCCGCATCACCCAGATCTCGGAGAACTCCTATTCCGCACCGCCGATGCCGATGGTCCGCGCCGAGATGGCGATGATGTCGGCCAAGGCAGCCGATTCGGTGCCGGTGGCTTCGGGCGAAAACGAGTACCGCGTGACCGTCAGCGTCACCTGGGAACTTGATCAGTAGGCCCAAGCTTACTGCAGATTTTGCGCCTGGGTACAAAATCGGGCCAAAGACAGCAAAACCCCGGAAGGCCAAGCCTCCGGGGTTTTTTAACGTCGATCAGTCGACCCGACTAGCGGCGGACGCGGATCACCGGGCAGTGGCGCTGATTGGCGAAGACCACCCGCACGCTGCGGTGATGGCGCACACCCTGGACGACGACGCGGCGGTTGTTGGCGCGGATCACATCAGCCCGGCGAACGCCCATGTGACGTGCTTTCTGCACGGCGCGGTGCGGGCGGCAGACATTGCGGTGGCCACGATGACCTTCAAACCGGTTCCAGCCGCCACGGCGATCGCGGTCACGAATGACGATCCCGCCGCCATGTCCGCCGATGGACAATTCGAAACTCGCCGCGTTTGCGGCAGGGGCGGAAGCGGCAACGCCGGCGGTGGCGACGACGAGGGCGGCGAGTGCATTGCGGATGAAGGTGTTCATGGCTGTTCTCCAGATTTGGCGGCGTTTCACGCCTTGCGTGGGTGTCCCTGATTTCGATCTCGTCCCGAGCAGTTGTCCCGTTCGATTGACCTCACACTAGCCACGCCCGCCTGAACCGAATTGGAACCGGGTGTTCATCCTGCATTCATGGAAAATCCAGCCGTTGCCGAAAACTCAGATCTCGCGGCCCCAGACCTGCAGCGCCTTGACGCTTTCATCCCGCTCACCCTGGTCGCGCCAGGAAAATTCCACCAGCAGGCCTGGATAGGGCTCGTAGCCCAGACGCTGCCAGAAGCCGTTGAGCGCGACATAGTCCCCGGGCCGTGCCGGATGATCATCGGGCCTGAGCACCGAGGCGAACACCGCCTGCTCGAACCCCTGGGCCCGCCCGGCAGCCTCGCGCATGGCGAAGAACTCGCGCCCCGCGCCCTGCCCCCTGTACGCGGGCAGCAGCACCGATTCCGCCAGATAGAAGAAATTGTCGGGATCAAGCCCGATACGGGCGAAAGGCGCGCCGAACTCTTCGGCGTGGTCGGACAGCGGCGCGGCTGTGGCGGCACCGACCATACGTCCGTTCACATCGCGTGCTGCCACCACCACTGCGCCCGGCGAGGCAGCAAAATGCTGCAGATACCGCGCCTCGTAGTCCGCGTCGCCATCATAGAGATAGGGCCAGTCGGCAAACACCGCGATCCTCAGCCGGGCCAGATCATCCAGCGCCTGCTCGACTTCGTCAGCTGCCAGAACCGAGAAATTCAGGCCCGATCGCGAGGCCACCGCGCGGGCCCTCAGCCGGCCTTCACTTGCGCGATCCAGTCGGTGAGATTGTAGCTCATCGTCACCCGGCTGATCAGATCTTCATCGATCTCGAAGAAGATCCCTGCAGGCAGCGAATAGCGCTGGCCATTGGCTTCCGGCAGTCCCTCATCGGTGGACAGGTAGGTGCCACGCACCGTGAACTCGGCCGCGGCGCGGGTGCCGCTGTCATCAACCATGATGGCAATATCGCCGAGCTCCTCGTCGTAATGCCGGCTCATGCTGGCGTTGAACCAGCGGAATTTTTCCTTGCCGATTTCGCGTTCGCCCTGGTTGATGTCGTGCGCCACGTCCTCAGTCAGGCAGGCCAGCATGTCCTCGGAAGACTTGGCGTTGAACGCCTCGAGATAGCGGCGGATCAGGGCGATGGTGTCATCTCTGCTCATGGCGTGCTCCAGCATCAAAAATCATGACCCACAGGTGCCACAGGCGGGCAAGGGCAGGCAAGAAAAACCGGAAAACCACCTCGGCGATTTCCTTGTAGCTTCAACACCACACCGCGCGTTAGGTTCCGCTGCTGCGGCCACACCAAATCCCCCACCGGAAAATTGCGCCGGCAGGCTGATCAGATAGTCGGGCTCCGGAGGGCCGCGCGCGGGCGTCGCCTCTGAAAGTTAAGTGAGTTTGGGTGGCGCGTTCCGCGCGCGGGCCCGAACTTCGCCGGATGATGTCCGCATCCGACAGACGGCAACGGCTTCAACTTCCCCCGCTTGAGGGGTGTCACCCGACGCGGGATCTTCGGGTTTCCCCGAGCCGCGAGCCCGAACAGCGGCCGCGGCGTGAAAGCCAGTCCACGTGGTTTCCGGCACGCGCCGCGCCCCCTTTTCAGGGGCCACGACCCGCCACAGGCCCGGAGCGTCATCACATCGCGTTTCCCGTCACTGCGACAGGCCGAAATCCGAAAAACGCCCCGGTGGCCGACTGAACCCGGTTACCCGCAAGGGGACCGGGAACGCCGACGGAGCCACGCTGGTCATCGCCTCCCCTCCGTCCCTGCCGCACGTTATGGCAAGACCCGAGGAGCATTCCTCCCGCCTGAACCGAAGCGTTCGCGATCCATCCGGCAGCGGAAGTGCCATGATGATGGCATGGGGTTTGGAGGGTGGGGAAAAGATTCGGGGGATTTTTTGCGGGATTGCGGGGCAGTTAGTCCTCTACCCTTGTGCGAGAGGAAGAAAAATCATGATCTTGGTACGGAAGCATCAAGTCTTGGATTTTTAAGGTGAGGGGCATCTCAGACACGGAGTTTACCCCCTGTCTTGGAATTTCCAGCACTTGGCTGAAGCCAGGGTGCTGAAATTCGCATTCTCCCCCACCAAGAGGGAGAGAGATCATGCCAAGCCTGAGACCCGACCTCAAATCAGTACTCCGGAAAGCCGCGGGCTTGCCACTCGCTGCGCGGGATTGGGTTTCCGACCTTGAAGCTGAAGTCCACGACCCTGAGCGCATCGGCATCGACGCCGCAGCGGAAACTGAGTTTGTACCAGGCGCCACCGGCGCGGAAGGCGGCATCGGGGACAGCGAGCACATTGCCGCCGGGCAGCGAATAGGATGGCAAGAGTTCGAGCTGGTAGGGTTCGGGCGCGCGGCGCAGCTGCTCGCGCAGCTCGGTGGTGCACAGCGTGCTGCCGCGGACATCGCGCGGCATGTTGCGCATGGCGGTCGTCGCTGTCGCGCGGCCGGTGTTGACGCTGGAAGACAGCTGCCGCACCCCGGGCAAGCCAGTGTCACGGGCTGGAGCTGTGTCAGCCGGCGGTTCGGCGTCGGTAACGACGGGTGTGTCGGGCTGTGGCGGATTGGCAGGTCTTGGCTGCGGCACCGGCACTGCCACGCCAGCGAGGCCTTCGGGCAACGCTGCCAGCTCGGTCTCTAAAGCCGCTTCCGCCAGAGCTGCGGGGATATCGCCGGCGAGCTCGGCATCAGGCAGGGTGATGTCGTCGGGCATTGCCAGCGTCGGGGCCGGATCGGCTGGTGGTTGATCCGCAGGCGTGTCGGCTGGTTGCTGATCCGGTTCGGCGGCTTCAACAGCTTCGCTGTCCGGCTCCGGTGGTGTCTCGTCCACATCCTCGACAGCCGGTTCTTCAACAGCCGGTTCGTCGGCAGGCAGCTCCTGCGCTGATGCCTCATCGGAAGGCGCTTCGCTGGCGCCGCCATCAAGCGAAATCTCCGGCCCGGCATCTTCCTCGCCAAACTCGAACACGGGCGTCAGCACCGGGATCGGCGCGCCGCCTTCTTCGACAGCCCCGGTCTCTGCCGGAGGGGAAGCCGGTTCTGGCTGTGCGTCAGGCTCCGCCGCTTCAGGCTCCGGCTCCGGCTCCGGCTCCGGATCTTCTGGTTCAGGCTCTGGTTCGGGAGGTGCCGGCGGCTCAGGTTCGGACTCTTCGGCTTCCGGCTCTTCTGCCACAGGCTCGGGCTCGGGCTCAGGTTCAGGAACGGGCTCCGGTTCGGGCGGAGGGACAAGCGTGACGGCGACGACTTCTTCTTCCGGCTCGGCCTGCATCACCGGCTTGGGCCAGTCGATCAGCAGCACTGCAGCGAGCAAGGCGTGCGCCAGCAGCGAGACAGCCACGCCCCCGCCCAACCCGTTCAGCCTGAATTTGCCCAGTTCCACCATGGCGCGATCCATAGCAGAAAATCAGGCGAAACAAGGGTGAAGTCCGGCGCGTCACGTCAAATTTATCAGCCCTGTCCGGTGCGCCTGGCTCCGGCACACTGACTGACGAGGCACAGAGGCGCCAGCCTGTCGCGGATGTGGCGTCGCTCCGGCCACCAATTCGGCATGGAACGGCTTGGGCGCTGAGGCGTTGGCAAACCATCCATGCGAAGACCAAGGAGCATATTTCATGACCGCAAAGACCCTCTTCATCACCGGCGCCTCCAGCGGCATCGGCGCCGAAACCGCGCGCGCAGCACGTCGCGCCGGCTGGAATGTCGGGCTGTTTGCCCGCTCCGAGGACAAGCTGCTGGCGCTGGTTGAGGAACTGGGCGACCGCGCGCTGGCGCTGCCGGGCGATGTCACCAGCCTGGATGAGCAGAACCAGGCGCTGGCCAAGCTGCGCCATGCCTATGGCGGTGTCGATGCGGCCTTCGCCAATGCCGGCATGGGGGTTGAGGCGGCAGGCACCGAGAACGGCAACCCTGACGAATGGGACACACTGGTCGACGTCAACATCAAGGGGCTGCTCTACACCGCCAAGGCGGCAATGCCGCATCTCAAGCTGCGCAAGGGCCACATGGTGATGACTGGATCAGCCGCCGGCCGGGTGCATATGTCAGGCTCCGTCTACGGCGCCTCGAAATGGTTCGTCCACGGCTATGCCGGCAATCTGTCGGAAGAAATGAAAGAGTGGGGCGGCCGCTGCACCGTGGTGGCGCCCGGCATGGTCAACACCGCGTTTTTCGACGAGGAAAAACCCGACAAGCTGCAGCCCGAAGACGTGGCCGACGCGGTTGTCTTCGCGCTTGAGGCCAAGCCGCGCAACGCCGTGCGCGAAGTCTTCCTGATGCCGGCGGACTGACATATCCAGAGTGACTGACTTGCCTGCGGTGACCGGCTTGCCCGGAGACTGAACTGAGCAGCCGGGAGCAACCTGCTTCCGGTTGTCCGGCCCGGCTCGGGCAGACAGGCTTCGCACGCCCGTCCCGCACCGCGATCTGCCCGCGCCCCTGCTCCGCCTCACGCCTGCACAGACTGCCTGCCCTGCTTGCCCGCCATCGCCGATGCTGCCATGACAGAAGCCACGGCAGTCAAGACGAAAGAGGCGGAGATGAGCGGATACACATTGTACTGGAAACCCGGCACCGGCTCGATGGTGGTCGAGGCAGCATTGCGCCTGATCGGCGTTGCCTATGACGAGGTCCGCGTTGACGACACGGCGGAACACGCGAAGGCCGAGCTTCTGGCGCTCAACCCGGCCGGCAAGGTGCCGGTGCTGGCCTGCGCGACGGGCCCGGTGATCGCAGAAAGTGCGGCGATCCTGCTGGCGCTCGACGATTTGTTTCCAGAAACCCGGCTGTTGCCGCCGCATGGCACACCGGCCCATTCGACCGCCGTGCAATGGCTGATTTTCATGGCCACCAACATCTACCCCGCGGCACTGCGCTACTATTATCCCGACCGCCACACGGCAGACCCGAGCCCTGAGGCCTGCGAGGCGATCCGCCAGCAGGCCGCCCACGACATGAGCCGCGACTTCGCCCAACTGGCAGCTGCGATCAAGGGCCCCTACCTGCTCGGCCAGAGAATGACCATCACCGATGTCTATGCGGCCATGCTGGCCGACTGGCATGATCCGGCCAAGGAAATCTTGGAGATCGCCATTCTGGTGAATGCAGTGCTCCACTCCCCCGCCGTCGCCGAGGCCTGGCGCCATCACGGGTTTGGGGGGTAGGCAGCTCTGACTGCATGGCCAATTCGCTGGACGCCCCTGCATCCCCTGTATCTTTCGTCGCGCGGGCCACACTGCCGTGGATCACTCTTCCGGTTTCGCGAAATAGCCGGGACGCCAGGACAGGCCGCCAAAGACAATTCTCAACCGGTCACGAAAGGTCCGGCATTTTTTCAGATCGCTGGCTATGCGGGCAAACTCGATAAATACGATTCTGACCGGATTGTTGGTCTTTATGTTGCGGGTCAGACCGTAAGTCACCTTTTCGTCCTCGCGCTGGAAAGTGCCGAACAGTCTGTCCCAGATCATCAGCACCCCTCCGAAATTCTTGTCGAGATATTGCCGGTTCGAGCCATGGTGAACCCGGTGCACGGACGGCGTGTTGAACACCTCGTCCAGCCAGCCCAGTTTGCCCACGCGTTCGGTGTGAACCCAATGCTGGTACTGCGCGACAAGCACCAGCCCGGCAATCGCCTGAAACGGATTGAAGCCAATCAGGATCATCGGCACCAGAAACGCCCATTCAAACAGACCTTCAACCAGACTGAGACGGAATCCCACCGTCAGATTGTAGTCTTCCGAGCTGTGATGAACGCTGTGGCTGGCCCACAAGATGCGGATCTGGTGCTCACAGCGGTGCATCCAGTAGTAGGTGAAATCAGCCGCCAGCAGCGCCCCTACCCAGGTCCATGCCGTCATCGGGATCTGCAACGGCGTGATGGCGTAAAACGGCAGCAACGCGACAAATCCAAGCGATGCCAGGGCTGTTTTCTCCAACACCTGATGGGCCACGAAGATGACGCAGTTTGCCAGCGTGTCCTTCCAACGGCGTTGCTTTTTGGTCAGCAGATCAAGCACGATTTCAAAACCGGTGATCCCCAGGTTGATGAGGAACAGCGCGGCCACCACAAGCATGATCTGATGGGTTTCAAACAGCGATACCAGCTGGTCAATGATCATGGCAGCACCTTGCGTCCGGTGGATTTGCCGGCATCAGTTGCTGCCTCGGTGTCCGCCTCCTGTTCCGGCACGAAATACAAAAGCCAGAGAAACCACAGCACATTGGCCGCGTCCCACCACGTCCCCGTGGCGGAAAAAAAGGCGATCAGCGTTGGCAGCTTGTAAAAGCCCACAAGACCGAAAAAACCCAGATACCAGTGTTTTTGCATTCTCATCTCTAACTCCCTTGCATTACATATTCTGAACGAACGTTCGTTCACCATTTAGATGGTGATTGATTGTTGTTCAAGATGCAGGCATGAAAAACGCCATGAGCAGCAGAGAAAAAGCAAAGGCCGAACGACGCGTTCAGATTGTCAACGCCGCGATCGAGTGCTTTGTCACAAACGGCATCCGCCAGACCGGCATCCGCGACATCGCCGAACAGGCGGATGTCAGCCTAGGAAACCTGTACAATCATTTTGCCGGCAAGGATGAGCTCATTGCCGCAATTGCAGTGCTCGACGGCGAAGACCTTGAGCGCTTTGCGATGGCGCTCGGCAACCATGATGATCCGGCTGCCGCGATGCGGGAATTTGTTGCCGGCTACAGTGACTACGTCTGCGAAACCGACAATGCTGTGCTGACCATCGAGATCATGGCCGAGGCTTTGCGCACCCCGGTGATCGCCGGGCATTTTGATGCAAATCGCCGCAAGCTTGCAGAGGCCCTTTCCGACACCATCCAGCGCGGCATAGCGAAGGGAACCATGCGTGAGCAGATCAACATCGGCGAAACCGTCAGCTTGCTGCTGGACGCAATCGAAGGCCTGGGACTGCGGTGTGGTCTGGCCCGGACAAAGCCGTCCCCCGATGCCCGCAAGGCGCTTGACGACATGGCCTTCAGACTGCTGTCATCACGTTTTGAGTGAACCCGGCAAACGCCGGGGCCGCACCACAGGGAGCCCGCAATCCAGGGCTGACTGCGGCTTGGCTTACTTCACCGGATAAACCGTCAGCGCCAGTTTCAGCCCGGCAATCAGGAACGGCGTGGCGTGCATCAACAGATCGAAAATATCGATCGGCTTCACGAGCGTTCCGCCAGCCAACATCTTCAGCTTCTCCCAGATATGCGGTTCGGGAAAGAACGGCGCCAGCCCCAGCGTCAGGCACAGGATGATGACGATCGGCCAGGAAAACTGGTTGAGGATCTGGGAAAGAAGTTCCATCGGCTATGGCTCCGGCATGAGACGGCAGCGCGCGGGTGCGGCGGCTTTTGTGTGCATGTCATGCGGATGGGCGGGATTTCCAGAGTAATATATGCAATTGCGCGAATATGTCGCGGCGGGATTGAGGTCGAGAACGTACAGGGCAAGACATCTTTCTCCATCATGCCGGACTTGGTCCAGCATCCAGCAGGCGAGCGTCTGCGAGACAGAAGAGTCTTTCACGACGCGGACGCGTCTTGGCTGGACCCCGGATCGAGTCCGGGGTGACGGATGGGTGAGGTTTGTCGCTCTGTGGCAGGGCGACCGGCAACAAAAAACCCGGCACAATGGCCGGGTTTGTTTTATTGGGGCATTCCCCCTCACTTGCGACTTCTAACGTTTAGCGGTCCCTACGGGACCGCTAAAGCGTTGAAATCGCTTTCTCTCCCTCCAAGGGAGAGAAGGGATCAGCTGTCCAGGAAGCTCCTGAGCTTGCGGCTTCGGCTCGGGTGCTTGAGCTTGCGCAAGGCCTTGGCCTCGATCTGGCGGATACGTTCGCGGGTGACCGAGAACTGCTGGCCGACTTCTTCGAGCGTGTGGTCGGTGTTCATGCCGATGCCGAAGCGCATGCGCAGCACGCGTTCTTCACGCGGGGTGAGCGAGGCCAGCACGCGGGTGGTGGTTTCGCGCAAATTGGCCTGGATCGCCGCATCGATCGGCAGGATCGCGTTCTTGTCCTCGATGAAATCACCCAGATGCGAATCCTCCTCGTCGCCGACCGGCGTTTCGAGAGAGATTGGCTCCTTGGCGATTTTCAGCACCTTGCGCACCTTTTCGAGCGGCATGGCGAGTTTTTCGGCCAGTTCTTCAGGCGTCGGCTCGCGGCCGATCTCGTGCAGCATCTGGCGCGATGTGCGGACGATCTTGTTGATCGTCTCGATCATGTGCACCGGAATACGGATGGTGCGGGCCTGGTCGGCGATCGAACGGGTGATCGCCTGCCGGATCCACCAGGTGGCGTAGGTCGAGAACTTGTAACCGCGGCGGTATTCGAACTTGTCCACCGCCTTCATCAACCCGATATTGCCTTCCTGAATGAGATCGAGGAACTGCAGGCCGCGATTGGTGTATTTCTTGGCAATCGAGATCACCAGGCGAAGGTTGGCCTCGACCATTTCCTTCTTGGCGATGCGCGCCTCGCGCTCCCCCTTCTGCACCATCTGAACGATGCGGCGGAATTCGGAGATCGAGATGCCGGTCTCGGTTGCTAGGAACTGGATCTCGGCACGGATTTCGCGGATGTTGTCGAGCTCGGACTTGGCAAAGTCCTTCCAGCCCTTGGCCGACAGGTTGGCGATCGACTTGAGCCAGTTCGGATCAAGCTCGGCACCGGAATACTGCACCAGGAAGTCGTCGCGCTTGACGCCGTAGCTTTCGGCCAGACGCAGCAGACGGCCTTCGTTCTGCACCAGACGCTTGTTGATGTCGTAAAGCTGCTCGACAAGGCTGTCGATGCGGTTCTGGTTCAAAGACAGCGATTTCACCGCGGTGATCAGCGCGTCTTTGAGTTCCTTGTAGCGGCGCTCCTGCGCCGGCGACAGCGTGCCGGTGGCGGCAAGCCGTGCCTCGACCTGCTGGTCCTGAAGCTTGCGCAGCTTCTTGTAGGTCTCGGCGATGGTGTCGAGTGTTTCCATCACCTGCGGGCGCAACTCGGCTTCCATGGCGGCGAGCGAGAGATTGTTCTCGTCATCGTCCTCTTCGTCGTCGTCATAGGACTGGCCTTCGCCGCCGACATTGGTTACGTCGTCGGACTTGGCCTTTTCGGCACGGGCCTTTTCCTTTTCCTCGGCCACCTTGCGGTCGGCCTCGATTTTCTCGGGGCTCTGGAACTGGGGGGCCGCCTTGGCCTCGGGCCCGGAATAGGTGGTCTCCAGATCGATGATCTCGCGCAGAAGCGTGGCGCCCTCGTTGAGCTCCTCGCGCCAGATGATGATCGCCTGGAAGGTCAGCGGGCTTTCGCACAGGCCCGCGATCATGGTTTCGCGGCCGGCCTCGATGCGCTTGGCAATGGCGATTTCGCCCTCGCGCGACAGAAGCTCCACCGAGCCCATCTCGCGCAGATACATCCTGACCGGGTCGTCGGTGCGGTCGGTCGGCTCTTTCTTCTTGGTCGCAGCAACAGCGGAACCCGACGCGGTGGCCACTTCGCCGCCTTCGCTTTCGGTCTCGGAATCGTCTTCCGCTTCCTTCTCTTCGCTGGCTTCGTCTTCCTCGACCACATTGATGCCCATATCGGAGAGCATCGAGAGAATGTCCTCGATCTGCTCCGAGGTCACTTCCTCCGACGGCAGCACGGCATTGAGCTCGTCCATGGTCACATAACCTCGTTTTTTCGAGGTCTTGATCATTTTCTTGACGGCATCATCCGACAGGTCGAGCAACGGGCCGTCAGGCGTGGTGCCTTCGCGCTCGGTCTCTGTGTCGTCTGCTGCTTCTTTTACCTTGCTTGCCATGGGCAGTCACTTTCCCCGGATTTCATTCGGTTGATATCAGCTGCGCCAGTTTTCTGGCACCTGCCGTCCGCCAATTGGAGAACGGTTTCGCGAATCATCCGGTTTGTTTTGGCGTATGCATGCTTAATTCCCGATTAACCATGCCGAATATTCAGCTCTGCGGCGGTTTGCGATGCGGTCATTTCAACCCCGGACCACGCGACATCATCGCCATACCGTCGAGTTGCATGATCCTGCACGTTTTTCATCAAACAGGTGATTCCCACAAAAAACCTATCCGTCAAGGCTTTACGGGCAAAAAGCGCTCTGATTCGGTGATTTGAGCGCAATTGCCTGCATTATTGGTTTCATCGCTAGATCACCCTATTTAGGTGGCGCTTTGGATTCCACAAGTGCGGCACCTTCGAAATGCGCGCTGCAGCGCGATAGCTCAGCTTCCACGGCCACCCTTGATCCGGCCCGACAGAACCCCGAAACCGTCAATGATTGCCTCCTGGTTTTCCAGCCGGGCGATCTCGAGCTGCACCTGCTCGAGCGTGGCGATGATGGCGTAGCTCTGCTCGGCATCCTCGCATTCTATGATATCGCGCTCGAGCTCGGCCTTTTGCCATTTGAGATCCCGTGTCCGCTTGTGCAGCGCCAGCGCCTGGCTGTAGCCCTCACGGGCGTCTTCCGCAGCCGCTTCCACCGTGGCCGTCCAGATCCGCGCATTGCGGATCTGCGCCTCGAGCCGGGCAATGAACGCCCCCTGCCCGTCGGCCTCCAGCGCTGCATAGAGCCGCTCGCGGTCGAACCGGCCGCCGACCGACGCCGCATCCAGCATCACCTGCCAGACCCGCATCAGGCCCTTGTCGTCAAACTCGAGGGCAGCGAGCTCATCAAATTCGTCATGCAGCATCTGCGGGTGGTTGGCCACGGTCATCACCAGCACGGTCTCGCGCAGCGACGGCATGGCGCCATGCCCCCGGACGAGCCCCGACTGGGACAACCGCTCGGAGACCGCCATGCGCGCCGGATTTGCCCCGCCGCCGCCGCGCCCGTCTCCGGGCCGCCCGCCGCGTCCGCCGCCACGATCGAAACCACCACGGCCAAAGGATCCGCCGCCCGGCTTGCCCTGCTCCCGATTGCCGTAACGCGCGCTCCCACCAAAGAAGGTCTGCATGCGGTCGCGCATGTCCTGCTGGTAATGCCGCCGGAGGCTTTCGTCAGCGATCAGCGAAGTGGTCTGCCGGAGCTTGACCTCAAGCTCGGCGCGGCTTTCCGGGGTTTCGAACACACCGCTCCCCGCTTCGCGCGACCACACCACATCGGCCAGCGGTCGCGCGGAGGCAATCACCTGATCAAACGGCGCCCGGCCGTCGTGACGGACCAGATCGTCGGGGTCCTTGCCAGCAGGAAGGACTGCAATCCTGAGCGACCGCCCGGGTCCGATATGCGGCAAGGCCAGATCGACCGTGCGGTTGGCCGCGCGCTGCCCCGCCTCATCGCCGTCAAAGCACAGCACCGGCTGCGGCGTCACCCGCCACAGGAGTTTGAGCTGGTTTTCGCCCAGAGCCGTGCCAAGCGGCGCGACCACATTCTCGATACCCGCCTGCGCCAGCGCGATCGCATCCATGTAGCCCTCGACCACGATCAACGTGCCGTCCTGTCCGCAAGCGCGGCGGGCGCGGGCATAATTGTAAAGCACGTTGCCCTTGTGAAAGAGCTCGGTCTCGTTGGAATTGAGGTATTTCGCCGGTGCGCCCGGTTGCAGCGCCCGGCCACCAAAAGCAATCACCCGCTCCCGCGACGACAGGATGGGAAACATGATGCGGTCACGGAACCGGTCGTAGGAGACGGCAATCTCGGGACCGTGAACCACCAGTCCGCAAGCCTCGATCTGGTCCTTGTCGACGCCGCGCGATGCAAGATGCTCCTTGAGCGCACTGCGGTTGTCATTGCTGTAACCAAGCCGGAAGGCGGCGATTGTGCGGCCGGAAAGACCACGATCACGCAAATAAGCCCGTGCCTTGGCGCCCTGCGGTCCTTGAAGCTCGGCTTCGAAATAGGAGGCGGCCATTTCCATCACGTCCTCGAGCGTGGCCCGCTGGCGCTCGCGTTGCGCGGCCACCGGATCCGGTGCCGGCAGCGCAATTCCCGCCATATCGGCGACACGCTCGACCGCTTCGGGAAAATTCAGACTTTCGAGCTCGGTAAGAAACTTGAAATGGTCGCCCGACACGCCGCAACCGAAACAATGGTATCGACCCTTGCGGTCTTCGCAATGAAAGCTCGGCGATTTTTCGCCGTGAAACGGGCAGCAGGCCCACCAGTCACCGCGCGAGGTGTTGGTCTTTTTCCGGTCCCAGGTCACGTGCCTGCCAATCACGTCCGAAATCGGAACGCGCTCGCGAATGTCATCAAGAAAAGACGGTGAAAACCGCAAGATCGGCACGCCTCCGGCGCAAGCAAGGAGTCTGGTTGAAGGTCGTCTCTATATAGGCACGGCAGCCGTCGCTGGCAAAGGCCTTGGCGCCTCACTCCCCGTTATGCACACCGTTGCCGCCAACGACCAACGCCTTGGCAGGAAAACGTTACCGGAAGCGTGAACCGTGATCGCGATCATGCAGGTTTTAGCTGAACATGCCCATACGCATGAGCTGAACCACAGCCTGGGTGCGGTTGGCGCACCCGAGTTTCTTGGTTGCGATTGTGGCGTAATGGTTGACCGTATGCTCGGACAGCTTTGTAATCCGGGAGATTTCCGAGCTGGTTTTGCCTTCCGCGGTCCACTGCAGGATTTCAATCTCACGGGCGTTGAGCAGCGACTTCTTCCCCTTGGCATCAGAGAAAATCCGCGAAATATGCTCGATCAGCAGTGTCGAAAACATCCCCAGGCTTGACAGTTCATCGTCGGACAGCACTCCGCGGTCGCCGAGAAAACAGACCGCATAGCGCAGGTTTTCAGCGTCCCGGATGGGGAAACTGACCCCCATGGTCAGCTCGTATCGTGAGAACAACGCGCTTGCGGCTTTATGCTTCTGGCTCGGCACCCCCTGATTGAGCTTAAGCAGATCGATCAGCACCGGTGAGATCTGGTTTTGCAACTCGTTGAGTATCGGGCTGTCGCTGGCCAGTTGCAGCCTGTCATATTCAGCCGTCAGTTCCGGCGGCCAGCTGGAAATGATCGACAATTGTGCCAATGATGGCGCAGATTGAAAAACCGCGTGGGGTAATGAGATCACCACAAAGTGCCGGAAACCATACTGGGTGCAGGCCTTTCGCAAGACCTGCATGGCATCCGGTATGGTGCTGATCTTGCCAACGGAATCCATCAACGGTGTCGAGAAGGCAGGAATGCTAAGATGCGGCATCATTTTCAGTATCCAGCATAAAAGGAGAGCCGACGCCGAACGGTTTGAATTGCTCCAGCGAAATACGGTTCATGTGAGCTTGGCGGGCTAGCTCTTTCGGGCACCATCGTCGTTCCCGCCGGATCGACAGCATCAGCTGATTGGTGTTTCACCGGCAGCTATCAGCAACAAGGCATACAGTCACTAACACAGGTTAAGTTTGAACAATTCACCCACTCATAAGGCACCTGTCTTGAAGCAGTCGAACAGTCAGCTATCGAATTCGATTTTCTGATCCCGCCAGATCGATGATGTTCTGACAAAACTTCATCCGATCACGAAGTAACAGTGGCGTGCCGGCATGCACCATTGTGCGGCGTTTGGGAAACAGACTTGAGACCTGACAAGCAGACCTGGGAACTATTCTCTTGCCGCCTCTTTGGTCCCGTCCAGAACCCCTATTTGAACAGACCCAGACGAATGGCGTAAACCACGGCCTGGGTCCGGTTGGAGCATCCAAGCTTCTTGGTTGCAATCGTCGCATAGTGATTGACGGTGTGCTCGGACAGCCCCGTGATGCGGGCAATTTCCGGACTGGTTTTGCCTTCCGCGGTCCATTTGAGGATTTCGACCTCACGCGCATTGAGCACTGACTTTGCGGCATCATCGGCAGAGCTGATGATCGAAATCTGCTCAATCAACATTGTCGCAAACATCGCCAACGTCGATAATTCCTCAACTGAAAGCGGATCGCGGTCGCCTACGAACGAGACCGCATGGCGCAGACTGTGGCTGTCATGAACCGGGAAATACGCTCCCATCGTCAGGCCGAAACGGAGAAACAGTTCTGTCGCATCCAATGGCTCTTCGCCGGGCCGCGAATCATTGATCTTGTCATTTGCAAACACCAATGGCGTGATCTGCTTGCGCAGCTGACCAAGGATCGGGCTGTTTCGCGCCAGTCCCAGTCGGTCATACTCCGCAATCAGTTCCGGCGGCCAGCTCGAAACCGTCGCCAGGCCGGCAATCGTGTGGTCCTCGGACGCCTCTGCAACAGGAAGCGTGATGACAGAAAAATAACGAAACCCATAAGCCAGGCACGTTTTACGCAGCACCTGCATGGCATCGAAAATCGTGCGAACCTTTCCAATCAGCTCAAACGGTTGGGTCTGAAGGGCCGGGTTGGGTATAAATGTCACGTCTCAATCACCTGTCAAAACTATAGAGCGCACCAAGTCATCATACTCGTGACAATAGCCGAACAGTTCGCCGCCATTGTCAGCTCTGAATCGCCCCGCCGTCGCGATCAGCCGGTAGCCTCCCATACGGTTCTTGACCCTCAAAACGAATCGGAAGCCGTTGCGTTCGGTGGTCACCGCCGACACCACTTGCTCCACAAACACGGCATCTTCAGGGTGATAGACCGCAAGAATATGGCTCAGGCTCACCGGACCCTCCGAGGCCGCCATCCCGTGAATGCGGGCCGCATCTTCAGACCAGAACACGTGACCTGTTTCGATCTCCAGTCTCCAGATGCCCAAAGGCGAAACCGAACCGAACAATTCGACGACCTCAGCGCTGGACACCCCGACATGATCCTGTTTTTGCAGAGGAAAATGACGGTCAACCTGATCAAAATGCAGCTGTGAGGCAGTCTTCGACATTATGAATGTCCTTTGCGGGGGCGGTCAATGGAATGAGCGAATCAAGGCTTCGCTAACATAGCACCAACACCAGCCACGGTGCGTCGGATGAACGTCGAATTTTCTCACACACAGGAGTGAAGCGCAGATAAACTGCGCTTCACGTCACACTGATCTGTTGCAAACAGCCCTGATGGCGGGCAGCACGTGGCTTACTGCAACATGCCCTTGACCACACCGCAGGCCTTGGAAAAGTCCATCTGCCCGGGGTAGCGCTCTTTAAGCACATTCATGCATTTGCCCATGTCGCGCAGGCCCGAGGCACCGGTTTCCGAAACCACCGATTTGCACAACTCGCGGACTTCTTCTTCCGGCAGCTGCTGCGGCAGGAACTGCCGGATGATGGCAATTTCGTCGCGTTCCTGCTGAGCCAGCTCGAGACGCGCGTTTTCCTCGTAGATCGAGGCAGATTCTTCGCGCTGCTTGATCATCTTGGTCAGAATCTGCAGAATTTCATCATCGCTGACGGGATCCTTGCCAGCGCTGCGATTGGCGATGTCACGGTCCTTGATCGCAGCCTGAATCAGCCGCACGGTGGACATACGGCGCGTATCCTTGGCGCGCATCGCGTCTTTGAGCGTTTCGGTAAAACGTTCACGCATAATCAAACTTTCTCCGGCAGTTCCATCATTACCCGTCTGGGTCCGCGCAGGCGGAAGCTGAAGGATTACCCCTTCGCCCGCACCATGTTCAAGCTATTTATTGGCTGATCCACGCCACGGTATTGATTGACCGCAGCCTGCGCCTTCTCTATTTACCGGCTTTTGAAAGACCGGAGAAGACCCATCCAGCGCGGGAACTGCTGACCGCGGCTGGGTTTCTGGCAGCTTAGATGGCGATACCCCGACACAACATCAAGGGGTCTCAGCCCGGCGATGAACCGGCTTTAAAGCCGTGAACGGAGTTGACATGACCACGACCCCCTGGACCGAGACCAAACCCACCGCTGTCCTGGTGTTTGCCGATGGCACCGTGATCCACGGCCATGGCGTTGGCGCCACCGGCGAGGCGCGCGCCGAAGTCTGCTTCAACACCGCGTTGACCGGCTATCAGGAAATCCTGACCGATCCGTCCTATTTCGGCCAGATCGTCACTTTCACATTTCCGCATATCGGCAATATCGGCGCCAATGAAGAAGACATAGAGGACCTGACCCCGGCCGGCCGCATCGGTGCGGTGGGCGCGGTCTTCAAGGCCGACATCACCGAACCGTCGAACTACCGCTCCGCCGGTCACTTCGACGCCTGGCTCAAGGCCCGCGGCATCATTGGCCTATCGGGTGTCGACACCCGGGCGCTGACCGCCTGGATCCGCGAAAACGGCGCGCCCAATGCCGTCATCGCGCATGATCCCTCCGGCGATTTCGACATCCCCGCACTGACCGCCAAGGCGGCACAGTGGAGCGGGCTCGAAGGACTGGACCTGGCCAAGGATGCCTCTTCCGGCCAGTCGTCAAGCTGGACCCAGAGCCCCTGGGTCTGGGATGAAGGCTTTTCGGAAAGCGGCGAACCGGTGGCCCACATCGTCGCCATTGATTACGGCGTCAAGCGCAACATCCTGCGGCTGTTTTCCGGCCTCGGCTGCAAGGTCACCGTGGTTCCCGCCACCACAAGCGCCGAAGACATTCTGGCCATGGCGCCCGATGGCGTGTTTCTGTCCAACGGCCCCGGCGATCCGGCGGCAACCGGCGAATATGCCGTTCCGGTGATCCGCAAACTGATCGAAACCGGCATTCCGATCTTCGGCATCTGCCTTGGCCACCAGATCCTGGCGCTGGCGCTGGGCGGCACCACGGTGAAGATGCATCAGGGTCATCACGGCGCCAACCACCCGGTCAAGGATTACACCACCGGCAAGGTCGAGATCGTGTCGATGAACCATGGCTTCGCGGTCGACGGGAAGAGCTTTCCCGAGGGCGTCGAGGAAACCCATGTCTCGCTGTTCGACGGTTCCAACTGCGGACTGAGACTGGTCGGCAAGCCGGTGTTTTCCGTCCAGCATCACCCCGAAGCCTCGCCCGGGCCGCAGGACAGCCACTATCTGTTCCGCCGCTTCATGAACATGGTCGGTGAACGCAAGGGACTTGAAGCGCTGGCTGAGCGCTGAGGACTTGAAGCGGCGCACTTGTGTGCTCGCCCTTCTCACCAGCTCGCAATCCCGGCTTGGTGCCGATATTACACCCTAATCTGTACTGCCCGGTTGCTCGGTCGATTGACGATTCTACGCTCACCTTCACCAAAGGTGAGCGTTTTACTGTAAACAGCCACTTGTTCTTAACAAGTCGACCATATTGTGCGCCTTAGCTAATATGCCGCCAGGCCAGGAACATTCATGGCAAAACCGAAGCCAAAGCTCCCCTTGCAATACACAAACGAATATTCAACGCGAATGATCGTTGCCTTTCGGTACGGATCGCTGGTGTTGGCGGGTATAGGGTTGGGCTGGGCACTGATATTTGCCGCAATGGGCTCTTGGCTCGGCATGGCACTGGAGATTGCCGCTTTCCTGGCCGCACTGTTCATCTACGTGCTGATCCGACGCGGCAAACTGGCCTTTGGAGTGCTCGCGGGCCAAGCCTTGCTGATAGCAATCGCCGTCATCATGGGATTGTTTCTGGATGTTCCGACTGCAGATTCGCCCAGAATCAGTCATGTTTATCTGCTGCTGGTCGCAGCTCTCGGCTATCTCAACTATCAGCGAAAAAGATCGACCGCGCAGCTGGCATTGATCGGTATCGCGCTGGTCGCATTCGTCGTGCTGGCCAGCGCACCGATAACAGAGCCCTCTGTGACCATGCCCGAGACGGTGCGGAAAATCGGCACCTGGGTCAACGCGATCATGGCCACAACGATGCTTGCCGCGACCATTCATGCCATGCAGGCTGAATTCAACCGCAAGGACAAATTCGCCCGTGATCTGATGGCCGCCCTGTGGAATGACGAATTCCATCTCGTGTTTCAGCCGCAGGTCGATAGCTCCCAGAACACGATAGGGGCCGAAGCGCTTCTGCGCTGGAACAGCCCCAGCAGAGGCCTCGTTTCACCTGTCGAGTTCATTCCGGAGGCGGAAAGACTAGGCCTGATGATCACCATCGGCGGCTGGGTGCTGGAACAGGGCTGCCGCACGCTGGCACAGTGGGAAAAGAACCCCAAACTCCGGCACCTGACGCTGTCGGTCAATGTCAGCGCCAGCCAGCTTGTGCATGAAGACTTTGAGGAATTCGTGCGCGAGACGCTGGAGAAAACCCGCGTCCTGCCGCAACGGCTGACCCTCGAGCTGACCGAAAGCGTTCTGGTCAGCGATATCGAGCTGGTCATTGCCAAGCTGCATGCGCTGCGCAAGCTCGGCATCACCATAGCGCTCGACGATTTCGGCACCGGCTATTCCTCGCTGTCCTATCTTCAGCGGCTGCCGATCCAGCAGCTCAAGATCGACCGCAGTTTCGTCCGGAATGCCGCCGATAACGCCGCCAGCGCCTCGCTGGTCAGCAACATCGTGCTCATGAGCCGCGACCTGGGCCACACTGTCCTGGCCGAAGGCGTGGAAACACAAGAGCAGCACGCATTGCTGGCTCAATTCGGCTGCATCGAGTTTCAGGGCTACCTCTACGGCAAGCCGATGGCATTGGCCGAGTTCGAGCAGCGCATCGAAATCGAGGCGCAAACCGCCGCATCCGGTGTCAGGCGATGCGTGTAGCCCGGTAAAGGCCTGATTGATGCAGCCAGGCCTGAGGCCACTGTGAACAAGCATCCTATGCTGAGATCATGCGTCAGCAACTTGGAGGGCGTCACCGCATGTTGCCAGGCCAAGAGATGAACTCTTCCTCACCCCACCACTTGCACGCAAGAACAAACTCACACAAATATACAATTTTAATAAATTACACTCACATTAACCAATTCTTTACATAATTCTTGATGAGAAAAATACGGTAAATACTATGTTGCTCTACACAGGAGCGCATACCATGGAACAGCGGCACGGGATCATACCGTATTATTCCATCATGGCTGCGAGTATGGCTTCAGCCTTCGCGATCTGGCTTGGCCTTGATCGTCGATTTCTGGAAAAATATCACTTCAGATGGACGATTGATGACTGGAAACTGGTAGAAATCCCGCTTCTTTTTGCAACCTGCGTGTTCGCTTACCTGTTTGCGAGAGGCATGTTCCGAGGGTTTTCAGAAACCAAACCGGCGCCTTCAGTGAGTTTTACCCCCCTGAGTTACCTGCTCCTGGCCGGCAATATCGTCATTGTCTGTTTGTCCGTCGTGCTCACCATGTTTCATCGCGAGTACTTCGGATGGAACGTAAAGGAACTGGGCCATATCGCCTTGGCACAGGAATTCATGATCATGGTTGGCTTGATTCTACTGCTGACGACAGCCTGGAGCATGCACAAGAGCGACCTCCGGACGATATTCGGTCTCAAGGCCGCATGGTTGTGCGGCCTTATGGGGGCGGGTGTCTTCCTGCTGCTCATGGAAGAAATCTCATGGGGACAGCATTTCTTTGGGTGGACATCACCTGAAGCCTTCAAGCAGAACATCCAGAACGAAACCAACATCCATAATTTCTACACAAACAGATTTGAATTCATTTACTATTCAGCGGCATTCCTATGTTTTGTAGTTCTGCCCATTGCTGCCAACCAGATAAAGACAACAGGCTTTGAACGACTGCGGTTCTTCATCCCCCCTGCTTCGTTCGGACTTGCTGCGGTTCCTGTTGCCGGGTTGATGTACGAGAACTGGGGCATATTTATCTATCAGGTGTATTTTCTCATCGGTGTCTCCCTGGCCTTTGTTGCAGCCAGTACGGGGAACGGGCTGACCCGACTGTCGATGCTCGTGCTTGGCCTCGTGATGATAGGCTCACAGGTCGCGTTTCTTGGTCTCGGCCACAAGCTCATGTCCAGCTACGAGATCGGCGAAATGAGGGAGACTGCAATCTCGTTCACCCTGGCTATGTATGGCGTGTGGCTAATCTCCAAAACCTACCCGATTGTGCGTCACTCCAGACCTGGCAGTGTCGGACATCATGAGAAACTCAATGATTGCCCGACACTGGCAGGACAAGCTGGGCGAGACTGATTGGCGCCCGGCTGCGCGCGCTATGCGCGGGCTGCGCGCCCCTGCCGGAAGGCAAGCAGGAACAGCACCACGAAACCGACATTGCCGAGCGCATTGACCGGAACGCCGGCCATGATCGAGGCCAGCGAATCGACTGAGATCG